>Ga0080064_1000025_pt1 | contig 479009 bp, 447 predicted proteins | sample Subgrocontami54m_FD_69260 | JGI IMG/M metagenome (GOLD analysis project Ga0080064, IMG submission 69260) | Subsurface groundwater microbial communities from S. Glens Falls, New York, USA - GMW46 contaminated, 5.4 m (SPADES assembly) (version 2) ... | reverse complement strand
GGTCCCTGACCAACCCGTCCCCCATGCCCATCGGTGAAGCAATCTTTGAGGGCAGCGCCACCAAGCTCCCCGGCCTCAACTTCCAGGGGCTCATCGATGAAGTGGAGTTCTTCAATCGCGCGCTCACCATCCCAGAGGTGGCAAGCATCTACAACGCCGGCAGCGCAGGAAAGTGTAAGCCGCCCAGGCGGCCGATGCCGGCGCCCGTCGGTCCCCCGGATGGGTTTGTGAGTAGAGACCTGGCACCGCTGCTCCAGTGGACCAACCCGGAGGGCACCACCCAGTACCAGATCCAGGTTATCCCCTCCCGCAACGACGGCCCGGGGATCAACCTGATCCGCAACGCGGAAACCAGCTACCAGGTGCAGGCGCCGTTACTGGGCACGGGCAACTACGTCATGCTGCCGGGGATGAGCTATACCTGGCGGGTGCGGACCACACAAGCCACCGTGGCCGTGGACGAGAACGACCCCCGCTGGAGCGACTGGGCCGAACCGGTATTCATGACTGCGCCGCCCTCCAGCGCCGGCATTACAGTTCAGGTGCCGGCCCCGGGTGACCAAGCCGTTGCGAAGAGCCTGACGCCGACTCTGACCTGGGAAAATTCGGAGCGCAACATCTTCTACTACGAGGTGCAGGTCAGCAAAGATCCTGCCTTCAACACCGACCCGAACACTGCCACCGCATCGGTGTACGAGAACCTGATCCACGGCGGTGAGAGCATTCCGCTCAATAGCTACACCATACCCGCCGACTATCCCCTCGAACCGGGGACCACGTATCATGCGCGCGTGCGGCCCCGGGTGCAGGGCGATGGCACGCCGGTGGAGTGGTCACGCACGTGGGTGTTCATGACCGCGACGCCTACCGCGATGCTGGAGCAGGCAAACCAAACCTTCCGCTCTGAAGTTGCCGCGGCCCTGCAAGAGGCGGCCCGGCAAGCAGGCGTCAACGTTAGCACGGACACATTCGTAGCCATTCCGTTCGATGACGGCAGTTCCGTCGTTGTGAATGCTGGCATCGCCGGGGTGGAGGACATCACCCTTGACCAACTGGCGCAGGGCGCCGATGTGCTCTTCACCTTCTTCCGACTGCCGCAAGGCTCCGCTCTGCTTTCAGGGTTCTACACCGTCCGGTTTTTCCAAATGCCTGGAACGACTCAATGGCGGGCGCAGTTCAAGAACCTGGAGGGACGGGTGGCGCTGGAGACAGATGCGGAAGTAGGACCGGGAGACCCGGCGTTGCAGAGGTCTATAATTTCAGTATTAGTTTCGTACCCGTCGGATGCCGGTATCGTAGACTTTCATTCTGCCAAGACCGCAGGCAAGGTCATCGTGGTAATGGGCACAGGTGGGCCTGACCCGACGCTCTTGCCGCCAGCGGGGCAGAAAATCGTGAAGGAGGCCGGTGACTTCTACCAGCAAGTCAACACCTCGATTGGAGGGATTAACATCCTCGCGAGGGACTACACGATGCGGCAGGTAATAATTGGCACAAGGGATGACGTGCTGATTGCGCACACAATCCTTGATGGTGTGGAGAAGCTGACGCTGGAAGAGCTGGCGAAGGGCCAGGATGTCTTCGTCCGGTACTATCGCCTCTCGCCGCCAAGTCCGATGATGCCGACGGGCTTCGCTGTAGTGCACATCCTGCGCAACCCGGCTGGGGAATGGCGTGCCCAACTTCGGAACCTGCAAGGGCAACTCATCGGCGATCTGCCCGCAAGTGTTGAAGAACTGACAAAAGTGGACCGCATCTCGCTGACGCTGGGAATATCAACCGACATCGATTATGGCGTTGTTCTTCCCCAAGGACTCGCTGTATCCCTTCGTTATCCAGAAATAGATGGACACACACGATGATATTAAGCAGAGTATGAGATCTGCCGGTACACATCATGGTTCGGGTTATCCGCCCATGATGTGTACCGGCGGTGGTCAGGGCAAGGCAGCCTCTTAGGGTAGAGTGCCTTGTGCTCTATAAGGAAGGCATCTCACCTATCATGCTAGCTAGCACCTCTTCCAGTTCCTGACTAAGCTTGGAGAAGACCTCGCCAATCGTCCCGCGCCTGTCCACGACGGTGTATTATCGTAATGGCCTGTTGCTTCAAATGCTCTTCCATTGTATATATAGATCGAGGGCGTTTGCTAAGAACGGCCTACCAGATTTTGAGGAGGGATAGGTATGACCCAAAGCAGAGAGGCGGTGATGCAATGGCAAGTCACGTGTGAATGTGGCTGGCGCACGCGTGGGACAAAAGAGGAGATCGTACCGGCCGTCCCGGGGCACGGCCGCAGCGCTCACAGTTTGGAAGTCACCGAAGCGCAGGTTATGGACCTCGCAGTTCCAGCCGGTCCAGCCTAATATCGATATATTCGTACAAGGCCCCATTATGATCCAGTTTTACGGTATCATATGGCTTGCAACAACAAGTTAACCAAAGACCTTGAGATGGAAATGGAAAACGAACGGCCATCACATCATATAAGTGGACTGCCAGCGCCGCTCTCAGAATTACCCTGGTCGGCGGACTTCGTGATGCAGGCAATCGAGGTCCTTCCGGTTGTCCTGCGCGAGGGGCGCCTTTTGTCCCTGCGTCCTGACTGCGCCGATTCGTTCATCGTGGGATGGCCGGCCAGGGCACGACCGGAGGAGGTAGCTGCGCGAGCGCTTGGGCAACTGGGGATGGACCCAATCGTGCTACACTCAACGTCATGGCGTCACAGCGGCGACGAGGTAGTACTCACTTATTTAGCCGTAGTATCGCCAGTAGCGGCCCTACCACCATCATGGGAGACCTTATCTATCACCCATACCGAGCTAGCACGTGGGGACGCCACTGCCCCGCCCACCGCTATCAACGTGCTCCAGGTCCTGGAACACGCTCTCCGGCACCTCGCGTGGCTGGTCCGGGACGATCGGGAGATTGCAAAAGCGCTTCCTGAATGGTTAGAGATTCTTGATGACTACGTTCCTGAGCCTTTCCGGGCCTTTGGCGGACCAATTTCACAATCCTAGCCATGATGATCAGCGACCCATATAAGAAGACTCCCCTGTCATGCTAGCGAGCACCTCTTCCAGCTCCTGACTGAGCTTGGAGAAGACCTCGCCAATCGTACCGCGCCCGTCCACGATGGTAAAGTCATAGACCCCAGCTAATCTTCGAAACTCTGCCAGGACGGCGACTTAACCGGCTAGCGTGTCCTCGAGCGGCGTGCCTTACTTGCAGACGAGGTGGAAATGGTGTACTCTATGTGTACACATTGGTTTGGAGGATAAGACATGGCAGGACAACTTATCCACGTGGGAGTACGGGAGTTCCGCGAAGACTTGCCGAGTATCTGGACGCCCCGGGCCCGGTCGCGATTACCCGTCATGGACAGACCGTTGGTTACTACGTCCCAGCCCATGGCAAAGTAGACGAGCAGGAGTTGGTAGCGCTCAAGCAAGCCGTAAGCCGGCTGGAAGCACTCCTCGCCGAGCACGGCGTTAGCGAAGACGAGGTGGTGCGTGACTTCCGCGCCCGTCGCGCCCTTTCGTAAGGCTCCTTCGGCAGGCTCAGGACAGGCTCTGGTGCTGGATGCCGGTATGCAGATGCCCCGCCCTATGAGGAAACCGGCCAGGGCTGGCTTCCCGCCGCCGCACTGAACCCAAGCTTGACTCTACGTCACTGCCGTACTATGATCAGTCGTATGGCGGCGCAGTGAATGGCGATGTTATGACTATGAAGGTTTCGAGTGGGATGCGTCCAAGAGCAACGCGACGCTCGCTGAGCGCGGCTTGCGCTTCGAGGCCGCAGCGCGGGTGTTCGAGGGCGATTACGTCGAACGCGAGGACCGGCGACAGGACTACGGTGAGCGTCGCTACGTCGTCACGGGTGAGGTCGACGGCGTGGCTGTAACGCTTGTATGGACACCGCGTGGGCGAAGGCACCGGATCGTTAGCGCGAGGCCGGCATCAAATCGAGAGAGGCGAGAGTATCATGCGTACCGTGAAGCGATCGAAGGAACAAATACGAACAGCGAAGGGCGGCCTTGATAAAGAGCGGCTGAGCGCGGCGACAGAGGCCGACATCGACCGCTGGAAGCGTGAAGACGGCGTCGATGATTCGGCTCTGGGTCCACCACGCTTTGTGCAAGCGGGGCCGGACGTGCGCCTGGTTCGCGAGCGCTTGGGTCTGTCCCAGGAAGCGTTTGCCGCGCGCTTCCATTTGTCGCTGCGGACCGTTCAGGAGTGGGAGCAGCAACGGCGGGTACCCGAGGGGCCGGCACGTGTTCTCTTGCAGGTGATCGACCGTGAGCCGGAAGCCGCAGCACGCGCGCTCGCCAGCCTGTAGGCGTAAACCACCTTCTACGCGACTACCAGATGACCGGCCGGTAGCTGAGCGCCGAGGCGCTGCTCCAGCTCTGGACGTGCTTCCTCTGTTCTGAAAAGACCGCTCACCTTCAGACCCATAATACCGTATAGCATCGAGGGGAACAGATTCTTCCCTTCGGCTAGGCTCTCGCCACGGCGACGCCAGAGGCGCCCGTCCTTCGGCGGAGTCGCCTTCGGAGACAGGGCAGGCTTGATATAGTAATCAACGCCACCCATCTTCAAGCGATTATGAAAGTTCAAAACTTAAAAAGTAGTGGCTGCGGCGGTATCTCAGGCTTATGATTTTTAATAAGTTAATCATCTAATGAGGTTTGTTGAGAAAGACCGTAGGCAACTCGGTTGTGGCGAGAGTCGTAGGGGCGTGGGCTTGTCCCCGCCCTTACGACCTTGGTTTGTAAACCAGCAGACCACTAAAAAGATATTCCTGTGGCTGACGAGGTTGTTCAGGTAGCATCTGACCTGAGCAGAGAAATGCAAGCAGTGCTTAAGGAATCTAATTAGATTCTCTTTTGCTGAGGTTAAGGGTTATTCGACACAGCTTTTCGTTAGAGGACGGCCGGGGCGGGCGGGGACCCTTCGACCAGGCTCAGGACAGGCAAGCCACCGCCCCTACCTTGCCAGTCCTTTAGCTGATTAAGTCGTTAAACTTCATAAGGCCGGGCCTCCGTATCCTTCTCTGGGCCCAACCTTCACGGACGACAGTGTCGCCTCTCGCCAGAGGCGAGTCGCCTCCGGAGACTGGCGAGCGGCGGCGGTCGCCCTCTCACTACCAGATTAATAAATTAATATTCATACTCACCTGATAGGTGCACCCAAGCATGCTGTTCGTATTGACATCTCCGAGTTGTTATGTAAAATACATGAGAGCCATGTACGGTTCCTTCGGGACACCTGACTTATATGACCCAAAGGGCGAAGGGTAGGCCGCAGGGATTGCATCCTCGCTTTATTTTATGTGTCTCGGAGGTGCCCCTATGAAGTTCCAAAGTCTTTTCACGCTTCCAAGTAGGCCGGGGTATTCCTTGTCCCTTCGACTTCTTATCGCCATTGCGCTCGTCCTCGCTTCACTCCCCCTCTCGGTCCTCGCACCCCCGCCGCTCGCCCCACCAAGCGCGCTCGCCGCGACGCGCACCTTGAATCAGCCCGCAGTCTGTCCATTTGGGTCCAACTGGTCAGGGACCTTTTGTTGGCAAGACGGGATTTAGCGATCACCGGCGACGATGTCGTCATGCAGTCACCAATCCCCAACCGAACGAATTATGACCTAGGAGCCGACGTACAGCTGCGTTCCATCACGGTGAACTCCGTCGGCAGCTCCGGCGAACCCACGATTACGGGTGGCCCCATTGCTCTGCAGGGCGGCGGGTTCATAACCGACAACTGGTGCAACCTCTCGACCAGCACCTTCCCCGGAATCACGTTGAACGGCGCCACGACGTTCACCCGTAGCTCGTGTTCAACCATCCACTGTTGTGTTCAGCGGCGCCATTACCGGGACCGGTCCGCTTACGCTGGTCAACAACCTTGCGGACGACCGCCTCCAGTTGACCGCCGCCAACACCTACACCGGCACGACCACAGTCAGCGGCGCCGGACGCGTCCGGTTCGACGTCAACGGCGCCGTCCCCACCGGCAGCGCGCTGACCGTCAACGGCAGCGCCCTCTTCCAGGCCGCCAGCACCGTCGGCTCGCTGGCCGGGGCGGCACCGTGACGATGAACGGCAACAACACCCTGACGGCCGGCGGCGACAACACCAGCACGGCCTTCTCCGGCGTGTACCAAAACAGCGGGGGCGCGGCCGCGCTGACCAAAGCGGGGACCGGCACGCTGACGCTCTCGGGCACCAATACCTACAGCGGCGGCACGACGGTGAACGGCGGCACGCTGTCGGTGGCGTCCGACGCCAACCTCGGCGGCGCGACGACTGCGCTGTCGTTCAACGGCGGCACCCTGCTGACGACGGGCCCGCTGACGCACAGCGGCACGGTGGCCCTCCCCGGCGCCGTCACCATCGACACCGGCGGCAACAATCCGACGTTATCGGGCGTCATCAGCGGCGCGGGCGGGCTAACCAAGACGGGCGCGGGCGCCCTCACGCTGTCCGGCAACAACACCTACGGCGGCGCGACCACCATCAACCAAGGCGGGCTGACGGTCAGCGGCGCCCACGCGGGGCCAATCACCGTCGGCAACGGCACGACGCTGACGATCACGAACACCGGCACCGTCAACGGCCAGGTGACTGTGCAGGCCGGAGGATCGGTGGTCGTTCAGGCTGGCGGGACGCTCGCGAGCCCGGTCAATACCACCACCACCCTGGGGTCGTCGGCCAACCCCACGACCTTCGGTCAGTCCGTCACCTTCACGGCCACCGTCGCCGGCGCGAGTCCGACGGGCACCGTGACCTTCAAGGACGGCGCGACCACCCTGGGCACGGGCACGCTAAGCAGCGGACAGGCGACCCTCAGCACGTCGGCGTTGAGCGTTGGAGCGCGCAGCATCACCGCCGAATACGGCGGCGGCGCAAACAACGCCGCCAGCACCTCCGCCGCGCTGGTCCAGACGGTGAACGCGCAGCCGACCGTGACCATGGGACTGACGGGCAGCCCCATAGCTGAGGCAGGCGGCATCGCCACGGTGACGGCAACTCTTTCCGCGGCCTCCGGCCTAGACACCACGGTAAACCTGGGCTTCGCCGGCGCCGCGACCGGTGGTGGCGTCGACTACACCGCTTCGGGGGCAAGCATCACGGTCCTCTCCGGAGCTACCACGGGTAGCATCACCCTAACCGCGGTCCAGGACACCCTGGACGAGGCGGACGAGACCATTATCGTGGACATCACCACCGTAACCAACGGCGCCGAGAGTGGCACACAGCAGGTCGCCACCACCATCACCGACGACGACCCGCCGCCTACCGTAACACTTAGCGTGAACAACGCCGCTATTCCTGAGGCCGCGCGGGTGTTGCCACAGTCACAGCAACCCTTTCGGCTGCCTCGGGCCTTGACGTTACCGTAAACCTCGGACTGACCGGCACTGCGACCGGTGGAGGCACGGACTATACCGCCTCCGGAACGAGTATTACTATCACGGCTAGCAATACCATTGGTACAAGGACACTAACTGCGGTACAGGATACACTGGACGAGGCCAACGAGACTATTATCGTGGATATCACCTCCGTCACCAACGGCACCGAGTCCGGCACCCAGCAGGTAACGGTAACCATTACCGATGATGACCCAACGCCCACCGTCACCCTGGGAGTGGATACAACCTCTATCTCGGAGGCTGGAGGTGTTGCTACATTAACGGCCACTCTGTCCGCGGTATCAGGCCAGAATGTCACCGTGGACCTGGGCTTCTCCAGCACTGCTACCCTGGTCGACGACTATACAGCTTCTAGAGCCAGCATTGTGGTGCTGGCGGGAAGCCCCACTGGGTCGATCACTCTCACTGCCGTCCAGGACTCCTCCTATGAGGGCACCGAGTCCATCACAGTTGACATAGTCTCCGTAACCAACGGGACCGAGCTGGGGAGCCAACAACTTAGTATAGCTATCATCGATGACGATGCACAACCGAGACGCGGCAGTGGCGGTAACCTGCCTACGCCTGCACCCATAGCTCAGCCGGGCGCCTCCGGAAGCACGACTGCTCCCATGGGGCCTGATGGTGGACAGATCACCGCGGGCAGCCTGACCGTGAGCTTCCCACCTGGCGCCCTGGGGAAGCAGGTGGAGATGACGGTATCCATCGGCAACAACATAGCGACCGGGATAACTCCCCCTCCGGGCACTACCCTACTGCCCAAGCAGATCGAGGTAACGCCGGGCAGCCCAATCGCTCTGCGCAAGCCGGTAACTCTGGTGATAACACTTACGCAGGCGGACATCACCGCGGCAGGCGGCAATATAAGCAACATACTGGTGGCGGTAGTCACACCCAGCGGAGTCCAGACCCTGCCGGTCAAGATAGAGGGCACGACCCTGGTGGTGACGGTGGAGCACTTCAGCACCTTCGTCCTGCTGCGGGCCACCCAGTCAAGGCCAATACTCCTAGGCCCGGCTGCGGGCAGCGTATCTCCTGATCTGGGCACTACGCTTAACTGGGCAAACCCTCGGGGACGACCCAGTATGAGCTGGAGGTAACGCCTTTCAACGGTGACGGGCCTGGCATCCATATCATCGCCAACGCCCAAACCAGCTTTACGGTGAAGGCCCCCGACTTTGGCGGCCCAGCTCCCAGCTACGTGATGCTGCCGGATATGACCTATACCTGGCGAGTGCGCACCACGGTCTCCAACAGGCCGCCCCAGGATGTGACCGCAGCGGAGTGGAGTGTCTGGGCTACCGGGAGCTTCCGAACCGGGGTACTCAGCGGTGACACTGTGGGTCTGGCAGCCCCTCAAGACCGGGGGACCGTGAGCAGCCTAACCCCGACGCTCACCTGGACCAACAACAATAAGCAGGCGTTCTACTACGAGCTGCAGGTGAGCAAGGACGCAGCCTTCGGACCGAATGCCTTCCTTTACTTGGGAGCTGATACATGGAGGCGTGAGCACACCGGCCAACAGCTACGCCATCCCCCAGAAATATCCCTTGGAGCCAGGCATCACCTACCACTGGCGGGTGCGTCCCCGCATCCAGGGCGACGGCGCCGAGCTGCCCTGGTCCAAGACCTGGACGTTCCGTACGCCGTAGGTCAAGGTACTTTGCTTCGAAAATAGGTAGTTCCACTAGCAAAAGTATGGATAGTTGCAAAGGTTGTAGGGGCGTAAGGCCTTACGCCCCTACGGACTACGGACGATGGCTTAGGACAATCCTAAGAACCAAATTTACACTATTTGTCATCCTCCAGCGTGGAGGCGCAAGACCCAACGACGGATTGCCTTGAAAATAGCCGATGTAACGTCGCTCGAGCTTGCCTATCCTGAGGCTCTCGAAGGGGTCAGAGCGGAGGGCCGAGAAAACTGCACACTATGCCACCCTGCGCCTTCGTTTCGTAGGACCACCTGATCCCTTAGGCGGCAACGAACGCGCGAAGCTCAGTCCCTGGTCCACCCACGACTCCAGTGCCTGGTCCGTCTCGCAGCCCTGGGCCTCGACGTAGACCATGCCGGTCATTGGACGTCCGGTGAAGTCCATTGGACGCACGTGGGAGGCATTTAAAGCTTCCTGATATCGGTCCGGGCCGACACGAAGCATCAAATCTTTGCCGACTATTCCACAAAACATGTTGCTCGAGAGCATGAACGCCAGACCACCGAACATCTTCCTCTCGGTCACGCCATGCTCACCTGCCACCACCTCACGCACTCTCTCTGCAAGCTCTTCGTCATAGGCCATAAAGGTGCTCCCTAAGATATGCTATGTTTAGCTTAATACCCGCTCCTGTTCCATCTCCCTTATCTCGCTTTCGCTGTAGCCCAGAATGTCACGAAGCACGTGCTCGTTATGCTCCCCTAGTTGTGGCGCGATTTTATAGTAAGCCGGCGGGCAGTCGCTAAGCTTCCAGGGCAGCGCTGGTATAGCCAGGGGCTTGCCCTCCACCTCTCCAAGCTCTACCAGGAAGCCCCGTGCTCTTAGCTGAGGGTCTTCTACAAGGCCCTCTGAGTTCAATACCGGCGCTGCGGGCACACCTGCACGCTGAAGAGTGTGCATCACTTCATAGTCTTCTCTCTGTGAAGTCCACTCAGTGATAAGAATGTCTAACTCCTTTTTATTTTTGACTCTGCTCAGAGGATCAGAAAATCGCTCCTCATAGCGCCAGGATGGGTTGCCGATAGCCTTGCAAAAGGCTGACCATTCCTCCTCATTTCTAACAGCTATCGCCACCCATTTATCGAACCCGGCACAGCGGTAAACATTGTGCGGAGCCAGGTGCAGCTCATCATTCTCGGTCCGACCTCTATCTCTGCCGTTAACCGAATAATCCAGAATAATCTCTGGTATCGAGGCTATTACGTTGTCGGCCATGGTGATCTCTATATATTGTCCCTGGCCGGTCCGGTTACGGTGACGCAGGGCCGCCAGGACTGTATAGACCGCCAGCATACCGGTGAAGTGGTCAGTCCAGATGCCTCCAACCTGGCCCGGTCGCCCCTCTCTATAGCCGGTCAGATATGAGAACCCTGCAAAGGCGTTGGCCTCGGCGTAGTATCCGATGGCATTCTTAAGCGGTCCCGTCCGCCCCAGGGAGGAGTTAGAGAGCATTATTATGTCCGGCTTCACCTTCTTCAGGTCTTCATAGCCCAGACCAAACCGCTCCATGACTCCGGTGCCAAAGTTCTCGGCGGTAATATCACTGACGGCTACCAGCCGCTTTGCGACCTCTGCACCCTTAGGGTGCTTCAGATCAAGGGTTATACCTTTCTTGCTGGCATTTAAGCCACTGAAGCCGGCTACCTCCCGTGCCAGCCCTGTCGAGCGGCTCTCCGTCTCCATCTTTATTACCTCCGCCCCCATTTCGGCCAGCATCATGGTGCAATAAGGCCCTATGACCACTTGAGTGAAGTCTGCTATTCTTATGCCTGCAAGCGGTAGTCTATCTAACATTGCGTCCTCCATTGTTGAGTCTTCATTCAGTTTACCCTCACCGCCATCTTAACCATCTAAGACTGTAAATCTATAGCTCCAGCCGCAACTGTATAGCTCGCTGGTGGGCAGTCAATCCTTCTGATGATGCTATTCGTGCCGCGTAAGGGGCTATAGCCAACACTACATCCTTATTCAGCGCTACCAGGCTTGATGACTTGGTAAAGTCGTCTACTGTTAGCGGCGAGGCGAAGCGGGCAGTGCCGTTGGTGGGCAAGATATGGTTAGGCCCAATCATGTAGTCGCCCAGGGAAGCGGAAGAGAAGCTGCCTAGAAATATAGCGCCGGCATGACGTATCTTAGTAACCAACCCCCAGGGATCTTTCACCATAAGAGATAAGTGCTCAGGGGCGTAGGCATTCACAAGCTCGGCTGCTTCGTCCTCGGTGTCCACAACTATTATGCCACCTCGGTTAGAGATAGAGGTAAGAATAGTATCTGAGCGGGACAAGGTGGATAATAGGCGCTCTACTTCACTTTGTATCTTGCCAGCCAGATTATTTGAGGTAGTCACCAGGAAAGCCGATGCCATCTCATCGTGCTCTGCCTGGGCCACGAGATCGGCTGCACACAGCAAGGGGTCTGCCGATCCATCGGTAACTATGATGGCTTCTGACGGGCCCTCCAGGCCATCGATGCCAACTTCGCCATAGACCAGCTTCTTAGCCAGAGTAACAAAAAGGTTTCCCGGCCCGCATATTTTGTCCACCTTTTGAATGGAGGCAGTGCCATAGGCCATGGCAGCTATGGCCTGAGCGCCTCCCATTTTGTAGACCTTATCGATGCCTACTGCTTTGGCCGCGTACAATACCGGGGCTGGCAGAGAGCCGTCTTTCCCCGGCGGGGTTGCCAGTACCACCTCCGGGACTCCCGCCACTTTTGCTGGGACACCGGTCATAAGAACAGTGGAAGGATAAGCCGCCTTTCCACCGGGAGCGTAAAGACCCACTCTATCCAAGGGCCTTATCAGCATTCCCACGCCACCTTCAGAGAAGTCCACCCAGGACTCTCTCTTTTGTCTTTGATGAAAGCGTCTGATCCGTTCCGCTGCCAGGTCTATGGCTTCTTTGAGGTCTACAGGTACCTGCTCTGTGGCTGTTTGTAGCTCGTTAGGGCTAACCTCTAAGGACTGAAGCTCGGTCCCATCCAAAAGCTTTGTGTAGTCTAATACTGCGGCATCGCCACGCTCTCGCACGTCTGAAAGAATATGTCGCACAATCTCCAATGGACTCGCGGTATCTTCTTTACCTTCAGACACACCGACCCGCCTGAGGCGGGTTGACCACTCCTCTTCACCACCCAATGGAGACCGTTTCAGCAATCGCATGCCTTCGGAAAGGCCGTTGACTATTTTCATTTATTGAAGGCCCTCACCCTAACCTCTCTCTCCCCACGGTCGGTGTGATGCAAAGTAAGGAAATCATCGCATGTAGGGGCGCACCTATGTGTGCGCCCTAACCACCTCAATCTAAACATCTAAGCCTGTAAATGGCCCATAAGTCAGGACCAGGCAGACACGCAGGTCTGCCCCTACATTACGATAATGTGCATCATGCATCAGAGGGAGAAGGAACATTCTTTGGATTTCTCTTAACTTGGTCTATGACTATTGGGACTCTGGCAAAAATCTAGATAGCGCTGCGCCATGGAACTCCGAGGCTATACAGTCCATATATATCTGATCATATGCCTTGCCGCCTAGCTGTAGCGCCTCGCGACGCCTGCCGATTTCACGGTAGCCGGCCCGTCGGTAAGCACGGATGCCCCGCTCATGAAAACTATAAGCAGTAAGCATGATGTTATGCAATGACAACGCTGTGAACCCGTACTCAAGCATCAAAGCTGTTACCTCAGTCCCGTAACCTTTGCCCCAGCACTCCTTTTCTCCGATCATGATACTGTACTCCGCCGTTCTGTGCCGGTGGCTGATTCTGTGCGCAATTTTTTCTCCGAAGATATTGATGATAGGGGTATTGGTAATCTCATTGTACTGGGACATATCTTAATCCGACTTCCCTTCACTCCCTACTTGTCTCCCATAGTATTGGCATTAACTAAAACAGCTTGCTTACAGTCTCCGATCTGCCATAATTACAACAAAAAGGAGAGCAAGATATAACAGAGAGTATTTATATAGACGTGAGGCAAAGGGCCGCTCGGCATTGTAAAGGAGCTGTGTGGCATAAAAGGTAAATATGCTGCCTAGAATTATGGCTCCTCCTAGATAAAAGAGGCCCAGGCTGTGGGTGGTTAGATAAAAAAGAATAGTAACCGCATTTAGTATTATTACGTACAGAAATATGCACCAGCGAGTCCAGCTTTCGCCTTCTACCACCGGGAGCATGGGTATCCCAGCCATGGCATAGTCCTTGCGCAGCAACAAGGCCAGCGCCCAGAAATGCGGCGGCGTCCAGAAGAATATGATGGCAAAAAGGTACGCGGCAGACAGGTTCAGATCGCCAGCCACCGCAGCCCATCCTACCAGAGGAGGCACGGCCCCGGCTGCCCCTCCAATAACTATATTCTGTGCCGTAGACCGCTTCAGCCACTTGGTATAGACCAGCACGTAGAATATTGAGCCGACCATAGCCAGGACCGCGCTTATAAGATTGGCCCCAAGCCACAGCACCATGAAAGACATGACGTTTATGATTATGCCGAAGATAAAAGCGTCTCGCCTGGTTATGCGTTTGCTGGCCACCGGCCTGCCTTTGGTCCGGTTCATCCTCTGGTCTACTTCCTGGTCAAGACAGTGGTTGAGAGCGCTGGCCCCGCCGGCGGCCAGCGCTCCTCCGGTCATGACCACCAGAATGAGTCCCAGGGATGGAAGCCCATTCTGTGCCAGGACCATCCCTCCTAAGGCTGTGAGCAGCAGCAGCAGCATTATCCTTGGCTTGGTCAGGATTACATAGTCAAGAACAGTGTCCTTTAGCCAGCGCTTCTCAGTTGTCCCGCCTAACTGTATCTTTTCTTCAGACGAGGTGTAGGTTGTCCAGTATGACACTACGGCGAGGGTTACCACGCTGCCCCATAAGGCCGTCGCAATGCTTAGATGTAATACCCGAGTCGTTGTATCAAACCCCAAAATGGGGATTAACGCACCTATGACTACTTGCAATACTATAGAACCTACCACTGCAAGCCCTGCAAGTCCCACAGCTTGAGAATCGCGTCGCAACCGCCAGGCCCTGAATCCAAGCCACAGTAAGAGTATTCCTGTAGCTCCCGCAACGAGCCTGTGGGCCATATGTACTAAGCCCAGGATGTTGTTAGGTATAAGACCCTGATCCTCACACAGAGGCCACGAGCTGCATACAAGGCCAGCCCCGGACCCTACTGCATATGAGCCGGATAGAGTGACTATAAAAGTTGCGGCTGCTGACGCCAGTGACCAGTTGAAAAGGTTATTCGAGATCTTGGTCGTTGCCGACGGCTTCCAGATGGCAACGTTGGTCGCGATAAGCAGGGCGAATATCATATAAGCTGCTGCCAGGTGTATGGTAACTATAGTAGGAGGCAATTCCAGAAGTACGGTTATCGCTCCTAATACCACTTCGACAGCTATCAAAAAAGGAGTAATCACTGCTGGGAGTAATATGGCTTTGTCATGCCTGTAACGGTACAGGGCTATGCCGGCGGTAAGAATAACCAGGATACTTACCAGGCTGGCGCTAAGTCTATGGCTGTACTCAATTAGGGTGTGGAACTCAAAAGGAGGAATTATCTGACCGTGGCACAGGGGCCAGTCAGGACATCCCAGGCCGGAGCCGGTTACTCTGACGGTACCGCCCACCGTTATTAGTGCAAAAGCGGCCAGGGCAGCCAAGAAGGCTATGATCTTAAAAGCGCGGCCGGGGTATCTTATCCTTCCCTGGAAGGACCGCGCACTCACTACAGGTTGCCCCGGGGAAGAGCTTCCGACTCTATAGAAAGGGATGCTGTCCTTGCTGAGTCCTTCCAGGGAAGGACAGCTTCATCAGGCTGCTCGTAATTTAATCGAAGGTCCTCGACCTGTCGGGAGGATATAGTCTGCTCGGGGCTATTGACAGGTAAAGGCATCTTACCAGGCGTCTCTCTACTGAGGGCTTTCAAGGAACGGGCCAGCAGTATACCGATAGATACGACTAGAAGTAACACCCCGCATCCTAAAAGGGTGGCCTCAGCCAAGTCCAAGCTGGCCGGGAGCCTTAGATGGTCCATAGATGCAACTGCCAGAACAATAGTAAAAAGTGGCGGTATCATAGTCCAGAGAAGCTCGACAATAGAGCCAGCGCCTAGTCCATTGCGATCGCTTGCCTGGCTCTTGATATGCTTTAAAGTGACGGTTACCAGAATACTTTCCGCGAGGATTATGGCTACTAAACTAGCCCAGAAGACTAACTGAAAGATGAAGGTCGCGTCTATCCCGAATAGGCTCGGACCCCCATAGGAACTAAATAATGACCTATTCGCCTTATCACTATCTAGAGGATTGATAGAAGCCATAAGAGCAACTGTAGGAAAGGGCAACACAGCTAAATGAAGCCCACGCTGGACCAAATCGCGCAATTTAGATTGCCTTTCATTACCGATAAATCGTGTGCCGATAGATCGAGCATCTTCGATATCTTCGATAACTGAGTTGTTATGTCTCTTGTGAAAGGAGTCAGACCTGCCTGAGGCAGGTCGCTTCGTAGCCTTGATCCCTCTGCATCATCTTGCCTGCCTTAAGGCAGGCTCGTACCTTATTTCACTAACGGTCTGTATTATACTTTTGCCATGTTGCGATGTCAATTGACTCGTTGCCTCACAAGAATGCTTGGATGCTATTTCGTCCGTGGTAGGAGGTCACCTATCACCCTACAACTTTGCAGTCATTTATATCGTTCCTGGCTTTATTAGCTATCCTTTTGAGAGAGCCGACAACCATTAAAGGATTTTTTCTTTGTGAAATACTTGACAAACGAAAGTTTAATATCTATCATACGTAAGCTGTAAGCTCCTAAAACCTCTTGTGCTGTTTTGCACGCCTTAGAAACGATTCTGGTATGATATATAGAGTATCAGCGCGCGAACAGAGGTAAAATTAAAGCAAGGTAGGCATATGGAACCGCAATTTATTCAGCATGATCAGTGGTTAATGTTAGACAGATTGCTAATTATGCTGTATTTGTTTGCAGCAAGTATGGTGACCTTTGCACTATCGATGCTGGCTGGACACGGCATCATCCCCTCTCTCGTAGGGACAAGACATCTACCGTCCAATGCCACGAAGATAAGGCTACCTTTATATTTCATCGGACTTGCGGCTTTCCTGGCCGCATTATTTTTTATTAGCAACGCCATCGGTCTAACCAGTGTTATATACGACATATATCCACGGCGGTTAATCTAGCCTGACGGCCACAGGTAACTCTGATACCTTAATTTAGGTAGGTAAGCTTAGTGGGAAAACTGATTGCAATAATACCTGCTATCTTAGTTCTTGTTGTAGTTGCTGGGATACTTATATACGGCCAAGTTGTAACCCGTTCCGGTCCTGCCCAGCCCATAGCTTTTAGTCATGTCCCTCATATACAAAATGATTCTATAGACTGCACCTTTTGCCATCGCAACGTGACAAAGGGCGCAGCCGCCACAGTGCCAGCGGTTGAACAGTGCATGTTCTGCCACAAGGTGGTAGGCGAGCAATCAGGAGTGACAACTGCCGCTATCAAGGACGTACAGAACGCCTGGCTTAACAAGCAGGTTATAGACTGGGTAAGAGTTCACAGAATGCCCGACCACGTACGCTTTTTGCATGAGCCACATATAAGGGCCGGATTTGAGTGCGCTACTTGCCACGGTGACGTAGGAAATATGAAACAGGTAAGCCAGTACCGTATTCTAAACATGGGAGACTGTATAGGCTGTCACCGACAGAACAATGCTCCTACTGAATGTACTATCTGTCATAAATAAGAACAGGATCTGACATTATGGAAATTAGCAGGCGAAATTTCCTAAAGTTAATGGCTACCTCTGCTGCCGGCGCCGTTGTGTTCAATGGCTGCAAGGCCCCTGAGCGGGAAGTGCTGATGCAGAGTCCGCTTCTTATGCCCGAGGACATGGTTACGGGCCTGGACAACTGGTACGCGACTATTTGTCGCCAATGTCCATCAGGCTGCGGGATCATTGTCAGGGTTATAGAGGGGAAGGCCAAGAAGATCGAGGGGAATCCGGACTACCCGGTCAACCAGGGTAAGTTATGCGCCCGAGGCCAGGCTGGTCTCCAGGTTCTGTACCATCCCGATCGAATAAAAGGTCCAAAGCGGCTGATTGGAAACCGCGGCTCTGGCCAGTACGAAGATATTAGCTGGGATGAAGCCATAAATGAGCTAACATCCAGACTGCGGCAACGCCAGGGACAGAGCAACACAGTTATCATGATGACAGAGCCTGTTAGAGGGCACTTGGCCACGGTGGTCAAGCGCTTCGCGGAGTCCTACGGCGCTGAGCATCTGGTGTATGAGACCTTTGCTGATACAGTGCTTAAAACTGCGGCCAGTCGCTCATTTGGACAGAATGCAGTTCCAGACCTGGATATACAAAATACTAACTACATACTCTCCTTTGGCGCCGACTTTCTGGGAACGTGGGGCTCTCCGGTTCGTTATAGCAGGGCATACGGCGCATTCCGCCAGGATAGGTCTAGAAGAGGCACCCTAGTCCAGATAGAGTCCCGGATGTCTACAACAGGCGCCAGCGCTGATGAGTGGATACCTGTTAATCCAGGGACTGAGGGTGTATTGGCTCTCAGTATGGCCCAGGTTATAATCTCTCAGGGATTGGGGAATAGCGCAGCCGCTAACGCATTAACCGGCGGCGGCGGCGCCACCAGACTAAACGCCTTTAGCCCGGATGAAGCTGCAAGGGTTACCGGGGTATCCGCTGGGAAGATCATTGAGCTGGCCAGAGCTTTTGCAGCCCAGCGACCCAGTCTTGCTATCGCCGGCAGCTCTGCCGCCGCTTATTCCAATGGTCTTTTTAATGCCTCTGCTATCAACGCACTAAACTATCTGGTGGGAAGCGTGTCTACATCTGGTGGCCTGGTATTTAATCCTCAGGCGCCTATAGCAGAATTGCAAGATGCAACCGCGACGGCTACCTTCAGCGGGCTGGAGAGAATAGCAGGGCGCTTGGCTGGTACTCAGCCGCCGGTAAACTTGTTGATGCTCCACAATGTAAACCCTGTCCACGGTGCACCATCTTCACTAGGAATGAGAACAGGGCTGAACCGGGTCGGTTTCATAGTAAGCTTTTCAAGCTTCATAGACGAGACTACAGAGATGGCAGACTTGATCCTTCCGGATCATACCTATCTCGAGTCCTGGGGGGATGACGTGCCTGACCCTGGAGTTGGCTATGAGATTGTAGGACTTCAGCAGCCTGTAGTAAATCCTCTGTATAATACGAAGGCTTTCCCGGATGTGCTTATGGCAGTAGCAAAGCAGTTGGGCGGACAAGTCCAGGGCGCTGTTCCCTGGGGGTCCTTTGCTGATCTAATAAAACAGGATACTCAGAAGGTATCTGCTCTTAACCGAGGCTCGGTACGGGCTCCTAACTTTGATACCTTCTGGGTAGGAGCGCTACAAAGGGGTGGCTGGTGGGACACTGGGGCAAAAGCACAGGGAGCGCCACCACAAGCTCCTGCGCTTCCCACATCTGCGACTGCGCCCACATTTGCTGGAGACCCAGGCGCTTATCCATATCATTTGATACCTTTTACGTCAATGGCGCTTTCAGACGGTAGTGGGGCTAACTTACCCTGGCTGCAATCTCTGCCTGATCCTCTGACTACTATGACCTGGACCACCTGGATAGAGATCAATCCTAAGACCGCTAAAGAGCTAGGGATACAGGAGGGAGACGTGCTCTCAGTAGAGTCTCCCAATGGAGTTATACGCGTACCTGCCTATATATATCCGGCGATACCACCAAACGTCGTCGCGATTCCAATAGGCCAGGGCCATACCTCTTACGGACGGTACGCTGCCAAGCGGGGACAAAATGTGTTATCAATACTGGCTCCAGTGAAAGATAGTGAGACCGGCGGCTTTGCCTGGGCTGCTACTCGAGTCAAGCTCACCAAGACCGGTGATCGGGTAAAGATGCCCAAGATCGAGGGAAGCGTACAACCCTTCGAGCCTGAAGACGTAGACATAGTACAGGTTACTCCCAGCTAATTATGGGTTAAATCTTAGACCTTAGGTCAGGAGACTAACATGGCAGAACCTACAAGATGGGGTATGGTTGTAGACCTGGACCGGTGCACCGGTTGTCAGGCTTGCGTGGCAGCCTGCTACGCCGAAAATAACATACCTATCAATACAGAGGAAGTAGTAATACAGGACAGGGCCCATAACTGGATCCGCATCGAGCGCTACTGGGAGGGTGAGTATCCCAATATAAAGGCCAGGTTTATGCCGGTGCTCTGTCAACACTGCTCAAATGCTCCCTGCGAGCCGGTATGCCCGGTCTACGCCACTTACCACAACCCTGAGGGCCTGAACGTACAGATTTACAACCGCTGTGTTGGCACGAGATATTGCATAAATAACTGTCCCTACCATGCGCGCTTTTTCAACTTTTGGGAAACGCCATTGCCTGAGCCTATGACAAACTACCTTAACCCTGATGTAACGGTTAGGACCAAGGGTATCACTGAAAAGTGCACTTTCTGTGTGCAAAGAATAAGAAGGGGAACACGGCAGGCCAGGATCGAGGGCCGTGAAGTGGCAGACAACGAGGTCCAGCCGGCTTGCGCCCAGGCATGTCCTACAAATACCCTTATTTTCGGCAACCTGGCTAACCCAAACAGCGCCGCAGCGAAACTGGCGAAAGATGATAGACATTACTTGCTGCTAGAAGAGTTAGGTACAGAGCCCGGAGTTATCTATCTAAAAAAGGTAGACCCACATGCACAATCAACACCGCAACGGCACTAACCATCAAGAACACCACTTTCATAGGGTAGACCTTTCACCGGGGCAGCTCACCAGGTTTGTCCTGCTTGAGCTGCTCTCTGGCGGGTCTACCTATAGGAAGGCCGTAACGTTATTTGGCATCTTATTTTTGGCAGGCATAGTCGGCTTCATAATGCGCGTCGCTCAAAATGGGTTTTCCAGTTGGCCTGCCTGGGGCTACCCTGCGGCTATAGTTGCTTACATCCTATGTACGATGCAGGCAGCGCCAATAGTAGCTTTTGCTCTCCGTGCCGCCAAAGGTCACTGGAGAAGGCCCGTATCCAGAATCGCAGAGTTATTCACTATCGTAGGAGTTGTTAACCTTATCTTTCTCTTGCCTATTTTGTTCGTGCTTCCTCCTATCACAGGAGGCCGCCTAACCTTTTGGTTTGAGATGAATTGGCTCCTTCCATTCTCACCTCCCGGCTTCTTCGTCTTTTTCGCAATGCTGTCACTGGTCATATGCGGCCTGGGTCTGCTATATCTGGTATCTTTGCCTGATCTTGCCGCTGCCAGAGATATGAAGGGCGGTGTCTATCGCAGTCTGGCGAGAGGATGGGTAGGCACTCCGCGACAGTGGAAGATGCTAAAGAGCGGGGCGAACATTCTTGGGGCCTTCTATCTAATGACCTTCGTATTTGTCAGCACGCTGTTCGCTATGGACCTATCAGAGACCCTTGTGCCAGGCTGGAAAGACGCTATCTATCCCGCTTTCCATAGTATTACCGGGATTCAAGGGGCTATAGCAACGACCCTGGTAGCCATGGCCATCATGAGGTCCTTTGGAGGGTTAAGAGAATACCTCCATATGGAGCAATTCTGGGCCTTGAGTAAGCCGTTATTAGCTACCTCTCTGCTCTGGTTCTATATGTGGTGGTCTACATTCTTAACCTATTGGTATGGACGCACCCCAGCAGAGCAGCAGGTGCTGCAACTTTTAATGTTTGGCCCTTACTTTGTGCCCTTTGTCTTAGCCTTTACATTCAAATTCCTTATCCCGCTGGTATTCCTGATTTGGAACCGCGTGCGCATGAGCATCATGGGGCCAACCTTGATAGCATGTAGCATACTTATTGGCGACCTATTCGAATTCATCCGACTTTATGTTGGTCCCTTCACTGTTACACAGTACGGTCATATACTTGAAGAGGTACCTCAGGCTCATGCGCCTGATATTGCCGATATACTTATCATGGTAGGCGCGATATCGGGAGCCATACTTACATACCTCATCACCGCCAAGATCATTCCTGTTCTTTCCCTCTGGGATACCAAGGAAGGGTTACTTCTGACAAGAGTCCAGCCCTATCATAAGACAGAGGTCCTGGTCATAGGTAAACCGGAGTAATCGGACGTAGCCAAAGCAACGATCCTCTTAAGAGGTTAAGGGTAATATGCAGGACAGAAAAGTATTAACAGACGAACAAATAAACCGTGAGCTCTTGTGGTTTGTCTTTAACAGGCCGACAAGGTTCTGGGTTGCTATAACCATCGCTGGCCTCGCCTTTCTAGCAGGTATAACCGCGTTTTCGATAATGGTGACTTTCGGCCTTGGTGTCACCGGACTCAATCCTGTTGTTGCCTGGGCTTTCTTGATTACTAACTTCGTGTTCTGGGTTGGTATCAGCCACGCCGGAGTTATGATTTCGGCTATCTTGAGACTGACTCAGGCGGAGTGGCGCCGGCCGGTAACCAGGGCCGCCGAGGTGCTTACCGTATTCGCTCTGGCTACGGCAGCTATTTTCCCCTTGATCCATATGGGCCGCCCCTGGCGTGCTTACTGGATATTCCCTATAGACTTTGCTAGAGGTGTCTGGCCCAGCGTCCGGTCGCCTTTGGTATGGGACCCCAGCGCCATATTTACTTATCTGACAGGCAGCAGCCTCTTTGTTTACGTTGCCCTTATACCGGACCTGGCGATTGCCCGTGACCGTACTACCGGTTTTCAGCACAGGTTATACTCTATTCTGTGCCTAGGATGGAGGGGCACGCCCATGCAGTGGAAGATGCAGGTACTTGCTGGTATATTGCTCTCCGGCCTTATTCTCCCAGTGTTCGTTTCGGTCCATAGCATAGTGTCCTGGGACTTTGGTATGTCCCTGGTGCCCAACTGGCATACTACAATCTTCGCCCCGTACTTCGTCATCGGGGCCGTCCATTCCGGCGTCTCTGGCGTTGTCACCCTCATGGCCTTCCTGCGCATATTTATGAAGCTGGAAAACTATATAACGCCCGACCATTTTGACGCTTTGGGCAGGCTGCTTACTGTGGTGGCTACCGCTTGGCTGTACTTCTTCCTCCTGGAGATTGTATATGGCTTCCTGACCCTTGAGACCGCTGAGACTGCGGTCAGAGACTTACAGATCCTGAAGTATCCTTACAATATAATGTTCATCCTTATCTTTCTGAACTCTTATTTCATTCCGGTGCCTCTCTGGCTGTTTAAGAGGGTGCGCAGGAATGTTTGGCTCATGTTCGTGACCTCCTTAATGGTCAACGTTGGAATGTGGCTGGAGCGATTCATAATTATCGTTCCTGGCCTCCTGTACCGCCAGCCCCTCACCTTCGTATGGGGTGAGTACACTCCCAGCCTTATAGAGACCACTTTAGTGCTCTCCTCCTTTGGTCTGGTAACCTTTGGCTTCTTACTTTTCTCCAAGATTTTCCCCATAATACCTATTGCCGATCAAAAAGAAGGACAGGCAGTTCAAGAAGAGATTCAGATAGGCAAGGTTTCTGTCCCTGCTATAATCCGAGAATGAGGTAAGCTGTATGGCTAATAGAAGTATCCTAGGGATTTTTAGAGACCCCGAGTCAACAGCCAGTGCTGTCGACTCGATAAAACAGGCCGGCATCGGCACACAGGACTTTGATATACTTAGCGGAGTGCCTTATCCCGAAGGTACTTTTGGCGAGCATGGGCCCGGCCATAAGCTGTTTGTCTTTCCTCTTATCGGTGCAGCTTGTGGTTTTAGCGTAGCATTGCTTCTTACCCTGGGTACCCAGGTGTCTTTCCCGATGGTACAGGGAGGTAAGCCCCTGATTGCTATACCCCCGATGATGGTAATCATGTATGAGGGTACCATGCTGGGCGCTATCCTTTTCACCGTGCTAGGAGTTATATTCGAGTCTCGGCTCCCTAGAGGAGAAGTTGGCTTGTACGATCCGAGGATAACGGAGGGGTATATCGGGCTGTTGATCTCTTGTCCTGAAGACAAGTTTAGCACGGTTGAGCAAGCTCTCCGCGGAGCGGGGGCTGAGGACATAAAGACAGAAAGTTCCTCTGGAGTACATCGATGAGCTTATCCCTTATGGGCCATACTATAAGTAGGCGCCTTTTTGTTGTTGCCGCAGGACTGCTGGCCTCTGTAATTGTAGGCTGTAATAGCGGCGCTTATCCCTTTGATCTCCTTCCGGAGATGCACTACCAGCAGAGCTCCAGAATTCAGGAGCCAGCCCGTTTCTATCCGCCGGCCGGCTCTATACCGCGCACTGGTGTGACCAGCGCAGGCTATACTTCTACTGAGCTGGCTACGCTCCAGAACCCGGTAGCTGGCGGCGCACAGACCTTAGAGCGTGGTAAAAAGCTCTTTGCTGTGAACTGCGCTCCCTGCCACGGGCCTGAAGGTAAGGGAGATGGCAATCTTGTGCAGTACTTTCAAAAGGCTGGATCTGCCAGGGTCCCTCCTAGCCTCGTCCCCTTCGCCAGCGTCCCTGATGGTCTGATCTTCGGCATAATCACCAATGGACAAGGTAGAGCAAAGGAGCCATACCAGGACCTACCTAACATGCCAAACTTCAACAATCTCCTGACAGAGGAAGAGCGCTGGACGATAGTACATTACGTGCGCTCACTTAGATAGCCACTGTTGCCCGGCTTAGCTTATTAGTAGGTATATAGATAATAGACTAAGCATATTACGTATCCGACGCCTCGATTATATGGTGGAAGTAGAGGGGTTAAGGCAGATAGGGAATCTAATTAAGATACTCGTCGGGGCCGTGGGCCTACCGTTGGTAGTCGTTATATTGGAGGCGGTAATACGGGATAGACTGACCCAGCCTCCACCTCTCAGCTTCGCGAATAAGCCTAAGGGTAATTTGTGACTCAAACTTGGTCAGGACATAGTATTTGGACCTATTCTACCATTCAGCTTTTCTTTAGCTTTCGCTGCATTTGGTGTCGACTTCGCTGTTGGCATGCAGCTTTCACAAATGCCGATTGGCAAATCAGTATGCTTCCAACAGGAACCCTTAGCAACAGTAGCTTCCCTTTTAAGTCTAGGTCTTCTACTGGTCTGTATTCAAACAGTTGTGTTTGGATTTATAATGGATGGAGAACGCAAGCGTAGAACTGAATTAATCCTCGACGCAGGCGAGACTCAACTCTCCCTTCCAATCAGGGAACATCCTCAGATTGTGACTGTAATGTATGGAGCAGGCTTTGTAATAAGTTTGATGGCGTTGACTCTGCCTATATCCCTTTTTTCGTTACACCCGAAATCATAGCATCAGTGCTTAATCGATTAGGGAGTTTCGAATGCCTGGCAGGTTTGATATGACTATGTTGCTTTTCTTGTTGGTTTGGCTATTGTTGATTATGGTTCTTTCCGTTCCAGCCGGTTTTGTCGCGATGTATATCTATTATCCTGAAGCGAGGAAGGAATTTGTGGAGCGGTTACGACTTTCGAGGCCCAAGTTAGGGCGTGGGATAGTGGGACAAGAGCCGGATATCATAGCTGAGGCAGTGGTAGAGAAGGCCAAGGAACATCAAATTAGTATCAACGAACGCAGCTATAAAATGTTTGTTAAAGCAATCTTCGACTATTCGCATACTGTTGAACCAACAGGGCTAGTGGAGGAAATACGATTGGGGTATGAACCAACTAACGAAACCTTCCATCTCTTGACGATTCTTTCTACAGACTGGATGCCTAATCCAGACTTGATGTCCGACCCACTACAGCCCTTATCTCCCGAAGAACTCATGCACAGGCAACTTGTCCAGGCTGAAACATTGGTCTGGCGACACTATCCATCGTTGCGCATCAATTTTCATCTAGCCCCATTTCACCGATTTCCTGGGCTCTCCAAAGAGGATATGTTCAAGAGATTAGTACCAGCAACAGTTATAGATATCGGGACGGCGCCTTGACAATGCTCTGCCTAGCAACTGATGGGTACGTTATCAAACCACCTTGTTGATGCACTTTATCTTAGGTCCCAGTCTATTTCAGTTGAGTTCCATACCTCGCGCGATACTGTCGTGGCAGCCCTTGACATAGCAACGGAGTACTTCACAGCTCTATGGCATGGAACTGGGTCAGTTCACTTGCCAGCAGATAGTCACCCTCATAAGTCAGATTTAGCCAATTTAGTATATCAGTATTATCAAGAGTATCCCGGAATTGAGACAGTATTAATGGGATACAGATACCTCGAATATGTAAACTCTTTGCCTGCTTTGGAAGAGTTAGAAATCCGGGTGGCCATTAGTTATCTTTTCATCATTGAGGGATGGACGCGGGCTATCGCTTCTTGAGCTTCGTTATGATAAAATGCGATTAGAGGTTTGGTATTACTTCTGACACTCAGTGCAGAAGAAGGTGCTGCGGCCTCTGAGGACTATACGAAGGATAGTGGCGCCGCAGGAATAACAGGGTTGTCCCTCACGCCGGAACACCTGTAAGGCGTTTTGGTTGTCACCAGGATTACCAAAGCCGTCTTTATAGTCTCTAAAGGATGTACCGCGATTAGCTATGCCGCGCGTTAGCACCTCTCTGGCAGCCTGCCATATCCTTGTGATCTCGTCCTGTGTGAGCTCTCCCGCTATTCGGTCCGGTCTTATCCTGGCAGCGTAAAGCGTCTCGTCTACATATATATTGCCCAGACCGGCAACGGTAGCCTGGTCCAATAATAGGGGCTTTATTGGGGCTTTTCTATCTCTAAGTCTCTCTGCCAGATATTCCGCGGTAAAGTCCTCAAGAAGCGGCTCCGGCCCCATGCCGTTGACCACTACTGAATCGCTGTCTACCAGCCAGACCCGCCCCAGCTTTCGAGCGTCGCAAAAGGAGAGCCGATTGCCGTCATCTAGATAGAAGTTTGCACTTAGATATTTGTCGGGGTCTGAGTCGGATGGCCGCAGACGCAGGCTCCCGCTCATCATCAAGTGCATTACCAGTTTCTCCTCCGGAAGCTGAAAGATAATATACTTGCCCCTGCGCTCCAGCCCTATGATCTCTTGCCCTACAATACGCTGACTGAACTCATCCTGAGTCAGGTTCTGCACCAGTCTGGGCCACTCAAAGGCCGCACGCACAAAATGGCGGCCCAGCACTTTGGGCCGCAGGTCTCTTACAATAGTTTCTACTTCTGGTAGTTCAGGCATATAAGTTCTATAGAATGTCCCGCCCCAAACCTACTAAAAGGGGATTTGCTTTATAATGTTCGTTTGCTTAAGAGTCTTAAATTGCCAACAGTAAGAAAGAGCTATGAGTCACCTATTAAGGCTTTTATACGGCTTTCTCGTTCTTTACGGCGAGCGTTTGACCCATAGATAAAGGCGCCAACAAGACTTACTATATCAACAGTTCCTATTACGGCTCCTGCCCAAGGGTAGCCAGAAACGGTAATAAAAACTGAGCCTCCTAAGAATGCGAGTGATACTACTAAACCAGCGACCAGTCCAAGATCCGACCTTCTAGATTCACGTTCAACTACATACTTCTCTAAACCCATTCTGTGCTTAGACTGTTCCTCAGCCATTGAAATAATACGGTTGGCGCCGTCTGGAACCGACTCGTTATATTGATCCAGAATCTGGGGCGGAGGAAGAGGACCAGAAAATGATGCAGCGGCTTGAAACGAGGCAACATTACAGGAGGGAGATGCTGATGGAGTCACCTCCCTCCTGTTTCTAATTTGGGGATTTTTACGACGCGACTCTCTCTTTTGTGGCATTTAACGCTTCTTGGTATGCATCCCTAATGTCGTTTCCTACAACTAGCCAATCACTCCTCAAAGCTAAGTAGTCAGCCTGTGCAGGAGATAAGCTTTGGTTGTACTCTGTAAGAGTATCGCCTAAATCAATAATTCGTGCCCATCCACTCCAGAAGGATGGCATCGCATAAAGAAAATGAGTTGTTACTAGCCCTCCCATTTTACGCCTCCTTGACTAAGTCATATCGCAGTCTAATGCCTAGATAGGCTATATGTCAATTATATACTTTAGCGTAACCGTTTCATAGACAGGGGGAGCAAATGTTGCTAAGAACAACTTTTAACTCTTCGAACTCTCCGCCACTTTCTTGAGCCTCCTTAAGTTCTAAAGCATCTTCCAAGTCTTCCAAGCGAGCTAGTAGCCGCTTATACTCTTTAATACTCAGTACTACGCCCTTTTGCCGTCCTTTCGGATCAATCAGGATGTTTACCATTACTCCATCTCTCCCCAGTTACGCCCTAACTTTACGTCGACACGTATCGGCACGGTAAGCTCGATAGCTTCAGACATGATTTCTGGTACAATACCCTGCATCATCTCTACCTCGTCCTCAGGCACCTCGAACAGCAGCTCATCATGGATTTGCAGCAGCATTCTGCTTCTTACGCCCTCTTTCATCATCCAGTTATGAAGCCGGACCATAGCTACCTTTATGATGTCCGCAGCGGTGCCCTGCACTGGCATATTTATAGCCATTCGCTCGCCAGCGGCGCGACTCTGAGCATTGGCAGAGTGGACCTCCGGTACATAGCGCCGCCTGCCCAGCACAGTCTCCACGTATCCTGTCGCGCGCACTTGCTTTTTAGTGTCTTCTATATATTCTCTTATGCCCTTATATCTCTCGAAGTAGGAATTTATAAAAGTGTTCGCCTCTTGATGTGACAGGCCGGAAATCTGCTGGGAGAGACCAAATCCGCTCAAGCCGTAGATGACGCCGAAATTGACTGTCTTGGCGATCCTTCTCAGGTCCGGCGTTACCTTGGATATGTCCACACCAAACACATCAGCGGCGGTAACGGAATGAATATCCTCGTCGTTTTTAAAAGCCTCAAGCAGTCGAGGGTCCTGCGAAAGATGGCCTAGAATGCGAAGCTCTATCTGAGAATAGTCGCCAGACATTAGATAAGCGGGAGTGCCGTCGGCGCCAGCAACAAAGGCTGTGCGCACCTTACGACCGATTTCAGTACGTATAGGTATGTTCTGTAAATTGGGATCGTTGCTGGATATACGACCGGTAGCAGAGCCACACTGATTGAAGCTGGTATGTATACGACCGGTACGTGTGTTGATAAGCACCGGCAGAGAGTCTACATAGGTGGACTTTAGCTTGGTTAACTGTCTGTAGTCCAGGACCTGATCTATAATGGGATGGGCGCCCTTGAGCCCTTCAAGAACGGCAGAGTCGGTGGAATAGCCGCTCTTGGTCTTTCTGGCATGGGGTAGTCCAATTTCCTCGAACAGCACTGCGCCCAACTGTTGAGTGGAGTTTATATTGAACCTGTGGCCGGCGAACTTATAGACCTCGTCCTCCAACTGCGCTATCCTGGCCGTTAGGTCCTGAGACATACCTCTCATTATCGCCGTATCAACTGAAATACCGTTGCGCTGCATTTGGACCAACACCGGGACCACAGGCATCTCAACATCTGTAAATAAGTCCCACAACCCTTCTTTTTTCAGTTCAGCCTCCAGACCCTCCTGTAGTCTATAGGCTACCGCAGCATCTGCGCAGGCATAGAGTGTGGCCTGTGCTACAGGGACTTTGTCCATAGTTATCTGCTTGGACCCACTACCTATAAGCTCGGATATCTGGGTCATTTCGAGGCCAAGACGACTGAAGGCCAGGTTCTTAAGGCCAATTGCTTTGATCCCGAGAATGAAGGCCGCGATCATGGGGTCGAAGGCGAGACCATCTACTGCAATACCGTGCTCACCTAACACAGTCAGGTCAAAGTTGGCATTATGAGCGGTCTTGAGCATGCTGCTGTCCTCTAAAACCGGACCAAGGTACTCTTTTACCGCTTCTATCGGAAGGTTGTAGCCGTCGAAATGTCCTATAGGAATATAGTAGGCTGAGTTAGGCTCAGCACAGATAGATATGCCTACAAGTCCAGCCTCCATAGGGTTAAGGCTGTTGGTCTCGGTATCGATAGCGATAAGTCTAACTTCTGACAAACGGGAGGCTAGATCCTGAAGGCTCTCTATGCTGTCGACCAGGTTGTAAGCGGTCCCATCCATAGACGGTTTTACCGAGACCATAGTCGCATCTATTGGGGCTGACTCTGTATCATTGCCGCCAAGATACTCATGGATCTGCGAGAGACGGTTCATCAGACTGTTGAACTCTAGCTCGCGGAATAGCTCCAGGACTTGCTCTCTCTGGTAGCCTTGCAGCCGGCAAGCCTCCAAGTCTAATTGCATAGGCATGTCCCTGACAATAGTAGCGAGGTATTTGCTCTGGCGCGCCTGGGACTCGTATTGCTTCAATAAGTCCCTAAGTTTTGGCGGAGTTACAGAGTCGATATTCTCGTAGATGCCTTCTACGCTGTCATACTCCTGTAGAAGTTTCGCTGCCGTTTTGTCTCCAACGCCAGGCACACCGGGAATATTATCGGAGGTATCGCCTTTTAGCCCCTTGAAGTCTGCTATCCTTTTAGGTGGCACTCCATACCTGTCAATGACCTTTTCTTCGTCGTAAAGGGTTGTCTCCCCTAAGGTACGACCTGGGTACAATACGCTGACAGAAGGTGACACCAACTGCATGGCATCGGCGTCGCCGGTGGCTATCACCGTCTCAACCCCCATATCCGTGGCCTGTAGAGACAGGGTGCCGAGGATGTCATCGGCCTCATAACCTTCCATCTCAAAGGTCCTGATGCCAAAGCAGTCGAGGATCTGCCTTACTCTGGGGAACTGCTGGACCAGGTCGTCAGCGGTCTTGGCCCTCGTGGCCTTATATGCCTCATATTCAACATGGCGGAAGGTAGGACCGTGCATATCAAAGGCTACCGCCGCGTATCTTGGCTTTAGATCGCCCAAGACTTTGAGCAGCATTTGAGTAAAGCCAAACACAGCCCCGGTTGGCTCTCCAGTTTTGGTGACGCTGAACTGAACGCCCGGTACGCGAGTGTTGCCTTGAAGAGCATGGTAGGCGCGGTGGACCATGGCATTGCCATCCACCAAGAGAAGAATAGGTCTATTATTAGTTTCTGTTGTCATTATTGATACTACAGATTACTTGGACTCTTTCATGGCCGCTCCCAGCTTCTTCATAAGGCGAGACTTTTTGCGCGCTGCATTGCGGCTGTGGATGACACCCTTCTTGGATGCGAGGTCGATCTCCTTCTGAGCGTCTTTTACAGCATCAGCGGCCGTGTCGCCACCGCCGGTCAGAGCAGCCCTTGCTTTTGCTATGAAGCTCCTCATTCTGCTAAGCACGGGTCGGTTTCGGACACGATTACGCTCTTGAACGATCATCATTTTCTTTGCTGATTTTGTATTGGGCAAGTGTTCCTCCTATTATTTATACCAATATTGCGCGTCTATAAATACAACCAGACGGTCAGGCAGGCTCTAAAATTGTCCTGGAAAAAGTAAGCCCCGCCAGTTCAAGCTCCTCTCAAGAAGCGAGAACGACGGGGAGGATTCATAAAGTAATATGCACCATGTGTCCTTCATCTGTCAATATTTCTGCGCTAGCTGCTGCAATAATTTCACTGATATTATACTACTCTACAGATATTTGTGCCGCTTTTAGAGTGTTTACAAGAAGCATTGCGACTGTCATAGGCCCTACACCGCCAGGGACTGGGGTAATAGCGGCAGCTACTTCCTTCACTCCCTCAAAGTCCACGTCACCCACTAGCTTGTGCTTCCCAGGACTTTTCGGGTCCTCTATCCTATTTATACCCACGTCTATAACAACCGCTCCCTCTTGGACCATGTCCCGGGTTATAGTGTTGGGGTATCCAGTAGCTACCACCAGGATATCTGCATCTCTTGTGTAGTGTGCCAAGTCTACCGTGCTGGTATGACAGACTGTAACTGTAGCATTGGCGCCACTGCTCTTCTGAGCCAACATGGCAGCCAGCGGCTTACCGACTATGTTGCTCCTGCCGCAGATTACCACGTGCTTGCCTTCAGGACTGTAACCGCTTCTAACAAGCATCTGCTGCACACCTGCGGGCGTGGCTGGAAGGAACACAGGCTGGCCCTGTACAAGCTTTCCCAGGTTAATTGGATGAAGGCAGTCTACATCCTTATTTGGGTAGACTTTGTTGAGCACTTTGGCCTCATCCACCTGCCTTGGCAAAGGAAGCTGCACGAGGATGCCGTGAAAACCAGAGTAATTATTTAGTTGGGAAACTATGGCATCTACGTCCTCCTGAGAGGAGTCCGCAGGCAAATTAAAGGTCTCGGAGTATATCCCGACCTCGGCACAGGCCCGGGACTTACCGCGCACATAGGTGGCTGAAGCTGGATCATCGCCAACAAGCACAACCGCGAGACCCGGCGTTACTCCCCACTTGGTCTTTAGTGTCTCTACATCCCTTGCGACCTCAGCCCGCACCTCTTTGGCTATCCTCTGTCCGTCGATAATAAGCGCTGTCATTGAGATAGACCACCCTAACCTATCCGTCCGCCGAAAACAGCCTTGACTATCTCACCTACAACCTCGTAGCGACCAAAGGATGGCATTAAGTAAGTGCCGGACACCATGCCTTTTGTTGCAGACAACAGGTCACAGGACATCTCAATACCTTCCTCGATGCCCTTTTCACCAGCTTTCTTCATTCTGTCCCTAAGCTCCTGGGGAACGTATATGCCGCCCACCTCGTTATGAAGGAACTCTGCATGGCGGTAGCTTTGCAACGGCATTACTCCTAGAAGGATCGGCACCGGTATCGGGCCAAAGTAGTCTAAGCACTCTTCCACCTCCTCTACAGTGTAGAGAGGCTGGGTCATCACTATGTCGGCGCCAGCGTCAATCTTTCGCCTGAACCTCTCCCGTTCTTTTTCCCGGTCCGGGGCCTGTGGCGTAAGAGCACAGGCGACGAAGAAGGAGGTCGGTCGGGCCAGTGAGTTGCCCGCGAAGTCGCGTCCTTCATTGAGGCTCTTGAGGATGCTTATAAGTCCTATAGAGTCCACATCCCATATGCCTGTAACGTTTGGATAGTCGCCCAGCCGCGGCGGATCGCCGGTAAGGGCGATGACGTTGCGGATGCCGAGAGCGTGCGCTCCGATAAGCTCCGACTGGATAGCCATCAGGTTTCGGTCTCTGGTGGTGAAGTGAATTATCGACTCAACACCGGTCTGTTCCTGTATAAGGTGCGCCATTGCGATGCAGCTCATGCGCACGCGGGCCATAGGACTGTCGCCTATGTTTATGGAGTCTACTCCCAGATCTCTAAGCATAGCCGCGCCGGCGATAACTTTGGCCGCGTTGACGCCCTTGGGTGGGTCCAACTCAACGCTAACGACGAACTTACCGTTGGCCAGCTTCTGTGCAATAGTGGTCGGCACGTCTTTGGTATTATTTGTCTCTTCCTGAACCGGCTCCATCGGTCGAGAGACCATAATGCCTCTAGATTGCGTCGGCTGGAGGTCGGCTATAGCTTCTCTCATGGCTTCAATGTGCTGTGGCGTAGTGCCGCAGCAGCCGCCTACTATTTTTGCTCCGGCCTCCACAAAACGCCGCGCGTACTCGCCAAAGTATGTTGGGGAAGACAAATAGAAAAAGCGTCCGTCTATAAGGGTGGGCTGGCCCGCCGCAGGCATGACCGCAAGAGGAGTCTTGGCGCACTGGGCCATCCGCTCTATTATCTCCAGGCTGCCCTGTGGGCCGACAGTACAGTTTATGCCTAGTACGTCCACCTGAAGGTCTTCCAGCGACTCGACAACCTTGATCGCGTCCTCACCGCCCAGGGTGTAACCATCCTCGTTAAAAGTTATCTCAGCTACTATCGGAAGGTCTGAAATGGAGCGGATGGCATATATAGCGGTACCTAGCTCATCCAGGTCGATGAAAGTCTCCAGGATAAAGAGGTCGACACCGCCCTCGACAAGCCCCTCTGTCTGCTCTTTATAGGCCAACTCGATCTCGCTCTGGTTGATCTTTGACCCAGGACGAAAGGCCAGACCAGTTGGGCCTATGCCTCCAGCCACAAATATTGGATCGCCGACCATCTCCCTGGCCTCTCTTGCCACGCGAACTCCCTGGCGGTTGATCTGCCTGACCTTGTCTTCGAGGCCGTGAAGGGCGAGCTTGAAACGGTTGGCGCTGTAGGTATTGGTCTCGATGATCTCTGCCCCTGCCGTAATATAGCGACGGTGGATACTCTGCACCAGAGCGGGGTCTGTAATATTAAGCTCGTCGAAGCAGCGACGGTAGTCCACGCCCTCAGCGTAGAGCATAGATCCCATAGCGCCGTCTGCTAAAATAGGTCCTTTTTCGAGTCTATCGTGAAATGGATAACGCATGGCACAATGTTAGCATAAGATGGTCTTAGCTCTCAATGGCTGGACCTCCCTGACCACCCTTATAATCTTTAAAAACTTAATACGGTAATACATGATTATCTCATATTGGCATTGAGAAGCTGTGGCGCTGGCTAAAGGGAGGAGTGCTGCATCATCTGGTCACTTCTATAACTATGCTATGGCGCGGTCTGGCTTGGTGCAGTCGGTGCAACTCTAAAAGGCAGCCTTTTGATGGCTGAGCCATTATTGATGTCGGTGACGACAACATACTCACCAGGCCCAGGGAGACTGATATCGAAGGTAATGGCTACCATTACTTTTTGCGATGATCCTGGAGGCACGCCCGGGGGCCTACCCGCTTCAATCTCCCCTTTACCCACTTCCTGCAAAAGCTGATCGTCCATAGACCGTACTGTTATAGCTAAAGCGTGGCGCTGGTTGGTCTCATTCCATCCCACCAGTATACCTATTGCTAGAGTGGCCCGATGGCTCGTGGGGAAAGACTGCGGCCAAATGATGTCCCAGCCACCACCAAGAACGTACAACTTGTTGTTAACCACCTGGGCGCCGTCCGCCAGAATTGCAAAGTCAATTTCCATGCAAGATCTCCTATGATGCCGTATCTGTATTTACTATAGCATGTTGGAATTGTACGCTAATGGATCGAGAATAGCCCGCCCGTCCCTTCGAGAGCCTCAGGGAACGGGCTACGACCAGCCGTTAGACTGTCATTGCGAGGCCGACAGGACGTGGCAATCCTGCAAATCTCCATCGTAGGAGATTGCTTCGGGCGATTGACCTTGCAAGCGTCTATGCCACTCACCAGCGGAATCGTAGAATATGAAAGTGAACCAATTTGCCCGGGTGCGATGTACAAACTACACTGATATGGTATAGCCCATGAAGACCTATGCCATAAATCACAGGACATAAACTATGGATATAAGCCTGTTAGAGAGCTTCATTACATTAGCCCAACACCGCAGCTTTAGCAGGGCCGCACGCTATTTGAACCTGACCCAGTCCGGACTAAGCAGGCAGGTACAAAAACTGGAGAATGAGGTAGGCATATCCCTGCTGGAGCGCCATCATAGCGCCATTGAGCTTACGACGGCCGGACAAAGCTTCCTTAGTTACGCGCAAGAGGCCGTGGCTGGATATAAAGCTATGCTTGGGGCGCTGCGACAGACGCCTGTTGCCCTGGCCGGAGAGTTGAGGATAGCCGCTAGCACAACACCCGGCGAGTTTCTGGTCCCGGAGCTGATCGCCCACTTCACCGCTGACCATCCGGAGGTCAGGCCCCAGGTCTTCATAACAGACTCGGCTCAGGTCATCGAAGAGCTTAAGGAAGGGCGCTGGGACATCGGCTTTGTAGGGGCCAGGCTGCCAGGCAACAGCATAACTCATCACGTGGTTGCAGAGGACGAGGTAGTGCTGGCTGTGCCGTTGGAGCACCCTTTTGCTAAGCGTGGTGAGATACAAATAGAGGAGCTAGCCAACCAGCCCTTTGTAGAGAGGGAGGGAGGGTCTGGCACCTTACATAGTGTACTCACAACCCTGGCTAAAAAAGGAGCATCACTACCGGCTTATCGCGTAACGATGGTGCTGAGCACAACCAGGGCTGTGCTTTCTGCTGTGAGCAAAGGATACGGAATAGGCTGGATCTCCAACATGGCCCTGGAAGACAATAACACCGAGCGAGTTGCGGTAATAAGATTAAGCGGACTACCGATCTATCGCTATCTTTATATAGTAAGGGACAAAGGCCGCCCGCTCGACCCGATTGCATCAGCCTTCATCGAGTGGGTGCGCCAGCAAGGAGTGATACGCCCGCGATAATCGCCGGGCGCAAGGCCTTGCGCCCGGTCTTCTTCCAAAGGATACTATTTTGATAAGAACAAGACCGGCGCTTTACTATTTACAAGTATATTGCGAGATAGCCCACAAAAATGCTAATCTTAGCGCATATTGTGACGTATAAGGAGGAGGTATATGACCACATCAGGCACTACACAAGGTTTCGAGATCACTCAGTCCAGCACTATCCTCTATGAGAAGAAGAATGGCACTGCATGGATCACCCTGAACCGGCCGGAAAGAATGAATGCGCTCAGCTTTGATCTGCGTGGCGCTATGTCCAAGGCCCTGCGAGAGGCCGTTAGAGATGAAGAGGTTATGGTGGTAATAATAACCGGAGCCGGAGGCCGCGCCTTCTGCGCCGGCAACGACCTGAAAGACGCTGCCGACCGTTATGCTCAGGGCATACAAGCCGGTACAGAGGTGGGCCCCTCAGATAATTACGGTGTGAGAGAGTGTCCCAAGCCAACCATAGCAGCTATCGATGGCTACGCGGTCGCCGGCGGCATGGAGCTGTCAATGGGCTGTGACATACGTATTGCGACCGAAAAGTCTATGTTCGGCCTGCCCGAGATCAAAAGAGGCCGCATGGCCGGCCCAGGACTGACTGAGCTTGGACGGATGATACCTCTGGGCGAGGCCAAGATGATCCAGTTGACCGGATCCCACATGAACGCCAAGCGAGCCTATGATATAGGATACATCCAGGGTATAACTCCCGACCGGGAGTCCCTGTTCGCTGAGGTAGAGCGCCTAGCCGAAGACATCCAGAGCAACGCCCCTCTCTCTATCGAGGCCACCAAGCGAGTCATTAACATCGCTCACCTGATGCCGCCGGAGTACATCCAGAAGGTCTGGAACCCGGAGCGTGCCATCATCGACCGCAGCGAGGACATAGTAGAAGGGTCCACAGCCTTCGCCCAGAAGCGAAAGCCGATCTGGAAGAGGCGCTAAGAGCCCTAATTTTCCTTCGACAAGTTATAGTGCCAGTACGATAAGCAACGTACTGGCACTACGGTTTATGCCGAGTGATATAAGTGAGCAGGCGATCCTTGGCTTGCCCTGTCGATGTCGAGGGTACACACCCCCGTTCCTTGAGCTTGTCGAAAGGAAGGCAAAGTACGGCAGCAGCAAGACTGATCGAGGCTGTCACTCATTCGACCATCGACTAGCGGTTTGGGGATTAGTGTTACCTTGAATGTGTCGCCAATGGAGACAATCTCTGTTTTATATGCATATCATCCTACATTCAGATCATTATTGCGGCGGAGTAGGCATGAACTTCTCGTCGACACCCGGCGTGACTTTACCTCCCGACATCGGGGACTCGAAGTCCCGCACCGCGGTGTGTCTGAACCAGACGCCCTCAGCGCCCGGCGCACCGCCATGGGTGTCGTTCTTCATGTCGTGGAAGTGGGTGAACCCCTTCCCGAAGTTCTGCTCGATTCGCTGCTGCTCCGCCTTGGTAAACTTGCCGGGTACGCCCACAGCTACCCAGTTGAGGTTCTCCGCCTTGCTCAGGTTCAGGTTGTCGAAGTGAAGTGCGATCACCGTGCCGTCTGGCGTCATGAAGGCACGGTGATCGCTCATGAAGGCTTAATATCAAGTTCGCCATCTAAGTTTACGACATCCACCGAAATGTTAGGAAATCTTTCCGCTACGAGCTTTGATAATCCAATAGCCTTCTCACAACCAAAACAGTGTGTTGATACTACAACTTTAAGGACTGACATCGCAAAACTCTTTTGTAATGTTGTTTTACTGAAGTCTACCGGAGCTGCAAATGTTATACTGTAACCAGGCTTACAGATCGAGTATCATAATTGAGCTTAAGCTAGTACTAAGCTTGTCTAAAGGCTTGCATTGAAGCTTTTGAGCTGGCCCATCGCAAACCTGATGAGCTGCGATTCAAGGGGCTCACCCGATGAAATCACTGAGAGACAGGTCAAAATGGTAAGCGAGGTATCTTTTCTTTTAGCCTTTGGAGCAGGGCTATTGTCCTTTGCCTCTCCATGTGTTCTACCCATCGTACCTATTTATGTAGCCCATCTAATAGGTACACAAGGCGTAGAAGCTAATAACAGAGCCATTGTTCGCGGCCTTGCCTTTGTAATGGGCTTCTCCATCATATTTATTATATTAGGCGCTTCAGTGGGTTTTGTTGGCTTCATTATTAGAGACCAGCTTCCTATTCTTCAAAAGGTAGCCGGTGTATTACTAGTTATTTTAGGACTTCACCTGCTAGGGATATTCCGTATCCCTGTTTTCGACCGTACTTGGAAGCCACAGCTAAAGAACAACACGAGGGCCAGCGTAGGGCGCTCTTTTCTAATGGGCGCCGCTTTCGCTACGGGGTGGACACCCTGCATCGGCCCCATACTGGGCAGCATTTTAGCCTTGGCTGCTACAACAGAGACCGCGGCAAGGGGCGCAACCCTTATGGTCTTCTACAGCGCAGGCCTGGCAGTGCCGTTTCTAGCAACCAGCTTTGCTCTAGAGTGGTGGACCAAGGTCATACGCTCTTTCAGTCGCCATCTGCCCAAGGTAGAGGCTGCCAGCGGCGCCCTTATTATAGTAGTAGGAGTCCTGGTGTTCTCCAACCGACTTACTATACTCAATCAATACTTCGACTTCTTCGGCCTGGGAGCCGGAATATAAACTTGTAGTGAGGCTCTCGAACTACCTGTGGTGAGGCTCTCGAACTACCTGTGGTGAGGTTCTCGAACTACCTGTGGTGAGGTTCTCGAACTATGGGCATTAAATTACCGCCCCGCAGCGAGCATCTAAAGTTAATATTCCTCTTGTTTATTCTCGCATCCACCATATCAGGATGCAGCCTCCTGGCAAATAGAAGCCCCAAAGTCGCCACGATCCAGCCTGTGATCGGCTCTTCGGCACCTGACTTCAGTTTAGAAGACCTTAATGGCAAAAAGGTGAAGCTAAGTGATTTTAGAGGACAACCGGTCATGGTGAACTTTTGGGCCACCTGGTGCGGCCCCTGCAAACTGGAAATGCCCCACATGCAGGAAGCTCAGGATGAGATTTCTGCTGAAACCGGCTTCAAGATATTAGCTGTCAACCTGGGCGAGGACAAGGACACCGCTTATAAGTTCTTGCAAGAGAATAAATTTAGCTTTACTGCTTTGATAGACAAAGACCGCACGGTGGCTTACGGGAAATACAAGCTTATAGGGCTGCCCACTAGCTTTTTTATCGATAGAGATGGGGTAATTAGAGATATACAGACAGGGCCATTGGCGACCAAAGAACACCTTATGAGCAAGCTAAAAGGCATCCTATAAGGAGACTACATGCAAAACACAGAGATAGTTATGTACGGTACTACCTGGTGTCCGGACTGCACCAGAGCAAAACGGGTCTTCGCTGACAGAGGTATAAATTATCTCTGGATTAATATAGACGATGAACCTGACAAGGCAGAACTGGTGATGCGCCTCAACAACGGCAAAAGAATAGTCCCAACTATCATATTCCCTAATGGCTCCATGTTCGCAGAGCCTTCCAACCCTGAGTTGGAAAAGAAACTAAAAGCTCTAGAGCTCAATACTTAAGTCAAGGAGCCTTAACCAATGGCAGATGGACCGGTCTTAGGTATCGACCTGGGAGGCACAAAAAGCCTCGCTATCGTTGCCACTCCAGAGGGGGAAATTCTTGGCAGCTCTTATAAAGAGACTCCGGCATCCGAAGGACCGGACGCCGTTGCAGACGTCCTGGTCGAATGCGCAACAGAGGCGGCATCCTCGGCTGGAATTCCTCTATCCAAAATAGAAGCGGCAGGCCTTGCAGTTGCAGGAATCGTAGATACTCGCACCGGCATAGTACACGTCTCTCCAAATTTGGAGGGATGGAACAACGTCCCTGTAGGAAGCATGATGCAGAAGCGTCTCTCCATGCGCTGTATTCTGGTCAACGATGCTAATGCCGGGGCACTGGGAGAGATGATCTATGGGGCTGGAGTAGGCATTAAAGACCAGATATTTATAACCATAAGCACAGGTATAGGGGGAGGGATCATAATCGGAGGGAAGCTGTACACTGGCGCTTCAGGCGCTGCGGGCGAGATAGGACATATGGTAATTGAGCCAAACGGGCCCCAGTGCGGTTGCGGGAATTATGGATGCTGGGAGGCATTGGCCTCCGGCACAGCCATAGCAAGGAAGGCCGTAGAAGCTATATCCTCTGGAAGGAGCACCACTATACCCTCTTTTCTTGAAGACCAGACCGAGGAATTATCAGCAATCGAAGTTTTTGAGGCCGCAAGAGCCAGCGATCCTTTGGCCGAAGAAATAGTAGCTCAAGCATCCTTTTACATCGGCATTGGGCTTGCAAATCTAATCAACCTCTTCAGCCCTGAGCTGTTTGTTATAGGAGGCGGGGTTTCTAAAGAATGGGACACTATTATGCCTCAATCATGGAAAATAGCACAAAAAAAGGCCTTTTCCATTCCCGCTCAAAAGGCTCGTATAGAAAAGGCTGTCCTTGAGGACTACTCAGGCGCTATGGGAGCAGTGGCGCTGGTGTCGCACAAATACCTTTGGTCTTAGTTATCACAAGTCTCAAGGAATGAGTCTCTAGTTACAAGTCGCAGGTTTCAAAGACCTGCCACTTGCGACTTGGCCCTTGCTACTTGTTGGGGACAAGCCACCGCCCCTACGACTTCTTGTTACAAAAGATGGTCAGGCCAACCGTTAGCTCTACCGTAAATATCCATGCAAATGTTACAATAAGTAAAGTATAGGAACCCGTTTTATATTTTGACGCTAACTAAATTTTGGCCTCGCTAATACTGCTTATCACAGCAAAGACAGGAAAAGTCTGGACGCAGGAACGTCAGGTTTTCGTGAGGTAGATAGTGTATAACTATCTCATCAGAGATAATAAAAGTCTGGATATAGGGAGAGGAAATCAAACATGTCAAACCAGAAAGCTGTGGCGATACTGGGCTCAACCGGCGCTGTTGGTCAGCAGGCCCTGGAAGTCATAAGGTCATTCCCAGATAAGCTTAAGGTTATAGGTCTTGGATCAGGCAGCAATTACGAGCTTCTGTCGCAGCAGGTCCAAGAGTTTAGTCCTCCTCTAGTATCTTTCCCCTTTGAGGTAACAGGACAGGATCTCTTAACAATGAAAGAACTGGCTGCTCATCCCGACGTAGAGGTCTTGGTAGTAGCCACCGCGGGCACAGCAGGACTCAAGCCAACTCTGGCAGCTCTTGAGGCAGGTAAAACCGTTATCCTATCCAGCAAAGAGATAATGGTCATGGCGGGCGAGTTTATAATAGAAACAGCTAAAGCGCACGGTGCGAAGATTATTCCTGTGGACGGCGCTTTAAGCGTAATTTGGCAGTGCTTGAAAGGTGAAGAAGGCAACATATCCGAGCTAGAGATCATGACTACTGCAAGTCCACACCTCTGGAGGACCTCCGCCGAGATCAGGAGCATAACATGGACGGACGTACAGGACCATTCCAAGCGGAGAGCAGGACAGAAGACCCATATTGACCTGGCCACAATGATGCACGAGGGCATGCAGGTGATAGAAGCCCACCATCTCTTCGGTGTGCCTTACGACAGAATAAAAGTAACAGTCCATCCGGAAGAGGTTGTAACAGCAGTGGTAGGCTTTATCGATGGCTCCAAAAAGAGCATACTGACATCCCCATCTATCCGCTTCTTTATGCAATACGCCTTTAGCCATCCGGAGCGCTGGCCCAACGAGCACCTTTCGACTTTGGACCTACGACAGATAAGAAAACTGACTTTCAAGAAGCTGGAGGATGGTATATTCCCCTGCTTCGACCTTGCACTGGAGACAGCCAAGCTGGGAGATACCTATCCTGCGGTCATGAACGCTGCCAACGAAACGGCGGTACGGCTCTTCATGCACCAACAGATCGGCTTTACAGAGATCCCCAGGATCATCCGCGCTGCCCTACAGTCCCATAGACCAGTACACAATCCGGCTCTTGAAGACATTTTGGCTGCGGATGAGTGGAGCAGAGAGTTTGCAGTCCAACAAGTGGCGGTGTAAGATATCGCAAATCTAACAATTCCAAAATAAAAGTAGGGGCGTCCCGACCTTGTCGGGACGCCCCTACTACTTTAGAATCACATTTTCTATAGGTAGAGAAGAGAGCTTTTAAAGCTTTCTAATCACTCCTATGACTTTGCCCTGGACCTCAACATTATTTGCCGACACCATTATTGGCTCCATTTGTGAGTTTGCCGGCTGAAGCCTTACTGTGTTGCCTTCTTGGTATACCTTCTTTAGGGTAACCTCTCTCCTATCCTTGATCCATACAGCGGCCATCTCTCCGTTGTTTACATAGTTGGTGAACTTCATGATGACTATATCGCCGTCATTGATGAGAGCATCTATCATAGAAGTCCCCTTCACCCTCAGCGCATATACGTTATCGCCGCTGCCTAGCATATCCTCCGGAATGTCCAGAGTATCTATGCCCTCTGAGCTGCCCCAGGTCTCAGCGGATGGCACTGGTATTGGCTCGCCTGCGGCTATAAAGCCCAGCACAGGTATGCGGGCACCTGCTCCTCTACCTCTACGGTCCAGTAACTCTATTCCACGTGAAAGCTTGGGCCCGTCTCGTCTAATATATCCCTTTTCCTGTAGAATCCTTAAATTGTAATCCACTACAGAGGTGGATGAGATACCACACGCAGTTACAATCTCTCTAATACTGGGTGGATAACCCCGTTCATCAAAGAACTCGTGAAGAAAACTGAGTATACGCTCCTGCCTTTGGGAGAGTCCATCACCTTTTCCCCGTCTCACGGTCACCTCCTCTGAAACAATCTATTTATCCTAAGCCCAAAACTGCTTACAGTATTATCTGTAGCCCGCCTGAGGCGGTCGAACTAAGGTTCTGTATTACAATAGCATATCTGTGCTAGCTATGTCAATTACGGGTTCTGACCTTCAGACAAAAGATCGCAACAAGTCGTCCTTCCTGAGAAGGACAAGGAACGGGCGACGCTCGACTTTTTCATTCCTTCGTAGGTGTCCCAACAGGTCGAGGCATGGGGGATTTTACTAGGAGTAGTAAATGGTTTAAGACCATGACGTTATGAGGACACTGAAAGGGGAGAAACATAAAGGGGAATTTGACCCGTCTAGACTATTGAGGGATAAGACTACCCAACTGTTGTATGAGGTCCAGTATACGCGCTCGCTGGTTAGCAACGTCCTGGGCTACGATTACTCTGGTCTCCTCGACAGCGCTTTGCAGAGCCTGGAACTTAGCCTCGTCCAGCCCTACTTCCCTCGGATTGACCCGACGCAAAAGACTCTCAGCGTCCCTCACATAGGCGTTAGCTGTGCCGAAGTTGCGGTTATCCATCTCTATCAGTGCGCGATACAACCTATCATTGGCATACAGCATCAGATTTAAAGATCCTACTCTGCTTAGCTCTCTTTCCAGGTCGGAGGCTCTAGCATTGGCGCCTTGAAGCTCACTGTTCTTTTGGTTAAGCCCAGCAAAATAAGCGCCGCCTACTAAGACGGCTAATACTAGCAGCATACCTACTGACAGCTTTAATTTAGCACTAGTACTCGTAAGTAGTAGCTCCTCTTATTATTAGTCACACGGTAAGACCTTGCACCCCGTAGGCTAATCTTACCTCTCCTACCACTATAACGCAGTTACACGTAAAAGAATATATCTTTGTACAATTGTCAATTTTATACTGGTGTAGTGATAGGACAAGCTATGCCCTCCTTCGTAGGTTAATGCCAGCCGCCATAAGGACCGCGCCCATGAGCATGGCTAGAGAGCTAAGCCAAGATAGATGATCTCCAGCGCGTGGCAATGCCGCAGGAGCAGCCGCTGCCAGAGGATTGATCAGCCGAACATCGGACGCCGGAATCCTTGCGGTTACCTCACCGACGGGTGTTATCTGCACATTGAGAAGGAGAGCGGGAACAGCGCCCACGTTAGTGGTTTGGTAGGGAGTGCCCGCCGGTACCGTAATTGTTTCACCCGGACCAAGACGCCGGAGTCCTTCGGGCATGCCAAAGGCAAACTCACCCTCCAGAATAAGAAAAGACCGCGGCCCTCCGGTGATGCTCGGAGGGATTTGCGCCCCAACCGCCCAGCGCACTTCCCTAAAGTCAATTATATGCGGGCCTTTATCAGGCCGAACGCCGGGTAACGGCCCGGTATTGCCAAGCTGGGTGACGTTTGGTACGCCAGGGGGAAAAGTCTGACAGCTTAGGGCGAAAACGATATTGCGTTCCCGCGCCGTGCCGCCGATGCTCCAGGCAAACCAGTTGTTGGCGCCGATAAACGCACCCTGTCCCGCTTTCACTTGGACAGTAGGGCCGCCGGCATACTCGATCTGAGCTTCACCAGCAGCTAAATAGAATAGGCTCAGTGGATCAGCGACGTACCCGCTAGGAGGGCGCCGAGTTCCAGCAGGCCGGGTGGCCTCAACAATTCTCCAGCACAGAGGCTCCTGGGGGAGCAGCTCCACACGCTGGGAGACCAAAAGTCTAGCCACTGGGGCAGGAGGCGGATCCTCCGCGGCTGCTTGAGATACAGACATAAGCATTCCCAAGATCAGGGAGACCAGGCCTGTTAAAACGAGAGTAAACCGTGGCATGATAAGACACCTCCTTCTCAACTACACCCAAACAAGGGGGCCATAACTATCGACGGGGCAGGGGGACCCCGTAAGAGCCTTAACCATTGGGGGTTCTATACTGCCGGCATCGGCGCCAAGGCAATACTATCGTTAACTCTACAAGGCGTCAATAGATTAATGTACGGGGACCAAGACATAGTATACACTTTCGTTTAATATATATTGTTAAGTTTGATACGCCTATGATATTCTTTATCTTGCGTGCTCGCGGGATAGCAGCCAGATCAGACAAAGAAATAAGAGTAAATAAGCCTCACTGAAGGGTCCCTAGACTCCTTTGAGTCTGGAATTTAATTAATTCCTCCAACACCGCAGTCTACAAGACTAACATCCCGCTGCATCTTGCCGAGGCAAAGACAATTGGAGGACAACAATACATGGATAAACTAACCAGACTACTTTCGCGCTGCCACCTAAGCTGGCGACTGTTCCTCATTGGAACAGCAACCCTGCTGATAGGGTGTGGATATCCGATGGCCGGAAGTATAAGTCCAGCTAGTGTGGCCTCACTGGCTCCGATGGCTGTTTCTGAAGGCTCCGAGCTAATCGAAGACACTCGATCTGTCGGTAAGGCACTGGCGCCTGCCGAATCCGAACCGGCAGCGGCAGTGTCTACCACCCAGGGGTCATCTCCTGGCACGCAGCCTCAGGACAACTGCACTGCACGTCCAGCGCCAGGAGGCTTTCGAGACCCACTTCCAGCAGCACAGGTCTGGAACCCAGCCGGACCAAAGCGCGTCGGCATCCAAGCCGGTCACTGGCTCACGGAGCAAGCGCCACCTGAGCTGAGCCGGCTCCAGCATGGGACCTCCGGCGGCGGAAAGCAGGAGTGGGAGGTTAATCTTGACCTTGCCCAGCGCGCCGCACGATTTCTGGAGGCAGCGGGCGTTCAGGTAGACATCCTGCCGTCCACAGTCCCGCCGCGTTATCGAGCACACGCCTTCATCTCAATCCACGCAAATGGCGACACCGCCGGACAGTTGCGCGGGTTCAAAATTGCCCGTCCGGCCATTAGCTCGATCCCAACCACCGATGACCGGCTGATAAAAGCGCTCAACTCTGCTTACGGGACCGCCACGATGCTGCCGCGTGACGATGACCATATCTCAGTACGCATGCTACATTATTACGCGTTCAACTCGCGCCGTTTCTGCCATGCCGTTGCTCCTGGTGTCCCTCAGGCGATAGTCGAGACCGGATTCCTCACCAATGCTACGGACCGCCAGATCCTGCTGGGCAACCCCGATCTAGCGGCCAAAGGGATAGCCGATGGCATACTCGCGTTCTTGAACGAGACCAGCAAGTCCTAGCTACTACCCAGAGGTATTCTCAATAGCATACAGTAAAGGCTTGGTTCGCAATAATATGCGAATCGGGCTTTTTCTTGATCTGCATATGGTGCAGGTTAGGGGCTACCAAATGGCTGAATCGAAGAGGGTGTGGGACTGGTGAGGAAGTTTAGGCCAAGAGCGTCCGGAAGGAGTCTATGACTTCCTTAATCTCCCATTGAATGCGTGAGAAGGGTCACGGCGACTTGTCCACGACTGTCCACTACATACAACTCGATCCGGTGACGGTTCACTGTGGTCCCGCTGAAGTTAACGCCTAGATCGAATCGTCGGCGTAGCAGGTCGACACACGCTGTCAATGAAGGTAGATATTTTGCCTGTTGTTATATATTGTATAAGTACGTAGTATAATGTAGGCATGCGGTTGTTGCTAGATGCAGACGGAATTATTAAGCTTTATCGTGCAGGCATGTTAGACCTAGTGATACGAACATTTTCATGTGCTGTTCCACAGACCGTCTATGATGAAGTGGTCACTAAGGGCAAAGCGTATTTTCATCAAGATGCGGAGGTAATCGAGACGATCTTAACAGGCACTGTAACAATCATACCTGTCTATAGGCACGAGCACCAGGAGTCTAGGTTAGGTACCGGAGAACTGGGGATCCTTAGTATACTTCCCCGAGAGCAAAACACTATCGTGGTCAGTGATGATCGGCGTTTCCTAGCCATGCTTGCGACGCAGGGGACCCCGTTTCTTACACCAGCCGATCTACCAGTGGTGCTGGCTCAGCGGGGCATCGTGACCAAAGGCGAAGCCAAGGAAGCTTTGGACCGTCTACGCCCAATGATACGCCTAGCTGCATACTGGGATGCTTTACAAGACCTGGAGCTTGGAGGACGACACCATGAAAAAGAGTAAAGTCATACCCCTGCGTATTCCTGAGAATCTGGATGAGTTAGCTGCCCTTAGCGCACGGGAGCAGCATACTGACAAGGCCACTGCACTGCGCCAATGGATGCACCAGGGAGCGGCCCATTACGTCCTCGGACTGGTTGCCGAGGGCCGGGTCAGTATTGGTCGGGCCGCTGAGCTGCTGGACTTGACGGTGTACGATCTCTACCACCTGGCCGAGACCCATGGAATTGAACTGGGAGCTAGCGATGAGCAGCGCCAGCAATCTCGGGCGCTAGCGGCCAAGCTTGCTCAGGAAGGCCAGTAATATACAAATAGCAGGGGCTCATTTCCAGCAGAAACTGATTTATCTTTTTTACGCCTTCAAGATCCCCTTATGGCTAAGCGCCCGCTCCAGGAACGGCTGCATCTTCATCTGTCGAAACTCATCGATCGCAAAGTCAAGGTGCGCCAAGGCTTCCACCCGTATCTGTTCCGCCTCTTCCTTGCTACTTGCTACTAGCTTACTTGCCTCTTGTAACAGTAGCTCTGCTAGCTGGAGACGGGTGAGAGCCAGCTCAGGGCGAAAGCGGATTTGGACGCACATCTCAAGCGCCTGCTGGTAGTAAACGCGTGCTTCGTCCACCTCCCCAAGAATGGCAGCGGCCGCTCCCAGGTGGCGAGGAGGAGATGTCCATACAAAATCGGTTGTCGCTACGTTACCAATCCCTGAAAGCCTGGCTGCCAGCAATGCCACTGCTTCTCTATCTTCTGCTAAGACTCCTGTCTCCAACAACAAAGTTAAGAGGAATACCGGACTCTTATTTGACGGAGAGGCGACGTTGCGTTCTACAAGTACATGACCAAGGGCCTCTTTAGCCTCCACACTACGGCCCAGATGGGCCAGAGCCAAGCCGCCGAGAGCGGTCAACATAGAGATCTCTTCGAGTCCAGCTAGCTGGCTGGCGTAAGGGAGATCAGCGAGACATTCTTCAGCGCGGCCGAGGTAAAGAAGATGCCTAAAGGATACAGCCGCCGAATATTGTCGCCCTACTACTGACATCCCCAGCTCATCGCCAATGGACGTCAGGCGAGCCGCTAGGTGTATGGCAGCCTCGAGACGGCCATCAAGCGTTGCTAGCATAGCCTGATTTTGTAGTGATAATAGCAACAAGTCGGGGTCGTGCGTCCGCGCGGCAAGCTCATCCACTCTTTGCCATAATTGTTCGGCCTTTTCTCTCTGTCCGCCTGCAAGGAACACTTTACCGCACCGGGTCCAAAGGAATCCCTTAATAGTGACATTAACTCCCTCAAGATCTCGCTCACCAAAATCTTGGGCTAAGCGGAGTTGTTCTTCCTGGTCTTCAGGTCTCCAACGTCCTTGAAGAAGCTCGCAGACCACTGAGCACAGCGCTGAAGTGTCCCCAAGACGACGGGCAAGATCAAGAGCCCGCTCTTCCAGCGCTATCGCCTCTTCGTCTTGACCTCTTCCCCAGAGTACACGCGCGAGAGCAAGGTCTGCGTGTACCTGGTCTGGCGTGTCTGGCGCAGCGTGACGATTTGCCCGCTCCGCCCAGCGGCTGTATTCCGGCGTACCAAACATCGTGCCTGCGCCATAGCGCCATAGACCGTCAAGGGCTAACCGACATGCACGCGAGGCCAGTTCTGGTTCCTGTAGTGACTCGGCCAGGGCGAGCGCTTGAGGCGCGATCTCCTCTACTACCCGGCGTGGCTCTCCAGCCGACAGCAAGGCATCGCCAAGAGCCAGCAGCAAGGCACAGCGTTCTGCACTGTCGTCATGACCCGCTACTTCTTGGGCCTGAAGGGCTTGTTCTAGCAGGCGCGCAGCCTCTGAATAAGCGTAAAGTCCGGCCGCCTGTCGTGCGGCCACCTTGCTATAGTGTACTGCTTTGCCCAAATCATCCGGGTCGTAGGAATAGATGAAATGATCGGCGAGGACCGCAGCATGTTGCTCCTGTAGAGGCGAGGTTGCCCAGCCCCCGCCTGTCCTGAGCGCCGTCCTGAGGTTCTCGAAGGGTCCAGTTGAAGGGCCTGCCCTAGACTCGGTCGAAGGGCGACCACTGTATTGGACTTCCAGAACATGAGCGACCTGCTGATGGAGGCGAGCACGCCTCGGAGCGATCAAATCCTCATAGAGGATCTGGCGAAAAAACGCCTGCGCGAAACGAAAAGAGGTTATCCCGCTCACGGTTGGCTGCTCTTCCACTGCCGCCCCCGCCTTAGCCTCCTCCAGAGCAGCGAACAGTTCGTCTTCTGATGCTTCACTGACCTGCTGCCACACGTCGAGGCGAAACTCACGGCCAATCACCGCGGCTACTGAGAGCAGTTGCTTGCATCCAGGGCTTAATCGAGCAAGCCGTTTGGAGATAACGTCGCGTAAGGCCTCCGGGATGCTGCGAATGAGAGATTCGATGCGCACTGTCCGTCTGCGAGTCCCTTGACCCAGGAGACCCTGTTCGGACAGGTAGCGCAATAATTCCTGAACGAAGAAGGGGTTGCCATCAGTCTGCTGGTGAATTGCGGCTGCGATCTCTCGTGGGACCCCTTCCCCGACCAGGCTCGTGAGCAACTGCTGGACTCCATCCAGGCTGAGTCCACCCAAAAGGATCCGTTGAAAACGCGGTATGCGGCGCCATTCTGCTAGCGCTGCTGACAGCGGGTGTGCCCGGTCTACCTCTATATCACGGTATGTCCCCACGATCAACAACCGGCTCCCTTCTAGGTTGCGCGCGAGATGCGTCAACATATCCAATGTTCCACGATCAGCCCATTGAAGGTCCTCGATGACCAAAAGAAGAGGCTTAACGTTAGAGATCTTACGCAGAAAATCGGCCACTGCCTGAAGCAGGCGCCATCGGGCCTCCTCTGTACCTCTACTGGCTTCTTTTTCTAATCCTAACCGCTCTCTCAGCTCTGGCACTATAAGTGCTATTTCAGCCACACCAGCGCCAAGTTCATCCCGCAGCGCCTCTGGTGGTCGGTCCAACACATAGGTACGTAGGGCCTCTACAAAGGGGAGAAATGGAAGGGATAATGACTCTTCCTCGTAACAATGTCCTATCAATGCCCGTCCACCACGCACCGCAGCGTAAGTGGATAATTGTTCACATAAACTAGTCTTACCCACGGCCGGCTCTCCCATTACCATTAGAAGCGTCCTTTGTCCCGAGAGTGCATCATCGAAGGCGCTCTGTACCTGGCGCAACTCGGTCTCTCTACCCACAAAGGTGCGGCTGTACAGCGGGCCTGGGATCAATTGCCCTGATGCGTCTCTTCTTACAGGAAAGTCGGAACTCTGGATACTACTTCCGTCTAGTTCCGGCGGTGTGGATGAAAGCTCAATACGCGAGAGGGCTTCTAGGACCTCAGCGGCTGAAGCTGGTCGCTTGGTATAGTCTTTCTCTAACAGTTTGATGATCAGTATTTCTAACGCCTTGGGACAGTCAGGACGATACCACGAGGGCGCAACCGGTGGGATGTTGAGATGCTGCGTGATAACGGATATAGCTTCTGGCGACTCGAACGGCACTTTGCCTGTTACCATCTCATATAACATCGCGCCCAGCGAATAGAGATCACTTCTCTTATCTGGCTTCCCTCCAAGCGCCTGCTCCGGAGGCATGTAAGATACTGTGCCCACCATCATGCCTACTTGCGTGAGTCGGCTGCGGCCCAGATCTACTGCCAAGCCAAAATCACCAACCTTTGCTGTTCCGTCCGGCGTAAGCCAAACATTGCCAGGCTTAATATCTCGGTGGATAATTTCATGGAAGTGAGCATGCACCAAGCCGCGGCAGACCTCGTCGGCTATGCGGATGGCCTGTTCAAATGGGAGCTTATGCTCCAAAGCCTTTTCAATAAGCCCCTCTACATCTCCGCCGCGCATTAGTTGGGAGACAAGATAAGGCTGTCCATTCTCCTCGCCAATTTCGTATAGGGTAACTATGTTAGGATGATCGCCTAACTTTCCCATAGCCTGAACTTCTCTACGGATACGGGCTAGACCCTCAGCGTCAAGACCAGCAGTTTTGATAAGTGCGAGGGCTACATCCCGATCCAGGAGCGTGTCGTGCGCCAGGTATACGATCTTCTTGCCGCCTTCTCCCAGAAAGCGCACCACCTTATATCGCCCGTTGACGAAGGAGGTTGGATGTACCGAGGACCGCGTCTTGACAGGCTCATCAGTTGGCGGTGGAGAATCAGAAGGGGGTATAGCAGGCTCTGACCTCTCTTTAGGTGGAGCGGCCACTGCCCCGGCCAGCATCTGTCCGCACTCTCCACAAAACCGTTCGCCTGGCTGATTGAGCGTGCCGCAGTCGCCGCACTTGAGATCTAGCGATAGTCGTGCGCCGCAGTCTGCACAGAACTTTCTGTCTGGGCGGTTGTCCCAACCGCAGGATTGGCAAAGCATTGTTCCCCTCCGTTAGTTTGTTGCCAGTGAGCGCCGCGCGTCCTGCTCGGTATCGAACACAGCCGCATGTCGGGAAAGCCCCATCATATCGAAGATTTTCCGGTAATGTGGCGTCAGACCGGTGATCATTAGTCCTTGCTCCGCCTCGCGCGCTTCGCCAAGGAGACCGATGATAATGGAGATGCCGGAGCTGTTTATGTAGTCGACGGCGGCGAAGTTGAATAGAATATACCTTGCGCCCTGCTGGGTAGCGGCCTGATAGGCGCTTGTTATGGCTTCATCCGCAAAGGTGGTCACTTCACCTCGGATGTCAAGAGCTATCAGTGGGGCTGTGCCTCGTAGTGATACTTGCACCTCATCTGCCATTTATATATCTCCTTATTCGCCCCGTGCTTGCGTGGGAACAGTTAGGTACCAAGATGGATCACCATGCGCACTACGTTCCCCTCTCCAGTATAGGAGAATTCCACCTCATCTACCAGGGTACGGATCAAAAAGGTCCCCCATCCGCGTGCCGGCGTCACTCCAGCCAATCTGTCCTCAATGCTAGGAGGAGCGATGGAATCAGCATCTATAGTAAGAGGAGTTGCCGATTGGTCATGGACATTGATCTCTAAGGCATCCGATTCTGGCGTTAGTATGATGAGCACTCTACGCGTTCGGTCTAAGGAATTGCCGTGCTCGATTGCATTGAGTACAGCTTCGGTGACCGCCGTCTTGATATCATCAATACGTTCAGGTGGGAATGCCATGCGCTTGGCTACACTAGCTACCAGATCCGCGGCCGGGCGCTCCCAGCCTAGCTCACTGGGGATGTACAGCTCGATATCACGGTTGACTTCTTGCTCTCTTTCTTTCCCCAAAAGAATAGATCCTTCCTAAAATTGTTTGTTGTAACAACGACCCAGCGCCTGGGTCCTTATACCTTTGGCTTTTCGGACTCTATTGGAACACGCAGCACCACCAAAGTCATATCATCATGCTGGGATGACTCCCCGCACCACTCATTCACGTCCTGCCATATTCCATCCGCTATAGCGTCTGCGGTGCCGCCGGTCCCCGACCAGCGTGCGGTTGACGCCGCGAGGCGCTCGAACCCCCAAAGTTCGCCTGGCTGGCTGCCCAGTGGCAACTCCAGCCCATCTTGAGCGGGCGCCTCCGGGAGGCCGTCGGATGCGAAGACCACAACATTTCCTGGTCTTAAATCCACAACCATCTCATCGTATTCGGCGTCAGGGAGCACGCCTAAAGGCAACTGTTCCCCAGGTGGTATCAATTCTTCAACAACCCCTTCTTGCCAGAGAAGTGGCGGCACTTGGGCCGCATTGGATAAGCGAAGACGTGTCCTTATATCATTATCGCCACTATCCTCAATCGGCTCAATAACTGCCAAAGCACAAGCCACAAAGTCGCGACGTCCGATGTTCTGATGCAAAAGTCGGCTGGCGACGGTAAGAGTTCTAGCCGCCGATGGCGCCAAGAGCGCGCTGTTGGCGCCTGGGTCTCCCGTTCCGCTTACATTTCCATGTCCATCCAACCCAACCACCAGACTTCCGGGTTGGGATACCGCCCGCAGTGTGGTGCACGCGACTGCCATGACCAAGGCGGCTCCTATGCCCTTTCCTGCCACGTCGCCCACAGCCAGTTGCAGAGGGACATGTCTATCAGAGTCCTCATTCAGAGGTCTTAAAGCGATCCAATCATAAAAGTCCCCGCTGGTCTCTCGGGCTGGGCGAATCCGGACTGCGATTTCCAGCAGGCCGGGCCAGGCGGGAAGGACCGAAGGCAGTAGACGATTCTGGATGTCTGCCGCATGCTGGAATTCCTGCCGTACCAGCGCACGCTCCACCTCTTCCGCCTGCTCTCGCCGGTGTAGGGCCTCGATCTCGGTGATACCCTGCACGTTTTCGAGAGCGGCTCCAGCAAGGGTAGCTATAAATTCGGCCAGGCGCACCTCCTCTTCTCCGAAGAGGCCAGCTACTTGGCGGTGGCTGATGTACAGGCAGGCTGCTATGGCGCCGCGCACGTATACTGGAGCCGCCAGCGCCGATCGCGCTGTCACCGTCCCTATTATCTCGTCCATCTCTTCGCCTTGGGCATCCGCCACTATCACTGGCCTCCGTTGCTCAACTGCCCGCTGGGCCAGAGACTTGGCATACCTATCCCCACCCTCCTCCTGTAGCGAAGTAACATCCAGGATACAGCTTTCCTCGGAACGGAGCAAGGTAAAGGCCGCAGCATCCACAGCCGCATACACAGCTTCCTGAGAAAGAGCAGAGGCTAAACGGCGACCTGCCTCCAATATTGTATCGAAGCGGTCAGCGAGGGAAAGGGTGATCTGCTCCCGGCGTTCCTGCGCCCGCTCCTCCTCAACAGGAGGGGTCAGCTCATGCAGGAGAATCTCCGCCTCAGCCAAGTCTTCTGCGGCGCCGGGCCAGCCTAATGCCAGCCCCACCTGGCCACGGGCTAAGAGTGTCTGAGCATATTCGTATTTTGCACCACGACTCTGGGCCATGGTCAGACTTTCATCGAGAAACTTCTTGGCCTGCTTTGAGTTCCCTAAGATAGCGGCAAGCAGACCGTTTTCCCTTAGAGCATTAGGCAGGTTGTTTTGATAGCGGCGGCCTAGTTTTAGCCCCTTACTTGCTACCGCTTGGGCACGGTGCAGCAATTCCTTTCGGTAGCCCGGGGCGTAGACCGGCGCGTGTTCCAACTCGCGTCGCAAGGCGGCCACCAGGTCTAGAGTTGTCGGCACGATATATTCATTAGCCAGTTTTGCTTTTTCGATGACCCGCTGAGCCTGTTCGATGGTCTGAACTGCCTGTTTGGAATTGCCTTCTCCTAAGAGAAGCCGAAGTCCTTCTATGTGCAAGAGGGCATGAGCCATCAGAGCATTTTCATGAGGGTGGCTTAACTCTTCCTCCATTAGATCTAGTGGGACTTTACCATTGGAGGCTTTACACCAGTATGTCAGACCCATGACCCTCGCCTGGGAGTCTCCGATCTCCTGCCCCCCGCGGTAGAGTCGCTGAGCCTCTGCCAAGCACTCCCTAATATCGCCCAAGCGCCAGCGTGAGTGTGTGATGTGAGACCGTGCATTAAGCAGCTCCCAACGGTCTCCAGTCCGCTCCAGCAGACGGATCGCCTCGCGACACTTGTCGATGGCCTCTAACCACCGTCCGGCGGAATAGAGGACGATGGCGTAAAAATGCAAAGATTGCCCTTGTCCCCACACGTTTCCGCTAGCTTTACGGATAGCAAGGGACTTTTCAACATAAGAAGTAGCTCTGGAGTGGGCTGGGATAAGAGTCATCGCCCCTACGTGGTCCGCGTATATGTGCGCCAGCTCCTCAGTGGGCGGATAGCGCTCTGCCAGGTTCATCCCGCGCAGATGGGCCCAGAGAATTGGAATGCTGCCCCCCTGATAATAGTATCCTCTAGCAAGGTGCCGGTAGAGACGGATCGCCATGAGGCTGATTTCGGACCCCTCTAGCGGCTTGCGAGCCAGGAACAGCCGCGGAAAGCGTGTATGCAAGACCTGGAAAAAGACTTCCTTGAATAGATGTATGATTAATCCAACCGAGCCCCTTGGCATTCGTTGACCAAGCTGTTCGAGGCCACGTTCCGCTTCCTCGACCGCCGCCTTTGTGTCGCCCCGCTTGAAAGCAAGCTCCGTCAGCTTCGTGATCAGTCCCGCTCTCGCAAGGCTGCTCTGTGCGAGGGCCAAAGCTTCTTCAAATCGCTGCCGGGCATCCTCATATCTGCCGCGGAGCATAAGCACATCTCCAATCTCTTCAGCTATTTGGACCTGCATTACCGGGTCCGTGCTTGGAACACCGCGCTCGGCTATGCGGTATTGCTCCTCGGCTAAAGCCAGGGCATAGCGTGCCCGTGCCTGCGCTCCGGCCTGAAGGGCGAACCCCAGTGCTTTATCTGGCTCTCCTGCCGCGTCCCAGTGGTATGCCAGCTCAAACACCCTTGCAGGGTCTGCCGCCTCTATAGCCTCTGCGGCACGTCGGTGTAGAACCCTCCGCTGTTCTTCCTCTAGATTATCTAACAAAGTCTCACGCAGCTTGTCATGAACGAAGGCGCAACGGGCTGCATCTTGCTCCATCCAGACGATATGCCGGCGGCGCGCCTCGACTACCGCCGAGATCGCCTCGGGGACGCTTTTATTCGCCAGCAGAGCCGCTAATTCAAGCTCAAATTCTTTGCCTAATATAGCCCCCACCGTCAGAAGCTCCTCCACATCTCTCGGCAGCAGAGCCAAACGTCGAGCTAGAAGTGAACCAGCCTGGCGCGAAGACTGGACTTCTTCAAGGGCGAGAGGCTCAACTCGCCATCCTCCCGGCTCGCTAACAAGAGCGCCGGCCTCCACCAGCCCGCGGAGTATCGCGCCGGCCATGAAGGGACTGCCCTCCGCCAGCCGCTCTATCACTACCTTGGCATCTTCAGGTAAAGGACCAGCCATGGACTCTACGAGCCGCCGCACGTCGCCAATAGAGAAAGGTGGTAAACGGAGATGGCCTATTGGCTGTACCATACGCAGTGGGTGGCTCTCATCGACCTCCTCTGTTCTGAAGGCTGTCACAACCAATACATGGCGCGCCTTTGAGTCTTCTCCCTGCGTGGCCCTCTGGCTCCACTGTACCAATAACTTTAAGCTAAGCTCGTCTGCCCACTGACAATCATCTAACATTATTAACACCGGCCGGTCATGAGTGCCCAGGGCATCCAATAGGGTTTCTAATGCAGCGAGGCTCCTGATCTCTCCGAACTGCTCCGGCCCCAGGGCCTCTGCTGTATCCACGCCCAGGATATCCGCTAGCTCCGGCAATGCCTCTGCTACCGCTGCTCTATGTTCTCCGAGCCGTTCCCACAGACTCTCGGCGAATTGCGGGTCGCTGCGTGCAGCTATAAGGACACCTGCTGCTACTCCGGACAGCACCTGGAAGGGCCGCTGTGCGGCCTGCTCCACGCCACCCCCGCGCAGCATCCAGGCTCCACTCTGTGCACTCTGCTGTCCTAACTCCACCAGCAGCCTGGTCTTTCCACCACCCGACTCAGCCTCCATCAGGACTACACCTCCATCTCCCGAAGCAGCACGGGACACTTGCAGACCCATAGCTGCCAGCTCACCACCTCGTCCCACAAAGGCCGGCTCTGCCAGCATCCGCCGTCTGTCTCGCAGACCTACCACCAACGGTGGGTCTGGCTCGCCGTGACTCAACGCCTCCAAGATCTCTTCCAAGTCTCTAAGAGCTGCCTCCGCCGACTGATAGCGCTCTCCAGGCTCTTTTCGTAACAACCGCTGTAGCATCTCATCCAGAGCTCTTGGAATAGCAACTCCTAGCTGCCTTACTGCGGGTGCAGGTACTGCAAGGTGCTGCCTTAAGACTTCACCTACAGTCTCACCGACGAAAGGTGGGCGGCCTACCAAGCACTCGAACAAAATAATGCCGGCAGAGTAGAGGTCTGACCGCTCGTCCACTTCTTGGTCCAGCACCCCTGCCTGCTCAGGTGCAGTGTATCGAGCGGTCCCTATAAGTTGCTCTCGCATGGAGAGGTCGTGCTGGCGGCTCAGGGCTGCACCGAAGCCGACGAGTGTCGCCTGCTGCGTGGATATAGTATTATCAATAATTACATTGCCGGGATGGACGGCCAGGTGCAGCACACTTAGGTCATGGACAGCATTTAAAGCAGCTAGCAGGCTGTGAGCCACTGTTAGGGCTTCGGCAAGAGGTAAGGGTCCCTGGGCCAGACGCTCCCGCAGGGATATGCCAGGCACAAATGGTTGGACCATGACCAGGAAGTCTTCGTCTTGGCCCAGTTCTATTATAGGAGCCAAAAATGGACTGGAGACCTTGTGCAAAGTATTAGCCAAGTGCTCCAAGCGCATACGTGAGCCTGTGGAGAGAAGTGCAGTCGGAATGGCCTTAATGATGACCGCGGCGTTAGTGACAGTGTCAGCTCCGAAAAACGTCTTTACGCCCTGCTGCTCTTTGAGGAGTTGAGTAGCAACGAAACGTCCACCTAAGACTATCCTTTTTTCACTTATCTCTACCATATAGGATGCTCCTTTGCAACCCCACTCCATCATACCGCCCGCCAGGGATCCCTTTGGAGGGTCAAGCAAACCGCTACGTTTACCTATCCTGCCATGTCGAGGGTGCTTATCTCCCTGATGGTTCAAGAGTGCTTGATGTTTCAGCCTCAAGCTTGGTCTTCATCGTTATCAATTGGAAAGCCGTCTTGTCATCTATGTCCGGGTCAGCAAACGCTTCTCCGAATGCTTGCCGTCCTGTGTTATAACCCAATGAGCGATAGGCCTCAAACTGGGCTTCATCATAGAACTGGTCTGCTGTAGAATCGCTAGGAAAAAATGGGTCGTGCCTATGGTAAAATTCCAGGTCTGGGGAAAGGATATCCTTTGCCATAACGGTCACTCTCTATTTGATCATCCGTCCAGCCCTCTCGCTCCATCCGCGGGTACACGATTTGTCCGGCGGTGTACGATGCTGCGGTCCGCCCGCTGGACCGGTCTGGCGTTACCGGCGTAAGGTCTATCTCGATGTTTATGCCAAAGTCGATGCGAGCCATGCGGGCCGCATTCCCTAGGTGTCGAAGGTAACCTCAGTAGGAGATGGCTCGCCGGCGCTGTCTATGGCGATGATGTAACGGCAGCGGCGTCTTAGCAATTCGTATATCGCCGAATTATCGAAGTGTCCTCCGTCCGTTACATATATATACTGGTCGTTACTGCTGGCCGCGCCACAAACATCTCCTTTAGATAATACACCAGCGGTGACCAACCTCCTAGAAGCTTAGCAGGAGGACCAAAATGGCGTGGATTGTGCAGCCAGTAGCCAAGCCGGGCGTTTAGCAAGGTCAAGAGTATGGCGAGTAGGGTGCTGGTGCGAGCGCCCATGTTGGGACTCACAGCCGCGCCGGACACCGCCATTGCAGTGCCTAATGTTACGTCGGGATATTTCTTGGTCGCTACGAAGCCGGTCAACGCTGATCCAGCGTACAGGTGCGAAAAGAAGAAAGAATCGGACTTGCGGCCGAGGAATTCGATGTCAGTGCTGCCCGAGGTATTAAGAGCGCCATCGAGAATATGGTAAGGTCCCTGTGGCGTCCTGCCCGTCATCGACCCATTAACATCGTGGCCGTTTCGCAGTAGTCTAACTACCTCTAAAGGCGAAAGGAAAGGAAGATGCTGTAGATCGGAGAGGCTCACGTCTGCTCCTCCATCTATGTCATCTGCGGTCTCTCGCTGAAGGTAGGCTTCCGAGAGGCACTGGCGATAGAAGGTGTTAGGGGTCCAATCGTTAAGCACTGAAAGGGGTATCCGATTGGTAAATAGCAGCATCGCCGTCCAAATACCGGTAGCCGCCATGACAACAAGCTGCACCAGGTCGTCCATGTGCTCTAAAAAGTGAAAGAGGTTCAGCAAGATCAACACGAGTATAAAGTAGCCGATTAGACCAAAAATGAATGGGGATATCATACCTATCAAGCCGGTAACTTTGGATGGAGGTCTTGAGCCTTGACTGCGGCCCAATACCCCCATAACAGTTCGGACGGCCATGATTAGGTATCCAATCATACCAGCGCTCAACGCCTTTTCTACCGATTCTCCCACGTGATCATGTAATATACGATACTCTCGGACTAGACCAATAAATCCAAGAACCGATGCGGAGGCTAACACGCTGATGAGCAACGGCCGCTGTGCTGAGTCCAAGAGCCGCTCCAGCCAGTTTTTAGCGGCAGTGGCCCGGATAGGATTAAGAACGAGGGCCGTAGCAGAAAAAAGCAGTAGCGAGAGGACAGCAAGGACTGCGGGCGTCCATATCACCCAGGGAGTTTTCGTCAGTGGCTCATTCCGGTCCCACCAGATGTCAGGGACCAACGCCAGGGTTGAGAGCAACAGCGCCAGCGGCGGCAGAGCTAAACTTACAAGATTCAAAATCTGAAAGGCGAGCAATCGCAGTATCGAATGCCAGGTCTGGGTATCGAAGAGCCCAAGACGGGGCGCGAGATAGTTGCTGTACTCTCTCAGATGACGCACCGTCGGGGCCTCCGCCTTAAACACGCTGACAGTGGCATCGAACGCGAAGGGGAAGCTATCGCGGTCCAGTGGACGGCCCGGCGGTGTGTTACCGGCCTCTTGAGTATTAGTAGCCCGGTGGTGCAACAGTGAGCTCAGGGCAGAGCCGAAATAGCCTCCCCCCGACACAGTAGACATGTAGTCGACTCGGTCGAAGACCCCGTAGCGTGCCATTGCCTGAGTTACACCTAGGGCGAAGGTGGCAGCCCGAATACCTCCGCCGGATATAGCGAGTCCAACTAGCTCGTTGCCCCGATCAGGTTGCTTAATGTTGAAGGTACAGTCGTTGGCGCCGGGCTTTCTTAGCGGACGACCTGCTGACGCCGGGATGATCCACTGCGTCATCTCCTGCTCAAAGACCTGTTCAAATTTGTCGCCCTCTACATATTTGGGGAGCCATTCAGGCAACTCCTCACTATGCTCGTTCTCTTTACCCATCTGTTTACCCCTTGCGCACCATCCGCTTTCCTAAACCCTGCGGCCCTCTCACTCTGTGACTTCACGAGCCAGGACTTTCAACGCCTCGATCCCTGGGACGAAGAAGTAGCCCCCGCCTTTCACTGTGACAAAACGCGGCAGGCCAGTGATTTCCTCTTCAAACGGCATCTTTCCCAGCTCAGGGTCCTTCTGCGGTATCCACATAGTCCCTGCCTGATTGTCCCCTACCATAGGGTCCGTGTCATGGGACCGGACGGGATCGAGGAGGAGATATCCGTTCATCCATTCTCGCTGCACAAACTCAAACTGGTTGGCGATGCTAGCCCCCACGAAGACAAATACTATACCACGCTCTTCGCTGTCATTCTCGGCAGCGTCGGCCGGCAGCGGCTTCCCGTAGGGCATACCGCGGCGCATGATCCGGTGCAACTGCTCTCGCCCCGACGTGGATGAGCCGCGAGGGTATCCCCTGCGTATATGCGCCCCGGCCGGGACAACATAGAAGTCTTTATCATCATCAAAGTTGAAATCGTTATTGCGGGTGGGGTCGGCGCCCAGCGCCGGGTCATCCTCCGTTTGTGCCTTGATAAGCGGCGCTCCGCTGCGCCAGCGGCCGACCATTTTGGCGGCCAGAAGCTCTTCGGACCCGGGTATCTCGGGCTTAGCTGTCTTTTTTAGGAATTTACGAAAAGCAAAGACGTCTTGATATAGTTTCCGAAGCACCAGGTAGCTACCGTTCTTGCACAGGTCTTCTAGCTGTACGGGCACTTCATGCCGCGTATCCAGTGCCCTATACCCCAGGATAAACTCGCCAGCAGGCAGTTCCGGGTCTTGGCCTTTATACTTCGTCTCTTTACTGCCTTTTACGAAGGGCTCGGCGATACCGTCCCGGAAACCGAAGTGTTCTCGCCAGTCCGCTGGGTTCGAGTATAACTGTGCAGCATCCTGGCGGTACACTATCTGCACCTCAGGCACAGCTCGTAATACGGAGTTATACCAGTCCATTGCCGCTGCGAGTTCTGCGTCGCTGCCAGCTTGGAAGACAACCAACCCGTGGACGGTGGACGGCTGACCATCAGAGCCTGTATTTGTGCCGCCCACGTGCCAGTTAGCGGGACCGCTGACGCCGGTGTCTCCCATCATTTCTGTCCGTTTCGGTTCCGCCATTCCCACGCGGAATTCTTCGGGAAAGGCATCCAGGATCTTTTGTGGAAGTGCCCCGAGGTTTCTCAGTCCCTCATGATTCAAAGCCACGTTTACCGTATACTGCGGTTTCGCAATGTCCCAGGCTGCTGTTGAGGTAACACGAGGTCCTAACTGCTCTAGCCACCGGCGCCCAGCCTCCGCGGAACCAATCCGGACAAATAGATAAACACCCACTGCAAGCCTGTAGTCCCGCAAGATAATGCCCTGAATGTCATCCAGATGCTGCTCTATAGAGTCCTCTAACTCCCTCCCCACCGAGGGTTCTGACGGTTCAGGGGTCCACATTCCAGACTCCGGGATGGCTCCGCTACGTTCTGCGGCGGCGAGCAAGTTGTGCATCTCTCTAAAATAGTCCAGCTTTTCACCCCAATCGATGCGTTCAAGCAGATCTGTCATATTACGGTGAAACCTGAGAGCAGCTCGGGTCATCTTGACGTTTGGCCCAGGGTAATCTGTGAAACCTGAGTAGAAAAGGCTCGACTCTAGCTGAACTGTACGCAGGTACTCACCGAACTCTACCCTCTTGACCGAGCATGGATTCTGATACTTAACTATCTTTCCTCCTTCAGTCCTGATGTCCTCACACTTACTCAGGATGCCATCAAAGAGCGCGCCTGTGCGGTCGATAAAGTCATCCATATAGTCCTGGAAGGTGCCGTCATATTCGCTGGCAAGGAACAGCCGCGCGCCGTCATCCAAGAACAAGGCCCGCACGTTCTGAACCGTGCCCAGACGGCTGATGGGGCTGGCATTCGCGTCGATGTGGCGATGCGTGACCAAGAGGGTCTGGCGCACCAAAGCGATATTTTCCGGCTTCACGGGTACAAGCATGGCGAACTCTGTAACTCCTCCCGCCGATTTTCCCTTATCACCAGGCAACTGCCGGGATAAGGCCACAGCGGGACCCGGGGCCGGACGCTCCAGCCCCGCCGCCACGTCTTTTGCTCGAAGCATCTGATGGCGAGTCTCTGCGACGAGGTCCAGCTTCTCTCCCCGCTCCACCCGTTGAATAAGGTATAACATGCTTTGGTGGAACTCTAAGGCGGCACGAATCTCTTTCAGATCAGCATTGGGAAATTCATCAGCGTAGGAGGAGTAGAAGACAACTCCTTTTATCTCAGCCCGGCGCAAAAAGTCTGCGAACTCCTTGCGTAAAGTCGAGCATTTGCCCGGGTATCCCTCTTGGGTTGCAGCGCCGATCTGGCAGAAGGAAAAAAGGCTGTCAAATAAGGGGGCTGCATTGTCCGCGATGTCGTGCACCAAGTCCTGAAAGACGCCATCGTAGTCCGCAGCAAAAAGGAGCCGGCTGCCACCATCCAGTAGCACCATCCGCAGATAGTGCACGGTTTTTAACCCATATAGTGGACTGCTGCCGCCGTCAATCTGTTGTGACGCCTTGTCCAAAGCTTCCCTCAGGGCCATCTCCTGCCCTTGCTTCACCTGCAAGACGCAGGTGAAATCGCTCACGACTCCCGCCGTTAGGCCCTGCCCTGGTGGAAGCTCGGGAGCGGATGATCTGACGATCTGGCCACGGTAGGGTTCTACTAGCTTCTCCAAAAACTCACCCTTAGCTTGTTCCTTATCTTCCTCGCTCAGAGAGGAGGACTTGAGGCATTCTGTTAGGCATTCCTTCATATAATCGAGGGTTTTCTCGAACTGTTCCTCGGTTATTTCAAGGCCGCCGTGGACCACCTGCATATCGCCCCCCCGGTAGCGGAAGGGGCCGCCGGTAAGCTCGCTGACCTGCTCTATCTGCACTTCGATCAGCCGCTGCATAAGATTACTGTCGTACAAATGGCTGACGAACACAGTGCCAATAGTGGGGTCCAGGATGAGCTTCTGAGTAAGGTCCTTTACGAACTTCACCGTCCCGTGGACACCTCCTAGCCTCCAGTACAAACTGTCCGGCATATCCTCGGCAGATAGTAGCACCGCTATAAGGGCCGGGGATAATATTCGGCCCCCGGGAAGCATAGGGACAGCAAGTCGGTCCAGCATCTGATCTATTAGATCGCCAGGCGCCGTGTCTGGTGGGAGAGAGAACCCCGCGGTGCTGGCTCCCTCGCCCTCAAACTGCGTCAGAAGCTGCATCATAAGCTGTTCCACCTCAAGTCGCGCCTTGTGGGCGGCCTGGTCTGCGGCGCTATGCACACCCTTTTTTATTGCCTCAATAACCGCAGGCCGGCTGGCTAGCGCACTGAGTAAGGGAAAAATGACTTCGGGCTGTCCTGGATCGAAATGGGGACCAGGCTGGGCTCGCTGGAGCGCCAGCAGCAGCCGTGCGAACGCTCCTAAAAACGCCTTAGGACCTTTTAGCAATGCACCCAGCAGGTCCGCTAGCGGGCTCGTTTCCTTCGCCATTGCGCTTCTACCCATTTCAAGGTGGGGAAGCGCTCCGGTTAGCTTCTTCAGCATGTCCAAGGCTCCCTTGTCTAAAGCCCCAGCGTTTATGTATGGAGCTACAGACTGGACATCAGGTCCACCACGGGCCGCTATAGTGAGCTGCTGGACCAGGTGCTCGTGCAGCTCCGCTTTTCTGTCAGCAATTATAGAGTAGAGACCCTTCAGACGTTCGTCGTTGGGAAGCACGTTGGTCAGGAGTTCGTCAACGACTGCGTCGATCCCGACGAGTCCGCTGAGTCCATCGAAAATAGGCTTGTTGTCCTGGCTTACCGGGGTCGTCATCTAGCATCCTCCTCTCGCTTCGACATGCAGGCATAGCTGCAATCCTCCGTTGTGGATTTATGAAATCCAACTTGGAAATCTTAGAGCCCAATCACCACTATTACTATCTCTCGAATTCGAAGGCCCTAGAAGACAGCTTGGACCCTCGGTCCGCCTCGCAAGCCACAGCATAACAAAACCACAAAAGAAAGCGCTTAAAGTATAACAGGATAATGACAAACTTCAAGGCGAAAACTTTAGCGTCGGCGGTCTATAGACTTCTGGCTTTAGTATGTTCTCTCGTGTAGAACCTGACTTTATGGAGCATCAGAGTGTACGTTGTCCTGGGAGGTATGTTTTAAGGAGAGTTAGTATCATGCAGTATGCAGCTGCTTACTTCAATCCCGCGGTGACAGCTTATTCCTACTAAGGAGGAAACAGAAATGACCCTGAAGCGACTCAACAGGTGAGACCAAAAATGCTAGCTTCTCACCTGTTGGTAGAATCCAGATCTGGTGCCGAAGGTGGGACTCGAACCCACACGGGAGTCGCCCCCCAACAGTTTTTGAGACTGCCGCGTCTGCCGATTCCGCCACTTCGGCCTGGTGATAACCTTATCAATTATAGCATACAGTGGAGGCTTTTTCAGAGCGGTTTTGATATGTCTAAATACTTTGTCTAAAGTTTCACAAATAGCCATGATATAATGAGTTTCTCTCATAATAAGTAAAAGGAGATTCTTCCCTTCGAGTCGCCTTAGGCGACCTCAGGATAAACTTGCTTCACTCCTCAGAATGACATTTTTAAGGACTATAAATGCTTCAGATATTCACTGATGTTGTGCTCCCGGTCTTCATTGTTGCCGGAGTAGGCTTTTTGGCCCAGCGCCTGCTAAATATGCAGGTATTGAGTCTCAGTCAGGCAGTTATCTATCTTTTCAGCCCAGCCCTGGTCTTCACCGGTCTCACTAACTCAAGCCTCTCAGGTGAGCATGTTGTAAAGATCGTTCTTTACTCTTTACTATTCTCTCTAGTCACGCTAGTGTTATCCTGGCCTATATCAAAGTTATTGCGACTTACCAGACAGGACCAAAGCGGCTTTTTCCTTAGCACGATGTTTCCCAATGCAGGAAACTATGGGCTTTCCGTTATACTACTTGCTTTCGGACAGGCTGGACTGGACAGCGGGATTATTTTCTTTGTGTGCCAGGCAGTCCTGGGAGGCACATTGGCTGTGTTCCTTGCTTCCAGAGGGCAGGCTAGCAGCATCGCATCTCTGGGCCAGGTGCTAAGAATGCCACAGATGTATGCTGCTCTATTTGCGATTGCTGTTAACTTGAGTGGAATTAGCATTCCGGCAGCAATAGAGAAGCCAGCCTCGATACTGGGCCAGGCGGCGATACCGGCGATGCTGATAGTGCTGGGGATGCAATTGGCTCAGGTAAAGGGGATCGAGCTTCCGGTAGCGATGGGCACAGCGGTCATTATGAGGCTGGCGCTTTCAGCGGTTGTAGCTTTCGGCATCACTAGCTTCCTCGGCATGGAAGACCTGACTCGAAAGTCCCTAATAATACAGTCCAGTATGCCTACGGCGGTCTTCGTAATCATCATAGCGACACAGTTCAACGCCAACCCTCGTTTTGTCACCGGCGTTGTTGTGGTCAGCACCTTGATCAGCATATTTACCGTCACCCTAATATTGGCGTTGCTGACCTCAAGCGTTCCGGTGCTATAGATGAAAGATAAAAACAACGATTGGTGATAAGCCATATGGTGTAGAGACGTAACATGTTACGTCTCTACGGGCTATAATAGTGAAGATGTTACAGCCAAGGAGGTGCGGATAAATGACTACCTTCCAGCCCCCTGATTACTCGCTACTGGACATGCCAGAAATATCGATGGCCATCTTTCATCCTAGAAAAGAGTGGAGACCTCCACCCACCTGGGCTTATGACTATTCTATAGAAGTGGCGCCTGGAGTAGAGATTGGCTGCCGGCTCCACAAGTGCGATAAGGCGGCGCCAACCATCCTCTACTTCCACGGCAACGGTGAGATAGTATACGACTATGACCAGACCTGCCTTTTCTTTCTAGGGTCCGGCATCAACCTGTTCGTGGCCGACTTTCGAGGCTATGGGACAAGTGGAGGAAGCCCCTCTATACCATCGATGCTCTCGGACGCGCACTCGATCTTTCGAGAGTTCAAACGGGTGATCTTACAGCACGGCTTCTCCGGAAAGGTCTTTGTCATGGGTAGGTCTATGGGATGCAGCTCAGCGGTTGAGCTGGCCGCGTACTACCCGGAAGACCTCAGCGGCCTTATTGCCGAAAGCGGCGCAGCCTCCGTTAGCAGATGGATAGACCTCTTAATATCCAAAGGCAAGGCAGAAGATGCGACTGAGCTAGAGCGACGCCACATAGAAAAGATACAGTCGATAACCATACCTACCCTGGTTATGCACGGAGAGCGGGACGAGCTGATACCCCTTGCCAGGGCCCTGGAGTTCTATGAGACCCTCACAACAAAGGAGAAGACCCTCGAGACGATACCGGGAGCAGGTCATAACGACATAGGTTGGAAACAATATTTTGAGGCAGTTAAGAGGTTTGTGTTTAGCTAAGACTCTATATTTCTAAGCGTTCAGAAAAAGTGTAAGAGGTTCTTAGTGTCCTACACTCCATCAGAATGACGAATAGGCCGTGACTTAACGATATAGTCATCGGATGTCATAACAGCGCCGATAAGCAAGATCACGCCCACCATTACAAGAATATCTCCTATGCTTACTATAGTGTTTAGGGGAGACTGAACAAGTATCCAATCGCCCATAAATGGCGCTACGGTGTCCTCTTCCGCCAGAGAATGCATTACATCCTGACCTTCACGAAGCTCTTCGACCCGCTGAAGCTTGCCCAAGTCCACCAGAGCGTCCTCAGAAACCGGCATGCGTCCGCCGTTAAGCATGACTACCGCCGCGTTTGAGATAGTGCCGGTCAAAATCAGTTTCATCCACGGTAGATAGCGGTTAAGGACGATGAAGAGGATGGATACAAAGTAAACGCCAGCCTGGAGGTACAGCATAAACCCAGACATGTCCTGAATACCGGCCCCATGCAGCTTCACGGCAAGGAATTTGACCAGAAAAGCCAATAGCAGCAGCCACCAAAGTCGAGCACGGAGAGAGGCCAGCCTGAGTATACTCCCTCTCCTAAGCAGTCCGATAAGAATGCCTACAAATACGCTACTGGCGAGCACCTACATGCTCCATCTCTAGTTCATCTCTTGCGTGGTCTTTAAGGAACTCTCCGACGTCTAAAGCCAAAAACGCGGTCACTACTCTAGGATCAAAGTGCGTGCCGCTGCACCTGATCAACTCCGCTATAATCTCATCCATTGGTTTAGCACGTCGGTATGGCCTCCCGAAATACATAGCATCAACAGCGTCAACAACTGATAATATCCTTGCCCCTAGAGGTATATTTTCACCTGCCAGACCATGGGGGTAGCCACTTCCGTCGTATTTTTCGTGATGTGCCGCGATAAGTGGGGCAACCTCACGTAAGTGAGGATAAGGATGAAGGAGCTTAGCCCCATCCGCGGGATGCTGCTTAGCCATTTCCCATTCCTCTTCTGTCAGTTCCTCCGGCTTCAGTAGTATGGCATCCCTCCATCCGATCTTGCCAAGATCGTGCAGAAGGCCAGCTATGTAGATCCTTTCCAACTGGCTGCCTTTAATTCCCATAGACTCTGCCACCCGCCTGGCAAAGGCAGCGATGCGCTGAGAGTGCCCTGCTGTTTCATGCTCCCTTAAGTCTATGCTATCCGCGAAGGACTGTATGATCTGGATATAAAACTGCTGCACAAGGGAGATGTGAGAAAGGGCCTGATAAGTCGCGACCAGAGGCAGTGATAGTACAAGCACAGCTACTATACCTATACGAGAGTAGACCATTGCCAGGCTTATGCCCATTGCACCCAAGGTAAGATAGGTAAAAATAGAGTACCAGGGGCCAAAAGAGACCTTGTATACCTCTTGAATAGACCTCCCAGAGGCTATAGCTACCACGATTCTTACAAGAGAGTGGTTGACAAGGAAGTATGCTAGAGCCGCAAGAAGACCTGCAACCAGGACCATCATCGGATTAGCCATAGCTATGTCCTCGCTAACCAGAGAATGGTATACCATAGCTGCCAGCCCGCCGCAGAGCACATACATAGAGCGGTTATAGGCTACCTTATGTAGCTCTGTTTTGCCCACTATATCCTGCCAGGATATAGTGCTTACAGCTACTATGAGAGCCGCCAGAGGTGGCGAAAATAAGACGGCGGACGCAGTAGCTGGAGCGAAGCCAACTGAGCGACGAATGCGCTGCTCGCCAAACATCGCAGAGTTGAACTTGAACAAGTTGGCGCCAAGACTAATCACTAGCCAGATTAAGACGTCCACCCAAGGGACAATTGTTATCGGAAAGGCATAAAAAAGCCCTACCAAAAAGGCAATAGTACAGACATGCACTATTGCTAGATATAGACCTAGCCCGAGCTTAGTCCCCACAGGACCAACTCCTAAAGTGAGAATGCGGATTAGCTAATAATACGCTATTCAGATTATATTAGTCTAATGTAGACGGCTTACCCCCAGTCTTCGTTACCCCCTATGGCCAATACCAAGCTCATGAGAATAACTATTGCCTGTAGCGCCAACGGCCAGCCTGCTGTTAACCAGAACCGTATCATTTATATGCTCCTTCTAAGTAATTCTTAATGCTTCTCTGGGCCGACCTCTATCCCCAGTCCTCATTGCCTCCTATTGCTAATACCAAACTCATAAGAATTACGGTGGCCTGTAGTACCAACGGCCAGCCTGCTGTTAACCAGAACTTTCTCATTTATATGCTCCTCTATAATTTTTTTCTCATACTGTATTCAACTGTGACCCGAGTGTTTACCTAATGTCCCTCTTAGGCCCATTCCTCACTGCCACCACCTAGCAATCCCAGGCTCATCAGCGGCAAAAATACCGTTAGCCAAAAGCGCTTCATCTTCATGCTCCTTACAATTTATTTAGTCATAGCGCTCAATATTAAATTGTTGGTCACTCTCCAGATCCCTTATCCCCAATCCTCGTTGCCGCCTATAGCCAATACAAGACTCATAAGTATAACTACTGCTTGTAGTACCAATGGCCAGCCTGTTGTTAACCAAAATCGCTGCATCTCTTTTCTCCTTTTAAACTAACTCTTGCTGTTTTGAATCGTAAGCTCTAGCCCCAATCCTCATTACCACCTACCGCTAATACCAGGCTCATCAATATAACTACAGCCTGTAGTACTAAAGGCCAGCCCACTGTTAACCAAAATCGCTTCATTACCCTTTTGCTCCTTTATTATTTGCTTACTGTATTCAATTGTTGTTTCCTATCTAAACCTCTATCCCCAGTCCTCATTGCCACCTATGGCCAATACCAAACTCATAAGAATTACGGTAGCCTGTAATACCAGTGGCCAGCCTGCTGTTAACCAGAACTTTCTCATTTATATGCTCCTTTTATGTTTTTTATAGTTGTTGTTAGCTTTTACCTTCCTCTTCCTTTATGCCCAATCTTCACTACCTCCTCCGGCCAATACCAAGCTCATGAGCGCGAACCAAAAAGACTTCATCTATATCACCTCCTTTCGGTAAACCCTTTAGGAATTAATAGTGAGAATTTTGCCAAAATAAAAAGGCGCCCAAACACATTGCTGGCGCCTTTAAACAACTAATAGCTTTAAGGCGGCAATCCAGCCATCATACCCATCCCCGGGCTTAGACCTGTGACTTTGCGTCCCCGCCTTTCGACGGGTTTGCTGCTATGCGCCTGATTTATAATGTTTTTAACTTAGATAAACTATATTCTTACTAACGTAGGTCTATAGAAAATCTTAGTGATCTAGATCACAGCAATCATAACTCTAACTAATATAAAGTCAAGTGGAAATTCAGTAAAAGCAGAGTAGGAACTTTGCCTTCTATTTATTGCAAAGGGCTGGCGAATTGATAAAATAGGAATTGCTGTTCATTTTCATCTTAGCGTAGCAGTGAGGCTAGTAAACATGCCAGGACTAAGACACAGGAAAATATTAGGTTCAGCAGGACTCGCAGCCCTGATTTCCTTCTTGTTAACTATTCCCATACTGACTGCATGCCAAGCTGGACAGTCTAATACGGGAATACAGGGATCAGAGCCGGTTAAAGGCGGCACTGTTGTATACGGCTCAGCAGCAGACGCCAAAAGCTTAAACCCTTTTCTTCAAACCGATGTTAACTCCAGAATAGTAAGCAATCTTATATTTGAGAGCCTTGTTACCGCCGACGCAAAGACCGGTGCGCCTAAACCTCTGCTAGCCCAATCCTGGACTATATCCGATGATGGGCTGACATACACATTCAAAATGAGAGCAGGCGTCAAGTGGCAGGATGGCGCTCCAGTCACCTCTGAAGACGCTAAGTTCACTTACGAGACAATCCTCCAGCCAAACACCAAGACGGTGCGGAAAAGCCTGTACGACCAGGTCACAAAATTCTCCACCCCGGATACAAACACCCTGGTAGTGGAACTGAAGGAGTCCTTTTGCCCGTTCTTGATCTCCGGCATGAGTATGCCTATAGTACCCAAACATATTCTTGAGAAGAGCACAGATATTAATACGGATGAGTTCAATACCGATAAGCCTGTTGGCACAGGTCCTTTCATCTTCAAAGAGTGGGCTAGAGATGACCATATAACTTTGGTTGCTAACAAAGACTACTGGGGTAGTCCTCCCAACGTAGATTCTTTCATTTATAAAGTTGTCAAGGACGTCAACGTAATAGCAACTCAACTGAAGACCGGTGAGCTGGATATAGGTGAGTTTACTTCTCAGCCTCAATTGGTCTCTGAGCTACAGTCTACCTCAGGGCTAAATGTTTATGAATACTCAGCGCTGGAGTATACATTCCTGGGCTATAACATAGCGCGGCCTTTCTTCCAGAACAAGAAGGTGCGCCAGGCTTTAACGATGGGCCTAAACCGCGACAAGCTCCTGGAGACAATTCTAAGTAACAAGGGAGAGCCTATGTACTCTCACATACCTCGCATCTCCTGGGCTTACGACTCCGACCTACCAAAATTCCCTTACGACCCAAATAAAGCAAAACAGCTTCTCGAAGAGGCAGGATATACCAAAGGGTCAGACGGTCTCCTGAAGGACAAGGATGGTAAGCAGATAAAATTGAACATATATACTAGCTCCGGCAACAAGGTCAGAGAGGGAGTTGCAACTGTTGCAAAGGAGCAGTTCAAAGAGCTAGGCATAGATGTAACGATACAACTGGAGCAGTTCAGCGCGCTAGTAGACCGAATGAACAAGAGCCGGGACTTTGATATGGTAGTGATAGGATGGTCATTAGGCCCTGATCCGGACTCCAAATCGGTCTGGCATTCCTCTCAGCGAGGCGAGGGTGGCCTAAACGTCATCAATTATGTCAACCCAGAGGTGGACCAACTGTTAGACCAGGGACGCACCTTACCAGGCTGTGACCAGAGCAAGCGAAAAGACATCTACAGCAAATTCCAGCGTATTCTTGCTGAGGACCAGCCTTATAACTTCCTCTTTGCTCCAAAGATACTCTACGGAGTTAACAACAGGTTCCAACGGGTGGACCCCAGCCCCTGGAGTGGGATGTTCTGGAACATTAAGGACTGGTATTCAAACACAGGCAAGTAACACCTCCTCGCTATTATCTAAAAAACGATAGTGTATGACAGACAAAAGGGCGCACACATAGATGCGCCCCTACAGAGTGACCAATCGGTAGGGGCAGACTATGTGTGCGCCCTAACATCTATTGATAGGTCGACATGAATGATTCCAGAAAAACGTACTTAGCTACATAGCCTATGGCAAGCTACATAGCTCGAAGGCTTCTATTTTCCATACCAACCATCATTGGGATAACAATAGTCTCTTTTCTGTTAGTCCACCTGGCGCCCGGAGACCCAATAGATGTCTTCGTCTTTGGGACCAGTGGACTCAGCCCTGAGGATATCGCAAGGCTCCGCAGCCAGCTTGGACTGGACCGCCCAATACCGATTCAGTATATAGATTGGCTCTCAAAATTACTGCGATTTGACTTCGGCGCTTCTTTCTTTGCCCATGAGCCAGTAAGCTCAATGGTCTTTGACCGGATGGGGAACACGCTCCAGCTAACAATTACCTCACTAGCTTTATCCTTACTCATCGGCATTCCGCTTGGCGTCTTCGCAGCCTTGAACGCGGGCAGCGTGTGGGACCATATATCAAGAGTGCTTGCGGTAGCTGGAAGCGCAATCCCGCAGTTCTGGCTGGGGTTAGTATGTATATTGGTCTTCTCTCTATGGCTAAGGGTCCTACCATCCGGCGGCATGTACAACTTGAGCAGCGGCGGCACAGACCTGATAGACCGCTTAAGGCACCTCATACTTCCCGCTTTAGTCCTTTCTACCACCAGTATTGCGATATTTTCCAGGTTCATCAGAGCCGAAACTCTGGAGGCGCTGCGTCAGGACTACGTCAGAACGGCTCATGCAAAAGGTCTAAGTCAAAATATAGTCTTAACCCGGCACGTGGCTAAAAACGCCCTGATACCTATTATTACGCTCCTGGGAGGCTCCCTGGAGCGTCTCTTTGGAGGCGCGGTAGTCGTCGAGACGATCTTCTCGTGGCCGGGAATGGGACGGATGGGGTTCGATGCCGCTATCCAGCGCGACTATCCGGTGTTAATGGGACTAATTGTTATTAGCTCAGTCCTTGTGGTCCTAGGTTATCTTATCGCAGATATAGCTTATGCCTGGATTGACCCCAGAATAAAACATAGCTAGCGAGTTTCAAGTCGCAAGTAGTAAGTTACAAGGGCTTTACTTGCGACTTGAAACTTGAAACTTGAGACTTGCAACTTGCAGCTTATGTCTCCTAACTCCACATCTAGCTTAACACCAAACACCTTCAATGGGCCTCATCCACTGAAGTCTGTGGTCAACGCGATCATAAGAACAGTATCGCGAGACCCTGCCCTGGCCATAGGCTGCATCATTATATTGCTCCTTCTCCTGACGGCCCTATCGGCCCCCTTAATATCAGGCATAGTGCTCGACCATTCACCCGAAGCTATTGACTTAGACAACATCCTCAGGCAACCGTCCGCAGGCCCGGCAGTATGGTGGCTCGGCAGTGACGAATATGGCAGGAGCCAGTTGGTTAGACTGATATATGGGGGAAGGGTATCCCTGTTCTTTTCGGCCCTGGTGGTCACGATAAACTTGACTTTAGGTGTGGCGATAGGAATGATCGCGGGGTATTACAGAGGGCGCATCGACGATGTAGTGAACTGGATTATCACCACGCTGGTATCCATACCAGCGGTTATTTTGCTGATAGCAATGGCTGTCCTTTTCCGACCATCGCCGGTAGCTTTGGCCTTTTTCTTCGGACTGATAAGCTGGACAGGCGTCGCAAGGCTGGTAAGAGGTCAGACCTTTTCGCTAAGAGAGCGCGAATACGTAACAGCAGCTTATGCTTCAGGGGCCAGAGACTTACGGATAATGCTAAGACATATAGCTCCTAACCTAGCTCCCATCATAATAACCATCACCGGTATAGACGTGGCCTCAGTAATACTCACTGAATCGGCATTGAGCTATCTGGGCCTCGGCATCCAGCCGCCTACCCCAAGCTGGGGGAATATGCTTACCAATGCTGGCAGCTATCTTTTCAGAGCAGGATGGCTGGTAGTGCCGCCCGGAGTCTGCATAACCCTGACAGTATTATGCTTATATATAATAGGAGATGGCCTGAGAGATGCACTTGATCCAAGGCTCAGAAGATAATTCGGAGACAAAGTGCTTGCGGGTCATGCTATAATATCTCTGCCAGATATTATAGAGGTCATAGCCATGCTTAAGAAAGAAATAAAGCATATAGATATTACCCATATACCTGAACTGCTACGCTTGGCTGAGGAAGTACAGAAGAGCAACCAGCTTACCGTCCTCATTAAAGATGGTGAAGAAGTGCTGGAAGTGAGACCTGCTAAGCCCTCAAAGCGCCGCTCCAAAGCAGCATTACGAGCAGCAGATTATGAGGCTTTCCGCTCCGCAGCAGGAGGATGGAAAGGGTTAGTAGATACTGAGGCTCTCATGAAGGACATTATGGCCAGCCGTGGCTCAGACCGTCCCCCCGTTAACCTATGAGCTATATTGTAGATACTGACTGGGTGATAGACTACCTGCGAGGACAAACACAGGCCATTCAGTTGCTTGATGAACTGTCCCCGCAAGGACTAGCTATTAGCATTATTACCTTCATTGAAGTCTACGAAGGTATTTACCGAGGCCGGGAACGTCAACGCACTGAGAGGATATTCCGCTCTTTTCTGCGAGTAGTCAAGGTTCTAGAAGTCACCCGTACAGTAGCAAGGCGCACCGCTCACATCAGAGGGTACCTCCGACAGCAGAAACTTCCTACCGACAACCGAGCTTTTGACTTAGTTATCGCTGGCACTGCCTTGAGCTATGACCTAACTCTCGTCACCCGCAATCTCCGACACTACAATGACATCCCTGAGCTGAAGCTTTACCCGCTGAGTTAACCTCTCTTATTCTACTCATAATGCCTAATCCAGGACTACTATAACCGAACGTGAATAAGACCTATACCTCTTTTGAATAACACATTTCACAAGACATAATTGGAAATATCTGTTAGAGTATTAGCGTTGTTAATAATAAGTTAACGACTAGTTTCTCTTTGGTTGAGGTTGAGAGTAGATGGTGCGTTTTATTAAATCTATAGTTTTTCATCTGGCCCCTGCTATAGTTGTGGTCTTGGCCATCGCAGCCCTCGCCGGTCCTATCAATTTGTACATGCTGACTGGTATAGCAATAGGCTCTCTCTTGCTCGATATTGACCACTGGCTGTTCATTTTTGTTGGCTCTCCCAATGAACCTGTCTCCAAGGAGATACGCTACCGTTTAGCTTCCGGCTCTTATACAACCGCTCTTGACTATATGGTAGCCCATAGAAGAGACTTCCGCCGTTTGCCTTTACACAGTGTGGGCTTCCAGCTTGCTCTGGCAGTGGCGGCCCTATACGCCATAGTACAGACACCCAATACGCTCACCGCAGGTCTCATGCTGGGACTCTTTTTACATAGCGTGGTAGACCAAGCCGGCGATCTTAACCGTACCGGGCACTTGCACCACTGGTTCTGGATAACAGGACGCCAGGCATATACCAGCACTCAGAAGATGTACTTTGTATTGGCCCTAATAGTCCTTTCCTTGCTGTTGGCAATTAGCCTCTCACAAGGCGTGTCCTGAGCTAGATGTCGTTTTAATTGTGGGGGCGAGCCGCTGGCTTGCCCCTTTGATGTTGGCAGCGGTTAGAAGTATCATGTCATAAAAAGTTAAAAGGTAAGGTGCTGAAATGGCTGATAACAAGTTGCGACTGGGAGTTATAGGCGCTAGCGCCAAGTATGGCTGGGGCATGAGAGCGCACCTGCCAGCCATCAAGGCCTTGCCGCAGTATGAATTGGCCGCGGTCTGCACTACCAATAAGGAGACCGCGGAAGCCTCCGCCTCACACTACGGCGCCTCCAAAGCCTACTGGGACTACCATCAGTTGGTAGCAGACAAGGACATCGACGTTGTGGATGTATGCGTGAGAGCGCCCAATCACTACGAGATCGTCAAGGCAGTCCTCACCGCCGGCAAGCACGTATACTGCGAATGGCCCCTGGGAGTCGACTCCGCTCAGACCAGCGAGCTGGCAGAGCTTGCTAAGCAGAAGGACGTTAAGACGATGATCGGCCTACAAGCTCGCGGCTCAGCCAGTGTCATCAGAATGAAGGAGCTAATAGAGGAGGGGTACGTAGGCCAGGCGCTTTCCTGCAATATGACTCAATTTCTTCCCGGGGCCATGAGGCCCAGACCATCACGAGGGGCCTGGGGAGCCAAAAAAGAAGGTGGGGTGGGTACTCTCAACATTGGGACCGGACACGCCATAGACCTGTTTTGCTGGTGCGCCGGCGATTTTTCGGAGCTAACCGCGATCGTAAGCACGCAGGTAAAACAGCAGAAGCTCACCGATGCCGAAGGGTATGTCGAGGTCACGGCACCGGACGATGTTGCCATAACCGGCAGGCTGGTGAACGGCGCGGTAGCCTCGGTCCACATAGCCAGCATACCCTGGCACGGCAGTGCCTTCAGGATGGAGGTATACGGCTCGGAGGGCACTCTAGTCGCCACCTCTGACCAGATGGTGCAGTTTGTAGACCCAATATTAAAGGGCGCACGAGCAGAGGGAGCAGAGTTAGAGGAAGTATCCATACCTGAAAGGCTTAGGTGGGCGCCAAAGGAGGTCCCGGAAGGCGCTCCTTTAAACCTGGCCCAAATGCTCTCTAATCTAGCCACAGCTATCATAGAAAATAAGGAATCCGAGCCAAGCTTCCAGGAAGCACTTCGGCGCCACGTCTTACTAGATAATATAGAAACGGCCTCAGATAATAAAAAATGGCTATCAGTTGTCTGAGAGGTCTTGTCAGACCTAAATGTAAGCGTGATATAATGAGCCTAAGAGTCTGTGTGGGTTCATTTTGTTTAACAGGCTACTAACATTGATTATTTAAAATCATGCCTGGGAGAACACTGTTCATGAATATGGAATCTTTAACTGCGCAAATTGCTCGATTACGCCATGGCGACCATATCTGCGCCTTTTCCAATAGTTTTGGCGACGAAATGTCAATACTTGTTCCCTGGGTACATGAAGCATTAGAACGGGGAGAACGCTGTGTATACGTCACTGATAAACGGACAGTAGAAGATGTGACCAATGTACTGGCTAGCTCCGGAGTCGATGTAGAAAAAGAGCGACACCTTGGATCGCTAATATTTCTGTCTAAATCGGAGTGGCGACATGATAGCTCCTTTAACCAGAGTCTGATGGCTCAGCACGTAAAACGTATCGTGGACCGCGCTCGTGGTATTGGCGCAGAAGGCTTGTGGATGGCCGTTGAAATGACTTGGACCCAAGACCCAGAAATCGATGCGGATGCGGTGGCAAGATGGGAGGGCATGTGGAACGATCTCCTGATTGACATGCCAGTGGTGCTGCTTTGCCAGTACGATAAAAGAGATTTTACACCCGCGTTTCTCCGCCCTGAGCTACAGTCCCATCCCTTCGTCATCCATGATGGCAGACTTTATCCAAGCTGTTACTATGACGGTGTCAGTGCTTTCGGCGCTTGCCCCGAGCATGACGGCAGCGAAGAACTAGACCGGATGCTCGCTCATATCCGCAACCGTGACCTTAGCGTGCAGCCTGCCAAACATTTATAGCCTCAGGGTTTTTGACGCATTGAACCCGTAGGGGCGTATTGGAATACGCCCCTTTCTTATAGCCTGCTGGCCTATCGGCATTGTAATATACTAAGATGGAATCAATCATTGAAGCCAGGAACGTAGTTAAAAGCTATAAAGACTTTTTCGCGGCTAAAGGCGTGAGCTTCTCCATAGAGCGGGGAGAGTGCTTCGGACTCCTGGGGCCAAACGGCGCTGGCAAGACCACCATAATGCGGGTGCTCTGCTGTGTTTCTCCCTTGACCTCTGGCTCCCTGAAGATAGACGGGATAGAGGTGGGAGTACACCAGAGAGAGATTAAAGCTATCCTCGGTATCGTTCCGCAAGAGAACAACCTGGACCCGGACCTTACAGTACTACAAAACCTTATCGTATATGCCCGTTACTTCGATATTCCTTCACGAGTCGCCCATGAAAGAGCAACAGAGCTATTAGAGCTTTTTCAGCTCTCCGATAAGAAAGGGTCTGTAATAGATACCCTGTCAGGAGGCATGAAAAGAAGACTGATTCTGGCAAGAGGGCTGATCAATAACCCAAAGGTCTTGATATTAGACGAGCCTACTACTGGACTGGACCCGCAGGCCAGACACTTTATCTGGAGCCGACTGCGCCAGCTCAAATCACAGGGCATTACTGTTCTCATATCTTCCCACTACATGGAAGAGGCATACCGCCTATGCGACCGGCTGATCATTCTCAACAATGGAGAGGTGATAGCAGATGGCAAGCCTGATGAGTTAGTCCGCCGCCACGTAGGAGTTGAGGCCCTTGAGATAGAGCTGAACGGGGCCAATATAGATGGTATTTTAGCAAAAGCAGCAGCTGACTCCGCCTTTGTCCAGCATCTTGAAGATACCGTATATATTTTCGGCAACGACCTCGACTCAATCAGACAGCAACTCAAAGAGCGGTCCGGCGCAGTTTTGCATCGACCGGCAACCTTAGAGGACGTGTTTCTGCGGCTCACCGGAAGGACATTACTGGAGGAGCAATGACTTTTCCCATTCTATCTCTTAGGTCACTAAACGTATGGCGCCGCAACCGGGACGTGTTCCGCTCGGTATGGAAGGGAGAATTCCCTTTTATCGCTGCCGAGCCTTTCCTGGTCCTTGGGATCATGGGGGCCGGCCTGGGCGGTTACGTTGCCTTTGGTGGCGATAGCTATCTGAAGTTCATAGCTCCAGGCCTTATCGCTTCCTACGCGATGTGGGCCTCAGGAGGGGAATGCAGCTGGGGCACGTATATACGGATGACCCAGCAGAAGACCTTCGATGCTATGATTGCAACGCCGGTTGGTATCGAGGACGTGATCACCGGCGAGGTCTTGTGGGGGGCAACAAGGGCCATTATCAGCTCGATGGCTGTCATGCTCGCAGCCGTTATGTTCGGCCTTGTTCCATCGCCTTGGGCCGTACTCACCCCGCTAGCGGCTGCCGTGGAGGGTCTTATGTTTGCTTCGATATCGATAGCCTTCGTCTCTGTGGCGACCTCCTTTTACTCCCTTAACTACTATTTCGCTCTGTTTCTTGTTCCCCTATCTTTCCTGAGCGACGTATTCTTCCCCATCTCTGGGCTGCCACAGTGGGCACAGGTGCTTGCCTGGCTAACACCTCTTACTCATTCCGTGGCTATTACCAGGGCCTTGTTCTCCGGCTCGTGGGAGCCATCACTCCTGATAAACATAGCCTGGACATTAGTTCTCACCATAGTGTTTTTTACCTTAGCTCAAAACTTGATGCGAAGACGGCTAATTACGTAGTAGAATATTTTAGAAGATAATACTGGGCACTAACCATGCTAGTTGGATTAGCACCCCCGAAGTGATGAAAGTAGATCTTATTTGTCATTGCGAGGACGGAGGACGAAGCAATCTTTGACGCTGATAACGACTAATGTTACTCATTGAAGATAACTTGTTCTGAATACCTTTATGACTAAGCAATACTACACATATATAATGACAAATAAGCACAATACTGTGTTGTATACAGGAGTTAGCGGTAATCTAGAGGGCAGGGTTTACCAGCACAAAGAAAAGCTTACCGATGGATTTACCAGCCGTTATAATATCACGAAGCTCGTTTACTACGAGATCTTTGACGATCCAGAGAGTGCTATTTCTAGAGAGAAACAGATTAAAGGTGGTTCAAAGAAAAAGAAGATAGAATTAGTTAATAGCATGAATCCGCTATGGAAGGACCTTTATGAAGAAATCTAGATTTGATTAGATTGCTAGTAGTACCCTGACAGCGGCAGAGATTGCTTCGTCGTCCGTCCTCGCAATGACATCTTTTGCTAGTTTTTAAGGTCGATTACAGTTTTATAGGAACTAATAGAAATGGCCGATATAGTAAGCCCACTTATAGCCTTGCCGGTGCCAAACGCCGCAACCGAGCGCGGTCTTGAGCCATACGTGAGGGCTATCGAGGAGGCTGGCGGCCATTGCCTTCTGGTGCGTCCATCAGATGGGCACGACCCGGAAGCCCTGATAAGCTCGGTGGACGGCCTATACTTAATCGCTGGCGCCGACATCCATCCATCACATTATCACGCTGAGGCGGACCCCAATGCCGGGCTTATGGTAGATGAGGATAGAGATGCCTTAGAGCTTCCCTTAGTCCGTCTGGCTATAGCCAGAGACCTACCGATCCTGGGCATCTGTCGAGGTATGCAGTTGCTAAACGTGGCTTTTGGCGGCAAGCTGCTCCAGGATATACCGCAGCACCGCAATCGGGAAGGCGGCCCGGAGTTCCACGATATTCATATACTGGCAAAGAGCAGGCTAGCCGAGATCATCGGTGTATCAGGAGACATCAAAGTCAACAGCCGTCACCACCAGGCAGTACACCCCAGCAACCTGGCTCCAGGACTAGAGACAGCGGCCTACCGGACTGAGGATGGAGTGATAGAGGCCCTGGAGAGCCACTCCCACACCTGGGTCCTGGGAGTCCAGGCGCATCCACAGCGGAAAGAGGAGATGCCTAAGAACTTCGGGAACCTCTTTTCCTCCTTTGTTCAGGCCTCAATGCGGTATGCGAGGTAAATACTATTTAGACTAACCGCTGGAAAATGAATGGTTAGGGGTAGTTATGTACGGAAAGACGGGCTTCGCCACTCAGAAGGAATATGATCGAGCGCGTTACATCAAGCTGAAGGCTAAGCGTATGGCTCAGAAACCGCCTGATCCTATCACGACACTGATGCCAGAAGAGCGAGCGTATATCGCTGGTTTGATAGATGGCGAAGGGTCTATCTACATTGCCGCTGTCGGCCCCAAGCGAGACAAAACGGTATATCCTATTGTGACCGTCGCTATGACCCACTTGGGGGTTATTGAGTGGCTGACAGAGCGATTGAAGGCTGGTACGATAAAGCTGCATAACCAGACTAACCTTCGCCTTTACCCATACATGAAGCCTCAATATCGCTTTCAGGTATTCGGTAAACGAGCACAACTGTTGTGCGAGGCAATGTTGCCATATCTGAAGGTCAAGAAAGAGCAAGCCTCTTTGGTTATGGAGTTCCCGACAGATGCTCGTATCGCTCCAGGTGTAAAGATTGACCGCACTGAGATTAACGAAGTCCGGTTCGCGACCAAATCAATGCCATGAACCATGCAGCTAGCCGAAACCCTGTGCCTATGGAGAGGCGAAAGGTCTTCACTAGGCACTCCGTCTAGAATGGTAGGTGTCCAGGGAAGCGAAATCTAGCCCTGCTGTGGCCCATCGCTGCGAGCCCTGACGCCAGCTTTCAGCATAGCAATGCGCACATCCGGGGCTGACCTTAATGCAACCGCTAACAGGGTTCCACGTTGCATCAGTCCACTCTATTTCGCTTTTGTAGCTCATAATCTATAAATCCTTAACTAGAGAATAGCACTGTTGTTCTGGAAGGTCAATATGTAAACTTCCTTTGAAATATTACTCTGTCGACTTATGACTGCTCTCCTTCAAGCTAAACGGCGGGTACTTATCCGTTAACAGCGTAATATAAGCGCCCACCCTTGCATACCAGCATAAAACTCCTCGGACTAGATAGAAAACCTGCGAGTGAGGGCGGCCTTTGAACAGAATGAATACCCCTTCGAATAGCACCAGCAGAAGAAGAAATTTATAGAGTAAGTACAAAAGCAGATAGTGCGGTAAGACTAAAAGCCACCATTTGACCAGGACACCCCATCTGGAGAGACGTTCCGGATATACGGCCTCAAACACGGCTGGATAGCTTGCGCTAAAGCTAAAGGGCGGGTACTCATCTCTGAGCAGAGCAGCATAAACCGCTACTCTAAAGCCCCACCGGTTTACTCCCACCACAAAATCGAAGAGCCGCCTTGGATATTTACCTGTAAAGAGGATAGCCAGTAAGGCCAGTATTGTAGCCACCAGCATACCGACCCACAGCAGCGCTAGAGCTACTAAATGCGGAATTATAAATAGCCACCACTTGAAGAGTACCTTCGAGCGAGAGAGCCTCTCCGGTTCATGGACTGATACCGCTATTGGATAATCGATCATATCCTCTCAAGTCCTAATAAAAATAGATGGAGCGTGAAACATCCTTAGTCTAGCATCTCTACAAACGCTCAGATACAATAACACGTAGATTTACAGTTTGTTCCAGAGAAACAGGGAGGCGTCAAGATGAAGTGGAGCTCTCACGTATCAGTAAAAAAGACGGCCCGAGAAGCGGTAACAGAGTGTTTCTATGAGATAAACAGGCAGTTAGGCGAGGAACGTCCCAATCTCGCGATTGTCTTTGTATCCAAATACTTTGCGGATGAGTACGGGATTGTACCGCGCCTGATAAGAGAAAGGCTGGATGGCGTACTGGTCTTAGGCTGCTCAGCAGACGGTGTTATCGGAGCGGGCCATGAGGTCGAGGGTAGACCTGCTCTCGCTATTACTGCGGGGTGCCTGCCTGATGTTGAGATTCATCCTTTCCATTTATTGGATGAGGACCTCCCGGACATGGATGCGCCACCCAGCGCCTGGGAAGAGCTTATTGGAATCGAGGCATCCAGTGGTCCTCATTATCTAATGCTGGGCGACCCTTTCTCATTTCACACCGAGAACTTCCTCCAGGGTATGGACTACACCTATCCAAAATCTGTGAAGATAGGCGGCATGGCAAGTGGCGGCCAGGAAGCGGGTAGTAACGTCTTTTACTTGGATAGGGAGGTGTATTCTGCGGGACTTGTAGGCATAGCTCTCAGCGGTAACGTCGCTATAGATACGGTAGTGGCCCAGGGCTGCAAGCCTATTGGCAGTCCGATGACCATCACAAGATGCCAGCGCAACATTATCTTCGAATTGGATGGTATGCCTCCCCTCCAGGTGCTCCAGAAGATCTTCGAGACCTTAAGCGAAAGGGATAAGACGCTGGTACAACATTCCCTCTTTCTGGGCGTAGGCATGGACGAGCTCAGGGATGAGCACCGTCATGGAGACTTCCTCATTCGCAACATGTTAGGCATGGACCCTAAGCAGGGCGCTATTGCAGTTGGAGCTTATCTGAGGGAAGGGCAAACCGTGCAGTTTCACCTGCGCGATGCTCAGACCTCGGCGGAAGACCTTGATCTGTTGCTCACGCAGTACGCAGGAAGAAAGGACTTCATGTCAGGAGAGGGAGCAGTCCTCTTCTCCTGCTTAGGACGCGGCCACTATCTATATGGCAGGGCAGACCATGATACCAATATGTTCCTATCTAAAATCGGCGCCATGCCCCTGGGCGGCTTCTTCTGCAACGGTGAGATCGGCCCAGTGGGCAGCACCACCTATCTTCATGGCTATACCAGCTCCTTCGGAATATTCAGGCCAGCAAGATAGGCGGTCGGCTAAACCAGCGCCACAGGCTGATGAAGTTTAACTTGTTAATAAGGTAATGTATGTTGTGGTTACTCCCAGGCTTCACTCTGCTCCTCTCCCAGAGATGCATGATGTAAATCATTGTAACGCAAAATGTAGGGGCAGACCTGGGGAGCCAGTCTCAGAAGTCCAAAACTACCTTCTACGATGACCGAGACTTGGCTCGATTTGCGTTTACGTCTTTTGGGTCACATTGAGCCTGTTGTACGGCCTAGTGAGCATTATAGCAGTCTCAGCAATCGAGAGAAGTGGCGACGTAGCGCCCTCAGCGCCCATGTAGTTCTGAGACTGGCTCTGGGTGTCTTCCCCTTTTCTTAGCAGCCAATGACGGTAAAAATGCGTGGGATAAAGGCTTAAGTAGTTAAGGCGCATCTATGCAGGTCTGCCCCAAAACCTGCAATAGATGATTGATGTGGCACATAGGGCACACACGCAGGTGTGCCCCTACAAGTTATAGATGTCTTTATTTGCATCACCCGTCTGGCGAGGGGATGTTGGTTCTCCCCCATCAGCCCGGAGTGCAACTTCATAGATAGCTCTTTCTACCCTTTCGGCCTTATGACCAGGACTGGTATACCGGAATCTCTTATAACTTTGTCAGCGACGCTGCCAAAAAGGGCCCTTCCAAGCCCGCTGCGACCATGAGTGGATATGGCTATCAGGTCTATGCCGTCCTTCTTACTCTCGGCTAGAATACAGTCCGCAGGGTTACCCTCTGCTACTACTACGGTCGGTGTGATCCCCGCCGCCTGAAGTCTTGTGGATATTCTAGAGAAGTACCCTTCAGCCGAGTTCTTTTCAGCGTTCTGGATCTCATCGATAGAGTCAGGGTATGCAGCTATCCCGGGCTCCATGCCGGCGCCGCTCGAGGTCATAGCCGCTATCTGGCCGGCTGATTGTATAGTCTGTATAAGAACTAAATGGGAGCCAAACTTCTTGGCCAGCTCCTCCACATACGGTAGTACCGTCTCCGCCAGTTCTGATCCATCCAAAGGAACCAGTATTTGTTCAAACATCAGGCTCTTGCCCCCTTCGTAAAATATAACGATCCTTTGTTCCCAGGGCATCGTATAACAAGATAAAGATAAATTGCAACGCCAGATGTAAAAAATATAGTCCTAACAAACTTTACTAGCCATATCTATACTATTCTTGCTATGATCCAATATGTAAATTAGAATCACACACCTCAGAAACGCTAAGGTGTCCATTGCGTTTCGATAGATGAGACTTTCCTGGAGTATAAGTTGGACTTATCAAATAGAGAGAAGCGGGCCTTAATTCAAGCCGTAGAACCCCTGGCAAAGGCTGCCTTTGGGCTGTATAGGCTCATTACAAAAGGCAGTACGAGGTCGGGGAGCATCGACAAGGCATCAGTACAAAAGGTGCTGGTGGTGCGTCTCGACGCTATAGGAGATATGCTGCTGAGTGAGCCTGCAATTGCGGCGATAAAGTCCAGCTTCCCCAACGCGAGAGTGGACGTTATAGCAGGTAAGCGGAGCAGTGATATTCTTAGCAACAATCCGAACGTCGACAAGCTAATAACCTTCAACGCTCCCTGGCATGCTGCCTGGAGAGGCCAAAAGATAAACTGGCGTAAGGCTATGCTTGAGGTGTGGAGGGTTGCAAAGCAGCTAAGAGAAGAAAAATACGACCTGGCCTTTGAGCTTAGAGGCGATTTTAGGGACATCCTGTTTACTGTAGCCAGCGGCCCAAAGGTCGTATGCGGCAGCAGCTTCAGAGGCGGCGGATTTTTGCTTGACTATACGCCCGTACATAATGAGTTCGGCCATCAGGTGGAGATGGCGCTGGACATAGCAGCGTCGGGAGGCGCCCTTCGAGAGCCTCAGGACGGCGCCTATGAAGAATATCACCCTCACCCATCCTCTCCCATCAAGGGAGAGGGGTTAAAGGCTCCACGGCTTTACCTAACCTCTGAGGAGAACAGAATAGCAGAAAAGCTCCTTCCGGAGAACAGCGCCAGCTACATTGCCCTCCACTTAGGAGCAGGATTCCCCAGCAAATGCCTGCCCATCGACAAATTTGCAGCCGTGGCAGAAGACCTCTATCGTACTGATGGGTCCAGGCGCTTTGTCATAGTTGGAGGACCTGAGGACCGCGTCCTAGCCGATGCTTTCCGGAGTACGACCTCTGTTCCAACTATAGACCTTGTGGGGAGGTTATCCATAAGAGAGACCGCGGCTGTGCTGGAGCGATGCCGTCTGTTTATGGGAAACGACAGCGCTCCGATGCATCTGGCCGCGGCAGGTAAAGTGCCTGTGGTCACCTTCTTTGGTCCCTCAGAGCCGTGGAAATTCCATCCCTACGGTACAGCGTACCGGCTTATGGAGGTTGACTTACCCTGTCGCCCCTGCGACTACGTTCACTGCATACACAGTGAATATTTATGTATGACTCGCCAATCTGTAGAGGCCATTACAAAGGCAGCAGAAGATCTGCTGGCCTCACCTGAGCATAGCTCGGTTAAGAGGATCGCTAGCGTCAGTTCATAGTAATCGCGCATGCGGGCTTGGCCTGCACCCAAAGGATGAAAATGAGCTAGCGAAGCCCGTTCCCTGAGGCTCTCCAAGGGACGGGCGGTGCCTCCTGCCTGAGGCAGGAGGCACCGCCCTATTGCCTGCACCACCGTTATTTTTGAAGCAACATAAGGAGGACCGGAGCAATGGGATTTCTTGGCAGACCTGTCTTTAAGGCTATCACTTTAGTTGTCTCAGCTATACTAGGGATCATGGCTGCTGTAGTTGTTAATCCGCCTGAGGCGGATCAGAACTCGGCCTCTGCTGCTACTTTGAATGTATTTATACAGGGCTTTGCCTTCGACAAGGAGACCCAGAAGGTCTCTGTGGGAGATACCGTTCAATGGGTAAACAGGGACGCGGTAGGCCACACTACAACAAGCAATAGCGCTCTCTGGGACTCTGGATCGCTGAGCCAAGGCCAGAGCTTTAGCTTCACCTTTACAACACCCGGAAGCTTTTCATACTTTTGCGCTATCCATCCCTCTATGACAGGCACAATAGTAGTAAGCCAGCCACAGGGCTCACCATCCCCTGCTCTTACCGGCCCCGCAAACGGCGCCGTCCTCGGGGACTTTAATCCTACTTTGACCTGGAGCCTGCCGGAGGGGTCCACTCAATACCACCTAAAGGTCACACCAGCCAATAACGACGGCCCAGGAGTCAGCGCAATAGGCAACGCCACAACAAGCTTTAGGATACCGCCACCGCCCCAGTGGTACGGTCTGCTGCCGGACATAGGCTATACCTGGATGATACGGGCAACAAACCTCCAGGTAGCTCTTAGAGAGAACGACACCGGCTGGGGCGAATGGTCACCGTCCTTCACTTTCAGGACGCCAGTGGTCAGCAGCGCCAGCATAGGGCACGTAGCTCCACCAAATGGAGGGACTGTCAACTCTCTGACTCCCACTGTACAGTGGTCCAACAGCAACGGTAACATCTTTTATTACGAGGTGCAGATCAGTAAAGACCCTGCCTTCGGACCAAACGCCTTCCTCTATTGGGAGCTAAGGCATGGCGGCGTGACTTCACCTCCTAACAGCTATACTGTGCCATCGGACTTTCCCCTTGAGTCAAACACCCGCTACTTCTGGCGCGTGCGCCCCAGGGTACAGGGAGACGGCACGCCGGTCCAGTGGAGCACAGGCTCGCAATTTATGGCGCCTGGTGGATAAACCAAGTAAATAATCTTGACAACTTGCGTTATAGGCTAATAGAAAGTAAAACTAGATATGAAACCTCTAAATTCAGGCCGTAAAATAAGGTGGAAGATTGGAAAGTAGAGCGCCCTTTGCCGAGGCGGAACGCGCCCAAGAGGTAAAAGCGCCTGCCAAGCGAAGGCTGGCCGATCCAAGACCAGCCCCCTGGCAAAGTCTTGTGCTGGATATCATCGCCCTCAACCTTGGCTTTCTCTTCGCTTACTGGCTTCGCTACCACGCGGGAATTGGCGGCCTAGTAACCGATGAGAACTACTTACCGTTAGGCGAGTATCTGCCAATACAACTAGGTCTAACTATCACCCTGGCAGGTGTGTATGCGGCCACGGGATTATACAGCAAAAAGCCAAAGACATCCCTGCTGGAAGAGTTAAGCTCCGTTATCAGCGGCAGCAGCTTCGGCATGATGCTATTCCTTGCTTCGGTATTCCTCTTTAGGGGCCTGGCATACTCCAGAGGTCTTTTCCTAATGGCCTGGGTCTTGATCATAACCTTGATCATCATCTCCAGAATAGGTCAGCGTCTCTTCGCAGAATACCAAAGGTCGAAAGGGATAGGAGTAAAGCGGGTGTTAGTGGTAGGCTCCGGACAGTTGGCCAGATCTGTGATGCACGTGTTATCCACGGAACCCGGGCTTGGATACCATCTGGCAGGCTTTCTCGAAGACGGGATGCAGATGAATGGCAGCGCGGGCCGCTTCCACTCTTTAGGCGGACTGCCAGACCTGGAAAAGACCCTGCGCACTCATGACATCGATGAGGTAATAGTCGCCGTGCCATCATATCCTCGAGAATTCTTCTCAGAGATAATAGATATATGCGAAAAAAACGGCGCAGCCTTCAAGATGGTCCCGGACCTGTACGAGCTAAGCCTGAGCAGGCTAGACGTAGATGACCTCCGAGGCATTCCACTAATCGGGGCGAAAGAGGTATCTATACAGGGATTCAACCTGGCTATCAAAAGGATCGCAGATGTTGTGCTGGCCGTCTTCCTGATGATCCTTTTATCGCCCCTATGGCTTTACCTGGCGCTGCGGATCAAAAAGGACTCTCCGGGACCGGTGTACTTTCGTCAGATACGGCTGGGAAAAGGCGGAAGGCCTTTTATAGCCCTCAAGTTCCGCTCTATGCATGAAAAGGCGGAGGCGGAACTCCTTACACTTATGGACAAAAACGAAGCCCTGGGACCTATCTTCAAGATCAAGAACGATCCGAGGGTAACAAGGATAGGGAGGTTTCTACGCAGGACCAGCCTAGACGAGCTTCCTCAGCTTATAAACGTGCTTAGGGGCGAGATGAGCCTGGTGGGGCCTCGCCCTCCACTGCCATCAGAGGTAGAGAAGTACGAGCCCTGGCACCTCAAGCGTTTGGACGCAGCCCCAGGGCTTACGGGTCTGTGGCAAGTCAGCGGCCGCAGCGAGCTGCCCTTCGACGAGATGGTCATGCTGGATATCTACTATATCGAAAACTGGTCTCTTGGCATGGACATAAAGATCCTTATTCGCACCATACCCGCGGTGATATCCGGAAAAGGGGCATATTAGCTACCACCAGGGCAAGCACGCTTCGACCATACCCTTCGAGAGCCTCAGGACAGGCAAGCTTAGGATGAGCGGATTAATTAAGTCAGCTCTATTTTCGAGTCGGTATCGATCCCTTATCTCGAAGCGCTTAAGGACTGATTGTCTACGGTCACTTCAGCCAGCAACTCTTCGTGGTGTCCCATCATTTTCGGGACGCGCCATGACAGTTTCCATCCCTGCTCAAGCGCAATCAGCGCCCGCAGCAAGACGACCATCCCAAACCCACAGATGGCAAGCACTACAAAAGCCGGACCAAAAGAGCCGGTGGCCTGCTTGATGTTGCCCAACAGAATAGGCAGCATGAACCCACCTAGTCCGCCAATAGCTCCCACCATTCCGGTTGCGATACCTATCTCCGCGCTGAAGCGCTGCGGGACCAACTGAAACACAGAGCCGTTTCCCATGCCTAAACAGGCCATGCCAACAATTATAAGCAGGACCATAAGCGGCAGCACCGGCAGCGTCGAAGCCAGAGTATACACAGTCCCAATGCCCAGAAGCACCATTGAAAGCATCCTGACGCCGCCAAACTTATCGGCCAGATATCCGCCTATAGGTCGTATACCACTGCCTACAAAGGCAGCAAGGGCAGTGAGATATCCAGCCGTCACCGGATCTACCTTGTATTGGTCTCTGAAAAAGATTGGAAGAAAGCTACTAAGACCTACATAGCCGCCAAAGGTAACGCTGTAGAACAGACAGAACCACCACATATCTTTGTGCTTAACGATGCTAAGGTAGCTTTTTAGGGATACCTGCTGGGGACGGTCAGGACTGTCCTTAGCCATAAGGATAAAAGCGATGAGGACTAAGACCAACGGCAGCATCGCCAGAGCTAGAACGTTGTGCCATCCCACTATGTTCGCAAGACGAGGCGCTGCCAGATTGGCGATCACAGTGCCGCTGTTGCCCGCAGCGGCGATGCCCATGACCAGCCCTTGTCTCTCCATGGGGTACCAGCGGCTGGCTAATGGCAGCGCCACCGCAAAGGAGGCCCCTGCTGTCCCCAGCATCAGACCTATGGCTAGCAACTCAGAGAGATCGCTGCCGCTCTGCCATCCTATAGTCAAAGGTAAGAACAAGAAAGCCAGCATCAAGGCCCCAACTCGCTTGCCGCCAGAGCGGTCGCTGATCAGTCCGATGGGGACCCGCAGCAAAGAGCCGCTAAGTATAGGTACAGCAACCATAAGGCCCTTCTCAGCGGCGCTTAGGCCGGCGCCTTCAGCGATGTAAATACCAAGTGCGCCTAGCAATACCCACAGCATAAAGCTGAGGTCGAAGTGCAAGAAAGAGGCTATAAGCGTAGGTAAGTGGCCTGGAAGAGCCTTAGTTTGCTTCATCGTATTCTCCCTATAGATTTGGTTTGCCACCCTAGGCTAAAAGCCCGGGGCATATAGACTGAATGCCACGGGGCTTCAGCCCGTGGTGCCAGCACAACAACCCGATCCCCTTATTAAGTTTTTATCTTGTCCAAAGCGTAGCATCTTAGGACATAGGCTCTTTATTCAAATCTTTAGCAAGTTCAGCCAGGTAATCAGGAAGCTCGGTCAGAGGCACTGCATTTGATACCTGCTCAGCCAGACGCGCCTCCGGTCCAAGCCGTCCACCGACACCTACCTCAGCAGCCCCGACTATCTCTCCGTCGATCTTAATCTTCATAGCAAGCAGGCTGATGTCGGCGATGTGGTGCTGGCCGCAAGCATTAGGACAGCCGGATACGTGGATCCTTATCGAGTCCTTTATAACGTTCTTTTCCTCCAGAGCCTTTGCCATCTTCAAGGTCTCTCCTTTGGTCTCTATCAGGGCAAAGTGACAGTAATCGTCGCCGGTGCAGCAGACCAGTCCCCGCATGACCGGGGATGGAAATGGGCTAAACTCCTTTAGGAGCGGCTCTTGTAGTAAGGCCGTCATTTTTTCTCTGGGCACGTGCGGGATTATGACGTTCTGCTGAGTGGTCAACCGTATTTCGCCCTTTCCATAGACATCAGATAAACAGGCCAGCTCCTTAAGCTGAGTGCCGCTTAGCCGGCCTACCGGCACCAGCAGACCTACGTAAGACAGGCCGCGCTGGGCCTGTGGATGTATGCCGATATGGTCGCCGCCGTACCTCTTGGTCATCGCTTCACCGGCCCGCGGTAGTGGCCTTCCAAAGCGCTCCTCGACTGCCTCTCTGAGCCGGTCCATTCCCCACATTTCCAGCAGATATTTGAGACGCGCCTTGTTCCTGGCGTCTCTAGGACCGTGGTCCCTGTACACCTCCAGCACACTCCGGTTTAGCGCTACTACCTCCTCCGGCCTAACGAAAGCGTCCAGAGGCTCTGCCAGCTTAGGGTCCTTGCCGCCCAAGGCTCCACCTATAAGCACGTTGAAGCCGGAAACTGGACCATGAGCGGCGTGGTAGGTAGCGGGAACAAAAGACAGGTCATGGGCCTGGGCGCTGGCGCAGTCATCTCTACAGCCGGTGACAGAGACATTGAACTTACGGGGCAGATTGCTCAGTTCTCTGAGGCCAACAAAACTGTACTGGAGGGCCTGAGCTAGAGGAGATGCATCGATGAACTCGTTGGGGTCTAGCCCGGCTATGGGACAGCCCACTACGTTTCTCATGTTGTCCATCCCGCTCTGCTGCGAGGTCAGTCCAACAGCCTTTAGGCGCTCAAAAATGTCGGGAACGTTCTCTATAGTGATCCAGCGTAATTGGATATTCTCTCTAGTGGTAAGGTCTGCCTGGTCCCTGCCGTAGGTTATGACTATATCGGCAACAGCGTCCAACTGTTTGCTGGTAAGCATACCGTTTGGTATACGAAGCCGCATCATGAAGTATCCCGGCGTGGTGCGCCTGAAGAACACCCCGTACCACTTCATACGGTCCCAATCATCCTCCGGGATAGCTTCCCACCCCTCCTTAGCATAGCGATAGATGTCCTCCAGTACGTCCAGTGGGTGTTTGGCCTGCTTTATAACCTCTATCTTATTGACCGGCATCTATTGCCCTCCTAATTCCGGGTATATGCAAAAACTATATATAATGCATGTTGCTGAACTTTATAGGTATAGAATACCGAGCAAAGGTTTCCACAAAATTACTGAAGTGTTAGCTGCTGATGAACTTGGTGTGAACAGGTTGTTACGGTGTTGTGACGGGGTTTCATGTAAGAGGTTGGTTCACAATGTAGGGGCAGACCTGGGTGTCTGCCCTGGCTCTAACCCACATAGGCGAAGGCTTAATAGGCGAATTTACAGTACCGACAGGTCGAGTATCTTCGATCTTGGATGGTTAGATGGCGGCGATTTGGGCGTACACATAGGTACGCCCCTACCTCAATCGGTATGTATATCTTAATGTGCACCACTCACTTATGAGAGAGGCTGAGGGGAGCGCATTCAGCATGTTATCGCAGTAATGGTATAGCTTCCTTTAGATGATCGTTGCTTTCCTGCTTCTCAAGCACACTTGACACCTGCTCGATAATAGCCTGGATGTCTGACTTGCATGACCCGCAGCCGGTGCCAGCCCTTGTAGCCTCGCAGATAGCCTTTACAGTACAATGTCCGGACTCTACAGCATCCACAATAGCTCCCTTTGATACGCCATTGCAGTGGCATATTCTTGCCGTATTGGGGAGTTCGGTTATTACATCGCTCACCCTTTCTCTAGCCCACGGGAACAAAAGCTCCGCTCTGGCCTCTGGCAGATCCTCGCCCCGGTCAAAGGCCTGGAAGATCCGTGGCACAATTAAGCCATCTCCCAGGAGAATGGCTCCGACCAAGCGTCCATCCCTAACAACAGCCTTTTTGTAGACGCCGCGCGAAGGCTCTATATAAGTGACCTCCTCGTCCTCTTCGCCCTTCGCGTCCTTCTCACCCATAGTAGCCAGCTCTACGCCCATGACCTTCAGCTTCGTAGAGACCTGAGAGCCTCTATACGCGGACCCTGGGTCTGCTCCGGTCAGTATGTCTGCCAGCACCTGGCCCTGCTCCCATAAAGGGGCCACCAGGCCATAGACCGTGCCCCGGTGCTGAGCGCACTCTCCTATTGCGTAAACATTGGAATCGTTACGACAAGAGAGGTCATTGTGCACCACGATGCCACGCTCAACGTGCAGACCGGCCTGCTTGGCCAGGGCTGTGTTGGCCTGTACCCCGGCAGATACTACCACCATATCGCAGTCCAGAGTTGAGCCGTCTGTAAAAGCGAGTCCCTCCACGCGCTCGTCACCAAGAACCGCGGATGTTCTCTTTTCCAAGTGTACGCGCACGCCCATGCGCTCTAGAATATTCTTAAGCATGGTCCCAGCGGTAAAGTCCAGCTGCGTCTCCATAAGATGAGGCATCAGGTGCACTATAGCCACCTCCATGCCGCGCTCAAGGAGACCGCGAGCGGCTTCCAGACCCAGCAAGCCGCCGCCGATCACCACGGCCTTTTTGACGCGACCGGAGTAATCGATTATTGCATCGCAATCGTCGATGCTGCGGAACACAAAAACGCCTTCCTTCTGGATGCCGTCGATAGGAGGCACGAAGGGGATGCTGCCAGTTGCCAATACCAGCTTGTCATAGCTCTCTATAACCTGCCCGGAGCCGTACACCTGCTGCAACCGCCGGTCTATTTGAATAGCCTTTACTCCGGCATGGAGGACTACTCCGTTCTCCTCGTACCATGCCATATCGTTGATAAATATATCCTCTGGCCTATGCACCCCAGCCAGGAGGCTTGAGAGCAATATGCGGTTGTAGTTGCCTCTAGGCTCCTCGCCAAAGATAACGATGTCAAAGATATTGCCCCCGCCTCTGGCTAGGACCTCTTCGACAAACCTGGCGCCGGCCATGCCGTTTCCAATAACTACCAGCTTTTGTTTATTGGGCATCATTTGTCTCCATACCGATAGACCGAGTATCTTCGATCTCACTAGGCACGCGCTCAATGCGTACGGCACATATCTTGAACTCAGGCATTCTGCTTATTGGGTCTAAAGCGGGATTGGTCAAACGGTTTGCGGAGCCGCGTCCGCCCCAGTGGAAAGGCACGAACACCGTGTCCTCTCGTATATCCAGAGTGGTCTTTACCTTAAATACGGCTTCTCCCCGTCGGGTCTTGAGGACTACGGTATCGCCATCGGCAAGGCTGTGCCGCTTGGCAGTGATAGAATGTATCTCAGCCAGCGGCTCCGAAGCCATCTCATTTAACTCCCTGATTCTACGAGTCTGAGTCCCCGACTGGTACTGGGACAGGACCCTGCCGGTTGTCAGATAAAGGGGATATTCCTTATTTGGCTGCTCCGCAACCAGGCGGTGCCGAATCGGATGGAACTTTGCCCGGCCGCTTGGAGTGGGGAAGCCTTCTGTGAACATTCTGGGAGTCCCCGCATGCTCCTCTGAGGGGCAGGGCCAGAACACTCCCTGCTGCTTATCGATTTTTTCATAGGTTATGCCGGAGTAGTCTGCCGGACCACCCGCGCTGGCCCTGCGAAGCTCGCCGAATATATCCTCGGCGCTCTCATAGGCAAAGTACTTGCCTTTACCAAGCCTGGTAGCCAGGTCACAGACTAGCTCTATATCTGTACGCACACTTTGGGGAGGGGCAACAGCCAGGCGTCGCCGTATGACCCGCCCTTCAAGATTAGTCATTGTGCCCTCTTCCTCGGCCCACTGAGCGGTAGGCAGGACGACATCAGCCAGCTCTGCCGTTTCGGACATAAAGAAGTCGGCCACCACCAGAAAGTCTAGCTCTCCCAAACGCTTTTGTATGTGCTCAGCATTGGGCGCGGATACTATTACGTTAGACCCCAGGACCATGAGTCCTCTGATGCCTCCTTCAGGGCCTAAAGAGTCCAGCAGCTCGTAAGCAGACTTTCCGGGAGCCGGAAGCTCGTCCGGAGATATACCCCATACCCCGGCGACGTGGCGGCGCGCCTCAGGGTCGTCGATCCTGCGATAGCCCGGGAGCTGGTCTGCCTTTTGCCCGTGCTCGCGGCCACCCTGGCCGTTGCCCTGTCCGGTCAGGCAGCCGTAACCACTGAAGGGCCGTCCCACCAGCCCCAACGCCAGGGCGATATTGATATACGCCAATACGTTGTTCACACCCTGGGCCTGCTGCTCGGGGCCCCGTGCGGTAAAGACCATAGCGCTTTTTGCGGACCCTAGCATGTGGGCGGTCCGCACCAGGTTGGCCTCCGGAACGCCAGTGATGCGCTCTACCATCTCAGGCCAGTAGGAGGCTACCATCGACCTTGCTCTATTGAAACCTTCGGTACGATTTTGAATATAGTCGGTGTCAATCAGGCCGTCGCGTATCATGATATGCAGAAGGCCATTAGCTAGGACAGAATCGGAGCCTGGAGTAAGCCGCAGATGAAGGGTAGCAGCCTCAGCCGTTTTAGAGCGTCGCGGATCGACCACAATGAGATGGCCGCCGTTGCCTCGCTGGGCCTCAAAATATTGCATCACCGGCGGCATAGTCTCGGCGAGATTGCTACCCACCAGGAGAACAACTTCGGCTTGGGCTATATCCTCCAGAGGAAAAGGCAGTCCTCTATCGATTCCAAAGGCTCGGATACCTGCGGCCGCGGCAGAGGACATGCAGAAACGTCCGTTGTAATCTATATTGGAGGTGCCCAGCGCTATCCTGGCAAACTTGCCCATCAGATAGGTCTTCTCATTAGTAAGGGAGCCGCCCCCGAACACTCCCACAGCATCGCGGCCGTACCCCTCCTGTATACTCTTAAAGGAGCCCGCAACCAGGTCCAGCGCCTCGTCCCAGGTTGCGGGACTCAGGACACCGTCAGACCCACGAACAAGGGGCGTGAGCAGACGCTCCGGATGGTCTAGGGTGGCAGCAGATGTCCAGCCTTTTATGCACATGCCGCCTTTATTCACCGGAAACTCGTTATTTCCCGTAATCTCGATCTGTCCTGCGACACCCGATACATACATACCGCACTGGAGAGCGCAGTATGGGCAATGAGTGGCTGTCTTGTTATCCGTGCCTATAGTCAACAGTGTTTTAAAAATCTCCGGAGCTTATTCATTAATATCAGAATATCTCCTATTTGTTGCGGTATGGTTAGCTGCTAATTACAGCCACTTTAAATCTTTGTGACGGGGTTGTTACCAACGTGTCACGTAGTCTTCCCTATTCCCATTCTTCCCTTCCACAAGCGTAGGGCAAATTATGATTTCTAGAGATCAGCTTGGGTTTAGCAGATTGAGTTTGGTTCTGGTTCCTCTCCCTTGCCGGCAGAGGACAGGTGAGGGTGAAACGTTGTAGTAAGCCTGACTGATGACGTATTTGAATAGAAGTACGCTGCAAAAGATTGACGGAATATAGACTCTACAGTACCGTATAATAGCCTGGGCAGTTATTAAGCCAAAAGATATAAATGTAGAGCGGTACCATGAAAATACGTCTGATTAAGAGGTTCCCAAACGGCTCTAGAGAGGTGACCTACTGTGACCTGCTCTATCGCGACCAGGACTCGGTTGTCCTTCGCTACTTTCACACTGAGGACCCCTATGCCGCAGCCGCGGAAACCGTAGAAATAAGCGCTTGGCGAGATAGAAACTATATTTTGTACCGACTTATCGATATCAACGGTCGATTAAGGGGCTACCGCTTTGAGGTCTGCTGTGACATACGGTTCACTGAAGATAGCATCGAGCGGGTCGATCTTGGCCTGTTCTTTTCGGTAGACGTTCTAGGGCAGGCGCAACTTTTCGGCGAAGACGTTCTAGCAGACTATGAGATGAAGGGGTTCCTGAATTCTACCCACCATGAGGCTATACGCGAGGTAAGAGAGACGCTGAATAACAATTACAGGGCTATCATCCAGGAGGCTGAGGAGCTGAAGAACCGACAATAGCACATGGCCTAACAGCTACGCCCAGGAGAACTAAACCATGCCTATTACATACTATGCTTCACATTGAACAAATCGTGATTGTGCATTGGACGCAACATATGGTAGATTGTGGGCATGCACATCGGCGATTATCCCCTACGCCAAAGCGCTTGGTCGCGTGCCTGCCAAGACACCTCCAACGCTATGCGCCGCACGCGTTTCAAGTTTGTGGAACTGTCATCCACAGCGACGAATACCCTGGTAGCCGCTATGGTCATGTCTAACAGCCTCTCCGAATTTAACAATGCGGTGCAGACAGCAGTTGCGACTGTGGTAATTTTCGGCGGTGGGTTGATGGTGATTGTCACGCTGTTATTGGATATCTATTAAGTGCGCCGTTCAGACAACGTAACGAAGCGCGCTCTTTAGCCGAGAACGGGGTTGGTGCATCCCAAGTGGTGGCAGCTGAAGCCATAACAGAGAGAGCGGATTATCAAGACAGGCAAAGCCATAGGTTGTTTAGGCATTGAGGAAGAAGATGGCAAGGAAATATGACCTTGGGGAGAAATCTCGCTTATTGGCAAAGCGTTCCTATATAGAAGAAATAAGCAAGGATGAAACCACTGATGGACACCCTGTTTATTTGATGTCGCATCCTGAGTTGCCGGGATGCATGACTCAGGGCGCTACGATAGAAGAGGCAAGGGAGAATCTTCAAGACGCTCGGTATGAATACATACTAAGCCTGTTGGAAGATGGTGAACCAGTTCCAGAACCCAGACCTATAGAACAACGACTACCTAGAAATTCCTAACCTCGCCATCCAACCGAAGCGTTATCCAAAGCCTCCACCTCCACGTCAGAAAGCTCCCATCCCAGCGCGCCTGCGTTCTCGACAGCCTGCTGGCGGTTTTTAGCGCCGGGTATCGGGATAACTCCGGGCTTACACATAAGCCAGTTTAGGGCTACCTGCCCCGGAGTCTTGTCATGAGCACCCCCGATAGACTCCAGAAATCCTACTACTCCCGCCGCCTTCTTAAGCTGGCCGCTACGAAACCGGCCTCTATATTTCCGCATACCACTGACACTAGATCCACGGTGGTACTTGCCGGTAAGAATGCCTTGTGCTAATGGACTGTAAGCTATCAAAGTAACGTTTAGCTCTTTACACGCATCCAGAACTCCGTTGATCTCAGGGCTGCGTTTCAACAAGCTATACTCTACCTGATTGGATGCCAAGGTAACGCCGCGCTTTGCCAGGGCATCATAGGCCCGACGCATCTGGTCAGCACTATAGTTGCTCACGCCAACAGATAGGGTTTTGCCTTCAACTACAACGTCAGCCAGAGCATGCATTAGAGTGTCGAATCTCATCATGGAGAGTGGAGAGTGGATCTGATACAGGTCTACGTGGTCTACGCCCAAACGATTGAGGCTGGCATCCAGAGCGTTATGTAAAGAACGGCGCGAGAATCGCCAGGGATAGGGAGCGAACTTGGTCGCGATGACCACTTGCTCCCTATCCTTTTGTATTAGAGATCCCAGGATACGCTCCGACTTGCCAGAGCCGTATATCTCAGCAGTATCGAAGAAATTAATTCCTGCATCCACACTGGCCTGATAGGCTTCTTTAACGTCTTCCAGGCCGAAGTCTCTTCCGTAGTCCCAGTAGCTGCGGTCTCCCCAGGCCCACGCACCCAGTCCCAGCGGTGATACTTCTATAGCAGTGTTACCTAATCTCATTAACTCATAGGCTTCCAATTCCCTTAGAGTACAACCTCTTCTATCATTAACTGTTGGATCTCCTCCTGGCCAAGGCCCAGGATCTCGCCTAATACATACTGGTTGTGCTCTCCGATAAGCGGAGCGGGCAGGTATCTGGGAACAATGGTGCTATACCTGAGGGGCAGGGCGGGCGCCAGGGTGGTTCCCGTCTCCGGATGCGTCAGCTCAATAAAAAAGCCCCGCTCTTTAAGATGAGGATCATTAACCAGGTCCTCGACGTTATAGGAGGGACCGGCTGGTACACCGGCTGCCTGAAGTATCTCCGTGGCTTCCACGTGGGTCCGCTCCTGGGTCCACTCCTCGATTAGAGGGTCCAGCTCCTCCCGGTGCTTCAGTCGGCTATAGGCGTCGGCGAAGCGCTCATCGGCAATCCACTCCGGATGCCCTATGGCCCTGCACAGGGCGCGCCACTCATCTTCATTAGTAGCCGCGATGGCTACCCATTTATCCTCGCCCTTACACCGGTAAACGTTATGAGGCGCTACAGCATCGTCCCAGTTGCCCTGGGGTTCCAAGACCCTCCCGTTCATGGTGTATTCCAGCAGAGCCTCGGGAATCATGGCCGAAGCGGCTTCCACCATGGAGAAGTCGATATACTGGCCTTCGCCGGTCTTCTGCCGGTGGTGCAGCGCTACCATGATGCTGAAAGCGCTGTGACCCCCAAGGACGTAGTCGGGCCAGGTGCCGCCCACCATGCGAGGCTCTCCCCCAAGGTAACCGGTTATAGACGGAAGCCCGGTATAGGATAGGGCTGTGGTCCCGAAGCCGAAGACGTGCTTCTCCGGCCCGGTCCGTCCCAGGGTGGACTTGGAGAGCACCACCAGGTCCGGCTTAAGCTCCTTTAGCTCCGGGTAACTGAGACAAAAGCGCTCCATCACCCCATATGAATAGCTGTCCACCACAACATCGCTCTTCTTTATGATCTCCTTGACGATCTCTATGGCCTTAGGGTTTTTCATGTTCAGGGTGAGGCTCTTCTTGCCATAGTTCAGGATGTTGAACGTAGCCATGCGATTCAGTCCGCCGACACCCTGAAAGCCGCCGGCGGTACCAACTCGCGTGGTATCCGGGCGGGTAGTGCTCTCGATCTTGATGACCTCAGCGCCCAAAGCCCCAAGCCACGCAGTACAGGTGGGGCCGGACAGGACCCAGGTGAAGTCTACAACTCTTATTCCTTCGAGAGGAAGCTTGCTCATAATAATCCTCCAGTTACAAGTGTCTAGTTGCAAGTCGCAAGGGGCTAGTGGTAAGTTTCTAGTCGCAAGTTCCAAGGCTTTCGTACTCCTTGCTACTTGCAACTTGTCCCTTGCGACTAGTCAAATAACACCGGTTTCTCTCAAAAGCGCCAGCTCCTCGTTAGAGAAGCCCAGCCGGCCGCAGTAGACCTCCTGGTTGTGCTCCCCAAGGCGTGGCGCTGGGCGCTTTATCTGCCAGTGGGGATCGGAGAACTTATGAGGCGCGCCCGGGTAGAGGATAGACCCCGTCTCCGGGTGATCGACCTGCACAAAAAACCCCCGGTCCCGGAGCTGGGGCGTGTTCACGACGTCGTTGGTTCGGTTAACGGGGAAGGCTGGAACGTGATGCTTCTGAAGCAGGTCGTAAAGCTCGTGCTTTTTCCACCCCTTGATCCAGTCCTGTATGAGGATCCGCAGCACATCCACGTGCTGAGCGCGGGACTCCTGAGTCTGGCAAATGTCCTCCGTTGACCACTCCGGGTTCCCCATCGCCTCCATGAGACCGTTCCAAAAACGGTCATTGCCGGCGCTTATGGAACAGTACCCGTCCTCGCATTCGAATAAGCCTCCTAAAGCGAGCCTATCGGCTATCGTCCTGCCCCTGGGTGGGTTGCCATAGAAGTAAGCGCCGATAGTAGGCCGCACCAGGTAGGCCAAGGCCTCCTGCTGGGATAGGTCTACGTGCTGACCTTCACCGGTCAAGGAACGAGCGAGTACAGCTCCCATAGTGGCCCCAGCAGCCGCTACCGCCGCTGCCATATAAGCCTGGTTTCCTCCAGCCTTCAGAGGAGGCTGGGTTTCAGGATCCTCAACAAAAGTAGGGGTCCCGTACCCTAGACCACCACTATGGAAAGCCACCAGATCGTTGGCTTTGTAGTCCCGGTGAGGTCCCGTAAGGCCATAGGGGGTGATTGAGGTCATTATTAGTCCGGGGTTGATCTCTCGGAAGGTCTCATAATCCAGCCCCAACTCCTCCATCCTTAGCGGTGGCATGTTATGGATAAATATGTCAGTCTGCTTAATAAGGTCCCTGAATATCCTCCTCCCAGTAGACACCTCCAGGTTCAAGGTTATCCCCATTTTGTTCATGTTGTAATAGAGGAACATCCCGCTGCGTTCCGGATGGGGCGCATCCTGGTAAAAAGGCCCATTGCGGCGGGCATCGTCCCCAGTGCCGGGGTGCTCCACTTTGATCACCTCGGCGCCCAGGTCCGCCATCAGCTTAGCGCAGTAGGCTGCCGAGGCGAGATGACCATACTCCAAAATCTTCAGATCGGAAAGCGCTTGCTCCGTCATTTCACACCTCCCAACATCATCTTCTAAAAAAGAACACCGCTTGGTTACCCAAGATGGGTTAGTCCTATTATACCTATCAAGTAGCAAGTTACAAGTAACAAGTTGCAAGGAATGGAATAGTCCCTTGCTACTTGCGACTTGTACCTTGAGACTAGTCCCTATCTTCCCTTCCACACCGGCTTTCGCTTCTCAACAAAAGCTCTGGGGCCTTCCCGCTGGTCATCTGTACCCTGGACTTGCGTACCCGTATTCAGGGTGGAAGCCGCCTTGACTGGGACCTCAAGACCTATGTTGATAACGTACTTCTTGCTGGCCCTCACCGCCAGGGCGCGGCCTCCAGCACCTCTTCCGCCAAACTCTGTGCAGCTTGCATCAGCTCATGCGCTGGCACTACCTTGTTCACAAAGCCCCACTGGTAGGCCTCCTGCGCGCTGATACTGCCGCCGGTAAGCAGTACCTGCGAGGCGATCTTGCGCGGCATGCTTCTGAAGAACCTTGCGCCGGCGCCGGTAGCTATGATGCTTCGCCTCGCCTCCGGAAGGCCAAAACGGGCGTGCTCAGCAGCCACTATCATGTCGCAGGTCGAGATCAGTCCGCAGCCTCCACCGTAGGCGAGCCCGTTTGCCGCGGCAATGAGGGGCTTTGTGATCTCCAGCTCGCCGGAAAGGATCGCGCTCAGCGAACGACCCCTCTTGCGCCGCTCCGCCATCTGCTCAGGACTAAGATCGGCGGACGCGACCACATCTTTGAGGTCAGCGCCAGCGGAGAAGGCCCTGTCCCCAGCGCCAGTCAGTATGGCGACCTAGGTATCGGAGTCATTTTCAAAGTCCATGAGAGCGTCGCTCAATTCCCAGGACAGGTCGTTTCCCAGCGCATTCATCCGCTCGGGACGGTTGAGGGTTATGTAGGCTATACGGTTTTTCTTCTCATAAATAATATATGTGTAGGCCATGCTGTCTTCCTCCTCTTCCTAAGTTTAGGACGAATCTTCACTGTTAATAGCACAGTGGATACAGGCTGTCAATAAAGCTTTATTAGAGATGGTATGTTGCACCACAGGCCCATGATCTTTAACAACTTAATCGAGTAATGGCGACTGGTGGAAGAGACTCTACCACAGGCTGAAGCCTGTGGTACCGCTGCACCCACTACCTTATTAAGTTTTTAACTTTCATACGCCTAGGGCATGGATAGAGCACCATTATGCCGCAGGCTTCAGCCTATGGTGGGGTGGGGTTACAACCCCTGGCAGTTCTCCTAGTTCAAACCTAGTCTTTTATACAGTGCTCTACCTAGCCAAATTGCTGATGTGCCACTCGAGAGAGAGGTATAAGCTTGTAAATACAGAGGCATTGACATGGAATGCCATAAAAGTATAACGACATATCGATAGCCCTAAGGAGGCAAACAATGGAACAGAACAATATCGATATACAGGGCGGAGTCCTGGCAGAGATGTCCAACGAGCTGGCAAAGGCCGTGGAGAATGCAGGCGCCTCCGTTGTGCGAGTGGATGCGAGAAGAAGGCAAGGAGCCAGCGGCATTGTGTGGGACGCTTCAGGGCTGATAGTTACCGCTGACCACGTTCTGGAGCGGGAAGATGACATCATAGTTGGCCTGGCCGATGGGACCGAAGTCGCTGCCACCATAGTGGGACGCGACCCCGGTATAGACATAGCCCTGCTGCGGGTACAGAAAGAGGGCTTAGTGTCTATCGAGCACGCATCTGATCCCAAAGTGGGACATTTGGCTCTAGCCATAGGCCGGCCCGGTCCAGGAGGCCCTATGGCAACGGTAGGTATCATCAGCGCCGTCGGCGGTCCTAGTAGGACCTGGCGCGGCGGACGGGTAGAGGAATGGATAAGGACGGACGCGGTGCTATACCCAGGCTTCTCAGGCGGGCCGCTAGTAAATGTTAACGGTCAGATGCTGGGGCTAAATACTTCTTATCTATCGCAGACTACCAGCATTGCGATCCCCGCTGGCACCATCAGCGCTACCGTTTCATCATTGCTCCAGCACGGAAAAGTGCGGCGCGGCTTCCTTGGTATCACAAGCCAGATGGTAGCCTTACCGCAGGGCCTACAGCAGCGCTTCAATATAAAGCAAGACACTGCTCTACTTATATTCAGCGCCCAGCCAAACGGGCCTGCCGAGAAAGCCGGTCTTATGGTGGGTGACATCCTGGTCAGTATCGATGGGGAGGGTATCCATGACAGCGACGACTTGCAGCGGGCGTTGACCAGGACCGGCGTTGGGCAGACGGCCACATTGGGCATTATTCGCGGCGGCGAGCTGCGGGATGTCTCGATAACCGTCGGTGAGCGGACGTAATTTCTTGTAGCAGGAGCATAAAATGGCACTCTTATTTGCAAACACAACACTCAATCAGCTATCCGACGAGATAGCCTCGCTCACGGAAGCGTCCAAGGCCAGCTTTGTGTCTATATATACCCAGGGCGGCGGAAACGGCTCTGGAATTATCTGGGGCGCTGATGGTACTATCGTGACAAACCATCACGTGGTCCCACGAGACCAGGCCACCGTCAGGCTGCCCAACGGAGACAGGTTGACAGCCTCAGTCATAAACAGAGACCAGAGGTTGGACCTGGCCGTCTTACAGGTAAAGACCAACGGCCTAACGCCAGCTTCTATAGGCGACTCAGACCAGCTCAAAGTAGGAGATATAGTGCTGGCGATAGGCAATCCCTGGGGAGTACAGGGCGCGGTGACAGTCGGAATGATCAGCGGCGTAGGCAAGCGGTTTGGTCCAAACTGGGGCCGGGGGCGCGAGATCATACAGGCGGATATATCACTGGCGCCGGGCAACTCAGGAGGACCGCTACTGGATGCCAAGGGTAGAGTGATTGGAATTAACTCTATGGTCGTATGGCCCGGAATGGCCCTGGCCGTTCCCAGCAACGCTGCCCGTAAGTTAGTGTATCCTAAGAAAAGGGCTACTCTGGGCGTGAAAGTACGTGAGGTAACTCTGTCGCGGGAGCTTTACGCCAAAACAGAACAGCAGTACGCCCTCCTACTAGTGGAGGTTAGCCCTAATGGCCCAGCAGAGGTAAGCGGACTGATGCAGGGGGATGTACTGTTGTCGATAAATGGGACTCGCTTGGAAAACCTGGATGATTTACTTGGCGGGCTTGAAATGCCGGTATCAAATACAACTTTAGCCATTGAGGCCCTACGCAGCGGCCAGGTGACAATGTTTTCAGTAACTCCCGATAACACATAAGGTAATCAATCGCACATGCGAGCTTGCGCCTGCACACCAAAATATGAAAATAAGCAGGTCGTAGCCCGTTCCTTGAGGCTCTCGAAAGGAAACGGGCGGTGCCCCTTCGAGAAGCCTCAGGACATGCTTTGAGAGCCTCAGGCAACGCCCTTTCGGTACTATAACTATTTTTAGAGGAATTATGGCACAGGTGTATGTAATATCGCCGATGCCAGCAGTGCGCGCTGGTCTGTACGCTATGCTTCAGGCCAGCGCAGACCACGAGGTGGTAGGCCAGGGAACATCCATATCATCGCTGGACTCTCTATTAGAGGCTCAGCTTCCGGTGGTGATCATAGCGCCGGAGACCGAAGACGAGATGGATGAGATCCTGGAGTATGCCGAGGGGTATCCGGAGCTTAGGGCAGTGGTATTAGGCCCGGTTGCCGGAGACGAGCGTCTGGCCCAGGTATTCTCTGCCCGGCCATGGTCATACCTACCTCGTAATGCTAACGGCGATGACCTGGATGCAGCAGTAACAGCGGTGGCGCAGGGCTTGATAGTCTTGCACCCCAGTATAGCGTCGCGGCTATCGCCATCCATTCCTACCCCTCTGCCTAACCATATCTCCGCCGACAGCACAGATCTGAGCCAGAGAGAGCAGGAGGTCCTGCACCTCCTGGCTCTCGGCCTCCCCAACAAGACCATCGCCGCACAACTAACCATCAGCGAGCACACCGTCAAATTCCACGTAGCCTCCATCATGGCAAAGCTAGGCGCAACCAGCCGCACCGAGGCGGTACGACTGGGAGTCAGGCGAGGGCTGGTTGTGCTGTAATTACCTAGCAGAGAAGAGTACGATTGATTGACTTAGTGATGGAAGTAAGAGTACGATTTTAACGCCTTATACTGCTAAGTAGCCTCATTTTTCAAAGGAAAATGATGAGAGTAAACCGTTTTGCAGGAGCCTTAGACAGCTATAGAGGGAATACCAGGGGAATGAACCGCTCAACCCTTGCGGCTGAAGAGATCATCAGGCGAGTAGATGCCAGGTATCGACACTCTGGTAGCGATGTGGCAGACGTATATGGCTTATTGGTACACTATACTACGCTTGAGCGCCTTTCATCTATAGTAGATACAGACAGGATTGGTATTAACCATGGATGCTGGCTTACTCCCACCCCATATGCAGCATGCATGACTCCTTATGATCTGGGTCTAAACTCGCCTCGGAATGTATGTCTCCTAGTGGATGTAAGCAACTTACCGGAACTGTGGGGACCTTGGAGTATCTGGGCCCTCGAGTGTACATCCTGGCATCTGGACAGGAGGCGCAGTTGAGTTCTTTTGTCCATCCCCTATACCTTTTGAGAATGTCCTCCGCGTTATTATGATAGCTCCTTGCGGGGATAGTTTATGATGAACAACTGGCGCACAATCCTTGAGGAAGTTGATACGCTTGCAGAAACGGCTGGGAAGCAAGCAGGGCTTCCATCGCCAGCGATAAAAGCATTCGATGGCGATGTATGGATAAGGTCTTGGCGTAAGCAAGTTGGCACTGCTTTCGTAGAAGTCCAATTACGACTCCGGCCTGATGCCTTTGAAGAAGGTTTAGAGGCACAGATCTCCGCAAGGGCGTGGATGGCAAAGAGGCCGGACTATTCATGGGTACGCACTTTCTCTACACAATATTGGTCATGGGAGATTTGGGATTCATTACGGCAAACCCTCGAAAAAGAACTGGTGAATGAATTTTCCCGTGCCTGGAAAGAGGCCAACAAGGCGGCCCCTCGGCTCCCTCAGATTAGGCTGCGTCGCCAGAACACACTTAAAACACTACGCGACAAAAAGTTGCTTTAATAAGATAGTATCTATCCTAGTTGTCATGACAGAATGGCAAAGCTAGGCGCCACTAGCCGCATTGAGGGCATAACATAAGACTCAGGAGTCAAAGTGCCACCAAGTGTCCATTCGTTTACAACGTTCTCGATGCCTTGTGCTTGTAGGTCCAGCGTATACCCACCGATGCCTAGCACGCCTGTTTGATTGGCGAATACGAAGCCGCCTTGACACCTATCCCCAGTTGCTGGCCCCAAACCAGTTACCTTGAGGCGTAAATCTTTCGGCGTTACCAAAGTCGATTGCCACTTACCGCATGTTGCGTCAGCTAATACGGCCAACGGCCTACCAAGTAACACCACTACTAGGACTACGGCGAGTATCAACTGGGGATAGTGTAGTCGGGATATCATTGCCACTAACACCTCTGGCTGCTTTTGCTAGATACGTACAAACATTAACACCCTCGTGACAGATGGCCTATCCTGGTCTATATCACAGATGAAGCTTCCAAGGTTCTTTCTATCGTTTCGTTCGATGTCAAGAAGGACGGCCCCGGTATCCAGGATCTCCGTGCTAACATGCCACCCGCCCGATGTCCAGAAGGATGTCAGTTCATCTGCGGCCTTATTCGGCGGTCCTGAGTAGCGGAATTTCGCTAACCAGCCCTCCCCATCGCCCTTAGGTAGGGAACCTGAGGTAGTATCGAGCAAAGTAAATTGACGGGGAAGTCGAAGCTCGATTGGCCATCCCGACGGGTATGCCACTCCTTGCTTCGGGAAATCTACCGATGCCAGTGGCGCGTCGACATTGATCCGCTGGTTGAGATTAGAGGAGGGTACCTTCGGGGAGCGAATGGCGGAAACGGTACATATGCCGAGCAATAGGAGACAGGTTGCCGCTACACCACTAACTATTGCTGGACCGAGCCAGACCGGACACTTGGCCTCCCGGTCGTCTCCATCTAGCCTGTTTTGATTTGTTCTTCTACTTCGCAAAATACTATCTCATCACCTATGCAGATTGGTAATTTACTCAAGCGGTTATTTTAAGGGCCATACGCCTTGGGCTTCCACGAGTTGCTTTAGTTGAGGACAACTGATGTAGATGAGTACTACATTGTTATTCTTCAAAAGACCTTCATCGTTTGCCAAGTACGTCTTAGCGATCATATCAAATGTGATATACGGGCCCGTCGCCTGCAAGACGAGGATGGAGTCGGCATTGGGCCCGTATGCGACCTGAGTTTTGAATCCTTAATGCAGTTCTCCATAGCAACGCCTGGTCTGGGTCTGCGGTTTCCGGTAGCTCAAGAAATGCTGTTTGGGACTGGCGAACCCGGCTCCAGGATCTAGCGGCCTCGTCAGTAGGCAAGGGTGGCTCCGAGTTAACCATTAGTTTGGCCGCTTTCTTATCTATCGACGCACCTACGAGCTGTATAACCTGAAGGACGTCTCGGACTTCCTCTATTCGCTTTTTGAGGACGTCGTTGAGCCATTCCTGAAGTAGCTCGGTGACCTTGGCTTCGTTAGCAGATTCTAAGTTGGACAACTCGTTTTGTTGGATGCACCATTCGCCAAATCGTTGCCAAAAGAGCGCATCAGTTGCGGCCGACGGCACCAGGGCTAAGAGTAGCTTAGTCCAGTCATCACCCTCAATTGCTGAGAAAGCTGCGCGATGCTGCTTAGTAGTGGACCTCCCGAGCCAAAGAGGGTCCCTTTGGAGTCGCTTGGCCTGATTGTCGATTTCCTCACCGTTTGCGAAGCCTAGGCGGAGTAGGCCAATCCGCTCCTGGGCGTTTTTTCCGGCTTCCCTAGCCTCGTCCAGCAAGTAGTCATCAAGCTCCTTCCCGCAGTGGGCCTTTGCCCAAGCTATGAAATTCCGTTTGCGCTGCGCAACCCTTCGCTCCATAAACCGTCGTGCTCGTGCAATACGTGCGGCAAGGAACAATGGGCTGGACAGAAAGAACCATGCCAGTAGACCGGCGAGACAAAAGAAGAAGCCTGGATTATATATGAGGATAGAGCCTTGGTCAGATAAGAAATCGCTGCGGCGAACGGGGTCAGACCAGATGGTCCATATCCAGTCATCCAAGATAAGCTTCGGTATTAGCAGTATCCAGACAAGGGACAAGATAAAGCCAAAGATAAATAGCGCCCCAGGCCACGGCCAAAAGGTAGAATGCCAGTCCTCGGTCATTACATCTTTTAAGCTTTGTTCGGCCCGCGCAACCTCCAACTGACCAAGGGTCCGTTCGGGTAGGCTCTCGCTGGGTTTATCGCTCACTGTCCATTGGTGGATGACATCTTCGTAGGGGGCAGCAGATAGGACTGCGCCAGACAGAACTGAATTGCGAACACGGGAGGCCAGTTGCTCTTCTCGAATCTGAACCTTCTCCATTTCCAAGAACGGGGAAACCACTTCCTGTTCTACCGTAGTGAGCGATTCCTCCAGCGAGTCTGCCATTCCTGGCCAGGTATCGCGCTCTTCGATCAAGTCCGTCGTATCTGGAAGACGACCCACCTCCGCTATGCGGGCGGAGACAGGCGTTTCAACTTCAGCGCCGCGTTCATACAGGCTGGGTCGTAGTTTGGAACTCGTCGGCCGGACGCTTGAATCTGGTGGCGGTTCGCCAGTAACATGGCTTGGGCCGGAGATTTCGTCGTAAAGTCGGTTCAGTCCTATCGCACGGAGTAATATCTTGGCTTGTTCTCGCTCAAACAGCAATTCGGCAATGCCAGCAGTTCCGTACTGGGAAGGATAGATGGGCCCATCACCGGAGTCCTCTTCCTCTTGGAACGCAGACTCATTACTGGAGTCCTCTTCCTCTTGAACGCCCGCCGCCAAGACAACACCCTAACTCCGATGCTGGAGGCTGTCCTAACATCTAAGTGCGCTCTAATTACCTCGGCTATATATGCCCGTTCAGTGGCAGCGTCGCCGGCGACTCCTCGCTGGCTGGGCAGTTCTCCAAATAAATGCGCTTCCTCAAAGAGTGGTCTACGCAGAGGATCTGAGGTCGATCCTCCGGCTACGTTGGCACCGTTCGGCGAACGTTCGAGCGCTGCGAGCGAAGACAACAATGCAAGAGATCGAGCTATCTTTCGGTCTCTTAACTGGTCAAATTGACTAGGCAGGGCCGAAATGAATACACGACGGACCTCCATCTGACCTCTTAGGAGTGCTCGTAGCGCGACGGTAGCCCCTCCGTTGAATGTGCCACCGCCTGCGAATCCGACGCAGATGACTGTTACGCGTATGAATATCGCATCGCCCTTCGTAACATTCGCAAGACCTATTAAAGTTTCTCTTAAGCGAGTAGAAAGAGTATCGTAAGCTGCAGCAGCAGCCGAATGCCCGTCCTTGGGAGAACTGCCGCGAGCCCCATCCGTTCCGGAGCTATAGGTGTGGTTGGTAAAAGCGTAAGGAACAATGTGGTCGTAGTCAGGGTCCTTAGCACGGCCATCCGCCATAATATTGTTGATGTCATCTGGAACAGTAAGAGGAAGGATCTCGCCTGGGCTTAGACCTATGAAGGCCCGTCTGTCGATGTCTGCGACCAGCAGCCCCAGCCGCGCGTCACCATACGCCTTACGAAGTTGCGCGTATAGGCCGGTGTCGATTACAAGCTCGCGGCCGGTGGTACCAAGAGCAAAGAGGAGCACCGGCGATCGAATCCAATCATTGACTTGCTCCGCATCCGCAGCGCGAAAGACCATGTTATTTCCTCCTTACGAGACCTAAAGATTGTCGGACCGCAATGTTCGCCGTCTCCCGCCCCGACTATTTCCATTTCTATTTATAAAGACAAAGGTACCACTTATAAATCCGGCTACTATCAGTATCGATGCAAACAGCGGCCAGAGTTCCGGACCGCCACTCGGGCCTTGCAAGGTAACGTGGAGGTAAAAGTCAGTATTGGAATACGCAAAGCCATAAACATCAATGGCGCGTATGTCGACCACATATTTACCAGCAGAATCAAAGTCATTATCCAGCACCACTGAGTCTCCACAGTGTACCGTACCTTCAGGCACATTCCCAAAGGGGTATTTCTTCGTAGGCAGCTGTCCCCGAGTTGGATGCGTAATGTCAAGCTCAAGAGCATCATCAACGCAAATCTGGCCTGGCCCAGTTGCATCACCCCAGAGCTGGACGCCGGTGGGTTTACGAGGGAATTCAACGTAGTTGCAAGCCTCGTTGAAGGTGTGTGGCAGAGCAGTCCAGGCAGACTGTGAAGCAGAGGTTTCTCGCATCAGATAGAAAGTAAGCTGATTTGGTCCAGTCGATTGGGGGGCTAGGCTTTGCAGGGAGCCTCTGCCGACAACAAGCTTGGGGGCGCCACCATCTGGAAAGAGATTGCAAAAACTATTCCTAGTAACGCTACCGGAACAAATTGTGGATTTAGTGCTATCATATTGTTCTCTTAAGCTAGAGAATAGAATGATTACTGTTGTCGCGCCTATTAGCAGATATAAAACAAGCTAGCTATCGATCGACAGCTAGAAGTGTAATCCATGTAGATTATTCTTGTCAACCACCCCTTTTCTTGTACGGATTCTTGCTCCGTAACTCATGATTGCTAAGGTAATCGGCAACGGCCTCTGGAGTTGTCACCCAGTTCTTGCCTATTTTGAAAGCTTCCAGGCGTTGAGTGCGAGCTAGAAGCTTCAGGTGAGAGTGACTTACACCGAACATGGCCGCTGCCTCCGCTAGGGAAATATAGCGGCTTTCTATTAGGTATTCCTAATTTATTGAAGTTCACTCCATTATAACTTAGACTCTAAATGAGTCAAAAAAGAATTGCAGCCAGTAAAAAGTATTGCAAAAACTTGCACATCTGTGCTATAATTGGCGTGATTTACTCAGAGAGTAGTTTGTTGTTTAGTACGAAAGGTTGGTTATGATTATGCTGAGTGATGAGAAGACCAGGGCCCTGGAAGCAGCCATCGGCAAGATAGAGAAGGAGTTTGGTAAAGGCTCCATAATGAAGCTTGGCGAGGTCTATACCGACTTTGCCATTGAGTCTATCCCTACCGGGTCCCTGTCCCTGGATATAGCTCTTGGTATTGGTGGAATTCCCAGAGGGCGTGTAACTGAGATCTACGGGCCGGAGTCCGCCGGCAAATCGACCCTTGCCACTCATATTATCGCCGAAGCCCAGGCGGCGGGCGGCATGGCGGCATATATAGACGTAGAGCACGCTCTGGATGCGAGCTATGCGGGAAAATGTGGAGTCAAAATAGACGACCTGTATATATCCCAGCCCGATAGCGCAGAGGACGCCCTCAGTATAACTGAGGCGCTGGTCAGAAGCGCTGCTATAGACGTAGTAGTGCTGGACAGTGTGGCCGCCCTGGTGCCGAAATCTGAGATCGAAGGCGATATGGGCGACCCTCAAATGGGCCTCCAGGCAAGACTGATGTCCCAGGCGCTGCGCAAGCTTACTGGCTCAATCAGTCGCTCCAGGACTTCAGTAGTGTTTATCAACCAGTTGAGAGACAAGGTAGGCATAAGCTTCGGCAGTCCTGAGGTAACACCGGGAGGTCGAGCGCTGAAGTTCTACAGCTCAGTAAGAATAGACCTCAGGCGCATAGACTCCATAAAGCAGGGAACGGCTGTAGTAGGCAACAGGGTAAGAGCCAGAATAGTCAAAAACAAGGTGGCCCCTCCTTTCCGCATAGCAGAGTTCGATATAATGTTTAGCCATGGTATAAGCAAAGAGGGTGACATTATCGATCTAGGCGTTGAGGCAAATATTATTAAGAAGGCCGGCGCCTTCTTCAGCTATGGTGATACCAGGCTTGGACAAGGCAGGGAAAACGCCAAAGAGTTCTTGCGTCAGCACTCGGAGATATCCTCGGTTATTGAGAAAGAAATAAGAGATAACTCTCTTGTCGCAGCCAAAGCGCCCTCAACTAACGGCCACAGCGACGAAGACGTTGATATTGATTAGTCAGTAATGTGAGCCAATTTTTGAACCCTGGGTTGATGAAAGTTAGCAACTTGATCGGGTAATGAGAGATATACTGCACCGCAGGCTCAAGCCTGTGGCATCAGAAAACGAAGGATGCCGCCCCGACAGGGTCGGGGCGGTGCTGGAATACTACATGAATACAAAGAAAATCACATTAATACTCTCTCAGCAGAGGAATAAGAGAAGAGTAAACATCCATATTGATGGTCAGTACGCTTTTTCTCTTCACCAAATGGTAGCGGCAGAGGCCGGTCTCAGGACCGGTCTTATTATTTCCGAAGAGGACATATTAAACCTCCAGGAACGCGATACCTTCGTGGTAGCGCAGAACAAGGCCTACACCTTCCTTTCATACCGTCCGCGGAGCGAGGCCGAGGTAAGAAAGAGGCTGCTGCGAGCCGGCTCCTCGGAGGAGGATATAGATAAAGTTACAGCTAACTTGAAGCGCCTGGAGCTTCTTGATGACGAGGCTTTTGCCAAATATTGGAGCGAGCAGTACGGCGCTCGCAGGCGCAGAGGCAAAGCCATGGTGAAGGCCGAGCTTCGCAGGAAAGGTATAGACAAAGAGATAGCCGAGAAGGCTGTAGAGGATATGGACGAGTACGAAATCGCGTACGCGGCTGGAGCAAAAAAGGTTAAAAGCCTCAAATACACAGACCAGCGCGAATTTAGAAGAAAGCTAGGCGCATATCTCCTTGGCCGCGGCTTCAACTATGAGTCTATAAACACCGTGGTACGGAATTTATGGGATGAGACAAACAAAGATGTGGAAGAATGAGCAGTAGAGTGGTAGAGTGGTAGATCACCAAGGATCAAAACTTGATATAGTTCTTCCTGGGAAACTTCGCGCGGATTGTCAGACCTAAGCAACAGGAATAGCATCAGGTTACGATCGCCCTTCAAGGATTTAGTTATCTTTTCTGCGGATTGAAAATGTTCCAGATGAAGTCCCACCTTACAGAAGTCGGTAAGCCTTGTTTAGGATGACGTGCGAGCTAGTATACCAGCATGTGTACGATTTATAATATGGCAGTGGAGCAGCGCGCATAAGGCACGATCTAATTGCTAGTGAGTGAGAATTGAGCAAGCTTGACAAAAACCCAATCTACCTCTCGCAGGGAATCAACTATCTAGGTTTTCTCTCGCAGCAGCTAGGGGATCTCCAAGGAATCCGGTCTCTCGCTCACGAACTTATTCAAAATGCCGACGACGCTAAGGATGAATCAGGGCTACTCGCTGCGCGGAAAATCAGCTTTGATGTTACTGATCAAGCCCTTATAGTCAGTAATGATGCACTATTTCGTGACGAAGACTTTGAACGGCTGCGAAATGTTGCTAGTGGCACCAAGCGCTATGAAGAGGGAGAACGAACAACTGGAGCATTTGGAGTTGGTTTCATCTCTGTGTATCAGATAACTGACCATCCTGAGATAGTTTCTGCTGACCGACGGTGGCTATTACGTCCGGAAGAACCAGAAGACCGTCGTATAACTGAGTATCCAGTTCGCAGAACCAAAGGAACCTTATTCCGACTCCCATGGGCATTCACCGATTCAGAGGTCCGACAGAAGCTTCGAGTGCCGCCAGTTGAGAGGTCCTCTCTTGATTCATTTACATCTGAACTTAAGGATACACTACCTCAGGCAATTCTCTTTCTCAAAAGTCTTGAGTATATGGAGTTACGGCGTAACGGCCACGTCAGAACAACAGTCCGACGTTTGGCAGAGTCGGGCCAGATTCTCATAGAACATGACGGAGAGAGCACCGTTTGGTTAGTATTGCAAGGCCGATTCGGGAAAGAGGCTTCAGATCTCAAAGAAAGATATCAGGTCATCGAAAGAAACCGCAAGGATACTGTTGAAATAGCGATTCCAGACTCGCCACTTCATACTGATTTGCTCTTCGCAACGTTACCCACTGAGCAGTCGACCGGGCTGTCATTGCATATCAATGCAGATTTTTTCCCCGACTCAGACAGGAAGTCTATCGTATTAAGCAATGACTATAGGTCAGAGTGGAACCGTGCTGCGATTAGGGCCGCCGCAGCCACCTTTAGTACAAATATTACAACGTTACGCGAATGGTTTAGCAAGGATCACCAGACCTTTTGGTTTATCTTGGAACGGATAAACAGAGCATCTCAGGAACATGCCGATGATGCTCGTCGTCCCTTCGGAGAATTTTGGCGCGGGCTTGCAGACTCCCTTCGAACAATAGATGTGATATTCACGAGTTCCGGAAAATGGGAGTTTCCAGAAAAGGTAAGGATCCCAACAGGAAGAGAAGAAGAGGAATCGGTTCCAGTGTTCACAACACTCGGAATCGAAACTGTGCATTCAGACCTACGACGTTACAGAAACATTCTCACGAGCACCGATATAGGGATTCAAACTATTGGGGCAAATGACCTATTCGAGGCGTTCAAAAGGCACGGTTTGGTTGATTATCCTATATCTCCTGACGTCTTGCCAAGGACATACAGGTCGCAAGATGGCGTGAAGTTGCTCTGGAGAGCTATCGACGCCGTGATGGCTCAATCCAGGACAAACTTGCAGGATAGAGAGAGCCTCTTCAAACGATGCTCGGTGGCACCTTGTACAGATGGCAGGCTGTGGCCATTCAATTCTGTCTACATTGCAGATGACCAAACGATTAAGCTTTTCCACCCACTGCTTCCGGATGTCCCATTCTTGATCGAGTCTGAACGCGACCATTCTCTTATGAATCGCCTCTGTCACGTGTTCACAGCTGCCGATGCCGTAAGGAATCTCTCGGACCTCTCCGAAGACAACCTAAATTCAGCTTGGCAAAATGCAATCCTCAGTCCCAGCGATCTTTTAGACTGGTTTGAAACTCGCAGCCTAGAATTCGCTGATGTCCAGCTTAGAACAGATGCAGCATATCTAGCCATCTTTCCGTCTGGCGACAGACTACGACCCTTGAACCAATTGGCTCTGCCAGGGAACTTCACTGACCCACTTGGACTCAGCGAACTCGTAGACGTGGAGCAAATTAATGGACATAGAGACTTTCTGAAAAGACTGGGCGCCAAAGAGTTGACGTTTACTGACTATGCGAAGAGATATATTCCAAAGGCGTTAGCACTTGATAACATCAGTACTAAAATGAAGCGAGACCTTCTTTTACTTCTTGCCAGGAATATTGGCTTAATTCGGGAAGATCAGCAAGTCCGGGATATTCTAGCGGCTTCCCCAGTTGTTGAATGCGAGGATGGCGGGTTCAGGATGCCTAAGCAGGCATACCTTCAAACACAAGAGGTTGTGCAGGTTCTTGGCAAATCCGCGAACTACGCAAGAATAAACACTGAAGGCGTTGATGATCTGTATAAATGGCTTGGCGTTGCTAGCCATCCTAGGCCTACTGATGTCATATCGTTAATCGATGGATTGATAGTTGCACGTCCAGCAGGTAGAGTGCGTGAGCAGATTGTCGCACTTGTGAAGTCTCTTGGCACGGCGTTCAATCATTTAAGGCCAGAACAACAAGGAGCCTATGCAGCCCTGAAGACAAAAGCCTGGTTGCCAGCAGAGACAGATTTAATAGCGTGGCACCAACCCATTGAGCTGCATGCTTCATTTCAGCGACATCTCTATGAGACTCAGGCATCTTGGTTAGATGTTCCTCGTGGTATCCAACAGGATGCTGCACAGTTCTTGCAATGGGTTGGGGTCAATCCGAACCCATCTGTCACAATGGTAATAAGACATCTGATGAAGTACGCAACCGAGAACAGGTCAGTAAATCCAGATGTTTACCGATTCCTGAACGAACGCGCAGAGCCTCAACAACTCCAGCACCTCCGCGGTGAAGCTTGTCTGCACTTAGGAGGAAGGTATCTTCGTCCCGAGCAGGTATTCTGGGGATCGCATCCGTTCGGCAGTTACCGAGTGACGCTAGGTCCCGACCTACAGCGATACAGCGACCTTCTAAATACCCTTGGTGTCAAACAAAGCCCGACTTATACTGATGCGCTAGGCGTATTAAAAGAGGTTGCCGCCAACAGGGGCAACAACCCAGTGGGTGACGACTATGATGTGATCATTAGCTGTTGGAACATATTGAGTGAGGCACTTCAGAGCAAGACCACTTCAGAAGAAGAGATTCACCGGAATCTTCACGGAGTTAAATGCGTGCCTAACCGACAAAACATACTCTCTTTTCCGCATTGGATGTTCTTTGAAGACAGACCAGGACTTACCGAGAAGTTCGAAGAACTTTTGCGGAATAACACTATTCCGAGGCATGAAAGAGCCTGGTCGGCAATGGTGGCTGCTGGAGTAAGACCAATATCAGAAGCCATAGTTGCGACACTAGTTTCGGCAGTAGATCCTTGGGAAGATGAGGGACTCAGGATGCGCGTGCGGGAGAGGCGATCTTGGATTAAGAGCATTTCAGAAGGATCTGGCGTTACCTCTGTCGGAGTACCGATTCCGTTAGAGGACATTCGGTTTATTAAGACAAGTCAAATCCTGTTAGAGTGGAAACTTAGCGCATTTAATCGAGAAGTTATAAGCGCGGTTGAAGATGAGGATGCCTACTTACACCGGGATAATAAGATTATTTACTTTGCAATGCGAGGAGAGTCAATACCATGGAGCGCAATCTCTCGAGAGTTAGCACAGGCGATAGTTCCGGGTGCAGAAGTGCGCACTATTTCACCAGGTATCAAAACCGTCCTGGCACCCGACGATGAGGCAGAAGTACAAGCAGAACTGAATGACCTTGGTATTTCAAGCATCCATGAACTGTCTGTGCAAACAACCTCAGTGTTGGCAATCAATGACTTCGACTCGTCACCGGACTTACAAAGCAACGAACCATCGGAGCCTTTTCGCTATCAGGAAGTAATACTTATCAATGGAGAGACGACTGTAGGCGACGACGTAGATAATAGTACGGATTCAGATGGTTACTTGAATGCCCCTTCAGAGTCTCAGACTAATATCTTCGCTGAGAGGCTGTTTGAGGCTCAAGCACTTACCACTCCGTCGCCTCTTGAGATACCAGTGGAGCTACCTCCCGGCGGTCCAAATACAGATAAGTCAGCGGCTAGACAGACGAGCGAATCATTAGAATCAGGAAGATTAGGTGACTATGTACAAAGGTCGGTTACTTGGTGGAAGCCGAGACCAGTAGCCGAGCGACTCGCCCAGGAGTTCAGGCAAATGGTCTATGGTGACTACTCGAAGAGATGTCAAATCTGTAGCAGAACTTTCAGTATGCATAATGGTGAGCACCAGACGTTTGTGGTTCATCTCGTAGAGCCAAGTAAGGATCCCGGAACAAACCACTTCGGTAATCTGGCAAGCCTATGTGGCTGGCACTATGCGCTCGTCCAATACGGAAGTTGGACGTTTATCGATCCTCATACAAACCAACCGCCAGAGAATCCTACCCAGCTACGAGAACTTCTCCTAAATCCTAAGAGGCAAATGGACGAGGTCGGTAATGAATACTATTCGATGCCTATCCGATTCTTGAATATATACGACAATTGGGCTTCAAGTTCTATCACTATTAACGAAGAACTTAGGTATAGTACCCCACACTGGAAATACCTGCGTGAATTACTCCTAACCGGGCAGAGGTGATCATATGCCGCCGCTAGAACAAAACACCAAGGTCAGATATAGGACGAATCCTTCAGTTGTAGGATGGCTAATCACCATCGAGGGAAGCAATGGACGAGTCTTCATCGATGGCACAACAAGGCTTGTTCCCTTGTATGAGCTTGAGCCAGCTCCAACTTTCATCGAGCTTACCCCAGAGGCTTTCAGAGTCGCACTTACCCGACGGCGGCTTGAGCATCCTCTCACTGAGCAGCTGCTCTCCTACAAAGCATCGAAGACTCAACTCTTTTACCACCAATTCTTACCAGTCAAGAAGATACTGGAGTCCCCAGACCAGAGACTCCTTATCGCCGATGAAGTGGGGACCGGCAAGACGATAGAGGCAGGGTTAATCTGGGCGGAGCTAGAGGCGCGTGCTCCCCATGGCTTGGAGAATTTCTGGGTGATTTGCCCAAAGGGATTAGTAGGAAAATGGCAAGAGGAGATGCTCCACCGCTTCGATCTAAGGCTGGAGTCTATCACACCTGATGGTCTCAGGCAGGCTCTGGTTTCGTTAGATAGGGACGGTGTACTACCTCCGAGATTTTCACAGGCCGTGGTCAACTTGGAACTCATCAGAGCAGAAGAACACGTTGCCCGGCTGGGAAACTCAGCGATTGCTTGGGATCTCGTTATCTTTGACGAGGCTCATCATCTGCGCAATCCAGAGACACTCTCACAAGCATTGGCGCGCTTTATCTGCGAGCGGGCAAAAGCTGCCGTGTTCCTGACTGCGACTCCTTTGCAGACTTCTTTAGAAGACATCGTTCATCTTATGGAGACACTCGGCGTAGCCATCGCGGCGGACCCACGATTGCTTGAAGAACAGATCCACTGGGAAATGGAATTAAACGATTGGATACGTGTTATTAGGAGGCGTCCTCCAGGCTGGGAGAAGCAGGCAACAGACATGTTCAGTAGGCTTGAGCGCAGCGGCGGTAATACTCGACCGGGGTGGGGAAGGTTAAAATCTCTAGTCGAAGCGTCAGACTTATATGATCTTAAGCAAAGAACTGTAGTTGTTCAGGCTGCCCACGATGTTCAAGTGCTTAGTCCTTACATGACACGAACGCTACGAGCAGATGTTGATATCAAGCGACCGACGCGCGAGGCGATAACTAGAGTCGTAGAGTTCAATGACGCTGAGGCAAGGTTCTATCAGGAAGTTTATTCGATCTGTCTAGCAAGAGCTGTGGCAAGTGGTGTGCCCCCTGGGTTCGCAACACAGATGCCGGAACGCCGCACCGCTAGCTGTGCTCCTTCTGTAGCGGCTGAGATTCTTAGGTATACCACTGAGAGCGAGGATGAGGAACACGAGGCGAGGTTTACAAGAGTTGAAGTTCAATTACTTGCACCGCTCGCTCGAGCTGTAGTCGCCAGTAATGATTCTAAATTCAACGCGCTATTAGAAATCCTCAATCATCTCTTCAAAGAACTTGGAATGGATCGGGCAATCGTTTTCTCCACTTTTAGAGGTACTCTTCAATATTTGTCCGAAAGACTTTTGCCAGCAGGTTATTCGCTCGACTCGTTGCATGGCGGCATACCTGCCCGAGATGAAGACTGTAAGCTAGGCGAAAAGAGCCGGGAGAGAATTGCAGCAGATTTCCGCAAAGGAGACTTTCAGGTTCTTCTTGCCAGTGAGGTAGCAGGCGAGGGCTTGGATTTTGAACATTGTGCAGTCGTCATTAACTATGACCTTCCTTGGAATCCAATGCGCATAGAACAGCGTATTGGCCGATGCGACCGAATAGGGCAAAAGTCTGAAAAGATTTACGTTGGAAATCTAGCCAGTACTGGAACTATTGAGGCAAGAATTCTATCCCGACTTTATGACCGATTGCATGTCTTTGAGCGGGCGTTGGGTGACATGGAAATGGTTCTCGGGGAGGAGATTGCGTCGTTCGAAAGGGAGTTATTTACGCGAGGGCTCTCGTCGCAACAGCAAGACGAACGGCTAGAACGGATTGCTCAGGCCATTGTTAACGTTGAACAGCAGCGCGAATCAATCCAAGAAGCAAGTGAACTTTTCCTTGCTGGACGCCAACTTCTCGAGTCAGATCAAGAAGAGATTCGTGAAGCCGAATCGCGGTTTTTATCGCCTGCGGAACTCGGAGAATTCGTTTATGCGACTTTGGAGTCACGTTACTCCGGATGTATGAGGCGAATGCCAACTGAAGGTATATATGAAGTCGTGGGCACCGGAGATATCAAGGAAGCTCTTAGAAGCCTCATTCGTGCTTATCCTGCCTCACACTATGCAAGGACCGAAGTCCTGCGCTTCGTGAGGCGACTAGAAGAGGGTCGAGTCAGAGTGAGCTTCATTGAACAGCCTGACCAGATAGAGTTTGCACACATTCGTCATCCCCTTGTTCTACTTGCCCGTTGGATAGCGCGTGATCCCTTGCCAGACATCCCGTTTTGTCAAGGCTCAATAAATGGCAAAGGAAATGCTTCAATGTTGTTTGTATGGGCCATAGGCTCACTGGAGGGATATACTAACCGCGCCGAACTACTTTGTGTGACGGTAGATTGTGATACCGGTGCCGTTAACCCAATAGCTCCAGAGGCAGCCCAGGACATCCTGAGTGTCCTTCGATCCAGAGAAGACAAAACGATTGAACTCGATCCACTAATAGCCAGCGCTGAGGAGAGCCTCGTGGCTCAATTCGACGAACTCACACAGCGATTCATGGAGCGCAATGTGCTCCTTGCTGAGAAAGCGAGGCAGGCGGTCAACTCATATGCCGAACGCAAACTTCTTTGGTTAAGACGGCAGCTTTCTAGAAACGACCTTAAGGATAACATTCGTAATATGTATCGCGGCTGGAGCCAACGTATTGAAGTTGAGACACGTGCCAAACTTCAAGAACTTGAAGAGAAAAGCAAGAATAGATCGTCGCTTCAGGTGATTGGAATCGCTCTTGTCGCACCTGAAAGGATTGAAGTACTGAAGGAACAGATTAATGCAAGCTAATTTATATTATTTTTGCAACACGTCCTTGACACCGTATAAGGTTGAGGCTTAATATGAGGCTGAGAGTTTCCGTGCTATTACTGAGCGAGGACGGGGACATGATAGACAGAAAGCGAGGTGAGGATGCCCGAGATCATACTACTCTGGCTCCTTCCCGCCCTAGTCTTGTTCGCGATAGCCGGTGGGGCCGGCTTTTATGTCGGCAAAAGCATAATTCAACAGAGGCTAAAGATCTCTCAAAAAGAAGTAGGGGAGATCTTAGCTAAAGCAGAAGCGGAACAAAAGGACTTAGTCTTACAGGCTACCAAAGAGGCTATGAGAGTGCGTTCCGCTGCTGAAGAGGACGCAAGAGCAAGGCGGACAGAAATCCAGCGCTTAGAGCGTAGAGTAGGCCAGAAAGAAGAAAATTTAGACCGTAAACTCGAAGGCCTGGATCGGCGGGAAAGGAACCTAGGAAACAAAGAGAAGGACCTGGACAACATCAGGTCAAACATTGAACAGCTTAAGACTCAAGAATTACAGGAGCTTGAGCGAATAGCTAGGCTTACTACTGTAGAAGCCAAAGAGATATTATTAAGCAGGGTGGAAGATGAGGCGAGACAGGATGCCTCCCGTAGGTTATATGAATTCGAGATGCGCCTTAAGGAGGAGGCGGACCAGAGGGCAAGGGATATATTAATTCTGGCTATTACACGTTGCACCTCTGAAGTAGTTTCAGAAATGACCGTCTCAGTCGTCCCAATTCCCAGCGACGATATGAAAGGCAGGATAATAGGCAGAGAAGGCCGCAACATTAGGGCGCTGGAGCATGCAACGGGTGTAGACGTTATAATCGATGATACGCCGGACTGCGTAACTTTATCCTGTTTTGACCCGGTTCGCCGGGAGATAGCCAAGATAGCCCTGATAAAGCTTGTATCTGACGGCCGGATCCATCCATCCAGAATAGAGGATGTAGTAGCAAAGGCCAAAACCGAAGTGGAAGAGGCCATGCAGAAGGAAGCTGAGCAAGCTATTTATGAGGCCTCTATTCGAAACGTGCATCCGGAGCTTAAAAAGCTAGTAGGTAGGCTCAAGTATCGCTACAGCTATGGACAGAACGTACTGAGACATAGCGTAGAGGTCGCCAAGATAGCAGCTATGATAGCTGGTGAGATGGGCGCGAACATTGAGACCGCGAGGAGAGGTGGGTTCCTCCATGACATTGGTAAGGCTTTAGACCATGAGATGGAAGGGCCGCACGCCTTGATCGGCGCATCGGTAGCAGAGAAATACGAAAAACCGGAAGTTGTCTTAACAATTGCTAAACATCACGATGATTGGTTCAATAATTCATTAGAGGGTGTAATTGTACAGACTGCGGATGCAATAAGTGGCGGAAGGCCAGGCGCTCGCGGCGAGTCTATGGATAATTACATTAAGCGGCTTCAAGCCTTAGAAGCTATAGCTAATAGCTTCCAGGGAGTCGAAAAGTCTTATGCAGTGCAGGCTGGACGGGAGATCCGCATAATAGTAAAACCTGAAGACATCGATGACCTCGCAGCCACGAGACTGGCTAGAGAAGTAGCTAAAAAAGTAGAAGAAGGTCTAGAATATCCCGGACAAATTAAGGTGACTGTGGTCAGAGAGACCAGGGCCATCGAATACGCTCAGTAAAGAAACAAACTTGAGACCATGGGGGAGGTCCTATAGAGGTCTATCGACCTCAGGGTCTCCCCTTTTAATGAGTAGGGGGTTACTTTTGCGAGTCCTAATGATAGGCGACATCATGGGGAAGCCCGGTCGCGATATAGTCAGCTCGCTCCTGCCCAGACTGCGGGAGGAGCGCCAAATCGACCTGGTGATAGCCAATGGAGAAAATACCGCGGGAGGAAGAGGACTGACGGAGAGCACTGCTCACGAGCTTTTAGATTCAGGAATAGATGTAATAACATCCGGCAACCACATATGGGATAACAAGGAGATATTACCTTTTCTTGATTCCCACCTACCGATCCTCAGACCAATAAACTACCCTGTAGGAGTCGCAGGACGCGGCTATTTGATAACAAGAGACGTTATGGTCGTGAACCTAATGGCCCGTACCTTCATGGCTAGCTTGGACTGTCCCTTTAGAGCTATGGACAGCCTGCTTAGCTCTTTGGACCCGAAGCCATCCATAATACTAGTAGACTTTCACGGCGAGGCCACTTCGGAAAAAGTGGCGATGGCCTGGTACTTGGACGGTAGAGTCAGCGCTTTAGTGGGTACACATACCCACGTGGCAACAGCAGATACCAGGGTCTTCCCAAAAGGGACAGCTTATGTGACAGACTTGGGAATGACAGGGCCATATAATTCGGTCATAGGGTCGGACAAAGATGCTGTGCTCAAACGCTTCCTTACACAGATACCAGTGACGCTGCCAGTTGCTACGGGCCCATGCCAGTTCAATTCCGTATTGATAGACATAGACCCTACAAATGGCCGCGCTAAGTCTATAGTTAGAGTGGATACACATCCAGGCAAAGAGTAGAGGAACACCATGTTTGTAGACTTACATCTTCACACCACAGCATCCGATGGAGTCCTGACGCCAACTCAGTTAGTCACCATCGGCGGTGAGCGCAATATGAAGATCATGGCTATAACCGACCACGATACTACAAATGGTCTGGCGGAGGCCTTCTCGACAGCAGAGAAATTTCCTGGGCTAAACATAATTCCAGGCATAGAGCTGAGCACCGACATACCCGGCAACGAGGTACACATACTGGGCTATTTCATTGACTATAGCAACCCAGAGTTCCAGGCAAGGCTCGCTGAGTTCCGCGACTCCAGGGTTGGCCGCGGCCAGAGCATGGTGAAAAAACTACAGGATATGGGAATAAACATAAGCTGGGAGCGCGTACAGGAATTAGCGCAGGGAGCAGTGGGAAGACCGCACGTGGCCCAGGCCCTGCTGGAGGCAGGCTATATATCCGAGATAAAAGAGGCTTTCGATAAATATATAGGCCGAAACGGCCCTGCCTATGCCGAGCGCTACAAGATGAAGCCGGGCGAAGCCGTGAAGTTTATAAAGAGTTACGGCGGAGTGGCGGTAATGGCCCATCCCTTCGATGTTATGACTAATCTGGAGCCTATCTTAGACGAGCTTCAGAGTGCCGGTCTGGTAGGCATGGAGGTGCATTATCAGGGATACGCACCAGAGCTAGTGGCGCAGCTAGCCAGTATCGCTAAGCGGCGCCGGCTTATCCCCTGCGGAGGCAGCGACTATCACGGCATGGGCAGCCGCATGGAGATTGGGGTGGGTGAAGTGGACGTTCCAATAGATTCCGCGCAAAAGCTCACGACTTTAGCAGGTAAAGAACCGTTTAAGGTATAAACATGCTTGGAAAATGGGGGCGCTACAGCCGAAAGGGCGGTGCCTGAGGCTCTCGAAGCATGTCCTGAGGCTTCTCGAAGGGGCACCGCCCGTCCTTTCGAGAGCCTCAAGGAACGGGCTACGCTCTGTTTTCATCATTATACCCTCTACATAAACTCAAAGAACACGCTATGCAGGTGTTTTAATCTGTTGTGATACTAATGCCTCTTAGAGACACCGCCATTACCCTGGCTTCTCATAGCCTTAGACTCATTTTTGCTCCTTTTAATCGCCCTCCAAAAGACCTACCTAACATCACCTCTATCCTGGTGATCAAGCCTTGCTGCATCGGAGACCTTATTCTTGCGACTCCAGCTATAGGCCAGCTCAAGAAAAGCTTCCCTCACGCCAAGATTGCCGTGGCCACCGGACCATGGTCAAGAGATATCCTGATAAATAACCCGGATGTCGATGAAATAATTGACTCAGGCCAGGTTGGAATCGGATCTAAGGTCAGTCTTAAGGAATATTTTTCTCTTGTGTCAAAGCTTAAAAACAAAGATTTTCAGCTTTGTCTTGTCCTGGACCGCTCTCCACTGGTATCCCTGCTGCCATTTCTAGCAGGCATCCCGATTAGAGCCGGCCTGGACAGTAAGGGTCGAGGCTTTCCTTTAAGCATCCGAGTGCCAGTTACAGAGGGGAGGCATGAGGCTGAACTGTACCTGGACACAGTCAGGGCCCTTAACATAGGGATCAACGAGCCAGAGTTGAAGTTCCGGGTATCTGACTCAGCTCTTCAATGGGCCAAGGAAAAGCTGAGCCCACAGGTTGGCCCTCTGGTAGTCTTGCAAGCGGGTGGAGGAGTCAATCCAGGCAGCTCGATGTTTGAGAAGCGCTGGCCGCTGGAATCCTACAGCGAGCTGGCCGGCCTATTTATTGAACAGGGATACAGAATAGTAGCAATAGGAGATCAGAGCGACAAAGAGGCGGCATCATATCTTATGAGCCTGCATAACAAGAATGGTGAAGGCGTCATAGACCTGGCCGGACAGACTACGCTCGAACAGCTTGGGGCTGCAATATCAGTAAGCAGCTTGTATATAGGCAACGATAGCGGACCGACCCATCTTGCCGCAGCGGTTGGCGCTCCGGTGGTAGCTATATTTGGGCCCTCCAAGCCACAGACGTATGCTCCCTATACCAAGAAAAAGAGGGTAATTTATAAGGGTGAGCACTGTGTAAACTGTCAGTTCAGTGGTGGACTGCTAAGAGAATGTCGAAACAATATGCGTTGCATGAAAGAAATAAATGTAGAAGAGGTGTGGACGGCAGTCCAAGACTTGCTTAAACAAGGCTTCCCTTGAAAATGTCATTCTGAGGGAGCTGGAAGCGACCGAAGCCTGTCCTGAGCCTAGTCGAAGGGAATCTGTCAACCACGGTCGAGATTCTTCACTGTCGCTCAGAATGACAGTATTTCATCCTTTGGGGTGTCCTTCCAGGAAGGACAAGCCCGCATGTGCGATTGCTTCATAGATAATATAAAGACTACGCCGCGCCTGACCCTAAGGCATAACCTCTTCTGCCAATCAGAAAGTAAGTCGTCATCATACCCATTCCTCGTACAATAATCTGTCCTCGCTTTTGAAATTCATACCTGCCTTCTAGCCGATGGTACACCTTCTCGCTAACCTGGATATGTCCAGGAACGCCATAACTCTCCATTCTACTTCCAAGTTTACTGTATCACCCCAGGTGTCGTAGGCAAATTTCTTGGTCCCAATCACACCGGCGATAACCGGACCAGAGTTGAACCCGATTCTCAACTGTAATACATCACCTGCCGGAGTTTTTATCTTGCTCGCTTGGCTGAGAATATCAAGGGCTACTTCTGCTGCAATAGAATCATGGTCAATCCTTGGCTCCGGAACTCCAACCGCTAACATGTACCCATCCCCTATAGTCTTCATTCTCTCTAGTCCATACCTAGCGACTACGTCATCAAAAGCCGAGAATACATCGTCAAGCCAGCCTACCAGGTCCTGGGCCGACACTTGCCTGGAGAGACCAGTAAAGTCCACGATATCCGCAAATAATACGCTGACGTTCGTAAAATAGTCTACAATATGGTGGTCACCCTGCTTTATACGGTCACAAATAGGCTTTGGCAGGATATTAAGTAATAAAGTCTCTGATTGCTCACGCGCTACTTCTAGCTCACCATTTACAACTACGAGATCTTTGTTCAAGTGTAGCAGCGCCTGATTAGCCTCTCGGTAGCTGCGATGAGTTATCTCAAATTGCGATAGGCTTTCCTGTAGAAAATCTCCCGCCAGTTTTACCAACTCCTCACTAGTCTGTGGATCACGAATTCTTATAAGCGCGGCTAGCAGACCTTGTTGATGTATTGAAACCATGTCCAGCACACCAAGTCCAGTCTGCACCGCTCTTCGGCCAATCTCGTACGCGTCCTCCAGCGCTCCCTCTCCTGCGCCAGACAAATAGGCCTGGAGCGCAATAGAATATTCCTTGGTGAAGCTGATGACATCAAGCTGTGCGAAAAGCCACTTTCAAGAAATTATAATTCAGACGAGACCTATCAAAAGTGACACAGATCACAATCGGAAAGGACAGCGCTCATTTTGTACGCTGTCCCACAGATAGGTTGCTACAGCGGATGGATTTCATAACCACATAATATATACCCTTCCTGACAAACCCCTGACAGGGGTCACTGTTAAGTTGGCTCTATTGTTAATTTATCTGTGTTAAATAAAACGAAGTAGTATTTCATCCGCTTAGCTATAGTTGGCTGCTACTTTTGTAGCAGATACCTTATAATGTGTAGGTAGTCCCTAAAGATTAATTAATAATACGAAAGTATCGATCATGGAGATTGCTTTAAAGTTATTCGCAGTAGTCTTTTTAGTGCTAGCTAATGGATTTTTCGTCGCTGCTGAGTTCTCTCTTGTGGCTGTTCGGCGCAGCCGAGTGGAGCAGATGCTGGCCGAAGGCAACCGCTTCGCGCCAGCGGTTATGCACGGTGTTAAACACCTAGATATGTATCTGGCAGCATGCCAGCTAGGTATCACACTTGCCTCCCTAGCCTTGGGATGGATTGGCGAGCCTGCACTGGCGACACTCATCGAGCCAGTCTTCCAGGCCTTGCCTAGTGAATGGGCGCTAGTCAGCTCGCACACCATAGCAATTACCATCGCTTTTACCATCATCACTATTTTACATATTGTTATAGGTGAACTGGCGCCTAAGAGCATGGCTTTACAGCGTACTGAGAGCACAGCGCTCGCTGTAGCATTACCTCTGAGGATTTTCCTAATCGTATTTCGACCTGCTATTTTTATTCTGAACAGTACGGGTAATTTACTCATCCGTGCTGCTGGTATGCGCCCAGCCTCTACCGAGGAGCAAGTACACTCAGTGGAAGAACTGAGATATTTAGTGGTAGCCAGCCGTGAGGCCGGGGTACTAGACGAGGTGGAGAGCGAAATGGTAGGCAGGGCCTTTCAGTTCGGCGAGACCAGGGCCCACCAGGTAATGGCGCCAAGGACTGAGATAATCGCGGTGTCAGCAGATGCCTCTGTAGAGGACGCTTTAGAGTATGTTATAAAGGGTGGTCATTCCCGCCTACCTGTATACGAAGCTAACGTAGACTATATAGTGGGCATCCTACATCTGCGTGATTTGGTAACGGCAACAAGAAGCGGGCATGATGTACAGGCTGAGGTGCGAACTATCATGCGCGAGCCACTGGTCTTACCGGAAACCGTCAGCATTGAGACGGTGCTGGCCGAGCTACGCCGCAAGCGCACACAAATGGCTATCTTGATTGATGAGCATGGAGGCACGGCAGGGTTAGTTACTCTTAAAGACCTGGTAGAACAGATAGTAGGCGATGTATCGGATGAATTTGAGCAGCCAAGAGATACCATTGTTATTGAACCGGACGGCACCGCATTGATAGACGGCAGAGTATCAGTGGAAGACCTGGAGGACGAGTTCAACCTGGATATTCCCGATGATGAACAATACGATACTGTAGGCGGCTTGGTGATGGCGCATTTGGGCAGGATAGCACAGGTAGGAGATGAGATAAGCCTACCAGGTTACAGTATCAAAGTAGAATCCATGGATGGACTGCGAGTAGCAAGTGTAAGACTCTTCAAAAAGCTCAATGGATCTAATTAAATGCAGACTAATCCCCCATGCGGGTTGCGACCCGCACCCACGAAGGCTGAAAATGATCCAACGTAGCCCGTTCCTTGAAGGACACGGGCGGTACCTTCGAGAGCCTCAGGCAACGCCCTAGCCTCTGCATAACCGATTTTTGAATAATCCTCCTGAACGCACCATTTATCCTAACGCCCCCTCTAACCCCATAAGACCCCGTATGTAGTTGATCTCGCCAAGATGCTGATTTGAATGAGCAATAAGCTGTCTAAGTATGGTCTGGATCGACCACTCAGGAAAGCGGTCTTCTCGCGGCTTTTGAGGAAGAGTCGACCAGTCCAGGTCACTAATATATGCCAAAGTGCTATCGCGTACCTCGTTCATATAGCTCCATAGTGTACCGGCAGCTACGATAGGCACCTCTTCGGTCTCCTCCGTAGTAAAGCCGGTCCCAATACCACGGGTCTCATAGCCAAACCTCTCCTGCCAGCCCTTTGCAGCCCAGATCTCGTCCCCTCTAAGGATAAAGCGCTGTATAAAATTGTCCTCCACCCTGCCAACATGCCACAGGGTATACCCAATGGAATTGGCCTGATCGGAGGGGCGCCACCCAAGCTGATCCTGCGTCAGCTCGATGGTCGCCTTGTGCAGATTATCCCATACAGTTGCCAAAGCCTCTTCAATAAAATCACGAACCGTCACTTCCACTGCGCACCCCCTCCATATACAATATTATCTAATCCTCTGCATGATACCGTAGGGGAGCACCCTGCGTGCCTATTACAATCCAGTGGTGGTTGGCAGCGCACAGGGCACACACGCAGGTGTGCCCCTACGACCCGGGAACCCAGGGGATATACCTCTTTCGCTCTTTAGTGCCCTTATAGGAATCGACAACCGGCTGGTGCTGGGGCGAATGCTCCCACGCCCTTAGGTCCTCTATGCTCTCCCACTCGCTCACGATCACGTAAGAGGCCTCGCCATTCATTGGCCTGAGAACCTCTGACCAGATATGGCCTGGGAATTCTTTGGCTATAGGTATCATAGCTTCCATATCGTGAAGCATTTTCTCATCTTCACCCTCCGGAATAGGGAGTTTAAGATAACTGAAGATCGACATGTTAACTCCTGAATTTCATGTTATCACTGACTTACAAATAGCGATTGTACTTGGACTGAGGCCCGTAGAGACGCAACATGTTGCGTCTCTACCCAACGGGCTCCCACCGCGGCGGTCATTTTCATACCTTCGTAGGTACACAATCCCGCATGCGCGATTGAACGGCTTCTATCTAGTAGGAACATCCAGCATAATACTATACCAAAAAGGTAAATACCGCTGCTGCTATCACGACAACACCTATGACCATCCCCATGCCATAGTTATAAAGCTTACCTGTCACGTGGTACTTCAGACGGTCGCCGGCTATTACCGCAAGCCAGCCGCTGCCGTTTACACCGATATCATTGACCACTACGCGGTCAAACCAGGCTACCATGGCGCCCGCAACAAGCACTACCCTATCTATTATTGCTTGATAAAAATCATCGAGGAAATACTTGTTTTCCAACAACACCACCAAGGGACGCATCCGGGCCGCCAATCTTTCGGATGACCACAGGCGAGCGCCATAGAAAAGCCATCCTACCACCAGCCCGCCGCCGCTCACCAGGGTAGACAAGGTGGCCATGCCTATATCAAAATGGAACTCACCTGCAACCACTGCGTCGTCGACGTGCTTGGCTCCGGAGCCATCGATGAACTCCATAAAACCACCTGTAAGACCTAATAGTCCTCCGAAAGCCGGGAAAACTACCAGGCCAGCAACTACTGACAGTACGGTCAATACAATTATAGGAACGTTCATGCTCCATCCTGCCTCATGGTAGTGTTCAGCATGGTGAGCCTCCTCCCCAAAGAAGGTGCGAAGCACCAGGCGGGCTATGAACACCCCCGTAATAAACAGGCTCAAGAGAGTCAGTATAAATATAATTGGATGCTGATGGTCCCTAACCGCGACAAGCACCTCGTCCTTGCTGAAAAAGCCGCTAAGTGGAGCGATACCGGCCAAAGCCAGAGAGCCAATCACAAAGGTGGCTGTAGTAATCGGCATGCTTTTACGTAAGCCGCCCAGCTCGCGCATGTCTTGCCGCTCCGTAGCGTGAATGACATTGCCGGAGCCAAGAAAGAGGAGAGCCTTGAAAAATCCATGAGTGATTAGATAGAAGATGCCGGCGCCAAGACCGCCAGACCCTAAGGCCAGCATCATGAACCCCAGCTTACTCACCGTAGAATAGGCCAGCACTCTCTTTATATCTGTCGCCACCAGCGCCAGGAAAGCCGCGATGAGAGTGGTTATAAGACCGATAATGGCTACAAAGAACAGCACGGTCTCCGCTGCAAGGAAAATAGGGTACATCCTGGCTACCAGATAAACGCCGGCCGCGACCATAGTAGCGGCATGGATGAGAGCGCTGACCGGAGTAGGGCCTTCCATAGCATCCGGAAGCCATACGTGGAAGGGGAACTGCGCCGACTTGCCCATAGCGCCAAGAAATATTAGAAGAGCAGCCCAGTTTACCGTAGCGCTGTCAACGCTGCCCCCCGCGATAGCGCCAAATATCCCCGACAATTCAAAGGTGCCGGTGGCTTTAAACAGCAGTAATATGCCAATGAGCAGGCCGACATCACCGAGTCTTGTGGTAATAAAGGCTTTCTTTGCTGCCTCAGCAGCAGAGCGCTCCTCGTAATAAAAACCAATGAGCAAGTAGGAGCAGGCTCCTACCAACTCCCACGTTATGTAAAGCAGGAGGGTGTTGTCCGCCAGCACAAGCCCCAGCATAGAGGCCACAAAAAGAGAGTGGACGGCGTAATACCACCCGAAGCGAGGGTGTCCGTGCATGTAACCAAGAGAGTACACCTGAACGCAAAGGGCCACCAGCGCCACCAGGCCCAACATGGGCACTGATAACGAGTCCAGGATCATACCCCATCTTATTTCGATATCGCCAACGTATAGCCAGGGCAGGCTATATTCTACTGGCCCTTCAGACAATAGGTCTCTTAATATAGGAAAGAAAAGAAGAAAACTTAGGGCAATAGCGGTAAGAGAGATGTATGAGCCCTTACCGGGAAGTAGATCGATAGACTTGAATAAAAGAGCCAGGGAGATGAGCAGAAATGCCAGGACGTTTAAGAATGGAAGCAGCCAGGCATGTCCCGTACCTATATCCATACTCTACCATCTCCATCCAAAAATATTGAGATTATTGGATACCGCTCATCCTGAGCTTGTCGAAGGACTCCATCCACAAATACAGAGCTACTGATACCGCTCATCCTGAGCCTGTCGAAGGATTACCACTTTAGTATGTCCATATCATCAACGTTCGCAGTGGCCTTATTTCGGTAAACACGTAGGACTATTGCCAGAGCAAGCCCAACCTCGGCAGCAGCGATTGTTATGACAAATACCGCAAATATCTGGCCTATAAAGGCCGTAGGGTCTACGTAAGCAGCAAAAGCCACCAGGTTCACGTTTACGGCGTTAAGCATCAGCTCAATGGCCATGAGCACCATAACCGCGTGACGCCGCGCCAGTATGCCATAAAGACCCAATGAGAAGAGTACGGCGCTAACCATCAACGCATGTTCCAGTGGTATCATTCTCTATCCTCTGGCCTGGCTATTATGATCGCGCCAATTAGACCAACCAGCAGGACGAGAGAAGCAACTTCAAAAGGAATGGCCCACTGGGTGAACAGGGACGATCCCAGCTCTTTAAATGGGACCCTCTGTATCTCAGGGGCGCTTATGTTCCAGGGAGTATTATAGATACTGTAGAGAGTTATACCCAGGAATGCTGCGGCTGCGGCAATGCCCCAGGGCTTCTGCGGGTTATCAATAACCACGGCCTCATCAGCAACTCGAGTAAGCATCATCGCAAACAGGATCAAAATAGTAATGGCCCCGCCGTAGATAAGTATCTGGACCAGGGCCAAAAAGTCAGCAAAAAGCACCAGGAAGATGCCAGCCACGGCGGCAAGAGACAGCACAAGAAAAAGCGCGCTGTGGACTACGTTCCTAGACCACACCACGCCGATTCCGCCAACGATAGAGGCGAAGGCCATCAGGTAAAAGAGAAGCTGAAAGGCGGTCATCTAGTTTCCTTGACCGGTCTGGTCAGGACAGCATCCCGTTTCTTTTCAGACATCTTGATTAACTCAGGTATATCAGCCACCACATCGGGATAGTAATGGGCCTCCTCAAAGGTATCCGTCATCTCAATGGCGTCGAAGTTACATACCTCCACGCATATGTTGCAGGATATGCAGCGGCTTATGTTAAGCTCGAAGGTCTCTACCATCTTGCGGCGCTTGCTGGTCCCCTCCTTATATTTGGGATTGTCCTTCATCGTCACGAATATGGCATCGGTGGGGCAGTAGCGCGCGCATACCTGACATCCGACACAGAACGGCTCATCGACTTCATGGTCGTATATAAGCCCTGGGAATCCCCAGTACCTGGGAGCTAGAGGCAGGATCTCGTCCGGATACTGCACGGTCACGGGCTTCCGCCAGTGGCTCTTCCAGGTGGTTATCATTCCTTTAATCACGCCTAGCATTATCTCCTCCTAGGACTAACTAATGCGCCAGGCTTTAGAGGCCGTTGCAAAAGTAGGTCGGTTGAGCCACAGGCTTCAGCCTGGGGTACCGTCTTCACACCTCTCACGCTTTCAGCAGCCCCTTGTGCCGGAGCGCCCGCTCCAGCGATGGCTGCATCTTCATCTCCTGGAACTCTCCGATGGCGAAGTCCAGGTGCTCCATGGCCTCCCTGCGTATGGCGTCGGCAGTTTGGACTAAGGCCGTTGGGTCGGGGGACCCGACCCCTACATCCGGTGCCACATCCGTAGGGGCGAGGTCCCCTCGCCCTTGTAAGGCGCGTGTCTCCTCCGCCTCCTCCAGCAGCAGTTCAGCAAGCTGAAGGTGCGTGAGCGCGGCCTCCGGCCGGTGGCGCACCTGGGCGCACACCTCTAAGGCCTGCTGGTAGTAGCCTCTAGCCTTCTCTTTGTCCCCCAGCAGTGCTGCGGCCGCGCCCAGATGACGTGCAATGCAAGTGTGTCCCGGGGCTGCTAGCATAGAGGCAACGCCGCTCAGTCGGTTTGACAGGGTTCCAGCCGCCTGTTTATCCTCCACCATCACTGCCTGCTCAAGCAAGTCTGTGAGTATAGTCATCGCTAGTTCATCCTCACCATGGCCGATCCCCAACTGGGCAATGGTCAGTTGAAGAAGGCTTCGGGCCTCGGCCATGCGACCCAGATGGGCGAGGCAGACAGCCCGTCGGCTTCCAACAAACAACGGGTCCTCCCGTCCGGCGGACTGGGCTGCCTGGGGCAGGTTGGAAAGGGCCTCTTCTCCCCGGCCCAGGTACAACAGGGGTCTAAATTCCACAGCATTTCGCGCTTGTAACCCTTGTATAGGTGCGCCAAGCTCGTCGGCCCGGGCTACCATGCGCTCTCCAGCCTCGACCGCGGCCTCAAGGTTGCCATCTAGCGTGAGCAGAGTCACTTCAAATCGTACTGCCCACAACAATGGTTGGGGATCCTTCGTGTGGCCCGCCAGCTCAGTCAGCTGACGCAGCAGCTCTTCGGCCCGCTCCCGCTCACCCCAGTCAAGGTAGGCGTGGGCGCTTGTGGATAGTAAATTCACCAGTGTCCTCACGCTCACCCCTTCACGGCGTGCGTGCGTGAACTCCTCGGCCAGCCGTAACCTCTCTACCTGGCGCTGCGGCGATACAATCGAGTGGGATATGCGCGTGGGGGCAGCCCAAAATAGGGCCTCACGGTCATCCACTTCTCGGGCCAGTTCCAGTGCCCGGTCGAACAGTATTGCTGCCTCACTAAGCCGTCCCGGTCCGCCAGCATGCCTGACCTGCCCTAGGGCTACGTCGGCCTGAACGCGATCGGCTGTATTGGGCAGCGCGTAACGGCCGGCCCGCTCCGCCCACTGGCTGAAGGCCTGAGTCCCAGTCATGTAACCTCCGTAACGCACCAACCCCTCAAGGGCCAGCCGGCAGGCCCGCGAGCCGCGCTGGCGGTCATCCAGGGCTTCGCTCAGCGCCAGCGCCTGTGGGGCCACTTCCTCTACCGCCCGCATCGGCTCTCCAGCCGGCATTAGGGTTTCTGCAAGGGCCAGCAGCAAGTCACAGCGCTTCGCCTTATCCTCTGGGTCCAGCACCTCCTGTGCCTGAATGGCCTGCTCCAAATGGCCGGCCGCTTCGCTGTACGCGTATACTGACATGGCACGTTGTGCCGCCATTTGGCCGTATCTCACTGCCTTGCCCAGCCCCTCTGGTTCTGAATAAAAGGCGAAGTGCTGCGCCAACTCAACGGCGTGCTCCTCAAGCCTACCTGCATACTGGGTCTCAAGGGTCTGGGCCACCTGCTGATGCAGCCGGATGCGACGGGGTGTCATCAGCTCCTCATACATGGTCTGTCGGAAGAAAGCGTGTGTGAAGCGGTACCTCACCAGCCCGCCCTGGGAGCGGTCCTCGATGACGCCGACGTGGAGGGCCTCCTCCAGTGCAGACAGCACATCCTCCTCTGAAAGGCCGGATAAGGAATGTAGGGTGTCCAGACGGAAGTCCCTCCCGATGACGGCGGCCATGCTGAGGGTGCGGTTGCATTCTGCGCCAAGGCGGGAGAGACGCCTGCCGATGACATCACGCAGGCCTTCCGGGATGCTCATCTCCAGGGGAGTGTTTCCAGTCCCCTGCCAGCGCCCATCCTGGCGGGTCACCATCCCTTCCTCGACAATGTAGCGCAGCACCTCCTGGATAAACAGCGGATTACCCTCGGTCTGCCGGTGGATCGCCTCCGCCAGGCTCCAGGGGACCTCCTGTCCTGACATGATCGTTATCATCCGGTGTACTTCATCGACAGTGAGTCCCCGCAGCGCGACTCTGCCAAAGCTGCTCGCTCTCCTTAGCTCTGCCAGGGTGGAGGACAAGGGGTGCGCCCGGTCAACCTCTACATCTCTATAGGTGCCAACAATAAGAAGTCTTACGCCGGTTAGATTACGGGCGATGTGGGTCAATAAGTCCAGGGTGCCTCTGTCAGCCCAGTGCAGGTCCTCCAGAACTATGAGCAGAGGCTGTACGTTAGAGGCGTTGCGCAAGAAAGCCGAAATCGACTGGAGCAGCCTCCAGCGGTCCTCGTCCGGGTCAATACCGGCGGGACCTGGAGATACATCTACCTTCTCTCTTATCTCTGAGACTACCCTGGCGACATCACCTGCCCCGGTGCCCAACTCCTCTTTCAGAGCTTCAGGAGGCCGGGCCAGCACGTAGGTGCGCATGGCCTCGACGAAGGCAAGATAAGGCAGGGACAAGGATCCCTCCTCATAGCAGTGGCCGACGAGGGCCTTACCGCCGCGCAGAGTTACGTAGGTTGCAAGCTGCTCACAGAAGGCGGTCTTGCCTATACCAGGCTCGCCAACCACCATTGTTAGAGAGCCAACCCCTGACATGGCATTATCAAAGGCGGCATGTAGCCCCTTTAGCTCTGCTTCTCTGCCAACGAAGCTGCGGCGGTAGATGGGGTTGTCGGTTAATACCTCCGCTCGTGGTGAGCTTGTCAAACCATCAGGCCCTTCGACAGGCTCAGGACGAGCGGTTAAATTGATGCTCTCCAGTGCCCGAAGCACTTCAGTGGCTGAGGCTGGTCTCTTGTTGGGGTCCTTCTCTAGTAATCTAAGAATGAGTCCTTCCAGTGGCTGCGGCAGGTCTGGCCTATGCCAGGATGGCGATACCGGTGGTGTGTTGATGTGCTGAGATATAATGCCTATGCTGTCGTCTCCCACAAAGGGAGGTCGGCCACACACCATCTCGTAGAGCATCGCCCCAAGAGAATATAAGTCCGACCTCTTCTCTGGCTCACCGCCCATGGCCTGCTCCGGCGGCATATATGACACTGTGCCGACCATCATGCCGATCTGGGTGAGCCTAGAGCGGTCTAGCGCTACCGCCAGCCCAAAGTCCCCTATCTTTGCAACTCCATCTGTTGTAAGCCAGACATTGCCCGGCTTGATGTCTCTATGGACTATTTCGTGAGCGTGGGCATGCTCCAGGCCCCGGCATACCTCTATGGCTATCTTTAGCGCCCGCTCTAATGTCAGCTTGTGCTCCGGCGCTTTTTCTATGAGGCCCTCTACATCACCGCCGGCCATGTATTGCGAGATTATATACGGTTGGCCCTCTTGGCCTGAGGTACTCGAAGGCTCTTCTCCAATTTCGTAGACGGTAACTATGTGGGGGTGGTCTCCCAGCTTTCCCATGGCCTGGGCTTCACGGATTATCCGCGCCCTGGAGGTGTCGTCTAAGCCCGCCAGCTTGATAAGAGCGAAGGCCGCACCCCGGTCCAGACGCGTGTCTTGGGTTAGAAATACCTTCTTTTTGCCGCCTTCTCCGAGGAAGCGTTTGACTACGTAGCGGCCGTTGACAAATGAGGTGGGGACGGTGGGCGCGCTGGCAGCGGGCAGGGCAGCGGGGGACGCCGCCGGTGTAGGAGACGGCGCAAGGGGCGCGCCACAGGAGCGACAGAATCTGGCGTCAATCCTTATCTCAGACCCACACGCGGAACAAACCGGTTGAAGCTTGGAGCCACATTCTTCGCAGAACGAGGCCCCTTCTTGATTTTGGTATCCACAGGAGGAACATAACATACAGGCCCTCACTACTTCTCACATTTGACTCGAAAATAGCAATTATACTTGGACTGAGGCCCGTAGAGACGCAACATGTTGCGTCTCTACCCAACGGACTCCCACCGCGCGGCGGTTATTTTCATACCTTCGTGGGTGCCGGTCGCAACCCGCATGGCCGATTGGCTAGAAACATAAGCCGACTTGCACTACCTTACTGCTGGCACGATACATTCTTTAAGATAGCCTGTCAACATCCCGGGCGTGACCAAGTAGTGCCGGGGTATGCCTGCCTACCACAGGCCGAAGAGCCTATGGCACAATTGGATCGCATGTACGGGCTTATGATCTTTAAGAAATTAATCTGGTAGTGAGAGAGCGACCTTCCTGATTGGTCGGGAGCCCGGAGTGAAGCAGCTCTAATCAAGCCTAGCATCATGTCCTCCGGGTGTAGGCATAAATGGTATAGCCAAGGCCCGCAGTAGCTACCCAGACCAGGGCCAGCACCGCAGTACCGTAAACAACTGCTGCTCCTGTTATCAGGAGGTTTAAGAAGGAGAATGGTATTAGCAGCTTCCAGGCGAAGGTCATCAACTGGTCGATCCTCAGCCTTGGCAAGGTACCACGCAGCCAAAATACTATATATATTAGTGCAAATACTTTTATGAAGAACCAAATAACCGCCAGCGCCTGTATGAGCCAGCCCTCACCCTGGAGAGCGCTGAAAGGCCAGCTCCAGCCGCCGAGGTAAATAATTGCCCCTATAGCAGAGGTGGCAAAAAGGTTTGCATACTCAGCCAGAAAGAATATACCCCACCTCATCCCACTATACTCCACAAGGGGGCCGCCAACCAGCTCAGACTCGGCTACCGGTATATCAAAGGGCGTGCGGCTAAGCTCGGCAAGCGAAGCAGTCAAGAAGATGATAAAACCCAAGGGCTGAGCAAACAGGAAGGGCAGAGGGTATTGTGCGGCAACTATATCTCTAAGACTCAGAGATTGAGTAAGCAGCGCCACTCCCAGGATCGATATGCCCAGAGGCAGCTCGTAGCTGATAAGCTGCGCCGCGGCACGCACTCCACCCAAAAGAGCATATTTGTTGTCTGATCCCCATCCGGCCATGAGCATGCCGACTATGGATACCGAAGAAAAGGACACTAAATAAAATAGGCCCATATCCAGGTGGCGGACTACAATGGAGCTGGTGAAGGGTATCGCCACAAACATCATGAATATCGGCACGAACACCAGATAAGGCGCCAGACGGAACACCCATTTATCTGCGGTCAACGGAGCCAGGTCTTCTTTGACGAGGAGCTTTATCGCATCGGCTGGACTCTGTAGGATGCCGTGAAATCCGGTGCGCATCGGGCCAAGCCGTTGCTGAATATGCGCCAGCACCTTTCTTTCCACGTAGACCAGGACCAGGACAATATTGAAGACAAAGCCCAGCATTAGGCCCACTCTAATCAGGGCGTCCAGTCCAGCGGCCATATTAGCGGTCTACCTCCCCTAACACTATATCGAGAGAGCCGAGCACCATGACAGAATCGGCAATGTAGCAGTCCTTTAGCATCTCACGCAGCGCCATAAGATTGCAGAAGCATGGACTGCGCAGCTTCACGCGATATGGAAAATCACCACCGCGACTTATTAGATATACGCCGTAGTCGCCCCTGGGGTTCTCTGTCCTTACGTAGACTTCTCCAGGCTCCGGACGGATAAAACGCGGTACTTTCCCCATAAAGGGCCCTTCCGGTATCTGGTCCAGGCACTGCTCCACTATCCTTATAGACTGCCGCATCTCTTCCATCCGGACTATATAACGGTCGTAGGTATCGCCGTTGTAGCCTACAGGTATATCGAAGTCCAAACGGTCGTATATCGAGTATGGCTCAGAGCGCCGGATGTCCTCTTTGACGCCACAAGCCCTGAGTATAGGGCCGCTACAGCCATAGTCAATGGCGGCCTCAGCGCTAATTGCCCCAACACCCTTGGTCCTGCTGATGAAGACCTCGTTGTCTGTCAGCAGCTTATCACACTCATCTATGCCGAACTTCAGAGCATCCAGGACCCTGCGGCACTCCGGAATAAAGCCATCCGGCAAGTCCTCACGCACTCCACCAGCTCTAAAGTAGAAGAACATCATGCGAGCGCCGCTTACCGCCTCGAAGAGACCCTGAAGCCTCTCGCGTTCCCTGAAGGAATATAAGAAGGGAGTTATTGCGCCAGCATCCGCTCCAAAAGCCCCGTAGAACATCATATGGCTGGCTATGCGATTCAACTCGCACATTATCACGCGAATATATTCTGCGCGCTCGGACGGTACGACTCCCAATAGCTTCTCCAGCGCCATTATGTAGGCCATCTCATTGCAGAAGCCAGCCAGGTAATCCGTCCTATCTAAGTGTATAAGGACCGTATGGTAGTTTTCGTTCTCAGACAGCTTCTCGAAGCCGCGGTGCAGATAGCCAATATAAGGCTCGCAGTCCAATATGCGCTCGCCATCCACCCGAAGCACCATGCGGAAGACCCCGTGAGTGCTGGGATGCTGCGGCCCCATATTGATGGCCATATCAACGGTCTGTAGCTTATCTAAAGTCATCTTGAATTGTCCCGAACTTGTTCTATATCAAGAGCCTCGCTGCATGCCAACGTAGGCTAATATTATTTAACTTGTTAATAAGGTAATCCAGATAAGTAACCTATATTTGGTAGTAGGGGCGCACCTATGTGTGCGCCCAACCACCGCCATCTAACCATCTAAGACTGTAAATCTGTCAGGACCAGGGCAGACACCCAGGTCTGCCCCTACATTTTAGTTTACGATCATCTGCATCATCCGTCTGGCGAGAAGGAGTTAGAGGGAGGGGAAATACGTCTCTCTCGCCAATTGCCATTACCAGACTAAGTTTTTAAACTTCATAAAGCCTGTGGTTGAAAAACCTACTTTCATGTCAAGATTACACCGAAAGGCTCGGTCGAAGAAGGGCCGGTCACCACTCCAGGTCTATCCTCTCCTATTGGCACGAGGGGATGGCTCTTTAGAAGTGGATGCTCGTCCAAGCCTTCCTCTAACAGCAGCGGCTCCAGATTCGGATGTCCCTTTACATTTATCCCGAACATCTCGGCCAGCTCCCGCTCATGCCAGTCAGCCCCCGACCATATCGAGATCACAGATTCTATCTCCGGCTCATCGTGAGAGATCTGTGTCTTCAAAGTCATCTTATGGCGCTCATCCATAGAGTAAAGGTGATAGACCAGCTCAAAGTTGGTCACGTAGTCCACGGCGGAGATGCAGCGCAAATAGTCAAATTTCAGCCTGGGCTCAGCCCTCGCCAGTCTACATATCTCTACTACGCTCTCAGGAGCGACCGTAAGCACAAGCTCCCCAAAGTTATGTTCTACCTTTAGGACCTCTTCTCCGAGCAGGTCCTTGAAGATAGCTTGCAGCTTCAGGGCATCTTCTGTGGGTGGCTCCACCTGGCCTGGTGGCGGCCCAGCCGGGGCCCTGGCAGCAGGACGCGGCCTTTCGGCAGGCTCCCGCACCGGAGCATCGCTCGACAGAGTTGTCTCTTGACCAGCCGAGCTGTCCTCTGAAACTTGGCGACCTCCAGCGGCAGGACTCGCGCCTGGTGCGACTGGGCCTACCCTCTGTCGCCCTTCTACCTCAGTCCCCTGTTCTTCGCTGACGGCCTCACCCGGAATAGGGTTCGCGCCGCCCGCTTCGGCAGGTCCTTCGACCTGGCTCTCGCCCAGGCGAGTCGCCTCTGGCGACAGGACAGGCTCTCGCCCAGGCGAGTCGCCTTCGGAGACAAGACGATTCTCATCAGCGGTCACCGCTTACTTCCTTCCTGCGCTTGCCTCTGCCATGATCTTCTCTTGCAGCTTCAATATAGAATACATCAGCGCCTCCGGCCTTGGAGGGCACCCCGGAACGTACACGTCCACCGGAATTATCAGGTCTACGCCCTGGAGCACTCTGGAGTATTGAGCATAGGGTCCTCCATTCGTAGCGCAGCTACCCATAGCTATAACCCACTTCGGATTGGGCATCTGCTCATAGAGCAGCTTTATCGAGGGCGCCATTTTCTTAGTCACGGTGCCGGCAACGATCATTACGTCTGACTGCCGCGGTGAAGCCCACGTCACTACTCCGAATCTATCTAAGTCGTGGTGAGACATATAGGTGCTCATCATCTCTATGGCACAGCAGGCCAGGCCAAAGGTCATAGGCCATAGAGATGACTTACGGGCCATTGCAAACAGCTCGTCGCTTTTCATTGTCACTGCGCCAAGAATGCCGCTCTTTGGCAGTTTACTGTATATATTGAGGAGAGGACTTGTGTCCTTTTTTGCTATTTCCATTCCAGTACACCTTTTTTCCAGGCATAAACAAGGCCAACAAAAAGTATAGCAATGAAGATCATCATCTCGTTAAAGGCTAAAGAGCCTAGATCTTTGAGGACCACAGCCCAGGGAAAGAGGAAGACTATCTCCACGTCGAATATCATAAAGAGGATAGCGAAGAGGTAATAGCGGACGTGATACTGAGACCAATAACGGCCTATGGGAAGCATCCCACATTCGTAAACGGTCTCTTTCCCCCGTGACGGCTGCCTGGGCGCCAGGATTCCGGAGATGAAAAGAAGAAGAAATACAATGCCAAAAGCGAGTACGGCAGCAACTACTACGGCTGAATAGTCAAAAATATAACTACTTGGCACCTATGTCCACCACCTCAGCCTGCCTCAGGCGGGCCTGTTAATATGACCAACTCGCGCCCCAACCAGAATGATTGTTCTTTATTTCACCATGTCTCAGTGTACCATCTCAGGTGGTGATGGTCAACGACTACTTGTGAGGCTAAAGGCATTCACAAGTTACACTTAGAAAGGCTTATTGTCCCACCTTAAAGGGCGGGCCTATGTCTTCTGTTTTCAACAGGGTTGGCTTATAAGCGCTGAATACTGGAAATCTGTCTATATTATTCTGGACAAATTTTTGAACCCGCTCTGACGCGGTACCGGATATCCCCTCTAGCCTAACTTCCGGATAAAGTGATTTCAAATTCTTGTGATACCACCCCCAGTTCAGCAACCGGTTGTCTACCACAAGGACATCTCTCCTATAATTAATAACGTATTGAAGATACCAGAGGCTAAAGGTATGATTGTCATCATTTGTCAGGATAACAGCCCCTGAGGGAAGAGCATCCAGCGTCGCCACAGCATAGTTATATGCCTCTCTATCCTCGCTAAGGTCTACTTTTATCGCAGTTGTCCTAACAGACCATCCCAGCCATAGCACGCATAACAGAACTACGGAAGGGAAATAAAGACTCCTGAACCCGGTCAACCTTCTATCTAAGATGTTAGATTTATCAGTATTGCCTCTACCTCTTCTATTTCTACTTCTACGAATGGTAGGGACAAAGAGCCAGTTTTCAATAGCAGTAACCACAAAGGCTATTCCGGTTCCTATCGATATAGCTACTAGCAAGTATATGGGCAAAAGGTGTACCTCTGAGTCTCTGGCAGAGTAACTAACGGCAAAGACCAGCGCCGAGAAAAAGGTTATTACCCAAAAGACTAGAAGCCTGCGGTCTAGCAACGCCATATACCATAGACCGATCACAGCAGCCACAAAGCCCAGCCAGCCATACTGTTCAAGCAGGAGCCTTGCTGCTGAGGCTACCCTTTGAAAAGCATCCAGCTCCACCGGGGAGAGTAACAGAGGACGGTAAACAGCGCCTGTAATGTGCTGGAACAAGGATGGCAGGCTGTCAACAGCGCCCCAGTTGGCCTCCGGAGCCTTATTGCTCCTGATTAAAATCAACAGGTAGGGAGATAGGCCGCACAAGAATGCTGCCATCCCAGACAGCAGCCATTTTGTAGTTAAAACATAACCTCTTAGGTTAGAGGCTATTATGTAAAGTGCAACGGAAGGGAAAGCCAGCACTGCGGTGGAGTGGTGTGAAAAGGCTAGCCCAGATACGAACCCCAGGGTCAAGAAATGGACCAGCCTGGGACGCGGTGTGTAGTATCGTAATGAGAACAACAAAAAGATTACGGCGGACAAGAACAAGATATGAAGAGCATATACTTCAGCAATAATAGCCTGAGACCAGAAGGCAGGAGAGTAGGCGAACAGTAGTCCGCTGAAGGTTGCAGCAAGCGAGCCTAAGCCGCGGCTTGCTGAAAAGCCCTTTACCAGCAGAATCCATATCGCCGCGCTTAACAAGGCCGCCGCAGAGGCTGCCAAGATAGCGGACATAAGGTTCAGGCGATAGGCCACGTCGCCCCAGGGTAAGGTAGTAAAAAGCTTTCCTAGAAGGACATACAGCGGATAGCCGGTGGGATGCGCAACACCCAGGTAATAAGAGGCTACAGCCAGCTCGCCACTATCCACGCCGCCGTTCTTCCAGGTTATAGTTGGCGAGAGGGTAAGCAGGTAAGGAATGAGAGAAAGCGTAAAAGTGATAATGGCCGGCTGCCAAAACCCTGGCTTAAAAAGGAAGGATTGCGGGTCAAGCGAGCGGCTTATTACTTTGCCCAGCATATGGAGACTATGAGCTAACGTGGGCATTTATCTTGGGAGCATTGTTACCACAGGCTGAAGCCCTTCGACTAAGCTCAGGACAGGCTTGTGGCATAGACGGATCGCATGCTACAGGCTTCAGCCTGTAGTGCCGCTCCCTCTCCAATTGCTTCGAAAATAGCAATTGTACTTGGACTGAGGCCCGTAGAGACGCAACATGTTGCGTCTCTACCCAACGGATTCCTACCGCGGCGATTATTTTCATACCTTCGTGAGTGCGGGTCGCAACCCCCATGCCCGATTGCTTCGAAAATAGAACATTCAGCCGGATGGCGTTGCCTGAGGTTCTCGAAGCATGTCCTGAGGCTTCTCGAAGGGGCACCGCCCGTATCCTTTCGAGAGCCTCAAGGAACGGGCCACGCTCGCCTATTTTCATCTCTTCGTGGTTGCAGGCACAAGCCCACATGCACGAATGCTTACAAAATCCAGTCATAATCCTACAAAGGCCTGTTTTGCGTATTTCCCAGGCGCTCTATAACATAATTGCGCGCCTCAATAGTGGCAGTATGTATCAGTCTTCCGCTCTGGATCAAATTATACAGAAGCCAGTCATAATACATAAGCAGCGCCCGGTCTAAGTCCTGTTCAGCCAGACCGGGTAGTCCTTCAAGCCCGGGCGGATAGTACCCTGCCTTGCCGGGATCGAGCTTATCGGCCAGGAACACTATCTTTTCCAGGATGGACATTCCCTCACGGCCGGTAGAATGCCAGGTTATAGCAGCAAGAAGACTCTCGTCATCTATGCCCAACTCCTTACGCACAGTTTCTGCGCCTACCACGCCGTGAAGCAGCACCGGCTGGGAAGCCTCAACTGGGCCTACCGGTATATTATGGTCCTGGCAGAATTTGATCATCTCCGGGCCGCTCACGCCCCTCGCCACATCGTGCAGGAGTCCACCCAAAGCCGCAAGGTCTGGGTCTACGTCGTAACGCTCTGCAAGCCCTCGACTTACATCGCACACTCTGCGACAATGTTCCGCAATGCCCTGCGGCAGCGCGTTCAAAAAAGTCTCTGCCGACTCAAGCCAGATTTTTATTTCAGATGTACCTCTATCGGAATCCATATGTGGCGCCATTTGCTATGAATAAATTGGACTGGGCCTTAAGGAATGTGTGCTGCCAAGCTTTAGAATAGTGGGTACCGTTTTCACGCCTCCTACGCCCTCAACAGCCCCTTGTGCCGCAGCGCGCGCTCCAATGATGGCTGCATCTTCATCTCCTGGAACTCGGAAATGGCGAAGTCCAGGCGCTCCATCGCTTCCTTCCGCATGGCATCAGCAGCGGCCTTCGGGTCGGGAGGCCCGACCCCTACATCCGGCACCACATCCGTAGGGGCGAGGTCCCCTCGCCCTTGCGACCTGCGGGCATCTTCTGCCTCTTGTAGCAGCAGCTCCGCGAGCTGTAGGTGCGTGAGCGCGGCCTCAGGCCGGTGGCGCACCTTAGCGCACACCTCCAACGCCTGCCGGTAGTAGGCCCTAGCCTTCTCTTTATCCCCCAGCAGGGCAGCGGCCGCGCCAAGATGGCGGGCGATGCAGGTGCCGCCGAAGTTTAGCATCGAGGCGACGCCGCTTAGCCGCTGTGCCAGTACTCCAGCCGCCTCTCCGTCCCCGACCAGCACTGCCGTCTCAAGCAGGTTTGTGAGTATCGTTATGGGTACTTCATCTTCAGCCGGGCCGACTCCAAACTGGGTAAGCGTCAGTTGAAGGAGGCTTTGGGCTTCGGCTACGCGGCCCAGGTGGGCGAGGCAGACGCCCCGTTGGACTCCAATACCCGGCACCTCCTCCGCTCCCGCCGTCTGGGCTGCCTGGGGCAGCAAGGAGAGGACCTCCTCTCCCCGGCCCAGGTATAATAGGGGCCGCAGTTGCATACCATTTCGAAACTGCCTGCCGAATACGGGTGCGCCGAGCTCGTCAGCCCGGGCTAGCAGGCGCTCTCCCGCCTCCAACGCGGCCTCCAGACGGCCATCCAGCGTGAGCAGGATGCCTTCAATATAGAGTGCCCGCAAGACAGGCTCCGGGTCCTTGGTGCGACCAGCAAGCTCAGCCAACTGGCGCAGCATCTCTTCGGCCCGCTCCCGCTGACCCCAGTCAAGGTAGGCTAAGGCGCTTCGGTGCAGGATATGCCCCAGTGTCCTCGCGCTCACCCCCTCATGACGCTCTCGCGTGAGCTCCTCGGTCAGCCGTAACCTCTTCTCCTGGCGCTGCGGCGAATTCCCCGGGCCTATGCGCTCGCCAGCGGCCAAAAAGAGCGCCTCCGGCTGGTCCAGCTCTCGGGCTAACTCCAGCGCCCGGTCAAATAGCGCCGCAGCCTCCGTGTGCTGTCCGGCAACGTGCCTAACATTCCCCATGGCTATGTCGGCGTATAAGCGACCGGCCGTATTTGGTAGCGCGTGACGGTCCGCGCGCTCCGCCCAATGGCTGTAGCTCTGAGTCCCGTATATAGTAACGTTCCCGTAACGGTACAACCCTTCAAGGGCCAGGCGGCAGACGCGCGATGAGCGCACTCGGTCATCCAGAGCCTCGGCCAAGGCCAGCGCTTGCGGGGCTACCTCCTCCACCGCTCGCATAGGCTCACCGGCAGGCATGAGGGATTCCGCCAGGGCCAGCAGCAGGTCACATCGCTTAGCGCTGTCGCTAAGGTCTAGGACCTCCTGCACCTGTAGGCAGCGCTCCAGGTGTCCCACCGCCTCTCCATAAGCGTACACAGCTATGGCTCTTCTTGCTGCCATTTCCCCATACTCTACGGCTTTGGAAAGATCGGCAGGGTCTGATGAATACGAGAAGTGCTCGGCCAGCTCAACCGCGTGCTCCTCTAAGCGGGCGGCGTACTGTGATTCCAGGGCCCTCGCCACCTGCTGGTGGAGCCGGATGCGCCGCGGCGCGATCATCTCCTCGTACAAGGTCTGACGGAAGAAGGCGTGAGCATAGCGGTACTGGACCGAGCCGGCGCGGGACTTTTCCTCAAGGACTCCCACTCGTACCGCCTCCTCGATGGCCGCTATCAAAGGCTCTTCTTCTATCTCCGATACCGCCCGCAGCGTCTCCAGCGCGAAGTCCCGCCCGATGACCGCGGCTACGGTCAGCAGCCGGTTGCACTCCGGGCTGAGTCTGGAGAGGCGCTTGCCTATGACGTCCCTTAGACCTTCCGGTATGCTCATCTCCAACGGAGTGTTTCCAGTCCCCTGCCAGCGCCCATCCTGGCGGGTCACCATCCCTTCCTCAACAATGTAGCGCAGCACCTCCTGGATAAACAGCGGATTACCCTCGGTCTGCCGGTGGATGGCCTCCGCCAGGCCCCAGGGGGCCTCCTGTCCGGACATGATCGTTATCATCCGGTGTACTTCATCGACGGTGAGTCCCCGCAGCGCGACTCTACCAAAGCTGCTGGCTCTCCTCAGCTCTGCCAGGGTGGAAGACAAGGGGTGCGCCCGGTCTACCTCTACATCTCTATATGTGCCAACAATGAGAAGTCGTACACCGGTTAGATTACGGGCGATGTGGGCCAATAAGTCCAGGGTGCCTCTGTCGGCCCAGTGCAGGTCCTCCAGCACTATGAGCAGGGGCTGTACGTTAGAGGCGTTGCGCAAGAAAGCCGAAATCGACTGTAGCAGTCGCCACCTGTCCTCATCCGGGTCAATACCGGCAGTACTTGGGGATAGGCTTACCTTCTCTCTTATCTCTGAGACTATCCTGGCTACATCACCTGCTCCTGTCCCCAATTCCTCTTTCAAGGCATCAGGGGGCCGGGCCAGCACGTAGGTGCGCATGGCCTCGACAAAGGCAAGGTATGGCAGTGATAAGGAACCCTCCTCGTAGCAGTGGCCCACGAGGGCCTTACCGCCGCGCAGGGTTACATAAGTTGCTAACTGCTCGCAGAAGGCGGTCTTGCCTATGCCAGGCTCTCCGACAACCATTGTTAGCGAGCCAACCCCTGACATGGCATTATCAAAGGCGGTATGTAGCCCCTTTAGCTCTGCTTCTCTGCCAACGAAGCTGCGTCTATAAATTGGGTTGTCGGTGTTAGAGTTCTGTTGTAGGGGCGATTCGCGAATCGCCCCTACGTCGGCCTGACGAGGGGATAGATCGATGCTCTCTAACGCGCGTAGCACCTCAGTGGCTGAGGCAGGTCTCTTACCGGGGTCTTTCTCAAGCAGCCTAAGAATGAGTCCTTCGAGTGGCTGCGGCAGGTCCGGCCGGTGCCAGGACGGCGATACCGGCGGTGTGTTTATGTGCTGACTGATGATGCCTATGCTGTCGTCTCCCACAAAGGGAGGCCGGCCAGTTACCATCTCATACAGCATGGCGCCAAGAGAATATAGGTCCGACCTCTTGACTGGCTCGCCGCCCATGGCCTGCTCCGGCGGCATGTATGACACCGTGCCGACCATCATGCCGATCTGGGTGAGCCTAGAGCGGTCCAGCGCTACCGCAAGTCCGAAGTCGCCTATCTTAGCCGTGCCGTCCAGGGTGAGCCAGACGTTGCCCGGCTTGAGGTCTCTATGGACTATTTCGTGAGCGTGGGCATGCTCCAAGCCCCGGCATACCTCTATGGCTATCTTTAGTGCCCGCTCTAAGGTGAGCTTGTGCTCCGGCGCTTTTTCTATAAGTCCTTCTACATCACCGCCGGGCATGAATTGCGAGATTATGTATGGTTGGCCATTTTCTTCTCCAATTTCGTAGACGGTAACTATGTGGGGGTGGTCTCCCAGCTTGCCCATGGCCTGGGCTTCACGGATTATCCGCGCTCTGGCGGTGTCGTCTAAGCCCGCCAGCTTGATAAGAGCGAAGGCCGCATCCCGGTCCAGACGCCCGTCGTGGGTTAGAAATACAATCTTTTTGCCGCCTTCGCCGAGGAATCGCTTTACTTCAAAGCGGCCGTCGACAAAAGAGGTGGGAACGGCGGGCGCGCTGACAGTGGGCAGGGCCGAAGCTTCTGCTGTCGGCGTGGCAGCGGAGGACGCCGCCGGTGTAGCAGACGGCGCAAGGGGCGCGCCACAGGAGCGGCAGAATCTAGCGTCAATCCTTATCTCGGACCCACACGCAGCACAAACTGGTTGAAGCTTGGCCCCGCACTCTTCGCAGAACGAGGCCCCTTCTTGATTTTGGTATCCACAGGAGGAACATAACATATACAGGCCCTTTCACTTCCATAGGTGGCTAAAAACATAAGCCGACTTGTACTACCTTATTGCTGGCACGATACATTCTTTAAGATAGTCTGTCAGTCGAGCAGTTTACGTGATATAGTATAATATCATAAGGAGAAATAACATGTCTGAAATGCGACGGGTGTGACCATCTTTTGTAACAAGAAGTCGTAGGGGCGGTGGCTTGTCCCCGCCCACCTCGCTGTATAAGTAGATGGTGGTCTCTACGGGGATAGTCATCCTACTGGTTTGTTTAGATTATTGTATTATCTAATACTACAGTAGTTAAGGGCAGGGACCAGCCCTGCCCCTACATTTGGACGGGCAAGTCTTACTCCCTTATATTCCAACAACTATTGGTCACACCCAATGCAACCGTCAGGGTTTTTGGTACAAGATAATCAGCCGCTTATTGGTATTACTATATGAGAGCAAGCCAACCCCGCCATTATCCTTATGAGATCTTACCTTCTAGACAGTCCGCTGTTAGCAGCTTATATCAATGGCAGACCAGCCGCTATTTCCTTAGTTTCTCCCTTGATAGACCGAAAAGAGGTATCCACTAGTATCTTGGTCTACAAGGAGGAGTATATATGAACAGAAGCGAGTACGAAATTCATCGCCCTTATATGCTTAGGAATCTACCAGGAGTGGAGATAGACATTCCCTTTGAGGGAGACGTCGAGGCATGGTTGGTAAGACTAGAGGTATATACTCCTTTCGACCAGGATCGAATACGGGATCTGGAGCGATGGCGACACGCCACCGATAAGGAGCGAGGTCAAGCATTTTATGGCATCCTGAGTATGATTGATGCGATGAAAGATAGTCTCCGCCCAAAACCACCGCTTGAGGTTCGATTTCCGAAGTCGTACCAGGGGGTTAAAAGCGAAGCCGAAATTGGGGCATGAACCGAGAATCAGCGACTGCCGCAGAAAAGATCCGGCAAGTGCATACCGACCTCTTTTTTTCTTACGATCCCTTTCACACCATGTCTGCCTCACGAGTGAGGCATGTTCCTTATGCAGAGGTGCAAATCCCCATCCTCTCACTCGAAGACTTATTATCCACAAAGTTATTTTCAACAGGCCGAAGGACTGGCGAGATATCGCTGATATGCTCTATTCCCAAACAGAGTTGGTCGATATTGCTTACATCCGCCAATGGCTTTCCTATTTCTTCCCGCCAGATGAAACCAAGAGCAAGAGCGATGAAAATAGGCTCGATGCGAGAATCAAGTTGTTTGGAGACCTCTGGAATTCCATACAAAGACAGAGCGAAAAGGAAGGGCTGTAAATCCAGCGGAGTTCCTTCCCCATCAGAATCTTCTAATAAGCTAACAGTTGTCCCTGACCTACCCCTTTTATCCCATACTGCCCAAGCTGCGGCCACCCAATATATGAAGATGCAAATGGTCCACCTCGGAGCCGGAATCCGCTCCAATATTTGCTACTACGCGATAGCCTCTTACGCCCAGTCCTTCTGCCTTAGCTACCTGATTCAATACCTCTATCATAAGTCCCAGAAGTACGCTGTGGTCGCCGGTTATATAGGCCAGCGACGGAATATGCTCTCGTGGTGCCACTAACACGTGGGTTGGCGCTCTGGGACTTATGTCCCGGAAGGCCATGACAGTGTCATCTTGATGGAGAAACTGGGCAGGGATATCGCCAGCGCTGATCCGGCAAAAGATGCAGGTATTTTCTGCCATTGTCGTCTCCGAAAGGCCGATTTATCACCGTCAGTCTATCATTAGACGCTGGCAGGCTCAAGATTTGAGGTGTATAATGCGCATTAGTATGATCACTAAAATAGGATCACTAAAATAAATATAGCGGCTAATCAAGAGTATTGTTATACTGTTGCTAACACAAAAAGGTTGATATATAATCTCAGCACAAGAAGTTTATAATCTTAATCGACAATATAAAGAACCAGGGGGTCTTCATGAAGATCGAAATAGAAGAAACGGGTGTTGTTCCAATAAGCGAGGCGGAGCTAGAGAGCTTTGAAGATGATGCAAATAAATTCCTCAGGGGTGAGAAAGACCCCATGGAGTTCCAAGCTCTCCGATTAAAAGAGGGGACCTACGGACAGCGCCAGGCAGACGTCCACATGATCAGGGTGAAGGTTCCGGGAGGAATCCTTACCGCGCGTCAGATGGAGGTCCTGGGCGACGTTGCCCGTAACTATACTCCCCTGGATAGAGGCCATATCACTACCAGAGAGAATATACAATACCATCACGTACCTCTGGAGGATGCGGTAAAGACCAAGTGGGACCTGGCGAAAGTAGGCCTCACTAGCAGAGAGGCCTGCGGCAACACTGTTAGAAACGTTAATAGCTGCCCGTTAGCCGGTATCTGCCGTAACGAGGTATTTGATGTCACTCCATATCTGGCTGCGTACGTGAGGTATTTCATCAGGAAGCCTTTTACTCAGGCCTTGCCCAGGAAATTCAAGACTTCCTTCTCCCCATGCCTTTCTGACTGCGCGACCGCGCCCCTGCATGATCTAGGCTTCGTTGCCCAGGTGAAGGAGATCGATGGAGTCGAGCGGAAGGGCTTCCGGATGCACGTAGGCGGCGGCAGCTCCATCATGCCTCGTCCCGCCCCGGTGCTCTATGAGTTCGTGCCTGTGGAGGAGTACCTGAAGGTAAGCGAGGCCGTCCTCAAGATCTTCAACCGCTCCGATGAGCTTAGAAAGAACCGTATGATGGCCCGCATCAAGGTACTGGTAGACAGGATAGGCATCGACGCTTTCCGCGGGCTGGTGGAAGAGGAGCTTAAGGAGCCCTGGGCCCAGGAGAATATCGACCCTGAGCCGTACATGATGAAGAACTATGAGAAGACGCCTAAGCCATATTCTCATACCAATGGACACCAGGACCCGGGAGAGAGCAACCCTGAGTATCAGTACTGGAAGGGCACCAACCTTGAGCCACAGCGGCAAGAGGGGTACTACGCGGCCTGGGTGCATGTCCCTCAGGGCGACATCTCAAGCGACCAGTTCTACAAGCTGGCCCAATTATCACGAGATTACGGTAACGGCCATCTTCGCCTGGACGCCGAGCAAGACCTGGTGTTCAGATGGATGCCGGAGCACGAGCTCTTCAACTTCTGGCAGGCTCTCAACAATATGGACCTGGGAGAGGGAGGCGTCCACGAGATTACCAACACCACCTCTTGCCCGGGGACCGATAGCTGCAAGCTGGGTATCACTGCCTCAATGGGCGCAAACCGGGCCATCCGCCAGAAGCTTCTAGAGATGAAGATAGATGACCCGCTGGTAAAAAAGATGCACGTCAAGATAAGCGGCTGCCCCAACGGCTGTGGCCGGCACCACATAGCAGACATTGGACTTCAGGGCGCATCAGTAAAAGGCGAAGCAGGTCAGCAGGTCCCAGCCTATGAAGTCTACATTGGCGGCAGCTACCTGGGCGCCGACTTCAGGTATGCCAAGCGAGTAAGCACCAAGATACCGTCCAAGCGTACACCGGATGCTGTAGAGAGGGTTATACACTTTTACCTTGAGCAGCGTCAGGAAGAGGAGCCCTTCAACAAGTTCGTGGACAGGGTAGGATTCAAGGCCTTTGAGGATGTCCTGGCAGAGTTCAAAGGCGTTGGCCCTGTATCAGAGAATCTAGAGCTTTATCAGGACTGGGAGCGCATCGGCCTCTACAAGCTGGAGCGCGGCGAAGGGGAGTGCGCAGTCTAGTCTAAGTTGTCCTCTCTCCCTCCGAAATATATATCGGTATGTGGTAGGGGCGCACCTATGTGTGTGCGCCCCTACCACATACCGATATATATTTTAATGTGCATCAAGCATCTGTGGGAGAGGGTTAGGATGAGGGATGCACCTCAGCTTGTCAACCACAGTACTACCTTTTAAAGGTTGAACAGTCCGAACCTTATCGCCGCCTCCTCTGTAGTTCCTCCCAGATATCCTTAGGAGTAAGACCACGGGAAGATAGCAGAATTAAGCTGTGGAACCATAGATCAGCCATCTCACTGACCACGCGATCAAGCTCAGGATTCTTGGCAGCTATGACCACCTCGCCGGCCTCCTCGATGACCTTCTTGCCGATCCTATCGATACCCTGGATGAATAAAGAAGCTACGTAGCTGCCCTCTGGCTTGTCACGCTTTCGGCTCTCGATAACTTCAAAGATCTCTTCCAGAAAATCAGATGGCTTCTTGGATGGAGTCTCTTGTGAGGCCGCGGCCGACCTTATCTCGCGAAGGTCGGGATAATTAAAAAAGCATGATTGTGACCCGGTGTGGCATACCGGACCCTCAGGGTCTACTTGTATCAGGATTGCATCACCATCGCAGTCAATGCAAATGCCTTTAACATTTAGAAAGCTGCCCGAAGTATCACCCTTATGCCACAGCTCACTGCGGCTCCGGCTCCAGAACCAGGCCTGGCCTGACTCAACGGTACGCAGCAGCGCCTCCGCATTCATGTGGGCCAGCATCAGCACCTCTTTACTGTCGGCGTCCTGGACTATTGCCGGGATTAAAGATTGGGAATCGAAGGTAAGCATATAAGTGAGCTCTCTTCCTTTATGGAATAATGATTAAACTTGTTTGAAGTGTAAGAAATCGACATGTAAAAAGCAAACTGTGCTATTGGTCACTGCTTCGAAAATAGAAGAAAAGGGCGCACACGTAGGTACGCCCCTACAGGATTACGCAACTGGTAGGGGCAGACCTGCGTGTCTGCCCTGAGACCACGCCCATTTCATCACATGGATAGCTGAACATCTATTACTATAGTAGACTAATGCCAAGCATCTTGCTTTATCTTGGCGGAGTAGAAAACAGGCGGTATGTTTAAAAGAAAAGGCTTTATTATAGGGATAATCGTATTAACTGTTGTTGCCGCTCCTATAATCTGGTGGCTGGCCTCGCCCTTGTTCCTGAACACTCGCCTTAACGAGGAGTTCCCATTATCAGCGTCGGCTTTAGTGCCATCGGACATGAGCAGGCAAGAGGTGGAGAAGCAGATGGCCGATGCCGCCAAAATGGAGACTAGGATGGATGAGAAGATGCCTTTATTGCAAGCCCTTCCATGTGGTGTTTAGTGTGGCTACCCTTAAATAAAGCCTAGCGACCGGCTTCCGCCACACTGCGGTGTTCATTGTCCAGAGCGCCCACGTTGATTATCCTGGCTTTGACAATCTGGCTCTTGCCCTTTAGCTCAAAATCCTGCGCCTCAGCATAAGGGTATGTATGGCCGACTGAGCGGTAAGTGTCTTCGGTTATAATAACCTGTCCAGCCGCGGCTACAGATTGCAACCTGGCAGCGGTATTTACGACGTCTCCAAGGGCGGTGTAGTCCTTGACCTCTCCACCACCTACGTTGCCTACAAAGGCCTCTCCCGATGCCACGCCACCACCGACGTGCAAATGGTACTCGCCCATTACCTCCATCATGCCCTTCACTATGGATACCGCCGCCTCTACCGCTCTGGACTCGTGGTCCTCGGGACGGAATGGGGCGCCGAAAAAGGCCATGACCTCATCTCCCACCAGCTTGTCCAGCGTTCCGTCCAATTTAAAAATAACGTCCGACGCCAGCCAGTAGAAATACTGAAGCCGTTCAGCCACTTCATCCGGCCTGAGTTGCTCTGCTAACGTGGTGAAGCCCCGGATATCTACAAACATAACAGATATGTTTTTGACCTCACCACCAGGAGGAGCGAACTCGTAACACATAGTGCAAAGATGGGGGTTCTTTCGAGATGGGCGGATCTGGACGATTCGAAACGGTACTGAGGATACTCCACGAAAAGGCGCAAGGCACTCCTTACAGCGCGCATTAGAGGGAAAGAGCCTATAAAGCGGCCTGAAGCCATGCGCTCCACCTACTAAAGACCTGATCCATCCCACGATTTTAAAATACATTATGTTTATCCAGTCAAATCAAAAGCAGTTCTATAGCCTGACCGGCACTCCATGCTCAAGTAGATACTCCTTGGCCTGCCTGACAGTGTAAGTCCCATAATGAAATATCGAAGCACAAAGGACTGCGTCTGCTTTCCCAACAGTTACAGCATCATATAGATGATCAAGAACGCCAGCGCCGCCGCTGGCTATTACCGGCACACTTACCGCCTCTGAGATCGCGCAAGTAAGCTCCAGGTCATAGCCGGTCTGCTGACCGTCTTTGTCCATGCTGGTAAGCAGGATCTCTCCAGCTCCTTTAGTTACTGCATCTCTAGCCCACTGCACCGCGTCCAGACCGGTAGGGGTGCGGCCACCGTGGGTATACACTTGCCACTTAGCACCTTCTGTAGTTGTATTATCCCGCTTTGCGTCAATCGCAACAACTATACACTGGCTGCCAAAACGCTGCGCTCCCTGAGTTATCAAATTTGGGTCCTGAATAGCAGAGGTATTCAGAGAGATCTTGTCCGCGCCTGCATCCAGCATAAGACGGATATCCTCGACGCTGCGCAGCCCACCGCCTACCGTAAGAGGAATAAAGACCTGGTCTGCTGTACGTGCTACAACATCAACCATGGTCTTACGGTGGTCTGAGGAGGCAGTTATATCCAGGAACACCAGCTCATCGGCGCCCTCTCGATCGTAAAAGGCGGCAAGCTCCACAGGGTCTCCGGCATCCCTAAGCTGCACAAAGCTGATGCCTTTGACCACTCTGCCATCGGTTACGTCTAGACATGGTATGATCCGCTTGCTCAACATTACTATGGCTCCTTGGCGGCTTGTCTTAGGAAGGCGGTAAGGCCAACGATCCAGAGAGGCACAAAGACCAGCGCTACACCCAGACTGCCTCCAGGACCTTGCCTATAAGAGAACTCGTCCATCGGAATAATATAATATCTTAGAAGCTCGTATATGCTCTGAGGTAAGGAGATTATACTCACTATGGTAAATATAGCAAGCATGCCGGTTAGATATGCCCTATTCAAGAAGGGCTGAGTTGGGTCATCTGTATCTCTGACGAATCTCCTGCCGGAAAAGTGACCCAACCAAATGATCCCACCAACTACCGACATGGTTATGCCCTTGATGAGGTCGTCACGGTACTGGTTCTCGCGCTCTCGCAGTTGTCTCTCATTCTGCTCTTCAGGCGTAGGAATACCAGGCCTGACGACCCAGCCTGGCTCAGCAGGGATCGGCCTGCCCATGCCCATAGGAGGACTGCCGTAGCTAAACTCTCTTCCAAATGCGTCGCTCAAACCAGCTTTAAAAAGAGTAGAAAGTCCGAAAGCCACTACGATGGTAGTGATAATCAATACACAGTAAAAATAGCCCACGACTAGAGTAAGAAAAGAGAGGGCCACGGGTTGGCCTCCCCGAGATCTGATCATCATGAGGACTACAACAGCAGCCACAACCGCTATTACCGCTAAGATTGACAAAGGAATAATAAAACCCAAAGAGTCCATACTTCCTTCCCTAAAAACTTAAGATTATTTGGCGGTACCATTTAATATCCTACTTAAAGGTACCCAGCGCTCTCGGACTTTTCCTATTAGGTAGATAGAGCCGGTAATACACACCAGATCGTCTTCGCCCGCTATGTCTAGGGCTTTGTCTACAGCCGCCATAGGATCATTTTCCCATATAACGTTGGCATTAACATTATATACGATCCTGGCCATCTCCTCCGGCGGTGTGAACGGTTTGCCCGCCACTTTGGTTGCTGTAGTTATGACGGCGCTAGCCAGAGGAGCAAGCTCTTTCACAATCTCTTCTGCCTCTTTGCTAGCTATTACACCTAAGACAAGTATAAGGTTCCGATAGGAGAACAGCCCGGTTAAGGCATCGGCTAAAGTCTTCGCCTTAGCCGGATTGTGCGCTCCGTCTATCACCACCATCGGCCGCTCCGCCAGCACCTCCAGACGACCGGGAACTCTCGATTCCTTAAGCCCCCCTCTGATAGCCTCTTCAGGAATATGAAGCCCGCGCTCTCTTAAGCATTCAATAACACCCAGTGCTACAGCAGCGTTGGATATCTGATGCGCCCCAAGTAGACCAACCTCCAGACGATTTAATTCAGCATCGCCTTTACGCCACCTAAAAGAGGAGCCAGTGGGAGCAACGTCCAGGATATCATAGGATATTTCACGTCCTATTCTATACAGCGGAGAGCCGGTCGCCTTGCACTCTGCTTCAATCACTCGCAAGGCCCCTTCATGATCGACGCCCGTCACCATCGGAATGTTCCTTTTGGCTATACCAGCCTTGTGCCAGGCTATATCCTCAACAGTAGGACCCAGGCTCTCAGCGTGGTCCATTGACACGTTGGTTATAGCAGTCACCTCCGGACTGAGGACGTTGGTGTAATCGTACCGTCCGCCTACACTTACCTCTACGACTGCGACGTCTACTTTCTCGCGAGCGAAGTACCAGAGGATTAAGGCAAGCCAAAGCTGTACGTAATTGACAGGCCCCCATTCGGAGCTATTGAATTCTGAGACGATAGACTTACTGGACTCGACAAGCTCTATCATGACGTCCGGGTCCATGTAACGACCGTTGACTATGGCCTTTTCTATAGGACTCTGTAGATAAGGTGAGGTATGCAGACCGACCTTGTAACCCGCCTCCATAAGGACTTGGGCTGCTAGAGAGCAGGTAGAGCCTTTGCCGCTGGTGCCGCCGACGTGCACGCTCTTAAACTGCTTTTGTGGGGAGCCAAACATCTCTAAAAGAGCTATAGTGGCGGGTATACGCTTTTTGCGGGCATTTTCTATAGCCTGGGGGTCAGCAGGCGCCTCTGAGGGACCTTTGATAAAGGACTCTATATACTTCACAGCCGCGTGATATGACTGTATGTCAGCTTTCATTACTGAGGCACTTCTATTCCTAAAAGTTGAGGCACGCCCACGCCCAGCAGATAGCCTAGCAAGGCAGCGCCAGTGCCAATGACCACTATCTCAATGCCTGAGCGTACCATGGACTTTCTGACCATCCGTCCTTTTCCAGCGCCAAGTCCAAACAGAGCCAACAATGAGAGTCCAACAGCAGGAAGAATAGCGGAATCCGCCGGAGTTATTACGAAGTATGCAAGTACCGGTACTATGGCCCCTATTATAAACGAGAGGCCCATTACCAGAGAGTCTTTAATAGGGCTTTGAAGCTCTGCAACCTCTGGGTCTAGCCCAAGCTCCTTTACGGCCATAGTCTTTAGCCATAGGTCCTGGTCTTTAGATATTCTTGTAGCAAGCTCCAGGGCCTCGTCGTAGCTCATCCCCTCTCGCTGGTATATCTCTATCAGCTCTGCCAGCTCTTCGGCAGGATTATTCATGATCTCTTCGGCTTCGCGGTCTAGTTCTGCTACATGAAGCTCCTTCTCAGCCTTGGATGATATATAACTCCAGCAGCCATGGAGACCATTCCACCCAAGGCCCCTGCCAGCCCTGCAATTATTACTATGGAGTTAGCGGATGTTGCGCCAGCAACCGATGACGTTAGCGCCACAGTGCTTATAAGGCCATCTTGCGCGCCAAAGATCACCTCTCGCACCCGTTCTGTAGCCACTATGCGCGCCTTCTCGCCCGAGACCTCTCTTGCCGCATCGTGGGCAGAAGATGGCACGAGGTCTGCTGTCCTATCAGTATAGGTCTGTGTTGTGCTAGCCTTGACCGGCTCCTGGGGCCCATCCCTCAAGCGACGCTTCAGGTCGTCCAAACTCTCCTGGAACAGCTTTTGATGGTAGCCCTCTCGCTCCATGGCTAGACGGAAGCTCGCCGCAGCCTCCAGGCGGCCCTCACCCTCGGCCTCTTTCAGCATACGGGGGTACATAGTCTCCATCTCGTAGCCCTCTTCGAGCACTACCTTCTCCAGGTTCTCCACTGTGCTCTTCACCTCACGCAGGGCCTTCAGATGGGATATGGCGTGTATGGTCTCGGAGCCGGCCACCTCAAGAAATATCTGCGCAACCTCAGGATAGCCCTCTTCCATCGCTTTCATAGCATAAGCGTTATAAAGGCGATTGGCCTTGGCCTCGCCGATAAAAGCGCTCCACAGGTTTATATCCGTTTTAGTCGGTGTCTTTTTTACTGGACTTTCCATTGCCTTACAGCTTTCAAGAACTCATCGGTATCTTCCGGCCTGCCGACGCTTACCCTGATTGAGTTAGTAAAGGGCGCGCTCTCTATCTGCCTTATTAAGATGCCCTTTTCCATCAGAAACCTCTTAAGGTCTCCGGCTCTACCATTGTTAAGTGGACAAAGTATAAAGTTGGCCTGAGAAGGTATAGGCTTTAGAAAAGGTATATTGTTCAACTCAGAGTATAGCCTCCCCCTCTCCTCTATTATCGCCTTAATCGACTTACCTTGCTCGTCCAAGTCCTCCAGGGTAGCCATAGCTGCCACCAGGGCTGCTACGTTAACATTGTAAGGAGGCTTCATAGTAAGGATAATCTCTGTTATTTGGGTAGGGCATATCCCATATCCAACTCTCAGACCGGCCAGACCGGCCCACTTGCTGAAGGTCCGCAGGACTATCAGCCTGTCGTTTTCAATGACCATTGGCACAGCCGTACAGCCGCAGAACTCATAATAGGCCTCGTCTATGACCACAATGGCCCCGGTGCTCAAAAGCTCCTCTACCTCAGTGGTACTTAAAGCATTCCCAGTGGGATTGTTGGGCGAAGCGATAAATATTAGCTTAGTCTTCTCATCTACCGCGCTCTTTATGGCATCAATATCAAGGTATAAGCCCTCTTTCCTGGGGATCTCCAAAATCTCGCCGCCGCAAACCGCGGTATTGAACTTATACATACCAAACGTGGGAGGACAGCTTATTACTTTGTCACCTGGAGTTATAAAGAGGCGCGTGATCAGGTCTATAAGCTCGTCGCTGCCGCTGCCCGCCACTATATGCTCTATGGATACACCGGCATAGTTGGATAAGGCTGCCCTAAGATTGCGCTGTAGCGGGTCTGGGTATATATGGTACCAGGGAAAGCTAGCTATGGCCTCTCTAGCTTTTGGAGATGGCCCGTAGGGATTTTCATTTCCATCAAGCTTTATAAGCTTGTGTTCAGGTATGCCGAGGCGAGCGCTAAGCACGTCCACCGGCTCTATGGGGCTGTAAGGCTCAAGAGCGCGGAACTGAGAGGCCACCATACCTAATATATCTATGCGGGAAAAGTTTTTTGTGCTGTCTTTCATCATAGTTGTCTATGTCAGTTTAACTGATACCGTGAGGAATGAAAATAACATTAGATGTCATTGCGAATCGTCATGTTATTTATTCAATGCTTTGCAGAATTGACGCAGCCACCTACACAACCCCTAACTGCTTCATGGTTACCAAATCTTCCTGAGAGTACCCCAGGTCCTGGCAGATTATCTCACCATTATGCTGTCCCAACAGAGGCGCTGGAGAATAGATATTCCAGGAAGACTCCGAGAAGCGGTACGGAGCGCCCACGCCTTTAAACGTACCGATAACCGGATGCTCCATGTCGATAAACAGTCCTCGTTCTCTAAAATGCTCGTTAGCGAATAGGTCAGGGATAGTATTAACAGGAAGACAGGGTATGTGGTTTTCCACCTGGAACAACTGATATAATTCATCCCTAGTATACTGTATCGTCCACTCTTCCATTAGTGGTGTCAAAGCGTCCAGATTGTCCATACGAGAGCGGGCGTCCTGGAACAGCTCAAGCTGTGCCCAGTCCGGGTCGCCCATGACTTTCCTCAGATTGATCCAAAAATGGTCCAGAATGACCTGTAGAGAGATATAGCCGTCTTTGCACCTTAACGGGCTTCGGCTGGCGACCATACGGCTCATTCCCGCGATTCTGCTCGGAGTCTGGCCCTGATGGTAATGGCTCATGACATCGCCGCGCATTATCACAGCTAGAGATTGCTGCTCAGAGATGTCCACGTGCTGGCCGTTTCCTGAGATATCTCTAGCCATCACGGCCATCATCGTCCCAGAGGCGGCGGTAAGGGCCGCCAGAAAATCTCCGGAGTGACCCGGGGCCTTCATTGGATGATGGTTCTCCCAGTCCTCTACCCCACCGGGAGTGGCATAGCCAACGCCCCCGGAGTGCATGCCGATCAGATCGTTGCCCTTATAGTCTCTATAAGGGCCGGTGTGTCCAAAAGGTGTTATTGAGGTAACTATTAGCTTGGGATTTAGAGCGCTCAGCGAGGCGTAGTCCAGACCTAGCTCATCCATCAGCGCCGCTGGATTGTTCTCTACAAGAATGTCCGCCTCACCCACTAATTGCTTAAAGACCTTCTTACCAAGAGGGACCCGAACATCGAGGGTAATTCCCTTCTTGCTGGTGTTTAGATAGGCAAAAAGCAGGCTCTTTTCCAGATGCGGGACATCTTGTGGAAATGGGCCATACTTACGAGAGGAGTCTCCCACACCGGGAGGCTCTATCTTTATAACCTCTGCTCCCATATCAGCCATTAGCTTGCAACAATAAGGGCCTGAGATGAAATCAGCTAACTCAATGACCCTTAGGCCAGACAATGCGCCATCCGCCATCAAAACTCCCCCTATATGGAAATACTTGTAGTGTCCTTCCCGGAATGGGTGATGCAAATCCTGTAGGGGCGCACCTGAGTGTGCGCCCTGACCACCGATGTATATAACCTATCGTTTGCATATGTATCCATTTGTTTCGGCATTGCTGCGATTGAGCCAGGACAGACACGTAGGCTGCCCTACATTATGATGATCTGCAGCATGCATCGAATGGGAAGGACGAGCTATTAGAGAGTCCTAATTGGTCTATGTTAAAAGAGGCTTTTCTCCATTATATGAATTCGGCAGCCAGTCGGGAAGTACCTAGCTTCCCGTCACGCCAGGGCCAGTCCTCAGCTACTTAGAGGGACCACCGATCGACAGTAGCAGCCATCTTACGAAGCAGTTGTATCGCCGGACCTAACTACCACCGGCGCTAGCGCACCAACCCGGCGTTCCCTCTGCCAGAACACCACCGACAGTAGATAGCATAACATTATGAGCAGAAGCAGCGCTCGGTAGCCGCTTATCAGAGACAGGTACTCTAACATGCCGCCAGCCATCGCACCGAGCAGGTTGGAAGCAAAGGAGATGTCTGCTTCCTCGGTATCTCGAAAGGAGTGGCTAAACACGACGTTGGCCAGAAACACGGGGAGGAAGGCCAGGATGCTTGCGATAGCGTAGCGCAGCACAGGACTTTCGATGCCCAGTAAGGTCTCCCGCGGCAGCAAGTAGCTCAACAGCAGGGATCCGAACAGGCAGAGGTAGAGCGGCTCCACTCTCAGGGACTGGAAGCGGCTGTTGACTAGAATAGCCACCAGTACGCTAACCAGGATAGCGAAAAATACCAGCGAGTTGACCAGCCAGGTAGTGCCAAAGAGCAGTGCGAAGCTGACGAGGCTATGCGTTTCCAGCAGCATGAAGGCTGCGCCCAGAAAGAAAAAGTGCCAGTTGAAGCGCCGCAGGATATTTCGCGGGGCGGCCACTGGCAGCATTATTGCAGCGATAACGGCTACCGTCGCGAGTCCCGCGAGATAGATCCCGGAAAGTCCGGGGTGCTTCAGATAGATGAAGGGCCAGTCATCGGTTGCCAGTGGCTGTTGCCCATCGCCCGCCAGCCGTCCGTAACCGACCACAGGTAGAGACCGTCCGCGCTCCGGCAGCCGAGCGCTGGGGTTCTCGGTGTATGGCACATCCAGCGCGGGTTCCAAGTGCTGTAGACGCGGTCCTGCCATCATGATAGCGGCGCGGCCCCAGGCGCCGAAGGCAGTAACGAAAGGCTCGTCATCGAATGCCGTATACATCATCCTCGCCAGCTTCTGGACCAGCCAGCCCTCTCTGTAGAAGTTGTAAAGGACTACCAGTCCATCGTCGCTCAAATGCGCGCGGGCGCTGGCAATGCCTTCCGTCGTCAGGAGGAAGCTCTCCAATCGCAGACTGGAAAAGGCCGAGGTTAAGGTAAGGGAATCAGTCAGTGCGAAGATAATCAGGTCATAAGATTCGTCGCTATTCTGAAGGAAGGCCCGGCCGTCATTGACGATCACCCTGACGCGTGGGTCATCGTAGGGGCGCTCGGGATGCGCGAAACGGCCGATCTGATAGATGATGGGATCGATCTCAACGGCGTCGACGTGCTCTGCGCCATGCATCAATGCAATGGCTACGTCGGTCCCGGTGCCGGCTCCAATCACCAGTACTCGACTATAGGGGCGCTCGCCGAAAAGCAGATACGGCTGAAAGTAAAACCCCTCTCTCATAAGGGAGGGGGCCGTGCCCTGGTGCCCCACCTGGTTGACACTGACTGCGTACCCACCTTCATTATTCGGCTCGGCCAAGATCCGGTAATACGGCGACCAGTATGCTTCCCCAGTCATCGTATAGACCATAAACAGAGTCGCGGCGAGAAACAAGATGCTTCGCAGCCACATGCGCCAGCGCAGCATAGGGACCAGGGCCAGCGCGAGAACAGAGAACCACACGAGCGGCGGCAGCGCTAGATACGACATGACGAAGAAAGCCGCGATTCCCGTGAGGCTGCCAAGGATATCCATCCCGTAGGCTTGCAGCGGTGGCAGTATAGTAAACAGCCTGGACAGAGGGCGCGCGAGAATTACGAAGGCGCCCGCAACCAGGGTAAAAAGCAGAGGCACAACCAAAAAGCTCTCCGTCTTTGCCGCTTCTTCCATGACGCCGTAGAACAGCATATAGCTGGACACAATGGGGAGCTCAAACTTGGTCGCTCCTACCGCCAGCACCATAAGCAATAGAAAGACCGGAAAGGGCGGTAGCCAGAGTCGCGGCCGCCGGCCAGCGAGTATCCCAATGCCGATGCCGAGGAACGACGCCAGCAGGATGAAGTTCATGAAGTACCCGACGTAGCGCACGTAAGCAGGTATCCAGCGGATACAAATGAGCTCGAAGAAGAGGATAGTGAAGCTCGTCACAAAAATCTGAAAACGGGCTTGCGCCGGCGACATGTGATTTATACCGAGCAAGTCCGAAGGCAAACGCCCTGCCTCTACTACGGCGTTTATTATCCGGCACAAGGTTGAGGAAGGATGGTCCAGGACTGCGGGCGGAATGTGAGGCTGCGTCATGTATGCTCTCCGTCCTCAAATTTTAGTCATTTTAAGCCGTAGCCATTCTCTGCTATTGGGAAGCCCGCGGCCCCGGGCAGGCATACTGTTGTACTCTTTGATATATCGACGCATTTGCCGGACCAAAGAGTCCTATGGATCTATCATAAATTAGGCAGCCAACCGGGAGAGACCCAGTTGGCTGCCTACAAGAAGACTATCCTAGGCCAAGAGGGCTATCTACCCTTCCAGACCGGCTTCCTCTTCTCAGCGAAGGCCTTCGCGCCCTCAATTACGTCATCCATGTGGTAGATATCCGGGCCTACACGGAGCTTAATGGCTTCCGTAATCGGTAACATAGCGCCCTTCGTGAGGTTCTCCTTCTGCCACCTTGTTGACAGGGGAGCACATTCCAGAATCTCGTTGGCGATCTCTTCTGCTGCGGGGATCAACTCGGCGTTGGTAGGCACTACCCTGTTTACCAGGCCAACCTCGTAGGCACGCTGAGCCGTCATATGACGCCCGGTAAATAGATACTCTTTAGCGATGCCCTGTGGTATGGTCCTGGCCAATCTGTGTGTCCCAACACCGGCGCCCCTGCCGCGTCTGCCCTCAGGAAGGCCCAGCCGTGCATGCTCTGCCGCAACGCGTATGTCGCAGGCAAGCGCCAGCTCAAGTCCTCCGCCCAGCGCATAGCCATTGATGGCGGCTATTATTGGCTTCCAAGTCTCGAAAGAACCACTGCTCAGGCTGGGAGCGGGCCATCCCTGACGATCTGCATCATCGAATGTCCCTCTATCTGCGGCCGCCTTCAGGTCTGCGCCGGCACAAAAGGCCCTATCGCCGGCGCCGGTGATAATAGCTATCCAAGCGTCGGGATCAGCATCGAAGTCGGTGAAAGACCTAGCGATCCCTTCGCTCACGTCCCTGCCCAGCGAGTTCATTCGCTCCGGCCTGTTGATAGTTATGTATACTATCTTGTCCTTCTTCTCATAAAGGACCGCATCGTTGTCTGCCATTTCCTAACCTCCCCTTAAAATTATCTTTTGTTACTCGTAACAGAATAACCTAAATTAAATGGATTATCTACCCAGCCAGACCGGCTTTCGTTTCTCAGCGAAAGCCCTTGCTCCCTCTCTAACATCTTCCATATTATAGATATCCGGGCCGGTCCGGAGTCTCATAGCCTCGTGCATAGACTTTAAATATCCACTCTCTGTTTTTTGGCTTATCGATGAGCATTCTTGCGAGGTCTAAACGACCCTATAGTAGTTTGATGCTATAATCTTGTCAATAGCATTGCGATCTGAACACAATGCCTAGCGTATGGAGATGAGATGTCAGACGCATGCGAGTCCGCGCGGAACCCGGCTCAAGATAGAATGCTTACCCCAGGAGAAATAAAGAAGCTACAAGAAGCGGGAGTTCATGTAGAAGGTCTCAAGGATTACTCGGCTGGCAGAGACTTATACAAAGATAGATCAGGAAATATCTATGTCAAGCCCAAAGGCGGCCGAGGACCAGGCGAAGAAACAGGTCTTAATGTAAATGACTATTAACGGAGGTAGAGATGGAATCAGATGTTTACGCAGCTTTCATATTGAGAGGATTGGAACTCGATCCACAGCACATCACTACATCTCTAGGGATGCTTCCATCCAAGACTTGGAGGGTAGGAGAGCTGCTTATTGAGCAAGCTATTCTGCGGCATAAGGATAATGGCTGGATGATAGCATCTGATCTTCCTTTATCGTGCGATCTTCAGGAGCATGTCAAATCTGTTATGGAAAGACTCCAACCTGGATGGCAGGTTTTAATGGAGCTATGCACTTCGTATGACGCAGAAATAAATTGCGTAGTCAAGAGCTATGGTGGGGATAGACCAGCAATCCTGTTTGAGAAAGATATTGTCAAGCTTGCTGCTGATTTGAATGCAGCGATCAATATTGATCTTTATGTTCTACCTAGACGCCGAAAGTCAACTCGGTCTGCTAACGTCAATGTCCCTTCAACCCCCTAGATTTTGATATAGACATTACACTACCGTTAAGGTCAGCCTGTAATTGGTATCCAAAGTGATGAATTCGACAATCTTATTACCGTTTATCCCGGTCTGCCGCCTTTAGGAGAATTCTAGATGGGTATAACCATAGTTCTTCAAGATAAGAATTCTAACCACATTGAAGTGGCGCACGATGAGAAGAACTTACTTCGTAAATTACTGCCTTCTTTTGATGATACTTCATATCAATGCCTAAGGTTTATCGATCTATATGGCGATACAATCTTTAACCGCCTTCAGATGAAGACCGTATTGTCCGAGCTGGAGCGTATTAGCAGTTGCGCCACAAGCGTCGAGGAGGAAGACCTACTTGGTCGTATAGAAAATCTTGCGAAACAATGTAAAAACAAGCCACACCTCTACTTAAAATTTTATGGGGATTAGTAGTAAATATACTCAGAAAGTCGCTAGCAGATTGCTGGCCGAAGCTGAGGCTCTAAAACATCTTTTCGCCAAATAGAACTCGGAGGAGACTCTTGGGGGAACCCGTCGAAGTACCTGGCAAACCGTTTCGTGGGGCACAGGCTCCGGAGGCGGCTTATGAGCACTTAGAATGGTATCATGGAGTACCACGCAAGGCAGCACACGAGCGACTACATCGTATCAAAGAAAACTCTGGACTTTCACCTACAGATAATGTAGTTATAGGACGAACAGGCGATGTATATGACGAGAGAACCGGTGAATGGATAGGTACATTGACACAGCCTTAGAAGGAGCGAACTATGTCCCGCTTACTCCCTAACTCTAAATTTGACCACGTGTTTGCAGTAATACGGGTCGACAAATATTCGATTCCAGTACAACCTAGTGACGCTATTATTGTTACCAAGATTCTGTGGTCACAAAAAGATGCTGAAAAAGAGGTCGCTCGCCTAAATCAATTGAATAGCGGAAAGAATTGTGAATATTTCTGGCAGGTTACAAGGCTCGAGCGCCAAACGGCTGCGCTAGAGAAGGACTAGAACTATAACTCGGTGGAGCCAGTTATTCAGTCCCCTTGATTTCAATATCTCCTGAATGGTACATCATCTAGTATATTTATGAAGAGCGCGGAGTACTGCAACGGATCGGGAGCGCAAACAGGCGAGGAAATGCCAGTCTCTTTCTTTACAGAGTGTTATCTCGTAGCTAGCTGGCCTTGTGAAGAGCTTTATCCCGTTGGCACCTTTTCTTCGGTCATCTCAGGGTCTTTTCGGATCTGTGGCGCGAAGAGGGCTATCAAGCAGACGCTGACTGCGGCCGCAGTTGTAAATACGGTGATGGTGTTGGGCGCGCCGAACCGGTCAATAGCCATGCCCATGGGCAGCGATCCCAACGGTTGCAGCCCCGACTCCAGGCTTTGGAGGGACATGACACGAGCCCGCATGCTATCATCTTTGGTCCAGAGCTGTATGAGGGTTGTAGTCAAGGTGGTGGATATTACAAAAAAGACTCCGGAGCCGATCAGACACGCCCATCCTAGCCAGATCATCTCCTGGCGGGAAAAAAGGAGGATCATGAGATCATAGCCAAGTAGAGTTATGATCATAATCCTACCCATCCCTCGGAAATTACCCTTATAGGCCAAAAACAGGGCGCTCGGGATGGCGCCGAAAGCCAGCCCGGAAGCTAAAAGGCCGTAGCCCACGGCCCATCCCTCGTCGCCTTTATAGAACACGTCCTTGGCGAACACCGGGAGAAATCCTACATATGGGAGGATAAGGAGAGGCTTTACACCATTAATCAGAATCAACGCCATAATGGCTTTGTCCTTGGCCGCATAGCGGATGCCTTCGATAAAGCTGGAGAATGGGGACTCCTTTTTCCTTGCGGCGGTGGGGCGCCCGGCCGTGGCCCTAATCAGGAAAGTGAAGAAGGCCGCGGCGAGTTTCATGATGGCAAGGACCACGAAGCAATAGCCTACGCCAGCAAATCCGATGATCATGCCAGCCAGGTTAGGCCCTACTATACGGCTGACATTGTTCCCAATAGTGTTAAGGGAGATGGCGTTAGTCAGGTTCTCGCGGGTGGTGATGTTGAAAACAAAGGCCTGTCTGGTCGGCTGATTGATGCCGTTGGTCAGCGCCTCAAGTATGATAAAAACGTAAAGGTGCCATACCTGTACCTGGCCGCTCAGCACCAGTACCGATAAAACCGATGCCTGACCGGCGCTGGCCATAGTCACCACTATAAGGACCAGGCGACGGCTGAACCGGTCGCCGAGGACGCCGCCTATTGGAGCAGCCACCAGGGCAGTACCTCCCCTGATGGCGTACAGGACAGCAAGCTGGGTGGCCTGGCCGGTGCGCTCGTAAAGCAGCCAGCCCAGACCTATCTGCTGAAGCCACTGGCCCAATCCGATCCCCAGCGTGCCCAGCATCAGGTAACGAAAGTCTCGCTCTTTTAAGGAGATGAAGGTGCGACTTAAGACCTTCACAGGCTCCCTCCACCCTAATTTAATGAACCACTTTAACCTATGAGCCTAAAGTGGCCTTAGTCTAACAAGAGCGCTATATCAGCGTCAAGGAGATTGTCTAAAAAAAGAAAATAATTTTGAGGATTTTGAGGCTGTTGTTAATTACTTTATATTTGTTTACAATGTAATCATTGTAACTATTGAAGATGGCTTAGGAGAATTATTAATGAGTAAGGTAGTGAGTCTTCGTCTGAACGATGATCAAATCGAGCGTCTTCAACGAGTGGGACGGCAGGTGGGACGCTCTCCTTCAGAGACGGCGGCTTTGTTTATCGAGGAATCGTTGCGCCAGCGAGAATTCGCCTTTATACAGTTTCGAGATTCGTCCGCCGGGCGGCAGGCATGCCTCCAGGGGACTCGGCTGGCTGTGTGGCAGATAGCATTGCTCGCCCAAAACTACGAGGGAGATATTGCCAAGATAGCAACTCATCTGGAACTCCCAGCAACACAGGTAGTAAGCGCATTACGCTACGCAGCCGCCTACAACGAGGAGATTGAAACTGCTATTGCTGATAACTCTTGGGCTGCTGCTCATCTAGATTCGCTAGTACCGGGCATAAAAGTCCTTGAAATTGATACGTCTGCTCCTTGACGCTCACATCTCACCATCTATCGCTAAACAGCTTCAAGGGGAGGGTATAGACACCGTAGCTTTACGCGACTGGCAGTATGGACACTATCTTTCTGCATCAGATGAACAGATCCTTATAGAAGCTACTGTAGATAAGCGTGTTTTAGTAACCTACGATCTGCGGACTATTCCACCGCTGCTGAAGGAATGGGCGGAGACCGGCCAGCAGCATAGCGGTGTGATCTTGATAGACGAGAAAACTCTGCTACCAAATGATGTTGGTGGGTTGCTAAGGGCCATCAGAATTCTTGTGAGAGACCATGGCGATGATGAGTGGCAAGACCAAGTAGTATTCCTGCGAGCGCGTGGATGAAACATGCCCAGAAGAACATAAATGTAAGTTAGACATTCTTCTCTCAATTGCTCGTCCGTATGCCAGGATATTGAGCGGAACTTTACCTTAATGACCCTAAAGTGGCCTTAATCAGTACCGTCTTTGTAGAATTAAGAGATGTCTGTCGAAGGCTCAATCCTGTCAACGCCAGGGATGCGATCAAAGTCTCGATCAAAGCTGTAAATGGCTGTAATTTTGGCTCTCTCCATGTGAGCGACATTGAGTGCGTCAACGAAGCCAAGGAAGGAGTGAGCTACATGTTGCGCGTGTTCTTCGGCTGCAATCTCGACCATTTCTTTATAACTGAGATTCTTCTTAAGAGGGGGTACTACTTGGAAGCTAGATTCTAGAGGAGAACCCACGAGGACCACTTTTACACCATCCTCTTCAAGCCTAAAGGACACCTTGTCTTTAGGCTTGACTCCCAAAGCCTTCCGGATCTCTAGAGGAAGAGTTACTTGACCTTTCTCACTAACACTACTGAGATACTGTTTCATATGTTCTACCACCTAGTATTAAAGTACAACTTACATTTATCATTCTTACAACTTAAGCCTTAGTTTATCAATAATCTGATTTTTCTTCAAAACTAAATTATTCTTAAAAGATAAGTCGTTGATATCATCAGCCGCCATCACCACAGCATCCTCGTTATTATCTTGATAATACCCCCTACGTATCCCCAGTCTAGCAAAACCGTACTTTTCATATAGAGCGCGTGCTGGGGTGTTCGACATTCTGACCTCTAAAAACATGGTCTGAGCGCCCCGGCCGATAACATCCTCCAGCGCTGATATTAAAAGCAGTTCCCCTATTCCCCTTCCCCGGTAGTCTTCTTTAACTGCTATAGACAGTAAATGTGCCTCATCTATAACCAGCCAGGCGCCGCAGTATCCAATGATAAGCTCTTCAGATATCAGACCATTCTGTTCGGTGCAGCAGGCAACCAAATAGGAAGCCAGCCGGTTGCCTAGCTCTTTGTTCAAATCAGTGGGAGGGTCTTGCGGAAAAGCTTCGGCCTCAAGCTGTAGCACCGAAGGTATATCAGCATATGTCATGGGACGTATGTAAACGTCCATAGCCTTTAACAAAAATCCTTAAATCTGGGGCGGCTCAAAAATGCCGGTGATCCTTATTCCGGACCTGATACCACCATATATACGGTTTATATTGAGAAGGAAAACAGTGACCCCTTCCAGATAGCGTGAGTTCTCGAGAGCGCCGCCATCGATGGCCCTTACCCCTTCCACACACTTGACCAGGGACATAACTATCTCCTTGGCATCCTGGTGATCGCTGCATACGGGGACATCGCAAGCCAATTTCTTATCAGGCACTATAAGATCCTTGGCGCTAACCGTCTGAAAGGCGGCTACAACCTTCGCCTCCGGAAGAAGGCGCTGCATCTCCAGGGCGGCGGAGCCTTCTCGGGTAGGCAAGGAGTATATTCCTACTCCTGAGTAAACAACAGGCACCAGGGTGCTGACGAGAACTTTGCCGGTAACCCGTCCGCTCAGCCGCTCCGCCACCTCACTCAGCGCATGATAGGGAACGGTAACAAAGACTATGTCTCCTGCTTCAGCCGCTTCTTCATTTGCCATGCCTGAGATATTGGCCTTAGGTAGGTTTTTCTTCACCTCCTTAGCTATTAAAGCAGCCTTCTCAGGGCTTCTTGAGCCAATTATTACTCTCTTGCCAGCAACAGCAAACCTGGCAGCCAGCCCGGTGCCCTCGGCGCCAGTTCCACCTACAATCGCTATAGTCTCACTTTCTGGCTGATCCACTTGTGCAGCTACCGTCCTTGGTTGTGGCCTAAATCGCTATTCAGTATACTTGAACCAGTCTGATTAAGGAAACTTCTGTGCAGCCTCAAGTCATAGCTATAGATGGACCGGCCGCCTCAGGTAAAGATACAGTTGGCAGGATGCTGGCAGACCAGCTCGGGTATGCCTTCTTTGATACCGGTGTAATGTACCGGGCAATAACCTGGCTGGCAATAGAGAAAGGCGTAGACCCAAAGGATGCCGATGCTGTAGCCGAGTTAGCCCAGGAGGCAGACATAAAATTAGGGTCCGGCCAGGAACAAAGCGATAAAAGCGAAGTAATATTAAATGGCAGGGAGGTCTCCCGATTTCTGCGCAGTCCCGAGGTTGATTCGGTAGTATCTCTGGTAGCACAGATAAAAGAGGTAAGAGAGGCCCTGGTTCCAAAGCAGCAGACGCTTGCAGAAGGTGGCCGTATCGTGATGACCGGTCGGGACATAGGCACAAAGGTGTTGCCGGACGCTCCCGTCAAGATATATCTCGAGGCATCCCTAGAGGAGCGGGCAAGAAGACGCTATGCTCAGGCTAAAGAAAAAGGCCAGGACCAGCCCCTATCCCAGGTCATGGCTATGATAGAAGAGAGAGACCGCATAGACTCAGAACGCAGCGAGTCCCCTCTTAGGCCGGCCGATGACGCAGTAACAATAAACACCGACAACATGGACCCCGAAGCCGTGGTAAACACCATCCTTGAAAGGATCAAAGAGCGGTGTCAGTCTGCTATCACTCCACAGCAGTCCTAAATAATATATTGGTAAAAACCCTCACCAGGACGACGGTATTAAATAGAGAAAGAGTACCATCACAAGGCCCCGTAATAATCGCCTCCAATCACAACAACTACATTGACCCGGCATTTTTGGTTCCTGCCGTCCCAAGATATATATATTTTATGGCTAAAGAGGAACTGTTCGGAATTATAGGCGTGGGAACCTTCCTGCGCTGTTCCGGCGTCATTCCAATCAAAAGACATAGAGTTGACCGCGCTGCCTTGCGAAGAGCAGAGACCGCCCTGAATTCCGGAGGAGTGATATGCATGTTCCCGGAGGGTACCAGGAGCAAGGATGGAGGGATGATACCCGGACAACCCGGGGCCACTTTCGTGGCCATGCGCAGTGGCGTGCCAGTAGTGCCTGTAGGCATAGCCGGCACTCAGAATATTCGTAGTCCTTTCGATCTGCTTAAAAGGCCTAGAGTAATAGTGAACATAGGGTACCCCTTTATTATCAAAGATACTCGATCTATCGGTATTGAAAAAGACCCTGTAGGCCAGAGCAGTCAGAGCTTACAAAGCAACACAGACAGAATCATGGCTGCCATCGCCCAGCTTTTACCGCAGGAGCAAAGAGGGGTATACGCAAGCGCCGTTATTGAAGACGCTGAAAGTCATGCTGCTGTACATGACAGTCTTTAAGACAGTGGGGTGTGACCAGTTGTTGTTGGAGAATGACCACCACAGGCCAAAAAGCCTATGGCATAGTTAGCCCAATGCTGCCCCGCTTAGCGGGGTAGTGCCACTCCTTCTATCTCTTGTTACAAAAGATGGTCACACCCAGACAGTCTCTTTCATTAGACCTATGCTATAATACCTCCGAGAGGTGAATAAAATGGCAATCAAAGAGACACGCCGCATTGATATATCTGAAATCCGCAGCAATCCTGATCTGGTACGACTTGCTGAAGAGGTCCAAAAGACGCGTACGCCTTGCATTTTGAGGCAAGATAATGAGGACATTGTCCAGATTACGCCCATAAGACCGCCAAATAAGGGGCGATTGAAGGGACGGCCCACCAGCAAGGATGATTCGATATGGAACATTATTGGCATCGCTGACGACCCCACTGACGAGGCGACCGATGTTTCAGAAAACAAAAAGAAATACCTGGCTGAGGCTTATTGGTCGGAATTCCACGGTCCCAACGATTCATGATCGCAAGATACCCTCCAAATTATCGCCGGGTATTTATTGACACTTCAGCTAATTATGCCTTGGCTAGCCCACAAGACATCAATGCTTCCGCCGCTCGTGCAATCTCCGATCGACTTAAAGCCGAGAGGTGGCGCCTGTTCACAACCAATTTCATCCTGGCGGAGACACATGCTCTATTATTGGCACGTCGCGACCGAGGTGTAGCTCTGCGCGTCCTTCAAGAGATCACCAATAGTAGCACTGTTATTGTTCGGGTACGCGCTGCCGATGAGCGCCGAGCACAAGAGATTCTGGTGCAATACGATGATAAGGACTTCACTCTCACTGACGCTACGAGCTTTGCCGTAATGGAACGATTAGGTATCTCATACGCTTTTGCCTTTGATCGAGATTTCGCTCAATACGGATTGAATGTCCTTTCTATATAAGATAAGCGAACAGAATTGGATAAAATTCTATAGTGCCGTATAATATTCGATAGTCAAAGGTAGAAGACTTAGCCATCTTTGGAGAGTACGTAGTATGCAGATCTTAAGAGCATCAGATATGGGGTTTTGTTTTGGCGTGCGGCGCGCCATAGTTATGATGGAGCAAGCCGCCCAGGAGCAGCCTCATATAGACAGTCTGGGAGCCGTCGTCCACAATCCTCAAGTAGTTGATAGACTGAGCAGCCAGGGCGTTCAGGTAGTCAAAAATATCGACGACATCACCAGCCCAAGTGTCGCTATAACCGCTCACGGCGTAGGTCCCAATATAGTACAAGAGCTGGAAAAAAGAGGGCTTGATGTCTTAGATACTACCTGCCCTATCGTGGAACGCTCCCAAATGGCCGCCAAGAAGCTGGTAGAGGATGGCTTCATCGTCGTAGTCTATGGCAACAGCGACCACCCGGAGACCAGAGGAGTCCTTGGCTGGGCTGGAGATAAAGGCATTGCTACCACGGACCACGATTTTCTAAAGGGATATAAGCGCCCCCCAAAGAAAATAGGTATCCTTGCTCAGACCACGCAGGTACCGGCCCATTTCGCAGACTTCGTCAAGGATATTATGGACCAGGCTTTGGAGGACGTGACTGAGATAAGGGTTGTAAATACGCTCTGCAACGCCACCAGCAGGCAGCAGGAGGCCGCTATTATCCTTGCCTCACAGGTAGAGCTAATGGTTGTTGTCGGCGGACGCAACAGCGCCAACACCAGACACCTGGCAGAGCTTTGCGCCTCGTCTGGAGTGGAGACCCATCATATCGAGCGAGCTGATGAAATAGAGTCTTCCTGGCTGGCAGGAAAAGAGCGAGTCGGCGTAACTGCCGGCGCCTCCACGCCAGACGAGGCTATCGACGCGGTTGTAGAGAGGCTTGAGGAGTTAAGCAAGAGCTTGGAAGCTGCCTCTATGAATAGCTAATACAAATATAGTCGATTTAATAGCGTGAATTATTGAGCCTAATTCTAAGAAGTATCCTCTCGCTGCTCACCTCGCACCACTGAGCCAAAGAGCCCGGCTCTAGTGGCGCCATAGCGCTGTAAGATAGGCAAGATTTTCTTCCTTATATCCTCAATCGTGCTGTTGGTCGCATCTAGCATTACAGAATGCTCCTTCATCTTAAAACGTATTATATACCATACCCCTGAGAATCTCTTGGGTCAGCAAAGTAGATATTGGCAGCTATCGCATACAATATGACGGCTATCTTCCCAAGGGTTCTTCGAGCTTCTTGAAAACCGGGTACAAATAACCGCGGATGCTCTATAGTCATTAACTGATTTTTATATAATGAATTCCTTATGGTTTAGCCTAACTTAAAAAGTTAGGATTTTTTATATTTTTTGCTGTATAACCTTGACGTAAAGGGAAGAATAGGGTATTCTTATGACCATTGTAACCCTGACGTAAAGGGTTAGAGTACGGTCTTTATAAATATTTCTAGCTATTTAATTTCTCAGGAGGTCCAGGTGGAAGATCGATACATGCAGATTGGGCAAGTGGCTGAGCGGACTGGACTTACGCAGCGGACGTTACGCTTCTATGAGGAGAAGGGACTTCTCAATTCGCCGACCAGGATGGAAGGTGGCTTTCGCCTTTATTCCGAAGAGGATATTCAGCGAATAGAGCATATAGTACAGCTTAAGCAAAACCTCGGCTTTTCCCTTGCTGATATAAAAGAGATGATAGAAGCCGAGGAGGCAATATCTTCGCTCAAGGCCCAGTACAAGGAGCTTAGCAAGGAGCAAAAGCTAGAGTCTCTGGAAAAAGCTGTCGAAGTGATAGAGAACCAGATGGTACTCACCGAAAAGAAAATAGAGCAGCTAAGCAACATGCGCAGCTTCTGGCAGCAGAAGCTAGACAAATACAATCAGAGGCTTAAGGAGATTAAGGACGAGCAGAGCTCTGTTAGCGTCACGTCCTAAGCTGCAAATTGCTCAATTCATAACGCATAAACAAGATCATTATGCCTGCTGGACAACTAAGTCTCTGTGGCAGGCATGAAAGGAAGGGAATTTGAAAAGAGATTCTTTTGATCTGGATAGGCCTTTTGCCAGCACTACTACTGAGCCACCGGTAAGTCAGCAGGAAAGAGATACAGCCCATACAGTAGTTGCGGAAAAGCCAGCCAGGAGATTTTCTTTAAGGACATTCAACTCGCTGCGCTATAGGGACTATAGACTACTATGGTTCAGCAACCTTTTCACCAGCGCTGGAATGTGGATGGAGCAGATAGCCTTTAGCTGGCTGGTCTATGACATGACCGGGTCTGCCTTCATGCTGGGCGCTATCAATGGTCTCAGGGCGCTCCCCTTCCTGGTCTTCGGCCCGATTGCCGGGGTCGTAGCCGACCGCGTGAACAGAAAGACGCTGATGCTAGGCAGCCAGATCTATGTGTTTGTAGTTACGGCGCTTGTAACCGCTCTGATCTTCGCAAACTCCATGGAGATTTTCAAATTGGAGGTATGGCATCTTTTCTTTATCTCCTTTTTCAGCAGCATCGGATGGTCCTTTGCTCAGCCGGTGCGTCAGGCCCTTGTGCCAAATCTGGTGCCGCGCGAGGAAATGGTCAACGCGGTGGCGCTGCAATCAGCGGGCTTCAATTCGACCCGTGTCCTGGGCCCGGCGGCAGCAGGAATAATCATAGCCTGGGTTGGACCCGGCGGGGCCTTCGCGGCCAAAGCCTCAGCGTATATAGTGATTATTGGTCTAATCGCCATGATGAGAGTCCCTCCTACTCCGGCGAATGCACGGCAGCACAGTATGGGGCACAACCTTGTTGAAGGCTTCCGCTACATAGGTAAGAATCAGATAGCGTTATCACTGATCATACTTGCGCTTATACCCATGCTACTGGCCATGCCATTCCAGACTCTCATGCCGGTCTTCGCCAGAGATATCCTTGGGATGGGACCTAAAGGCTACGGACTTCTGGTATCCTTCGCAGGGATAGGCGCCCTGACAGGTACGTTGATAGTAGCCTCTCTGGGTAGCTTCCGACGCAAAGGGGTGCTGCTGCTTAGCAGTGTCACTATTCTCGGGGTCTTTCTTATCTTGTTCTCTCGCTCGACCTGGCTGCCAGCTTCTCTGTTCTTCATGATATTCATCGGCGGGTTCCAGATGACCTATATGTCCCTGAACAATACCCTCTTGCATTTGAATATCACTGATGAAATGAGGGGGAGAGTAATGAGTATTTATATGCTGGACAGTGGACTTACTCCTCTGGGCAGCCTCTTTGCCGGCGGAATGGCCAGCTTCTTCGGCGCTCCATTTGCGGTAACTTTCATGGGAGCATCCTGTATCGTACTGGCAGCCATAGCGATGGCTCGCGTTCCCATAGTGCGTCGATTATCATAAATAATCGAGTATTTGACCACCGTATTTATTGACCTAACAGACTAATTTTATTCCGAAAGGAAACAATAATTTGAGCCAAGACCTTTCTTCTAAAAACCCTCTAGCCAGCACGATAACAACGCCCCAGGCTGGCGAGGACAGAGGCACGCAACAGCATGGGCATGTTCCACCTCCTCCTGTAAAACGCAAGCGTTTTTCGATACGGACTTTTAGATCTCTAAAATACCGCGACTACAGGATCCTCTGGATAAGCATATTATTCATGAGCGCGGGCCAGTGGATGGAGCATATAGCCCTAAACTGGCTCGTCTATCAGATGACCGATTCCGCCCTAATGTTGGGAGCCATCAACGGCGCCCGTGCCATACCGTTCCTGATTGTAGGGCCCTGGGCTGGTGTAGCCGCCGACCGCTTCGACCGAAAGAAGCTCATGTGGATGAGTCAGGCCTACGTAATGGCGCTAACTGCTGTGATAGCAGGGCTGATAATCAGCGGCCATATTCAAGTATGGCACCTGTTCGCGTTTACCTTTCTGAACGCTATGGGATGGTCGGTTACTCAGCCGGTGCGCCAGACCCTGGTGCCCAACCTGGTGCCTAAAGAAGAGCTGATTAACGCAGTTGCCCTCCAGTCAGCCGGGTTCAATTCTACACGTGTACTCGGCCCCGCAGCAGCAGGCCTGATTATCGGATTTGCAGGTCCCGGATGGGCTTTCGCTGCAAAGGCTATAATGTACCTGGCAATTTTGGTCCTGATCTTTTTTCTTAAGGTCCCTCCAACTCCAAGTACCGCGAGGGAGACCAGCGCAACCAGTAACTTTAAAGAGGGCTTCAAGTACATCTGGGGCAATCAGGCGGTCTTTTCTCTAATAATATTGGCCCTGGTGCCTATATTGATCGCGTTTCCAGCCCAGAGCCTTATGCCCATTTTTGCCAGGGATGTTTTAGGATTTGGGCCGGAAGGATACGGCCTCATGCTATCGGTTGCTGGTATAGGCGCCCTTACCGGTACCCTGGGTGTTGCCTCTCTGGGAGGGTTCCAGCATAAAGGCAAGCTGTTGATGGGCGCCTGTATCGCGCTGGGAGTGTCCCTGGTCTTATTCGCCCTGGCTGCCTGGCTGCCCACCTTGTGGGGAAATTACAGTCTTGCCCGCTCAGGGTCCCTTATCTTAATGGTATTCGTCGGCGGCTTCCAGATGATCTATATGTCGCTTAACAATACCATGCTGCATCTGAACATAACCGATGATATGCGGGGGCGTGTAATGAGCATCTATATGCTAGACCAGGGCATGGCGCCTCTGGGAAGTCTACTTGCAGGTGTTGCGGCAGACTCGTTTGGAGCGCCCCTTACCGTCGTTGCTGCGGGCGTCTTGTGCTTACTTCTCGCCATTTTCGCCATGTTCCGCATGCCTATCGTGCGGCGCCTAACATAATCATCTGTTGATCTAAGAGAGTGAGATAAACTATCTATGAAAGTAACCCTGGATAAGACTGAAGGCGAGGTCGGTAACGTTGCAGCCGCAAAAACAGGCTTCGCTGCGGTAAGACTGCGCACCTTCAATTCCCTGCGATATAGGGACTACCGCTTCCTATGGATAAGCATCCTGTTCATGAGCGGCGGCCAGTGGATGCAGCAGGTCGCTCTTAGCTGGTTGGTATACCAGATGACAGATTCTGCCTTCATGCTGGGCGCGATCAACGGTGTAGGAGCGATTCCGTTCCTCATCTTTGGCCCCTGGGGCGGAGTGGCGGCGGACCGGCTGGACCGCAAGAAGCTTATGCTCGTCACTCAGGCTTACTTATTGGTATTCACGCTGGGTCTCGCTATACTGCTCCTTACCGGACTCCTCCAAGTGTGGCATCTCTTCGCTTTCACCTTCTTTACAGGATTGGGGTGGTCATTCACCATGCCTGCACGTCAGGCCTTGATCCCCAGCCTGGTGCCGCGCGAAGACCTGGTGAATGCTGTGGGCCTCCAGTCAACCGCGTTTACATCCACCAGAATTCTTGGCCCAACCGCGGCCGGGGTCCTGATAGCCAGCATCGGCCCAGGGCTGACGTTCCTATTGACGTCTATAGCTTATCTAGTAATCCTTGGACTGGTGGCCAAGATCCAGATTCCGGCCACTTTACGGGATAGCAGCTTGACCAGCCCGACGCAGGACCTAATGGAAGGCTTTCGCTATATAGGTCGTAACCGCACGATTTTATATTTGATACTGTTAGCGCTAATACCGATGACATTTGCGATGCCTTTTCAGTCGCTCTTGCCGGTCTTCGCAAGAGACATTTTGAAGATGGGGCCGGAAGGATACGGGGCGCTGGTTTCCTTTGCCGGAGCCGGTGCGCTTATCGGAACACTCGGAGTAGCGTCCCTTGGCGGCTATCAGCGAAAGGGTCTACTCCTGTTGGGAAGCTCAATAGCAATGGGCCTCTCGCTGGTGCTTTTCTCTCGCTCGGACTGGTTGCCCACGTCCTTATTATTCATGACCTTAGTGGGCTGCTTCCAAATGCTCTACATGTCTTTGAATAACACCCTGCTGCACGCCAACATAACAGACGATGTCCGAGGTCGTGTCATGAGTATTTATATGTTGGACTTCGGTCTAACTCCTTTAGGCAGCCTGTTCGCTGGTATAACCGCTAACTTTTTTGGTGCGCCACTGGCCGTGACGGTCATGGGATCCTTTTGCGTCACCTTCGGCCTCATCGCAATATTGGGAGTGCCGCGCGTACGTCGCATGCCCTAAACCAGTATGAAGATTCTTGATGAAGAACATGACTGAAGCTAAAACACATAAGGCCCTTGAGTGAATAGGCAGCAATCAAGCAAGATATTGTTCACAATACTTTCGATAATATGAAGATAGCATGAGGGGAGGACTTATTGGGGCATGCTTAGAGAAGAAATTAGAACGTTACCGGATGCGGAGGAGACTAAGAATTCACAGCAGGACGTAGTTTGGAAAGCGCCGCCGCGTTGGCTACCGTCTACGTTCCATGCTTTAGCCTATCGTGACTTCACGCTGCTGTGGCTGGCGCAGATCACTAACTCCCTTTCTCTATGGATGGAACAGGTTGCCAGACCGGTCCTCGTTCTTCTCCTCACCGGGTCTGAGGTACATCTGGGGCTAGTAGTCGCAGCCAGGGGTCTCCCCCAGCTATTCATGGCGCCTGTAGCAGGAGTGGTAGCAGACCGCTTCGACCGCAGAGTCATCATCTTGGCTGCAAAGGCCTCCGGCATGGTGATCAACATAGTCTTTGCCGCGCTTATAATTAGTGGTCGACTGGAGCTATGGCACATATACGTGACCGGCATTCTTAGAAGTATGACCAATGCCTTTGACAACCCGGCAAGGCAGGCCCTTATCCCAAGCCTGGTGCCGCCGAAGCTCGTCATGAACGCCTTTGCCGTAAATACCGGCAGCATGCAGTTGGTGAGGATAGCGGCAGCTTCCGTAGCAGGATTCAGTTTAGCCCTGTTCGGGGTTGGAGGAACCTTTGGGATTGTAGCGGCTATATCGATCACCCCGGTAATAATTACGTACTTCATGAAGATACCGACCTGGGCCCGGGTAGAGGTCAAGAAAGAGGACTCGTGGATGCACAGCATGGCGGAAGGCTTCCGCTTCGCCTGGAAAGAGAAGGTAATCTTCGCGATACTGGTCCTACTCGCGGTTCAGAGCGTTTTCGGCAACCCGTATATACAAGTGTTTGTGCCCATCCTTGCAATCAAATTCCTGGACTTTGGCTTCATGACCGCCCTCGGGATTGGGGCAGATAGAACAGCCGAGGTAGGACTGGGACTGCTATTAGGGGCTTCAGGGCTCGGAGCCCTACTGGGGACCGTCCTAATAGCAACAATAGGAGAGCGCTTGAATCGGCGCGGCCTGATAGTGATCTCCGGTCTCGTCTTGTATGGGCTGGCAATTTCTGCAATGGGCCTCTCATCCTTAAATCGCTCGGCCTTCCTGCCTTTCTTCTTCGTAACGATGGTGGGAGTAGGACAGTCCATGTTGATCCCGGTCAAAAACGTTATCTTGATGGAATACTCACCGAACGCGATACGAGGCCGGGTCATGAGCCTTCAAAGCCTGGACCGGGGGCTAAGCACTATCGGCAGCAGCGGCGGCGGACTCCTGGCTGCGCTTATTGGCGCCCCCGTTGCCATGGCTCTATACGGGCTAGCCGTAGCTGTGGGGACAATTGTAACCGCCATCGTTATACCGGCCTTGCGCCGTGTTGACTAAAAAGACAAAAAAGAAAGAATTATAAGGTCGGGAACAAGGACCCGCTAGAATAGGAGGCCCAACATAGAAGATCCAGTAAGAACAAACACTAGCACCATTACGGAGGAGCGCATACTTCCGCAAAAACGCGGCAAGGGTCCTCTTTCGGCGCTCAAAAGTATTAAGACCTTTGAGTCCCTTAGATATCGAAATTACCGCTATATGTGGTTTTCCCAGATCTCCAACTCGGCGGCGCTGTGGATGGAGCAGGTTGCCAGGCCAATCCTGGTTATTGATATGGTGGGAGGCGATCCTACGCTAGCCGCTTTGCACGTATCCGGAGTCCTGGCTAGTCGCACCTTGCCACAGTTTGGCTTTGGACTGATCGCCGGAGTGCTGGCCGACTGGTATGACCGTAGGACCCTGATCCTGGTGTCCAAAATTATCGGCATGCTCATCAATTTTGCATTCGCCTTCGTTCTCCTTACCGGAATGGCAGAGCTTTGGCACGTGTATGTCACTGGCGTACTTAGGGGTATTGCTACCAGCTTCGACAACCCAGCGCGTCAAGCTCTAATCCCTAGTCTGGTGCCGCCAGAACATCTGTCGAATGCCGTGGCCCTCAACAGCGCCAGTATGCAGACCATGCGTATCGGATCCGCTTCCATAGCTGGTATATCGCTGGCATTGATAGGGGTGTCAGGTACTTTTCTAGCCGTGGCTATAATCTCGGTTGGAGCAGTTATCTTTACATATTTGATGCGTGTTCCTCCAATGCCTCACGTGAACGATAAGAATCTGAAGAGCGGCTTGGCGAGCCTATGGGAAGGGCTGGTCTACTCGTGGCAAACGCCATCTATCCGAGCGGTGTTGCTCCTAACCCTCACCTTCTTCACCCTGGGAATGGCCTATCTACAGGTATTCGCTCCACTTTTTGCCAAGGTTGTGCTGGGTATTGGAGACGCTGGCTACGGTCTTTTGGTGGCTGTAACAGGCATAGGCTCCCTGGCTGGCTCTCTAGCCGTAGCCACGGTTTCGCCAAGTAAACGACGCGGCTCTATGATGGTCGTCTTTATGGCCGTTCTGGGACTAATGCTAATCCTGTTTGGCGCCAGCACCTATCTACCATTGATGTTTGGCGAGAAGTGGATAGTTACTACCTTCATGGTAGTTATATTCCTTGGCGCTTTGCAATCATCCTACCTGGCGCTAGGAAACACTGTGCTGCTGGAGCAAGCTCCAATAGAGAAGCGCGGCCGGATCATGGGAGTGCTCTCCCAGGACCGCTCAATGATAACCTTCGGAGCCACCCTGGCAGGAATACTATCCGCAGCCTTCGGGCCGCAGATCGCACAAATGCTCTTCGGAGTTGGCCTCATCCTATGCGCGATCACTGTAAGCACCTTACTTCCCATTATCAGGAAGGTGGATTGAGGAGACGGAGCAAAGACAACATCTACCGTATTCACTAGCCTGAAAGCAAGGAGTCCGCATCGTAGCGGACTCCTTCATTATAGATAATAGATACATAAATCCGTTTAGTGCTGGCATAGTCTAAACCTACTTTCCAAAAGGTTGTAAGCATATTTTTAAACTGTTAGAATTACAGAGGCGCAAGAACGCCTGGCGAAAGGAGTACTTATTTATTTTGGGCAAGATCAACGTTGCCATTATAGGCGTGGGCAATTGTGCCTCATCTCTGGTACAAGGGGTCCACTTTTACAAAAATGCAAACGAACAGGACGACGTGCCCGGGCTTATGCACGTGAGAATGGGAGATTATCACATCAGTGATATCAACTTCGTGGCCGCTATAGATATAGACAAAAATAAGGTTGGCAAAGACCTGTCGGAAGCTATATTTACCGCGCCTAACAATACTTACAAATTTTCCGACGTCCCATTTATGGATATAACCGTTGAGCGCGGTATGACCCACGACGGTCTAGGCAAGTACCTGTCAGAAATCATCCAAAAGGCGCCGGGCTCCACCGCCGACATAGTAAGGATATTGAAAGAAACAGAGACGGACGTAGTAGTGAGCTATCTGCCTGTAGGCAGTGAGGAAGCTACGAAGTGGTACGTAGAACAAATACTATCCGCGGGATGCGCCTTCGTTAACTGTATACCGGTGTTTATCGCCAAAGAAAAATACTGGCAGCGCCGCTTTGAAGAAAAGAACCTACCTATAATAGGTGACGACATCAAGTCCCAGGTAGGAGCAACTATAACCCACAGAGTCCTCACCAAGCTATTTAAAGATAGAGGCGTAAAGGTGGAGCGCACTTATCAGTTGAATTTCGGCGGCAACACCGATTTCCTGAACATGCTTGAAAGAGACCGTCTGGAGTCAAAGAAGATCTCCAAGACATCCTCTGTAGCCTCACAACTGGACTATGACCTTGGCCCGGAAAACATCCACGTGGGTCCCAGCGATTATGTCCCGTTCCTTGGTGATAGGAAGTGGTGTTATATAAGAATGGAAGGGACGACTTTTGGAAACGTGCCCCTGAACCTGGAGCTGAAGCTTGAGGTGTGGGATAGCCCTAACTCCGCCGGTGTCGTTATAGATGCCGTCAGAGCCTGCAAAATCGCCTTGGATAGGGGAATATCCGGCGCGCTGAAGGGGCCATCGGCCTATTTTATGAAATCCCCTCCCGTCCAATATTCAGATGATGAAGCCAGAAACATGGTCGAAAGGTATATCAAGGGGGTAGAATAATGCTCCAATACTGGAGCATTTGGTTTTGTGCCCTTAGCTTAAGGTGGCTGCCACTGCGTGCAGGTTACGCCATTGCTACCGTTGTCGCTGATATTGTATTTCTAGTTTGGCGTCAGGGCAGGGCCAATATTCTGGACAATATGTCTCATGTACTGGGCGATAATGCCACTCCGAGGCAGGTCAGGGAGATGGCAAAACGTTCGCTGCGTAACTATGCCAAGTACACAGTAGACTATTTGCGCCTCTCCTTTACAAAGGTAGACGAGATAACCAGACAGGTGACCTGTACTCACTGGCCCAAATTCGAGAGTCTTGCGGACAGAGGCAGAGGAATGTTGATAGTCGGTATGCACATGGGCAACTGGGACCTGGGGCCAGCCATGTTATGTCAACGAGACTATGATGTCAGCGTGGTTGTGGAGAGCTTTAAATACTCCAGGATGAACGACTTTGTTCAGGGCATCAGGACAAAATGCGGAATGAACGCCATTCCTCTGGAACGGGCCACCAGGGGCATCCTAAACGCTCTGAAAAAAAAGCACTTCTTGGGTATCCTTATAGACCGACCGACCCAGGAGAGGGGCGTCCAGGTGCGTTTTTTTGATGCGCCCACCTATGTACCCGCAGGCGCAGCTACCCTGGCCCTCCGGACCGGCGCGCCGGTGGTCACCTTTGCGGTGGTGAGGACCAGGGATAATAAATTCTTAACTCTGTACGACGATAATATAGCTATAGAGCCAAGTGGTGATTTTGAAAAGGACGTCCAGTATCTGACCCAAAAGATAATAGACTCCTTGGAAAAAATGATACGCAATTATCCTGACCAATGGTATATGTTCAGACCCATGTGGAGCGCTCAAACCCAGAGCCACGCAGCCACCAGGATATGAGATAAGGTGATCACATTTCTCATCTTTAAGCTGGCCGCGGTACTGGTCCCAGCGCTCCCCAGGGCAGTTGCATACCGGCTCGCGTCCTTGCTGGCTGAGCTAAATTTTCTAATATCCCCTAGACACCGCAAAAACCTCATCAGCAATTTATCCAGAGTGCTGGGTAAAGGGGCCTCAAATATAGAGCTAACCACTACAGCAAGACAGGTCTTCAGAGCACAGGCGCTGAATTACGTGGACTTATTCAGCATTCCTCACCTTTCCTCAGATTTCTGGAACAAGAACGTCAAGATCATCGGTAAAGAGCATTTTGATCGAGCTTATACCGCTGGAAAAGGCGTTATAGTTGCATCAGTTCACCTGGGCAACTTAGACCTTTTGGTGCAGACAGCCGCTAGTTTTGGGATAAAAGTAACCGTAACCATAGAGCCGATAAACCCACCAAAGCTGCTGGAACTGGTTACCGGTCTTCGGGCCAGCAGAGGCGTGACTTTTGTTCCGGTTAGTACCAGGGGAGCCATCACCGCCGCGAAGACTCTCAGGCGCGGTGATGTAGTCGCCTTAGCCTGCGACAGGGATATTCAAGACCGGGGTATACCGGTTTCTTTATTCGGAGAGCCAGCCAAGCTGCCCACCGGAGCTATTGAGTTAGCCATGATGACAGGGGCTGCTATAGTGCCTGTTTTTGGCGCCAGACTCGCAGGTGGTAACACCTACACTATAACTTTCAAGCCACAGGTGGAGTTAGTAGAGGATGGAGAACGCGCCGTGGAGCGCAACATGGAGCGGCTTGTAAGCGTCTTCGAAGAACAGATAAGCCTTCATCCGGAACAATGGGTGGTCTTTGAGTCTGTATGGGAAGACGATCGCGCCCCAATGAAAAACCATAAACCTAAAGCGGTTGCCTCAAACAGTTCTATAAAGAGATAATAGAAACGGACATGGGTACAGCAGATATTCACATTCATACAACTCTTAGCGACGGCATGGGCAGTGTAGCCCAGGCGCTGGAATATATCGCGGCCAATCCCGGCTTAGATGTAGTCGCTATCACCGACCACGACGACATAACCGGCGGCCTTATGGCTAAAGATATGGCCCAGAAAATGGGCTATCCCTTTGAAGTTGTAGTCGGAGCAGAGATTACAACCCTAGAAGGCCATCTGCTAGCTTTGTTTCTAACAAGCCCGGTCCCTAACCTCCGCTCTTTATCACAGACTATAAAAGCTATACATGCTCAAAATGGAATATGTATAGCCCCACACCCTATGAGCTGGTTTACCCATAGCATAGGTCAGAGGTCTTTAGAGAACATATTTTCCTCTGTAGACCCAGATGTGTATTTTGACGGGATTGAGGTAGTGAATGCCAGCCCTGCGGGCCATATTACAGAAGCCAAAGTGAAAAAGCTAAACGGTGACCGCTACCATCTGCCGGAATTAGGCAGCAGCGATGCTCATTTTATTCAATCTATTGGAATGGGCGTTACCGTGTTCCAAGGCAGTTCCGCTGAAGAGCTAAAAGATAGTATTATCAGTGGAACAACAAGCGCAGCCGGCTCATATCTAGGGCTGAGCGATATCGGATGGACTAATTTGATAAGACAGCAATTTAGAAGCCTGGTCTTGACACCAACAAGAGGTTTACGCCGACCCCTGCACAAGTTATTAAGGGGCTGGTAATGAGAATAGCTCTAGTATCACCTTATGACTATTCATATCCTGGTGGCGTCACGGTACATATAAAGTATCTAAGAGACAATTTTGTAAGCAACGGCCATGAGGTAAAGATAATCGCGCCCTCGTCTAAGCCTGTGGATGACGAAGGCGTGGTGGTGTGCGGCCGCCCGTACTCTATTCATGCAAGCGGCTCTATAGCCAGAATAGCGCTATCACTGAGGCTATCGACAAAGGTCAAAAGCGTCCTTGCAGATACCTTTGACGTAGTGCACCTGCATGAGCCTCTCATGCCCACTTTGCCTATAACCACCTTGCGTCTCTCCAAAGCTATTAACGTAGGAACTTTTCATGCTCACAACGATAGAAGCCTAGCCTACTTCTACGGCAGGAGAATACTCAAGCGATGGTTTCGTAAACTGGATGGCAAGATAGCTGTATCAGAGCCGGCAATGGAGTTCGTCAGCAAATACTTCCCGGGCTATTACAATATAATTCCCAACGGTATAGATGTTGAGCGCTTCTCTAACGCTCTGCCCTTCCCTAATCTAATGGACGACAAGCTAAACATCCTCTTTGTAGGACGCCTGGAAAAACGTAAAGGCTTGAAACACTTGATCAGGGCTTTTGCCAGCGTAAAAAAAGAGATGGCTAATACCAGGCTCCTAATAGTGGGACCAGATGGTGGGCTGCGCAGAGGATATGAAAGGACTATTGCCAAGAACAATATACCTGACATTCATTTCCTCGACTACGTCTCTCACGAAGACCTTCCCAGGTATTACAAATCAGCAGACATATTCTGTGCTCCCGCTACAGGCCAGGAGAGCTTTGGCATAGTGCTGCTGGAGGCTATGGCGGCAGGTAAGCCTGTGATAGCTTCTGATATAGATGGCTACTCACAAGTAGTAAATCATTGCAGAGCGGGTCTGCTAGTGCCACCGAGGGACGAGAACTCATTAGCAATGGCTATGGTCCACCTTCTCGCGGACAAAGAGCTGCGAAATGAGATAGGGGCAATAGGAGAAGAGTCTGCTAAAGAATATAGCTGGACGGAAGTGTCGCAGAGAGTGCTCTCCTACTATGAGAGACTCCTCAGCGAGAAAACAGAGGTACCGGACGGTGCGGATGACCTCTTACCCGACCCACCGCCGGCCGTCAAGAAGTCCAGGTCCATAATGACCAAGTGGCGTAATAGACAGTGATAGAAGCTAGTGCAGAGGAGGACCGCTCTCACTCCTCGATGGTACCCAGGGGACTAGGGAGTGAGTTTGTTCCCTTGGGAGAGGGTGAGGGTGAGGGATTCCTTGAAAATCCTAATTTTACAGAATTAAGAAGGAAATAATATGGTATCAAACTTTCGTAACGCTCTTCCCAGAGGATGGGTAACTCCATTAGCCATAGCCCTGGGAAAGCTGGGATTTACACCTAACGCTTTAACGATTCTCGGCCTCATCCTAAGTATAATTGCCGGTGTAGTGTTATCCCTGGGATATATGCTTTGGGGAGGTATGCTGGTACTGATAGCCGGCCTGTTTGACCTTATGGACGGCGCTCTAGCCAGACACACCCAAAAAGCATCCCCCTTCGGAGCTATTTTAGACTCCACCTTTGATCGCTACGGCGAGGCCGCTGCCCTATTGGGGCTATCGGTGTATTATATGGCTCAGGGACAGACGCTAGAGGTGGTCCTTATATATCTAGCAATAGTCGGGTCACTTATGGTCAGCTACGTGAAGGCCAGAGCAGAAGGTCTTGGCTTCTCTTGCAATGTAGGGCTGTTCACCAGGCCAGAGAGGGTCTTTATACTGGCATTATGTCTAATTATAGGGCAAGTAGAAATAGGAATCTGGCTTTTGGCGATATTTGCCAACTTCACAGCTATTCATAGACTACTGCACGTAAAGAGCCAGATGGATAAGGTAGCACACTGAACGGAGTTACATTATGGCTGAATTCATATCGGAAAAAGACAGACAGTTTTTAAGAGAAAAGTTTGATAGCGATCTCACGAACGATGTTACGATCAACCTTTTCACCCAGCGTGAGACACGGATAGTCATACCAGGGGTTGACCGCGAGTTAAGCGAGTATTGCGCACATGCAAACCAGTTGATGGGCGAGGTAGACTCTCTTTCAGACAAGATCCACTTGAACGTCTACGACTTCGTGGCCGATGCTGCCAAGGCTAAAGAGTACAATATAGATAAGATCCCAGCCATCGTACTGGAGAGCGAGGGAAGCGAGGGTACCCCGCGGTTTTTTGGTCTGCCGGCTGGGTATGAGTTCTCTACCTTCTTACAGGACATGTTGGATATCTCTAATGGAAATATCGACTTGAGCGAGGAAGGGCAGCAGTACATAAAGGAGATCAATACAAAATTACACATTCAAGTATTTACCACCCCTACCTGACCACACTGTCCTAGAGCGGCCAGGATGGCCCATCAGATATCAATGGTAAACCCGAAATACGTTACGGCTGATGTAGTAGAAGCCACCGAGTTCCCGGCCTACAGCCAGCGCTACAATGTCTTCGCGGTCCCCAAGATCGTGATTAACGACGTGGTGCAGTTTGAGGGCGCAGTGCCAGAGCAGACCTTCATAGCAGCGATTAAGAAGGCAGTAGAGATGCAGGCTTAGTTGGTGAAATCCTCAGCGTACCTATTTCTTGTGGAGTCTTCGCATCATGATCTTAATTATGAGCAATGGAGCTTATCTAGTTGCGGACTGAACTATGCTTGGGTTCAATAGGAAGCTAACCATTGATAAGACGCAATTTCCTAGTGTTTTTGAGTCACGCTACTAATGATCAGATGCTCGCTTCCCGAATAGGAAGGATATTGGATAGTATAGGACTACCAACTTTCGTATATGGAGATTATTCGGTGGCGGGGCAAAACCGATTCAGCGTGATAAGAGATAGAATTTCTGAGTGCCCATATTTTGTTCTCTTATTGACACGCCGTGCTCGAAGTTCGCAGTGGGTTAACCAGGAAATTGGCTTTGCTACAGCCAAAGAAAAGGAAATAATTCCTTTAGTAGAAACGTCTGACGTCAGGGAGCGTCGTATCCAACATTTTGGTTTTACAGAATTGCACGATCCGATCGATCTAAATATTGACCATCCAGAAAAAGCTATAGGATTGGTTCTCAATACGTTAATGTCTTACGCTAAACGTGATCGGCATTGGACAGGCATGATCACGTTGACGTGTCGGTGCGGTTCGAGGAATAGAAAAGGTTTGCACGATTTGACTCAGTGGCGATGGAACTGTACAAGGTGTATGTCAGTAATCGAGGTATCGCCCGTCACTTTCGAGCAGTCACCATAGATACCAATTACCTAACAAGGAGCGTAAACATGCAGCTACTTTCAATAGAGGAAATTGAAAAAAGCCTGAGACGTGGGCTTCTAATTAAGATCGACTCGGTATTGTTTCGCAATATGAGGTGGCAGCCTTATCTTGAGGTTATTGTCAGCGTAGAGTCAGTGAGGGAGGTACCGATTATCTTCCAGGCTGCTGAATTATATCTGAGCTATAATCAAGAGGAGGTCGGTCCTCTCCCAACTTTGGCCCGCCCATATGTCCTCAAGGAGCCTGCGGAGGGAATTGAAATCCGAATGCGAAAGGACCTTTATCATACCCTTGCCGAAGAATTAGCCGGCCAGAAAAAACCAAGAGGGTTCGTGGGGATTAGAGGCATCGTAATAGTAAGTTCCCCTAACTATTCGGGATTCATCGAAGTACCAGTTGATGAGCAGTATCAAATGAGATAATTTGGGCGTCTCTAGTAGGGCAAGCGTTAAAATAGTCGACTTAAGTTCACTTTTAGGAAATTTACGAAAAATATCTCTTTCCGGAAGAACATCAAGCCTTAGGATAGACAGTTTTCCTCTTAGTCATGGTAAATTACTCCGCTGAACAGAAGATAACCTTGGAGCCAGCAGCAGAGGCCAATGTCGATCTGCTCGTTCAGTGGACGCTTGATCCACAGGCACAGGGACCTTATAAACGGGTACCTTCAATGACTCCCTCACAGTTGAGGGAGTTATTTCTTTATAGTACAGACCGCCAATACTTCTTGATTAAGCGGACCTCCGACGCAAGACCATTAGGCCGCTTCTATTATCGGGGTTGGCGCTTTCATCCAGACCCAGGCAAAGTCGACTGGGAGCTCAATATCTTAATTGCCGACCCAGCCTTTTGTGGGAAAGGCTATGGCACGATGACCCAGGCATTGGCGTTGTCTAGACTGCTTGCCAGACCGGAGACTCATAGCGTCTTCGCATACACACACGAAGATAATATCGCAGAACGGCGAGCGCTTCTGAAGGCAGGCTTGCTTGAAATGGGATATTTGCCTCACAGTTACTACAAAATACCTTCGCCCCCTAACCAGACTGGCAGAAGCGTAGTCTGCGCATCCTACAAGCAGTAAATGACTATACATCAATAGCAAGCCATGATAACTCCTCATATCAAGTCAGCACCTCATTGTTAAAGGGTCCACCGTTTTTTGTTCAAAGCGCTAGCGCTTTGTAAGAGCATGATATAATATCATAAGCATTTAGAGCCAGGTTAATTAGCTTGATATTCCAGGATGGATAAGATGATCAATCAAACGAAAGAACTATATAAAGGGCGCCTCATTCGGGACCCCAAGATTATGGGGGGCCAGTTAGTCGTGAAAGGGACCAGGATTCCCGTAGAGACGGTCATTCAGCACTTGGCTGATACCCCTGACTTTAATGACCTTTTTCTGGATTTTCCACATCTTACCATTGAGGATGTCCAGGCCTGCCTTGCTTACGCTTACGCTAAACTGGAGCGGCCACGGCGACGCAGGGTTCCTGCTACGTCCTCTTTAGGTCACGCCGCCTCGGCATGAGATTCCTGGTCGATGAAAGCGCTGGTTCTCGACTTTCCTCCCACCTCACGGCCCTCGGTCACGATGCAACATTCGTTGCCCATACCCGCGGACAAGGAATTCCTGATGAGGAAGTGCTTGCTATAGCACATGCTGAAGGACGCGTCCTCATTACTCAAGATCGTGACTTTGGAGATCTAATATTTCGGCAGCACCATAGGCACTCAGGCGTGATCTATCTTAGACTTGGTACTAGTTCATTTACTGCTAGAAGGGAAAGGCTAGATTATGTTCTCGATAACTATGCAGACCAGTTAGATCGGTTTATAGTTGTTACTCAGAATACTATTAGAGTGAGATGAATGGGAGGTAAATATGACTAGCTCATCTGCACAACAAGATACTTCAGAAGAGGTCCTGCTATACGAGAAGAAGAACAATCACGTAATAATCACCCTGAACCGTCCGGACGTGCTCAACGTTTTCAACCGGGCGCTGCTAAGGGCGACAATGGGGGCCCTGGAAAAGGCCGAGGCGGACGAGGAAGTGCGAGCCGTCATCATAACAGGAGCAGGGAGAGCGTTCTCAGCCGGCGGCGACCTTACCCAGCGAGGGCAACCGCAGGACGACGGGCCAAACATCGGTCAGCAGGATATCGGCCTAAAAATATGGAACTTCCCCAAGCCTGTGATCGCTGCCGTTAGAGGACATGCAGTGGGAGGCGCCTGCGAGATAGTTATGATGACGGACATAATCATCGCCGCAGAGGACGCCCAGTTCGGCGAGCCGCAGATCAGGCACGGCGGCGGGCTGCCGGCTTTGGTAATGCCCTGGGTGCTGGGCATTAGACGCACAAAGGCGCTTATACTGACCGGCGAGATAATAGACGCCAATACAGCAGAGAGGTACGGCCTGGTACACAAGGTAGTACCGAACGACAAGTTGCTAGAGGAGGCGGAGGCGCTGGCGGAGAGGATAGCCGCTATGCCGGAGAAAACCGTCTGGTCTGACAAGATGCTTATCAACCGGGTTTTCGAGCTTCTAGGGTTCCTTGAATCAATCAGATACCGCGATAATCCTGCCTTCGCAGATATCTCTCAAGGACAACAGACCCCGGAGCTGCGTAAACTTCTAGACGAACAGGGCTGGGAAGCATTCATTAAGAGGCGCGATGCGCCGTTTAAGCAGGGCTAAGCCATCGTTGTTTAGCTATACAGATAGGCTCATCTTAGAAGCGGCGACTGGAGCTAGGCGACTAAGCCAAGAAGAGCTTCAGCATATACTTGAGCATATTATTGAGCGGAGCTTTGACCCTGATTTTAGAGAGCAGGCTGGTGGTAGACTGGCAGGGCTAATCTGGCAGGGTCGCACGCTACGCTCAAGCGACGGTTGCCCCCTGCGGAAGTTCATTACTTGCGCCATGTCATAGTCCAAGAAGAGTGGCCGACTGGTACTACATTTGAGTCGTACTTAGACAGCATTAAAGATATTATTCAAGACCCTCGGTCTGGTCTCCTGATCAATCAATTTGGGGACCATGGCTGGCAATTGACCATAATAGGGCCTTCTGGGTCAATGCGCGGCCCAGGTGGTGGTAATTGGATTGTGGTAGAATATCGTTTAAGTATAGGCCACTGGGTAACAGCTTTTCAGCCTCAAGATGGCTTAGCATATCTAGAGAGGCCAGAGCGGAGGATGAAACTATGGCTACGGCGGCCACGCTAAGGCACGTGGATATTAATTTGCGGAGTAATGAAGCTGAGGTAGATGATCTGCCTAGAATGGCAGAGGAATGGGACAGTCTACCAGACTTCAATCAAGTGTCATATCTGTTAGAGTGGGGTGACCTAATGGACCGTCTAGACTTCTTACAGAAGGCTCACAAAGCTCGTGATATGACATCCTATCAAGAGAAAAGATACAAGGCGTTACTAACTAAGCTGAAGGACTACGACCCTATTATTAAGCGATTAGACCTGGGATTACCCAGAGTAGTAAAGTTGTAATTAAGGCGATTTAACCCGGCGTATCAACCGCCGACTCACGAGCATACAGCTTAGAGTCGGCGGCTTTTCTTCGACTTAATTTTATTAATATGTGGCAGGTCAACCAGGAGAGAGCAACAAAGGCATTACGTCGGGCTGCGCCTCATAAAGAAGAAGGCTCCGGCACCTACTACTAACAGCAACGCTATACCACCAGCTATCGGCAATACAGGACTTGCGCCCTGGCTTGCACCACTGGAGCTAGAACCTCCACCTGCCTGATTCGGCGTGGAGCTATTAGTCCCGGAGCTAGCAGGCTGCTCTGACCCGAAGGGAACGATGGTCGGGATTGTAAGCACTGTTGCGCCGCTACCTTTAGGCACAACACGAGGCTCTAGACCGAGGCTGTTACGCCATTGCGCATCCAATCCCTCTACATCGAGACCATATACCTGCTTTAAGGCTTCGTTGATTAGAGCGCCGGTCTTAAGGGTAAGGAGCAGCTCTTTCATCTTTTCCTGCCCATGATTGTCTACTAAGTACTTGACTATAGAGTAGCTTTCTCCATAGAACAGCATCACGTCCCTTGGCTCGCCGGCGTAACCTCCCAGCGACTGGAGCGAGATCAATTGGTCCCTATCCACGCCCTTCTTCAGCTCCGTCAAGTAACTGGCGGGGACATTCTTCTCAGCGTTCATTGCCAGGCCCTCGTCCAACCAGGCCGGCAAGTTACTGAAGGGGCCTTCGGCGAACTGGTGGATCACCATGTGGCTGACCTCGTGAGCAATTGTCTCCTTATACTCAAAGTGGTTGAGCAGTAAAAGCATTATCTCCGCAGTAGTCCGCTGCCCAAGGGTCACTATTTCCTGGCTAAAGCCCTCACTACGGGGCTGAAGAACTGGGTCCATGTCACGCTTTGAGGCATAACTGAATATCTTCATAGGACGAGAATAGGTTATACCAAGCTGGCCTGAAAGACGCTTAATGCTGCCAACAGCCTCAGCCAGAGCCTGCTTGGCGATATCCTCGCTCTGGGCGTGCCAGTCATACCAGTAGAGTATTACCCCTCCGTCAGAAATGCTGCGCCAATTGAACCTGGGGTCTTCATAGGTAAAGGTGACTGGCTGGGTCTCAAGTTTACTACCGCTTTCATCCTCTATCGTCCATTTATAGGTAACCTCAGTGCCAGGTGGTATATAGGTCTTCCGTTTTTCCAGCATATGGCTTGCCTTGACGCTGCTGCCAGGCTCGAACTTTGGTCTATCATAACCATCAACTGGAGTATTGCCAGTGTTTATGTTGTACGACAGAGTTATATTCTTGATGGGAGGCGAAGCTTGAGCTTCCAACACAAACTCTATGCCATCCGGAAACTTGTTCACATGGGTACTGCTAGTAACCGATATGTCAGCTTCCGCGATATTTAATGGCACAGAGCTAAAGGCCATAAGTAATATTAGTACAGCAATAACTGCCTTTAGTCTCTTCACTTTCTTACCTCTGTTAGCTGGGACCGAAGATAGAGATCGATCATCTCGTCCAAGTCCCCGTCTAACACCGATTCGGGATCGCTGGTCTCGTAACCTGTCCTCAAGTCTTTGACCAGCTTATATGGATGCAGCACGTAGCTTCTGATCTGATTACCCCAGCCCGCGCTAACATGCTCGCCCTTCATTATAGCTTGCTCTTCAGCCTTCTTTTCCATTTCAGCCTGAATGAGCCTGGCTTTAAGGATCTTTAGAGCAGTCTCCTTATTACTAAGCTGCGAACGCTCATTCTGACATGTTACCACGATCCCACTGGGTATGTGGGTTATTCGCACCGCGGTGCTGGTCTTCTGTACGTTCTGGCCTCCGGCGCCACTGGACCTGTAGACGTCCATTTTTATATCGTCCGGACCTATATTCACCTCTACAGTATCGTCAGCCTCTGGCATCACCTCAACCAGTGCGAAGGAGGTATGCCTCGCATGGTCAGCATCAAAGGGAGACAGCCTTACCAGCCGGTGCACCCCTTTCTCACCCTTAAGATAACCATAGGCGTAAGGGCCGGATATCTCAATCATAGCGCTCTTGATGCCGGCTTCCTCACCCGGAGATACATCCACCACCTCAGCCTTAAATCGGCGCTTTTCTGCCCAGCGCAGGTACATGCGCATGAGCATCTGCGCCCAGTCCTGCGCTTCGGTGCCGCCGGCCCCGGCGTGGATAGCTAAGACAGCGTCTTTATCATCGTACTCCCCGCCCAGAGCGATCTGAAGCTCCAGTTTATTAAGCTCATCCTCCAACTGTGCCACGTCCATTTCCACTTCACCACCCATCGACTCTTCCGCCGCCTCCTCCTGCACCAGATCGATCATCTGGGCTAGCTCGATCCCTTTTCTTTCCAGGCTTCTCCAGGGATCGATCCGGGAATTCAGGGTAGCAAGCCTGCGCATCTGCACCCTGGCTCTAGAGCTATCGTCCCAAAAGTCCGGTTCGTTGGCTTCCTTTTCTAGCTCTTTAGCCTCCTTCTCCATACCTGGTACGTCAAAGACGCACCATCGCGTTGGAAATGCGCTTAGCCACCTCTGATAATCTTGTTTTCAAATCTTCCATACTCATGAATTACTCCTATAACTTTATTCTTCTCTCGAAGATGGGTGGTGCAAATTAAGGAAATCATCGTTTGTAGGGGCAGGCTCTGGGTGTCTGCCCTAGCCCTGACCCGAATATGACAAGACTTATAGACGCATTTACCATCTTAGATGGTTAGATGACGGTGGTTAGGGCGCACACCCAGGTGCGCCCCTACATTTTACGTTACGAACCATAAAAGGTTCGCTGCTAGTCCTAACTAGCAACTCAATTAGACTCAAATAGAGGCAAAGCATCCTGTTCCCGGGACATACTCGCTAACTGGTGGGCTAAACGACTGGGCTCCGGAAGTCTATAGCCGCGGCAGCATTTAATAGTCCACTCGCGGGCAGCCTCGATGTCTACCAGGTGGCCTGGAGATACGTAAAGAGGTCTTACTCCCCTTTTAGTCCGCAGTACCGAGCCAATTGTTGCTCCACCGGCAATCAGGTCAGCCCAGCTACCTGCTTCCAATGAAGGCTCTACATGTTCACCATATAACCTTGATTTGGCACAGCCAATGGTTGGAAGATCCAAATATAATCCTAAATGGCATGCTATCCCCATTCGTCTGGGATGAGCGATGCCCTGTCCATCTACCAGCAATAAGTCCGGTCTAAATGACAGTTTACTAAAAGCCTCAAGGACCAAAGGGGACTCTCGAAAGGCCAGCAGGCCGGGGATATAAGGAAAGGGCACTTCTCCTTCGACTACCTGGCTCTCCACAACTTTAAGGTCAGGATAGCTCAGCACTACAACAGTGGCCCGTCCAACTCCTCGTGGAAAATGGACATCGGCCCCGGCAACCAGCTTTACCTCGCCGATACGGTCTTCCAGCACTACCTTGCTCGCCAACTCGCGCTGAAGCTTGATGGCCTCTTCAGGAGTCAGGTCCCAGCGGTGCGAATATGCTATTTTCATACCACTTTAATTATACCCAGTAATAATCGGCTTTGTTAAGTTTTATAGGTTAACTGTTCCAAGCGCTATAAGTGTAACCAGTTATTGTTAGGATAACCACAGTCTGATTAAGTCTAAAATTTTAATCGCCCTATGAGAGGTTTGAAGGCCAGACCCGTTGCTGTTGACTAACTTCTAAACAAAGTCTATTATTCGCATTACTACGGTGGCTGCTTCATCGGCAGACTCAGAGGTTCGGATAGGAGTACATTATGCCAAGTGAGCGAGTCCAGCGGCGCATCGAGCGTCTCTTAGAACAGGCAGATGAAGCAATTGATGGTCTCCAGTGGGATAGAGTTCGCGAGCTCGCCGAGGCGGTCCTCGCGCTGGATAGCGAAAGTCAGGATGCGACTACCTACCTCTCTGCCGCACAGAAAGCTCTTAACTTAGGCTCAGGCTCCGCACCGGTCGCAGATGCGGAGTCCTCTACCTCAAAAACATCACAAGAATCTACGCCTGCCCAACCCACATCATTCCTCAATGGCCGCTATGTCGTAAAACGCTTCCTGGGAGAAGGCGGCAAGAAGAAAGTATACCTTTGCGATGATACTGTACTAGACCGGGACGTTGCCTTTGCCACGATCAAGACCGCAGGGCTGGATGAGGTTGGCCGCCAGCGGATTCGACGCGAGGCACAGGCGATGGGCAGACTCGGCACACATCCTCACATAGTCACCGTCTTCGAATTAGGTGAATTGGAAGACGGTCAACCCTACATGGTCACAGAGCTCATGGAAGGCGGCGACGTTGAGGCCCTCATCGAGAAAGCTGCGGACCGCAAGCTGGCCCTGGAGCGGGCCATAGAGATAGCTGTACATGTATGCAGAGGGCTGGAATTCGCTCACTCTAAGAGATTAATACATAGAGACCTCAAGCCAGGCAATGTTTGGCTCACTATTGATGGCGTATCCAAGATAGGCGACTTTGGGCTGGTAGTAGCGATGGACCGCTCCCGGATCACCCAGGCGGGCATGATGGTCGGCACAGTGTCCTACATGCCACCGGAGCAGGCTATGGGAGGTGAGCCTGTATTCCCCAGCGACCTCTATTCTCTGGGAGCCATGCTGTACGAGATGGTGACAGGTAGACCGCCTTTTGTAGGTGACGACAACATAGGCATCATCAGCCAGCACATCAACACACCTCCTATATCACCATCCTGGCACCGGCCAGACCTGCCACCGGCGCTGGAAGGACTTATTCTTCGTTTATTGGAAAAGGATTCAGGTAGGAGGCCAGCCACCGCGAATGAGGTGCTGCGGGCGCTGGAGAGCATTAATCTAACCGTTCGTGGTGAGCTTGTCGAACCACCCTCCGCCGACCCTTCGACAGGCTCAGGGCGAACGGATGTTATGACCGACAGTCCCATATACCGCCGTAGCTTCGTCGGCAGAGATGCAGAGCTAAAGGGGCTACACACAGCCTTTGATAATGCTATGTCCGGTAACGGCTCTCTTGCTATGGTGGTTGGTGAGCCGGGCATCGGCAAGACCGCCGTATGCGAGCAGCTAGCAGCGTATGTGGCCATTAGAGGCGGCCGCACCCTGGTGGGCCACTGCTACGAGGAAGGCTCCTTGTCCTTGCCGTACCTTGCCTTTGTGGAGGCCATGCGCACCTACGTACTAGCCAGACCTCCCGAAGCTCTAAAGGAAGAGCTAGGCAGCGGGGCCACTGAGGTAGCAAGGATAGTATCAGAGGTACGTGACAGAGTGCAGATAGAGCCACGGCCCTCCGGCGACCCGGAGGACGATAGGTGGAGGTTGCTTCAGGCAGTAACTTCTTTCTTGCGCAATGCTGCAACTACTCAACCCATCCTTCTTATATTAGAAGACCTGCACTGGGCCGACCGAGGGACACTGGACTTATTGGTACATCTTGCCCGCAATATGCTGGGAGCAAGGCTGCTGGTTATCGGGACCTATAGAGACGTGGAAGTGGACCGCGCGCATCCATTGTCGGCGACGCTGGCAGAGCTTAGAAGGGTTGGAGAGCTGCACCGGGTGCTGCTTCGGGGCCTGACTGTCGATGAAGTACACAGGATGATCAAGATCATCGGGGGCCAGGAGATCAGTTGGGCTTTTGCTGAGGCTATCCACCGGCAGACCGAGGGCAATCCACTATTCATACAAGAGGTCTTGAGATATGTTGTGGAAGAGGGAATGGTCACCCGCCAGGGTGGACGCTGGCAGCAGACCGGGGACACACCGCTGGAGATGAGCATACCAGAGGGACTGCGGGATGTGATAGGCAGGCGTCTCTCCCGCCTCGGCCCGGAGGCGAACCGCCTGCTCTCCATCGCCGCGGTCATCGGGAGAGACTTTGGGCTGGACACCTTACGGCGAATCTCCGGACTGGAGGAGGAGCCGCTGATGCAGGCCCTTGAAGAGGCCCTCAAGGTTGGCGTGTTGGAAGAGCAGTCCCGCCCAGGGGTCATTCGCTACCGTTTCGCCCATGCCTTCTTTAGACAGACCCTCTACGAAGAGATGATCGCACCGAGAAGGCTGCGTCTCCATCAGGAGGTGGCTAGGGCTTTAGAAACTCAGTATGCCGGCCGGTTGGAGGAGCACGCCGCGGAACTGGCCGAGCATTTCTCCCAATCGACCGACCCCAACGATTTGGTCAGGGCCGTCGAGTACGGAGAGCTGGCAGCGCGGCGCGCGGCGGCGGTCTACGCCTATCCTGAGGCGGCGCGGCTGCTGGAGAGCGCGGTGCAGGTCCAGGAGGTGGTTAATCCCAATGACAAGGCTAAGCGCTGCGACTTGCTCTTGGCCCTGGGCGAAGCGCTAATGCCAACAGGGGAGCCACAACGGGTATATGAAGAGGTAGCAGAGGAGGCCCTAGCCCTGGCCGAGGCCATTGGCGATAAGGAGAGGGCCTCCCGTGCCTGCCAGCAGGCAAGCAGCGCCATGAGACAGTACGGCGCCGCCACTATGATGCGCACTTCGATATTTCGCCGCTGGGCAGAGCGGTCCGACCGCTACGCGTTGCCAGGGACTCTGGACCGGGCACATGCTGACAGGAACTTAGCTAGGGATTATCAGGAGGCAGGCCAGTTTGGAAAGAGTTGGGAACTATGGGTAGGGGCCCTCGAGCTGGCCGCTCACCTTGGCGACCCTGAGACCTTCTGCGCTGTCGCTTCAGACATGCTTAACAACGGGGGTTCTCCGCAGCATTACCAAGACCTGTTGCGTGTGGCTGAGAAGGCTGTGGAGCAGAGCAGTCAAGGGATAAGCCATCGGACTCGATCTCTGGTTCTAGCAAACGCCAGCCTGGTGTTGCTCAACTCGGGTGACCGATCTCGAGCCGAGGAATTGTGGCAGCAAGCAGCAGAGGCGGCTGCCCATACCCAGCACGCCTTTATTCTGCTGCTGCCGCTTGTAAATGAGATTCTAAAATTAACGCTGGATGGCCGGCTGGAGGAAGCGGTCGCGGCCTCGGCTCGCTTGGTTTCACGAGCCGAGGAGTTGGGTGCGCCCGTCTTCGGACGCCAGTTCGCTGCCACTCGCGCACTGCGCGCCCGCCTGTATCTGGGCAACATCCAAGAGGCCCTGACTCTTCTGCCCCAGGCCAGGCAGATGGCCGGCGCGGAGGAGGGACGGCTTGAGGCGCTGGCGCGTGCCCTTTGTTTGGCGCACCTGAACCGTGCAGAGGAGGCCCAGGAAATAACCCAACAATTACGCCAGTCCCAGACTACGGGGCTGGGGGATGAGACCCCGGGGCGTGACCTCTCGCTATTACTTGAGACGGCGGTGCTCTTGGACGATCGACAGGCCGTGGGTCCTTTGGCTCTTCTCCTAGCGCCTCTGGCGTCGTCTTCCATCTCCGGCCAGACTAATTTGACCTGCATCGCCCGACATCTAGGCGCCGCCGCAGCGCTGCTGGGAGAGCGGGAGAAGGCTAAGGCTTACTACCAGCAGGCGCTGGAGGTATGCGCCAAGGTGCGTTTCCGCCCGGAGGCTGCGCTGACGCGCTTGCAATTGGCGGAATTGTTGCTGGAGGAGGCGGAGGAGATACGGCGGTCACAAGGGCGAGGGGACCTTTCGACAAGCTCAAGACAGCGCCTCGCCCCTACAGGTGATATGCCGGATGTAGGGGTCGGGTCTCCCGACCCGAAGGCGGACGCTATACACAAGGAGGCCATTGAGCACCTGGACTTCGCCATTGCTGAGTTCCAGGAGATGAAAATGCAGCCGTCGCTGGAGCGAGCGCTGCGGCATAAGGGGCTGTTGAAAGCGTAGTATTCATCTTTGATTTGTGGTGGTTAATAAGAGCAAGTCACGGCACCACGGCGGTGTGAATAGTTGTTGCTTGGAGTACCGCAACCACAGGCTGAAGCCTGTGGCATAGTTAGCCTCTATGCTACGGGCTTATGAAATTTAAGAAATTAATCTGGTAGTGAGAGGGCGACTGCCGCTCGCCAGAGGCGACACTGTCGTCCGTGAACGGCGGGCCCAGAAAAGGTTGCAGAGGCCCCCAACTCAGTAATGCATAATGCAGAATCGTAACGTAGGGGCAGACCTGGGTGTCTGCCCTGGCTCTGTCCCAGCAATACCGAGGCTTATAGGCACAAATGCAGGCTTGAGAGTGTAAACATGGGTGGTCAGGGCGCACACTTAGGTGCGCCCCTACAGGATTTGCATGACTCATTAGCCAGGGTGCCTCATCCTCTCTCCTTCTCTCTCCTTTAGATTACCTAATTAAAATGTTAAATTTCATCAGCCCGTAGTGCCAATCTTTTCACTCCTGGTTACAAATCTGGTCACACCCCGCCACGAGATCACTTGCTGACCTAGTATGGACATGAATATACTAACAGCGGATCGAAGATACACGACTCGTCGGTAGGAATCAGAATGCTGACAGCTTATATCCAGGCTGCAATGCGTCGCGCTCAGTATGAGCTACTGGAAGATGGCAACTATTATGGCGACCTGCCCGGTTTCCAGGGAGTCTATTCTAATGCTGATAACCTGGAAGCCTGCCGTAACCTGCTCCAAGAGGTGCCGGAAGGCTGGCTGTTGGTCAGCTTTGCAAAGCAGTTGCCGGTTAACCACCTACCGATACTCCCCAGCCGTCAGTAAGCGCTGCTGCTGTCACGATCTCCCTAATTGGAGCTAAATACTGTCTAAAGGTAGGCGAATAGATAAGATTTCGATGTTGCAATTGACCAATAACTATGCCTGGGTGTACATTTACGGTCTCCGCAAACTCTTCTATCCGATTACGCCTGAAGATTGGCCCTACCAGCGAAATGAAACTCATCAAACGTTCTTGAGGCACAAGAAACTCGGCCGCAAATTCGTTCGCAGTAATCTCAATATCGGGGCGCTCAGTCTCTTTGTTCTCTATATCCACATCAAGGGCTTGGACCGCGCTACGCGCGTGACTCAACTCATGTGCGAGTGTAAACCAAAAGTTGTCTATTCGATCGAATCTGAGGGCAAGGGCGATCACCGGTGAGTTATCATCCAGCCAGAAGCAGGCGCCATCGATCTTAGTGTTTGGAAGCGGTTCGACCACCAAAAAACGAATTCCAGCATCACCTAGTATTTGCGGAACATGTCGCGCCTCCATGGGGTCCTGCAAAAGTCTTTTTAAGTCTGTTACAGCGCCTGCCAAATTCGTCTTGCTGAAGCTAGCAACCTTCATTCCATTAGCCAAATGCTTTGCCCTACATAGCCAGGCAATCTGCGCTGGTGTTGCTTCTACATAGCTTGTGGACTTATGTGCTGCGCGGAGCATTTTAGGCTGATCTTCAATGGTCCTTAGGCCAAAGAAGTCGCAAACGCGCTTCTCAAGAACGTCTACACTCTCTGAGTATTCGATCCAGCCACGCTTTACCATTTCTTTAATTGGCCCTTTGCTATATATGTTCGCCCTACGTTCTACCGCCTCGTCTTTATCCTCTCCGGACTTCCAGAGCCTATAAGCGGTCTCCAGGTTCAGCCAAATTTCCGCGCTCGTTCCGAAAGCTGCGGCTAGCCCTTTGGCGGTCTCTGGTGTAATACCTCGCTTGCCAGTGATAATCTCGTTGACAAGCTGGATTGGCCGACCTATAATTTCTGCCAGATCCGCCTGTGTCCAATCACGTTCTTCTAGCTCATCCTTCAGATACTCGCCAGGAGGGAATACTTCGGCTGGTCTTCGGTTATTCATGCCTTCTCCTCTCCTTTCAGTGATAATCTACTATATCTATAATAATAACTATCTTCGCTGCCCCTTTCCCTGTTAGCTCAATAATTAACCGGTACTGGTTGTTGAGCCTAAGAGAATGCTGATGACTACGCTCTCCTCTTAGCTTTTCGAAATGGAAGGACTTAATTGCTCTTAAGTCCCGTTCATCTCTGACCGAATGGATTAAGCCGACTACCTTTCTATATGCCCTTACTAAAGCTACCGACAGGCCCAAGCTAAATGATGGGTCACTGTAAAGCCTTTCAAGATCATCGTCAGCGAATTCGACTTCCACGAAGACATATTAGCTGATTAAGTCAGATAGGTCAAGTATCCTTTACACGGTCTTTATGTATTTGATATAATGACTTATGTGCCACTGCTTGCGGGTGTATTAGACCACACCCGTGAAACACCGTCGTACTTGCATCACATCTTATGTGCCGCTATAATAACCTTTACGTAAAGGGTAAAGATTTCATATGCACATTCTCTTAAGAGAGCTTAGTTTCTTAAAAAAATACTGGCCCCGGCTGCTTTTGGTCTATACCTGTCTTTCAGGATCGGTCGCCTTCTCCTTAGCTGCTCCCTGGCTTGTGAAACAGACCGTGGACGTAGGTCTTGCATCCGGACAGCTTTCGGTCCTGATCGGGCTGGGTCTTATGGTGATAGGAGCAGCAGCATTCAGAGGTATTTTTGCTTATGGACAGACTTATCTCGGAGAGTACCTCTCACAAAGAGTAGCCTACGATATAAGAAACGCCATCTACAATAGGCTCCAGTACCTGAGTTATGCTTATCACGACCACCAGCAGACCGGACAGCTTATGTCCCGGGCAACGGCAGACGTGGAGTCGGTGCGGATGTTCATACAGATGGGCGCGATCAGGGCCGTGCAGATCACTTGTCAGTTCCTTTTCTCTTGTTATCTCCTACTCACTCTAAACTGGCAGCTTACGCTCATAGTCTTTATGTTATTGCCTTTCGTCGGCTTCCGGGCCGTTATGACCAGCAACCGTTTGCGGCCGGTCTGGCTTGCTGCACAAGAGGCAGTGGCCCAGCTTGGCACCATCCTTCAAGAAAACCTCTCCGGCATCAGAGTCGTAAAGTCTTTCACCAGAGAGAAATTCGAGAACGAAAAGTTTGGCTCCAAGGCTGAGTTTGTTTTTGGGACCAACTTTGGCGCAAACCGCATTCAGAGCTTTAATTCCGCACTAATGACCTTTATGACGCTATCTATCACGGGGATCATCCTCTGGTACGGAGGTCATCAGGTGATAGAAGGGACCCTGACCCTGGGTGGCCTGGTGGCCTTTAATGGCTATCTCGCCATGTTAGCGATGCCCCTGCGCTCTCTCGGCTGGATGGCAAACGTCTTTGCCAGAGCCATATCCTCAGGCGAGCGCGTCTTCGAGATCCTTGATACCGAGTCGGCGGTCAAAGCGAAGCCTAATGCCATATCCCTGCCGCCTGTAACCGGGCTGGTAAAGTTTGAGAAGGTCTCCTTCGCCTACGATTCCATCAGCTCCGTTCTTAGAGACATCAATTTAGAAGCCATACCGGGACAGGTAGTAGCGCTAATGGGGGCTACAGGCAGCGGCAAAAGCACAGTGGTCAGCCTCATACCGAGGTTCTATGACGTGACCGGCGGAAGGATAACTATAGATGATATCGATATCAGGGACGTTACCATCGACTCACTAAGACAAAACGTTGGCATAGTCCATCAAGACCCCTTCCTGTTCACTGCGACGGTCCGAGATAACATCTCATACGGCGCAGTCAATGCAACGGAGGATGAGATAATGGCTGCGTCAAAAGTAGCCAGAATACACGACTTCGTCATGAGCCTGCCGGATGGATACGATACCTGGGTCGGAGAGCGAGGGATTACGCTATCGGGCGGCCAGAAGCAGCGCGTGTCTATAGCCCGAACCATACTTATGGACCCCCGCATTCTCATCCTGGACGACTCCACCTCCAGCGTGGATATGGAGACGGAATACCTCATTCAACTGGCCCTTTCAGAGCTAATGAAGGGCAGGACCTCCTTTGTAATAGCTCAAAGGCTGCGCACACTGCTGCGGGCGGACCAGATCCTCGTGCTCAAAGAAGGCCACGTTGTAGAGAAGGGCAACCATCAAGAGCTTCTCGACCATGGCGGAATCTACAGAGAAATTTACGAGCTACAGCTCAAAGACCAGGAAGAGGCCGCTGCAGCTCAACAGGTAAAGGTGAGATGATATGATGCACGGTCCCGGCGGATGGGGTCATGGTCCCGGAGGCGGCGGCCCAGGAGGTCCCGGCGGCGTTATGCGCATGGGCCTCAGAGGCGCACTGGACTCTGACCCTGAAGAAGAATTAGGAAAGGTATACGACCACGCGGTAGTAAGCCGCCTAATACGCTATCTTGGCCCTCACAAGAAGCTGGTACTGCTGGCCTTTGCCTGTACTATTGTCTATTCAATAGCACACTCGGCGGGGCCGCGGCTTATAGGCCTGGCAATAGACCACTTTATATCTCGCGGCGATCCAAGCGGGCTAAACGCTATAGTAGCCCTTTTCTTAGGCAATAGCATAATAGCCGTGGCTGGACAGTACGGGCAGTCCACTATCCTGGCCTATGTGGGCCAGGGAGTGCTGCATACCCTCCGTACTCAGATGTTCAGCCACATTCAGCAGCTTTCCCTTAGCTTCTTCGACCGAAACGAGGTGGGAAAGCTGATGTCCCGCGTGCAGAACGATGTCCTGGCACTTCAAGAGCTGCTTACATCCGGGTTCCTGAATGTCTTCCAGGACATCATAAGCATAACCCTTGTGGTATATTTCCTGTTCTCTATGAATGTCCGCCTGGCCCTGATAACGCTGAGCGTCGTTCCATTTCTGGTGTTATTCCTCTGGCTGTGGCAAAACATGACCAGGAGCGCCTTTATGGGCGTACGGCATGCCATAGCGGTGGTAAATGCCGGCCTGCAAGAGAACATAAGCGGGGTCAGGGTAATCCAGAGCCTCTCAAGAGAAAAGAAAAACAGCGAGATCTTTGACAGCGTAAACGAGGCGCATCTAAACGCCAACCTGAGGGCAGGACGCTTGTCCGCGGCGGTGCAGCCCGCCGTTGAGTTGATGGTGTCAGTTGCTACCGCCCTGGTTGTTGTATTTGGCGGCTATCAAGCGCTAACAGGAAGTCTAGAGGTTGGAGAGCTTGTCGCCTTCACGCTGTATATCCAGCGCTTCTTCGAGCCAATACGAGAACTGACCATGCAGTACACCCAGTTCCAAAGGGCGATGGTCGGCGGCGTGAGGATCTTCGAGGTGCTGGATACGGAAATAGAGGTAGCCGACGCGCCAAAAGCCGCAGAGCTGCCTCCAATAAAAGGCGATGTAAAATTCGATCACGTCAGCTTCAATTACATAGAAGGTATCGACGTTCTGAAAGACATTAGCCTTGACGTAAAGGCCGGGGCTACAGTCGCTTTCGTGGGCCCCACCGGGGCGGGTAAAAGCACCATGATAAACTTGATAAACCGCTTCTATGACGTAAACAAGGGCGCGATAACCATCGACGGCTACGATATCAGGGATGTAAGCCAAAAGTCCCTTAGAAGCCAGACCGGAATAGTGCTTCAGGAGCCCTTCCTATTTACCGGCGCCGTGCGGGATAATATTCGCTACGGTCGTTTAGAAGCCACCGATGAAGAGATAATAGAGGCAGCAAAAGCCGTCGGCGCCCACGACTTCATAATGCGGCTGGAGCACGGCTACGATACGGTACTCCAGGAGAGAGGCGGCAACCTGAGCGCGGGCCAGCGACAGCTTATCAGCTTCGCCAGGGCCGTGCTGGCAGACCCAAAAATCCTCATTCTCGACGAAGCTACAGCCAATGTAGACACCCAAACAGAGGACCTTATACAGGGCGCTCTCAAGAAGATGCTCAAGGGGCGCACCTCCTTCATTATCGCCCACCGCCTATCCACTATTAGAGATGCAGATCTCATAGTAGTGCTTGATAAAGGACAGATTGTGGAGCAGGGCACGCACCAGGAGCTTCTGGAGCTGGGTGGCATATACAGCAAGCTATACACCTCCAGCTATGCCGTGGTCGGCGCTTCAGAGAACGGGCACTCTTCAAATGGCTCTATCAAAGAAGCCCCCACCTCCTACCCGCCCTCGGTAAAAGGCAACGGCAGCTACTAATATTCCTCTTGCTGCCAACCCATTGCAGACGAAAGGGCGTTGCCTGAGGTTCTCGAAGCATGTCCTGAGCCTCGTCGAAGTGGTACCGCCCGTTTCCTAGTTCGAGAACCTCACTACAGGTTTCGAGAGCCTCAAGGAACAGGCTAACGTTGGCTCATTTTCATCCTTCATGTGCCCGTGGGCCGCGTCAGGCGTGGTATAGGGGTATCTTCGAACAAATTACGCTCTCCTTGTGCCCAGACTTCTACCTAACAAAATGTTAACACTCTTAAATCCCCAATTCAGTATCGAAGCAGAGTAGAAAACGTTAGAACAAATGGAACATCGATGATACGGTAAAGGCAACACACTTTACGGCAGCAGACAACTCCTAAATGTAGAATAAAATTAAGGAAGATGAAACGAATACGGCCTAATCACCGTTTCCCAATATATAAATAGGTAAACAGGAGATATTACCCTCTATACTCTTTCCATAAATCTCGCCCTCAATTGTGCTTCCTATAAGCTACGAGAAGAGCAAATTCCCGCCGATTCTTGTAAAAGGCTATTCCATTATGATGCATGAATACTACGAGATCCCCATCGCTAGGGTCATCGAAATGTCTAACGAAGAGTTTCTTGATTCCTGTGCCAGGTACCTTGAGGAAAGCCTCGAGCAAGACCGGAAACTTGACATAGATCGCATGGCAAGAGACTACGGAAGACGCTATCTTGGTATAAAGGATGAGGGTCTTCCACCTATGGTATAAAAGCCTTTTTTTAAGTCGCCGCAACCTCTCCTTATTAGTGTTGCTTTTACTGCAAGTAATTTTTCGTCAGAGGCCAATCTGAGTTCATGAACTGGGGTATGGTTGAAGAGCGTATTTTCTGGCGGGTTGGAGAGTAGCCGATATTTATTTAAGCGCTCATTTTGCGGATTTGGTTCTAGTAACTCGATAACCGAGAGGTTGTTGAAGAGATAGAAGACCGGCGCCAAGCATAAGTGGCCCCTTCTGAGTTCGTTGGCCTCTGGCGCCGTAGTCCCGACAAAATATTGATCTACAAGACCAAACAAGACTATTATTCCTGTTGTCCGGCAACTTGTCTCTTGGCGTCTTCTGTCAGTTCGATTTCACCAACCGGTAAGCTTACGCCTTCCTGCCTTGACATACGCTCCATGGCATCCTGGTACACCGCATCAAGCCGAGGCGGTGTTTTAAGGCTAACTTTTCGTTCTCCAGCCAGCGCCTTCCGCTCTTTTAAGCGCTCTTTATAGCCCTTTAGCACATCTTCAGGAATAGTTGGGTTCATATGTTCACTTCGGGTCATGGACATCTGTGTCCTGTTGATACCGGAAAAATCCAACTCTTGGCCGCGTATCGCATTACTCATCGGTTCTGTGTGGAAATATACATAACTCAAGAGCGGATTTAAGTCCTCCAGTGCCCAGGCATCAAGAATTCGATTAGTAAGGTTTTTCTCCTGGCTGGTGAGCTGCTTTTCAGCTTCATTGTATAAATGTTCTGGCACATCCAATATTCCTGTTCTGGATGCCAGAGAAACTGAAACAGACTCTTCCTGAATGTCTAAGCCCAATGAATCGATGGCCTGATCGATGGCTGGTGCATATGGTCCATAATGATAAAAAACCCATCTTAGACCCGTCAATGTTTCCGCCCACCGCCTGTAGTATTCCACATCGACTAAATATAAGAGTTTTACCAGCTTGGCTCTACCAGCTTCATCTTGTTCTCGAAGAGAATAAGCCATGTATACAATTAAGTCAGAAAGTTTATTTCGTGGCATGTGTAACTCGTAGAAACTTATGTAGAAATTATAATGCCCCATTTCTAACCTTGAAGACAAGGCTAGCGGCTGCTGCTCTCATTGTCAATAGCTCAAATTTTGCGTGGTCATTTCGCCTACAGTTTCTACCCAAGCACGGTAGCTGGTACTTGCATGCTATATCTACGAAGCATTTACAAACCTACAGCAAGTACATATTCCGTTAGCATCACTGCTATAATTCGTGATTGATGCTTATAGCTCTTCTTGCTTAGGTTCGACTTGTCGACCAACGCGATTGAGTGCTTGCTTGAAGTCTTCTTTATTGAAATCTATATTTACTGTACCTTGGGCAACTAAAGCGCTGAGGTCGTAAGCGTAGATGCCGCCTTTAAACCTCCAGATCCAATCGCTTGTTTTCGCGCTCCTAGTCCGAAGCGGCGATTTTTGTTGTATTAAGTCCATGGTTGCTCTCCTATTATCTTTTTCTTCTGAATTTCTATGAAACCATCCGTCTGCGTGATTACTGCTACATCGATAGCACCACCAACGCCTCTAACATCCATTATCCAGCGCTGCATTACTATCGTGGTTCTTATCAAGAAGATCGCTAGATCGGATCAACACAGTCCTGAAGGGGCAGAAAGGCAAATGGCACCGGCGCTTGTAGATGGCCCTGTAAATACTGGCGCAATTCGTCTCGCTTTTGATCTTCTAGATTCAGGAAGTTTTGGGCAAGTTCTGGGAGGTTCCCGTCAAAGCCATGAATCAACCTATCAGCATATTCACTTTGGCCGCCCCAGACAAGGCCGAACTGTCCTGCACCGCTGTACGACTCAACTGGAGTGGGCTGCGAGGGAACAAATATCTCAAATACCTTTCCATAAGTCGCGCCTTCGTCATAGCCACCTACAAGGAATACCATGTCTTGCCCTGGAATGGTTGGCATATTCTGCACCGTCCATTTGTCGAGGAAGAACTGGGAGAGTCTATTCGCGAAATCCTGCACACTTAGCCTTCCAACATCCTTTAGTTCTTGTTCGAACTCTGGAATATAACTATGTGCAGTTCGCGGTTCGGTTGGCCCTATGGCGCCTACACCGTATGTAACAGCGCCAACATGTTCCTGACCCTTGACTCTAAGTAGTTTGGTTGCATTATCATATGTTGATGGAAGAGGCATAGGCGGTTGATTAGGTTGCTGTAGCTGGGCTGTCAGCGTAACCCGACTATCAGCCGCAAGCACAATGCCTTCTGGCCCCTTGAACACGATACCCAGAGACATAAAGTTTAACTTCCCTCTATTACAGTATAACCTTTAGGGAGCTTATGATATATCCTATCCTCATGTCAGTCAATAAGCTGCTTACATTGGTACCAGCCTGGCACTTTTTAGAGACGAACGAGGGCTAGAACTGCTATAATCGGATTGTGGCAGATATAGATCCTGGTATTAAAGAAAAGATTGTAGGTCTAGAGCAGATAATTCTGGAAGCTCAGCCTGAGGCAAAGTTCAAGCTTGAGCCTAGCGAGCAGGAGAATATCTGGGACTTCTGCATATACACTCCCGAAGGCAATCTACAAATGCCGCCAGAGATAATGCAGCGGTTGGATGGCGTCTGGCGGGAGTATAAAGTTACGGTACTGGCTATAGTATATCCCCTATCTCTATACGAAGAGGATGAATAAATTTCATGCCTGAGATAAGACCCTTCAGAGGTATAAGATATAATACAGAGATAATCAAAGACCTGTCCTCAGTGCTATCTCCTCCCTATGATGTTATATCGCCCCAAGAAAAAGAGGCGATAATCAAGTCGCATCCCAACAACATAATAAACATTGAGTTGCCCTCCGATGGACATAACCCTTCCGATGAAGACTCTTACCAAAAAGCGGCGGCTTACCTTCGTGAGTGGATAAGGGTTGGCGTGCTGGAGGCTGAGGACAAGGAGGCAATTTATCTCTGCGAACACACCTTCACCTGGGAGGGACGTGATCTCAACAGAAAAGAGCTATACGTGCGGGTACGCCTCCAGCCATGGGGAGACGGCATTCTGCCCCACGAGCACACTCTGCGAGGCCCTAAAATAGACCGGCTAAATCTGATGCGGGCCTGCAACGCCAATATTAGTCCTATCTATAGCCTTTATCCTGATCAGGATAATGTGATCGGCCGGTTGATAGAGGAAGCAAAGAGAGAGGTATCCAGGAGCAGCGAGAAGTCTGTGGTAAAAGCTGAGGCTTGGCGTGACTCTTCCCTTACCATTTACTCTATAAAGGATAAAGACCTGGTGAATAAATTATCCTCTACTCTATCCGATCTTACTTTGTATATAGCAGACGGCCACCATCGTTATGAAACGGCTCTGTCCTATAGAGATGAGGTAAGGGCTAACGGAGCAAAGTCCATCGAAGATGTCGAAGACGCTCGATCTATCGGCAGTGATGGTAGCGACTACGTGCTTATGGCGTTAACCGCTATTTCTGATCCGGGGCTTGTTATCATGCCTATTCATAGGCTGGTGAAGGGAGTAGAGTCTTCCATAATAAATAGCCTTAAAGAGCGTTTAGCGAAGTCCTTTCATCTAGAGCCTATGCCGTTAAGAAAAGGGCGCGCTTTCGAAGACCTGACTAATGCGTTAGCGCACATGGAGAAGGCTCAAAAAGTCTCGCCGATGTTCCTTCTATACGGACTGGAGAAAGAGAGTATTTTTGCCATACAGCCTAAAAACGTAGGCCAGCTTAGAGATGCTATGCCTGAAGAATGGCCGACTTCTCTAAAGGAGTTGGACGTATGCTTGCTGCACTGGTCTATTATTGGCCCTATGCTAAGTATACCTCCTGAAGCTGTCTCGCTTGGTCAAAACCTGGACTTTATACACAGCGCGGCTGAGGCTGTAGAAAGCGTCGATGCGGGCGAGTCCCAGCTTGCCTTTATAATGAGTCCCACCAGGGTCGATCAGGTTGTTGCAGTAGCGCAGTCCGGAGCAAAAATGCCCCAAAAGTCCACTTTCTTCTACCCCAAGCTGCCAACCGGCCTGGTAATAAACCTGCTAGACTAGACGCGGTCACTCCCTTGTCAGCCCAAACAAGCCACCCTCAAACTGCGACCCAAATATCCGGAGCATCAGGGTCCCTTCACAAGATATCTGCCCACATCCTTATCGGGATAATACTGCTGCTTGCCTTTAGTGCCCGCTTATATGGCATAGATTGGGACAGTGGTAAGCTGTTTCATCCCGATGAGCGCGCCATTCTAATGAAAGTATGGGAGCTAAAGCTGCCCATGCCTCCCAACCTGGGCCAGCTTCTTGACCCGGAGAACAGCCCCATCAATCCTAAATGGTTCCCCTACGGCAGCTTCCCTTTATACCTCCTAAAACTATCCGGCCATCTACTGTCATTCTGGAGAGCTGAGTTGTCTGGTCCGGAGCTAAGGTTAGTAGGAAGAGCCATATCCGCGATCTTCGACACCGGGACCGTACTGTTGGTCTATCTTATTGGCTCCCGAGTCTATACCCGTGGTGCAGGAGTCATGGCTGCTGCCTTTAGCGCTTTCTCGGTTATCCATATTCAGACCAGCCATTTTTTCACCGCGGACTTAATTCTCACCTTCTTTGTAGCCGCCACAGTCTTAGCGGGCCTGCACGTAGCCAAAGCCGGCACAAGAAGGGCATCGGTCTTTATGGGACTGGCCGCGGGCCTGGGGCTGGCTACAAAAATCAGTATAGCCCCAATTTTAATAACCATAGTTGTAGCCCACCTTCTGTATCTTTTAAGAGGGACCAGCATTAGAGATGAGGTGTCTATACAAGCTGTTGACAGCCCTCACCCTAGCCCTCCCTTCGACCCGCCTGAGGCGGGGGGGCAGGCTCCCAGAGGGAGAGGGAAAGAAGACAGGATGAGACAAGCCGTTAGCGGGCTTGTCATAGCTCTTTGCGCTGCTGCCATCGTATTTACGCTAGCGCAGCCCTACGCCTTAATAGATAGAGACAGGTTCCTTGCCGATACCAGAGAGCAGAGCGAAATGGTAAGGCGCATAAGGGACTACCCCTACACGCGCCAGTACGAGGATACACCTCCATACTTATATCACATCATCCAAAGCACCAAATGGGGACTTGGTATTCCTCTTGGCATAGTATCATGGCTTGGCCTCGGGTTTATGACAATACGCGGCCTTATTGTACGCCGTAGTTCCGACCTCCTTATTCTGTCATGGGTAATACCATATTTCATGCTGACCGGCGGGTTTCCGGTAAAATTCATGCGCTATATGCTGCCATTGACCCCATTTCTGGCGATCATGGCCGCCGAGATGCTTTCCGCCTGGGCAAGGACCATGCCTCGAAAGGCAGATCTACCAAGCCTCTTGTATAGGCTAGCTCCTGCTATTGCTGCATTTATAATACTGGCGTTCTCCGCCCTATACTCTATAGCTTTTCTCAGCATCTACTCCAAGCCCCATAGCGCAGTACAACTGTCTCAGTGGATAAACCAATACGTGCCAGAAGGAGCTACCATCGCCAAAGAACATTGGGAGGAGGGCCTGCCGGATCTAGGCCGGTATAAAAAAGTCGACCTACAGATGTACGAGCCTGATACTTCTCAGAAGCTTGAGCATATAGTATCCACGCTAACAGAGGCTGACTACATAGTCTTTTACAGCAACAGGCTGTACGGCGCCATCCCTCGTCTCCCCGATAGGTATCCTATGGCTGCCGATTACTACAAGAAACTCTTCGGTGGCGAGCTAGGCTACAGTCTTATAGCGCACAGATCATCTTACCCAACCCTCCTTGGAGTAAGGATCGAAGACGATACCTTTGCACGGCCGGGCCTGCCGGCGCCATTTTTAACATCAGATCAGCCTTCTATAGCACTGTCCCTGGGCCATGCCGATGAAAGCTTTACCGTATATGACCATCCACTGGTCATGCTTTTTAAGAAGGACGAGACCTTCTCCCAGGAAAGGACTCGTGATGTCCTGGCCTCCAGCCTGCCTTCTGCGCTCCCCAAACAGGCAGGACTGCTCTTTTCCAGTCAAGAAGAGTACATCAGACACCGTTTCCAGGGCACAGGCAGCGATCTGTTCCCGTTAGACAGCGTGGGAAATAGGTTTCCTCTGCTATCACTATTGGTTACGGTAGAGTTGCTGTCACTGCTAGTCATACTGCCACTATTACTAATCGCTTCTCACTTGCCGGACAAGGGATTCATGCTAGCCAAGCTAATAGGAATACTGGCGATAAGCTATGTACCCTGGCTGCTTTCCAGCCTCAAGCTCCTACCCTTTGCCAGAGAGACTGAAGTACTGACTATCCTGACTATGGTTGTCTTGTGCGCGCTGGTCTTGTGGAAAAGAGGAGCGCAGATATGGGGGACCCTCCGCCATAACTGGAGGATGTTTGTAGTGGAGGAGGCCGTCTTCCTGTTGGCCTTCCTGTTCTTGTACCAGGTGCGGCTTCTCAACCCCGACCTCTGGCATTCGTGGCGCGGCGGCGAGAAGCCTATGGACTTCGCCTATCTTAATGCCCTGGTCCGCAGTCAGTATATGCCGCCGTATGACCCCTGGTTTGCGGGTGGCTATCTTAATTACTATTATTTCGGACAGGTAATTATAGCTGCACTGATAAAGCTTACAGGAATCTTACCCTCAGTGGCTTATAACCTTGCTGTTCCCCTTCTCTTTGCTCTTAGCGCGGGGACATGTTTCTCGATAGCTTATAACATGGCTGCTGTCACCAGAATAAGCAGGAGTATCCTTGTGCCGGCGATCGCGGCCGGTATTAGCGGAATACTTTTCGTGCTCGTACTTGGGAATCTGGATGGCGTTTCACAATTAGCTGGCGCCTTTCAAAGGGTAGGCGGAGTCCAGATGGACAGCACCATACCCGGACTATCAGGACTTATAGCATGGGTAACCGGGGTCCTTAAGATTGCCATATCAGGAGCGGCTGACCTGCCGGTCTTTGACTATTGGCGCAGCAGCCGCATGATGGCTCCAACCCCCAGCATAACAGAGTTTCCCTATTTCACTTTCTTGTTTGCGGACCTGCACGCACACCTGATATCGATACCCTTCACCCTGGGGATGATATTGGTATTCTGGACTCTAGTCAGCTTACCTGCCAGCGCAAGCCTTTTTAGAAATATAGCGTTCCTTTTCATTGCAGGATGGGTGCTGGGAGCGGTGCGCTGGATAAATAGCTGGGACTATCCAACTTACTTGATCCTGGGGATGCTTACTGTGGCAGTAAGAGAGTATGTGATAGATAAAACAAGTAAAGTACGGATTGACTCGAAAATAGAATATTCCAGCCAGAGGGCGTTGCCTGAGGCTCTCGAAGACACCGTCCGTGTCCTTTCGACCCGCCTGAGGCGGGAAGGAAACGGGCTACGTTGGATCATTTTCATCCTTCGTGGGTGCGGGTCGCAACTAGCATGGGGGATTGTACTTAAATATGCGGTGATCGTTGTATCAAGTTTACTGCTGTACCTACCCCTGTCAATGAGCTACGAGCTTTTCTATTCAGGAGTCCAGCCTACTCCTGAGACCACAAAGGTCCAGCAATACCTGGCAATTCATGGCCTGTTCCTGTTTATAGTCCTCACCTTTGTAGCTGCACACCTGTGGGAGTGGGCTGGTAAGGCAGGGATGGCTAAGGCATTTACTCTGTACATTCGCTACTGGTGGAAAATTCCAAGGATAATTTCCCTTAGCAAAATACTTTCTAGAGAAAAAAGAGTAGCTCAAGCAACCAATATCTTTCCTTTTGTCCTAACTGTAGGGGCGATTTTAGTCCTTCTGATCGGGATGTTGTTCTCTATGACAGCAGCGTTCTTAACTGTATTGGCTACAGCCATTTTGGCCGTTATAGCCACCACCTTTCGGCAGCCCAAGAGCATAACACAGATTGCCGACCTATACGCCACAAGCCTTCTTCTTATAGCTGTGCTCATCGGCATAGGAGCAGAGATTATTGCTATCCAGGGCGATATCGGAAGGATGAACACGGTCTTCAAGTTTTATCTCCAGGCATGGGTGCTGTACGGCATCGGCTCGGCCTACGCGCTGTGGTGGCTGTTCTCACGTCTACCATATACAAAGGCAGCGCACCTGATTGCGCCTAGTTCGACCAGGCTCACTGCAAGTAGTTCGATCCGCCTCAGGCGGATCACTACAAGTGTGGACCGCTGGCGAGGCCTCTGGAGCTTAGCCCTGACTGTTCTAGTAGTAGGCACGGCCGTATATCCTATAGCGGCGACACCGGTACGGATAAACGACCGCTTTGCGGCATTGCCTCCTACCAATGATGGTATGGCCTTTATGGTAGACTCAGTCTACCAGGATGAGTACGGACCGCTAGAGTTGAAGTGGGACTATGACGCTATAACCTGGATGCAGGATAACTTGGAGGGCACGCCAGTCATCATGGAGGGAGTAACGCCGATCTACAGGTGGGGAGCGCGGGTCTCAGTATATACCGGCCTGCCCACTGTAATAGGCTGGGACTGGCACCAGAAGCAGCAGAGATGGGGATACCAGTGGATGGTTGACGAGCGAATCAAGGATGTAAGCAAGACCTTCGGTACAGTTGACCAAGCTATGGCCCTGTCCACCCTCAAAAAGTATGAAGTAGAGTACGTCTTTATCGGGCAGTTAGAGAAGCTATATTATACTGAGGAGGGTATAGCCAAGTTCAACGACATGGCGCAAAGAGGAGTATTAGACCTAGTATACGAAAATCAGGAGGTGAATATCTTTAAGGTAATCAGCTATGAAGGATGAAAAATGAGCAGGCCGTAGCCCGTTCCCTGTCCTTCCTAGGGAGGATGAAGGAACGGGCGGTGCTTCCGACAAGCTCAGAACGTAGGGAAGGTATTTTCAAAGGAGCCAGCCATGCGGGCTGTCACCCGCCACCCCGAAGGTATGAAATAACCGCCGAGGCGGGAATTCTTGGGTAGAGACGCAACATGTTGCGTCTCTACGGGCCTCGTCCAAGTATTATTGCTATTTTCGAAGCAACGCACCATGCCTCGACTTGTCGGGGTACCCCGAAGGGATGAAAATAAGCTAGCGTAGCCCGTTCCCTGAGGCTCTCGAAGGGACGAGCGGTGGTTATCAGCAGGCTCGAACAACACCACCAAGCTATTTTCTAAACAATCGTATCCCCTCTAGCTCCTTATGAGAGTTCAATAGTCTCGATGGTTGTGAAGGCCGAGTTGTAGGCATCCGTTAAGGCCGTGCGCTGAGCAGGCGTCAGCAAAGAGGTGACATCCCGGTTCACGGACCTCACTTCATCCGCACCTGCCCTCAGGATGTAAGATGCCTCCAGCCTTAGCGACCCGTCCGGGTTGCGAATGAGCCACAGGGGGCCGCGCACTAGGTTATCTATAATTATAGTCTTTGGCATTATTTCCTCCTTTTATATCAACCGCCGAACCTGCGGCGATACTCGTCGGTTTGCATTATGATCTGACGAATCTCCTCCAAACTTAGGCCGCTGTCAACCCAGTAGCGCAGACCTGCGGTATCTGTCCACTGAGGATCACGTCCTAGCAGCTCTATGTAAATTCGCCTTATCGCATGCACATGATGGCCCTCTGCCGAAGCCTGAAGGGCCAGTCTTATCTCGTTTAAGGATACCGGTCGTTGCGCCCAGAAGCGTAGTCCGGCCTCATCCCCCCATAGAGGGTCCCGCGCCAGTACTTCAAGGTAGAGATTTCGTACGCTTGCGGTCCGCTCTTGAGTATCCAGCAGGATAGCGCGTATCTCATCTAAAGTCGTCGGGCTGTCCACCCAGTAACGCAGCCCGGCGTTGTCATTAAACAGGGGATCTCGCCCCAAAAACTGGACATAAAGGTTTCGGACCGCTCTCACCCGCCGCCCCTCGGAGGACGCGACGAAAATAGCGATAAGCTCCTCTCGTGAGAGACCGGAGTTTGACCAATACCTCCAGCCATCAGCGTCAGGAGCCCGCCCCAACACTTCCCAATAGACCTGCGATACCAGCTCAGCAGCAGGGGGCAACCGAGTTCCAGACCATGTCCCGCCACCGCTGCTCGCTGAACCGAAGCCCCAGGCGCCAGTGAAGGAATTGCAGTCCGTGGATATCGTGAATACGAAACGCCCCGCGTTGTCTGGTTCTGTGAACGTCGGTGGGCCAGCCCAACGTCCGCTCAATTGATCCCCCGACGCCGTCCCCTCCATAGTCCTGTTCGTCCCATAAGTGCCCCTGACGAGCGAGCCATTTTGGGTAAGAGCCATATAAAAGCGCTCTCCGTTCGACGTGGTGTCCCAGGAGCCAGTCCAGGGACAGCCGCCAGGTTGGACAGGGGTGGCCGTTGTTGTTGGAGTGGGAGTTAGAGCAATATTGGGTGCTCGCTTAAATACCTTACCGGGTGTTACGGCCCACCCAGTATTCAGGTCATGAAATTTTACCAGGAAAACTGAATGCGACAGATGTGCATCAAGCTGCCAGGTATAGCCGCCGTCGTTGGTACCGTATATCTGACCTCCTGCGGATGCCCAACCTTGCATTGAATTTAAGAAATACAAGGAATCGAAGTGAGCAGGTATAGGTAGGACCTCCCAGTTTTGTCCAGCATCTCTAGTCCTGGCTAACAACGGGTTCATTTGCAGATCACGTCCACCAGCCCAGCCGTTCCAATAATCGACAAAGAAAATCGAATAATAACCGTAATTTCTATCCCCTGGGTGCATGTAGAAAGCAGTCTTCCAACCATCGGTCGTATAAGAAACGGCACCAGAAGCATGCCAAGCTATATTCTCGTCGAGAAAAATCATGTTATAATAAGTTCTGTCACCAGAGCCGCCCCAGAGTTGCCAGGTCTCACCGCTGTCAATGCTCTTATAAGTATCGCTCTTTGAGATGACCTTAAAGTAAATGACGCGGGAATCTACGATGAAAAAAAGCTCCGGAGTTTCAGCATGTACCCTCTTCCATGTGTTGCCTCCGTCTGTAGTGCGGAAGAGGCCGCGGTGGTACGGCTCGGACATTTGCCCTATAACTCCAGGGTCGTTTCCTGCAAAGCCCAGGAATTGGTCGTGGAATGCAACCGTTGTTATGGCTAGGTAGACACCAGGTATGCTCCACTTCTGCCAAGTTGTACCACCATCGCTGGTCTTATAAGCTACCGAAGTATCACAACAGCCTCTGTGAGACTCTACCCAGCAGTGCTGTGAGTCTGGGCAGCTAAGAGTCTTGAACTCTCCCGGTAAGTTATCTAGAACGATCCTCCAATCGCTCTGGGCGGCCTGTGTTTGGGACGTGTCGATACTAGCCGGATGTAGTACCACAGTTATAAATATTGCCACCACTATAATCGCTATCTGGTACCTGCGGACGTGGCCGAAGGCAGACAGAAATTGCATGGTAATCATGTTCCTATGGCTACCCAGCTTATTTGAAACTGGGCCTGGCTGGTGGGATGATTATTACGCGCTATCCAGGTAAAACGGTCCGAAAAGTGGCCTCTAATAGCAATGGTAACCCCATAGGCATTAAGGACGTTAAATACTACTGGGATAACCTTATAGCTGGTGTTTGAAGAAAAGGGGCTGTTGAAACTGATACTACCAGGGTCTCCAGGACCGTCTGCGGGAGTGTAGTCAGTGTTAGCTGCAATTGTAAAAGGAGTGCCTGATGTTATCCCTCTGTCAACTTTCACATTGTTCTCTAGTCCGGTAACCAGGCGGCCCAGCCGCTTACCGGCGGTGACCGCGCTATCATAAAAGGCTAGTTCGTTGCCTTCTCTGACGATCTTTGTGCCAAAGTCTGTAATAGTCTGCTGGACTCCACCGAGCTCGGTCACACGTTGCACTTTGCCAGTACTATTTGGAGGTGCTGTAAAAGCGGAGGAGCCTCGCTTCAACGTCATCTGCGTGCTGCTAATGATAGTCTGGACTTCGTTTATATCGCCACGAAGTGAGCCTCCCTGCCCTGTGTTGTCACTAATGAAGACCTCATCACCAACAAGAAAAGCAGTTGTGCTTTGAACATTGATGGTAACTGGGCCATCGTCACTCTGACCTACGTTCTGTGTTAAATTAGTTTGGAGAATAGGATTGTCTCTAAAAATATAAGGGCGATCGTTAGAATCGTAGCCAAATGGGTCCTCAGGCAAACCAGTAACTAAATTAATGTGTTTCAATTTCTGGAAGAAGATCTGCGGTGCCAAAATATATTGCTTCGACATAATGGCCCCGCTAGCTTCAAGAAGATAGTTCTTTGACCAGTTCCTGAAAGGGTAATAGCCATATCCCCAGACGATCTCCCTCGTTGTCGGGGCAGGTGGCGTCGGGCTTGGCGATACTACCGGAGGTACAGTGTTGGGGTGCCGGAAAGTGTTCCAACCTGCCCAGTACCAACCTGCTCGGTTAATTCTATTCTGCCAGAACACATAGTTAAGGTGTCCTGGCTCATAAGTGGGAGGATTTACTATAACCTGTACCTGCTCCTCTCGACCTAGATACATAAGAGTAGGAACACTGTGAGGCCCATCTCTTCTTACTTGGAAATTGCCATTGGTCTGAATAGTTCCATTACCATCAACAGTCAGCCCCGTGTTGCCGTAGCCTCCGCCCACGCTTAGCTGTCCTGCTATTGTGAGATTGCCATTAGCATCTATAAAGTTTTGAGCGTTATGGAACCGGATCTGGCCCTTTGTGGCGTGGCTGGTGCTGTCAATTTGGATATAGTCGTTAGCGAGCGTGCCGCCGCATAGGATCTGTCCGGCGGCCCGGCCAGTGAGCAAAGCGTATTGCCCTAAGGTATGGTCCGCGTCGCTGTGGGTCTGGGCGTGGTGGGCGTTCACGTTGGCGGCGTGGGCGCTTACGTCAACGCCGTCCACCGTGCCGGCAACCACTATGTTTCCTGCAACCGTGAGGTTTACATTTACCTCCAGGCTGTCGTCGGTCTTCAGCACATTGGCAGCGGAGCGGTAGAGGTTGGCGTCGCCTCCCAGGAGTATCCCGGCGCCGGAGCCAAGCTGTGGAAGCTGGAGCTGGCCGCCAGCGTAGGTAAGCTTCATCCATCCTGTGCCGGAGTCTTTCAGAAAGTCCAGGTCGTCCCCCGTCCCAAACCTGCCTATCTGCCACTTGGCGGTGCCGGAACGCTCGAGCCGTATGTAGGCGTCCGTCTCATTGCCATCTATGGTCACGGTACCACGGGCTATGAGCATGGGAGTTTCGAACCGGGCGTCGGTCCTCAGGATCAGGGAGGTGTCTCGCCAGAGGAGGTGAGAGCCGCCAATCAGGAGGGCGTGAGCGGAGTTGGTGGCGTCAGGGAAGGCGATCTTGCCGCCCGGGTTCTGAAGGTTCATATTGCCGGAGCCAGCAGGGTTGGTTACGATGATGTTGGCGGCCCCGCTGTTATTTAAGACTACCTTTTCGCCCTGGTTGAGCAGCACGTCTGCCATATGTTTTTCCCTTCCTGACTACCTTATGAGGAGGCTTGTCCTGAGGCTCCCAAAGGGCCCGGTCGAAGAGCTGTACTTTGGTCGCTTTGGGGGTCCTGCCCGAAAAGTATGTAGAAATGCTGACCATCTTGAAGTGGATTGAAGTCGGCGATGTTAGGGATGTACACCCTGAGCGCGTCAAGGAGCTGGGCCTTGGTTATCACCACACCGGAGATGTTCAGTGGTGGGACCGGGCGTCCTTCGGGACCGGTTGTCTCGGTGTTGGGTATATCCTGCTGTAGGGCCTCTTCCACCATCTCATCCACCCCTATAACATGGCATTTGCGCTGTATATATAGTGTATACTATCCACCCCCCCCGCTTGTCAAGTTATTGAGACCTCATGCTGAGAGTAGGCGAACTAACCTTGTTTGCTAAACTTTTCGAAGCTATCCTCCGCAGCATCCAGAGCTTCGCGCCGATTGAACTCCAAGGGCTTCCCGGAGAGTTTCTCGAAGGCTTTCTATCAGTTCTTCTTTGGTGGCTTCCTGGCAGTTTACGCCCGGCACTTCCTCAATCCAGCCAATCCACCATTCGCCACTTTGCTTGATCACCGCAGTATAGTTGTCTTTCATTTGGCGTCCATCTCCTGTTCGCCCATTGTCGCTTATTGTCCCACTCGCCGCTTTCAGTAAGGTTAGGCAACGGGACTCGGCTGCCAGCGTCCTTCGGGGATTATGTTGGCCTTGTCCAGCCTACGGCGTATGGTAGGGTGGTTGGCATTGCCTATATATACCCAGGCAAGGACTTTGCTGTCGTCCTCCAAGGTGACCTCTCTAAGGGCCCTGGTAAATAACGGCATCTCTCTATCTGCGCCTTCATAGCGGTCAGATGCCCTTAGAAACTCCTTCAAGTCCTCCACTACCATCAGTTGCCCGTGCACCACCGACATGTCATAGTAGGACTCTATAAGTACCGGAAACTCCCTTAGATTATACAATGTACCCCTGGTATATCCATCTACTCTACTGATGGCCTTACCCCGGTGCAGCGATTGGACTACGCCGTCGGACAGGAAGGTGCCATATACAAATATAGACTCGGGCATCGGGATTTCCAGCTCGCTAAGCCTGTATGGCGCTATCTTCTGGAGGAACTGTCTCGCGTCAGTGGTCTGACGCTCCAGCTTCAAATAGTCCGGTAGGGCCTCCCTATCTACTTCCAGCCTAATGTCGATCAGCTTCTTATCGGCATAGTCCTCTACCATGATCTCAATGCTGGCACGATGCCAGTCCTGGTCGTCTCCAAGATGTCGGCGCACGAAGAGGTTATCGGAACGGTGTCCGATAGTCTTGGAAGGCTCCTTCACTAGGCTAGCTATAGGATATATATCTGTGCGCACTGAGAGACGGTTCAAGAAGTTGGAGGGAGTATCCTTTATTACGTCAGTCAAATACTCAGAGAGAATGAAGTGCGGGTGCTGTACTTTGGTATCTACTTCGGGCACTCTAAGACCGTAAGCATAGTCATCCAGTACCACTCTTTGCTCAGGTGTACCCCATCTAGCAAGCTCACCCTTGAGAAAGGATATATACTCTCGCAGATACTTTCGTACCGGCATTACTCCCCAGTTGGTCTGCACCTCAGCCTCTGAGCCATGATTTAATATAGCCTCTTCATAGCCCCCTGCAACCTCAAACCCAAGTCTAAAGGCCACATTATGCTTCATACGCAGGTCTTCTACCTTCAGGGGAAAGGTCTTGAGGACTCTTTGATAATACTCAGGGTCTTTGAACTTCGGAGCAAAATCTTCTCCGAAAGATGTAAGGTCATCTTTTATGGCTTTAGTAATATACTCGACCGCAGCGATGGAGAAGAGGATGCCCGCCATCATTTGGTCCTGTCGGGGCACAAAAGGAAGGGCAAGCTCCAGTCTCTTATTTCCTCTTGGGCGAAAGATTGCTCCCTTGTGCTGAGTGGAGTTAAAAAAGATGTAAGCTATCGCTGGGCCTACAGTGTGTACCATAATCCGTGCCAGGTCAGAGCCCAGCTTATGCGCTCTACCCTTAGTAAGACCCTGGGTAGGCACATTCAAGTCCACGTACTTTTTTTCATCACACAAGTCTTCATCAAATAGATAAGAGTCAAGCATTATGTTAAGTTGGCTGCTGACTCCAATAGCACTGGCGCCCTCTGTCAACTCTCCTATCTGCGCTCTACCAATGGAAATTGCCTGTATAAGGTTATCTATGGGATAAGCAAGAAGGGGTACTGGGGGTGAGCTGGCTTCGACTAGAGAGTCTTGCTCGTCGTATATCTTTCCGCCGTACCATGTCCATACACAATCGGTGCGAGAGGAGTCGTAGTCAGCCAGGTCTATACTCTCCTCAAAAGGAGGGGGTTTTCTTTCGCTTAAGAGGATGTGCTTAGCCTGGGCAAAGAATTCCCTTGAGTTTTTTGTAAGAAGCTGGTCTAGCGTCAGGACCGTAGAGCCATCAGTTGCTCTAAACTCGTCCTCCCATCCCATAATCCTTTTCAAATCAGATTTTTAGCTCCTTTAGCAGATATAAGTTGAGGCTGGCCATACGGCCAGCCTCTTTAGGAATATCTTATTTACCTATGTTCTGCTAACACCCGCCAGGGACTCTTGTCCGACGGATATTGGGTCGGTAAATAGAGACTCCAGCTCTTGCCCTTCAACGGCCTCATTGGCGATGAGGTAATTAGCTATGTGATCAAGCCTATCTCGATTAGCGATCAGTATATTTTTGGCAGTAGCATATGCGTTGTCTACTATCAGCTTGACCTCTCCATCTATCTCTTCAGCTATCTTTTCACTATAGTTACGCTGCTCAGAGATCTCTCTGCCCAGGAAGATAAGCTCCTCTCTCTTGCCAAAGGTGCGCGGGCCAAGCTTATCGCTCATTCCATACTCCGTGATCATCTGCCTGGCAAGGCGTGTAGCCCTTTCTATATCGTTCCCTGGGCCAGTGGTGGTCTCTCCCAGTATTATGGACTCTGCGGCCATTCCACCAAGGGCAGTCGCCATCATGTCTATGAACTGAGATTTGGTCCACAGGTATCTATCTTCCTCAGGCAAGAACCTTGTGTACCCACCCATCATACCTCTGGCCACTACAGATATCTTGTGCACCGGGTCAGCGTTTGGCAGCATCCTCGCCACTAGAGCATGTCCGCCCTCATGGTAAGCCGTAACCATCTTCTCTTTTTGACTAATTATTCGGCTCTTTCGCTCAGGCCCTGCGATGACTCTATCTACCGCCTCTTCGAACTCTGATAGACCTATACTCTTCTTGTTCCTTCTAGCAGCAAGAATAGCGGCTTCGTTAACCAGGTTAGCAAGGTCTGCGCCGCTGAACCCTGCGGTCTGCTTGGCTAGGATATCAAGATCAGCAGTAGCGTCTAGAGGCTTACCCTTAGCATGCACCTCGAGGATCTTCTTCCGTCCGCCAATATCAGGCTTGTCCAGAATCACTTGCCTATCGAAGCGTCCCGGCCTCAGCAGGGCCGGGTCAAGGATATCAGGACGGTTGGTAGCTGCTATTACTATTACGTTAGTGCTGGTATCGAAGCCGTCCATCTCTACCAGGATCTGGTTTAGCGTTTGCTCGCGCTCATCATGACTGCCGCCAAGGCCAGTGCCTCTCTGACGACCAACGGCGTCTATCTCATCGACGAAAACTATACATGGCGAATTGCGCTTGGCCTGCTCGAACAGGTCTCGCACTCTGGAAGCGCCAACACCGACAAACATCTCCACAAATTCGCTGCCGCTTATGGAGAAGAAGGGCACTCCGGCCTCTCCAGCTACTGCCCTGGCAAGTAATGTCTTGCCAGTGCCCGGTGGCCCCACCAAGAGGACGCCTTTGGGAATTTTTGCCCCAAGGGCGACAAACTTTTCAGGATACTTCAGGAATTCTACTACTTCAGTTAACTCCTGCTTCGCCTCCTCCACACCAGCGACATCATCGAAGGTTATAGTTACACGGTTTCCAGTGAACATGCGAGCGCGGCTCTTGCCGAAGCTAAGCGCCTGGTTATTGGTCCCCTGCGCCTGGCGCATCATAAACAGGAGGATGCCGCCAAAGAAAATAAGTGGCAGGAAGTTGATCAAAATGCTAAAGATGTTGCTGAACTGCCCTGGCTCCTTAACAATAACCGATACACCGCCGGCGCCATGCTTTATTCCAGCCCTATCCAGTATCTCGAGCATAGAGGAGCCAGTCTCCTTACGAGAACGGAGCTTTTCTCCATCTTTAGAGACGGCTGTTACCATGTCACCCTGGACCTCTATACGGTCTACATTTCCTGACTTGGACATATCAATGACCGTGCTGATGTCGGTCTCTCTGCCGCCTTGAGCGGGAGGAAACACAGTAAAGAAAATGGCTACTATGGCCACCAAAATGAGAAGATATATAAAGCTATTTCTTAGCCATCTGGGATCCATAATCGCGCCTCTAAAATTTCATCGAACGGGGAGGTAAAAGATTGTACCGATAAAAGTATATCAGAAAAGAGGCTTGAGGCAAACATTTAGCAGAGTATGGACAGCTAGAAGAGATGAGTAGCGTCACCAGTTATAGTTATATACTCTAGAGCGGCCTCAGCAGCTTCTTTTATTCCTGGCTCTTCAGAAGAAAGGCAGCGTTGCAGGATATTTTTCGCCTCTCTACCGCCTATAAAACCGAGAGCCTGAATCGCGGCCTGCTGCACCAGAGGGTCTTCGTCAGATAACAGATTGCTTATGTGCCGCACACTTCTGTCATCTTCTAATTCGCCACAGGCCTTTGCGGCTTCATAACGTATGGCTGCGTCGCTATTTTTAAGCTCTGTTAGGAGAACAGGAAGCCAATCGGTATCGCGGTGGCGGCCTATTGCGTATATCGCGCCAATCTTTAACTCCTGGTCCTCTGCATGGTAAGCCTGCCTTATAAGGTCGTTCACTTTGGGAGTACTGAAGGGGCTGGCGGCCTCAAGGGCACGCCGCCTTAACGATACATCCTCTTCCTCACGACCAAAAAGCCCAAACAGCTTATCTTGCAGCTTCGCAGCATCTTCAGGTCGCAGGTCCCCAAACTCCGCCATTAGACAGAACCTTTCGAGCGCTGAAGTAGCGGCGATTCTTACCGACAAGGATGGATCGCTGTCCTGCAAGCTTAGGAGTCGCTCCATAAGCCAGCGGCTGTTGCACTCCCACAGTCCATCTATTGCGGCGATCTTGACCTCTTGGTCCGGATCATTCAAGCAGTACCGAAAGACCGCTTCAAAGTCTGACTCTACATTGTCCTCAGCCACGTCGAGCAAATCTCTGGTTACCTGCCTGCGCCTTTTAGTCTCAATCTCAGACCAGCTCTGACTAAACTCTTCGATCTCCTCTTTATTTAAAGAAGATAGATTAAGAAGCTTAGAATGGATTACAGGCTTTTCCGGATCGGACAGTTCTTCGAGGTATCCTTCGAGGGACATAACATATTTCCTTAGTCTAGACGGGATGAAAATAAGCAGGTCGTAGCACGTTCCTTGAGGCTTTCGAAAGGAAACGGGCGGTGCCCCTTCGACATGGCTCAGGACATGCTTCGAGAACCTCTCGCCACAGCGAGTCGCCTTCGGAGACAGGAAACGCCCTATTGCCTGGCACCGTATTTCGAAGCATATAATTATTCCTTTGAAGAAATAGACACGTTGGGACAGAGGATATAAGGAGTGTTTAGAAACCCTGAGACCCACTCGGTTTCTATACTCAGTTGAGCATCCTTTAGGGCCTCGTAGACGTTCCCTGCCACCATTGTGTTCTTGACCCTACCTATAATTTTACCATCTTGTACCTTATACCCCAAAAGCAAGTTGCCGCCAAAATCTCCGCCTAAGACGTTCCCCTGCCCAGCGCCTATCAGCTCGTCTACAACAACTCCTTCTTTAATGCTGCCCATAAGCTCGTCTTTGCTTCGACCGCCGGCATCAATTACAGCCACGCTTATAGAAGGGGCAGGCAGTGAGGAAGCAGTCCTGCTGGCATTGCCCGTAGAGGTGACGCCAGCCAGTCCAGCGGTCTGAAGGTCATATAAAAAGCCTTTGATCATACCTTTTTCTATTAAAGCGCGCTTCTGTGCCGGCACTCCTTCGTCATCCCAGGAACGGCTGCCAGGGATATAGGGCCTGGTGGGATCGTCCCACAGTGTAAACTCCTTTGTTAAAACCTGCTGTCCCAGCAGAGCGCCCAAAGGTGAGGACCCCTGAAGCACGTTCCTGCCGTTCAAGGCGATAATTAGCGGATAAAGCAGAGAGCTTAATACAGCCCTGGGAGTGAACAGCACCGGCACATCTCCGACAGGGGCAGAGACTACCTGCTTTGCCATCTCCAATTGTTCTACGGTATTTCTAGCCAGCTCTTCAACATCAAAATCAGCCTTACAGGAAGCCGCTCTATCCCCTACAAAAAGCATATCCGTACCTCTGATAAGAGTCCCTTCAATAGAAGCAGAGAACGAGCTGCGTTTGTAAGAAACGTCCAGACCATTGGAGTTAACTATCCTTAAGCTCCCGGTGCGCTTGTTTACGGAGCATTCACACTGTATGTCGGGAGTGTGCTGCCGAACAATATCGATCATGATCTGGCCGATAGTCGCCATCCGCTCGATCGAGATAGCTTCAACGCTTGGGTCGTAGACTTCGACGCTCCGGGTATTTTGGGGAGAGGAAGGCATATTGAATTTGGCCTCAGCGCCAAACTGTGCTATCTCCACCGCATCCCGGACCAGCTCTTCTACCTGGTCCAACCGTGTGGTAGCGGCAAACCCTATGTGTCCGTCCTTAATGATACGCAGCGATACTCCAATACCTTCTCTTGCCTGTATATGCTTAAGGCGATTGGCCTCAAAGCCGAGGGGGGTATCCTGGTACTCGGCATAATAGACCTCTACCTCCTGGGCAACTTTTTTAGCGTGTTCAAGGATCTGCTCGATTGTCATTCTTCTCCTACTCCTCGTGTTTCCATAGCAGTTCGGTGACAGGTGGATTTCTTAAGGTAGATAGGACGACACAGCAGCGCTCGGAGAGCTCCTTGAGAGTTTCCATCTGCTTTGAGGATAGGTCGCCCCTTATACTCACGCTGGTAGTAATATTCTGAAAGCCAACCGGAACAGAACGGTCGATCCCCAAAGTCCCTCTGAGATCGAGCTCTCCCGTGACCTCGACATTCACGCTCTCCAACTCTATGCCCATGGAGTCTGCCACCATCTGTATCGTGATCTGGCTACAGGCGGCTAGGGCGCCAAGAAGCAGATCGCCGGAGCAGGCCGATGTCCCCTGGCCTCCAACCCCCGCGTGTGCCTGGGCCTGATATATCGCCCTGCCTATGTCTATAGAGCATGACATAGCGCCTTCGGGCGCCTCTTCAGCCTTAGCAACTAGAGTTATCTTAGCCAGACCGGGTTCTTTTCGGTAGGAAGCCTTTATTGGGCGTTGCGCATCTCTAATGCTCATTCCTTCTATCTACCTCGCTATATTTCGATAAAAGCTGTGTCCTATCAGATCTAAGAAAGGGCTAAAGAGCTGTTCAGGAGTCATCGCTTCTTCCTTCGCTTTTCTTCACTTACCAGCCACTCTTTTTCTACACTGAAGGCGGTTTTCGCACGGCCACGTGGGAGGAACTTGCGGCGACACTCACCCATGAACTCCTTGAAGTCCTCGGCTCTGTAAGCTTTTACCTCCATCAACTCAGATCTTATCCCATCTGCTATGGCGTCCATGAGGGCATTGGTGTCCGGAAAGGCTGGAACGGGCTTGGGCGCAACGTGAGCAGACTCATCAGAGGAGTAGTCTCTAAAGTAAGTCAAGAGTATCACATCGAACATTTGCTCAAAGCATATTTCCTGGATAAACCTGCTCCCGTTTTCCAAAGCCTTCGCATACTCCTGAGCATACGCCTTCAAGGCCAGCTCAAAATCCCCTCTTCTCTTTAGATCAAACGGTGTTTGTTGGATTGCTCCACGACTCTCCATTCCGCTCACCTCACGATAATATTAAGGCTACGTAGTTCGTAATCGTCCGCGGTCTTGATAATAACTCCGATGGCCCGGCAGTCGTACAAAGTTCGTGGGTCTCCCACTATCAGCTTGCCCGCAAAGTCAAATATTGTGCTAATTGCCTCTCTTACACGGTCATTTATGGTCTCTTCTTGAGTCGATTTCACTTCAACAAGAGCATAAGAAGTTCTATTGAAGTCAGTAAAAATGAAATCTGGGCCATCTCCAATGGGTCTCGCAAGGGGAATCATATCCTGCGATTCTAAATACCAACCGGCGATTCCTTCTCCGAGATTCCCAATGGCTGAATTACTCGGTTTCACATCTCGAGGCGATACCTCAAGCGGGGACAAGCCGGTCGGCAGTCCTCCAACAGTAAGGCCCCTCATGTGCATTACTGCGAAATATCTCCGCAAATCGGCTTGTGCATCTACTAGGACCTGCTCACCGTATCTATCGACCGCATCCTGTATATGAGGCAGGGCGATGAAAAATGGAGCTGGCATCCTATTCAGCCATTGTATTACCGCACTTCTCAACTCCGCTCGCCGTCTGAGATACCGACTCAAGTCCTGTTTAGAAATCTGTTGGCGAAATTCATATACTTCAATAGCCACTCATCACTCCCAGGATTGCCTGACACCCGACGTGACGTCGTCAGGAGGTGTTTCCATGGCCCTTAATAGTTTGTTTTTTGGCTGTCACAACTATTCCCTTGCATCTGCCGCGCCTCTATCTACCTCCGACAAGACACCTGTTTATCCGTATATGGGGACTGCCATTAGATACCGGCAGAGGCGACTGACCGCCTTTCCCACAGCCGCCACCCTGGTTGTAGTGTAGGTCGTTGCCTATGGCATCAAGGTTCTCCAGAGTCGTGAACACGTTGCCGCTCAGCACAACCGGCCTCAGCAGCTCAGCTACTTTGCCGTTTCTTATCATGTAAGCCTCGCCGGCGGAGAAGGTGAACATCTCCATGCTGGTCATGCCGCCATACCAGTTCTTGGCGTATACCCCCTCTTTTATGTCGGCTATCATATCCTCGAAAGACATGTCGCCAGGCTCGATTATAGTATTGGTCATTCTAACGATGGGAGGGAAGCGGTAGTCTATGGCCCTGGCGTTTCCGGTGGCCTTCTCGCCCATCTTCCCCGCTGTCTCCCTGGAGTGCAGCCGCCCGACCAGTACGCCTTCTCTTATAAGATCAGACCTGGTCGCCGGTACTCCCTCGTCGTCATATTTGAAGCTGCCCCGCAGGCCGGGGATGGCGGCTCCATCGACAATGTTGAGTGAAGGACTGCCGAAGCGCCGTCCCATCTGCATGATCTCCTTCATCTGCGGGTTTTCATAGACAAAGTCGGACTCTGAGAGGTGTCCAAAAGCCTCGTGACAGAAGACTCCGGCCAGTATAGGGTCCAGGACCACAGTGTACTCGCCACCCTTGACGTTTGGCGCCGCCACCATCTGCACGGCTTTCTGCGCCGCCTCTTTGACCGTATCGTGCAGGCTCTCTACAAAAGAGTAATCGCCATTGCTGCCGATGCTGAATCCATACTGCTGCACATCGCTATCAGTTCTGGCAACCACAGTCAGCCTCAGGGTAACATCGCAGCGGCTCTGCTCTATATAGCTGCCTATGGAGCTGGCGAAAATCACCTTCTTACGGTTGTCGCTATACCCTATATTAGAAGTCTGGACCTGTGGAGTGCTCCATATAATGTCGTTGTACTGATCAAGAATATCCTTCTTAGACGCCAGGGCGACGGTGGCAGGGTCTTTCTTAAAGTCCGGGGGAACGATGTCCACCACCGGCTCTACACCGGCTAGCTGGCTCGTTTCAGTGCCCACCATCCTGGCCTCCGACACCGCAAGCTCCACCTTCTCTCTAAGATTATCGAGACTGTTAAAACTAACAAAGCCCCAGCCACCTTTAACTAGCGCACGGACGTTGCCGCCCATCGCGCCGGTCTTTCCGATATCCTCCAGCTCCTTGCCACGATAAGAAATTCTGGTGGCCTGGCTCTCCTCTACCCGGACCTCTATATAATCAGCATCATGGCCCTTCAGGGCGCGCTCAATATCCTCTCTCATACGACACTCCTAGGTCTGAAATAAAATATCATTCGAAACTGTAGATAAGTGCGGGCAGCAATTCGCATATGCTATATAGCAATTCTAAAGTCCTTGGTATGCATTAGCAAGGGCAGCCTCACCCTAATCTCTACTTCTGGGAAAGGAGCTAACGCGGGGCGATAATGGGATAATAAGGGAGGGTTAGGAGGAGGCAGCGAATTAAGCTAGCAAGTCTAAATCGCTCCCAGGTCGCGCGTCGCCTCTGGCCTGGGAGCCGAACAGGATGACCCGGACCGGGCGGAACTCTCGCACGATCCGGTCTGTGATCTCAGTCAGGATAGATGAAGTAGTCATTAAAGAAAAGCTCTTTCTTACAGTGAGTTGAGCTATCTGGGGAACTCGAACTCTCGACCCTTCGACAGGCCCTTCGAGAGCCTCAGGACGGCGCTCAGGACAGGCCTACGGTTTACGAAAACCGCTGCCCTCAACTGAGCTATGGTCGCCCTTGATAAGCACCTTAAATTGTACTGTTTCCTCTTCCCTTTGTTACAAACTCTGGTCACACCTTTGCAACAATAACTGTCACATCTGTACAACATATTGCGCTTAAAAACTTGTCTGGAAACATAGCATTCGCTGAGCTAATGTTACTTACTGTCCTACCCCGTAGTTCCCGGTACCGCCTTCGCCAAAATACATAGCTCTTTCTACCATGATTGGAAGCTCGCTCTCAACCTTGGCGGACAGGGCTGTGTTGGGCACTTCCCAGTTGGCGTATATGGTGAATCGGGAGTTTGAGGCTAGATTATACTCTCTGACCACCGCCTGTCCCTTCTCGGTCATGAAGGTAACTACCGCTTTGGCGCTCTGGGGATTGGGGTTCATGAGCAAGATATAGTCATGGAATGGGGGCGCGGTGGAGCCTTCCGGCAGATACCAGACTCGTCCCGGCGTGGGGAGGGCGAGAGAGCTGTGTCCGTAAACACCGTTGTTCCAGGTAGAGGTCCTTTCCACAGCTATGGGACTGCTTGACTCCACTAGAGTCGAGAAGGCGGTGTTGGGCGGCAGTATGTTGTTTACGATGACGTTCTGCCTGCTGAGAGGACCCATGCTTATCTGCCGCGTTACCGGAGCGCTTCCCTCCAGCATAAAGGTGAGCTTTACCGTGACATCGGCCTGGTACGGGTTCATCAAGGCTAAGCTTGTATTGTGGCCGGTGAACCCCTCGGCGAGATACCACTTCTTGGAGGCATATGGTGTGCCTGGGGAGCCGGTGCCCCCCGCGCCATCGTTAAAGTACGTCGACCTCTCGGCGATAACGGGCGAGTCGCTTTCAACGATAGTAGAGAAGGTAGTGTTAGGGACCTCGTAATCGGCGAGTATGTTGAGGCGAGAGGTCGGGCTCATTATGTATTCTTTCTCTTTGCGCGTCCCCCCGGTGGTGATAAAGGTGACTTTGACCCTGGCGTTGTGGCTGTTGGGGTTCATGACAAGCACCCAGGTGTCCGCATTAGGGAGGGAACTTCCCTCCGGCAGGTACCAGGTGTGACTAGGCCCGTTGACTCCCGAAGATACATGCCCGTCCTGTCCAAAATACATAGCCCTCTCAACAAAGATCGGCCCGTCAGCCTCGACCTTGGTGGAAAAAGCGGAGTTGGGCACCTCCTGATTAGCAAAGATGTTTAGCCTAGATGTTGGGGAGAGCTTGTACTGCTTGACCACAGTTTCGCCGCTCTCCTTCATGAAGGTCACTTTGGCGTTTACAGTGTAACTATTGGGGTTCATCAAAAGCACCCAGGTATGGAAAGGACTGGTGGTTGCGCCCTCTGCCAGGAACCAGGTCCTGTATCCAAGGCGGTCGTTTAGGGCGCTCCATACTCCCGGGTCTTCATGGCCGATACGCCACGAGGCAGCGCCAGCCATACCGTACTTCTGAACAAGCGCTACCTTTGCCTCGTTGCTGCGCCTGTCCTCGTACCAGACCTCGTGCTCCTGACCGTCGGCTGCGTACTTAAAGTTAGGGGTCTCAACATTTGCATCATATATGACGGAGGGCTTGTATTTGTTGACCAGGTCCACCACATCGGGATAGTCCACAGACTTGAATGTGCCGGCCGTGGTGTTCCAGTCATACCCATACCAGGCCAGCCCCAGCAGCACCTTATGTGCCGGGACCTGGCTGGTGATAAAGGCAGCGCTTCCTTCAACCCAGGGGAAAGGCGCAGTGGACTGAGGCTTACCGGTCCCATATCCATAGGTCATGATCACAATTAGATCGTTGTATTTGCCCAGAGCGGCGTAATCATAAGGGCCGGCCCACCCGGTCGTTCGCTCCATATCCTTGGCGGCAACAGCCTGGGTAACGAGCTTGCCCCTGGGGCTCAGAGCGCCGTAAAGCTCGGACATAAAGGCTGTAAGTCCATTTCTATCAGCGGAGTCCATTCCCTCAAAGTCCACGTGCACGCCATCAAAGTTGCCGGACAGCGCCATATCGACAAGGTTCTGCACCGCTTTGCTTCGAACTGCGGTGTCAGTTAGAACAGCGTGAAAGTCGCTGTAGGTTGCGGTGTTCTTGACCATGGGCACTATCTTGACTCCATTCCTTCTGGCCAAGGTAATAACCGATTCCTTGTTCTTGTCCGCTACCGAAGCGTCAGTGATCAGGTTGCCAGCACCGTCCATGTGATACCAGTAAGGCGATACATAGTCTAGGTTTTTCATGTTTGTCTTTATGGACTCATAAGATGTAGGGTCATAGGCCACATAATAGGCCCAGCGTATTTTGCCGGCCCCGATGTCAGATAGCAGGGCATTCTGCGTGCCCGCCTCCGTAAAGAAGGGACCTAGCATAAAGACCATAAGGGTTATTAGCGATCCGAATACTGTGGCTTTGGCTCTTTTCCTAATCCTGGCTGTGTACCTCATTTCGATGTGCCTCGCTCCTTGAGGGATTAATATGTTCATAACGAATAGTCAGAGGCGGTGTTGCAAATTAAAATATATTAGCCAGTACCCAGACTCGTAAACTGGCTGGAGACACAATTAACAAGGTCACTCTGGAATTTAATATAGCTGGCCCTGGGGACATATATCTCCAGGGCCAGGCCGAGGAATCGACCATTAACAGCCTAGATAATCTTCGAGTTATTATGGAGTCCGTACAAATTATTTCTTGATCTATCCCAAAGAGGCAAGCGAACCAATCTAGCCGCCTGCTGAGGCCCCTAAGATATAGGCGAGACGAGCGTTAATAGCATCCCATATTCCCGGCTCTTCATGGCCGATGCGCCAGATACCGGCGCCGGCCAGGCCGTATTTGTGCACCAGGTCTACCTTCGCCTCATTGCTGCGCTTGTCCTCATACCAGACCTCGTGGTATTGGTCGTTAGCCACATAGCTAAAGTACGGAGTCTGGACTTTTTGGTCGTACAGAACTGTGGGGCTGTAGCTATTGATGAGGTCAGCGGTCTGCTGTTGCGTTAAAGCGGTATGTCGGCCGGTGGATATATTCCAGTCATAGCCATACCAGGCCAGTCCCAACACAAGCTTCTCGGCTGGTACTAGGCTGGAAGCATAGGCTGCCGTGCCCTCAACCCAGGGGAAGGGAGCGGTAGACTGCGGCTTCTCTGTGCCATAGCCGTATGTCATCAAGACCATAAAGTCATTGTATTTGCCTAGCTCTGCATAATCATAAGGGCCAGACCAACCCGTCATTCGCTCCATGTCTTTGGCGGCAACAGCCTGAGTTACAAGCTTGCCCTTAGGTCTGAGAGCGCCGTAAAGCTCAGCCATAAATGCTGTAAGTCCCGGCCTATCTTCGGGGGACATTCCCTCAAAGTCCACATGAACACCGTCGAAGTTACCGGACATCACCATATCTACCAGGTTCTTTACCGCCTTGGTCCGAGTAGCCGGGTCCATCAGTACATAATGAAAGTTCTCATAATTTACGTTGTTCTGCACCAAGGGAAGTATTTTGACATTGTTCTGTCTGGCTAAAGCTATAACTGAGTCCCTGTTCTTGTCCTGCACACTCACGTCGACAACCAGATCGCCCTCGCCATCCATGTGGTACCAATATGGAGATACATAGTCCAGATTTTTCATGTTTATCTTTATAGACTCATAAGAAGAGCGGTCGTATGCTACATAATAGCCCCACCGTATTTTGGCGGCATTAGCGGCTTGTTCTGGCTGATGGTTCGCCGCTTCGACGTTATCGGACACTAGATTGCTTTTGCCATCTATATAGAAAGAGACCGCCAAAAGTGCTATAAAGGCTATCGTTATTCCCATAGCCATATATGCGTCTCTTCTTCCAAACCTATAAATGTAATCCATTGGGATACCTGGCGCTCCTTTGCGGCGTATATTTTTCATAACGAAACGTCAACTACATATTGCAATAATATAACATTTACTTAACTTGACCGCAAAGTAGCTAGAGAGTACAATTCCCAAGATATTGATAGATTTAGCCAGTGAAAGAGGCCGATATGTCGCTTTACCTAACCGAAGATGACGTTAAACAAGTTATGACAATGAAAGACACGATAGAGGCGCTGGAGATAGGTTTTAAAGACCAGGGAGAGGGGTTAGCTGTGAATAAGCCCAGAGAGCGTCTCAGAGTGCCTATGGGATCCATGCAGATAATGTCTGCCTCTGTGCCCAGCCTAAATGTCGTAGGGTTCAAGGCCTACACTGCTACCCGGGGCGGAGTACGTTTCCTGGTATATATTCACAGCGCGGATACAGGACAGCTTCTATCCATCATCGAGGCAAGCAGACTGGGCCAGTTGAGAACAGGAGCGGCCAGCGGTGTGGCGACAAAGTACTTAGCTAAGAATAACGCTGGCGTCGTTGGAGTTTATGGCACGGGCTACCAGGCCCAGGGGCAGGTAGAGGCTATATGCGAAGTTATGCAGGTGAAGCGGATGCAGGTATATGGGAGGGACCAGGCCAAGCGTGAAGACTTTTGCCGCCGCATGAGCGAGATAACTGGAGTCGAGATAGTCCCTGTTTCCGATCCTCAGGCAGCAGCCAAGGGCGCAGACGTTATCGTGACTATAACCACGTCCCGGGAGCCGGTGTTTAAAGGCGAGTGGGTAGAGCCGGGAATGCACATCAACGCTGCCGGCGCCAACAACCTGCTGCGGCGTGAAATCGACGACGACGTTGTAAGAAAATGCACCCTGTTGACCGCCGACTCTGTGGAGCAGGCAAAAATGGAGTGCGCAGACCTACTGCAACCGGTGGAGCGCGGAATCATCAACTGGGAGCAGGTGCGTGAGCTCGGCTACATAGTGGCTGGCCTGATGCCGGGTCGAAAAACCGATGATGATGTGACACTGTTCGAGTCCCACGGCATCGCTATTTGGGACGTGGCCTCGGCTACCCGGTGCTATGAGCTAGCCAAGACCAAAGGCATCGGCCAGGAAATGCCGATGTAGTACATCTATTACGGGGTTGAATAAGGCCATAGAGAAGAGACGGGACAAAACCCCGCCACCTCTGTTCAGTTGATAACGGTTCTACTCACTGGCTTGCACCCTATAGCCTCAACCGTAATGTCGATATTTACGCTATACCGCAGTGCGCGCACCGTCGTTCGTGGAGGACCAACCTGATGCGGACCTTCTTGACATACCTGCCGCTTACGTTGTGCGTCGACCATGTCAGCGTAGTCCATAGTTGTAGTTACAAGGATGGTGTATTGTCTCCATTCTAACTCTCTGAAATCAAAATTGCCGTCTGTATCTGAATCAACTGAGGCAATTACGTGGTCTCTATCGAAAATTTGTACCTTGACCTCTCGATATGTGAACGCAGGGTTGCCTGGACTTGGATTGCTCACATAACCGGCAAAAACTGGTGCATCCTTCTGGAGAAAATATTTTACGTCGAGGTCAAGAACGCGCCCCGTAATCGTGTAGGATGACGGGGTAAGACTTGCCACCGGGGCGACAGTTGCAGTATGGACTGGGGCGTCGGTGAGAGAAGGAGTAGGGGTTATTCTTTCGATGGCGAACTGAGTGGCTGCCCATGCATTCCACCTCGCGGCATCCTCTAGCGACCCTTTCCCTGTGGAAGCACGCTCGTATGCCTCACGGACATCGGCTGGGATGTTGGCGGTATGAACCGTGAGCGAAGCAAGAGGAACAAGAGTAGGTGACGGGGGTACCGTTGGTAAAGGAGATGCACAGCCTGCCATCCCAAAAGCTAGCACGAAGAACACCGCGGAGATGAAGCTAGCGGGAGGCAGCACTCGCACCACGCCCTTCCTAACTCAATTCTTGTTCAAGCTACCAACCAGTTACTGCATTAGAAAGGTCTTGGTGCCCACACCTGTCTCATAACCGCTCTTGGTAGCAGTCGCTGTAATAGTATACGTCCCCTTAGGAGCAGAGCTGCTGATTTTGTAGTTGAACCTGGCAACACCACTGCTATCGGTGGTGTTAATTCCGGTGGCAATACTGCCATCAGGCCGACGCACCTGCACCCGGATCGATGCGCCAGATGCAGGTGTTCCCTTGACCGTCGACCCATTTATGGTCTCGCTGCCGGCATAGGTTACGCCAGCAGCGAGACCATCGGTTTAACCTAATGGGTAGGAGCCATTTTCTCCTGGGTCCGGCTCATCCCTACTCGTCGCGCGATAATTACCTTATCGATCTCGTATGAGCCACCCCCATGGGTAGCCATAGAGGCGTTCCTCTGAGCGTTCTCCACTTTTCCCCTCATCAGTCCCCACTCTTTATCGTCGGTGAGGGAATGGGGACCCAACAGCTCTAGTAGGTCCTCTGCGGTCTTAATCCTGGTTTCTCGCCCGTACCAGGTGTTCTGGGAACCGTGGTAGCTCATGGGCTGCTTGGCACGGAACATCCAGAAGTTGCGCCGGGCGATGAGGCGGTTTACGTTGTTCCGAATAACGGTGTCCACCAGGTGCTCGCGAGCGGCATCGCCCTGGGCCATGGAGTGGACCTTACCTTCCTTCCATGCCTCTAGGAGATCTCCTATTGCAAAGCCGCGTCCCCATAGGCTGCCCTCAGCGCCGTGCTCCAGCTCCAGGCTAGTTTGGGCCACCTGCCATCCCTGGGTCTCGCCACCGATTAGGTACTCTCCGGGAACTCGGACGTTCTCGAAGAAGACGAAATGCTGGGTACCCCGGTTTATCAATCCCTGACGTTGCCAGGTCACACCGGGTAGGTTGTTGGGCATGTAGAAGTGCCCCAGGTTGGCATGCCGTGGGGCATCAGGGTCTGTAACCGCCAGGAGCCACATAAAGTCGGGATCAACAGCGCTTATGTAGCACTTCACCCCATTTAGGACGAAGTCGTCACCATCCCTGATTGCCGTGGTCTTTACCGAGGCCAGGTCCACACCGGAGTCAGGCTCCGTCCACAAGAGGCCGTAAGTGCTCTCTCCTTTTATGAGGGGCGTCATCAGCTTCTGCTTCTGCTCCTCCGTGCCCCACACATAAATCCCAGCCAGCGCCACGCTGCTGGCATTCACCTCGGAGTAGGGCCTCAGCTCCTCCTTTATTACCATGTCATAGTCCACAGAAAGCTCTCCCCCACCGTACTTCTTGGGTAGAGTAGGGTAAAGCCAGCCCTTATGGCCCAGCTTGCGGCGTAATCCCCTTAGCCACTCCCGATGCGCCGACGTGACTTCCGTTTCATGTAGGGGCCATTCCCCTAGTTCAGAGGGCCTCTTGGCGTTCTCCTCTAGCCAGGCTCGGACCTCCTTACGGAACTGTTCCTGCTCTTCGGTGTACTGGACAGCAAAATCCATCTGACGCCTCCCTTATAGTCTATAGTAAAAAAGCTCGATATCTTAGCGGCAATCCCAACTAGTTGGTAACCGCTTGACGTTTCAGAAGGATTGACATCCCTCTGAGTGCAGTCCAAAAATAAAATAGGCATTTACCTCTGCTAAACGATAGCAGAGGTAAATGCCTATTTAGATCCTATTTCCTCGTTTTTCCACCACTAGACCTGCCCGCCCCGCGTAAAGGCTTTATACCGCATACCGGCCACGCTCCCGGCAATTAAGCCGCAGACATCGTGACCATCACAATCCACAATACGGGTAAATTCTATCCCTTACCACTTACTAAGTCAATAAAACGGTTAAAAAATTGAGAAATCGGCCCTAGCTACGCAACGTAGCTCCAAGCTCACGCTCCAGCTGGGAGATTATGCGAGAGCGAGTAGTCGCCACCTCTTCTCCGGTCAAGGTACGGTCCGGAGCACGATAACTGATAGAGTACGCCAGAGACTTTTGTCCCTGGGGGACCTGAGGCCCTTCGTAGATATCGAACAACACTGCGCTGGCGACCAAAGGACTTCTCTTTATAATCTCCAGCACGGCCTGAGAAGAGGTGTCCTTTGAGACGACAATAGCCAGGTCCTCTACTACATCCGGGAACCTCGGAATAGGCTGATAACGGCGAGTCTTCCTCTCTAAAGTATCTATCGTCTCCAGATATACCTCGAACAGGTACACGGGGCGAGTAGATATGTCGAAGCTCTCAAGCACTTTTGGATGTAGCTCTCCAAATACCCCAACTCCGGTACCTTTTACTGAGATCGCAGCCGCACGTCCGCCGAGCAGATCGCCATCTTCTGTAGCCGAATACTCAGCCTCTAGCCCAAGACCATCCATCAGCTCGTCCAAGATACCTTTGAGGTCGTAGAAGTCTACGGGTATAGAATTTCTATCCCAGCTCTTCTCTAAGATATCCCCCGTAACAAGCCCGGCCAGCATCATGTGTTCACCGGGCAGATCATATTCTGTGGGAATGAATACCGATCCAACCTCAAATATCCTGGCATCCCTGGTCCCCGAATATCTTTCGTTAAGGGCCAAAGCATGCAGTAAATTTCCCCGCAAAGTCGTCCGCATGTATTCCTGCTCAGAGGACATCGGATTATATACTTTGAGTGGCGGTCTGGAAAGGTCTCCAGGCCGGTATACCTTCTCCAGGTACCCCAGACTGGTTAATGAATAGGTAATTATTTCCTGCATACCGGTATCAACGAGGATGTCACGGACCTCTTCTCCGAACTCTCTTCGTAAGTCGGGCTGGTAAGAAGGAATACTGCCAGATAGAGGGGCCATAGGCAGATTGTCGTAGCCTACAATTCTAGCCACCTCCTCAGCCAGGTCTTCTACGATGCGAATATCGGTACGCCAGTAAGGAGGAGTGATTCTCAGCTCTATGCCGGGACCTTTTCTTACCTCGGTACACTCAAAGCTGAGCGACTTCAGCACATTCTCGATCTCCTCGATGCCCATATCAGCGCCCAATATTCTGTTTATCTGGGCAGGAGAGACGGCCACTGTTGCCGGCTCGGTCTTACCAGGGTAGGCGTCTATAACATCGGAGGAGGCAATGCCACCGCATAGCTCCACCACGAGCTGTGTCGCTCGCCGAAGAGCATACATCGGCAACTCTGGGCTTAAACCTTTATCAAAGCGGAGAGAAGCCTCGCTGCGCAGATGGAGCAGCGCCGAGGTACGCCTTATATTTATGTTGTTGAAATTCGCCGACTCAATAAGAATATTGGTAGTGGAGTCTGTTACCTCGCTCTCAAGTCCACCCATAATCCCCGCCAGGGCCACCGGCCCGCCAGCATCGCAGATGAGGAGGCTGTCCTGGGTCAACTCCCTTTGGACCCCGTCCAGGGTAGTCATCTTCTCACGCTCCTTAGCGCGGCGGACTATTATATGATTGTCTACAAGCTGGTCGTAATCAAAAGCGTGCAGCGGCTGGCCGTACTCCAGCATCACGTAGTTGGTGATATCGACGACGTTGTTGATAGGACGCATTCCTAGCGCCATAAGCCGCTGCTGCATCCACCGAGGCGATGGGCCAATCTTCACGCCCGTAACTACGCTGGCGCAGTAACGCGGGCAAAGGTCTGAGTCCAGAATGTCCACCGAGGCCAGCTTCGAGACGCTCTCTCCGCTCTCCCTGTAGTCCAACGACGGCTCTCGCACCTGTCGTCCTGTGAGCGCAGCCACTTCTCGCGCTACTCCCAAAACAGCGAGGCAGTCCGGGCGGTTCGGCGTTAGGTCAAGATCAAGGATAACGTCTCCCAGGTAGTCCAGAAGCGACGTACCTACAGGAGCATCCTCAGGAAGTATCATGATGCCGGCGTGGTCTTCGCCGATGCCAAGCTCCTTCTCAGAGCATATCATGCCCTCGGAAGTTTCCCCTCGTATCTTGGCCGCCCTAAGTACTGCAAGCTCGCCACTGTGCCCATCTATCAGACGCGCGCCGATCCGGGCATAAGGCACCTTGTCTCCCTCTGCTATATTCCACGCCCCGCAGACCACAGTATTGCGCTCCTCGCCCAGATCGATAGTGGCAAGCCTCAGCCTATCCGCATTTGGGTGCGGGCTAAGCCGCACGATCTGCCCCACCAGCACTTTGTCCTGATCCCACATACTTCCAATACGGATTACACCACCCACCTCAGTGCCTGACATAGACAGGCGATGCGCCAGTTCATCCACCGGCAAGGTTATGTCAACATATTCTTTCAGCCAGTTAAGCGATATTTTCATATTAATATTGCCCTTGAAGGTTTATATATTCTTGAACAGATAAAAGTCTAACGTCAAAATCATCATGAATTTGTTGTCTTAGCGCCTGTGAATCCCACTGGCGTACTCTATATACAACTAATCGAGGCTTGACAGCCAATGCTGCTAATAAGAACCTACTATGTTGTTGCCTAAGGCCTTGAAGTGACCGTGTGGGCTCTGGCTGACCTACTATGACTAGCTTGGAAACCTCAACTACTGTGTCTTCAAGCCGTAAACGAAAAGCTACCATTGATGGAAACCTGCTTTTTAAATCCCGTAAATATGCGTTTCCTAGCCTTCCTAATCCATCATTTATGATTAATTTATTAGAGCAGTTGGTTATCAGCACTTGCAGAGCTTCTTTTTCCAAACAATCATCACTTCTTAACAAAGCATCAGACAGCACCAAAGGATCGAGTACTACACGAAGCTCTTGTTCAGCCATTAGACCCTTGGTAAGGTATCACTCCACTCTTGAAACAGCCTCTTGTCAACTTCAGAGAAGGAGTCGACCCATCCCTTTATAACTCCTCTTTTATTCATCTCGAGTTTCTTCCTTACCTTAGTGCCTTTGGTACCTTTTTCTAGCTCATACACTACCACGTCCTGCGGTTTTATAATTTTCTTTTTCACAGCGCTAGTCAGTCCCATAAGTAAGAAGGTGCTGTGCGTAGTTGCCAATATCTGCTTGCCATCCGATGCGGCTGTAGCCAGCAACTCGGCTATGTCCACCTGCGCTTGTGGGTGCAGGCTAATCTCAGGCTCCTCAATCATAATGATGCTTCCCGGCTCGCTCCAGAATATTTGCACAATTATGGGAAGTACTTGGCGCGAGCCGTAAGAAGTGGACGATGCAGGAAGTTTAGTGCCGGTTTTAGTGTCTCGATAGGAAGCTCCCAAATTTCCTGTCTTGGTGAACCCTGATATTAGTTCATCGACTTCAAATATCTCCGCCCACCTCTTGATATTGGAACCAATCTCTTGGTTCCCCTCTGGCCCAAAAATAACGGATAAGACATGGAGAAGATACTCTCCTTGAGGACCCACCCATTCAAGGGGCGGCTTACGGGGCTGCATTTCCCCCATCTCGGTACCTCTAACAGACCTGAGCAGGAAAGCGCGGTTCTTTATCGCCGATGATACTCTTGCCATCCCTTGCTCTGATGCAGAGTTCATCAAGTGATTATGATATCTGCCTTCTCTGAATGCTATCTCATATTTCAAAGAGAGTGGCTGTGTATCTTGGGTAACCATATCCAAAACAATCGCTATTGAGCCTTCGGTGTCCCTCTGGTGGACTACATCTAAAGGATCATCATACTTCACAAGATTTCCTATCCATAGCGTGTTGCCCAAATCCACACTCTGAGCCAGCAGAGCCAGCGCCTCTAGCACACTGCTCTTACCGGAGCCGTTCTTTCCTACAAGAAAGGTCAGCGGCCTTAGCTCAAGGTCAATGCCGGGGTCGCCGATACTTTTGAAGTTTTTGATGGCTAAGCGGGTCAGCATAAAGTATTACCTGTTCAGGTGGACAACAGAACTTATAAAGCAATCTCATTTACTATGACCTCGTATGTATCCTGAGACGCATGTGAATAAGAAATCTGAATTACTTGTCGATCGTTTATATAGGTAATGCCTTGAAGTCCATCTAGAATACCACCCACAATATTACCGCTGTCAGAGCGTCCTCGCCATCGTTTATATAGGATTGAAACGTGACATGGCATCTGAATTGGATCTCTCCCTGCCATACTGTTAGCCGCCTCTAGTCGTAGAGCATGTAATCGCTACAGTTGTACGCTTTTCTCTACTGCGTCTGCGGGAGTCTGTTTGTATGGTGGTATGAAGTTTACAGTAAAGCCCAGTTCAAGTTTTGCACTCATGTCACCTAGTCCGTAGTGAGATTTAAAACTGTTCTAAAAACCTTAAGTCGTTTGAATAAAAGAGTCGTATATCATCTATGCCGTACTTGAGCATAGCGATGCGCTCCGGACCAAGGCCGAAGGCGAAGCCAGTATATTTCTCCGGATCGTAGTTGACGTGGCGCAGCACCTCAGGATGCACCATTCCTGCGCCCATGATCTCGATCCAGCCGGAGTTGCTGCATATCCTGCATCCCCTGCCGTTACAGGCGAAGCAGTCTATAGCCATCTCGACGCCCGGCTCTACGAAGGGGAAGTAGTCGCAGCGGAAGCGCACCTTGCGCTCGGTGCCAAAAATGCGCCGCGCGAACTCGAATAAGGTGCCTTTAAGCTCAGCAAAGGTGATGTTGGTGTCCACCGCCAGCCCCTCTACCTGATAGAACTGGGACTCATGGGTAGCGTCGGTTGCCTCATAGCGGTACACCTTGCCGGGCACCACTACGCGCACCGGAGGCTGGGTCTTCTCCATTACCCTGATCTGCATGGGGGAAGTGTGAGTGCGGAGCAACATTGGCTTTTCGCTTTCTGCCGGAGGATTTATCCAGATGGTGTCCCACATGTCTCTGGCAGGGTGGTCTTTGGGAATGTTAAGGGCCTCGAAGTTATAGTAGTCCCACTCTACCTCAGGCCCTTCCACAACCTGGAATCCCATCGCGAGGAAGGCATCGCAGATCTCACGGACAACTTGAGTTGTAGGATGAAGCCGTCCTCGCCTCGGCCGTCTGCCCGGCAGGGTCACGTCCAGTTTCCCGGCTTCTATTGACCGCTGAAGCTCGGCCTGACGCAGGGTTTCTTCCTTCCCTTCAAGGGTCTTTTCTAGGAGAGTTTTTGCTGTATTGGCCCGTTGGCCTACCTCCCTGCGTACCTCCGGAGGCATCTGCCCAAGTCCTCTTAGCACTGCCGTCAGGTGGCCGCTGCGGCCCAAATAAGCGACCCGCCACTCGTCCAGCTTTTGAAGATCATTAATAGAGTTTATCTCAGCCAGCGCCCTGGACTGGATCTCGTCAACACCCTGTGTTTCTTGTGTCATAGATAATTCATCACTTACATTAATATTTTTGGAATCAGCTAATACCTCGATTTGCCTCAGGCGACCTCAGTACAAGGATTATAGGTCACTGGTTCTTGGAGAGCAAGAAGTCCATCGAGGCTTTTACCGAGGCCGCATAGGGGAAAAAGTTAGGCTTTAACATGCGTAGGCCTGGCTAGGTATCCACTGGTGGACGTCTTAAATACAAGGGCTGAAGCGTCATCAAGTCGTCCTCGTTTCCATCCCTCAGCCTCTGCCACCCCAACTCCGCGAGTACCGCCGCCCTCCTAACAAGGCCGGTCTCTTGAGGGTACACTGCCCGATGGCCCATAGTCGCAGTTATTATAGCCCTGGCCCACTCAGGCGCCTCGCCGCAGAAAAGAGTCTCGTCTTTGAGTTCAGCTACGAGGTCCTCCATCTTGGTTATGTGCTCAGACACAACTTTCTCCCACTTGGCAAGAGCGCCCCTGAACAGGGCCGCAGCAACCTCTTTCCTTCCCGCATCGTGAATAGGGCAAATGGGCAGGTCGGTGGGTAACTGCTGGTATGCTTCTACCTCAAGGGTGCTTACAGCAACTATAGGAGCCTCCAATGAATAAGCCAGCCCCTTTGCCGTGGCCATGCCCACTCTTAGGCCGTTGAAGGAGCCGGGCCCCTGGGCTACGACTATAGAGCCTACGTCGTTCAGAGTGATACCACTGTGAGTCAGCAGCGCGGTCAAGGCCGGTAGTAGTTGTACAGTATGGTTTCTGCCAGCCTCCCAATTATGCTCTGCCAGCAGCTTACCACCCTTCATAAGAGCTATTCCTGCATAAGCAGTTGATGTATCGATGGCAAGAAGCGCTTTATCGGCAAATTCAGACATCGGCTTTTTTGTCCCTCGCTGACGCGATATCTTTGGTCAGCTCTATACAGCGGTCTCCTTCAGGATGGAAGACCATACCTCTCCGATCTTCATCTAGGTACGACATTCTGACTAGGAGATGTTCAGGTGGCATCGCTGCCATGGCGCGGTCCGCCCATTCTACTACCGTCACGCCATCACCATAGAAATAATCATCGAGTCCCAGGTCCAGCACAGCCGCGGTCTCTTCCAGCCGGTAAAGGTCAACGTGGTACAAAGGCAGAGAGCCCCTATGCTCCATCACGATGACAAAGGTAGGGCTGGCAACGGACTCACCTATTCCCATACCTCTGGCCAGTCCTTGCGTGAGACAAGTCTTGCCACTGCCAAGACTTCCTACCAGGAGTAGTACATCTCCTGGCCGTAGTAGTCCACCAATAAGCTCTCCCAAGGCAGCGGTCTCCTCCGGGCCTTTGGTAACTATCTCAAGGTCCAAAGTAACTTTCACCTGTTTCTAAGATGGTCCCAACCTCCACCCTCCCAAAGGATAGCTTCCCCATCCTCTCCTATGACGGTAACGGCGCCTGATTTCCCCGCTTCGATATGTCCTATCACAGCGATAGGAGTCTTAGTGTGGTCTCTCAGTACATAAATATTCGTTTCAGAGGCGGTGAATAACAACTCATAGTCCTCTCCGCCATAGAGTGCAAGAGATAGCCATTCTTTGGGAAACACCGATTTCAGAGAGTCGTGCACCGGCAGCGACAGGCTATCTAAGACAGCAGAAACACCGCTGGCGGCACAAAGTTTGGACAGGTCAGCTACAGTGCCATCACTTATGTCCAACCCACATTTGACACCGGCGCTTACCGCGGCCTGTCCCTCTATAATCCGCGGGGTGGGCCGCATATGGGACCTGGTCAAGTAGTCTATCTCCTCTTTGTTGCCATTACCCTGACCCTGAAGACATCTTAGCCCTCCTGCCGACGAGCCTAAGAATCCGGTAACAGCAACAAGGTCGCCAGGGGCGGCAGTGGAGCGAAGAAGTATATCTCTATCCCCATTCTCAGTAATAACAGCGCGTCCCATAAGGGCCACAGTAATCATAAATGAGGATGACCTGACTATATCGCCGCCGGCTATAGCGACTCCGTAGTCCTTTGATGCCTGAATCAGGCCATTATATAACTCCGTTATGTTATCTAACTCTGTATCCAAAGGCAGACCTAAAGTAATTAGGGAATAGGTCGGTTCGCCGCCCATTGCTGCAATATCGCTTATGTTAACAGCTAGAGCTTTCCATCCTACGTCCTCCCAGGAGCCAAACCCAATCTTAAAATGTATATCTTGCACCATGGTATCAGTGGTGACCAGCTCCATATATCCCATAGGTCTCCACACGGCAGCATCGTCACCTATACCAATCATAAGGCCGCTACGGATATCCAACGGGTCTAAGTCGTCACGGACGCCAACACCCGCCTCCAGCACCATTTTATTCAGGACTTCGATCAGGCCAAACTCGCCAAGCTCAGAGACTTTCATAAAAGAAATTATACAATGGATCTACACCAGTCTGGTTAATAGTTCATCTGAAATCATTGGTTCAGTATTGCCGGCTCTTGTTAGGGCCGCGCTCTTTTACAAGACGATCTAGAACCCACATACGAACTAAGGCAGAAGGTCCTACACCATACTCAGAAGCCTTTTTGGTTAGAATAGCGAAGGTATCCTCATCCAGCCGCACGGTGATGGCTTTCTTAGGGCGACCTCGTAATACCACGAATCTGAGATCTTCTACCGGCTCGAACTCATCCTCGAATTCAGTAGTTGAGTGAGTATCCCAGAATTCCGCCTCTTCTTCGATGCTCTTAAAGTGTGGGATGCTTGTCTTACTTGGTTTCTGTGTCATTAAATTTTCCTTGAATTTATATAAATCCACCTACCATATAAATTACTTTTTAGAGAATTGTACACGATATCGCTACAATAAATGATATTATAACTGACGATCTAAGATATATATCAATATAATAAAGAAGAGCACTTATGAAGACTCTTATACTCGCTGACGTGCACAGCAACCTGGAGGCATTGATCGCTGTAGTCAATGATGCGGTGGCAAAGGGACCTATAGAATCCGTGTGGTGTCTCGGTGACGTAATCGGTTACGGTCCGGACCCTGGGCCGTGTATATCCGTTTTGCGCTCAGCTCAAGCGTTATTCGTAGCAGGCAACCACGACTTAGGCGCTGTAGGAGCTGTACCTCTATATGACTTTAATTCTTACGCGGCAGAAGCATGCCAGTGGAACGGCGAGAGGCTATCTGAGCAAGAGGCCGAGTTTCTTAGCGGTATGCCACTCACTATAGAGATCGAAGGGTTCACTCTGGTCCACGGAAGCCCCAGAGACCCAGTCTGGGAATATCTCGTCTCCCCGGAGCTAGCAGTGGCAAACCTCAGTAACTTCCAAACAAAGTATTGCCTGGTAGGACACAGCCATTTGCCGCTCCTCTTTCATTTTGAGAACGGCTCCTCAGACGAATGCCGCATGACCCTTCTAAAGCACGAAGACAGCATCAGCCTGACCGATGACCGCATGATCATCAACCCAGGAAGCGTAGGCCAGCCCAGGGACGGCGATCCAAGGGCTGCCTATGCAATCTACGATAGTGAAAGCCATACCATCACCCATTACCGCATCAAATACGATTTCAAGACGACTCAGGAGAAGATCCTCAGCGCCGGCCTGCCAGAGCCACTGGCACAGCGGCTCGAATATGGCCGGTAATTACTTCAAAGGCGAAAAGGCGGAGGGACGCAGAATTTTTACAACTATCTTCTCTACTCTTGGAGCCCCTGCTTGGCGATAGCTGCGCATCTCCTCGTCCTGATCGATCATACCTCGTATGCGTTCCCGCTCAGCCAGGCTATCGTAGGCCAGGATATATATAATCTCATTGCTTTGCCCTATGTCTGTAGTCCAAAAGCCTACCAGCTTTGCGCCATGCCTCTCAAACACCTTCGCTGGGGTAGCTTGAAAACCTTCCAGGAACTCGGGCATCTTACCCGGCAGTATGTAATAGGTACGGTGCTCATATATCAAGGGTCACCTCCACTAGATTTATTTATAATGCTGGGTAAATACTACACACGATGTAGTCGAAGAGCAAGATTATATACCTGGTGCGAACCAAAGCAGAAGGTTGCCAACAAGTTTGACGTAATCAGTAAGTTTGAACAGGGGTTAGCGGTATGCTACTATGACTAAAACCGAGACATCCCAAAGATCTTATTCTCTCCTGGGAGGCAACCGTCAAAGTATGCGTGTATCCAGAACGGAGTACCCTGTCTGGAACTTGTGGGTCCACCGGCCTTTAGAGATGGAGGGCGGCTACACTTTTTCCCCTGGAGAGAACAACGAGGAGGTTGTCCGAGCCCTCCTCGATAAGCCGGACGACCAGTTGACCGTTACCGTAACCAGGGAAGCACCCGAGAGTGAGCCTGAGCCTCCGGCGTTATTGTGGGACAGCGGCAAGCGCATCGATGACTACATGCTGCTGTTCTCTCTTGCCCAGGGAAGAAACGTCCACTACCGCGAGGTGAGATCGCGCATATCAGAGGACGATAACGTGGTATCGGAGGGAAAGACCAGCAATTACACTTTGCGGACGCCCATAAACGGAGACAGACCGGTCACGCCTTTTGAGTTGCTGTGGTTTTTGGACCGCTGCAAGGAGACTGTTTTGCAGCCGGGGTGGGCTGCGGATACGGGCTTCATTCCAGCAATTTTATGGTATCTGGACTCTCTGTCGCATCCGGTAGTGGAGCTTCGCTTTGTGAGCGCCTGGTTGGGACTTCAGGCGCTGGCCTCAAGGTACAGCCGGAAAGCCGGAGGGGTTGATCACTCAGACTCAATGAAGATGCTTGAAGCCTACAGAGCCAGCAGTGAGGGCCTGGGCTATCTTACCGATACGCTTATCGAGTTCTGGTCTGAGATGTCGCAAGACTATTTATTACGCCTGCCGGAGGAGCGCTTCTTCACTCAGCGCCACTTATATATATACACCCGTAAGCTCCAGCTTTCATTAGAGCTTGCCTTAATGGAGAGCGTTGGAGCCGGCGGATTCGCCCGGCGGGAAAGCGTTTTAAGAAGCATCAGGAGATGATCCGACAAGACCAGGGGAAGTCACACGACCAAGGGCAGGCACCCTTCGAGAACCTCAGGACAAGCAAGACCTGCCCCTACAATTTAGACATGGGATGAAGACGTTAGACTGAGCTAGATAGCTATCAGTCGTAGGGGCATCCCTTGTGGGTGCCCTTCCCTGGAATGACCGCACTTACAGGATAAGCAAACCGAGGACAAATTTTTAGTGGACCAGCAACACATACGTAACTTCTGTATCATAGCGCACATAGACCATGGTAAGTCTACCCTGGCAGACCGTCTTCTGGAGGTCACAAATACGGTAAGCGCCCGGGACATGTCGGAGCAATTCCTGGACTCGATGGACCTGGAGCGGGAGAAGGGGATCACCATAAAGCTCCAGCCCGTCAGGATGCGCTACACAGCGGAAGATGGGGAAGAATACCAGCTCAACCTCATAGACACCCCTGGTCACGTGGACTTTTCCTATGAAGTCTCCCGCAGCCTGGAGGCGTGTGAGGGAGCGCTGCTTGTGGTGGACGCCACCCAGGGCATCCAGGCCCAGACCCTGGCTAACGTCTATATGGCGATGGACTCTAATCTGACTCTTATACCTGTAATCAACAAGATCGATCTGCCCAGTGCCGACCCCGCTAGAGTAGCCCAGGAGATCTTAGACGTTATAGGCCTGCCTCGTGAAGATATGATCTTTGCCTCGGCTAAAGAGGGAACAGGGACTAAAGAGATCCTGGAGGCCGTAGTTAACCGTGTACCGCGTCCGGTAGGCCCGAAAGATGCTCCACTAAGGTCTTTGATCTTTGACTCCAAGTACGACTCATATAAAGGCGTTATAGCTTATGTGCGGGTAATAGACGGCTCGGTAAAGTCCGGCCAGGACCTGAGGATGATGGCCACCGACACTATCGTGGAAGCCCTGGAGGTAGGATATTTCACTCCCGGCCTGACCGAGAGCCGCGAAGGTCTCTTCGCAGGCGAGGTAGGTTACATAGCCACCGGGCTGAAAAACGTAAGGGAATGTCGCGTCGGTGACACGATCACGGTTACCAGCGCTCGCAACGTGGAGCCTCTACCAGGCTACAAGACCGTGAAGCCAATGGTCTTCGCCGGCCTCTACCCGACCGATAGCAACCAGTTCCCTCTTTTGAGGGACGCCCTGGACAAGCTGAAGCTCAACGATGCCGCTCTCTCTTATGAGCCTGAGAACAGCGCGGCTTTGGGTCCAGGCTACAGGTGCGGCTTCCTTGGGACACTTCACATGGAGATAGTACAGGAGCGCCTGGAGCGAGAGTATAATCTGGACCTGCTTGTTACCGCTCCCAGCGTAGTCTACCAGGTGATTTTGAAGAACGGCTCCGTAATAGAGATTGATAATCCCTCCCTGCTGCCTGATCCCTCCAAAGTCGAGCAGATCGAGGAGCCCTGGATGAATGTCTCTATTATCCTGCCCAGCCGCTATATCGGTTCCATAATGGAGCTGATGAACTCCCGGGGTGGAGAGTACCGCAGAATGGAGTACCTGGACCACTCGGTGGGAGAGCAGGGCGACCAGCGGGTGCTTCTGGAGTACCAGATACCGCTCTCACAGATCCTAACCGACTTTTATGATTCCCTGAAGTCTGCCACTCAAGGCTACGCCTCCATGGACTACTCCTTCCACGAGTATAGAAAAGGCCCTCTGGTCAAGCTCGACGTGCTCGTAAACGGGCAGCCGGTCGATGCTCTCTCCATTATCACCTACTCCCACTCAGCTCACCGGGAGGGACAGGCCCTTACGGAGGAACTGAGAAAGCGCATCCCGCGCCAGCTCTTCGACGTAGCGATACAGGCAGCGATAGGCTCCAAAGTAGTCGCCAGAGAGACCGTACGAGCCCTGCGAAAGAACGTGCTTGCGAAGTGCTACGGAGGAGACATCACCAGAAAGCGCAAGCTACTGGAGAAGCAGGCCGAGGGCAAGCGCAGGATGAAGCGCGTCGGCAACGTGGAGATACCACAGGACGCCTTCATGGCTGTGCTGAAGTTGCGGGACTGACCAAGGACCCTCATAGCCTCGATGTGAGATGTATCCCCGCCGCTACTTGGTATGCTTGGCGAGCCAAACTACCGCGCCTGGGGTCTTGAGCCAGGCAATTATCTGGTCTACGGCACAAGCAACCGCCTCGCTCTCGTCGCCAATGCCCATTGTGTCAGAAAGTGCGCTTGGTAATTGCTTTATGCCTGTAAGATAGGCAGGTACGAAGCGATTCTGTTTTATCGCATCGGCCAGCAACTTCCTGGAGCGCACCGTATCTCCCTCAGTTTGGAAGGCAAAGAGAGCGCTCCCATACATCCACACAGCCATGCCATCACCCGGAAATAGCCCAAGCAGTCTCTTCACCTGGGCATCATCCTGAAGCTCTAAGAGCCAGCAGAGCAACAAGTAGCGCACACCCTGGTTATCGCTTGGGTTGAGTCGGAGCATGTCCCAGAGGTGCTCAACCGCCTCCTGGTATCGTTCCATCTCCCAAAGGGCCTCGGCCAGTCCAGAGCGCGCCCGCATGTAGGGTCGAGTCGAAACGATCCCCCAGAAGTACCCTACATCCCGCTCGAAGGTCTCTATCCCCAGAGCCCGCTCTCCGGCTGCCACCCCTTTCTCGTAGAAGTCTGCCTCTTCTTCGATACTTTTGGCGCTCTCCTCGGCAAGAATGACGTAGGCGTCCGCGCAGTCAGGAGAGATTTGCAGGGCCTTCCTTGCCAATCGTATCCGCTCCCGACTGCTTGAAGCTTCCCAGGCATCATATATAAGCTCTTGAGCCCTATCTAACGGGGTACTGGGCTGACGACGTGGAATATCTCCCGTGGCAAGCACATTCTCCAGGAATTCCCTGGCCTCTTCTTCTGAGTCGAAGTCGCCATCGGAAATGGCTGCTTCTAGGTCTGCCAGGGACCTTTCCATGCCTCTGCGAAACGTTGGAACCGGAGGACTACCTGAAACGTCCATCTCGGCCTCGCGCAAAAACTGGGAGAATTCGGTCGTCATACGCAGTCGGTCATCAATGTAATCCTGTATTTCGGGCGTTATGGCATCAGCCAGCATCCAGCCCCCCAATCCGGCATCTACGAATCGTGAGTCATCCTTAAGAACGGTTTCGAGCGCGGCGGGGGCGATGTCAGAATGATAAACACCCCGGCCCAGCAAGGCTACCGCCAGGGAAGAATTAAACATTTCACGGGACTGGCTCTTACGTAATACCTGATAGGCAGCATCGGCCAGCTCCTGATTTCGACTCACGATCGCACCGTGGTCCCTCTTCCAGCGAGACTCGAACCACATTTCACAATTACAGAGTTCAGCGTCGGTCACCCGCACCATTAGAGAGTCTCCCTCTGCGGCGCCATTCCGGATCAGATAACGGCGCAAGCCCTCGGTCATCAGACTTCCCCAAACGCCGTTGCCAAGAAACTGGATAGACATTGAAACCACATCGTCATTAGGTAAGTGCGCCTCAACAGAGGGAATAACTCTCCGCTTCTGAATCTCATGGAAGCTGGGCCAAAGGGCCTGGAGGACCTCAGTGGGATACGACAACGGGTGGTTCGCGGGCTTTTTCTCTGTGAGCGGCAGCCGAAGTAGGCTGCCATTCACAAGATACGGCAGATAGCCAAAGCGCCCGTCTCCAAGACTGATCAACTGCCAGCCCTGACTCAAAGCATTACGGATTGTGGCCTTTGGGTCTCGGGTCGTACTAGGACGGCGGCGGTTGACCTCGTTCAAGATCTCTTGAAAGGCTAGCGGATGTTCCGCCGATCTCAGCGCCTCGTACACCAGTTCTGTGTAACTTGGTTGGCCCTTCTCTGCCATGTTTGATCACCAACGAGATTAGATGTTGTAGAAACCTACCGCAGGATCGGCTGCGGGCTGGCGTAATTTACCGCTGACAAAGACAAACTGGTAACCGAAATACAGCATTGTAATACCAAAAATCTTCGTCAACCAGAAGGCATCCAGTTGACCGGCTACCACGCTTGCGCCCACCACCGCGATCAGAGAGCTTGGGGCCATTTTAGCCGCGGTGTCTACGTCAACGTGTCCGAGCCGGTAATGTGCGTAGGCGCCCACCAAAGAGGTAATGGTAATCACTGCCAGGGTTATCCCCTGACCCATGTGCTGTGGGATGCCTGCACCCAGGGTCATGAACGGCACCAGCACCAGCGCTCCACCGATACCGAGGAATCCGGCAAATACGCCGGTGACAAATCCAAGCATAATCCAGAAGATGAATGGCACCGAGACCTGCGCTCCAGAGGGCGTGCCAATCGCAAGTATATCGCGGGTCAGCATTGCGAAGGCGACGAAGAAGAGGAAGACCCCGAAGGCGCGCTTGAGCTGGTCTTGCGGCAAAGAAGACATCCACGTCGCGCCAACGAAGACGCCGAAGATGCTGGGTAAAGCCAGCGCTGGAATCAGGGTCAGCGCCAGCGAGGTGTCGAAGACAAACTGTCCGTTAAGGCCCTGAAGCGCATAAGTGATGGCGCCTAAGAACGCCACCGGGACGATGACAAGTGGGCTGGTCCCCTGCGCGATGTGCTGGCTCATCCCTAGCCAGGAGACCATAAGGGCCACCAAGATAGCGCCTCCGCCAACACCGGTAAGGCCGCTAAACAACCCGGTGACGGCCCCGATAGCCACAACCTTCCGATTTCGCTCGTTCAAATGTGCCACCTCCCTGAATTTGGGCTGCGGAACTAGCTGTTTCATTCATAGTACCACGCTGCCCCAAAACAGCGCCATACCGATCTAGAACAAAGTCGCCGCTTCGGCCTCACACTCCCGCTTCTGGGCCTCGTCGAGAGGCTGGTAGGTCAAGGCAGTCTCCACATTCTCCCTGATCCTCGATGGATATCTGACCCCTGGTATCGCTACCGATATATCGGGATTGGATAAGACGTACCTCAAAAGCATCGCCGGGCTAAGGAAAAGCTCGTGTTCTGACTCTCTCATCTGAGTCTTGAGACTGCTTATGCGTCCCGAACCTCCTAAGGGCCTCATCACGATGACCCCAACATCGTTTTTCTTGGCCAGAGCTATCAGCTCTTCCGCCTCCAGATTAAAGGCAGAATAGTCAAGCATCACAGTCTCAAACTCACCACAGGTAATTGCCTTTTCCAGCACCGCCAGATTGTGAGATGACATACCGATGTGGTCGATCATCCCCAGCTCCTGTGCTTCCTTCAGACCCGCCAACGAGCCATCATTGCCCATAACCTCTTCCCAGCCATCCAGCGAGACATCGTGCAGCTGGTACAGGTCTATCTTGTCTACAGCAAGAAACTCCAGGCTTCTGAAAACGTCGTACTGAGCGCCGTCGCTGGCACGCTTGAAAGTCTTGCTCGCTATATAGAAGTCTTTACCGATAGATCGAGTATCTTCGATCTCGCCTCTCTTCTTTATGACCTGCCCGATAAAGTATTCGCTGCCCTCATAGATCCTGGCAGTATCGATAAAGTTAATCCCCATTTCCAGCGCCAGGCCAATAGTTTCCTTCCCCTCCTCCACCATACCGGTATCTAGCGTCCCCAGGCCAAGCTCAGTGACCATCAAGTTGGTCCTACCCAGCCTACGTTTCTTTATCTCTGCCATGGAGTCCTCCACATACGATGTATCATGCCCTACTCAATCGCGGTAAGTGCAGGTTGCCGCAAACAAATTAAATATCATTGAGAGTTTCGCGTGTGTGATACCCGTACCGTGATAAGTGAGCGATAACGATAGGGCGTAGATTAAGATTTTCTCGACGACAATGAAGTAATATAGTCTTCGTTACCTAGTACTGAACATGCTATAACCTACAGCCGGCTCAGGTCAGCGAGGATTCGGGCAGCCCGGGTGAGTGACCGACTCGTTAGCCCTTGTAAATAGGGCACAACATCGTCGTAATCGCACTTGTTCCTAGCTATTCTAAGGCGACGTAATTCAATGCCGATTTGAACGCGTGCCGGATCGGGGTCTTTCTCGTATTGCTCAGCGACGAGCTGGTGAGGATTTCCCATATTTGGGATCGGTACGTGATCTATATCTCTTAGCCTGTTTCGGGCTGAGATATACCCGGCGTAGTACGCGCGGCTAACACCAGCACGCTGCTGTGCCTCTACTCCTGCTATCGGACCGGACACTAGCACTCCACATAGACCTTCCGCTACGGATAAGTATTCAGCCCAATTGAAGCTCATTCGTCGCTCAAATCAATGCACAGGAGGCCATGAGCTTGGCGGACGTGATGAACCAACCACTCCTGATCGAAGTGCCGTAGCGCCTCCACCGCCTCGTTATCTTCTAGTCTGGTAGACACTTTAAGGAAGAGTTGCTCGCCGTCGCCGTAGTCTGGGTCAACGAGAAATTCAAGGCTTAGACTAGCATCTGGTATAAAGTTGACAATTTGAGTAGCTGCCTCGCTCACCAGCATCGCGAGCCCTGGTTCTCTTTGGAAAAAGCGATCCACCTCGGGCCTATTAATTATTACTATATGATCATCCAAGGTCACGCTGCCCGCTAACGGTCCGAGTAGAGTCTCTGGCTCGACTTCAAGAGCATCAGCGAGCTTTCGAACTGTCGTAGGGAATGGTTGATCAGTACCGGCTTCCAATCGAGAGATCGTGGCGCGGTTAACTCCTGCCTTGGCCGCAAGTTGTTGTTGAGTTAGAGCCTTTCGCTGGCGAATTAGCTTAAGTCGTACTAGTCTAACCATAACACAATAATACACAAAAATGACAAAAAAGCAACGTAGGTGCGGCTCCCTTACGACATTTGAAGCTTGTTCGAATAAATGATCAAGCTTTAATTTGCATATTTTTGTGAGGATGCACCTTAACTTTTACCTATCCTAGTAAGCAAAGCGATTCAGGTTTATTGTAGTGCATAATCTAAGATGCTTATAGGATGCATGTTATCAGTTATGCGGTACTTCAACTGGCTGTGGTAAAATGAGCGCATTGCAATTCGGCAAGTCTAGCCGACGCAGGAGCTTATAAGACAAAGTGACCTTTTTACTTAAGACAAGGCCAAAGATATTCTATGGCTGGTGGATCGCGCTCTCCGGCTGCGCGATCACTGGTGTCTCTGCCGGGGTCTCTTTCTGGTCTTTTGGCATCTTCATTCTTCCTATAGAGCAAGAATTCGGCTGGCTGCGGGCAGAGATCTCGATTGCCTTTAGTCTGGGCTGGCTGGTCCAGGGGCTTCTGGGGCCTTTTGTAGGTCGGGCGGTAGACCGCTATGGAGCAAGGCCGCTGATCCTCTGGGGCACTTTGGCTACTGGAGTCTGCTTCGTGCTTCTAACAACGACCTCTAGTCTCTGGCAGTTTTATCTTTTCCACATGCTGGCATCATTCTGCCGCTCATGGATGTTCTACCTTCCCATGAACGTGCTGATCACCAAATGGTTTGTGCGCCGGCGGAACGTCGCTCTGGCGGTCTTCACCCTCGGCTTTCCTATAGGAGGAGTGGTTTTCATACCGCTGCTCACGCTTATCGCCAATGCCGCCGGATGGCGTGCGGGTTACTTCTTCTGTGCTATAGTCCTGTATATTATAGTCCTTCCTCTGGCCCTTTTGGTGCTACGCAACAGCCCTTCAGAAATGGGACTAACCCCCGATGATGATTCCAGGGAGGTCATATCCCGTGAGCCAGTTTCCGCAGTACCTGGAGTCGTATCAAGCCCCAGTGATGGCACGATAGACCCGCCTCAGGCGGGCCACCAGGATATGCCGCCATCCAGGGCGCTGGCCCGTAGCTGGACGGTTAAAGAGGCCCTTCGTACACAGGCATTCTGGCTGCTGGCGCTTGGGTTTTCAGTGACGTTTTTGACTCAGATCTCCTTCAGCGTGCATTCGATACCGTTTTTTGTTAGCAAAGGTCTTGCGGCAGAGACTGCCGCACTGGTAGTAAGCGCCTCTACAGCAGTAGTTGGCCTGTTACGAATACCTTATGGCTTTGCTATCGACCGCATCCATAACGTGAGAGCCGTTATGATGCTATTGATCTTGACCCAGGGCACGGCCCTTGGTCTGCTCCTGGTCTCGGTAGACCCTATCGCGCTCTGTGCCTTCATCGCGCTGTGGGGCTTTACGGGAGGAGGAATGCCTCTGATGGAGTCCTCTCTAATTGTACGAGCCTTTGGAGACAGGAATTACGGCGCCATCCTGGGTACATCGGGACTTGTGTCCACCATTGGCACCGTTGCAGGCCCAGTCTTGACCGGTATGGTCTTCGATGCTACCGGGGGTTATACCAGCGCGATTATTGCGTCCCTGGCCGTAAGCCTCGTCGCTTTCGTCTGCTTCCTGGCCTTCCGAGCGCCCAGCGTAGGGGCGGTTCGCGAACCGCCCAGGGCGAGGTGACCTCACCCCTACCGCATTGCTGAATAAGGAACTTACGATGCAGGTCTACTTCGAAGATGTACACCCAGGCGACGAGCTAGGTCCCTTTGTCAAAGAGCCTAGCAAGGAGGAGGTAATTGCCTTCGCGCGGCTGGCGCATCTAACGGGACGCTTTGTTGATGATGAAGAGGCCCGGAAGGAAGGGATGGAGGGAATTATAGTTTCCAGTTGGCAGAGTATGGCCTATCTATCACAGCTTCTCACCAACTGGATGGGACCTCGTGGCTCCCTTTCCAAATTTGACATCTACTTTCGGCGTATCGTAGAGCCCGGCGACCGTCTGGAATGCAGAGCTATTGTGACTGATACCCTGGTTAAGATGGAAAAGCACGTGGTCGTTCTGGACATCTACATCGATAACCAAAAGGGAGAGCGACCTCTGCAAGGTACAGCAGAGGTCATCCTTCCGTCCAGGTTGAGCTAGACCATTTGCATGCCGACCTTGGCTATTAATTGAATGGCTTATTTGAAATGACGGTCAAGGAGCGGTATTATGTCCCAATCCTCGGCGTTATACTGCTAATATCCATTTTGTGATTTCTGCTTTAGGATGCTGAACAGGCATGAAAAAGCGGAATAGTACAGTATAATAGCAGTATAAGCAAAAATTACCAGGGAATATGCGCCGGGTTTTGAGAATAGCTGCGCCTTTGCTTCTCTCACCGATGACTATAAAGTCTTCAATCTTGGCCTCAAGGAAGTATGTTTTGTCTCTACCCGATTTGTTGATAGGCTCGACTAGCGCCTATGTAGTTGGCGCGCCCAAACCAAAGATTATCAATATTGCGCTGCTTCTAACGCTGCTTACCGTTACCCTTCTGACGATCGGCTGCCAGATGAACGTGAATAAGCTCAGCGGAGGGCCGGCCGTGATGAGTGAGACAGCCCGCCTGGGGCGGGCCGACTCTCTCGTTGTTCCCGAGCCAACTGACAAGCCCGAGCCTCCACCCATTCCCACTCCAGAATCCACGCCTGAGCCAGCAGTCGATACCGCTCTTTCGGGCCAGATGCGATATATTGCTGACACAGGTGGACTGGGTGTACGAGTGAGATCGGAATGTGGCGATAATACTCAGCGGTCCGCAGGATGGGCAGAAAGCACCGCGGTAACAATTACCTATGCTCGTGAAGATTGCCCTGGCTGGCTGTATGTTCAACGCTCGTCCTCCGAGTCCTCATGGGTCCGGGACCGGCATCTCTCAATCACAGTTCCCACGCCTACACCTCTGCCGCTTTCGGTATCGGGCGGGATGGCGCTCGCGCTCACCACCAGTGCAGTAGTCCGCTCCACGCCCAGCACGCAGACGGGCGCAGTCGTCCGCCGCCTGCGTCATCTGGAGGAGATCACGATTCTCGGCTCGGTCGTCGGCGAGCAGTGGATCGTTGGCGACCAGACCTGGCCGATGGCGCCACCCTCATGGACGCGGACCTGGTATCAGGTCGAAGGTGGCTATGTGTACAGCGCTTGGGTCTTCATCCCTCGCCCCAACGAGGGGTCGCCTCTCATCCAGGCGTCGGCGGCCCGTGTGATCAATGTTAGCCTCAGCGCCCAGCGGCTCACTGCCTCCGTCGGGGATGCAGTCGTTTATACGACCGGGGTCACCACCGGCAAGCAGGGGTACGAAACACCGACAGGGACCTATGCACTCTCGCCCAGTGGCCGCGTGATCAACGAGACCATGACCTCCGCTCAGGCGGCCATCGATGACCCGGCGGAAGAGTACCACGTCAAGAATGTGCTCTATACGCAGTACTTCGATCGCGCAGGCGACGCGTTCCACCTCAATTACTGGCAGCCGGACTCGGTCTTCGGTGGGTATCCGACGAGCCACGGCTGCATCGGTCTGCGGCTGCACGATGCACAGTGGCTCTGGCTGTTCGTACAATCGGGGACGACACTGACCATTAGCGACTGAAGGGGAGAGCGACCTTCCGTTTAGGTTAAGCCAGACTATGTGAGCACCAACGTTGGCTATCTGTTGAGTGGCTTACCGAAAATGACGGTTAGGGAACGACACTATGTCACGATGGTGGCGGCTTGCACTTGGTCCCCTCACAACAGACCGTTGACACGCCAATAAGGCGCGAGTAGGATAGTATTATTGACAGAGTGTGATAGCTGGACGGCATGTGGTTGCCTGATCACCTAGGCGTGCCTGGAATTAAAGATGGGTTACCGTCCCTGAGACGAGGTCGGACAGGATGTTGATGGCAAAGTTAATCTGTACCCGAAGGCCCTCTTTGCAGCAAGGGAATTGCTGCAGGTGTGGTCTTTTTTCATTTCCGGTCGGACGCTAGGACAAACCGGCAGGAGAATAATTGCGGTTCGGGCGCAGCAATTGCTGCATGCTCGAGAAGTGAAGGGAGTAGAGGGATGAGCATCACGGTAAACAAAACAGGTCTTTTAAAAAGCAAGGTAATAGTGCTAAGCTCAGTGGTAATAGCTATTGTCGCGATGCTCGGGATCACCGCCTGTAGCCCAGCGGCGCAACCCGCGCAGCCCACGGGAGTGGCGCCTAATGACCAAAGCGCCGCAGATGGGGCGGCGCGCTACAAGGTTGAGACTGCCAAGCAGCGGGGTGGAAAGCTCACCTTCACTGGGATCGCCTTCGGGAACCCCAACGACCCACACCTGGTGATCACCGCCACAGGGCGCAGCTACTCCATGCCAGTTACCAACGGGCTGCTCAAAGGAGATATCTACGACAAGACCTACCGCATCGTCCCGGACCTGGCCAAGAGTTGGCAGGTCTCCCAAGACGGCCTCGCTTACACCTTCAAGCTTCAAGAAGGGGTAAAGTTCCATAACGCGCCGCCAGTGAACGGCAGAGAGTTCACCTCAGAGGACGCCAAATACAGCCTCATGAGGATCGCCGCTGACCCCTCGGTGACAGTAGAAAAATGGAAGCCCCGGTTCCAGCGCCGCCTAGACTTTGGCACGATCAAGAGTATTGAGACCCCAGATAAGTACACTCTCGTCGTAAATCTCAAGGAGCCCTACGGTCCGTTCCTTAACGCTGTGGCTCACCCTGGTACGCAAATGTTACCTCGGGAGTTTGTGGAGACCTTCCCAGACAAGATTATATTGGAGGGGATGATAGGCACCGGACCGTACACCCCGGTTGAGTACAGGAACCAGCAGTTAGCCACCTACAAAAGGAACCCTGATTATTGGAAGAAGGACTCGGATGGGAACCAGCTCCCCTACCTGGATGAGCTGGCCGGTCTCTATTTTGCTGATGATCAGGCCCGGCTTGCCTCCTTCCGAGCCCGTAACCTGGATGTCACCACTGCTAGCGCCAAGAAGCAGATGGAAGCTATCACGAAGGATATGGCCAACACCAAGGCCTTCATAACACCTGCACTCACCATCGCGAACTTCCGCTTTAACATGAGGTTTCAACCCTTCCAGGATGTTAGAGTGCGGCGAGCGATACACCTAGCCCTGGACCGGCACCAGTTTCTGGAACTCATCGCTGAAGGTCTAGGGACTATCTCAGGCCCAGTCACGCCAACTTTCCTTGAGTTGGCGAACACGATGGACTGGCTTCTTTCCCAGCCGGGCTACCGCAAGGATAAGAAGCAGGACATAGAGGAAGCGAGGCGGCTACTTAAAGAGGCCGGTTACGATGATGGTCTTACAATAGGGGTGATGGGGTTTGCCACCGGGGGCGGCACAAGCGCGGATGCATTAGCACTATTACAGGACCAGCTAAAGCCGCTTAAGATTACGGTGAAGGCGGAGGTGGTGGACTACGCTGGGCAGTGGGTGCCGCGCTCAGCAAGTCAGGACTTTGAGTTGAGCCATATGACTCATGTGATGGATATAGACGCCGACTCACTGCTTTCGGCACATGTCCACACGCTGGGAGGTCGAAATTACGGCAAATTCAGCGACCCGACCCTGGATGATCTAATAAACAAGGAGCGGCAAGCCCTCACCGTAGAGGAACGAAGGAGATGGGTCCAGGAGGCGGAGAAGCGTATCCTGGACCAGGCGCCTATGGTCTTCCTGTACGCGCCAGCCAATATCATGCTGGTGCAGCCCTGGGTCCGCAATGCAGGGGACGGTCCCGTTTCTGGAGCCAACGTGTATTTTGTGGAAAAGGCCTGGATGGAGAAGCGGTAGTTCGCCGCCTCACGGGACTGCCCATTACAACGTTCTTGAAAACCTTCTTCAGGCTGGCGCTAGGTCGGGCCGGAGCAGCTCGAACGTCTAGAAGCTCTGGTCCGGACTTTGAGGCCTTCCGATCAACGTCGACCAGTACTCCTGGCTAAGGGGGCCAACACTATGTCCCCATAGTGGTCGTACAGACATCGCAATCTTGATCACCGAAAACCAATCTCGTCGAACATCTTGGCAGATACCCTTATCGATTTATCTCCAGACGACGGCTAGTTTAGTAGCCTAAGCAGTTCCACTTCAAAGGTCAAGGTTGCGTTAGGCGGGATCACACTACCAAATCCGGCAGCGCCGTAGCCTAGCGCCGGCGGGATGATCAGCTTCCGCTTGCCGCCTACTTTCATCGTCGCCACACCTTCCTCCCAGCCTTTGATCACCTCGCCGCGCCCCAGCACAAACTGAAGCGGCTGTCCCCGGTCCCGGGAGCTATCGAACTTCTTGCCGTCAGCTAACCAGCCGGTGTAGTGCACGGACACAGTCTGTCCGCTGCGCGGAGTCGCTCCCGTGCCCTCTGTTATCTCTTGGTACTGGAGACCAGATGGTGTCGTAGTCATTGGCGTCGTTACCTCCGGTTCGTTGCTGGAAGCAGCCTGGCAGGCACACAAGAGCAGTACGAGCACGATAACCGAGGCCATCGTTCCGCTTTTGAGATAGTGAAGCTTTGCCATTGTTGCCTCTTCGGGATAATTCCTTGCTACACAGTTTAGCATTCTGTCGGAACGCATGCCAACTCTACCAAACACCGACAGGGACATATAAACTTTCGCCCGGTGGCCCCGTGATCAACGAGACCATGACCTCCAGCCAGGCGGCCATCAACGACCCGGCGGAAGAGTACCACGTCAAGAATGTACTTCTATACGCAGTACTTCGAATCGCGCAGGCTACCCTCTCCACCTGAATTACTGGCAGCCGGACTCGGTCTTCCGTGGGTATCCGACGAGCCACGGCTGCATCGGTCTGCGGCTGCACGATGCGCAGTGGCTCTGGCTATTCGTGCCGGCGACCACGCTGATCGTTCGCGACTGAGGTGATCACACTTGTTTAATATTATGACTGACACCTTGGCCCCACCGGATACTGCATTTCTGGACATCTACATGGAGAACCAAAGGGAAGAGCAGCCGCTTCAGAGTACAGCAGAGACCATCCAAGTTGAGCTAGACCATTTGAGCGCAACCTTCATGTCCGTCGGGTGGTAGGCCCCAAGGATGCAATATGACAGCGCAAGGGTTGGCTTAAGTGGAGCCACCTACAAAGGCTGCCATTGGTACCATCACTATTCTTACCTGGTGTCCAGTTGGCCAAGCACTACCACAAATTGCACATTAAGATTTGGCAGTACTAATCCACTGCTTGACAAAACCTAGAAGGCCCATAGAGCGAAGAGCCGCATTCTTCCAGGCCAGAGAACGGGGATTCCATTGAGAAAAAGCTGCAGCGGCGAATTCCTTCGCTGTTGATCCGATATACCTATGCTGTCGAGCCAAGGATGCCAAGCTATCGAAGAGATGATATACCTGCTCTGGAGACCGGAACCCCGAAATATCGAACGCTAAAGCTTCGATAGCAGTGGTTTCCCCACTGTCGCCATTATGGTTCTCCCATAGAAAGCAAATGCACGGCAGACGGGGAGGCTGGTTGAAGAATTGCTTGAGGACGTGTTGGCTGTTAAACGCGGCGTCCTGCTGCCCCTCTTTGGTTCCGAGAAAGTACACTATCTTGTTGTGAAACTCCCTTGACCAAGAAGGCAACATGGACAGGTATTGCGCCTTGTGGTCAAACCAACCTGAAGGTGGCGGCACTGTGGAAAGAACGAGTAGGTCCTCTCCGGTAATGCGATCGAGGTCCATGTATCTGTCTGAAATGGCCTGACGCGCCTGCTGGCTTGCAGAGGACTGGTCAAATAGGATAAGGGCTAAGTAGCCTGGGAAGGTGTCGGAGAACGCGATCACCATGTCCTGCCATGTGATGCTCCTGCTCACCCCTGAGAAACTCGTGGCTGTGAGCATCTGGGCAGTCCCCGGTCGAGATGGCTCCGTGAGCCGGAATCCGGCTTGGTACGAAGTGAGCAATCTACTCCCCAGCTCTCGAGCGGTTAGTCGAACGCGCTGACTTCTTAAAGTTGCTCACCTTGGTACTGTTCTCCACAGCTTAACTCCTCTCGATCAAACTTGCGCATTCCTCGGCCCACCAATTGAATCGCTGGCCTAAGTCCGCGATCTCCAGCAAGCCGAGCTCGCTGAGCGCGCGCTCCAGTACCGCTGCACGCATGATTGAGGGTGGGTGCGTATCGGTCCACGAAAGTCGCTCTGCACTACCTCGTTGCCGCACTCGCTCAAGCAGCCTGGCAGTGGCAAAGAACACATACGGCCCGGCGCAGCCTGTACGCAAGTCTAAGCCATCACGCTGATGTGTCAGGAGGTCCAGTGAGAAGATGTCCGCGCTTATTTCGTCATCCCAACTTCGGTTTGCAGTGTAGATCCCCCCTGTTCCAGGAGCTCTCTGCCCGAGGAGATGACCGAATCTCAGATGTCCAAGCTCGTGACCTATAACGAACTCCTCGGTCTTGGTCACGATCATAGAATACGCTAGCAATTTGTAACCATCCCGGTGCATATCTGGATGGTCATACTTCGTTGGCTCGGGGGCCACGTAGTTGTCAACGTAATCGACAACGATCTTCGCCGCTCTCTGGAGGCTTTCCTGGACATCCTCAACGCAACCCCAGAGCAGAATGAGCGCTTCCAGCACGGAGAAGCACCCCGTGTCGATCAGAATGAGTGCCACGTCATCGATGAGCACCGCCTGCGCATTGAATGAGTTCGTAGGGAAGACCCCGGCGTAGTAGGGAATTGGAGTCCTCGGTGCGCCCAACGATGAGAGTCGCTCCTCCAATGAGCCAGCTATGCCCTCGATAAGAACGTTGCTGTTCGATTCGAGACTACTCAGGAACTGCTGCCAGGTGTCATCGGGCGGAAGGGATTTTCCCCAACATTGCTTGGCGCTCTCTATTAGCGGCATGGGCATGATAGGGGGTACGTCGAACTCAGACAGGCCGGACTGAGCCAGAAAACGCTGATAGGCCGCTTTCGTTCGCATCTCACTCCTAGGCGGGCTCTGACGAGCAAATCCCTTCACTCACCCACTCCAATCACTTAGTATATTGTTCTTTAAAGTCTCAGACAGGCTAACAGGGAATGCGATTGTCCGTGTTCGTTTCACCCAACATGATGCTTCTGCCCGCGTCAACAATCTTGTTAGCGGACACCTTATCAGCCCTGTTGTAGCCTTGAGGGACAGCATGCCCTCCTGTTACTTCGGTTGTGTCACTATAGCACTCAGCATTAGCAGGGTCAATCTCTTTTTCTAACACCACAGCTGATGAACACGCACCATGTCACGTTAGTATTCATACGAGGATAGTACAATTGTCGTCTGCTCATGGTAAAATCATACTGAGATGAGCAGTTATTCCTTTAGCGAGGCAAATTGGGCCACACTCTCCCCGGTTCATAGAAATTATTAGGGATGCCGATCAATTCGGACACGGAGTCTCCATCTGACCTGATGCCATCCTCAGCGTGGGAAGTAATACATGACAGCCTCAGAACACTACATAGTAGGTCGGGACGCAGAAGTTCAATTGTTCCGGAACCTCCTGGATAATCAATCCAATTATCGGGTGCTAAACATTTATGGTCCGGGTGGCATCGGAAAGACTGTCGTTTGTCAGAAATTACTTGGTGGTGCCCAAGCTCACAAGATTCCGACAGGCGTCGTAGACGGTGGATACCCCGGTTTAACTCCTGACCGCGTTCTCTATAGCTTCTACCAGACATTATCAAATAGTATTACGGCCAGGAACTTGACCGATCTATTCAACGACTTTGATGCTCAATTCAACGACTACTTAATGGTCAATGACGTGATCGAACGTGGGGGCGGCATTCAGGCCCTATTTGAGGTCTTCGGCAACGTTAAGGAGCCATCGGGTCTAGTCGGAATTCTCGGAGAGCTAGGGGAAAAGGTTTCTGAGGCGGCGCATCGTACTTTGCGAAATCGCTTCGCTTTGGACCGTTACTTGCGTGGTGCCGAGCGGTCTCTTACTATCAGCTTTGCAGATGGGATTAAGGCAGTTGTTGACCAGACGAAGCTACCTGTGGCCCTGCTAATCGACACATATGAGCAGATGGAGGAGAAGCTAGATCCATGGGTATGTAGGACATTGGTCCCTGCTCTGCCAGCAGGTGTGCTGCTGGTAATCTTCGGTCGTAACCAGCTGCACCGCATCAACTTCGACTGGCGAGCTAGTGGCGATATCGTCCTTACACAGCCCCTTAAAGAATTATCAGAGGATGAGTCTAAAACATACCTCCAACACTACGGCTTACAAGAACCAAATACCCTGCAGAAGGTGTGGGAATTCACTGGCGGCTACCCGCTCTTACTAATTCTTGTGCGCCTTCTGGCCGAAGAGGCCGGGGGCTGGGACAAGATAAACCAGCTTGAGCGCAGCGGCGACCGCGACTTGATTGCCACCCAGCTTCTCGAGCTCATTCTCCGCGAGGAGCGCGCTCGGGAGATTAGAGATTTATTAGAAAAAGCAGCCATTGCGGACTGGTTCAATCCTGAGACCATCCAAGCGATTATGGATGTGAATCCAGAACAGTCACGCATCCTCTACGATAAGCTCCAGCGCCATTCTTTCGTGGAACCTCATCCTTATGGGTTGCGGCTACACGATAAGATTCGTGACCTGTTGCGAAGTCGCCTGAAATTTACTAGTGAAGCAGAGTATAATCGCATACATCTCAAGTTAGAAGCGCATAATGCTGCAAAGTTCGGCATTGAACCTCGCCTACTAACTCAGGCTGATCGCGACATCGAGCCGACTGTGAATCCATAAACGCGATCGTTTTGACGAGCGTGGCGAGGCTTAGAACGGTCTATGCACACATACTGGTTCGAGACGAAACTGGATTCTAATAGATAAGTGTTGAACAGCTATCATATGCAAGGATCGCAATGGTTAAGTCAGAAATAGACGCCTGGGATAAAGTTGCTTACCTGCTAGAATACATACGGCTAGTCGCTGAGCGAGAGGCTATACAAGGCTTGGATACCTGGGCTCAATACTTTACCGAGTTCAGGCAGAAAGGTAGGTATGATCTTTGTTTCCGACTGCTTCAGAGTATCAAGACCGCCGATCTGCCATCATATGGATTGGCAATAGTGCGTTACAGTGAGGGTTGGTTGTATGATAGGATCGGTCGCTGGAGGGAGGCGATAGCAGCCTACGAAGCAAGCATTGAGGCATTCAAGACCGCTGGTATTCCCTCTGTCAATGTAGAATTACTGAACAATATTGGTTCGTTATATCATGACCAAGGTCACTGGGCCAAAGCGGAGGAAGCCTACGAACAGGCACTGATCAGTGCGGAAAACCTTGAGGATAAGCGCGGTCGCGGTGGAGTTCTAAATAACCTCGGCGGGCTTTACCTAAAGCAAAACAAGGTCAAAGATGCTGAGCACTGCTTCAACGAAGCGGCAAATATTCTCAAAGAAGTAAACGACCGATATAACTATGCTGCGGCGCAGAACGGGCTAGGCTATGTCTTAAGGGATGGAGGGCGGATTCAGGAAGCTCTTTACAAATATCTAGAGGCTCTATCCGTGTATTTGGAATTGGGTAACCAGCACGGCATAGCATCGACAATGGCAAGCATAGCTCTGCTTTATCAGCTGAGCAACCACATGCAGGAAGCGCTAGCCCAATACCAAGAGGCACTATCGATATTCCTTGAGATCGGAGACCAGTTGAATGTTACAAGAACTTTAGGAAATCTAGCTCTACTTATGCATTCACAAGGTGAAGTCGATAAGGCTCTCGATTATTTTGAGCAGGCGCTGGAGGGGTACAAAGAGTTTGGTGAACAGCACGGAGAGGCGGTAACGCTCGTTAATATTGCTGGCATTTACAAGCAGCGTGGTGATCACATAAAGGCAAAGCTCTTTGCCTTACAGGCGCGTACGTTATCAGAGTCCCTCGGTTTCACAGACGAACTCATGAGGCTACAAAGTCTAGGGATTGAAGGAGATACTCCGGAAGTGGCCTGTAAAGGGCATTTTGCCTGAAATGTTCCGGACATTTCAGCGGGTTAACCATCTGGAAGTCTCTCCAATCCATTAGGGTCAGCACCAAAATTGTCGACATTAATGCTCTAGGCACTATGTCCCCACGGTGATGATGCCGCTTGGCAACGGAGACACCCATTTAGCTTGCCTCGAAAATCAGGCCATCTTGCATCAACAAATCCATCGTGGAGAGGACCTGACCGAACAAGTCACGTATCATCTCGCCCGCAATTGCAACGCTTCTCTCTGAATCCAGTTGCGAAACAGTCTCCGGTAAGGCCTGTCGATGGAGAACGTCGTTACGGACCCGCCGAAGCCAATTCCAGTCTGTCCAAATATCGCGACTTGAAGAACGAAGCTTGTACTTATTCAAGTCCTGCTCAGTCAGTTCCTGAATAAGGGTCTGCAGAAGTGCATGAGGCTTATCCGAGCTCGTCAGCCGACCAATCGCGACATCAAAGAGCAGTTCACTCAGGAGTTCGCCCCCTTTCTCGGAGTTAGCAAGTCCTATAAGCAGAGGCCTCAAAATGAGGTCTCGCAGACTAGCCTCGAACGAGGCTGCAGCAAACACAAGACCCGCCGCATGGAACCCTCCGTCGCAAAGTCGGCGTGCTTCGTTATACAGCGCGATTGGCCTGCTAATTACATCCGGGTGGTCTAAAAAGAAACGCTTAAGACGCTCCCTGGGGATTTCTTCTATCGCTTCCTGAAGGGCCCGCTGCCACTCTTCCTCCATTGCGTGCCAATCGAACATCGCGTCTTCAACGCTATAACTCATATTAGATCGATCACCTCTCTAGGTTTGGCGTTGTGCCAGTTCGGATGCCGACGACAACATGTGGGGTTAGTGCTGGTTGTTACCACTTACTATGTTGAAAGCACCTGTCCAGGTTCCAATACCATCCTCAACAAATAAACCCGTTTGTAATTTAGTGGCCTCTTGATTATATACCCTCTTTTATCTTAGTTGCTGGGTCAAGCAACCGCTGCTATACTAGCGGCAACATCATACCTGATGGGCAATGTTAAGATGCGACATCTGGGTTGAAGAATAAGTCGGCAATAATCTTTATAAGAGTTGGTAACATCTAAGTTACCAGCCTAGTTTGTTTGGGAGGTATGAAAATATGGCATCACAGACGGTACCTGGTTACGCCGGTAAAATACTACGGATTGATCTTACTAACGAGCGCATATGGACAGAGGAGCTGTCCCCGGAGGTATGCCGGAAATATATAGGCGGCAGCGGTCTCGGAGCCAAGATCCTGTGGGAAGAGGTCCCTCCTGAGGTGACCTGGGACCATCCGGAGAACCGCTTAATCCTTGGTACAGGTCCCTTGGCCGGAACGCCCATCTGGGGCACCGGTAGCCTGAGCGTCGTGACGCGGGGAGCTATGACCGGCGGCGCGGCCTCCACTCAGGCCCAGGGCTTCTTCGGGACAAACCTAAAGTATTCCGGCTACGATGCCATAGTCCTACAGGGACAGGCCAAGCGGTGGGTGTATGTCTACATCAAAGACGACGTTGTAGAGCTGAGAGACGCCTCTCACCTCCTGGGTAAAGACACCTGGGAGACACAGGACACCCTGTACGAGGAGATGGGCCTCTCCGGCCATCAGTTGAGCGTGTACGGCATCGGGCCGGCCGGCGAGAAGGTGGTGCGCTTCGCCATAATCGAGGGTGACTACGGACACGTGGCCAGCAAGAACGGCACCGGCGCAGTGATGGGCAGCAAGAAGGTGAAGTGCGTCGCCATTGCTAGAGGCACTAAAGGCATCACGGTGCATGACCCTGCCGGGCTTTATGCTGCGGCGGAGGAGATATCCTGGGACCTTAAGAACGACCCCAGCACTAACTCGTTATACAATTGGGGCACCCTGCCCGGCACCAACGTCAACTTTTCCAGCGGCGGCATCCCCATAAAGAACTATCAGACCAACATATATCCTGAGCCTGAGAATGCCCCGCTGTGGGAGGCTCCCAGAATTAGGGAGGTCTTCAATGCCCGTGGCCACCAGTGCAACGCCTGTGGCATGAAACATTGCCATATGTACTCGATGCCTGATGGGCCTCACAAAGGGGAAATGGTGGACGAGCCGGAGGCGGAAGGTCTGGCGGGATGCGGCCACCAGTTGGGCGTCACCGAGCCGGTCATGACCACCTGGCTTAACACCCAGGTCGACAAGGCTGGAGTAGATGTAAACGAGTTCGGCTGGGTCTGCGGATGGGTCATGGAGTGCATGGAGAAGGGGTACATAACAAAAGAGCAGGTCGGCTTTGAGGTAAAGTTTGGCGATGCTGAGTCCGCCAACAAGCTGCTACAGTTGATAGCAAGGCGTGAGGGCATCGGAGACATACTTGCCGAGGGCAATCGCAGGGCCGCAGAGAAGCTGGGAGGCGATGCCTACAACTGCGCCATATTCATCTATAACAGCGCCAGCCCTCGAGGCCACGACCACCGCGCCCGCTGGGCGGAAATGCTCGACGCTTCGACGAGCGGCACCGGGACTATACAGGTAGGACCACTGGTCCACCCCACTGAGTTCGGGATTCCAGCCTGGCACAACCCCTTCGACCCGGAGGATGTCGCCAAGACCAACGGGACCCTCATGGGCAGAATTAACTTTGAGGATTCTATCGGGGTCTGCAAGTTCACAGTCAGGACTTACATGGAGTACGCGGCCAGGGCAGTCAACGCGGTTACCGGCTGGGACCTGGATAAGGATGATGCTATGCACTTCGGAAAGCGTATAGCAGCGCTCTTCAAGGCCTTCAACGTGCGCTGCGGCATTGGTCCCGAGGTAGAAAGGCCATCACCGAGATACGGTTCCATACCTCACGACGGACCGGCAGCCGGCCAGAACGTTATGCTGCACTGGGACCTCATGCGCAAGACCTTCTACGAGACCGTAGGATACGATCCTGAGACCGGCAAACCCAGAGCAGAGACTCTAGAGAAGCTAGGACTGGAAGAGCTTATCCCGACCCTGTGGGGAGAGACCGCTGCCCAGAAGGTCTAGCCTATGGAATAATTTACTGATAAACTAGTACCATGAGAACTTTTTTCTAGAATGGGCTTTGAACTGTAAATGAAAGATTTTGAGTATCTATCACCAACTTCTATTAGCGAAGCGGTGGCCTTACTCGCGGAAAAGGGCGACCGGGCCCGGGTCTTGGCTGGCGGGACAGATCTTATTGTCCAATTGCGAGGCGGCCGTTTTGAGCTTGACCGCGTAGTAGACAGCAAGGAAGTACCTGAGCTAAATCGCATCGACTTTGACCCCGCGCAGGGACTGGTCATTGGAGCCGCGGTGCCTTGCTACCGTATTTACGAGAACGATACGGTGAATGATCGTTATCCTGGCTTAATAGATGCCGCTGAGATTATAGGTGGCATCCAGATCCAGGGTAGGGCTAGCCTTGGCGGCAATCTGTGCAACGCCTCTCCCAGTGGAGATACTATTCCCGTCCTTATCGTTCTGGAGGCCACCGCTCTTATCGCCGGGCCCAACGGCGCTCGGGAGGTACCAGCAGAGCAGTTCTGCACTGCGCCTGGCAGAAACGTATTAGGATCTGGAGAGCTACTGGTCTCGCTACGCTTTCCGCCTTCTGATCCCCGTTCTGGCTCCCGCTATCTACGTTTTATTCCCCGAAACGAGATGGACATTGCCATTGTAGGCGCCGGCGCATCGGTAACTCTTAGCGAAGACCTGAGCACATTTGTAAAGGCAAGGGTAGCATTAGGCGCAGTCGCGCCTACACCCCTCTACGTTCCGGAGGCGGGCGCAGCCCTGGTTGGAAGACCGGTAAATGATGATTCTATTGCTCTGGCCGCGCAGGCGGCTCGAGAGGCTGCCCGACCTATAGATGATATGCGGGGCACGACAGAGCAGCGGAAACACCTTTGTGAGGTACTTACCGCCCGGGCGATACGAGACGCCGTGGCCCGGGCTAAAGGAGAGAGGGTCCATGTCCACTAAAATTCACGTCACTACTACAATCAATGGCGAGGCAGTAGAGTTCTTGTGCGAAGCGCGTCAGAGCCTGTCCGAAGTATTACGAGAGACCCTAGGTCTCACCGGGACCAAAGAGGGCTGCCTAGACGGCAATTGCGGCGCTTGCACTGTAGTGCTGGACGGTCGCATCGTCGATTCCTGCCTGGTATTAGCAGTAGAGGCCGCCGGCCGGGAGGTTCGCACAATCGAGGGGGTTGCCAGTCCGGAAGGGCTGCATCCCATTCAGCAGGCCTTCCTGGAGAATGCGGCTCTCCAATGCGGCATCTGCACCCCCGGTTTTATTATGTCGGCCAAGACGCTACTCGAGCGAGAGCCGCACCCCAGCGAGGCTAGAGTGCGCTGGTGGCTGGCGGGAAACCTATGCCGGTGCACCGGCTATGATAAAATAGTTAAGGCAGTCTTACAAGTCGCAAGGGTCAAGTAGCAAGTTGCAAGGGGTACGGGACAGGTTCCTTGCGACTTGCCACTTGCAACTTGAGACTAGATCATGGAGGTAAAGGGATAATGCCAAACGAGGTACTGGTCCGCGAATCATTTGAAGTAGTTGGGACTCGTCCCATTCGCCCTGACGGAACAGATAAGGTTACCGGCCGGGCGCTCTATGGCGCCGATCTGCGCCTGCCAGGTATGCTGTACGGCAAGGTCCTGCGAAGCCCCCATGCCCATGCCCGTATACTCTCGATCGATACCACGGCAGCCGAGACCCTACCTGGCGTACGTGCGATAGTAACAGCTAAAGATATGCCGGGCGTTGAAGACCGTATAGCCGATTTGGGCGAGACCGCGGTCAGCGTTAAATACCTGAGCGATAACATTTTGGCTGGCAAAAAGGTGCGCTATAAAGGGCATCCAGTTGCAGCAGTGGCTGCCACAGACGTCCACACCGCAGAAGAGGCTGTGAAGCTCATTAAGGTGGAGTACGAGCTGCTGCCTCCGGTACTGGACGTCCGAGCCGCAATGGCAGCCGATGCGCCGATCCTTCTTGACGATCTACGCACGACCTCGCTAGGCCAGAAAGGGACTACACCTACCAACGTCGCTACTCATATCCACTTTGAAAAGGGCGACGTGGCCAAGGGCTTCGAGGGCGCCGACATTATCGTGGAGCGAGAACTCGAGACGGCCACCGTGCACCAGGGCTACATCGAGACTCACAACGCCACCGCTATGTGGAACGCGGACGGACATCTCACGATATGGGAGAGCACACAAGGCGCTTTTACGGTTCGAGATACCCTTTCTCAGGTGCTGAACCATCCGGTCGCTAAGATCAGGGTTGTGCCTATGGAGATCGGTGGCGGCTTCGGCGGCAAGATCACTTTGTACCTGGAGCCTCTCGCCGCGTTACTGTCCCGAAAGACTGGTAAGCCGGTCAAGCTGATCATGGGCCGTGCCGAGGACTTCGAGGGAACCGGTCCTACGCCAGGCACATACACACGAGTCAAGATAGGAGCAACTAAGGACGGCAAGATCGTGGCTGCCGAGCTTTACACCGCGTTCGAGGCTGGAGCCTATCCCGGCTCGGCTGTTAATGCCGGGTGCATGTGCGCCTTCGCTGCCTATGAGATTGAGCACGGGGTAATTGACGGATATGACGTCGTGGTAAACAAGCCTAAGTCTGCGGCCTACCGGGCGCCCGGAGCGACTCAGACCGCTTTTGCTGTCGAGAGCGTGTTAGACGAGATCGCAGAACAACTAAACATGGACCCTCTTGAGTTCAGGCTGGGGAACTCCGCCAAAGAGGGTACTCGACGCATCGACGGCCCGGTGCTCGGTGTTATCGGCGGAGCAGACTCTCTGGAAGCAGCAAAGAACAGCGATCACTGGCGAAGTACAATAGAAGGCCCCAATCGCGGCCGCGGCGTGGCTCACGGTTTCTGGTTCAACGCTGGTGGGCAGTCCAGTTGCACTATAAGCGTCAACGCCGATGGCACGGTCAACATGCTGGAAGGATCTGTGGACATCGGAGGGAGTAGGGCGGCCATAGCTATGCAGGCGGCAGAAGTGCTGGGTCTGCGGTACGAAGACGTGAAGCCTACGGTCGGTGACACTGACTCGGTAGGCTACACCATGGTCACCGGCGGCAGCCGGACCGCCTTCGCGACGGGCTGGGCAGCCTACGAAGCCGCTAACGATGTCATGAATCAAATGAAGGAACGTGTTGCCCGCATCTGGGAAGCCAACCCAGCGGACATCACCTATGAGAAAGGGACCTTCGCCGTTAAAGGGGACTCGAAGATGCAAATGTCCTTCAATGAGTTAGCCGGCAGGCTCAACCGTACCGGCGGTCCAATTGTCGGCCGGGCCTCGGTGGACCCCAAGGGTACGGGTGCAGCCTTCGCCACTCACATCGTTGACGTAGAAGTCGACCCGGAGACCGGAAAGGTGCAGGTCTTGCGCTATACCGCGGTACAGGACGTCGGTAAGGCTATACATCCCTCCTACGTGGAAGGACAAATGCAGGGCGGGGCCGTACAGGGCATAGGCTGGGCGCTAAACGAAGAGTACTTCATGACCGACCGTGGCACCATGGCGAACACCAGTTTTCTGGATTACCGAATGCCCACGACTCTGGACTTACCTATGATTGATACCATTATAGTAGAGGTCGCGAACCCTGGCCATCCCTTCGGAGCTCGCGGGGTGGGAGAGGTGCCTATCGTACCGCCGCCTGCCGCCATCGCTAATGCAGTCTATCGGGCAACAGGTATGCGTATGAACAAGCTGCCTATCACTCCAGGCCGCATCCTCGAAGCCATTGGCGCTATTGGGGCTCGTACAAAGGACCCAAAGCAGGACAAGTGACGGAGTTTCCGAGCCAATCCCCCATATGGGTTGCGATTCGCAACCCCACGAAGGATGAAAATGAGCAGGTCGTAGCCCGTTCCTTGAGGCTCTCGAAAGGGCGGGCGGTGCCTTCGACCTATTTCGGGTAGGAGGCACCACCCTCTCGGCTGCTATGGCTATTTTTGTGCCAATGCTAGGACTGCTGCCGTGGCTATAGTCTACATTCCCCCACAATTGCGCGAGTTCACTGGCGGTACTGAAAAGGTTACGGTCCCAGGAGCATCACTGCGTCAGGTGATTAATAATCTGGAAGCGGCATATACTGGCATAACAGAATACCTTCTCGTTGATGGCGACATCAATCCCGCCATCGCGGTAGCCGTGGACGGAGATATCATCCGACTTGGACTGCTACATCCCATTCAAGAGAGCAGCGAGATACATTTCCTCCCAGCCATGGCCGGTGGATAGTAGGATCCAATGTTGACAGCATAAGTTGACAGACGTACTATAAGCACGATGAAAAGGTTTGATAAAGCCACAAGATAAGCGGCGTAATCGCCTCAACATGGTGGGTGTAGTGAACAGGAGCTGCTCCTGAGCGAAGGCATGGCGATTAGTGGGTGGAATGGCAAAGATGTAATAGAAGGGCCACCTGTAGGTTGCATAAAGACTACAGCGTGGCCTTTGCGCGTTTCTAACGGCATCACTCCGTCACACATAGCTCACTATATTATTACGAAAACCCCTATAAAATATTAGGAGGCGTTATATGGACAAAAGATTGCCACTGGAAGGTGTTAGAGTAGCAGACTTCACCTGGGGACTATCAGGCCCATACTCTATGGAGTGGCTGTCCGTAATGGGGGCTGAGGTCATCCTCATCGAAAGCGCACTGCGACCGAGCACCACCAGAAGCAACGCCTTCACTACGCAAGGGGCGGAGGCAGGACTGAACCAGGCCCCAGGCTACAATTGCTTGAACTACGGCAAGAAAGGCTGCACCATAAATCTGAGTACAAAGAAGGGCGTAGAGCTGGCCAAAAGAATAATTATGATGAGCGACATAGTGTCGGACAGCTTCGCCTATGGAGTAATGGAGCGTCACGGCCTGGGGTACGAGGAGCTAAAGAAGCTCAAGCCGGATATCATAGTCTTCTCCAAAAGCGCTATGGGAGCATACGGAAGGGAGCGGCACCTTTTTGGCTGGGGAACGGCGGTGATCTCCTACGCAGGTCTGGCCTCCACAACCGGCTACCAGGAGGATGGAATACCTCGAATGATGGGGGGCACCTGGCCTGACTACACGATAGGCACTTACAGCCCCTTTACCATATTGTCAGCCCTGTATCACAAGCGTAAGACCGGCAAAGGTATGTTTATCGACTACTCCATGTGCGAGGGCGTCATGACCATGATACCCGAGGCTATGATGGACTACAGCCTGAACGGGCGGGTGGCGATGCCCCGTGGGAACAGAGACGAGCGCATGGCCCCTCACAACATCTATGGCTGCCAGGGCGATGACAAGTGGGTGGCTATAGCGGTGGAAAACGATGAGGAGTGGAAGTCCTTTTGCAGGGTCACTGGGCATGACGAGTGGCTGAAAGATGAGTCCTACGGGGACCTCTACAGCCGCCAGCGGAATCGGGATGAGCTTGATAGGAATATCGAGGTCTGGACCAGGGAACGAACACCCCAGGAGGTGATGGAGCTTCTACAAGGGGCGGGTATCCCGGCCGGCCCTGCTTACAATGCGGAGGGCCTGGTAGCCGACCCTCATCTTAATGCTAGGGAGCATTTTATAGAGATAACACATCCTGAGGTAGGGCCTAAGATGGCGCCGGCCCTGCCGGTAAAAATGAGCGGGGTGCCAAATCCAAGGTATGAAAGCTCTCCTCTGATTGGCGAATACAACCAGTACGTCTTCGGGGAGCTTTTGGGCCTGAGCGAGGGGGAGATCGGGCAGATGATCGAGGAGAAGGTCATAGCGTAAGTACTTACATCGTCAATACTGATGTGAGCAGAACTCGAAGGGTGAAAATGCCTGTCATTCTGAGGGAGCGGCAAGCGACCGAAGCATGTCCTTAGCTTAGTCGAAGGGAATCTGTCAGCTACGGCCGAGATTCTTCGCTGTCGCTCAGAATGACATTGTCAGTGGAATCGTAATGAAACAGTATAGTTGGATAGTAGCGTAGGTTGTGGAAAGGAGGACACATGGACTTCGAGACGAGGGACACGCCAGAAATGGCAGCGTTTAGGAAAGAGGTTAGGGCTTATCTACAGGGGATTATCCCAAAAAATATGATTATATCGGCGGAGTCTCTTACCGATGAGCAGATGGAGATCCGGCGCGAGATGACCCGCAAGGTGGGGGCCAGGGGCTGGCTGGAGCCGATGTTTCCAAAGGAGTACGGCGGCGGCGGACTCACCGCAGACCACGTGGTAGTGCTTGCGGAGGAAATGGATGACCTACAGATGAGCCTGGTGGGCGAGGGCCCGGTGGCTGACATACTGGTGTGGGGAACAGAGGACCAGAAGCAGCGCTTTCTGCCGCCCATGCTGAGGGGAGAGAGGGTGACCTGGAACCTGCTGACCGAGCCTCACGGCGGCTCCGATCTAGCCAGCGCTAAGACCACGGCGATTCGCGATGGCGATGAATACGTGCTCAACGGGACTAAGACCTTCGTTGGCAACGACTATACGCCTGACCAGTTGTGGACCATAGTGATGACCGATCCACAGGGGCCGCGCCATCAGAACCTGAGTTGGATAATGGTCCCGGCAGACACCCCTGGGGTCACCCGTCACAAACTCGACCTGGCGACCGCAGGGACAACCGAACCCGAAGGGCACAAGAACAGCGTATTCTTTGAAGACGCACGGGTCCCGGCCTTCAACCTGATCGGCGGCGAAAACAATGGCTGGAAGGTGGCCAACACTCACCTGGAGTTGGAGCATGGTGGCACTGGGAGAGTAGGCAGGCACCGCCAGTTGGAGCGCCTCTATGAATATTGCAAGGCCAATGCCTTTAACGGACAGGCCATCAGCAAAGACCCGGATGCCAGAGACATACTGGCGGACGTGATCGTAAATGGTGACATCCATCGCCTCTTTGGTCTACGCAACTTCTGGATCCGCCATACAAAGAAGACCGGGACCTATGAGGGGTCACAGTCAATATACTGGCGCAGGAAGTCGGACCTCAAAAATGTGCTCTTGGTACAGGAGATACTAGGCTACCTGACAATCATAAATCAGAAGCCCTGGGCTGCGGCGGACGGCTGGATGGAGATGTACATGCGACAAGGGCCCAGAGGTCTCCACGGCGGTGGCACCGACGACATCGATCGGGTTATCATAGCTCGAAGAATGGGCCTGGGCCGGACGGTCAAAGAAGCGGCTGGGATAGTAGATTAACTTAGATCGTTTAGGCGCAGCAGAGGCTAGCGCGGGCATAAGGAAATCATCGCTTGTAGGGGCGCACCTATGTGTGCGCCCTAAAACACCACCATCTAACCATCTAAGATTGTAAATGCGTCTATAAGTCCTGGCATATCTGGGTTACGACCGGGGCAGACACGCAGGTCTGCCCCTACATTTTACGTTGCGATGATTTGCATTACGCATCATCAAGCGAGAGGGAACCAATTCTCCCTCCCCTGGCGGGAGGGAGTTAGAGGGAGGGGGAGTATGTCTCTATCCTAACTGCATTATTAGATTAAATTGTTAATCTTCATCGTGCCAGCGCGTCTTCTTGCTATATTTCTGATGGCTAAATCCTGCACATCTTGGGTCGGTAGAGCCGGACAGCCTAACTACTCGCTTTGAATCGAGTCCTTGTAAGTCCTTCAAGATGGGCGGCATCGTTCACGGTCATAACTACGCCAGGACGCCCCTTACTGCCGCCGAGACGCGGCACTCCAAAGGGACGCACGCGGGAAATAGCGCAGTGCCTGACCTCGCCAAGGTGACGAAACTCATTTAGCGGCAGGCCCAGAACGTGCGCTATATAGTGACGGATGGCTGTGCTATGTGACACTATAAGCACCCGCTCTCCGGGATGGCCCTGAGCAATACCTTCTACAGCCGTGACTACGCGCTGCTGCGCCTCTGTGAAACTCTCGGTGCTGCCGCCAATCCGCATGTGCGGGTCGGCCTCCTCCAGAGCAGCCCACTCTTCGGGATAGTTTTCCGCGATCTCCTTCCAGGTCAGGCCACCCCAGCCGGAGAACTGGATCTCGCGCAGGTCCGAAATCTGCTGGACCGGTAGATTGAGAGGGCCGCTTAATACCTGGGCCGTCTCGACCGCGCGCGCCATGTCGCTGCTGTAGACGGCTGCAAACTGCTGGGACTGAAGACGCAGTGATAAGCGTTCAGCCTGAGCAAGTCCAAAGGGAGAAAGGGGTACCTCGGAGTTAGCCAGAAACCTGCCGTCCCGGTTCTCCCTGGCCTCACCGTGGCGTATCAACCAAAGCTCAGTCAACCGCAAGTCCTGTGTTACCATCTCTTTTTCATCTACCTTGCCCTTCGTCCGATTGTTATCGCTGTGTAGAAATTACTGGATGACCAGGTTAAGTTATACATCCCATTCTATTATCAATTGTTCCTGCTTAACAATGGTATAATCTGAGTGCTGTACTGGGCAGCATCCTAATGCCTCCCTCGGCCTGCCGAAAGGCTTTCGAATGGCCGCCGTAGCAAGTACAATCTCAGGGTTATCATCACGCCGGAACAATAGCTTGAGTATATATGAAAAGGAGACGTGAATGGCAATTTTTCTAACAGAGGGTGAGGTCAACCAGTTGTTGACCATCAATGATGCAATAGAGGTAGTTGAGGAGGGCTTCAGGGAGCAGGGGATGGGGACCGCAGTCAACCTTTCCAGGACCCGGCTGCGAGTGCCTCGAGGCTCCATGAACATCATGGCGGCAGCCGTTCCTGGCCTCAACGCCACCGGTTTCAAGGCCTCCGGAGCCGGCGGCAAAGTGATGATCTACATCTACAGCGCCGAGACCGGGCAGCTCGAAGCCATCATGGAGGCCGCACGACTGGGACAGCTTCGGACCGGCGCGGCCTCGGGTGTAGCCACCAAGTACCTGGCCCGCTCCGACTCCTCGGTGGTAGGTATGTACGGAACCGGCGCCCAGGGCCGCACCCAGATCCAGGCGGTGTGCGCCGTAGCCCCGGTGAAGAAGGTGGTGGCCTATAGCCGCGACCCGGAGCGCAGGGCCGAGTTCTGCCGCCGCATGAGCGAGTCCCTGGGCGTGGAGTTCGTGCCGGCAAACAACCCGGAGGATGCGGCTAAAGATGCCGACATCATAATAACCATAACCAACACCCGTGAGCCGGTACTGAGCGGCGAGTGGATCAAGCCGGGAACCCACATCAACGCGGCCGGCGGAAACTCACTCCTGCGCCGCGAGTTGGACGAGGAGGCGGTGCGCAAAGCCGACGTCATAGTGGCCGATTCGCTTCATCAGGCAAAAATCGAGTCCGCGGACCTGTTCATGGCTGTAGAGCGAGGAGTCATCAACTGGGAGCAGGTAGGAGAGTTCGGCCAGGTGGTAGCAGGCCGCCACCCCGGCAGAGAAAACGACCGGCAGATCACCCTCTTCGAGTCCCACGGCATCGCAATCTGGGACGTATCCGCCGGCGCCAAAGTGGTGGAGCTAGCCAAAGCAAGAGGAGTAGGCACACCCCTACCCTTCTGATTTATTTTAGGCTTGCGGTTATGACATGAACAATAGTTGTTGCTTCGAAATGTCATTCTGAGGGAGCTGCGAGCGACCGAAGAATCTGTCAACCACAGTCGAGATTCTTCGCTGTTGCTCAGAATGACAATACTTTGATAAAGGGGAGTCCAGAGGGGCTGGCCCCTCTTCGACTAAGCCCTTCGACCAGGCTCAGGAGAACCTCAGGACATGCTTTGGCGGAGGTTTCAGGGGGGTGTCCCCTATAATCCCCGAAGGGGTATGAACACTCTCCTGAGGCTCTCGAAGGGCCCTTGAGGGGTCTAGGGTGAACGTAGACTAACCCCAAAGTATTTGGACATAAGACCAAGATTATATATACTGTCCTAAACTATATTCTAAAAAATCAACCACAAGATAGCTGAGCAGGAGGAGGAAGCCCATGGAAGTAAGCCCCAGCGTTCGCGCCGTCCAGGTCCCTGATGACAAACCCATGCATCCCCAGTTCACCTCAATGTATATCGTAGGAAAGGACCAGGTCATGACCATTGACTCCGGCGAAGACTTGGACCGCTATAGATGGATGCTGCGAGGCTATTTAGCTGCTACCGAGCGGGCCGAGATAGCATTGGCCGGAATCACCCACCACCATTCAGACCACAGCGCCAACCTCAAATGGCTGCGGGAGATCTACAAGGCCGACGTGCTGGTCCACCCCGAGGGCGTGGAGCTATTGGAGAAGGTGCTGCCGGAGGAGGGGGTACAGACCCTTCAGGATAACCAGGTCCTCGACCTGGGTGGCGGAGTCCGCCTTCAGATCATGCACACTCCCGGCCACAGCGTAGACTCGATGTGCTACTACCTTGAGGATGAAGGAGTGCTGTTCACCGGCGACACCGTCCTCGGCTTTGGCACGGTCACCATGAGGGACCTGTACACCTACATGCACAGCCTGGAGCGACTTGTGGCCCTCCCCAACCTCAAGGTCATCTGCCCCGGACACGGCCCGCTGGTCCACGACCCCAGAGAACGCATCCAGGGGTACATCGATCACCGCAACCAGCGGGAGCGGGAGATTCTTGGGGTCCTGGGGGAGGGGGGCGAGATCAGCAGTTGGGATATCATGCTAAAGGTATATGGAGACCTGGAGGCTAAGTTCCGGCGCGCCGCCAGCGGCAACGTAGAGACCCACCTGACGAAGCTGGAAAAAGAGGGACGGCTAAAGACCAACCCCGGCGTGCGCAAAGAGAAGACCCCGGAGCAGCTTGCCAAAGAGGAAGCCGAGGCTCGCGAACGGGCCGAGATCGAAGCCAAGCACAAAGAACATGAAGAGCATGCCCGCCAGGCAGCTCTCACCGCCCAGGAGAACCCACCCACCGACGAGTGGGAGGAAATGCCCAAATATGAGCTAGTAGGGAAGCCGTGATTTGAGGCGCTTTGTCATAGCTAGGGTCAATGACGATGTACGACCTTGCATGAATTGTCACTGAATGGCGAGTGTCTTAGGTGTACTGTCTGTACTTTGCTATGTCTAATATTTGGATGTGCACCGGAAGGGACACTATTAGGAACTCGTGAATGGGTCTCCGCGAGCAGGGTATCCATATGGTCGTTGTGGGCGTAGCACTGAACTACTCCAGCCAGCCGTAGTGGATAGGTACCACCGCGCCATCCTAATTACTCTATGTCGACCATAACCATCTGTGCCAGGACACTATTTGTATTCCCTGAAGCCATCAACCAATTGATGGAATGAGGTGGGCTTGTATTGTTCAAAGCTTTCCTGGTCCACGTAAACAAAGTCGTAATCCACATCGTCCTGCACGCGATTGATATCCTCGCACCATTGCCGTAACCGTTGCATCTTGAGCGGCACGTCTAGGTCTTCCCGCCCTTTGGTTTCGACAATGAAGACCTGCTTGCTCGATACCTTGACTAGAAAGTCCGGGTAGTAGTTGGAAATGTCACCGTCGGCGTTCACGTAGTCCAGCTTGAAATGCACCGCCAGATAGTTCTTGGCGTAGGAAACCACATCGTCATCGTCGCAGTCTTCCAGGAAGCGGGCAAACAGCAGTTCGAAATGATTGTCGCCAATGATGCGGTTGAAGACGCTCTTTTTTGGGATAATATAGCCCTGCTCTTTAGCCACGAAGGGGCGCGTCTGCCGCAGATTGATCGTGTCGCGGATTTCAGCGTCGCCCTTGTCTTGCACGGTCAAAGCATTGATCCCTCTCTTGAAGGTCTCAACGAGCGTTTTAGTGGCGGCCAGTTCCGATAGATTACGCAAGGTGTTAGGGCTTTCCAGTTCCACTTGTCGGTCGAATAGATCATCCTGTACAAACGTCTTGACCTTGCCGTACAGCACGTCGTAGCCGCTCACGAGTCGCAAATCCTTCATAATGGTCTGAGCGAAGTATCCAATGACACTACGGTAATCGGCAATACCCGCCGTGTCCATTATAGTCGTATGGGTGACGTCGCCAGTGGTGATGTCCTTGAAGACGATCTCTCGTTGCTCCTCTTCGCTGAAGTGTAGGTACGCCACGCGTTGATACCCCAGCGCACTCATATCCAAATCGCTCAGGTTTTTGTATTCACGATAGACGCGTGGCGTCAGCACGGGGATTTCAATATCCAAGGCATCAATGTCTTTTCTCTCATTCTCCTTGTCTACCTCTACTACCAACGGTGTTTTGGGGCCGGTGCCTTCGCCCATAGGCTTGCGCTCCAGAACCACGCCCTCGGCCTGGATGGATTCAACAAAGTCCATAAAGGCGTTCGTGCCGACCACGCTCACGTATTCTTCGATGTCCGATGAGTACATTTTACGCAAGCCGCGTCCCAGGGTCTGTTCGGGAAGGATTTTGCTTTCAGCGCCATACACTCGAAGCCCTACGATGGTGGTGACGTTGCGCACGTCCCAGCCCTCTTTGAGCACCATCACGGAGACGATAGCCTTATAAGGGCTGTCCAGCCCGTCAATTTCATTAGCTTGCCGGCGCAGCTTATCCAGCTCCTCTTTGCTCTTGCCTGAAGTCGATTCGGAAATGTCGCCGTTGTTCCTGGTGTGGATGACCAACACCGCGTCCTTCAGATCGGGATAGTTGCTTTCCAAGTACTCGGCCACATCGTCGCAGTTGTGGGTATCGTCAGTCATCACAAACAAGATGGATTTCTTGCCCATCTTTTCGTGCTCGGCATAGGCCTTGCGCCATTCGATCACGCCAAGGTGAATGTAGTCGGCGTATTTCTCGGTGTACTTGGCGCTCTGGCGCTCCACCAGCTTGGCGCGGCTGGCGGCGTCGGGCAGCACGGGATGCTTGACCACGTTTTGCGAAATGGCTTCAACCAGAGGGTAATCGGCCACGGTCTGCACGAAGATCGCTCCGTTGTTGTGCCTGGGCGTAGCGGTCACGTCCACTTGCAAAGACAGCGTGGACCCTTTTTGTTTTAGGCGGTTGTGAATATCTTCGATGGATTTGAACCAGGCCATGCGGGGGTCGTGGATGTGGTGCGCCTCGTCGTTCAACACCATCAGCTCGTCAATGTCGCGCACAATCATGCCCAGGTCCACTTTGGAGTCGGTGGTCGCGCCGCTGGGCCGCTTGCCCAGAAAGTAGTCCATCGTGTTCTCGTCATCCGGCGATGCGGGAATGTCGTCGCCGGCATAGACGCGGTGGATGTTGGTCAAAAAAATGTTACCGGTGGGGCGGGTGATGCGTACCTCGTCCTGAACGTGAAGGGTCAGTTGAAAATCGTCGCGCCAGTTGCGCCCGTCCACGCCGTTGTCGGGCAAGACGGGATCGTCTTTTAAAAAGATGCGCAGGCCCTGAAAGTCCTTGTAGATACGGTCCAGCACGATGATGTTGGGGGCGATCACCAGAAAGTTCCGCGCCAGTTGTGACTCAGGCTCGTACAGTTTGTGGTAAAAGCTCCAGGCTAGAACTAGGCTCAGCACCTTGGTCTTGCCGGTGCCGGTCGCCATTTTCACCACAAAGCGCCGCCAGGTCTCGTCGAACATGCTCGCGGAAACCATGCCGGAGCTGTCAAAGCGCATCAGGTCGAATTTGTCCTGCACCCCCACCACGTCGTAGAGGCAGATGATCGTCTCCATCGCCTCGCGCTGGGCAAAGTAATACTGGAACTCGGCCAGGCCCTCACCCCCGGCCCCTCTCCCTGAGGGCGAGGGGAGATAAGCCTGTGGCAGCAGGTGCGGGGTGTTGAACCACCAGTTGAGCAGACTCTTGCTGGTGTCCGTCGCCCCCACATAGCCGCTGTCCCGCCATTCCTTCACTTTCTTGCGCAGTTGCGGCACCAGCGGCGGCATCAGCTTTTCGGAACTCGATTCCCGCAGGGCTTCATCCGCGGGGAACCAGCGAAGGGCCGGATCGAGGATGGCGTAGGGCAATTCTGGGAAGTCCTTATGTAGCGCCACGTTCGATGTCCTCAATCATAGTTTTGACCGTCTCGATCAATTCCGGAATATCGTTTCGGCAAATATCAAACAATTGTTCTGCATTTACTTGAAAGTAAGCGTGGGCCACCACATCTCGCACCCCGATCGCCCCGCGCCAGTCCACGCCGGGGTAACGGCTCAGCAACTTGCCCTCGGTCTTGCGGTCTATATTCTTGAGCTCCTCACCAGCGGCGATCAGGATCATGCAAATCGCATCCATCCGATCAACGCCCGCGTCGCTAGCGTAAAAATCGGCCGGGGCAGCGATGCCTGCAAACCGTCTCGGAATCCGCTCCAGCGCTTCCAGCAAAGCTTGCAGCTTTTCAACCAGCAACTCCGGGTCATACATATATCGCATCCTTCTCAATGCGCGCCTTCAGCCGGGGGTTGGTCAATCCGCGCAACTGCAACACATCAACTGAACGTCCCAATAACTCTTCCAAATCCTGTTTCATCCTCGCCGTGCGAAACAGGTTCGGTTCATTCGTCTCGAACACAATATCAACATCGCTGTCGCTGCGCGCCTCGCCGCGCGCAAAGGAGCCGAATACACCGATTGAAACAAGTCGGTACTCGGCCTGTTGGCGCTCCATAAACGTCTTGAGCAAAGCGAGCACTTCTTCCCTCGACTGAGTCATTTCACTCATACCGTCACCTCCACAATGGTCATAGTGTCGTTGCCAAAGATGTCCACCACCTTGACAGCCAGCTTGCGCCGCCCCGGCGGGCATTCGTGGTAGACGCTGGTCAATTCCAGCGAGCGATTCTTTTTGGTGCGGAAGGACTGCCACTCGTTTTCAAAGATGAAATCCCCGGTCCAGACATCCTCGTATTCAGGCATGTCCAACTGCTCAGGCCGCTCCATTCCGGCTATTTGGACTTGTTTCGTCTTGACGCGCGGCACACGGATGATCTCGCGCTTGTTCTCGAAGTTGAAATCCACCGCCCAGTAATCGATCCAATCCGTCCAGTTCTGAGTGAGCGTCTCGCGGCTCACAATGCCGTCCTGTCTTTGCTCACCTTCACGATCTGGCCCCGCTCGACCACAATCCTGCTGGCTTTGTCCTTCAGCGTCGCCTCGGCATTGGCGATGGAGTCCTGCGAGTAGAAAACCGAGAAGTCGGTCAGTTGCACCGCGACCTTTGGAAGTCCCCCTGACAAGGGGGATTTAGGGGGTTTTTGTTGTCTGCGCTTAATCTTCTCAAACAAGTCAGAATATACACCTTCCGGATTATTCAAAACTTCCTGGTTGGCATATCGAATCACATCAATCCCGATCTGATTGAGGCGCGCCGTGCGTTGTAGATCATAGTTCACTTGTTCCGCATGACTATCGCCGTCAATTTCGATCGCCAGCATCAGTTCAGCGCAGTAGAAATCGACGATATATTGGTCCAGCGGCTTTTGGCGGGTGAACTTGAGATCGACAAATCGCTTGTTTTGCAGTACCTCGAACCATAATTTATTTTCGGCGGGTGTTGGATTTTTTCTATTTTCTCTGGCCTTCTCTGTGAGAGCCGGATTGTAGGCAATGTAACCCCCCTTGCCCCCCTTTTCAGGGGGGTATTGGACGATCGGCTTGACCTCGATGGCCGCGACATCGTGAAAAACCACCTGGTTCCTGTCGACCGCCCGCTTGTCGAAGACCTCGGCGGGGATGTACTTGGGGGCGATGTCGATGCCCTTGGCGCGGGCTTCGTCCAGCACGTTGGGGAACAGGCCCATCTCAAACTCAAAGCCCAGGATGTCCACGCGCGTGATGTGCTTCTGGCGGCATTCCAGAATGACCTCTTCCACAAACAGGCGCGTCACCGGCAGATTAACCGGTCCCACCACCACCAGCCGTCCGGCCTTCTTGCCGTGGAAGGTTTTGAAGCCGTCGGTCTTTTCAGCGCGGTAGGCGCGCAGGATCAGGTCCACGAACGCGGCTTCCTTTTCTGCCAGTTGCTGCTGCTGTTCCGCCTCGCGCAGGTTGGGGTTGACGCCGATGTAGTGCTGACGCTCGTACTTGCCCAAGTTGAGGACTTCAAAGGCGCGGTAGTCCTTGCCTTCAGCTTTCAACTGCCGCTGCACCCCGATCAGCCGCTTTCGGGTGGTGTGGATCGCAAACTTACCCAGGTCGCTGACAATCCACTTACGCCCCAGCTTTTCCGCGACGGCGGCGGTCGTGCCTGAGCCACAGAAGAAATCGGCGACCAGGTCGCCTTCGTTAGAAGAAGCAAGGATGATGCGCTCGAGAAGGGCTTCGGGCTTTTGGGTTGGGTAATCCAGACTTTCCTTCGAGCCACCCATTAGCAAAGAGATGTCGTCCCAAAGGTCTTGAACCGGGACGCCTTTTGCTTCGTCCAGATACATTTTGTAGCGGGCGAGGCCAGAAGAAGAATAGACAAGAAGCCCCTTGTCGTGCATTTGCTGCATTCGCTCCTTTGTATGTTTCCACGTTCGCGTGTGCCCGTTCCAGTCGTACCGAAGATTAGGTCGATCAGGATTAGGATTCAGGCAAGAGATCGTCTGATACCTTCGCCCCGTCGTCTCCTCGACATAGCGAAAGGTCTTTTCAATGTTCTCGGATGAGTACGCGGAGTATGGGGCGTTCCACACAAAACGGTCAGTCTTACGGTAGTAGAACAGCGAATCGAGAATCTGGCCAAATCGATTGAACGTGTTTCCATGAGGGAGTGAGCGTTTCCAAGAGATTGCGTTTACGAAATTATCTACCCCGAACACCTCATCCATGACCAATCTTAGGAAGCCACTCACTCGCCAGTCACAATGCACATAGATACCACCGTCCTCCGCCAACAGGTCGCGCATCAGAGCAAGCCGCTCGTAAATCATAGAGATGAAGGAATCAGCGCCCTTGCCCCAGGTATCGCGGTAGGCGATCTCTTCCAAGATGTTGGGCTTCTTTGTGAAGGTATCGCCACCAATCTCGATATCCATGCTGAAGTCCGCCCCCACGTCAAAGGGCGGGTCGATATAGATTAGCTTGAGGCCGCCCTGCGCCTCGATCTCCCCGCGCAGCGGGCCGTTCTTCAGCGATGAAAGGACCAGCTTGTTATCGCCCCAGATCAGCTTGCTGGTCCAGCCCTTGAGCTGGCGGCCACGCGAATCCAGGGAGATTCCGCCCCACGCAAACAACGGGTCATTATGCTTGGCGGTTTCGGCGCGCGGCTCATCCACCTGCTCGATCACCTGAAAGGGCAGCACGATATTGCTGACCTCGCTGGTCTTGCCATTCCAGACCAACTCTACCTCGCGCTTGTCCTCAAAGAGCAGAAAGCGGTACCTGTCCGGCAGGGGCTTGTCGGCTTCCAGAAAGCGGATGATCTCTTGCTGTTCCTGTTCAGTCAGTCGTGGCATAGTAAGTGTCCTCCCCGAATCAGTGGCCCAGACGCTTGCTGAGGCCAGGTCGCCAGATGATCGTCGTACATAGAGGAGAATCACGTCGGTCTCCGCGCCCATTATGACAAATTCTACTCTAGCCATAGACATGTGGCAAAGGCGCAGTTACAAACTGGGCCGTAGACACGTTTCCAGCACCACAGCGTTCCGGCTCATCCGCAATTGAGGGGCCTGGTAGTAGGCTGTAGCCAAGACCTCTAGCCACGCGATCTCAACTCTTCCGTGGAGCGACGTCCCAGAGGTACTTACGCGATTCAGGCGGTGGCATACACCGTTTCCTTACTGGCAGCCACGCTCTGGGCAAAGTATGGATTGATAATACTCTTTGCCGAGACTAGGTCTACGGGCAGGCCGAACAGTTCCTCCAAGCCCTGTTGCAGCGCGTTGAATGCCTGTGCGTAGGGGATAGGTGGCATAGGCTCAAACTCCACCAGGAAGTCCAGATCACTGGTGTCGGGATCGAACCCGCCGGAGACGGCAGAGCCGAAGAGATCGAGCCGGCGCACGTGCAGGCGGCGGCACAGTTCGGTAAGTTCGTCTAGATGGGCGGCGACAATTGGTTGCATAGCTGGCCTTATACTAACAGATTCGGTGAGCCGGATCACGCCATACACCACCTCTTTGCTCTTATCTATAGCCACGCGAAGGTAGGGGTTTCTCAGAGCGCCCGCCATCAGCAGGTCCACCGGCCGGCCCAGCAGCTCCTCCATCGCTTCCTTGAACCCAAAATAGAGATCAAAGCCTCTTAACGGGGCATTCGGTTCGAATTGGACGAGCAAGTCGACATCGCTGCGGACTGGATCGAAATCGTCCCTGACCGCAGATCCAAAAACCTCCAGGCGTCGCACGTAGAAGCGCCGACAAAGTGCGGCAATCTCAGCCCTACGTGTTTCGATGATAGGCTGCACGTTCTCCTCCTACACCAGCGCAGCTATAAGGAATCGCTCGGCTTTTGGCATACACAACCCTCTCGACATGAGCTTGGGGAGAAGGATATCTCGGATGGCGCTGGAGAGCATTGCTACGCCATGCTCAGTGAACCATAAGGCAGATAGGGGCTACCCCAGCCCGTACTTGAGGTCACAAACTGTGACCTCAAGTGGTCAAATTCTTCAATGAAAATCTTATCAATCCCACGCGCCATTATGCCAAATTCTACCCTACGTCACATGCATGTGACAAACGCGATGCTGAAGGCCGTGCCGCCTCAACTTTGATTAGCATCTTGAAATATTCACCAAACACTTTGATTAAATGTCTAGAATAATTCACAAGATAGGCAATATGGCGCATTTGAGGCGAATAACAAATATTTAGCGGCTTTGACCTTCTGTATAAACTTCTTATCACAAACTATTGTATTTTTACCTACTGTTACGATTTCGTAAGCCTAAGCGTTGGGCACATTATATGGCTGAAACGTCTTTTAACTTAAGCTTAGGGAAATGATTTTTCATAAAATCAAAACTTATGGAGGTCAGAGATGCTTCAGCTTAAATCTTGCCAAAGGTGTGGTAAAGGAGACATGGTGGTAGACAAGGACCAGTATGGATGGTTTCGTCAGTGTATCCTATGCAGCTTTATTGAGGATGTACCGAAGGAAGTTGTAGACGCGTGGAAGCAACAGCGTGCAGTCACATCAGGTATAAAGAGTGCAGCATAAATCACAAAGTCTATGTTTGATCCCTCAGATGATCTTCCCTGATTCTGCTTAAGTAGTGTCATTGTCAAGAAATCATGAAGTTTATAATTCCACAGGTTGTGGAATTCGCCCTAACGTAACGAGGAGGTAGCGATGTTTAAATACGTATTAGTGCCGCTGGACGGCTCAAAATACTCTGAATATATTCTCCCTGGCGCCTTGCAGGTTGCTAAGGGCATGGGTATACCCGTAGCGCTCTTTCACTCGGTGGACGCGTCTTCTATTCAGGCAGACGAAATCGATAGAAGGCCGCTGCCAATAATCACTCATGATTCGGCTGGCGCCTACGGCTATAGCTCAGGGACTCACGGCCCTGATGATGAGAGAATGCCATCGGGCGCTGATGGCTCGGACTGGGTGTCCATGCCAGGTCCCCACGGTTCTCTAGACATACTGCTGCCTGACCAGCAGCAAGACCGCAGTAACAGTAATACCTTGGACCGGATTATAGAGTCAAAGTCTGATCTTGCGGAAAGGTACCTGCTCCAGGTAGCAAGAGCCCTACAAGAACATGGCGTGGTAGTAGAGAGAGCGATAGAATTGGAGCCGGCCCCAGATGCCATAATGAGGTATATAAGAGGACGGGAGGGCGGCCTGCTAGCTATGACCACCCATGCCCGGTCAGGTATAGACCTCTGGAGAATGGGAAGCGTAGCCGATAAGGTCCTGCAAGAGTGTAATGTGCCACTAATGCTGTTTCACCCGGTGGAAGGTCAAGCATTTCCGACGAAGATCAACAGCATTCTTGTGCCGCTGGACGGCTCATCGGTCTCAGAGAGCGCCCTGCCGGTAGCAGAGGCGCTCGCCGGACGACTTAACATTCCGGTCCATCTTACAAAGATAGTACCATCAGGGAAAGAGGTATACACAGGGGCCGGGGCGTCCCCATCATATGACTCTCCTCCCTCTGAAGACCCTGACGATGAGCACCTGAGGTACTTAGACCGAGCTAAGCAGAGACTAACAGAAAATGACATCACGGCTGACCTCAAGTTGATGACAGGCTCCGCAGCCGAGAAAATAGTGGAGTACGCGCTAGAAGATACTCTGATAGTTATGGCAACCCGAGGAGAGTCCGGCTTTCTCAAGCGGCTCCTCGGTGGCACAGCCGAGAAAGTATTGCGCTCGGCTCACAGCCCGGTGCTGTTTGTGAAGCCAGATGGCTATCCCCGTGTACTAAATTGGTAACGTATAAATAGCATATTGGGGCAGGCACATAAGAGCCTGCCCCAATTCTATGTCTAGTTCCTGTAGGGACGGTCCTTCTAATGATTATTAACAACTTAATAAGGTAATGGCAGTTGGGATAGGGACGCACTCCCCCCTCCCTCTAACTCCCTCCCGCGGCGGGGAGGGAGAATTGGTTCCCTCTCCCTTGATGGGAGCCTGTCCTGAGGCTCTCGAAGGGAGGGCTAGGGTGAGGGTGAACCCCTGCTTACCTGCCAGAGACATTACCTATTTAATAAGTTAATTTCATGAGAAGTATCCGCTCTTTTCGTCTCCTCCGATGATGCCGCACTCTAACCACTATCTTTCCTCTCAACTCCTGTAATACAATACCCTTGACCTTAATACAATGGAGGTGGTTGCATGATAGAAGATATGCGTCGCCAGCGGTGGTCGGCGCTCATGAATGGTATCGTCATAGGTTTTGGAATCAATGGCCTCTTATTAGGGCTTCCCTTAGCCATCCTGCCGCTGGTCGCAGGAGTCTTCTTGGAATGGCGCGCACGCTCTAAACTAGCAAACGGATAGATATTCTTTCCTGGAACAGTCGATTATGCTAGCATAGCAGCGATCAAGTAGCATATATTACACAACTGGTGGCATACATCATAGAATATGGATGGAGGCGGCAATGATCCGTAGTTTTAATGGCAAGACCCCTAAAATACACCCAACCGCTTTTGTGAGCGAGTTTGCTTACGTTGTGGGAGACGTAGAAATTGGCGAGTATTGCAACATTTGGCCCGGCACCATTATTAGAGCAAACAACCACAAGATAACCCTCTCCCGTTACGTAAATATACAGGACCGCTGTGTAATTCACTCCGATAGCGACGCCTATTATGGGGACCACGTTGTTCTGGGACACGGTGTGACCTGCCATGCCAAGACCGTGGGCGACTTTACGCTTGTAGGAAATCAGGCCGTGATAAATGGAGAGGCTGTTATTGGCGACCATTCAGTTGTCGCCTCCGGGGCTGTGGTCCTGGAGCGGGCCGACATCCCGCCCAAATCCTTCGTTATTGGCGTTCCGCCCAACCAGGAGATACGTCCCGCTAACGAGCGTCAGCAGGGGATGGCCGAAAGAACAGCCGGCGGCTACGCCCAAAACGGACAAAAGTTTAAGGCAGAAGGTCTGAATGATCCGGACATAGAAAAATTCTACATCGATCCCATGCCTTAATCCATCCTACCAGACGCGTGATACAAATCATCGTAATCTAAAATGTAGGGGCAGACCTGCGTGTCTGCCTTTGTCCTGTCTCGGAAAGGCGACCCGCCGCGGCGAGAGGCTGGGAATGGGTCGTCGAGAGGCACGCGGCTTGGGTAGGAAGCACGCTATTTTCAACGACAAGGTCACAAAGTAAAGCCGCCTGTTGCCCAGACAGACGGCTTTACTTGAGGAGGAGGTGAATGATAATAAAAGGAGGTATTTTCCAGCTTTCGCCTTCTGTAGCGCTGTAAAAAAGCTGCCCGGTGGTTGTGCCTACGTATATTCCTACATGGTTACCTTCTCCTGTTCTTAGTCCATTATCCGACTTACTAGCAGAACAGCAATGCTAAGGCTACACACTTCTATTTTGCGTAATTACTAGGCTAAACGTAGATAATTGCCGCGCATTACATAAAAGCGGAAATTTTTTATGCCAATAGTACAGATTGAGGAATTGTAGGGGCAGACCCTTCGAGAGCCTCAGGGCAGGCTCTGCGTGTCTGCCGTGACTATCCCAATGATGACCTAATCCCAGGGCGCACACAAGTACACCTTGGTTCGAAAATAACATTAGAGGGCGTTGCCCCTTCGAGTGCAAACCACTTTTTTGCTTGAGCTTCTGGATATTGCAGACGGCCAATGGCCTTTGCAAGCCTTCAAGCTGCCAAATATCTTGACACCTATGCCACTTATGTGCATCATGTGTATTCGATAACCTAAAATTTGGTGAAGCCGGGAGGAAGATTGGAGAACCCTACCTCAAACATCGAAGAACACAATACAGGCTGTCAGTCCATAGACTCTAAGGGCCATGGCAACTCCTCAACACTCATCGGACTTACTCTCTTAATTAAACAGGTCTTCACACCACCTCGTGATAAATTTGATTATCTCCTTGCCCAAATTGTAAGTCAGTACGAGTTACACCATAGGTGGCTGCTCCGCGGAATTGGAAATGTAGCCTCGATATTGACTATGTGGGCAGCGCTAAGCATCGTAAGAAGCATAGCCCTTATCTTAATATCGCATTTGTTTACCAGCGCAGCAAAATGGTCGCCTATTCAGCAAGCCGCTATCCTGGCGCCAGGCGACGATCTACACGCCCTAATAGCGCTAAATATGCTAGGTGGTATACAAGACCCGAAGTTGAGCGCTAGACTTCCAGGAATCGAGCTTTTACAACAAATAATACCCGACTGGCTGGCCCCTGCCACATGGCTGCCTGTAGGTACCTGGTTTGGCACTATATTTGCCCCCGGAAGTTCCATAGTAGGAATACACACGGCAAGAATTCTCCTAAATATAACCTTTATTATCATCGGCGTAGCGCTGACCTCGGTAATCGTAAAGAAACACGGGTCACGCTCCTTATCCTTGTGGACTAGACCGGCCGTCTTTACTCTGTTCTTAGGACTGATGATACAGAGTTATGGAGTCGCAGCCCAGCTCCGTCTATCATGGGGCGATGACAGCGGAGGAGGTATTCTACTCTCTATGGTATCTACTAAGGTCCTGAGCATGGGCCATGATACTTATAGAGTTTTCACCTCAGGCTGGCTCCTATCTAATACTGCAAACATCATAATTTTGGCTACGGCCTTTGCTCTAGCCCTAAGTTTAACAAATATTCTGAGAATCAAGCCTCCAGCAGAACAGGGTACTGGACCGGCTCGGATATCCCCATTCCTTGTCTTGTCCGGACGCTTGGCCGGACCGCTTACTCTAGTCCTGGCGGTCATCATGTTTCACACACCGCTCACACACATCTCTAGCTTCGAGCCGGCCATTAGCTACGCATCTCAATTTGAAGAGGACGCAAGACTATATTCCGATACGCAGATACAGGGGTTACCTATCGCTCTCAAGCCTGGCATTGTAACAATAGTAGAGACTTCTAATGGCTTTGAGTACCGGGTAAATGGTGTAAAGACCTGCGTAAAAGGCGTTGGATACAATGCCATGACTAAGGGAATTGATCCAGTATCCAGAGCAGATCGATACGAGCGAGACTTTGGCCTCATAAGCATGTCGGGGTTCAATACTATAATAGGCTGGAGTAGCGAGGAGTTTGACGAGCTTCTTCTTGAAAAAGCTGCCCAGTATCAGCTAGGTGTGGTCCTTCCCTTTGAGCTTAACCCGAAGTCTAATTACCAGGACCCCGAAGTAAGAAAGCAACTGATGGAACAGATCAAATTATGGGTCGAGCGGTATAAAGAGAGTCCGGCCATCAGAATGTGGGGTGTAGGCAACGAAGTGGTGCATGGAATGGGCAATTCTCGCAGCAACAATGCGAAGGCATTTGCCAGCTTCCTGGTGGAAGCGGCGGACTACATCCATTCTCTTGATCCATATCATCCAGTTATCTACCGCGATGCGGAGGACTCCTATCTGGAGCCTATCGCTAAAGCTCTGGAGGCTGACGGTATTAGCAGGCCGTGGCTAGTGTACGGAATGAATTTCTTTACCTATAGGATCGATCAGGCCCTTAAAAACGGGCCGGCAACGCGCCTGAAACAGCCTCTTCTTATATCCGAGTTCGGTCCTGTTGGACTTCGCGGCGCTGATAGGCCAAAAGGCTACCTTAAGCAATGGGGTATAATAAGATCCTATAAACATCGCGTGCTGGGAGCTAGCGCGTATGTATGGACAACTGAGGGGCCGGAGCCACTCGACCGGGCTTTCGGTCTTACCAACGCCGATGGGATGCCTGTAGACGAATCTCTCTCCGCCATGGCACAGGTCCTACGTGAAGAGGACTAAGCCCTATGACCCCATACGCATCTCCATTTTCTCGTCGACTTCTGGCCGTACTCCTAATATTACTAATATTAGGAGTCACGGTTTTTGTATTGTTATCTCCCAGAAATGGTAAAGCAAATGCCTCGTGGATTTTAGAGGGAGTTCCTCCCTGGGAGACCACTCCCAGCTTTGTCACTATAGAGCGCTCAAAAGATGGAAGTTTTCACTATATGGTCAACGGAGCCTCAGAGCTTTTCATTGGAATGGGGTACAACCCTATCTACAGATACCTGTCCCAGGAAGAGCGGGGTGCAAACTACCATAGAGACTTTCAAATGCTCTGTAAGGCCGGAGTTAACCACATAATAGGTTGGGACACGGACAAGTGGTACGAACAGGATAAGTTCGATGAGCTGACCCTCGATATCGCCCACAAGTATGGCATCGGAATCTTGATGCCGTTCTACCTGCCTCCTGAAGGCGACTATACCAACGAAGAGTTTCAAAGTCAGTTGATAGATGAAGCCACAGCCAAGATAGAGCGGTTCAAAGGTCATCCCGCCCTCCGAATGTGGGGAGTTGGTAATGAAATCCTGACAGAGATGCCGGCAGAGATGCACGGAGATTTCCTGACCTTTTATTCAAAAATCGCCGATATGTTCCACGAGATGGATCCTAACCACCCGGTGGTATACAGAGATGCAGAGGACTATTTCATGCCGGAAATCAGTGGCACAATAATGGCTCCACTGGAAGAAAGACCCTGGCTGCTATACGGAATGAACATCTACTCCCTGGAGCTGGAGCGAATCCTGGATGAATGGCCGCAGTGGGGACTGGAGCGCCCTCTTTTTATTACCGAGTTTGGCGCCGACCCCTCCTGGGAAGGCCGAAGATCCATAAATTACGTATCTATGTGGCGCATGATCCGCCTACACCCTGAGTATGTTTTTGGGGGAGCGCCCTACGCCTGGACTACAGAAGGCCCAGAGCCGGTAGACAAGATATGGGGACTCATGGACGCCGATATCCAGCCAGTAGATGATGCCTTTAACCAATTGTCACAAGACTGGCTAAGAGAACCCGGCGCGGCAGGCAGGGACTGCGAGCACGATGTGACAACATCGACTCGATGATACCGAGGTTGTGGTCCTCAATCTCCTGCTGAAGCCCTACTGCATCCAGCAGGCTAAGCGTACGCGGAAGCTCTACCAGGACAAAAGCGAGAAAGTAAGGGAGGGGAATATGGCTGTAATCGGATTGGATATCACCCGTCGCACAACGCTGGCGGACGAAAAAGAGTTTGGGACCGTCGGCGCTTATGAACTGCTATCCGGAGTGCTGCGCTTCGCCGTGGATCCCGAAAATCCGCGCAATGCTGATATTGTTGATCTTAAGCTGGCCCAACGAGGCGCCGACGGCAAAGTACATTTTTCCACAGATTTCGCCCTCATGCAGCCTGCCGATCCGAGCCGCGGCAACCGACGACTTCTCTTCGACGTTGTGAACCGGGGCCGCAAAACAGCGCTCGCATCGTTCAACGATGCGGGGCCGGGCGCAGAGCCAGACGGTCCGAATCTTGGGAATGCCTTTCTGATGAGGCATGGTTACACCGTCGCCTGGTGTGGCTGGCAGCACGATGTGCCTTCTCAGCCGGGCCTCATGGGCCTCCAGGCGCCAGAGGCTCTCGAGGATGAGAGGCCAGTGCGGGGCCGCATCGCGGTGGAGTTCCAACCCATCAGTGCAGCCCGGTCGGTAATGCTTTCCGACCGCGGCCATAAGCCATACCCTGCCGCCGATCTAAACGACCCAGATGCTACTCTCACCGTGCGGGATACCATCCGCGGCGAGCGCCGTCTGGTCCCACGCGAGCGCTGGCGCTTTGCCCGGGAAGAGCGAGGCTCAATAGCGCCGGATCCGACCTTCGTGTACTTCACGGATGGGTTCGAGGCCGGGAAGATCTACGAGGCTATCTATGCTACCGAGACTGCACCGGTCGTTGGTGTAGGTCTGCTGAGTGCACGGGACGCCGTGACCTTCCTGCGCTACGAGAGGGCCGCAGCCGGGAATCCCTGCGCCGGAGCCATTGAGCGAGCCTATAGCTTTGGTTCTTCGCAGAGCGGCGCCTTTCTGCGGAGCTTCCTCTACCACGGCCTGAACGAGGATGAAGAGGAGCGTCTGGTGTTTGACGGCGTGATCGCCCACATCGCCGGACAAGTCAGTCGCAGGTTTGCTCACCGCTTCGCCCAGCCCTCCAGTACATCCGAATGGGCCTTCGGCCGCGGATTCCCCTTTTCCGATATCGTTCAGGAGGAGCCGGTCAACGGTCAACGGGACGGACTGTTGGCCCGCCTGGAAGCGCGAGGCAAGGCGCCCAAGGTCTTCTACACAAACTCAGGAGTCGAATACCGGCGTGGCGGCGCACTCATCCATACCGATCCGGCCGGACGGCGGGACGTGGACTTTCCTGATAATGTGCGTGGTTACTTTATGGCAGGCACCCGGCACGGCTCAGGTACCCTGCCACTGACCGACCTTGCGGCAGATGGGTCCCGCTCCAGATATTTCCTCAACAGCATCGACTACACGCCCCTGCTTCGAGCCGTGCTGGTCAACCTCGATGCCTGGGCCAGCCACGGGGTAGAGCCGCCGGCTTCTCGTGTACCCTTGCTAGCCAACGGTACTCTTGTCCCCACCGAGTCTTCCGCTGCGGTCCATGCCACTATTCCTGGTGTGGACCTGCCCTCCGAGTGGAACAGGCTTATGCGTCTGGACTTCGGTCCTGGCGCCGCCGAGGGGCGACTGGATATTCTTCCGCCGCGCGTCGTAGAAGATCCGTACCCGGCGCTGGTGTCTGCGGTGGATAGCGATGGAAATGACGTAGCCGGCATCCGTCTTCCCGACGTGTCCGTGCCGCTTGCAACTCACACTGCCTGGAACCTGCGGCACCCGGACATTGGCGCGCCGGACCTGCTTATACTGCTGGCCGGTGCGACCCACCCATTCCCCCGCACCGCAGCCGAGCGCCAGGCAGCAGGCGATCCTCGGCCATCTATCGAGGAACGCTACGCCTCCAAGGAGGACTACCTCCAGCGGGTGATTGAGGCCGCCGCCCAGTTAGTGATGGACCGCTATTTGCTGGAGGAGGACGTCGAGCGCATATTAGAGCGGGCCTCGCTCCAATGGGACATCTTCACCGCGGCTGGCACGCCAACCCCGGCGGTCGCAGAAGGGGTTAGCGGTTCAGCTTAACTTATCTTATAAGCTCCAGTTACCCCTTTTTAGCGGTTAGGGGTCAGGACAGGAGCATAATGTAAAGCAGATGAAAACAAGGATAGGTGGCGAGCCATACGGTGTAGAGACGCAACATGTTGCGTCTCTACGGGCCGCCAACCAGGAAGGACCCCCTATTTTCAAGGGGACCTAGCGTGCACCGAGAAGTCGGGGCACCACGAAGGGATGAAAATAAGCTAGCGTAGCCCGTTCCCTGAGGCTCTCGACTTGTAGCGAGGTCTCTCGAACTAAGGGACGGGCGGTGGTTATCAACAGGTCCGAACAACAACACCACGCTATTTTCAGACGAATGATAGGTCTCTTTCATTGCTATTGATATGCAAAGCATCCCTGGCTGGTCTGGTGGGTATTTGTTAGCTAAATAGCTCCATTGACAGTTATAAGCAGGTCAAATATACTCCATCCAAGCTAACTTCATTTACTGTGTAGCCTACATGGCTCGGTGTACATATCTCAGGTGATTGGGGGGTAGTATGGTGTCACGGGTTACAAGCCGTCTTAGCGAGGCGCGACACCGCAGGTTTGTGGGGCGCACCGCCGAGCTATCCCTATTTGAGTCCGCGCTTGTGACGCCGGAATTGCCCTTTCAGGTTTTACACATCTTCGGCCCTGGCGGTGTAGGTAAAACGAGTCTCCTCAATGAGTTCGCTTACATCTGCGAGCAAGCACAAGTTACTCATATACACGTAGACTGTCGCAACATCGAGCCTTCTCCCTCGGCTTTCATCGAAGCGGCTGGACTCGAGATGGGACCGGCACCCTCGGACTCTCCCCTTCAGGGGTTTACCTCACCGACCAGTAAGGTCGTTCTACTGGTGGATACTTATGAGAGTGTAGCCCCATTAGACGATTGGCTGCGGGAAGTCTTTTTGCCACAGACCCCTGATAACATGTTGACAGTTGTGGCTGGCCGCAATCCGCCTTCAATAGCCTGGCGCACCGATCCAGGCTGGCAGACTCTGATAAAAACTATACCAATACGTAACCTTAGTCCTCAAGAAAGTAAAGCTTACTTGACATCAAGAGATGTGCCCACTCGACAACGTCAAGCTGTGCTGGACTTCACACATGGTCATCCTCTTGCCCTCTCTCTGGTGGCTGATCTCTTTGGGCAAGGGAAGGATTTCCAGTTCGAGCCTGATGCGGCTCCCGATATGGTCAAGGCCTTGCTGGAGCGGTTTGTTCAAAACGTGCCCAGTCCAGCCCATCGCGCCGCTTTGGAGGCCTGCGCTCTCGTGCGTTTGATAACGGAATCATTGCTTAGCGAGATGCTATCTGCATCGGACTCCCATGAGTTGTTTGAATGGCTGCGGGAGCAGTCATTCATTGAATCGGGCCCAATGGGACTCTTTCCACATGATCTGACCCGCGAAGCCCTGGCGGCCGACTTACACTGGCGTAATCCTGACTGGTACTCAGAGCTTCACCGCCGAGCCAGAGTCTACTACAATGCGCGTCTGGACCAGACCAGGGACCAGGAACAGCAGCGTATATTAATGGACTATATCTTCCTGCATCGTGACAACCCCGTAGTCCGCCCATTCTTTGACTGGCAGGAAAGCGGCGGCTTGCTGGCTGATACCATGCAAGAGTCAGATAAACCGATCCTACTGGAGATGGTGCTGCGCCACGAAGGGAAAGAGGCGGTCTCGATAGCCAAACACTGGCTCTCAAGACAGCCGCAGGGAGTCACAGTGTTTAGGGACTCTCAACAACCGGCGGCAGGCTTTCTATTAACAGTCCCTTTACATGAGGTAACCGAGGTTGATCTAAAAATTGATCCAGCGGCTCAAGCAAGCTGGCGTTATCTACAGAAACACGCCCCTCTGCGCGGTGGCGAAGGCGCATCTCTGTTTCGCTTTTGGATGGCCCGCGATACCTATCAGGGAGTGTCCCCGGTGCAAAGCCTGATCTTTGTCAGTATGGTGAGGCACTATCGCACGACCGCAGGACTAGCATTCACGTTCTTACCCTGCGCTTATCCTGACTTTTGGGCGCCTATGTTTGCTTACGCAGACTTGGACCGCATCCCAGAATCTGACTTTGAGATAGGCAGCAAGCGATATGGGGTTTACGGTCACGACTGGAGAAAGAGGCCGCCTACAGAGTGGCTAGAGTTGTTGGCCGAGCGAGAAGTCGCCACTGCACTACAGCCCATGCCTACACCAAAGGCATCAACCCCTACCGTCGTGTTGAGCCAGAATGAGTTCGAGATAGCCGTGCGGGCTGCCTTGCGAGACTACTCACGTCCTACAGCCCTGCGGTCCAATCCTTTGACCAACTCAAGAATGGTCATAGAAAAAACCGGCACAAGCAGCACGTTATCGGCACGAGTTGATGCCTTACGGTCCATCATACAAGCGACAACTGATTCGCTACAGGGGTCGCCGAAAGAGGGAAAGTTCTATCGCGCCCTCTACCATACTTACATAAGTCCAGCGCCTACCCAGGAGCAGGCCGCTGAGCTTTTGGATATTCCCTTTAGCACTTATCGGCGCCACCTAAAGTCCGGAATTAATCGGGTGGGCGATGCCTTATGGCGACAGGAAATCGGTGATTTATAGAAAATTAGATAAAAAATGAGCAGAAATTGAACATAAAGTGACCTGGAAAGGTAGCGCCAGGGAGAAGCATACTACGGTTGTTGGTTTCACCAACCGTAGTTTTTTTGTGAGTAAAGAAGATGTCGTCTCAAGGATTTGTCGCTGATTTCATCGAAGCCTGGAACAGGCACGATGCGAAGAGCGTGGCAGAGATGCACTCTCAGGATTTTACAGGTGAGGATGTCGGAGAGGCCACTCCACACCACGGTCGCAGCGGGGTATGCCAGCGTACAAAGCGCTATCTACTGGCCTTCCCCGACCTCCAGATTCAGGCTGAGGAGACTCTCATCAACGGCGATCAGTTGGTCATACTCTGGAGGGCAAAGGGCACTCACACAGGGGCCTTTATGAATATTCCTCCAACAGAGCGAAAGGTTACCTTCCGAGGCGTCTCGTTGCTCTGGGTACAGGATAAAAAAATCACTCGTGGGGTCTATATGTGGGATGTAGCTGGGCTTCTGCGTGAGCTTAGACTGCTGCCCGATCTCTAGATGGCTATTAGGAGGTGGTTAGATGAGCAGATATACCTGACATCAATAAGGAAGTATAGAGACCACTAGAAAAAAGTGGCGTGATGAAAGGAGGTGATTGGCCAAGGTCTAAAGAAGAGAAGTATAGATAAATACAGGCGGTAAATAAGATATGTAGTGAGGAGGTTTATTATGTGGAAAATCATCCGTAGATTACTACCAGCGATCTCTATATTAGGAGTCCTCGGTATATTGGCTGCTGCTGTTAGCGTTCCCCTAGGGCAGCTCAGCATGGCCTCCAGTCATCGGGAGGCGCCTCTAATCAGCACTGACCCGCAGGCGGACGCGACGGACGTTTACGCCTTTGTCAGTCCTGACCGGCCTGACACGGTAACTATCATGGCCAACTACTACCCCTTCCAAACGTCTTATGGGGGGCCTAACTTCCATGGCTTTGGAGACGGAGAGGATGCTATCTACAGGATTTATGTAGACAATGTTGGTGATGGGCAGCCGCACCTGGCTTATCACTTCAACTTCTGGACCGAGACGCGGAATCCAAACACCTTCCTATACAATACTGGCCCCATAACCTCGTTGGACGACCCGGACTGGAACGTCCGCCAGCGCTATGGCGTCACCTGGTTTGACCCCCAGCGCCAGTCGGAAACACTAAAGGTGTTAGCCAATGGCCTGATTGTGCCGCCTCCAAATATCGGGCCAAAGTCCACCCCGAACTACGATGCTCTGGCAGCATCCGCGGTCTACGATCTTCCAGGTGGCGCCAAGGTCTTCGTCGGGCCAAGAGATGACCCCTTCTTCGTCGACCTCGGTTCGATATTCGATCTGTTGACCATTCGCAAGCTTCCGGGCGACCAGGGCGGAGGTGTTGATGGTCTCGCTGGGTACAACGTGTTTACGATAGCACTCCAGATTCCGATTAACCAGCTCACCAAGGACGGGAGAATGGTCACCGATCCGAAAGATCCTAGCTCGGTTATCGGCGTATGGACCTCGAGCCTAAGAAGAAGCACCACCGTCTTGAAAGGCGGAGGAGAGGAGCCACAGAGCGCGGGCCATTGGGTGCAAGTGTCCAGGCTCGGCATGCCGCTGGTCAACGAAGTGGTAATCCCGCGTGGGATGAAGGACCGCTTCAATAACTCCCTTCCCATCGACGACGGTCAATTCCTAAGCTATGTGGTAGACCCTGAGCCGGCTCGCCTGCTCAATGCTCTTTACGGCATAAAGATCCCGCCCACTCCTAGAGACGATCTGGTAGCGATATTCCTCACCGGAATACCTGGCGTCAACATGCCTCCTGGGGTTACGCCTTCAGAGCAGTTAAGGCTCAATGTGGCTATTAAGCCCGGCGCTACTGCAAATCGCCTCGGCGTGGTTGCCGGCGATGCTGCTGGCTTCCCCAACGGCCGCCGTCTGGCCGACGATGTCACTGACATCGCCCTCAAGGCTGTTGCCGGAGCTGCCTACCCTCTGTTCCATCCAGGATACCAGCCTGACGCCCTGGCCGGCAGACTAGGAGACGGCGTGGACGCCAACGACAAACCCTTCATGTCCAAGTTTCCTTACGCCGCCTCACCAGACTCTGGGCTAGAGTAGCTCAAAAATAGAGGGGAGACAACAGTTGTCTCCCCTCTATCCCTCAGACATGTGATGCAAATTAAGGAAATCGTCGCTTGTAGGGGCAGACCTGCGTGTCTGCCCTAACCGTGGCCGAGCAATGCCAAGATACATAGTAAATACTTAGGTGATGAAGGCATAGGTGGTTAGGCGCACACATAGGTGCGCCCCTACATTACGATAATTTACATCATGAGAAGCTCGGAATTGCTTGGGCCGGAGGAGCCAATAATGAAGAATACAGGGAAGCTCAAAAGATTAATATTCTCCCTAACAGCAGCTTTACTGATGCTGTTAGGGACTGCCGGTGGCTATGTATTAACGACTCTCGACTCTTCAGCAGCCGCTACCCCCAGGCAGGGTCCCTTCGAGGGACCCCCTAACAATGCAGCGCTCTCAACCCAAGGTCTTGTAGCGCTGGTCCAAAAGGGTATAAAGGAGGGCGTTCCCCGTGCTGAGCTCTTTGTGCAGCTTGGCTCCGCATACCTTCAGTCAGCCAGGGAGACCGGCGACCCTACTTATTATGTAAAAGCTGAGACGGTATTTCGGCAGGCTTTGGAGCTCGAGCCACAAAACTCTGCCGCAATGGGCGGGTTGGGCTCCCTCGCTTTGTCCAGACACCAATTCCAAGAAGCTCTGGAGTGGGCTAAGCGTGCGATTTCGCTGAATCCCCATAATTCTAGCCATTATGGTGTAAGGGGAGATGCCCTGATAGAGCTAGGCCGCTATCCGGAGGCTTTCGATGTTTTCCAAAAGATGGTAGACACACGTCCTGATCTGAGCTCTTACGCCAGGGTATCCTATGCCCGTGAGCTAACCGGTGACATCAATGGAGCAATATCTGCTATGACCTCTGCTGTGAACAATGGAGGCTCTGTTGGTGAGAGTGTAGCCTGGGCCCGCTTCCAACTGGGAAACCTGTTCTGGACTTATCATGGCGACCTCCGGCGAGCAGAGGAGGAATACTATCGCGCTACTCTAAGCAAGCCAGATTACAGTCCTGCTCTCGCTGGATTGGCTCGCGTCGCTGCAGCGCGTGGTGACCTCGAGGAGGCCATTAAACTCGCTGAACGAGCGGCCACACTGATGCCTTTACCGGAGCACGTAATATTGCTGGGAGAGCTTTTAAGGGCCGCTAATCGTGCCGATGAGGCTGCCCAGCAGGATGCTCTGGTCAGGACTATAGACCAGTTGGCTCGCGCTGCGGGTATGGACACTGACCTTGAGATAGCCCTTTTCGAGGCAGACCTTGGCGAGCGGACGGACGTGGCCCTGGATGCCGCTCGTCAGGGATACGCGAAGCGTCCCAGCGCGAAGGCGGCCGACACCCTGGCCTGGGCGCTGCTAAAGGCCGGCCAAGCAGAGGAAGCACGTGCTTATATCCAACGCGCTCTTGCTCTAGGCTCACGGGAACCTTTGACCCACTACCACGCGGGAAAGATAGCTCTGGCCTTGGGGGACCATGAGGACGCTGCATCACACCTGAAGACAGCGCTAACGGCAAACCCTCATTTTTCCTTGCGCTACGCCAAAGATACTCAAGATACTCTCGCAACCCTGACGGGTGGGAAAGGAGGCCATTAATGGGCTGGTACATAAGCAGAATTTCAAATAGTCAGCGACTCCTACGGAGATTGATCGCCGTCCTTGGAGCCTTAGCAATTGCGTTAACGGTTTTTTCAGTACCCGATGCCTTCGCCCATCCGCTGGGCAACTTTACCGTCAACCGCTATGCCAGGCTGGACCTCACAGCGACAGAGGTCCGCATTCGATACATTCTGGACATGGCAGAAATACCCACTTTCCAGGAAATGCCCCTTATAGACCACGACCGGGACCGCCAGGTTAGTCCTGAGGAGTCCCAACGTTATGCTGCCGCTAAAGCAGAGGGTATCCGTAGCAACTTGCAGCTTACCTTGAATAGGACCACGACGCCTCTTGAGACCAGAGAGAGTATGCTAAGCTTTCTCGAAGGACAAGGAGGATTATCTACCCTGAGGCTTGAGGCTATCTTTACTGCCGCAGCGCTCGCCGGGAAGACACAACTCGAAGCCACCTTCAGCGATAAGAATGAGCCTTCTCGCCTGGGATGGCGTGAGATAGTAGTACGAGGAGGCGAAGCTGCGTCCTTGTCCTTCTCATCAGCGCCCTCAGAGGACATTACCAATGAGCTGCGACAATACCCGAATGATGCCCTAGCTACGCCTCTCGACCGCCGCGAAGCCAGCTTCTCCTTCACCGTTGTCCCTGGCGCTGGGGCGACCGCTCCTACAAAGCAGGCGAATGACTCAGCCATAATCAATATGGGACAGTCTAAAGACATCTTGGTGACCCTAGCCTCCAAAGAAAACCTGGGGTTGGGCACACTACTGCTGGCGTTAGTTATCTCGGCTGTTCTAGGCGCAACGCACGCGCTTACCCCCGGCCACGGCAAAGCATTGGTCTCTGCCTACCTGATTGGCAGCAAAGCCACCGTGAAACACGCGCTCTTATTGGGCTTAACAGTCACCGCCACTCACACTATCGGAGTCTATACCCTGGGGCTGATCACCTTAGTCGCTTCCAAATACGTCTTACCGGAAGATCTATATCCCTGGCTCAGCCTTTCCTCCGGACTATTGGTAACCGCGCTGGGAGGAAGCTTACTATGGCGTAGGTTACGTACGGCATGGAATAAAAGGGCGCTTCATGGGCATTCTCATTCCAGGAACGCCGAACACGACCATCACGGCTTAGATGAGCATGGTCACAGCCACGAACAACCGGAAGTCGGAAGCGACTCTATGACCTGGCGTGGGGTGCTGGCTTTAGGCATATCAGGCGGCCTGTTGCCATGTCCTTCCGCACTGCTGTTGATGCTAGCTACCATCTCCTTGGATCGCGCTGCCTTTGGCCTGGTCATGGTGATGGCTTTCAGCGTGGGTCTGTCAAGCGTTCTAGTTGGGATAGGTTTAATATTGGTAATTGGACGCCAACTCTTGTCTAAGATACCTGGAAGATCAGGTTCTCCAGTCCCCATACCTTTGTTCATAGGTATCGCCTCTGCTATAAGTCCGGTATTGGTAGTATTGGTAGGACTAACCTTAACCATTCAGAGTATGACGCAATTTATAAGCTGGAGATAGTTGACCGTACGCACTGGGATAGATGGAAAGACCCCTAAATTGAGATAGGACTAACCAGCAAGAGCCACAAAATTTGACACTCCCCACGCCCTATGCTATATTCTTAAGCTGTTAAGTAAAGAATAAAGGCTATGATTGGGAGTAGTATAGGCAAAGTCACCTATAGAGAGCCGGGGACGGTGGAAGCCCGGCGGAACGACCGCCTTGAAGTCGCCCTTGAGCCGCTGGATTGAACAGGTTATAGCATCAGTAAATCTGGCCGCATTGTGAGCGTTAACACTGTTAGAGGTGCCTCTCGGCATGTCGAGGGGAAAAAGGGTGGCACCGCGGAACCGTCCTCCGTCCCTTTATGTGGGCGGTTTTTTATTTTGTAAACCTGTTTTAGGAGAACCAGATTATGACAACGCGCAGCGATAAGGTAGTAAGAGGCTTTGAGAGGGCTCCTAACCGGGCTATGCTGAGAGCTATGGGCCTTAAAGATGCCGATTTTGAGAACCCCTTTGTCGCTGTAGCCAGCACCTGGAACGAGGCTACTCCCTGTAACTTTCATCTGGACCGCCTGGCAGACCTGGTAAAAGAGGGAGTGTCCAGCGCCGGCGGCACCCCACGAGAGTTTGTGACTATAGCTGTATCAGACGGCATCGCCATGGGTCACGAAGGCATGAAAGCATCGCTCATTAGTCGCGAGATCATCGCAGACTCTATAGAGCTTATGTGCCTTGCCCACGGCTATGATGCTATGGTGACTATAGCAGGATGTGACAAAAGCCTTCCTGGCACAGTTATGGCTGCGGCCAGACTCAATATACCGACCGTGTTTCTCTACGGAGGAACGATTATGCCAGGCAGATTCAGGGGCAGGGACGTGACCATACAGGACGTATTTGAAGCGGTCGGCTCCTACTCTGCCGGAAACATGTCAGAGCAGGACCTGTACGAGCTGGAGCTTGTGGCCTGCCCCGGCGAAGGCTCCTGTGCCGGCATGTATACCGCCAACACCATGGCCTGTGCTATGGAGGCGATAGGTATGTCTCTGCCGGGAAGCTCCTCCATAACGGCAATCGACCCCAGACGAAATGAGCTGTGCCGTCAAAGCGGCGAAGCTGTGCTACAGCTTGTGAAAGCCAACATCCGCCCCAGAGACATTCTTACCAGGACCGCGTTTCTAAACGCCATTGCGGTAGGAGTAGCCATAGGCGGCTCGACAAATATGGCCCTGCACCTCCTAGCTATTGCTAAGGAGGCGGGTGTACAATTGACTTTGGAAGATTTTAATACTGTCAGCAGTAGGACGCCTCATATCGCCGACATGCGACCGGGCGGCCGCTACATCATGGCGGACCTAGACAGGGTAGGCGGCGTGGCTATAGTAATGAAGCAGCTTCTGGATGCCGGGCTATTGGATGGCTCTGCCCTTACTATAACCGGCAAGACCTTGAAAGAGAATCTGAGTAACGTGGGTTTCCCAACTGACCAGGATGTGGTCAGACCATTGAGTTCTCCGCTTGAGCCTACCGGTACTCTGGTGGTGCTCAAGGGAAATCTGGCTCCGGAGGGCGCCGTTGGCAAGACCTCCGGCCTTAAAGTCCTGAAACGCACCGGGCCGGCACGAGTCTTCGATAGCGAAGAGGAGACCTTTGCAGCAGTGTCCAATCGTGAGATAAGATCTGGAGACGTAGTGATAATTCGCTACGAAGGCCCAAAGGGTGGCCCAGGTATGAGAGAGATGCTGGCCGTTACCGCTGCTATATCAGGGCAGGGCCTGGGAGAAGAGGTCGCCCTATTAACTGATGGGCGCTTCTCCGGCGCTACTCACGGACTGATGGTGGGGCACGTGGCCCCGGAAGCAGCCGTAGGCGGCCCCATAGCTGCCGTCCAAAACGGAGATATGATAACAGTGGACTTTGAAAATAGGATGCTCAGCGTCGATATCTCTGAAGCTGAAATGGAGAGCAGACTGAAGAGATGGACACCACCAGCTCCCAAATACCTGTCTGGCGCTCTAGCGAAATACGCGAAGCTTGTATCCTCGTCAGCACAGGGAGCAGTTTGCGGATAAAATTTTATGAATAACCAAATTTCAATTGGCGGCATATCTAAACCTGCTAGGATGCCCGCTCGTCCCCTTCGACTAGGGCGAGGCGACCCTTCGAGAGCCTCAGGACAGCGCCTCGCCCCTACAGGACATGCTTCGACATGTTCAGGACGAACGGTCTTATCTTGCTATAACCTCAGTGCCGCAATTGGAGGGCCCCTCGCCGTCCTTCGGGACGGCGACCTGGTAGCCAGCCCTATAGTGAGCTGGACGAACTAACGGGTACCCTAACTCTTCTGGACCTACCACACCATTAAGCTGCATTTAGTCCCAGGCTTGTCCTGAGGCTCCCGAAGGATCGCAATGTCCGGAACTGGTTAGAATACACCCATAGGGTATTATAGGGCTTGCCCTGTAGGGGGCAAGGCGCTGTCTTGAGCTTGTCGAAAGATCGCCTCGCCCTAGTCGAAGGGCCTTTAATAGACTTACGGAGGATTAAAACAAAAATATGCAACTATCAGGCGCTCAAATCATATGCGAAATGTTGATTAGAGAGGGTGTCAGGCATGTCTTCGGCTACCCAGGCGGCGCCAACCTCCCCCTCTATGACAGTCTGCCGCAATATCCACAGTTAGAACATATACTGGTCAGGCATGAACAGGCTGCGGCCCATGCAGCAGATGCCTACGCCAGAGTTATCGGTGATATCGGAGTGTGCTTTGCCACCTCTGGCCCGGGAGCTACAAACATAGTGACCGGCATAACCAATGCCTGGATGGACTCCGTGCCACTGGTGTGCATAACAGGCTCTGTGGTTACAGCCCTGGTAGGCAGAGATGGCTTCCAGGAGGCGGATATAACCGGCATAACTATACCGGTTACCAAACACAACTATTTAGTGATGAACGTCGCTGACATAGCCAGAGTGATGAGAGAAGCCTGCCACATAGCCAGGACTGGTAGACCTGGGCCCGTGCTGGTGGACATCCCCAGAGACGTTCAGCAACATATAACAGAGTTCGTATATCCAGAGAAGATCACCCTCCGAGGATATAACCCTCCGGTTTACGCAGACCAGAAAGAGATCGAAAAGGCGGTAGAGCTTATAGCTGAGGCAAAAAAGCCAATAATTCTCGCCGGTCACGGCGTAATAATCTCGCGTGCCTATGAAGAGCTTAAAGAGCTGGCAGAGAAGGCCGATATACCGGTAATAACTACACTTCTAGGCATAAGCTCGTTCCCTGGCACCCATCCTCTATACCAGGGCATGCCCGGAATGCACGGCATGTACTGGAACAACATGGCTATCAGCCAGGCAGATCTGGTCCTGGGAATAGGCATGCGCTTTGACGACCGCGTTACCGGCCGGCTCAAGGACTTTGCACCCAACGCCAAGATCATTCACGTCGATATAGACCCGGCAGAGATCGGCAAGAACGTGAGACCTCATGCCGCCCTGAACGGCGATGTCAAACACGTGCTTAAGCAGTTGAACCATGAGATAAGTGAGCAGCAGCATCCGGACTGGCTGTCATATCTTGCTGGCCTGAAAGAGCAGCACCCCTCTATCTCTATAAGAGATACGGACAAGCTGCTTCCGCAATACGTGATCAAAAAGATCTACGATGCAACACAAGGAGACTGCTACATAGTTACCGGAGTGGGCCAGCATCAGATGTGGGCCGCGCAGTACTTCTGGTACGACCGGCCAAACACCTTCGTTACCTCCGGCGGCCTGGGCACAATGGGCTTCGAGATTCCGGCGGCAATGGGGACACAATTGGCTGCGCCCAACGACGTGGTATGGTCGATATGCGGAGACGGCGGCTTCCAGATGACTTCACAGGAGCTAGCCACTATATCCGAGAACAACATCCCGGTGAAGTTTGCCATAATCAACAACAATTATCTGGGCATGGTGCGCCAGTGGCAAGATCTTTTCTATAAGGGCAATCAAGTAGCAGTGAAGATGCTTAACCCTGACTTCGTGAAGCTGGCAGAGGCTTATGGTATCCTTGGCATTAGAGTGACCCAGCAGGTAGAGGTAGCGGCTGCGATTGAGGAGGCCATGCGGCATCCCGGCCCTGTAGTCGTGGAGTTTGTAGTCGACGAAGAAGAGAACTGCTATCCGATGGTGCCGCCAGGAGCAGCCTTGCAGGAGACCATTGATATGCCGGTTTACAGCGAGGAGGTCTTAGCTGCACGATGAGCATAAAACATACTATAGTGGCTTTAGTTGAGAACAAGCCGGGGGTCCTGAACAGGATCGCCAGCAAGTGGCGCCAGCGCAGCTTTAATATCGAGAGCCTGGCTGTGGGACATTCAGAGGTAGATGGCCTCTCTCGCATGACCTTTGTTGTAGACGCGGCTACCACCGACGTAGAGCAGGTGGTAAAACAGGTAGACAAGCTTATAGACGTAATAAGAATAGAAGACATCAGCGATAGACCTATTCTCAATAGAGAGCTGGCCTTGATTAAAGTGAAGGCCACGCCTGCTAACAGAAGTGAGGTGCTACAGATCGTCGATATCTTCAGGGCCAACATAATAGACGTATCTGCAACGACACTGATCATAGAGGTGACTGGAGACGAAGACAAGGTGGACTCTCTACTCACGCTGCTGGGAGATTACGGCATCATGGAGCTATGCCGCACCGGTCGAGTAGCCATGATAAGAGGCGAGGATGGCGTCACCCTCAGCGAGGACGACCACAGAGAGATACTGCTCCCGCATCTAAACGGCGACCGCGCTCCGGGAGGGATATTCTAGGACACTGGTATGGACAAGATTAACTACACCATAATAATAGAGCCGGATGACGATTATTGGCCGGCCTATGTGCCGGCTATCCCCGGCTGCCACGCGCCGGGAGATACGCCTGATGAAGCTTTGGAAGAGCTTAAAATAGTTTTTGAGATGATTTTGGAGGAATACTCTGAAGAGGGACGCACTCTTCCTCCCGATGTTGGAGTCACAATAGGCGCATCCAAGGGCTGAGGATGTCATATAGGAAAGGACAAATAGATGGCAAAGATTTATTATGACCAAGATGCAGACCTGGGAATACTAAGTGGAAAGCCCATAGCCGTTATCGGCTATGGAAGCCAGGGCCATGCCCACGCCTTGAACCTGAAGGAAAGCGGCCTGGACGTAAGAGTAGGACTGTATAAAGGCAGCTCTAGCTGGCCAAGGGCTGAAGCACAGGGGCTAAGAGTGACCACAGTTGAAGACGCGGTCGCTGAGGCAGAGGTCACCATGGTCTTGATACCTGACACCTCTCAGTCGCAGGTATACAAAGAGTCGATACTTAAGGGGCTATCCAGAGGCAAGACCCTGATGTTTGCCCACGGCTTCAACATACATTACAACCAGATCCAGCCTTCCAAGGACATAGATGTAAGCATGATAGCCCCAAAGGCCCCTGGACACATGGTCCGCCAGGTATTTACTGAAGGCTCCGGCACCCCGGCGCTGCTGGCGGTGCACCAGGACGCCTCGGGAAAGGCCAAAGAGACCGCGCTGGCCTACGCCAAAGGAATAGGAGCCACCAGAGCGGGAGTCCTTGAGACCACCTTCAAAGAGGAAACGGAAACCGATCTCTTTGGCGAGCAGGTCATCCTGTGCGGCGGCATCAGTTCTCTGATAAAAGCCTCCTTCGAGACTTTGGTAGATGCCGGCTATCAGCCGGAGTCCGCCTACTTCGAGTGTCTCCACGAGCTTAAGCTCATAGTAGACCTGATCTACCAGGGCGGTCTTGAATACATGCGCTACTCCGTAAGCGATACCGCAGAGTACGGAGACTACACCCGCGGCCCGCGCATCATAAACGAGATGGTACGCGAGGAGATGAAGGATATACTGGAAGAGATTCAAAACGGTACCTTCGCCAGAGAGTGGGTATTAGAGAACCAGGCCGGAAGGCCCAGCTTCAACGCCCTGCGCAAACAGGATACCGAGCATCCCATCGAGCAAGTAGGCAAAGAGCTACGCTCTATGATGAGCTGGCTCAAGAAGCCGGGGGAATAATTCGGCGCACTTGTGACTGAGAGACACAAGGGATTTCAGCGATGGGCTAGACAAGCCCGTGAGATTGAATTGCGAAGATCAAGACGACGATTTCAACAGCTCGTAGTCGAGCACGAGGCCAAGTTACAGAAAGCATTGGATATAGGAGAAGAGCGACCGGTCAGTCACTTCAGGATTGAACTTCGCAATTTTCATGAGCAACTGATCATCACAGAAGATGAGTTGCTATCCAGGGGTATAGAGCTATGATGGAAAAGGTGAAAGTCCAAACAATAAAGGCCGATCCTTGGATGCTGGCTAAAGCATTCGCTGATAAGTACCAGCAAGGGCGAGATAAAGACGTGGGCGATGTTTATGCGGGGATCTTAGATATTTATGACTCAGTTATAGATATCTACGGAACAATTCTGCCCCGAATAGCTAAGCTGGAGGCTCCCTCTAAAGAGGACTTGCTCGAAGAGATAGTAGACCTAGAGATGGAGCTGAAGCACATCCAGGACCACGCTAGGGACGCTATTCGTAGTTTGCGGCACATCAGCAACAGTCTTAATACCCTCACGCTGGCGATGCCCAAGACCAAGCGCCCGAAGCCATAAGGAGGTTTCGATGCAGAAATGGGAGTATGTGCAGGTACGGTGCGACGCTTGGGGAACGGGCGGGGTGGAGTGGGCCTGGAGGACCCACGCGCGCGGTCAGGACGATGATCTGGCCGGGGACGATAATCTGGATCGCGTCTTGAACCGGTATGGTGCCGAAGGCTGGGAGCTCGTGGCTGCGGTGGGGATGCCTGGGATGGGAGACACCGCCCATGTGTTATATTTCAAGCGACCAATCGATTAGGCGCAGGCGGATGAGGTCAAGCAATGCAGCAGTGGGAGTACCTCGAACTCTATTCCAACCTGCTCGCGCGGGAGCCGTGGTGTGTCGACAGTGCGGGGAGAAGTTGGAGGCCAAAGGATCTGAAGCCCGACGGCTGGAAAGGTATTTGGCGCACTATCGCACCCGTGATGGACGAGCTTGGAGCGGAGGGCTGGGAATTAGTCTGCCAGTCCCAGGATCGCCTGCTGTTCAAGCGCCCGAAACAGTAGGTGCTGCCCATGTTTGCCTTGTGTGCCGGGATTCAGTCATTGTTGACCTCGCCTCGCGGTTGCTGCAGCTCATAGTCCGCCACCCAAAGGAGGCATTGATGCCAGTCGTCTTCTTCACCCGAGACCGTGGTCCTGCCGTTGAGACTGTCTATTTCACAGCCTCAGCTGAGGCTGCTGACGAGTTGGTGTTTGTGACCAAAACCCGGGAACTCGCCGACAAGACTGTCTACGAGGTCTTCTCTCCCGAGGCCGCCGACAAGACGGTTTACAGGGTAAGCAGTCGGGAATCCGGCGTGGGAATTGTCGAGAGCAACTGGAAGCTGGTGCAAAGAGCGCTGCGGCTCCAGAGGAGCGGTTAAAATGCCCAAAACAAAGACTAAGATTGAGAAACTGGAAGAGTTGTTTGCCAATAAGCTCTCCGGCATAGATGAAGAGGCATTAGGAGAGGTTTGCGCGGGTATCCTGGATGTTCCGGATTCATTCAGGACTATATTTGAGGAAACGTTGCCCAAATTCGAGAGGCTTGATTCAACCGCTCACAGCGACCTACTTGAGGAGCTAACCACCCTAAGATTTGAGTTCGAGCATATGCGAGAGCATGCCGAGGCTGCTGTGGCAGGTCTGGACAGACTGATCTTAATTCTCCAAGAGAAGGAGTAGCGGGCAAAGAGCTACGTTCTATGATGAGCTGGCTCAAAAAGCCGGCGGAGTTGGGACATGACTAGAGAAGAAGATATAGCAATCCTCATATCAGAGATTAAAGGGATCCAATTGCAACTAAGGGTCTTGGAGGAGCGCATACGAGGCCTTATTCCTACAGAAAAGGAGCGCAAAGGCTTCCCAGACCTAATGGGACTCTGGGCTGGCGCCGATTTCTCAGAGGAAGAAATTAAGGAAGCGGAGATAAAGGTTAAGGAGTTTCCTAAATAGTGAGTCCTGATGCCCATACGGGGTAAGATAGCGTAACAAGGAATAACAGAGATGCATTTCATGGCAATCAAGGAGGACATCAGCGTAGCGCCATCGCCGAGACCTTATAATGATAAGGCCCGGTCGATGGACTACGTGGCGCTCCAAGCTTCTTAGTAGTTGTTACCGGTGTTTACACCACTCTAGGCTATGGTTCGAGAGCCTCACCACAAGAAGCCTAGGGCATAATGGCCGGATGCCACGGGCTTCAGCCCGTGGTGAGGGTTACCACTAGAAGCTTGAAAGGAGCAACACAACTACAAATGGATAAAGTAATAATCTTTGACACCACTATGAGAGATGGCGAACAGTCTCCCGGCGCCACCATGAATGCGGACGACAAGCTGGAGATAGCCGCACAACTGGAGCGCCTTGGTGTAGACGTTATCGAGGCTGGGTTCCCCGCCAACTCTCAATATGAGATAGACGCGGTGTCCAGAGTAGCAAAGGAGGTCCGAACCCCTGTTATTGCTGCTCTGGCCCGTGCAGTAACTAGTGATATAGATGCCGCCTGGCAGGCTATACAGCACGCCGCGCGCCCGCGGATCCACGTCTTCCTGTCGACCTCTGATATACACATGATGCACATGCTCCGCAAGAACAAAGAAGAGATTATGGATATGGCGATCAACGGTGTCAAGCGGGCCAAGAGCTACTGTGAGAACGTAGAGTTCTCACCTATGGACGCCACCAGGACCGATCCGCAGTACCTATATGAGCTGCTGGAAGCCACTATTCAGGCTGGAGCAACCACTGTAAATATTCCTGACACGGTGGGATACGCCACGCCAGAGGAGTTCGAGAGGCTAATTCGCAACGTCTTTGAGAATGTCCCTTCCATCCACAAGGCGGTGGTCAGCGTTCACTGTCACAACGATTTAGGTCTGGCCGTGGCCAACAGCTTGGCCGCCGTCAAAGCAGGCGCTAGACAGGTAGAGGGATGTATAAACGGACTTGGCGAAAGGGCCGGCAACGCCTCTCTGGAAGAGGTAATTATGGGCTTAAAGACCCGGGTGGACTACTTTGGAGTAACCACCGATATCGACACGACTCAGTTGATCCGCACCAGCCGCCTGGTTAGCGACATAACTGGCCTGGTAGTGCAGCCAAACAAGTCTATTGTAGGGGCCAACGCCTTCAGGCATGAGTCCGGCATACACCAGGACGGTATCCTGAAGGAGCGCACTACCTACGAGATAATGGACCCTAAAGACGTAGGTCTAACAGGCACTACCGTCTATCTGGGCAAGACCAGCGGCCGCGCCGGGTTCAGGAGCAAGGTCAAAGAGCTGGGCTACGAGTTGGACGAAGATGACTTTACCAAGGTATACAACGCTTTCAAAGACCTGGCAAACAAAAAAAAGACCGTAACCGACCGAGACCTTGAGGCGCTGGTAGCCGATGAGATGCGAGTAGTAGATGAAGCCTACAGGCTGGAGCAGCTTCAGGTGGTCTGCGGAGAGCCAGGTATCCCTACGGCATCCGTTAGGCTTCGGACTCCGGATGACTCGATAATCTCTGGGGCAGCTATAGGCGACGGGCCGGTAGATGCCGTATACAAGGCGATAAGACTACTGGTGCAAATACCCAATGAGTTGGAAGAGTTCAGCGTCAAGTCGATCACGGAAAGCACTGAGGCGCTGGGTGAGGTTACTATCAGGATCCGAGGCGGTGATGGCGACCAGACCTACACCGGACGCGGCACAAGCACAGATATAATAGTAGCCAGCGCCAAAGCATATATAAACGCGCTTAATCGTCTCACGGCAGTCCGAGAGCGCGAAGCGGTGTCCTGAGGCTCTCGAAGGGCCGTGTCCCGAACCCATCCTGTAGGGGCGAGGTCTCACCCTGGACGTATTGCAAAGGAAGGCCAGGGGCAAAAAGCCCTCACGGATATTTTATAGCAGCAAGAACACTAAGGCCCCTCGTATTGAGGGGCTTTAGTGTAAAATAAGAACGCAATAATACTTGAACAATCGGCAGGTATTTAGTAAGGCGCCAAGGGATGGGAACTCCTTGCGACTTGTAACTTGAAACTAGAGACTTATAACTGAAAGGCACATCGATGGGATGGGAACTCAACTTGCAGATGCTACGGCTAATAAGACACCGGGAACGCGCCCATAACCCAAGACCTCCCAGGACCAGAGACTTTGCCCAGCTTTTGGAGCTTGAATGGTCTCTGATAAATGCTGAGCTGGATGATCTCGGCAACAAAGGCTTTATTGAGCTTACTAGGAGCGAAGACCAGGACTGGACGGTCACAAACCTAACAATAGAAGGAATGTACTTCTTAGAGCGCATGCGAGGACTGTAGACAACACATGTATTGTCGAACCAACCCACCATGACCCGACTTGTCGGGGCACCCCAAAGGGATGAAAATAACCGCTGCGGTGAAAGCCCATTGGGTAGAGACGCAACATGTTGCGTCTCTACGGGCCTCCGACCAAGCACAATCGCTATTTTCAAACGAATAAACACAAAAACTACGAGGGGGCTGAACAAAAATGACCGATTTCAAGATCGCTCTTCTGCCTGGAGACGGCATTGGCCCAGAGGTAACAAAAGAGGCTGTCAAAGTATTGGAGTCGCTGGGAAAGCGGTTTGGCTATAACTTTCAGTTTCAGGAGGCCATTGTAGGAGGGGCCGCGATAGACAAATACGGCACTGCTCTGCCGGATGGAGTCGTGGAGATGTGTCGAAAGTCTGATGCGGTGCTTTTTGGAGCCGTAGGCGGCCCGAAGTGGGACGACCCCAACGCTAAGGTGCGACCGGAACAGGCTATTCTGGGCCTGAGAAAGGCGCTTCAACTCTTTGCTAATCTACGGCCGGTGCAGGTAATGCCTTTCCTAATGGATGCTAGCCCGCTGAAAAGAGAATATCTAGAAGGGGTAGACCTGGTAGTGATCAGAGAGCTTACCGGTGGTATTTACTTCGGCAAGCCTCAAAAAAGATGGACGACATCAAGGGGCAGACGAGCTGTAGATACAATGGCCTATTCAGAAGCCGAGATCGCCCGCGTTGTGAGAGTAGGCTTTGAGCTAGCCAGGACACGTAAGAAGCGACTGACCTCTGTTGACAAGGCCAACGTGGTCGAGACCTCACGCTTGTGGCGTCAGATAGTAATTGAGATAGCGCCTGAGTATCCCGACGTTCAGGTAGAACACGTCCTGGTCGATACCGCGGCTATGCGCCTCATACAGCGCCCCGCTTCTTTTGACGTAATAGTGACCGAAAATATGTTTGGCGACATTTTGACTGACGAGGCCGCGGTCCTGGCAGGCTCTATGGGTATGCTGACCTCAGCCAGCCTGGGGACACGCCGCACCCGACGCGGGACCTTTGGCATGTACGAGCCTATTCATGGCTCAGCGCCGGACATAGTAGGACAGGGTAAGGCGAACCCTATAGCGACAATTCTTTCCACAGCGCTAATGCTGCGTTACTCTCTCGGCCTCCCAAGAGAGGCCGACGTAATAGAAGACGCCGTCAAGCGTGTCCTGGACGCCGGCCATAGGACCGCCGATATCGCGACTGAGGGAGACAAGGTCTTAAACACCACTGAAATGGGAGACCTTATAGCAGCGGAAGTCGCGAGGTAGCCTAAGATTATTTATTGACACAGCCGTTCATGGCTGCTAGTATACGGATAAATCGCTAATAGTATAATCAGACCACTTCTTTGGTCCGTCTTATAGGAGGCAGGGCAATGGTAGGTGCTGGTCGATTCCTTTTGGTACTTCCCTTGATGGCGCTATTATTTTTTGTAGACCCTTCCCGCACTCAAGGCAGCGACTCTGTTATCGCAACCGGTTCGGGCCCTTCACTGACAACAAGCTTTGTCTCGGTGCCTCCCACTATCGATGGCGCCTTATCCTCAGGCGAGTGGGGTAGCCCACTTTCAATCTCACTAAACGGATTTAACGATCCTTCAATAGTACGCACCGGCGAGTTGTACCTGCGTAATTCTTCTACAGACTTGTTTGTTGCCCTGGTCCTATCGGAGCCAGTGGCATCGGCTAGCGATATAGCCGAAATAAATATCGATGCCGACCACGATCATAAAGCAACGGCTGGAAAGGAGGATGCGCTACGTTTCGAAAACGGGGCCGTCGACTTATTCTGGCAGGGAAGCGACTGGGCTGCAGACTCTTCTCAGCACGGCATGGTTGCACGGAGCTATTCAAATGGGAAGTATGCGTATGAATTCCGCAAGCCGCTGAATTCCGGCGACTCTCAGGACATGGCCGTTTCCCCCGGCAGAACAATTGGATTTCGCATTCAAACTAGAGACGCTGACATTTCGGAATTCTTTCGCTATCCGCCAGGCACCCGGGGTCACGGCGACACTACGGTAGAATGGGGTAAATGGGCTGACCTAGCTATAGCCACACCGCCGGTCTCGACTGCCCCAACCCTTCAGACACCCGCCGATAGGGCCCAGCTTACAGCCATGACCACGACACTAACGTGGAGTAACCCATCATCCACCACTCAAGTGCACGTAAGGGTGACTCCAGCCAACAGCGACGGTCCCGGGGTGAATCTAATCTTGGGGGCAACTACCTCTCTGAGAATTCCACCCCCGCCTGAGTGGTATGGTCTACTCCCCGGAATGAGTTATTCTTGGAAGACGCGCGCCAGTGCCGCTCCCACTGCCCTCGATGAAAATAGCCTACTATGGGGACCGTGGTCGGAGGACCGTAGCTTCCGAACCCCAGTCCGAGACAGCACCAGACTAACTCCGGTCTCACCATCTGATGGCGGGATAGTGACTACGGCGCCACAGGTGTTGCAATGGAACAACGGCGATCCTGATATATTCTATTATGAGGTCCAGGTAAGTCCGGACCAGCAATTTGGAGCCGGGGGACCGGTTGCCTCCGTATGGCATAACCTGGTCCATGGCGGCCTACCCAACCGTCCGCCCAACAGTTGGGATACACCAGCGCTTGCGCCTGGGACCACCTACTTCTGGCGAGTCCGTCCCCGAGTTCAGGGAGACGGTACTTCAGTGGCATGGGGACCAACCCGGAGCTTTAGAACTCAGTGATAAATTGACTCTATAAACTATTTTCTGCTAACATTCAAATGTCAAAGGCTGAGACGGAGAAGAGTAGGTGGGCTAATGCCCCACAGCGAGTCTCGTTCGGTGTGAGGAGACGGCGCATCCCCGCTGAAAATCCCTCCTGAGCCGCCAACTGAACGAGTTGCAAGTAACAAGTTCCAAGTAGCAAGGAAGATCCAGTCGTCCTTGAGACTTGTCACTTCATCCCTGCCCCCTGTCCCTAGTAAGCCTGGCCGGAGCCGCTGCCCGTTATAAGCAGCGAGGGTATAACGCTAAAGAGCACGTACTCTGACCGAGCGATCTTTCATATATAAGGATAATTAGGGTGGTACCGCGGGAATCTTTCCCGTCCCTTGAGGGGCGGGTTTTTATTTTGAAAGTATGTACCCCTCTCCCTATGGGATGCGTGATACAAACCATCGTAACGTAAAATGTAGGGGCAGACCTGCGGAGCCTGTCTCAGAAGTCCAAAACTACCTTCTACGATGACCGAGACTTGGCTCGATTTGCGTTTACGTCTTTTGGGTCACATTGAGCCTGTTGTACGGCCTAGTGAGCATTATAGCAGTCTCAGCAATCGAGAGAAGTGGCGACGTAGCGCCCTCAGCGCCCATGTAGTTCTGAGACTGGCTCTGCGTGTCTGCCTTGGTTCTAGAGAGGAAAGTTCATGAATAAGGTTTACCTTTACGACACAACACTACGCGACGGCGCTCAGATGGAGGGCATATCTTATACCGCGGAGGACAAGCTTAAGATAGCCCTTAAACTGGATGAGCTGGGCGTCCACTTCATCGAGGGTGGCTGGCCGGGGTCTAATCCAAAGGATGCTGAATTCTTTGAGAGAGCAAAAGGTCTCCAGCTTAAAAACGCTAAGATAGTGGCCTTTGCCAGCACTCGCCGCGCCAATATAGCGGTGGCTGATGACCCCAGTATTAAGGCTCTTGTAGAAGCCGGCGCCAGCCACGTGTGTCTGGTGGGTAAAAGCTGGGACATCCACGTTACGCATGTCCTGGAGACCACCCTGGAAGAGAACCTGCGCATGATCTCGGACTCGGTAAGATACCTAACAGAACAGGGACGTACTGTCTTCCTCGATGCAGAGCATTTCTTTGATGGCTACAAGGCGAACCCAAGTTATGCTTTACAGTGCCTTAAGGCCGCTGAAGAGGCGGGCGCTGAGTGCCTGGTGCTGTGCGATACCAATGGCGGCGCGGTAACTTCGGAAGTGACCGACGTAGTTAAAGCTGTTAAGAAATATACCTCGGCGCCAATAGGAATACACGTTCACAATGACTGCGAGCTGGCGGTGGCAAATTCGATAGCCGCGCTTGAAGCCGGCGCGGTACAGGTGCAGGGCACGGTTAACGGCTATGGGGAGCGCTGCGGCAACGCCAACCTTTGCTCAATAATAGCCCTTCTTAAGCTGAAATACGGCATAGACTGCGTCACAGACGAGCAGCTAGCCAGACTCACAGAGATATCGTACTTTGTGACTGAGACCGCCAACCTCAGTCCAAACCTGCATCAGCCCTTCGTTGGGGGCAGCGCGTTCACTCACAAGGCAGGTCTGCACGTCTCTGCGCTGGGCAAACTGGAGGACAGCTATCAGCACATCAAGCCAGACCTGGTGGGCAACCATAAGCGCATCCTGGTATCCGAGCTCTCAGGCCGGGCGAACATAGTACAGAAAGCCAGGGAGCTTGGTATAGACCTGCCTATGGAAGGCCCAGAGGTCATGAAAGTACTTGAACAGGTAAAACAAATGGAGAACCTGGGCTTTCAGTACGACGGCGCGGAGGCCTCTTTCGAGCTGCTGGTGCATCGCACTAGAGAAGACTATCGCAAGCCCTTTGAGCTGGTCGATTTTATCGTATTGGTGGAGAAGCACCGCAGGCCCTCGGCTATAGACAACGGCGATGAGCTACTCTCCGAGGCTACAGTTAAGGTCAAAGTAGGAGATAAAACGCTGCATACCGCCGCAGAGGGCAATGGCCCGGTCAACGCTCTAGACAACGCCCTCCGCAAGGCATTACTGGAGTTCTACCCAAGCATCGCTGTTATCAAGCTCCTTGACTACAAGGTCAGGATCTTGGAAGGAAACGAAGGTACCGGCTCTCAGGTCAGAGTGCTCATCGAGTCCGGCGATGGAGAGGACACCTGGTGGACCGTAGGCAGCTCAGCCAACCTCATCGAGGCTAGCTGGCTGGCACTGGTAGACAGCCTCGAGTACTGGCTGATTAGGAAGGGACTCTAGTATACTTCTATCTATAGCTATTAATATTCGATATTAGCAACTCTAACGTGACGCAATCAGTCTTAGGAAATTAGCACACTCGTATTATGAGAGTATTAGGTTCGAATCATGAAGCTTCAATTGACTCGATCTTAGATTCGGGTGAGTTGTCTATTAATGACCGAATTATTTGGAGGCAACGTGAGGGGCATCTAAAGGCTAGATTACCAGTTTTGCATTCAGAACACCGAGGTATAGTTTTAGAGTTAACGTGCGCCCTTTTCTTCTATTTTCGAGGCGCTACTCCTTGGGCTGTAATAGACCTAAATCTGAAGGCTCAACTGGCAATTGACATCTAAACTAGGTGGGATTATGCTGCTGCTAGCTTAACAGACTACTGGCGCACACCGAACGAGTATTGGAGGGGCACATGCCAAGCGAACGAATCCAGCGGCGCATAGAGCAATTCCTTGATGAGGCGGACGAAGCAGCCGCTCGGAATATCCTACCGACATATTGACAGACTTGGAGTCCGCTGCCACCACTTACCTGGCGAATGCGGCGCAACGGTTGACCGCTCAGGGAGTGAAATGTGGCACTCGGGTCCTAAGAGGGAACATCGCTACAGCAATTATCGACCTCGCGAGGGAAACGCCAGAGAGCATGGTGGCGATTTCCACTCACGGGCTCTGGTCTGGGCCGTACTTTGCTGGGAAGTGTGGCCGACGGGGTCATCCGAGGGAGCGGAGTGCCGGTGCTGGCGATCAGGCCCAAGCAAGAATAGGATAGCCAATCTAAACTCTAAAGGAGGCGCAAGTGGACGCTAAAACTGTTTATCTAAGTATGCTGGACGAGCTGCACCGCTCCTTCCGAGCGGAGACCAGGGACCTGACGCCGGAGCAGCTATACTTCCAGGCTGCTCCGGATGCCAACTCAATTATCTTCCTGCCCTGGCATTACGCTCGCACTGAAGACGGAGCGATGCACCGGTCTTTTGGCGGCACGCCCATCTGGGAGGCTGATGGCTGGTACGAGAAGTTTGGCCTCAGCTCCACAGAGGGCGGTGGTAGTTTTGGCCCGGCGGAGATAGCTGCCTTCAAGCCAGAGCTTAGCCTTGTGACGGAGTACTTCACCGCTGTGTGGCAATTCGCGGTGGAAGCGATTAAAAACGCCTCCGATGATGATCTAACAAGGGTACTTAACCCTGAGCGCCCTAACATGACCGTGGCCCGGACCATCGAGAGCCTTCTCATCGGTCATGGCTACTGGCATCTTGGCGAGGTGCGTTTTATCAAAGGGCTGCAAGGCATGCCATTCGGTCGGTAGACTAGCAGTCCAAAATTGACCAAACTATCCTTGCAGACATCGTAGGGGCGTGGGGGCTTGCCTGTCCTGAGCCTAGTCGAAGGGTCCCCGCCCGTTACGCCCTGAGATCGTAAACCAGCGAGCCATTAAATGATATTCTTGCCAATCTCCACCATCCCCTGGCAGACCGGGTTGTTCGGGATGTACTCTACAACGCCCTGCACCTCTTCATTGGCTACTGGCTCAGAGTAGGCCACGGGGTCTAATCGGATTGTCTTTCGCTGCGAGTAGGAGTTAGCCGACATGCTTCTCCCGGTTAGAGGACGACTGCAGCGGGCGGGGACAAGCCCACGCCCCTACGTAGATGCAGCTACTCTACCTGTTATTGCAACAACTTCTGATCACATCCCTTTACGGACCAAGTAGAAAATATTATGAGAAGAGGACTAACCTGTAATCTTTACCTCTGCCTACCGAGTCCAGCAGGTGTAGGCGTAGCGACCGGTTTGGTAAGTGTAGGGGTTGATTTGATAGGCGTAACGACTGGTTGAGTCGGTGTGGGGATGATTTGGGTGGGCGTAGCCACTTGTTGGGTAGGCGTTAAGACTGATTGGGTCGCAATAGCCACTTGTTGGGTAGGTGTAGATACTGGTCCCTCAGTCGCTTGGGGAACATCTATATTAGGCTCGCCATTAAAGTACTCGTACACTGCCTGCGAGAGACGCGCAGTAGGCTCCCACTCCCAGGCCCGGTCCGATAGGACAGCCAGCAGGTAAGGGCCACTGGGTCCCCAGACGATAGCCACGTCGTGGGTTGCATCGCCCCAGTTGCCCGTCTTGTTGGCTACAGGGATGCCATCTGGGACGCCTGCTCCGATGCCGCTGAAAGTCCTCTCCTGTAGCAGAAGCGAAAGCATCTCTTCCCGCGACTCCGCGGTGAAGCCACTCCCACTGGCGATTATCTCCAGCAATCTCACCATGTCGGCAGCGGTTGAGAGTAGCGGCGGTTTTGGCAATGAGGTGTTCGTTAGTCCCTCTGCCTCAACCAGGTCTCTCACCCGGCCTGCTCCGGCGGCGTCCTGGACCATTAGGGCTAGAGAGGTATCGCTCACAACGATCATAGCCTTGATGGCGTCTTCCACGCTCACCCTATCTTCCGGCTCCAGCCCAAGTAGGGCTAGAGTCCCCAGGTCGTACTCAACGTAGAAATCTTCAATCACTAGAAGACGCTCAAAGTCCAGGCGACCGGCGTCCCGCTCGCGGTAGGCTGCTGCAAGCACCGCCAGCTTAAAAAGGCTAGCGGTATGGTAGATATAGTCCGGCTCCAGGGACGCGTACCGTCCATCTACTAGATGATGCACCACTACCGAGTATGTACCCTCGGTACCCTCCAACGTTTTCGTAATAAGCTCCTGAAGACTCGGCTCTGGCTTCGCTGGGGCGAAAGACGCCGGCAACGAAGGGACAGGTATCAGGTTCGCTAACCCCTTGAGAGAGACTGTCAGCTTACGTCGTGGTATAGGAGTCGACGTAGGGATAGCAGTAGCTCTTGCAGATGGCGCGGGAGCCTCCGTCTGGACGGACGGAGATCTAACAGGCTCTGCCGGACGGCTGTCAGCGTTGCATGAGATAAAATTTAGGAACAGCAAAGATGTCAGGAGACTGAGAGGGAGTAACCTTAGATGAGGTCTTATCAGAGCGTATTCACCTATCTACCACCATCTACCCAGGCGAAATAGCGAGCTATACCATCCTTATATCCCATTGCTATCGCGTCCAGGATCGCGCCGTTTCTGAGCAGGGCCCCTTCGGAGGCATTGGAAAGGAACAGGGTCTCCCCCAATACGCCAGGCATGTTGGTAGCTCTGGTTGGGCGTGGCGCCATACGCGGTCTACCCAATACAAAAAGCGGAAAGCTCTGTCCCTGGAACACTCTGAAATGCGCGCCGTCTTTAATGCCTCGGTTAGTGGTGCTATATCCTGCTCCCCTAAGCTGGATAACCAGAGAATCCAATACCTCTTTGGCCAGCTTCAAGCTCTGGTCGGCAAAGGGCCTATCGCTGGAGTACCATACCTCTGTGCCTCGCTGCGCGCCATCGCTGGAGCCATTGTTGTGTATTGATACAAAAATATCGGCCTCCGCTGCATTGGCTATGTCTACCCGGCCCTGAAGATCGGCTCTCGTTCCGGAAAAGGCGGCATTAGCCTGAGAGTCCGGAACAGTATAGGCCCGAGTATCGGACTCCCTGGTAAGAATGACACGGTAGCCGGCGCCCTCGAGAAGATATTTGACTCTTTTGGCTATCTCAAGATTAGCGTTCTTCTCAGATATATAGCTTCCGCCGTCCTGAGACCCGTAAGCAGATCCAACCTCCGGGCCTCCATTTCCCGGGTCAAGGACCACAGTGCGCCTGCCATTCTTAGGACCAAATCCCATTTCCTGAAGGCGCTTAGGGGCCCATCCTTCATCGGGAAGAAAACGTACCCATGACTGATCCACTACAGATTGTGGCGGTGTTGGCGATTCCGGTGTGCCAGGCGGAATAGGGGGCTCTGCCCGCGTAGCGCTGCTCGGTGCAGCTCTGGGCTCTGGCTGGGCGGCGGCCCTGGGTGATATCTCGGCAGTTGGAGGCGACGAAGCCTCGGCAGTGGCTGGAGGTTCTGAAGACGAGGCAGCTACCTCCGCTCCAGCCGAAGATTCGCTCTGTGATGCAGAAGAAGGAGGAGCGCTAGCTAGAGGACTCTGCGCAGATGTGTCAGCAGGGGCTATAGGACCAGAGCTTGCCTCAACCTTATCGCTGGCTGCATCAACATAGGGTGTGGAGCCACCCGGCCAGTTGTTGTCTACGGCCTTGGGCGCTCCACATCCTATGACTATTAAGCTAACTAATAGTGAAAGAACTAACGGTTTTATCAAGTGCATCCCTTGAAAATAGCGGCTTGCTTAGAAAATAGCTTGGTGCTGTTGTTCGAGCCTGTCGATAACCACCGCCCGTCCCTTCGAGAGCCTCAGGGAACGGGCTACGCTCGCCTATTTTCATCCCTTCGGGGTGCCCCGACAAGTCGGGGCATGGGAGGTTCCCTGGAAAATAGCGGCTTCTGCCGGTCTGAGTCTGTAGAGACGCAACAATGTTGCGTCTCTACCTCGGCAGCACTCACCACGAGCGGGATATTTTCATCCTTAGTGGGTTCGGGTGGCAACCCGCATGGAGGATTCGTATCTATTACAGAGAACCAGCGTCTCCAGCGCCGCCCATTTTTAGCTTTAAGTCTTTGAAAATGCTCTCAATTTCTGATGCGCCGGGGCCAACTCGATTCAGCTCACCGCGCTCTAGCCAGCCGTCCATTATAGCTCCTAATTGGCGGCTCTCAAAAGGCACTGCTTCAATGATGCGCTCTCTGATCTTACCGTTTCTCTGGTCTTTACGTTCTCCATCGCCCAAAGCTTTCTCCACCAGCGCCATTACTGCCCTTACCTCGCCGTTGACGGAGACCACTACTACTTTGGTACCATCCTCTATGCTATCAGCGGTGACACTCTTGGGCATGAATTTTACTTCGCTGTTTAAGGAGAACAACTGCTGGCCGCCTGCATTGAGATTAAGGTTGATGCTGCTAGCATCGGCAGAGGCTATTGTACCCGGATTAACATCTACCGTTATTACATTACCATCTTTATCCTTGAACCTTTGTTGACTGCCCAAATAGTGCTGGAAAAACTCGCCTTTAGGGATGTCCTTTAGCTCAGGTATTATACCGCCTACAGTGCCCAGGAAGGGCAGAGCAAAGTGTCCAGGAACACCTATTTTGGGTCCCCTGGCGTTTTGAGGCCTGGCCTCAGCCGTTACCGGCACACTTTTACTTCCACTACTGTTGGTTATGCTCAGTGTTACGGTATCTCCCGCTTTCAGGCCCTTGAGGGCAGTCTTCAGGTCTGCCACGCTGGCTACGGCGGTACCATTTACAGCGGTAATAACGTCTCCTCTGCTGAGTTGCGCACCATGGGCCGGGCCACCCTCCGCTACGTTAGTAATTACAACACCGGAGGTAGTAGTTATACCAAGCTTATCCGCCAATTTCTGGTTCAAGTTAGCAATGCCTATACCTATCCAGGCGCTTGCCTCGTCCTGCTTAAATATTCCTTGGGCGTCTGCTGCAACTACGGCCTCCTGGGCGCTGCTGCTCAAAGCAAAGGCGCCAAGCCCCGTAAGTCCTGCGGCAAGCGCCAGCGCAATCAATATTGTTCTAGCGTTGCGCATATTACTTCTCCTTTACTGTACTGTACTGTATGTACTCCCAGTAGTTTATACAGTAAAGCCATAGATTTTGTTCCTATTGGCCCAACAAATATTATACACTACTCTACTATGTCTAAAGGCTCCTCAGTAGCAGTGCCCTCTTCTCTTGAAATGTGAAAGGCCCGCAACTGAGGATGAGCCAGGTCCCTAAGAGAAACGATAAAATATAGGGCCTGTGGCAGAAAGGCAAGGTTGATGTCCGTTGCCGAGGGGTACGCTTCGACAAAAGTATGCGAATGGTATATGCCAACCCATTCCCAGCCCTTGTCGGATATCTCCTCATCGATGCGCAAAAGGTCCCTGGTGTCTATGGTATATCGGTAGGGACTCAGATCGGAGTTTTTAGCCCTGAAGACCTGGGTAACTTCCCCATCCTTACCAGCCACAATACCACAGCACTCATTAGGAGCATCTGCGATAGCATGGGCTATCATCTCATCTGCATACTTCTTTTCTAGACGGAACAAAGTATTTACCCCCAGATAAAATAGTAGAGCTATACTGCGTTCAAAATATTGTGACAAAAAGGGGATAGAGGGCAGACACATAGAGCCTGCCTGAGGCTCTCGAAGGGTCTGCCACTACTTGGTTATTATGCTACCACAGACAGATCTAGTCCTACCGACATGACCAGTTCTTGTAGGGGCGCACCTGCGTGTGTGCCCTTTTTCTTTTGCACTACCATCCTCAATCTACAACCTGCACCAGCCGCCCATCTGTCGGCACAATTTCCCCCACATGCGCAGCCCACAGAACGCCGGCATCCTTAAGACTTGCTAGCAGACCCTCAAGCCTCTCCCTAGGAACTGCTATAAGCAGACCACCGGATGTTTGGGCATCACAAAGTATTATCTTGGTCTCCTCTGATATAGATGGCGCCCACTCCACCAGGTCTTCTACAAAGTCCTTGTTGTTTTGGGTGCCGCTAGGGACCACACCTTTAGCCACCAGGTCCCAGGCCTCATCCAACACCGGAACCGCAGAGGCCCTGATAATCGCCTTCACGCTGCTGGCCTGCGCCATAGATGTAAGGTGGCCGAGAAGCCCGTAGCCGGTAATATCTGTACAGGCCCTCACGCCATGCTCCATCATTACTCTGGAGGCATCCTTATTTAGCGTGCTCATCACCTCCATGACCTTTTGGGCGGTAGCTTCGCTGACGGCTTCCCTCTTTATGCCGGTGGTTATGATACCAATTCCTAATGGCTTGGTCAGGACCAGTTGATCGCCTGGTCTAGCGGCGGCATTGGTCGTTTGCTGACCGGGCTTAATGAGTCCGGTGACGGCAAGACCGTATTTAGGCTCGGCATCTTTTACGCTGTGGCCTCCCACAATCGGAAAGCCAGCCTCAGCAGCCTTGTCAGTTGCTCCCCTCAATAACTGTGGCAGCACATCCTCAGGTAGTCCATCTTCAGGAAAGCATAGAATACCCAGGCCGGTAATCGGCGTTCCTCCCATAGCGTAGATGTCACTGACGGCATTGGCTACGGCTATAGCCCCAAACATATAGGGATCGTCCACTACCGGCGTAAAGAAGTCCACCGTCTGCACTAAAGCTATGTCGTCTGTAAGACGGTACACCGCCGCGTCGTCTCCGGTTTCTGTACCCACTAATAAGTTAGGATCATTGATTTTAGGTAGCTGGCTCAGGACCTGGGCCAGTGCAGAAATGCTAAACTTGGAGGCTCAGCCCGCGCAGCTAGACAGCGTGGTCAACCGTATCTGTTTACCAGTGTTCATCTGAGCCTCCTTTTGATATGTCAAACATCCTCTGTAAAATCAAAGCTTCAATAGAACCTCATGATTCCCTTCGATCAACTCAGGGTAAACTCTCAGCTCACCATGAGCGGGGTTTGTGCAACCCTAATTTTATCCTATTGCCTGCCATTACGGAACGGAAAAGATACAAAGCAAAAGGCCTGCTGATTAGGCCAAGAATTCCTTAGCTCTTTTCCACAGACCTTTCCTAGGTTAACTTATAATACTAATTCTGGGGCCTTTGGCTAGTCTTTCTGCTTGAGTATGGTCACAGCCCAGTCGGTCTCGTTGACCTGGTCTACACCCAACACCTGCTGGCCCTCATTGGTCATGCTCTTGGGCACGTTGTCAACCGCTTCCATATGGTCAAGGATAACTCTGAGGACTTCGCCTATCTCCATGTCCTCTATTGCAAGCTTGGACTTTACGAAGGTGTACGGGCAGACCTCACCCCTTAGGTCCAACTCCTGGTCTATCTTGGTGTTTTCTATAGTCATGTATTACTCCTTACCGACAAGTCGAGTATCTTCGATATCCTGTGAGTCGCGTCTATTTTATCACGTTATTTAAGTTTCTACAGGAGTGGATGGGTCATTGCCCCATTCTCCCCATGAGCCGGTGTAGTTCTTCACCTTATCGTAGCCTAGCAGCCTCAGCACAAAGTAAGAATGGGCTGCACGCACACCACCCTGGCAATACGTAACCACTTCCTTGTCTTTACTTATACCAGCCTTGGAGTACATATCCTCAAGCTCAGCTCCAGGTTTAAATGAAGGGACTTGCCCAGGAGCCAGGGCAGTAGCCCATTCGATGTTGACTGCTCCGGGTATGTGGCCTCCCTTCATAGCCTGCACCATCTCTCCCTTGTACTCCGCCGCAGAGCGAACATCGAGAAAGCCTATTCCGGGCTTTCCAAGGCCCTCTTGTATATTAGACTTTAGGGCTATCTTATCCGGATTAGACTTAGCTGAGTACTGTTTCAGAGTTGGCTGCGGGATATCTGTGGTGGTCTCGCCACCGCTCTGGGCCCATTCAGCATATCCACCGTCCAGTATCGACAGCTTATCATGGCCGTAATAGTCCATCACCCAGAACAGCCTGGCAGAAGAAAGCAAGCCTTGCTCGTCGTATATGACCACTTGGTCATCGTTTCCAATGCCAAGATTGCCAATGTATGTAGCATAGCGTTCCGGAGGCAGCGGCATACTTCTTACCGGATTGCTAGGATCATCCAGACGGGCTACCAGTGCGTTTACCGCGCCCTTAATATGGCCGGCGGCATACCTTTGCGGCGGCCTGGTGTCCACCATCCTTACCGAAGGATCATCTATATGCGACTTAAGCCATTCTACGTCAACTAACAGCTCAGGCCTTGCGTACCCTTTATCACTCAAGGTCGAGTGCCTCCTTTCAGGACGCTAACGGATTAAAAGTTTTAATAATTACAAAAAGTCTGGGTCGACTACCATCATCTTATGCTGAACTCTTTCACCCCTAAACCCTCTCAAGGGGAGTCCCTTTGACAAGCTAGTATAGGCAAGGTATCCGTTCGGGATTTAATATGGTGGCACTCGCTAGAGCCCACCCTGTCGGCATCCTCCTATAGCGGGTCGGAGTCGGCCAATGGCTTTCCGACTACCTCCATCCAGGCGCTGTGGGCTACCGCACGATAGGCGTCCAGATCGAGCGGACCGGGTGGCAGTTTGGCCTGCCCCTCGAAGAACCGTTCCATACCTGCCGGTGTGAACATCACTAGGATCCTAGCTGGTGCGTCCCCGATGTTCTGGAAGCAGTGGGGCGTGCCGCGTGGAATGAACACGAATGAGCCGGTCGGTGCGTCAAGAAGCTGCTCGTCCGCCTTGAATCGAAGGTGCCCGTCCAGGATGTAGTACATCTCATCCTCACGGACATGGATGTGCAGTGGCGGCCCTTGCTTGGAGGCCACAATGTTCTCGAGGGCCGTGAACGTGCCATTGGTAGTCTCAGCGCGCGCCTTAATGGTGGTTGGTCCACCGGCCGGCCCACGCATCTTCTCACCATCGCCGTCCAGGACGACAAAAGCGCTCACTCGATTCGCCATGAATGTACTCCTTGTGGCATGACCGCCGCTTGTAGCTCCCTTTGGCTGCGACCATGCTGGTCTTTATGGCTCTGTAGACTCATCCCCTTTTCAAGCTACCACCATATTCTGGTATGCAGTCCCTCTTGTTCCTCGGGATGCTCTTTGGACCAGAGCGCTGTGCTCAAGTATTTCCAGCCGCCATCGGCCAGCAGGGCCACGATGTTGCCCTGCTCCATCCTCTGGGCCATCATCACTGCACAGTGGATAACGCCGCCCGCTGATATGCCGGCGAAAATCCCTTCTCGCTTTAGCAGCTCTTTTGTCGCTATAAAGGAGTCCTCGCTCGTTACCATGACCTTGCCATCCAGCACGGAGTCGTCCAGTATGGGAGGGATGAATCCCTCTTCCAGGCTGCGAAGGCCGGCCACAAAGTCACCGGGATGCGGGACAACAGCTATGATCTTGACGTTTGGGTTGTGCTCTTTTAACCTTCTGCCTACGCCCATTAGGGTGCCAGCAGTGCCCAGTCCCGCCACAAAAACGTCCACCTCAGGCAGGTCTCTAATTATTTCCACGCCGGTAGTCTCATAGTGCGCCTGTGGATTGGCTGGGTTGCCATACTGATATGGCATGAAGTAGTTAGAGTCCTCCTGTGCCATCCGCAGGGCTACTTCTATAGCGCCGTTAGTGTTGTTGCTTTCCTCTGTAAGGACCACCTCAGCCCCGTACATCTCAAGCAACTGCTTTCGCTCGTCGCTGACGTTACCCGGCATGACAACCTTGAGCTTGTATCCCTTTACGAGGCATATAAGAGCAAGGGATATACCGGTGTTGCCGCTGGTAGGCTCCAGGACTATCTTGTCCTTGGTGAGCTTCCCACTGGCCTCGGCCTGCTCGATCATGTACTTGGCGATGCGGTCCTTCATGCTGCCGGTGGGATTTTGTCCCTCTAGCTTGGCGAATAAACGCACTCCGGGCTTGGGAGACAGATTAGGCATCTCTACCAGAGGCGTGTTTCCGATCGTGTCAATGATGTTTTTGTTTAGCATTTTGCTCAAAAGAGGCCCTATAACCGGTCTGCCTTAGGCAGACTAGAGCCACCCGCCAGGGCTGGCAGGATAGATATGACATCGCCGCTGCCTATAGGAGTATCCAGGTTGCCCAGATATCTTATATCTTCGTTGTTTTTGTATATATTAACAAAGCGGTGCAGCTCCCCGTCATCCGACAGGACATTGCTCTTAAAGCCGGGGTAGCTCTCCTCCAGGTTCTCTAAGAGCGCGGCAATGGTATCACCATCAGCATGAACGCTTTTAGCCCCGCCAACGGCCTTCTGAAGCAGGGAAGTCACCCTTACCTCAACAGACATATTATCTCCTCTTTCAAGTTGCAAGGTTTAAGTCGCAAGTTGCAAGTCACAAGTTAATTTTCCTTGCTACTTGCAACTTGTTCCTTGCCCCTTGCAATTATCCTACAGTAATAGGCGCTCCGCAGAACTCCTCGTAATCAATAAGCTCAGTAATGGTCGGGTTCTCACCGCAGACCGGGCAGTTAGGGTCTTTCCTCAGTCTCATGACCCTGAAGTCCATGCTCAAGGCATCAAACAGCAGCAGTCTTCCAGCCAGAGTCTCACCGATACCAAGAATCAGCTTTATAGTCTCGATGGCCTGCACACATCCGACGATACCGGGCAGCACGCCCAGCACGCCAGCCTCCTGGCAGCTTGGGACCATTCCCGGCGGAGGCGGCGCCGGATAGAGGCAGCGGTAGCAGCCCTTTCCTGGCGCAAAGACCGAAGCCTGCCCCTCGAACAGGAATATGCTCCCGTCCACCAAGGGCTTGTTCAAGAACACACAAGCATCATTTACCAGATAGCGAGTCGGGAAGTTGTCACAGCCGTTAACTACGATGTCGTATTGACGTATGATCTCCAGAGCGTTGTCAGAGGTCAAAGCCACTGGATGTGGAATTACCTGAACATCCGGATTGATATCGGCGATAGACTCCTGCGCCGATACCACCTTTGGACGTCCCACGTCATGGTTGTGGTGCAGGATCTGCCTCTGGAGGTTGCTTATGTCGACGGTGTCAAAGTCCACTATTCCGATGGTGCCGACGCCGGCAGCAGCCAGGTAGAGCGCGGTTGGCGAACCGAGTCCGCCGGCTCCGATTAGGAGCACTTTAGCTCCCAGCAGCTTCCTCTGGCCCTTGCCGCCTACTTGAGGCAGTATAATGTGCCTGCTGTACCTTCTGATCTGCTCTTCAGTGAAGGCAGTAGCGCCACCGGACATAGCGGGGACTATCGACACCTCGTCGCCCTCACTCACCTTTGTGTCATTGTTTTGGAGAGTAGCTATGTCGCGGCCGTTTATGAATACGCAGACGTGATCAGCAACTTCTCCTTTGGAATCAAAAATTAGCGCCTTTATTCCAGGAAAGCGCCGGCTTACATCCTTCAATACCTCGCCAACGTCCTCGCCTTCCCCCTCTATCTTGGATGCATTGTTGGTAGCCACCCTGAATGGGCCTGGGATATATACTTTAACTGGCATCTATGACACCTCCGACTTATTTGCCAAAACTTTTCAAAATAAAACTAAATAACTTCTAATCAAGTTGCAAGGGGCTAGTCGCAAGTTGCAAGTCAATCTCCTTGCGCATTGTCCCTTGTAACTTGCGACTAGCCCCTTGTTCCTACTTACGTTTTTCTCTGCCCCCTGCTGTTTATAGATTTGGGTATCACCACTTCTCCGGTATCCAGGCCAGCAGAATAGCCGCTGAGATAGCGCTCGCCGGTATCCGGCAGCACTGTGACTACTATTTTATCTGCTCCAAGCTTTTCGGCCACCCGGACCGAGGCGAATACGTTAGCTCCAGCCGATATACCCACCAACAGCCCTTCTTCCTTAGCCAGGCGTAGGGACATCTCGATTGCATCCTCGTCCTGTACCTCAACTATCTCGTCGATTATAGACACGTTGAGGACGCCAGGAACGAAGCTCGCTCCGATACCCTGTATGGCGTGCAGTCCAGGTCTGCCTCCCGATAGCACCGGCGAGCGAGATGGCTCGACGGCTATTATGCGCACACCAGGGATCTCTTTGCGAACTACCTCGCCAACGCCGGTGATAGTGCCTCCGGTGCCGACGCCAACAACCAGGACATCCAGCTTACCATCCAACGCATTCAGTATCTCCAGGGCAGTGGTCTTACGATGCACCTCCGGGTTAGCCGGGTTCTCGAACTGCTGGGGCATAAAGTATCCGTTTGCCTCCACTAGCTCCTCGGCCAGAACTACGGCTCCGGTCATGCCCTCGAGAGCGGGAGTCAGATAAAGCTGTGCTCCAAACCTACTCAAGAGACGCCGTCTCTCAATGCTCATATCCTCCGGCATAGTCAGGATAAGCTTATATCCCTTTACCGCGGCAACCATAGCCAGGCCAATGCCTGTGTTGCCGCTGGTAGGCTCTACGATAGTATCGCCGGGCTTAAGCTTGCCCTCTGCCTCGGCCTTTTCGATCATAGCCAGCGCTATCCTATCCTTCACACTGCCGGCCGGGTTCATGCACTCCGCCTTCGCCAGCACAGTGGCAGAGCCAGGCTTCACTACCTTATTGAGCCTAACAAGAGGCGTATTACCTATTAATTCAAGAATATTATTAGCTATTTTCAAGGTGTGTGCCTATCCTATAGGATGCCCGCTCGTCCTGAGCTTGCCTGCCCTGTAGGGGCGAGGTCGCCTCGCCCTGGTCGAAGGATAGCCATGCTATCCTCAAAGACAGTTCCCTATCCTTACGGACAGAACTAAATATGATACATTACTCGGCTTTGCTTAAAGGAGTTTTGCCTTTCAGCCAAAGCTCTGATAGTTGTGTCCTCCAGGACACTTCTTATCTTAGCAGTTATAGTAGCCCATATCTCCTGCTGGGCGCAACTGCTTGAAAAATAACACTCCATGGCGCCATCTAAACAGGCTATAGGAGACATCGAGCCTTCAAGGGCTTCGATAACTTCAGCCAGGTTTATCTGCCTGGGGTCTTTGGCTAGCTCGTGGCCTCCTTGCGGCCCTCTTCTGCTGTTGATAAAGCCAGCCTTCCTGAGGACGGTAAGCAACTGGTCCAAATACGGCGCGGGGATATGCTGCCTCTCGGCAATATCGCTGCTTTGAACAGTGCCATTGCCGTAGTTCTGAGCCAAGTCTATCAAGGCCCGGACCCCGTAGTCACCCCGCATTGAAACTTTCACGATTGCAAACCTTCTCTTACTATGTCAATCTACTTACTAAAGTTTACCACCAAGGTCAAGTTTTGACAAGATAGAAAAGGTCAAGAATTATTTGAAACGGTTGGGCGATTGCCTAACCTGTAGGAGCAATTCATGAATTGCCCCTACGTTATTCAACCTAAACGCTACCGATCGCACAAATCCAGAGCTAGGAGCGAGTCGAAATCTTTCTCTCTCCAACTCGAGCAGGGTTTTCATGGTCTAAGTGCCAGCGAAGGGGATTGGTAATGATATATTCCTGGATACGACGGAGAGTACCCTCATTTCGGATTACATGCTCGTAATAATTACGCTGCCACACCTTAAGACCAGATGTGCCGCGGGTTTCGTTGATAAGCTTAGCAGAAGTAGTTTTGAATCTGCCAACGACCTTGGGAATCCGCGGCGTTTGCTGAAAGCGTGTAGGGGCGATTCATGAATCGCTCCTACAGATTGGTCAAGCGACTTGTCAGAAATAACCACAATCGCATGGACATGATTGGGCATGACTATGTACGCGTCCAGAAATGTAGTCAGATACGATGCCACGGCTTCTTCCCAACATTTTACCGCTATTTGGCCGACATGGTTTAGATGAACTATGTCTTCGAGCACCTGACCAAATAAACCCTCTCGGTTTTCCGTTACCATAGTGAGGAAGTACGCACCTGGCCAGGAATAATCGTAATTAGGAAGTCGCAGTGCCCCCTTCGGCGCCCGCCCAGACCTCTTCTCAATATCTCCCACCTTGTCCCTCATACGTGACTACAGGCAAACAAATCGACCGATGGTGCGCTTCAAGATCATATCGCACTAATGCCCCTCATGGCCTTGCTCCTCCTTTAGCCAAATGGCCGCGATAGCCGCCTGTAGGCGAGGTAGATCCTGCTGTATCACGCGCCAGATATTTGAAAGATCTACGGCATAATACTCGTGGACTAAACTATTTCCTGTATTAATGATTCGACGCCACGGCACTTCCGGATGCCGGCTTCGAATATCAGGTGGTATCTTCTCAGACGACCTTCCGATAATCACATGTGCCTGGAGCACAGCATTTGTCGTCAGCCTATCGGAAACAAAGGACTGAAAGTCAATTCCTCCTGTGAACCGCTGAATATTGTCTATGTTGTATAGGATATCGTTTAAGTAGTCCCTTATTTCACGCTTCCACTCACTTAAGACTGCGCTCTTTCTTGGAGATATCTGGGCTATACTAGGAGCATCGGTTTCCGAGATACAGATTACCTCCTCAAGGATGCGCTTGCCTATATAGGGCTTAAGCCCCTTCTTTTCCACCAGGTCTACCTTCACGCCAAGAGCATTGCTCAACTCATCCTGAAGGTTGATGAACCAGAATAGACCTGGCTTGGCATCATCATCAAACTCGATCAATACATCTACGTCGCTGCCTCTTCGCTGCTCGCCACGAACATAGGACCCGAAGACGCCCAGGGACCGTACCCCGTAGCGCTTACGCAAGTCGGGCAGGCGCGCGTGCAGGGCGTCAAAAATGTCTTGCAGGGTTAGTCGTCGATGATGTTTTGTAGTCATAAGCTCTTAGAATTAGAGTGAAACCAGTTCTGATCCTGAGATGTCCCTGGAATCCTCAAAGTGCGATCACCTCATCCTTGACCAGGTGAAGACGGATGACCTCAGGCAGGTCTTCTTCCTCAAAATAGCAGCGGACGGCATCTCGCACCATTTCTTTCAGTTCGTCAAGGGTGTCTGCTTCTGTAAAAATTGAATGGCCCAGGGCCTTAGCCTCATATACTCCCTCAGGCGACTCCTCTACAACAAAGATGACTTCAGTTTAGCCGCGAACGTATGAGCCGAAGACGCCAAGGGAGCTCACCCTATAGCGGACGCGTAAGTACGGCAGACCTGTGCGCAGCCTGTCAAGGATATCTTGCAGGTCGAGAGCCTGCCGTTTTTTGGTATCCATAGTTGCCTCGGATTTAGTGGACTACCGCTTCACCCGTCAGCAGCGCAGCCTTGATCTTCTCCATCAGCTCAACAGCCGATTCAGGGCTAAGCTCAACTGCCACCCGCGCTCCAGGGCCAAGTTTCTCGTTCACGAAGTCGATCATTATCGCGTGCTCAAAAGGAGCAACGCTGGGATGGTCAAAGTAGACATTCGCCTGAGTCAGCGGGAACCATCCATGGACTCCTTTACCGCTTCCGGATATCATAGCCTTTTCAGTAATCATCGTGCACATAGTATCTCTCCTTTTCTCACTTGTGTTATCCCAAGCTCGTCTTAGTAGTTATTGTTATAGAAACGTATTAGTATCCCGCTCATCCTGAGCCCTTCGAGAAACCTCAGGACATGCTTGTCGAAGGACTTTCTGGTTCCACAAGCTTACCTTTGCTAACGACGCGAAGCGGTCTCCGTTGCCGGTACTTCGCTGCTGAGGTACTTGCCGTACCAGGCGAAGATCTTATTCCAGCCGTCCGCCGCGGACTCAGGCCTGTAGGCTGGCCTGTCGACGCTAAAGAAGCCGTGGCCGGTGTTATCATAGGAGTGGAACTCATAGGTCTTGCCGTGACGCTTCAGCTCCTCCTCCATTTTAGCCACGTGCTCCGGGTTCGGGTTACCGTCCTCTTTCCCGAACAGGCCCAGAAGTGGAGCGCTCATGTCTTTCGTCATATCGATGGGCGCAACCGGCGCTCGGGGAGAAAGATCTTGCTGAGTCGCGACCACCCGACCGCCGTAGCAGTCCACGGCAGCATCGATATCCTTGAGCTTGCAGGCCACCAGGTACACCTGTCGCCCGCCGGAGCAGTAGCCGATGATCCCGACCTTCCCATTAGAATAGGGCAAGGCGCGCAGGTACTTGGCCGCAGCATCCACGTCGCCCACGCAGCGCTCATCAGGGACGCCACCCGCAGCACGGACCGCGGCCGCAGCATCATCAGAGCTGGCGTCTGGGGCCTCTCGGTAGAAAAGGTTAGGCGAGATAGCCGCATAGCCATGATAAGCGAATTTCCGAACGATCTCCTTCGACCCCTCATCCCACCCCGGCATATGATGGATAACCACAACACCAGGATAAGACCCAGCCCCCAAGGGCCTGGCAAAGTAAGCATTTATATACTCCCCATTGTGGCCGTGCAGACCAACGGTTTCCGCAAGCATCCCTTCGTATAAAGCCATTCAACCCTCCTATTCAACACGTCAAGATTTATGGCTGAAGATTACTACCTAGTTATGTGGGGTGTCAATTAGACTTCGAAATAAGAGATACACCTCTCTAAAGTTCATCTAGTCCATAGCGATGCCATTCAGGCTGGAAAGCCTATACTACAGGAAGTTAATAACTCCAGATGATTTGCATGAAGCCGTGTTGCGGCCTGAATAATGAATAAAGCACTCGCTAACAACATAGATAACAGACCTGCCGGAGATTATTAGCTCACGATGTCCCAGTTCGCTCGAAGTGTTGGAATTGACCATTGGGGGACTGGTTGCCAATGCTCCCAACCAATAAAGGGTGAGCCGCCAGACACAAAAAACTCTATAGCTTTTAGTCCATTAGCGTTAATCACGCGAAGTTCTTCATCATTAACCAGACCTACTATAGCAGCTTCCTCCAACTCGTCTTGGTCTTTCCACCTCCATACGGACAGGTCTGGACTTACGATTATGTCCAAAATCTGATCTAAGAAATCAAATCCCAATGAAGTCCGACGTAGAGGTTCCTCTAGATTAATATACCAATGGCTTAGTGTTCGCGTTTGGCCCCATGAAGGAATAACCGAGTAGTCGGCCCCTGGAATAACGAGTCTAAGGGAACCATGAGGTCCTCTCCATACGGCGTCTGACAATTTCCAAGAACCATTCGCCACAGCGGTTGGCGTGACTCTTCCACCATCCAAAGTGGTTGGCTGCTTCCATGGCGTGCCGGGAGGAATGTACAATGCTAACAAATCAGGAGCGTCTTTTACTACTATCATCGGCTTCGCTGAATAGACTTCGCCGCGAAAAACTTCCCTTAAAACAATCTCAGTGCCCGTTCTAAAGAACTGATCCATAACGATATGCAGTATAACAGCCAAAATGTTTGCTGTGCTACTACAGCCTCAAATGAGCTTATAAAGTGCAGGCTTCATATCAGCTAAACATAGTTATTGATAGTAATATAACTTAACTGTTATAATTCATAATGGCGGGAGTAGTTACTTCCCTGCTGGAGACTTGGATGAGTGTAGAACAATGGACAGTAGAGTTATACACCGAAAATGAAAATACGGAGTCTAAAGAGTCCATTGTAGAGAAAGAATTAAAAGAATTCGGAACTAAGCAATTTTCTAAAGTCTTCCGCATTATCTCACTTTTAGAAGATTATGGTTTAGAACTTGGTGGCGACTATCTGGAGCATATACAAGGAAAGCTTTGGCAGCTTAGGGTAGATAGAGTTAGAGTGCTATATTTCACTTTCACTGGACGGAAGATAGTTCTACTGAGAGCCTTTATGAAGAAGACAGCAAAAACACCCCTTAGAGAAATCGGGATTGCCACGAAAAGGATGGATAAGTACGTTATACAAGCCGCTAAGTTGAATATAGAAAGGTGATATTTATGAGTCGGACATTTAAGTCAGCGTTGGAAGATGCACTGAAAGATCCGGAATTTAGAGAGGCATACGAGGCTCTTGAACCAGAGTACCAACTAAGAAGAGCTTTGATCTTGCTCAGACAACGGGCAAATCTTACCCAGACACAACTGGCTGAGCGTTTAGGGACACATCAGGAATACATTTCGCGCATCGAGGGCGGAAAGACTAGACTAACTTTAGCCTACTTCGCCCAACTTGTTCATGCCATGAATGCAGATTTAGAGGTCTCCCTGCAACCCAAAGACGGTAGTGAACCAATTAAAACCAAAGTTATTGTTGGTTGAGCTATGGTCTTTATCTGATTCAGTTTTTCACCCGTACCGGATCAGGAAAATCTCTGTATAACGCGAAGGTGGTGTCTTTTACTGCGGAGTAAACGGCACCGTGCAGGCGCTCTATCACTGGCTCGCGGCTGGCGACTCGCTGGAAGACACCCTCTAGCTGCGCCATGTCGTGAACATCGATGGTGATGTTGAACTCGCCCAGGAGCGGAGCGCCGAATCCTAGCTTGCGTCTGGTGATGTGATAGCTCTCAATTAGTCCCTCTTTCTGTAGGTAGCCCAAGTACTCATGGACGTTGGCGCAGAATTGCAGGTCCTTTGACGTATCTTTGAGATTGCACCAGATTGTGTAGTGGTCCATTTAGCTGTCGCTGTCCTCCCAGAGGCGCTGAAGTTTTTCATCGCTCTGTCGCCGTAAAGCTCGCACCCACTCAACAGTAGACTCATGGGTCTCCCATCCAGGTATATCGACGTTTGCCAATGAACCCATCACTTTTCTCGCAACCACCTTTAGCTTCTCATGGGCCAGCTTCTCTCCTACCGCTTCAGCAATAAATCTACTGCGGCTGCGCTTGCCCACAAGCTCGTTTACTGACTCTACCAACTCCTTAGGTATAATGATATGAATTCTTGTTTTTTCTTTCGACATTATCGGTGCTCCAGCCCCTAGTTTATCTCCTATAAATTTCCCGCCTGTGCCTTACTCGGTGTAGGTAGACTTGGTCCTCTACAATGTCATAGCGTACTCGCCAATCACCTACTCTCAATCTCCAGGCGCCGGTCTCTTGGGCCGCTACTTTCTCACCTATATATGGATTATCTTGGAGCTTCTCTATAGCTTCTAAAACTCGCTGCCGGACTTGATGGTCTAGTCGTCTGAGGTCTCTGGCAAAGCGGTTGGAGAAGACCAGTTGATAACATCTAGAGGACATCTTTAGACTTGGCCATTTCTTCTCGAAGTTGGTCCAGCGTTAGGGTTTGACCACGCTCGATCTCCCTCCGCGACTCTTTAATAGATTCCAAATATTCTGGATCGTTGAGTTCCTCAAGGGTCTCAATTATGTTCTCCCATTCTTCTATTCCTATTACTACAGCCATAGGCTTTCCTGCTCGTTCTACCAGGAAACGTAAGCCCTTATATCGAGCCTCGTCCAGCAATTGTCCAAAATTCTGCCTGGCCTGAAAGGCTGAGATGACTTTCGTCGTAGTCTGTTCTTTTCCTGTCGCCATTATTTACTCCACAAACTATAAGACTTATGCGATTACATAACTAGTATAAGACTACACTTCAGGTTTGTCTTGATGCGCGAATAGGTATCGCAAAAAGTAAAGTTATGGGAGATAGGCTGCTAAACCCGCCCATATATCTCCGTAAGCTCGCGCAGCCGCGCGGCAAGCTCATCGGTGAGGTCGTCGGCGGTGTAGCGCCACTCCCAGTTGCCGGAGGATGTGCCGGGGCGGTTCATTCTGGCCTCGTTATCCAGGCCGAGGATGTCCTGTAAGGGTAATATTACTGTATCCGCTACTGATGAGATAGCAAGGTGGATCATTTTCCAGTTTATCTCCTCGGTATCGCCTCCCAGATATTTTGTGGCGAAGTCCCTTTCCGCTATCCCCTCCTCAGCAGTCAGCGTGCTTGCTTCTCCCTTCGTCTCGTTGAACCAGCCAATCATGGTGTTATTATCGTGGGTCCCTGTGTATACCACGCAGTTGTGGATATAGTTGTGGGGTAGGTATTCTTTCGCCATAGGGTCATTGCCGAAGGCAAACTGGAGGACGCGCATGCCGGGGAACTCAAATCTGTCCCGCAAATCTAAAACTTCAGGGGTAATGACGCCGAGGTCTTCGGCTATGATTGGAAGCGCGCCAACGGTCCGCTTGACAGCTTCGAAAATGCCCGCTCCAGGACCCTTGACCCAGGTGCCCCTTCGCGCGGTCGGTTCCCCTGCCGCCACCTCCCAGTAGCGCTCAAAGCCGCGGAAATGGTCTATCCTGATGATATCTACAACATCTTTCAGGGCGGTAAAGCGCCGGCACCACCACTCATATCCGGATTCAGCCATAACGTCCCATTTATATATAGGATTTCCCCACAATTGACCAGTCTCGCTGAAGTAATCGGGAGGGACTCCCGCAACAACAGTCGGCTTCCCCTCCTCATCTAATCGAAACAGCTCAGGATGCGCCCACACGTCGGCGCTGTCATGGGCTATGAAGATAGGCATGTCACCGACGATTTTTATACCCCTCTCGTTGCAGCGCCTCTTGAGGTGTCCCCACTGCTTGAAGAACTGGTACTGAAGGTACTTCTCGAAGGATATAGCTTCATGCAGCTCCTTAGACCATTTATCTATAGCCTCAGGCTTGCGCAAAGCTATCTCCTTGTCCCACCTGGTCCACGCTACTCCACCATGCTTATTTTTCACGGCCATGAACAGGGCGTAGTCATCAAGCCAGTCGGAATTCCGCTGAGAAAAATCTTGTAGATCATCCCTACTCTCTGAAGTCGCCCTGGCTATAAAGTTAGCGTAGGACCGGCGCAGAACAGGCATCTTGTGCTTGATGACGGAAGGATAGTCTATTCGAAGCTCAGGTAATAAGGGATATCTTAGTATCTCATCATGAGAGAGAAGGCCTTCTTGCAGCAAGCTCTCAAAGCTGATGAGGAGCGGGTTTCCGGCAAAGGCGGAGAAGCTCTGGTAGGGGGAGTTGCCATATCCTGTAGGTCCTAATGGCAGCACTTGCCAGATCCCCTGCCCGGCCTTACTGAGGAAGTTTATGAAGTAGAGCGCCGCAGTGCCAAAGTCGCCGATGCCAAAAGGGCTGGGCAGCGAGGTAGGATGTAATAGTATGCCGCTTGATCTAGAGTTATTCATACCTTAACATTCTCCTCTTCTGCAAAACATTTGGATCTCCTCTGTCTCTTACCCCCAAACCCCCTGGCAAGGGGATTCTGTCCCTCTGCATTCCCTAAATATATATCGTTCTCTAGGCTTCTTATTAGACCGCTAGAAAAACAGCGCAATGAGCCGGCAGTTTAAAGGTATCACCGTGCCATGCTACCAGATTACCGCTGCCGCCAAATCTCGGCTCATTTGTATCGAGCAGAATACGCAAGCCGCCGATAGAGTCTAGCGATATATCCGAAGCGCTTAATGACTTCTCCTCACCAAAGTTAGCGAGCATCAGCCGGTCGCCTTCTTCGGCATGAAAGTGGACTGCAAGGATATCGTTCTCAATAGCCCTGGCCTGCATGGCGCGCCGGTCCTGTTTGGAAAGCGCTGGATCTGAGCGTCTTAGACGTAGAAGCTCACGATAGAGCGCGCTTATCTCTGCTCCGGGACTTTTGGCCGCTTCCTCAAGCTTGAGCTTTGACCGCAGGAAGGTCTCCTTTGCCTGTGGGTCTGGTATTTTCTCCAAAGAGTTAATGTCGTTAAAGGCAGAGTAGTAGGCAAACTCTCTCCTTCTGCCTTCTGTGATCAGACGTCCCAGATCAGGGCTGTGGTCTGTGAAGTACTGGAACGGGGATGAGGATACGAACTCCTGGCCCATGAACAACAATGGAGTATAGGGCAAAATCAGCAGCACCATCGAGGCGGCACGATAGCGGTCTAGGTCTATAACGTGATGCAGGCGGTCGCCAAAGGCTCTGTTGCCGACCTGGTCGTGGTTTTGCAGGCAGTACTGGAAACCCTGGGCAGGCTGCTCCCGCGCCGGTGTCCCACGATTTCTGCCGCCAAATGGAGACAATTCACCCTCATAAAGAAACCCCTGATTGATCGTTCGCGCCACCTCCTCAAGGGTGCCCCGATAATCACGGTAATAACCTTCATTATCCCCTGCCAGATAGCGGCGCATTGACTGGTGGAAGTCATCGGCCCATACTGCGTCAAAGCCGTAGCCACCCGTATCGCTAGGCAATAGATAGCGGACGTCGTTCTCGCTGGTCTCGGCAATTAGAATGACGCTACGCTCCGGAGGCACGGAGTTACGCAAGGTATGCCCTAGCTCCTGAAGCAGGTAAGGGCTTGAGCTGTCGTAGATAGCAAAGGTGGCATCCAGGCGTAGCCCATCGACATGGTATTCGTGGACCCAATAGCATGCATTATCGCTCACTAATTTTCGTACCCATTGGCTCTCTGGCCCATCATAATTTATAGCTTCTCCCCAGGGAGTCTTGTACCTGCTGTTGAAGTAGTAAGGTGAGAACTGACTTATATAGTTGCCCTCCGGCCCCATGTGGTTGTAGACGACATCCATGATAATACCCAGGCCCTTCTGATGCGCGGCATCTACCAGCCTCTTGAGTGCATCCGCCCCGCCATAGTTTCTAGTGGGAGCGAACAGATAGACGCCATCATACCCCCAGTTGCGAGTGCCGGAGAACTCAGCTACCGGCATTAGCTCGATAGCGTTTATGCCCAGTCCAGCCAAGCGATCTAGCTGGTCTATCAGGCTATCAAAGGTTCCAGGACCGGTGAAGGTCCCTACATGGCACTCATAGATGACCAGACCCTTAGCTTCCAGACCTTTCCAGCCTCTGTCTCTCCAAGTGTACGCCTCAGGGTCCACCACCTCTGATGGTCCGTGTACACCCTCGGGCTGGCTTCTAGAGTAGGGGTCTGGATAGGAATCTTCTCCGTTGAGATGGTATTTATAGAGAGCGCCAGACTTCAGACCAGATATAAAAGCTATCCAGGTGCCGTCGCCTAAGGGCTGCATAGGGTGACATTCTTGCGGGTGCCCGTATACCTCCACTTCTACGCTGGTGGCTGTGGGCGCCCATACTCGAAAAGAGACTCCTTCCGGAGTTGGCGATGCACCCATATCAAGTTTCCAAGATTTACTAGAGGTCATTAAGAGCTCTTAAAGCGACTTTGAGTAATAAGGCTTTCATAATGTAGAGGCAGACCTGGGTGTCTGCCCTGGTTCTAACCGATCACGCTAGCATTATAGACGCATTTACAGTCTCAGGTGGTTAGATTGCGGTGGTTAGGGCGTACACATAGGTACGCCCTAACCAAATACCGATATATATTTTAATGTGCATCATCCGTCAGACGTTATCAGCACCAATTCTGACGGGTATAGGACTAGCTGTTCCGGCACGGTTTCTCCGTCAGAGGGCGAATCATCTTTGCAGAGTCGCAGCATACGATCAAAACTTCCAGGTACGATTATCGTAGAGGTATGGAAAATGCCTGGGTCTTCACTGCTCTTGTTGATGAGGACCCAGGACACCTCACTTGGCGCCATCTCTGAGCGGCGCTCCAGGGCTATCACGCTGCCGGATGTTAATGGAAGCCTGTGAAGACTACCATTGCCATGCAAAATTGGGGTATCGAATTTTAGTTTGTTGACCCTGCTTATAAAGGGACGCAAGTCAAAAGATGGCGTCTCCCAGTCCTCTGGGCTAGTCCTTACCACATTTAGCTTCTTTTTAAAGCCGTACTCGTAGCCTATGGGCATCATGACCCCTGCCGAGAAAACCGCGGCGAAGGCGTAGCGGAGTCTCTGCACGGCTTCATCGCCAACCGTCTCTGTCGCCAAGCGCTCTGTATCGTGCGACTCAGGAAAAGAGATGGAGGGTATGTCCTGGAACTCCCCGTGCTGCTCAAGGCACCAACTAGCCTCGAAATCCCACCACTTTGAGCTGTTGAAAAAGAAATGCAAGCCTGAGTCACGGAGCGCCCTGGTCTGCTCTAAAGTGCCGCCAAGGGTCTCTGCAAAAAACCTTACGTCCGGATTGATACTCTTAGCCCTTTTCACCAGATAGTACCAAAGCTCTGAGGGGACTTTGTAGGCTGCATCGCACCTGAATCCTTCAAAGCCAAGCTCGAGGTACTTCTCGACTAGACGCGCCCAGTAAGCCCAAAGGGTATCTCTATCTTCGGAGCGCAAGTTGTCGATCTCGGCCAGATCGCCCCATACCGTCCTCTTGCTGGCATCGTTAGGGTCTACGGCGTAGGGACTCTCCACGTTCCCCTCGTGGTCTCGCAGGTACCAAGAGGGCTGCTCCTGTACCAGAGCCGAGTCCTTGGAGGTGTGGTTGATGACCAGGTCCACTATAGGATGAAGTCCCATGCCGGCCATCTTCTTTATAGTATCGGCTATAACATCCAGCTCTGGCGGTTCCGAAGGACCACCCAGCAAGATTGGATTAAGCTTATAGTAGTCTTTTGTGGCATACAAGCTTCCTGAGAAGCCAGGATAATTGATAGGGTTGATAAAGACCCAGTTGAACCCCATTCCTAAAGCACGCTCAGCGTGTCCCGGCCATCGGTCTATAGTGCCGGCCAGTCTGGGAAAAAGGTTATAGATTATTGGGGTATCAAGATAACCTGCGCTCATTCTGTCCGTTCGTGTCGCGTCGGGTCTCTGAGGACTACCTCTACGCCGTTTATTGGTCTATCTAGAACGGAGCGTACCTCGACAAACCTCTCGTGGTCGATTCTGCCAGCAGCCTCCAATGCTCCGGTTGCCGCGGCCACGGCTGCATTTTCTACTGATACGTGTGAGTCTTTGGCGGCATCTATCGCTCCAGCTACAACACTCTGCACAGCCGTCGACAGGTCGCCGCCAGCTTTAGCAGTATCCTGGATTACTTCCCTTGCTAGCCTCTGGGCCAGGGTCACCATGTCAAGCTCTCGCTCCAGAGCAGCATCCAGTCCAGCCCTCATGGCGTTACGGATAATATGCCCCAGGTCTTTTCCTGAGGCCCTGGCTACGGCTATAAGAGCGTGAGTACCGGCGGCTACTATCTCTTCGGTGATCTCTCCACCAACCTCAACTCCAGCCTCTATGGCGGCCCTTACCACGCCCGCTGCGGCCTCGTCCGCCGACATGCCCCGCTCTTTGGCCTGTCGCCAGGCCTTCTCTGCCGCCTCGGCGGTAACACGGTACAGATCGCCTCCGGTTATCACTCCGGCTTTAATCGCAGTGCTTGTGCTATCCGCCACGGTCCTTACTGCTTCTTCCCTAACAGGTCTAGCGCCACCGATCAGGCTCATAATACTGTTGGCAACTTCTCTAAGAAACCGTCCCAGCCCACCGGTAGCCGTTCCACCACCATTTTCTATCTCAGACACCATTGTTCACCGCCTTCCTAATATTCACCACCCCGCCCAAATTGCACCTTAAACGTCCAGCATTTACTATCCTTTACCCAGGCTCAGAAGTCCTCTCACTATCCAGTATAAACCAGAAGAAGCCATGGGGACCTAGCGTCAAGAGATATGGCAAGTCCCCAACTGTCGGGAAGGCGCTGTTTCCGAACAGCTCCACAGGCACGCATCCCGAATACTTATGCAGGTCAAGCTCAACAGCCTGTGCAAAGCGAGACAGATTGTTTACTACTAACATCCGCTGTCCTTGATACTCTCTTATGTATGCCAGCACTTTCTCGTTTTTGGGACGCAGGAACTCTATAGAGCCGCGGGAAAATGCCGGATATCTCTTGCGGATAGCGATGATACGCTTCATCCAGTTTAGCATGGAGGTCTGGACTCGCTCTTGCGCCTCTACGTTCACTGCCTGATAGCCATACACCGGGTCGACTATAAGCGGGCAGTACAGCTTGGCGGTATCAGCCCGGGAAAAACCGGCGTTCCTATCCCCGGTCCACTGCATCGGCGAGCGGACCCCGTTGCGGTCGCCAAGATAGATATTATCGCCCATACCCATCTCGTCCCCGTAGTATATGACCGGCGTGCCCGGCATAGTTAGCAATAAGCTGTTTAATAGCTCGATCTGGCGTCGCCCGTTCTCCATCAGCGGGGCCAGCCTTCTTCTGATACCTAGATTTATACGCATGCGCTGGTCCATCGCATATGAGTAATACATGTAGTCCCGCTCGCTGTCTGTTACCATCTCTAGCGTCAATTCATCGTGGTTGCGCAAGAAGATGGCCCACTGGCAGTTTTCAGGTATCTCCGGCGTATTCTCCATGATCTCGATTACAGGAGTAGAGTCTTCGCGACGGAGGCCCATGAAGAGACGCGGCATGAGTGGAAAGTGGAAGGCCATGTGGAACTCATCGCCGTCACCAAAGTAATCTCGCACGTCCGCCGGCCACTGATTGGCCTCAGCCAAAAGCATACGGTCACCATAGGATTCATTTACTAGGGCTCGGACATCTTTGAGATATAAATGCGTCTCTTCTATGTTCTCGCAATTCGTCCCCTCTCTTTCAAAAAGATACGGGACTGCATCGCAACGCAAGCCATCAACGCCCTTGTCCAGCCAGTAAGTGAGCGCGTCTTTCATAGCCTGCCTCACCTCAGGGTTTTCAAAGTTGAGGTCCGGCTGATGGCTAAAAAACCGGTGCCAGTAGTAAGCCTTGGCCATCGGGTCCCAGCTCCAGTTGGACCGCTCCGTATCAAGAAAGATTATCCGAGCATCCAAATATTGCTGATCGGTATCACTCCATACGTAATAATCGTGGTATTTGGAATCCGACGATTTGCGGGCCTCCTGGAACCAGGGGTGCTGGTCGGAGGTATGGTTCATGACAAGCTCTGTGATCACCCTTATGTCACGCTTATGGGCCTCTTGAAGGAAGTCCTCGAAGTCTTCCATCGTCCCGTAGTCTGGGTTGACATTGTAATAGTCTGCGATGTCATAGCCATCATCTCTCAATGGTGACGGGTACATAGGAAGAAGCCATATGGCGGTAATACCCAGGTCCTGTAAATAGTCGAGTTTTTCCGTGAGACCTCGGAAGTCGCCTATACCGTCAGCGTTGCTGTCGTAAAATGCTCTGACATGTAGCTCATATATGATTGCATCTTTGTACCAGAGCGGGTCGGAGCTTATCATATTCCATCACTTCCTAATACTTAGAGTCAAGCAGAAGCCATTATTTCAGGGGAACCCACGAAGGGATGAAAATAACCGCCGCGGTGAGAGTCCGTTGGGTAGAGACGCAACATGTTGCGTCTCTACGGGCCTCGGACCAGGTACAATCGCTATTTTCGAGCCAAGATTTATTATACATAATAACTAGCTCAGCCTATCTAATAATGCAACCGGGAAGACCTGGAATACATCCTTGAGAAACAATGCTCCTCTGCCGCCTATAGTGGTAGTCTCAATAACCTGGTCAGTAAAGATATTTCGGTATCTAGCTCCGGGGCTGCCATAGACAAATACAAAGGAATCTTTCCACACCTCTTCACCAAGCGGAGATATCATGGCGCCTCCGGTAAGACCAGCCATAAGTATAGGAGCTATTACTATAGCACCCTCGCCCTCTTTATTACGACCAAAGGCGCAAACATGCTGTTTCTTAGGCCCACCGGCACGCAGTGGAAGATACCCACCCTGGGCAAAGAGCTGAGAATGCTCTCTGCGATAGTTTAGACTTTTATAGGTCAGATACAGCTTGATCCTGCCGTCCTCTTTAGATTTCATTAGTCTTTCGGCAAGTCCAGAGGTTGCTTTGCTGTTAGCAGATGCACTCACATTACGTACATCTTCAAGCATCTTAGCTCGAAGCTCATAGTCCACAGGCCGACGGTTATCTGGGTCCACCAGGCTGAAGTCCCATATCTCGTTGCCCTGATAGATATCAGGCACACCGGGCGCTGTCAGCTTAAGAAGTGTCTGAGATAGGGAGTTAAATATCCCATAGTATGCTACCTTCTCTCTAAGGGTGGAGAATTCCTCTAGAAAATAGTTAGAGTTTGTATCATCCAGCACAGCCATAACATAGTCCTGGACGGCCGCCTCGTAGTCCAAGTTGGCATTGATCCAACTGGTGTTGACTTTGGCCTCCTTTATCGCCTTATACATAAAAGAGGCTATTCTATCTTTGTAGGTATCGTACTCTTGAGGCTTCATAGGCTGTAGGGGCCATGAGCCAAGTAAAGTCTGATAAAAAAGGTACTCTTCATTCCGGTCCGGGGCCAGCTTGCCATCTACCAGATTCTTTTTGCGACCGGTAATTCTGCTCCATCTGATAAGAGCATCCCTCCACTCCTTGGGTATCTCCGACAGCACATTCAACCTGGCGCGCACGTCTTCACTTCGCTTATTGTCATGAGTAGAGGTGGCAAGCATGGTATAAGGCCATTGTTTTAGGGTATTGGTATTATGACGATGGTATTGGGTGACCGAGGTACCGAATTTATCCGGGTTTCCACCTACTTCATTCAGCGAGATTAGTCGATTGTAAACGTAGAAGGCGGTATCCTCTACTCCTTTAGCCATCACTGGCCCTGTGCTCTGCTGAAATTTGGCTATAAAACTAATGTGGGCAGAGATAGTATCTGGTGAGCTATCATCTGTGTTATTCAATAAAAGGATGTCTCTAATAAAATCAAAAAGGGATACCTCGGTCCTGGGGTTTCTTCTCTTGGCTTCGGTAACAGCCACTTCGATTGCCTCACGGTCTTTCTCGCTTACCGCGCCGGTTTCCGGATCTATGTAGGTCCTATAAACCGGCAAGCAGGCAATTATCTCTCTTATGGCAAAAGTAAGGTTATTTAAAGTAAAGTCACGGTACAGTCTGCTCTTGTCCGCAATGCGCTTTAACTCGTATCCAAGCTCATTGACCTCACTGGCCAAAGAGATAAGCATAATCATCTTTCGGTTGGAATTTGCCAGATCTCCGTAGCGTGTGTTGTTACGCAAAAACCTGGTGTAGACATTATCTAGAGCATTGCGGTTTTCTCGTTCAATGAAGAGACCATTCACAAGGTTCATGAAGTCGTACCCGGTACTGCCGTGGACCGGCCAGTCCTCTCTCAGGGTCTCACTGTGACCGAGGATCTTTTCCACTACAATATATGCTGGTCTTAGGATAGCGGAGTTAGGGTCTGCCGATCTGATCTCGTCAAAGACCCTGAACAGGTCCTCATACATCCTCTCATCATCTTTATTATCAAGCTGTTGCTTAAGATACTCGCCATAAATCCTTGCAAAGGCATTTTTCTGAAGGCGCCACAGATACCCCTTTGGGTCCCACAGACCATCTACGTGGTCAACACGAAGGCCAGACACCTGCCGCGTCTCTACTAGCTTTAGAAGCAGCCTGTGTGTCTCTTTGAACACCCTCTCATCTTCCATCCGAACAGCCGCAAGCTCACTGACATCAAAGAACCTGCGATAGTTTATCTCCTCTGATGCCACCCTCCAGAAGGCAAGACGATAGGCCTGCTCACTGATTAGCGTATCTAGCAGATCGAAGCTGCTATTATCACCTTTTATCCCGTTAAAGACCTTCAAGGTATTATATAGAGCGCGGCTAAAGGCAGGGTCTTCTCCCTCAAGGCGATTGATCCGTCTCTTTATAACCTCTTTTTCTCTGTTTCTTTCTTCTAGCTTATCGGGGTCCTCCTCATGTATTAGCGGCAAGTGGCCCAGAGCGGTAACGATACTCCTAAGCTCCAAAAAGCGCTCGTCATCGGCTCCTAAAGACTCCTCAATCTCTTTTGCCGAATGCTCCAACAGGTGAATATACGAATTAGGAGAGATGGGCAGCTTAGAGTCATAATAGTGCAGGGAAAACGCGCCCTCACTGTAGCTCAGGGTCAGTTCGCCATTTTCGAGAACGCGCCCGTACTGGCCTACAAGAATAGGTAGGATAACCTTGTTTTTATCGACATTGCCAGGTTTAGGTGGGTCCCAGTTGATATCAAAAAAATTGGCGTAAATAGAACTTGGGCCGTTCTCCAACACGTCCAGCCACCAGGTGTTTCCGCTGTCGGCAATGCCCATATGATTGGGCACTATATCTAATACCTGGCCCATATTGTGTTTCGTTAGGATCTCTACAAACTTAGCATGCTCTTTTTCGGTCCCGATTTCAGGATTTAGAGAGTTGGGATCAGAAACATCATAGCCATGAGAGCTGCCGGAGCGGGCCCTTAAATACGGCGAGGCATAAACATACGTTATGCCTAAAGAGTCTAGATAGGGTACTATCTTCGAAGCATCATTAAATGTAAAGCCTGATTGAAATTGCAGACGGTATGTCGCTACCGGCATTCTTATAGGAGCCGGGCTAGCCTCGATAGCAGCACGAATACTTGAGAGTTCTAGATCCTTGTTCAGGGCCGACACTGTCATAGGGTAAATAGCTCGTCTCTTATATAATCACTTTGCGTTTGAAAACTTTGCTGCTCTCAACATGGAATGTGATGCAAGCGCTAATTATTAACAAACCTGTAGGGGCGTCCCGACAGGGTCGGGATGCGCCCTGGATACCGCCTGCCTGCTTGTATACCATAGATTTTGGCAGTGCAGTAACAAGGTCAGGGCAGACACGTAGGTCTGCCCCTACGTAACGACGATTTGTATCAACCACGAAAGAGCTGATCGGTTATCTTTGCTCTTATGTCACGAGAGGCTACAACCCTATAATACCCCTCGCGCTTAATAGTATTTGGCGCTCCACTGGACTCTATAGACTTGTAAGCGTTGATCACTACCTCTTCCTGCTGGCTAAGGCCGCGATTGATCATGTTGATGTCCCACATGGGGCGTTTGCTGGCCCACCAAAACTGACAGCTATGAAGGGCCCGGTCCATAAGCACGCGAGCGATGCCAGCGAAGTTCTTGCTGGTATCGTTGTCAGACGAACGCTGCGCCGATTCCATCAGCTCCAGGCATATCTGTATATGCTCCCACTGTAGCCGGTGCAGCTCATGCCCAGGGGTATTCCAAAGAGGATAGGGATTCCCTGCATTAATATCTTCAATAGTAGCGCTCCATGAGGAAGCCTTCGGCTCAACAACCGGACCTCTCGGGAAAATACCTATCAACTGGCTTATAGTAACAGCCTCGATCTCGGTGGATTCAGTCTCAGCTTGATAATTAAACAAGGTCCTGTGCTGCCCTGCCGCTGCTAGCCTAGGCTGTGCCGAGGCCGTACTAAGGGCAGCCAAAGGCTCTTCTTCTCCAAGAGCATCATAGACCTCGGCAAGAAATACAGTCTCCCAGTCTTTAATATGATGACCGAAGGTCTCAGCATCCTGTGCTGTCACCACATACACGTCGCCATTCCTATGTCCCTGTAGTCCCTTCAAATGATCTATAAATCCGGGTCCATCGATGTTATGGAAACTGATTTTGTTGGAAAGGATGTCATCCCTGAAAAATACTGCCAGCTTTCCCTTTTTACTCTCTACCTCATATATCACGTCCATCGGCCAGCCTGCCGGACAGGCGACGCCGCTCATTATCACCCACTGGTGTCCGGACTCAGCAATGGAGTCCACAATATCCTTGCTGTAGCACATTTCGGGCGGGAAGAAGCCCTTAGGTGAGTACCTATCTCCCAAAAAATAGTTATTAGTTACAAAATTTCGCTGGATCTGGCGTCTCCGCTCTTCCTCCGGAATAAGCGGTAGTATGGGATGATATTTGCCTGAGCCGACGAATTCTACCTGGCCGCCTTCTCCCAGCTCTCTAAGTCCATCTATCACATCATCAAACCCATTCTCCCACAGCATCTCAGTGAGAACACCATTGATATTAAAGGTAGCTCTGGCATGCGGATGTTCACGGAAGACCTCGATAAGCGCTCTATAAGACTCATCGCATACCCGGCGCAGCACCTCATGCAACTGCCCCGGAGGCTGATAGAAATGGAGTAACGGCGCCCAATATATCATTGGAGAATACCCTTCCTAATTTAAATATTTATTCTCTTATCCTTTTGCTAGCTCCAACAACTCTTTCACCTGATAGCCCGACTTCTGTCCAGCGCGACGCAGTCTCCGGACTAAATCATAAGATTTCTTTATGGCCTTTTGAGCATCAGATGAAGGCTGAGGCTTATCAGCGGTAGCTTTAACTATCGAGATCATGAATAACCACCAAAGAAGCTGCTCGAAGCTTTCTTTACTGTACCACAGGATGTCCTGATGCCGGTTTATTTGTAAAAACTCCCGTACTTCATCATCCCGCAGCAAGCGGTCAAGCACCGTGTAGGACTTAGCTGCTTTGGGAACATCGTACTCGGTCCAGTCCTGATGGGAGGTAAGCAATCGTATAAGTGTCACTGCTTTGGAGGCTTCCACCTCACTCAAGCCAATGTCTTGTAAGGTAGCTGCAATTACCTTCCTAAGCAGCCATTCATCGATCCAGCTACGGCTTTGTTCTTGAAAATTGTCCGTACTTACTATTTTACCGAGGGAGTGCACAAACAACCAACCGAACAAACAACCATAAGTAAATGTGGATGAAGAGCGCTTTATAACAGAATATTTTTTAATCCCAGAGTATTTGCGCGGCCCAGATAAAGACAGACCGTCTACCATGATAGGCAAAAGAAGGCTCGTCTCCAGCTCGCCTCGCACTTCTCTCGCCAAAGCCAGCTTATCGCCATCAGCGCCAATAAATTTCTCGATTTCGGACAGTAGATAGGCCATCTTACCTTCTACCTCATCCAGGGGCTGAGTATTCGGCTGCTTTCCCGACTCGGTAACTACATTATCTATTAGCCATCGGAACATGCCGGGGTTGACCAGCTCCTTGAAGGGCTGATGGACAGGCTGTGAGAAGGTCTCTCTTAGAGCTTCGTCTATGCTTGGCACGCCACCCCCGTTGAGATAAGCTGCCAGATTGGCATAATGACGGTACTGGTTGTCCTGCACTTCGTAGAAGTCCAAATATACCTTATACTTATAGGCACCTAGCTCAAGATACAGCCCATTTTCCATTACCTCTTTACTGCTGCGTATATACTGAAGGTTAGACACATGGTCTCTGAAGATACAGAAATAGTCCGCCTGAGGCGGATCGTAGTGTAAGCCCAGTCCCTCTCCTAAATTTCTCTGTACCAGGGATCTGCCATCGCTGCCATCGGACCTGATGGAAAACGCAGCCGAGGTACGTACCCATCCCCTGGCATTGTCAAACTTATTGTTGTACACCACCAGCGCCCTATCTTCGCCATTTCCATTGGAATAAGCAAAGACGTTCTCGTTTACATACCCTTCAGGTGTATAGAAATCATATAGAAGGAAGTCATGTACCTCTGCAAAGAGGGATCTTCGATGGATCAAAGGAAATATCTCTCTCTCATGTCTCTGAACAAGATGCTGGTCTGGCTGCTCTTCCCTATAGGCGCGCCTATATTCCATGCCATATTTCTCGGTAAGGCCCTCGATTTGCCCGTGCCCAAACATCGGTAGGCCGGGCATAGTCACCATCATCATGCAAACGCCAAAATATTTGTCATCTTTTCCAAACTGAGCTATAGCTGTCTCTTCGTCTGGATTGTTCATGAAATTGACAAAGCGCTTCAAGATCTCCGGATTGAACTCCAGCACGTTCTTGATAGAAGTGCGGTATTTAGCGTTTTCTTCATTCTTTAACATGTTCATAAAGGCGCTGTTGTACACCCTGTGCATACCCAGGGTACGGACAAAATAGCTTTCCATAAGCCAGAAAGCCTCGGCAAGAAGCAAGGTGTCCGGCACTTCCTGCGCCACCCGGTCTACTACCTCTCGCCAGAACTCCTGCGGCATCAGGCTATTGAAATGCTCTCTGGTAACGCCATGCTCAGCCCTTGAAGGTATATCCCCACCGGTGCCCGGCTCAGGAAACCACAGACGCTGGTAGTGTTCCTTGGTCAGGGTCATGGCCGCATCAAAGCGTATTATAGGGAACCTTCGCGCCACATTAAGTATGGTCTGTATCACCGCTTCCCGTACTTCCGGCATCAGATAGTTTAGCTGGGCAGTATCGTTCCAGGGCATGCTGGTGCCGTCGTTGCCGTGGTAAATGTGCTTCTCGCTGCCTGTCAAGCGGTCTGTCCGCTTGAACACAACCGCAGCATCAGTACGGGAATAGTAATGGTCTTCTATCTTCAGGCTTACGCGCTCGTCCCACGAGAGCTCGGGGCCATTAAAGCTATATGAAGGAAAAGGGCTATAGTCCAGAGAGACAAACCAGTCCGGATGCTCTACAACCCACCTGGAATCTATCCCCATGTGATTTGGCACCATATCGCTAGCCAGCCTAATACCTCTACCCCAAGCCCGGCGCTTTAGGTCTTCATAGGCATCTTCTCCGCCCAGATCAGCCGCGATCTCATAGTCAAGCAATGAATAAGCGGACGCTGCTGCTTCTGGATTGCCGCTAAGCTGCTTGATCTGCTGGGAAGCCCGGCTGCGTTCCCACACACCGATGAGCCATAGTCCGGAGAATCCCCAACTAGACAGGATATCAAGCTCCTGATCAGGTACCTGGTCAAGCCTGGTTATATGCCTCTGGTATTTTTTGGATAGTTGGTCAAGCCACACATAACTGGTTTTTGCCATCAAGACCACTCTAGGCATCCATTCACGGTCAGGGCTGAAGTTCTCGTAGCCCATCTCCATTTTAGAGAAGTCATATATTCTCGCGGGAGGTGTGCCTCCGCCCATCAACCTGATCTTCTCTTCTTCCTTAATAGAGTCTAAAGCGCCTAACAAGCGGTAAAGGTATACGCCCAGGAAGGCGCCCCACTTTTCCCAGATATATTGGAGCTGCCCCGACAATGAGTGCGGTACAGCCACCGCCGGACTGCGCAACAGGCTTATCAGGTCCTCGGTATCAGGCCCAAAATTAGGTTGATTATCAAAGAATTCTTGCAGGCTTGAGATTATTTGTAGATAAGATGTCCCCTGCTCCAGTTCTGAATCATCAAATAGCTCTATAAAGGGCCAAAAGGCCGGGTTCACGTTTGCCAGCCAAAGCATCAGCATCTCTTCCAGAATGATCTGGCGATTGGGCAGGCCTACAGTATGGCCGTCTAGATAAGTGTCGGATGGGACATCTTTTCTGTAAGTAGAAGAGGAGGGAAATTCATCAGCGAACTTGCGTAAAGCTGCGTCAACGGCGTCTGCTCCCAACTGGTCTGACAGCCAGTTCAGGGCTTCTTCCATCACATTCTTATTTGCGCTCTCACGGTACAACTCAACTAAGTAATGCAAGACCTCATCTATAAGGCCCATAGCGTTGAGCTGCCCTGCTCTAACGGCCTGTTCAGGAAAATTTACCAGGTCACGCTTCTCATTCATCTTTTGAGCAAATTCGCGAACGGCGCGGAAATTAGCAAAGATGACGTTGCCGCTAAGAGAAAACAGGACTTCGTCAAACTGATAACGGTCTCTCGCCTTACGAGAGATATGAAATTCCATCCGCACTACATCTTTTTCATACATAGCTTATCGTCACTGCTGAAAGATACTCTTTTAGGAGCACACGGGGATACTTAAAGATAGGACTTGTCGAAGAACGGAGAAGCATACAACAAGGCCAAATATACTTGTGGGAAATAGACTAACTGATCTCATAGTACCGCGAGTAATGGCCTATATGTCAACATGGCCTCGCCTTTATAGAAGTATAGGAGGCAAGCCTTGCGTTCAGGCGAGGGCGATCTGGTCCTATATATGTAGCTGCTCTGTTTATCCTTGGCTTGCGGGCACTGCATAACTATACCCTACTGAGGACGTTGGCGGCGGGCTTTCCGACAGGGCCGACACCGCTTGGGGTCCGAATAGCCTCTTGTCTCATGGATTAGTTGGTCCTCCACGATAAAAGTGAATTGTTGGCCACACTCCACACAGGTTATGCGCTTGTCTATGAGGCTTATCCCGCGGTCTTCCTGCATCAGCGATCCGACGTTAATAGCGGTGCGCAGGCCATAGATAAGTAATGTTACTATTTCGGCTGCCCTCCGATCTGCTGAGGTCGTTCTCTCCGAGCAGCCCCACTCGGCGCCCGCGCCAAAGACCATGCAGCTCGTTACCCACGCGGCGGCGTCCGGGGTCATCTGTTGCCAGGCCGTGCCTGGGGAGCGCTGCTCTATCCAGCCTAGCAATACCTTGTAAAGCTCCCGTTGCAGTTGCATTTCAGACGCTCGTTCAACCCGGCGGTCGTGGAACTGAGCCATAATTCCCAGCACAGCGCTGGTGAGAAGGCGTAGGTTGGTGAGACTGAACTGCCGCACCGTAGACGCACTGCCACGGAACGCTACTTGAATAGCCTCGTGAATCGCCTGTTCGAATAGATCATGTTTGTCCTTGAAATGGTCGTAAAAGGTCGCGCGACTCACAGTAGCCCGTTCTGTGATGTCTCGTACGCTTATGGTGTCAATACTCTTCTCCAAAAGTAAGTCCCATAGCGCTTCCAGTATTAGATTACGCGTTCGTTTGACGCGCGGGTCCGTTTGATTCTGCGGAACAACCTGTTGATACATTTCCTTTGTAGTCACTCTGGCTCTCCTTGTCGTTTAAGCTACAAAAATGATAGTTGTGTAGCTTGACATGGCTATAGGTTGTGGTATTATGCAATAATTTAAGTCAGATGTAAAGCAGGTTCAATCATATAATCATATCCGCTATTAAACGTTAGTGTCGAGGAGGAGAAGGATGTGTAAGAGCAGCAAGATAATGATCACGGTGCTACTTGTGGCAACGACACTCTGGACTGCGGCCTGCGGTCCATCAGCCAGTCCATCTGAACCATCAGGTGGAGATGGCTCTGCCCCGCTAGCGGGCACAAGCAAAGTCGCTGCCGTTGAGGTGGCAAAGCAGAGGGGCGGGAAGCTAAACATGGTGCCGGGAGGCGTTGTCTTTGGCAATCCCAACGACCCACATCTTGTTGTCACTGGCGCCGGCAGGGTCTACTCCATGCCGGTAACCAATTACCTACTGATGAGGGACCTATACGACGAAAAGTTTCCAATTGTTGGGGACCTGGCGAAGAGCTGGGAGGTATCCAAGGACGGCCTTTCCTATACTTTCAAGCTCCAACAAGGCGTCAAGTTCCACAACGTGCCGCCTGTCAACGGCCGAGAGTTCACCTCCGAAGACGCCAAGTACACTTTTCTTAGGATCACGGCTGATCCGTCAGTAATAGTGGAGAAATGGAGGCCACGGTTTCAGCGCGTTTTAGATTTCGGAGGGATCAAGAGCATCGATACTCCCGACAAATACACTGTGACGGTGAATCTAAAAGAGCCTTTCGCTCCCTTCTTGGATTCGGTCGCCCACCCTGGGACCCAAATACTGCCCAGAGAATTTATCGAGAAGTTCCCTGATAAGATCATAATTGAGGGGATGATTGGAACCGGTCCTTTCATGCCGGTTGAGTACAAGAACCAGGTCATCGCGACCTTCAAAAGGAACCCAGACTATTGGAAGAAGGACTCTCAAGGTAACCAGCTTCCCTACCTTGATGAGCTTCACTACTTATATTTCGCGGACGTGCAGTCCCAGTTAGCCGCGTTCCGGTCAGGCCAACTGGACGTAGCGACCCCGGGCGCAACCAGAAGCAACCTGGACCCCATCAAGCGAGACTTGCCAAAGACGCAAGTATACCTTACCCCCAGCGCTAACATCATGAACTTCCGTTTCAACATGAAGTTCAAGCCCTTCCAGGACGTAAGAGTTAGAAAGGCGATTTCCCTCGCTATAGACCGCCACCAGTTTCTGGAGCTCATCGTAGAGGGTATAGGCGTGGTGTCCGGACCCTTGACGCCTACTTTCCCTGATCTCGCCAACACCATGGACTGGCTGCTGTCGCAGCCCGGGTACAGAAAGGACAAGACCCAGGACCTGGCTGAGGCAAAACGGTTGATGAAGGATGCTGGGTACGAGAGCGGCCTCACCTTCGAACTGATGCAGTCGGGGACCACTGGCGACATACCTTCTCTCCTGCAAGAGCAGCTTAAGCCTCTGAATATCACGCTAAAGACAGACCTCGTAGACTACGCCGGGCAATGGGTACCTCGGTCAGCCCAGGGCGAATTTGAGTTGAGCAATATGACTCACGTGATGAGCACAGATGGGGACTCTTTGCTGGCGCCCCATCTCTACTCTGCTGGCGGCCGCAATTACGGCAAGTTCAATGACCCTGTCTTGGACGGCTTGATTGACAAGCAGCGAGCTGCTGTGACGCAGGAGGAACGCAGGAAGCTGGCCCAGGAGGCAGAGATGAGAATCCTGGACCAAGTACCCATGATCTTTACATACAATCCATACTATCTGCTGCTGGCACAGCCTTACGTCCATAATGCCGGTGATGGACCTGTGGCTGGCTCCGGAGGATATATGGTTGAACGGGCCTGGGTGGAGAAGCACTAGTTGGCACCGCGTATGCTCAACGGCGATTAGTCGATGTGAAACCATAACATAAAAGGAAGAGTGATGTTAAAACCAAGCTCTTCAAACTTACCGAAAAATATTGTTACTATGACCAAGAAAAGGACGGAGGACAAGAATTGAATTACTTAAAAACCAGAATATTGGCCATCACGATTATTCTCGCCATCTTGGCACTGGCCGCGGCTGGTTGCGGACCCTCACAGCAAGCAGCTACACCCATCCCATCTGTCGATAGCGGCACCGGTGGGGGCGCGGCCGCTGGTGATTCCAGGCTCGCGCCCGGAGTTGGCAAGCGTGAAGATATGGGGCGAAGAGGCGGCAGCCTAAAAATGTCCTCCTCGCAGTCCTGGGGGAATCCCAACGACCCACACTTATACGCCAACGCTATCGGCAGAATACATGCGATGCCGGTCACCAACGGCCTCGTGGCGCGAGACTTCTTCGACCCCAAGCTCACCATCGTGCCAGAGTTGGCTGAAAAGTGGGAAGTGTCACCAGACGGCCGAAAGTACACCTTCTACCTAAGGAAGGGGATCAAATTCCAGAATGTAGCGCCGGTAAACGGCAGAGAGTTCACCTCTGAGGACGCTAAGTGGAACCTCTTGAGGTTAACTGTCGACAAGTCCATAGTCCCAGAAAAGATCCGGCCGAGGTTCCAGCGAAAGGAAGACTTTGGCGAAATCGAAAGCATCGACACGCCGGACAAGTATACCGTCGTAGTCAATCTCAAGCTGCCCTTCGCTCCCTTCATGGATGCAGTGTCCCACCACGGGACTCTCATGATGCCCAGGGAGTTCGTGGAGCAGTTTCCCGACAAGATGGTTCTGGAAGGCATGATAGGCACCGGCGCCTATATGCCTACCGAGTTCAGGAACCAGCAGATAGCATCCTACAAGAAGAACCCTGACTACTGGAGGAAAGACTCCAAGGGTAACCAGTTGCCGTATCTGGACGAAGCGAGTTTCTTGTACTTTGCCGACAGTGAAACTGCAATGGCATCCTTCCGAGCCAAACAGCTTGACATGGGCAGCGCCAACAAGGCTCAGTGGGAGGCGATAACCAGAGATTACTCTCAGGCTAAGTACCTTGTCACCACGAAGTCCTCTCTCCAGAACTTCCGCTTCAACATGAAGTTCAAGCCCTTCCAGGACGAGAGGGTGCGACGCGCCATCCACCTTGCCCTGGACCGACAGCAGTTCATAGACCTAATTTCCCAGGGACTTGGAGTGGCTGCTGGACCTGTAACGCCAGCCTTCCCCGAGCTAGCCAACACCATGGACTGGCTCCTCTCCCAGCCCGGCTATAGGAAGGACAAGACCCAGGACCTGGCGGAAGCAAAACGCCTCATGAAGGAGGCCGGTTACCCCGACGGCTTTGAAGTAAAAACCATGTTCAGCACCGGCGCGACCTCCGGTGACGCAGGCGCCCTTCTGTCAGAGCAGTTGAAGTCCCTTGGAATAAAGATTTCCATTGAGCAGGTGGACTATGCAGGACAGTGGCTGCCCCGGTCCACCGCCGGCGAGTTCGAGCTTAGTAACATGGGCCATGTGTATAGCATCGACGCCGATTCTCAACTCATGCCTCACTTCACTAGCGAGGGGCCCCGGAACTACGGGAAGTTCAGCGACCCAAAGCTGGACGACCTTATCAAGAAGCAGCGCAACGCGGTAAATCTTGAGGAGCGTCGCAAGTTGGCCAATGAGGCCGAAACCTACATTCTGGAGAAAGCGCCTGTGGTCTTCCTTTATGCCAATACCGAGATAATGATGTACCAGCCCTGGGTGCACAACGTTATCAGCGGTCCTTTCTCCGGAAACCACCATAACACGGTTGAGTGGGCCTGGGTGGACCAACGCTAAGGGTCTGCATCTCTTAGCGGTTTGGATAGAGTACAAAGCTGTTGTGAAGGTTATTCTGTAGAGGCGTGGTTCCACACGCCTCTACGATTCTGGGTTACATTAAACGGACGATTGTGAGGTAAGATCCATGCCTGATGGCGCACTGTCCGACTTAAGAATAATCGAGTTAGGAGATTTTATCTCGGCGCCGTATTGCTGCAAGCTAATGGCTGATATGGCAGCCGATGTGATCAAGGTAGAACCACCTGGGGTGGGTGACTCATCTCGGAGGCACGGCCCGTTCCCGGACGACGTGCCGCATCCGGAGAAGAGCCTCCTTTACGCGTATTTAAACACCAACAAGCGTAGCATAACTCTTGATGTCACGACGAATCTAGGCAAAAGAGTCTTCCTGGACCTCATCAGACGGGCAGACGTACTGGTGGAAAACAACCATCCAAAGCGAATGGAGGAGTTAGGTTTAGACTATAAGTCTTTAAATGTCGTGAACCCCAGACTCATAGTTACATCAATAACTCCTTTCGGCCAGACTGGCCCGTACCGAGACTACAAGGCAACAGACCTCATTTCAATGCACGTCGGCGGAATCGGATATGCCACGCCCGGCGAAGTAGAGGACTGGGAGAAGCAGCCTCCACTCAAGGCGCCGGGACACTCAGGAGACTTTCTGGCGGCTCTGACCGCTGCTTCCGGAACCATGATGGCGGTAATGGCGAGAAAATTCAGCGGCGCCGGGCAGCATGTGGACGTATCCCAGCAGGAGTCTCTGGCAACTATAATGCGAGGCGACACCATGAGTCACGTTCATAGAGGTGAGACTCCCAGCAGAATAGCATCCATGGCCCGGCGTGTCGCCACGAGAAGGCCGCTAGCCTGCAAGGACGGCTACTTCTCACTACAGGTCTTCCAAGACCACTTCTGGGTGGCTATGAAAAAAGTTATGGGTAATCCGGACTGGGCTGAATTGGAGATTTTTACAGAGAACCGGTCCCGCAGAGACAACCTTGATGCGCTGAACTCACTCCTGGAAGACTGGGCGTCCCAATACACCAAGGATGAGCTATACCAGATGCTCCAGGTGGAGAGCCACATTCCCTATTTTGCTGTAAATACCATCCCAGACCTCTTTCAAAATGACCATCTCAAGGCCCGGGGGTTTTTCGTGGAAATGGAGCATCCAGCTATAGGAAGGTTCAAGGCCCCAGGACCGCCACATCGCTTCTCCAAGTCTCCCTGGCAACTCAATTCCCCGGCGCCCCATCTGGGCGAACACAACCAACAGGTGATATGTGGGCTACTTGGCTATTCTAATGATGACTTACTCAAGATGCGGGGCCAATCCGTGGTCTGACCACAGGAGCAATATCTATCCGTTGATCATGGGAGGTGAACATGAGCGATAGACTGCCATTAGAGGGAATACGAGTGGCCGATTTCACCCAGGTGGTGATAGGACCATATCTGACCATGATGCTTGCGGAGATGGGAGCCGAAGTCATTAAAGTTGAGACATCGGCCCGTACCAACCTGGAGCAGAGAACGGCAGGCACCACTAGTGGACTGAACGCCAGCAAGAAAAGTATTACCCTGAATCTTAAGCATCCCAAGGCTGTAGAGATAGCCAAGCAATTGGTTTCCGTCAGCGATATAGTAGCTGAGAACTTCGGCACTGATGTTATGGAACGGCTTGGCCTGGGGTATGAAGAGCTAAAGAAAGTAAAGCCTGATATTGTGATGGTCTCTAACGCATCCATAGGTAGGACCGGCCCATTGAGGCATGCCATAGGCTATTACGCCGAAGTCAACTGTTTTGCCGGTTTTTCATACCTTACCGGGTACAGGGATGATAGACCTGGCCAAGTGGGTGGTATCTGGACCGACCACTTTACCGGAACGCTGGCCTTGTACCTTGTGTTAACCGCCCTTCATTACCGGGACCGGACCGGAGAGGGCCAGTTTATCGAGACCACAATGTCTGAAAATATCATAGCATCCATTCCAGAACCTGTCCTGGATTACTCTGTCAACGGGAGAGATTTGGGGCCAATGGAGAATGACGACCCCTACATGGCGCCTCACAATGTGTACCGCTGTCATGGTTTTGATAAATGGATAGCAATAGCCGTAACTAGCGAGGATGAATGGAGCGCGCTGTGTCAGGTTATGGGAAACCCTGCTTGGTGCTACGAGGAGAGGTTCAACGATTCGCTTGGCAGGGTCAACCATAGGAAAGAAATGGATGCCCTGATCACGGAGTGGACTTCTGAGCATGATAACTATGAGCTTATGCATATACTCCAGCAGGCTGGTATCGCGGCTGCGCCGGTACTAGATGCCGCGGGCCTGGCGGAAGACCCGCATCTGAAGGAGCGAGGTTATCTGGTTTACCTCGGCGAGGACCAAGGAATGCCGGTTGCAATACCAAAGCTGGGCTTTAATCTTAGCGATTGTCCATCGCCCATCTATAGAATGGCGCCAGAGTTTGGAGAGCACAACAACCATGTTCTATCAGACATCCTGGGGCTATCTGAAGCGGAGATAGGCCAGTTGGTTGAGGAGAACGTGCTAAGCTAAAAACTCCAGCGGCCACATGAGTGTGCACATCAGGGGCGAGGTATCCTCGCCCCCCCTGATTATTGAAAGCCTATGTATCCCCTATACCTTTTCTGTCACCTTGTATTCCAGCTTTCTATTTAGCATCATCCTGGTTTGGGCATCCAACGCTGGAAGGGTTGCAAATATGAAGCTTGTTATGGGAAGCAAGAACCACTGTAATACACTAGATACGGTTAGGATAAAGCCAAATCCTTTGGGGTTCGAGGGACGAATGACTATATCTAGAGCTATCATCACCACCAAAGGCAATAGGCATAAACTAAGGAGCACGCTCATCAGCTCCGGCATCATGGAAAGGAAGGGGTCTTCTAAATAAATAGATGCCAGCAAAGGGGGCACAGAGCCGCCAAGGGCCAGCAAAAACCAGTGAGTAGACCAGACCAAATGGTTCTCGAATAGGGCCCATAAGTGCCGGGTTATCCTCCAATTCACGAAGGACCGAATATCGACGGTCTTTCTAACTGCATACGGTATGTCTATAGCGCCCCAGGCATGGCGCTTGGCCTGCTGGTAACGGACTAGTAAAGTGCGCGTATAAGAGGTGGATTGTACTGCATCTGCATATACCGGAAGAAAGACCGGCTCAGTATATACTTCACCCTTATAATGGAAGAGACACTTAAGGAACATATGCCAGTCCTCTGGTATAACATCCACATCCCAGTAGCCTACTTCATCGGCCATTCTCAAGCTTAAAGTGTAGGTAGACTGCGGGAAGACAATGTTATGCCCCTTGCATAGGTCTGCAAGAAAATTTAGCCCAGATAGTATGCTTACTACTCTTACCGGCATAGGAACAGACCAGATATTATTGTAGAGAAATATAGGGGCCTGCCAGAACTTCCGGTGACGAGCAGGGTCAGTGCAAAACATATAGGTCAAACAAGAGTAATAATGCTTGTGTATAAGAGAGTCGGCGTCACAGCTTGTCACCGTTATATTCTCTAAAGAATAGCCAAATTCATCTACCAGCTTCTCCTTGATCCAGACAGCGGCCCAGGCCTCATTGGAAGACTTACCTCTAACCTCACCCGGTATAGACTGGGGGTGGACAGTGTAAAATATGTTGGCAAAGCTATCTTTAAACATGTCTTGAAGGCGCATAGCCTTAGTCATACAATCCGCTTCTGCCGCTTCCATAGCAAGAACTACTGTCAGGTGAGTCTCTGCTATCTCACTCTCCGCCAAACGAGAAAGGGTTTGGCTCAGCTTATGCTCAGTCTCCTTATAATTAGGAATAATTACGACATGATGTACGTCTTCCCAGGAGACCTGCACTTGATTCATCTCATCGGCTTCTAAGTACTTCTCCCACCAGTTGATCCCTTCCCACTTTCTTAGCTTTCGCACTCCTATATAGCTGTGGATAGCAGAGCTTACAGAACGTGCCAGCCAGTATACGCAAAAAAGCAGGACACCTATAGCTAAAGCCCATGGAGCGACTAGAGGAAGGACAAAGATAGAGGCGATTACCAGCCAAGTTATAGCCCCAGGCATAATTTCAAAGGTCCTCTGTATGAAATGCTCTAGCGGCGTAATAGGTTCCGATAGCTGGTATGGCTTCGGCCTTCTAGCTGGACTATAAGTACGTTCTATAGTCTCTACTCTCAGGCCTACTGGTCCACCCATTGTTATGGCGGATCTTATAGGCCACTCTTCGGCTGTTTGACGTCTCCAAAACTCTGGCTCAACAAGCTGGCCCCGATGTATCGTGGGCTGGCCTTTTACTGGAGAATTGACTGACTTTGGGGTCTCCAGATCAAAAGCAGAGGGCGATATATAGGTCTTGATACTTTGAATTGTCTTTCTTGCTGCATCAAACATGGCGCTTCTCCTTCTTATTGGATAGGGATCAGGGGATGAACTGCTCGGGCATGATCTCCCCATGCTGTACTATTAGTGGTGGCGTTCGCTCCATAACAGTTATAGTCCCCACCGTTTTGCTTACTATGTAGTTTTTTTCTATAGCGTTTTTTAGCTCAGGATATAAGGGCTTACCAGTCACAAGAGCTATAAAAGCAGGCTCACGTATAGCTACAGATTCGGCCACTCTTTTCAGCTCACCAGGTATCTCGTATGCATAGTAGGCGACTGTAAAGCGAGCGACCTCCGGCAAAGAGCTTAAGGCGTATATCCATGGCTCATCTCCCCAGACCAACAATGAGTCACCATCCCTGGCCCTGCTAGCTAAATACGATGCGACTTCTAAATTTCGGTTAACACGCTTGTCAAAGAAATCGTTATAGGACGCGCGGCTCTTTATCCCAAAAGCGTACTCAACAAAATTGCCATAATAGCCGAAGGACCGGGGCACAGAGGCCCAGCCGGGCCAGGGTATAAAGATAGATATTAGCAGCCACACACTAATACCTAACACTGAAGATGTTGCCAAAAGTCTAGGCCAGGTAACACGAGCCACTCCGGTAGCATGCCGGCTCACAATGTACCAGGCTATCAAAAGGCTCAAAGCAGGGAAGATAGGCAAAAGATAATGAGGATATGGCCTACCGGTTAATACGGAGCCAAAGAAAGCGAACGCAAGCCATAGCGTAATCAGCGCTATATTAGCCGATTTGTCTGAGCGCGGGCCTCTGGCCCATGCCATCGTCAAAAGTACAAAAGAGGGAAGCAAAAGGACTTTTACCACTAGGAATGATGGATGGACTCTGGCTCCTCGCTGCAAATAGTCGGTATAGTAAGAGAAGTTCGCGTAAATAAACTCACTAAAAGAGCCGGATAATACTACATAGGCTAAAATCAAGAGTACAGGTACCGAGTAACCAGCTAGCAACAGCGCTGCTCGGTGCTTCCAATATGGAGCAAAAAGGAGCGCCGTAATGATAGCTGCCGTAAACTCCGCCCCGGCGATCTGTTTTATGCTTAAGGCTGCCCCAAAGGCTAGGCCAGAATAAAAGTAGCTTCCCTTAATCCATAGCAGCATCCCCAAACAGGTGGGGAATATCATGAATATCTCTGCATTTGCTATATTACCCTCAAATAGAGGCAGGGATGAAAGGATACCTAGTAATAGAGCGGCAATTATTCCAGCCCTTCTGCTCCATAAGTGGGAGCCAATTCGGACTACAATCAATTGAGAACCGATAACGCTTAATATTGCAGCTAATTTTATAAAGAATAGATTAGGACCGAAGACGACCATAATAAGCGCATATAAGAAGTAGATGCCGGGAGGACGGTTATCGAGGACCTCTGTATAAAGTCTCTGGCCGTTAAGCAAAGAGTTAGCAACCGCGGCGTAAATGCCTTCGTCATCATACCAGGGAGGCTCAAACAGAGATGGCAGCCTCAGCAGGAACGTCACCAATACAACCACTAAGACATCCTTGCCTAGCTTCCCATCCGCCTGAGGCGGACTAAATAAAGCCTTTATTATCAACTCCAAACGTGCAACCATTTACTCGTCCTATACAACCCGGACTTGGACAACTCCCGCCCTTAACCCACAACCACCGCCTTCTTCATTACACTCTTGCCGCCAGTGAAATCTTTCAGCCAGGCTATTCCTTCATGCACTATATCCAGTTCAAGAGTATACTTACCGTTTTTACTGGGACTTTTGATGATCACAGGCACCGTTATAGACTCTCCGCTCAGAACATTCTCCGGAAGAGAGCTATGAAGCTCAAGTCTTGCCATCTCAGCTATAGTCTGTCCTGTTGAGTCCAGCCAGCGGTATCCAACGGTAAAATTGTGCCTCCCAGAAGCCGCCCACTGGACCTTTCCAACATTTTGTACCTGTACAAGGGCTCGGAATTGCTCTCCGAGGCCTACATTGCTCTCAATGCTAGATGATATCCAGGTTACGCCATATTCACTTAAGGGAATCGACTGTAAAAGGATATCCACAGAATGCGCTCCAATAGGCGCTTTCTCCAGGAGGAGATATTTATCCTCACCAACCTCTCTAATTGACACGGGCACCGTAACGCCATCAAGCCTTGCCTCAGCTACATCTTTGTCCCAGGGTAATAAGACCGCCAAAGTCCCAGCTTTAGAGTGGTCCACCGAATACTGTAGCGATATCACCTCATCAGAGGCCCTCTGCCTGAGCCATACCGAATATCCTGTAGATGGCTGATGGACCTGTATGTATCCGTTGGTGTTCCCTAACCTCGGAGCGAGAGCAAAACCCTCCGAGTTAACATCAATACCAAACAGTCCCTCTATTATGGCATTACCAACTGCTGCCGCTGATATCATATAGTGGTCGCTGCCGCTTAATGCGCCAGTTACTGGATGTTGCCATTCCACAATATTATTTGGGTGCCTGCTCCAATCCTTAGCAATAGCTCTTAGGTGTTCTGTAGCCAGGCGGCTATATCCCGCGGAAAATTCAGCTTTGACTTGTACACCACCCCACCAGTCCCACTGTGCGCCATTTTGGTAGCTGTACGGGAAGTACATTAGATGGTGATTAAAGGTTGATTCAGGATAGGGAGGATATAAGGTTAGTCCAGGCTTTGAGACCCCTGCACTGATCCTGGCAGCCTCAAGGCGGGATAAAATTACCCCTCTGTATTCCGGCTCTGCCATCCCAGAGTCCACTGCAACAGCATTTATTACACTTATTATGGAGTCTTCATCAAAGTCATGGGCAAGGGGAGTTATGTGAAGCATAGTACGATAAAAACCTTTGTCCGGCTGCCACAGCCACCGGTTAGCCTTTTCCTTTAGCTCCTTTGCTCTCTGCTCCCATACTTCAGCCCTACTTCTTTGCTGTACTGCTCTATTCATCTCAGCAAGCTGAATTATAGCGCTATAGGTAAAGGCCTGATCATATAGAGATGCAATCCAATACTCCCCAGTAATGGAGGCTTCGGTCGCTCTATCTCCCCCTTGAAACTTCACATCTCCCCAGTCTGTAGTATGCGCTCTCTGGATCAGTCCGTAGGTCTTATTCAGTCGAGCTGTATAGAAGCTTTCCATAGCAGAGTCCAGCCGGTCCGATATGGACACAGCGTTGAGACGGCACCGCAGCCAGTCCACCCCACCCTTTAACTTAAAGTACTGATAAGCTGCATATACTATACTTGGCTCTTCATCCGAAGTAGCAGTGCTCTTGCCGCTCTGACCGTCCGGATTAATTAGACCAAGTAGAAGCCCTACCGATAAAAGGCCGCTCTTGTCCTTCAGCACAGCATTCCTATCTATTTGCCGCACCAGCACCTCCTCAGTGAACCTTTTGAGGAAAGGAGCAGGATAAAGGTACTGGGCAGTGGCAAAAGCATATGCCATATCCCTTCCATATACCTCTTTATAGGAGTGCCCAGGAAGGAAAGCATAGACCTCACCGCTCTGTCCATTAAATCGAAAAGCGTTATTAGCCAGAGTATTGGATATGGACTTATTAAGAGTATGCAGATCTGGGATGGTGTCTACTGCCCAGCTTAGAGTAGTAAGGGCAAAGGGATCAGGATATATTCTGCCATCTTTATTGGGCATTAGGCTTACCTTTGATAGAGCAGGCGCATAAGAGCCACTGGGGCAGGGCTCTTCTATAGTAACACTGGCTATGCTATCTGGCTCACCATTAGTTGAAGGAGGGTATGATACAGAGCAAGCAGAGCTTTCCGCCTGAGGCGGGTCACCGGTATATCCAATACTTAGCTCGGAAGTGGCGTCACTAGTAGAAGGGGAATATATATAGTGACTAAATTTTAATGCCAGTGGGGTAACTAGTAGTTGAGGAATACAGAATAGCAGGAACGCTATCTGCCAATACACGTTCCTGCTCTTATAAATATACTTCTTATATCTATCTAAGGGTACGGATTCTGGGTTACATTTCTCCATATTATAGAGCGGCATAGAAAAGGCTCTCCTTTTGGGATACGCCCTTCATGCGCCTACGAGGTTAGCTGACGGGTTAGGGTTGAAAGGTACCCTCTCGCATGGGCGAGTTCACCCCACCATTTGGGTCCCCCGTCTCCTATCGGAGTTAGGCCCTCTGTGCTTAAACCCTAATAAAGTAATGTTAATACTACCCTTCGGTATTAAGATCTGTCAACGGGTGAAACTGAGCTTATCTTAAGGCATTTAACCACCAGATTGTATTCCATCCATGTTGATGACCGGATTGAAGTCCAGGATAATTAGCGCCTCTTCCAGGGACTCTAGTGGTACAGCAGGTCTAACTTTAACCTCCTTGAAGAGGTACATGTCTTTGCTAGCAACGTCAGTCACTTGCCCTATTACTATATTCTTGGGAAGCCCGCCGCCAAGGCCGGACGTAACAACTATATCGCCAACCTGGATATCGGCATCCTGTCTTACAAAGTCCATAGACAGGCTGGAAGATCCCAGGCCAACTACAACACCTTCTGCTCTTGATCTACTTATAACTGCATCAACTGCACTGGATGGGTCTGTAAGAAGCAGGACCTTAGAGGTATTGCTGTACACCTGGGTGATCTTTCCTACTAGACCGTTAGCTGCTACAATCACAGCGCCCTGCCTTACAAAATCATTTGTGCCTTTGTTCAAGACCAGGGACTTGTTTAGATTGTTCTGACCTCTACCTATAATTGTTGAAACAATATACTCTCTTCCGGGATTATTCTTCTGATAATCAAGCAAAGACCGCAGCCGCTGGTTCTCCTGTTCTAGCTCCTGCACCTGAGCCATAAGGTTATTGAGCCTAACTATCTCATTCTTCAAGCTCTGGCTTTCCTCTTCAAGATAGCCAACCCGTCTTATACTACCTACTAGACCGGAAAAAACCCGGCTGGCAAGGCTCATCCCCTCTTGAATAGGAGACACGGTTTCGACTCCCGCAGCCTCAACAGGAGCCATTGGTCCTACACCGGAAAGAAAACCAACCAGGAGAAGGGTTGTTAAAAGGATGAAGATAACTATCCAAGGTCTCTTCAAAGTATTACATCCTGCTTGTAGCCTGTGGCCGTTAGGCTATGAGGCTCTCGAACTAAATCCTAGGCCATCATAAGGAGGCCAGCGCCTCTTTTAGGAGACTGAGAGCTGGCATTATCAACGTGGAGGCTTTCTTTGGCTAAGCTCAGCCAGAACACTGCTCAACTTGTCCAGATTCTTTAGGACCTCTCCGGTACCTTTCACCACGCATGTCAAAGGGTCGTCTGCTACATGAACTGGGAAGTGAGTCTCGTGAGCTAGGCGACGGTCCAGGCCATCAAGAAGCGCCCCACCTCCAGCCAGCACGATGCCTCTACCCATCAAGTCGGCAACCAGCTCTGGCGGTGTGACCTCTATAGTGCTGCGCACAGCATTGACTATGGCGTTCACTGAGCTGGATAAGGCATCTCGTATCTCTATACTGCTGACGTTGACCACCCTGGGCAAGCCGGTTACCAGGTCTCTTCCCTTTAGCTCCATCTGCCTCTCCTCTGTTAAAGCAAAGGCGGAGCCAATCTTGATTTTTACCTCTTCCGCGGTCCTCTCCCCTACCAAAAGGTTGTGGCTACCCCGCGCATAGTTAATTATATCCTGGTCCATCTCATCGCCAGCGATCCTTAAAGTGGTGCTGGCTACTATACCGCCCAAAGATATGACCGCTACCTCAGTAGTACCGCCGCCAATATCTACTATCATGCTGCCGCTGGCCTCCATAACAGGAAGTCCGGCGCCTATTGCGGCTGCCAAAGCCTCTTCAATAAGAAAACACGTCCTGGCGCCCGCATTTAGCGCGGCATCGTGAACAGCTCTACGCTCTACCTCGGTAACACCGCTGGGAAGTCCGACAACCAGCCTTGGTCCCAGCATAGGCCTAGAAATTGAAAACCCGTTGTGGTTATGTACCTTTTTAATAAAGTGATGGAGCATTCTCTCGGTGGTATCAAAGTCCGAGATCACCCCGTCCCTCAGCGGCCGTATAGCCACGATCCTGGCGGGCGTGCGGCCCACCATCTGTTTTGCTTCATAACCTATGGCGTGTATCTTCTTAGTCTGCCGGTCTATAGCTACAACAGAGGGCTCATTTATAACAATATCCTTGCCTCTGACCATAACAAGAGTATTTGCCGTACCAAGGTCTATACCTATATCATAGGAAAATAGTCTTAGCAGAGCATCTATAGGATTAAACAAGAGCTAACTCCCAGTCATTGGTTAGTCCGACCACACGGCCCAAAGACACTAAATATAACATCCTTCTGATTATAGCATAAAGAGGTCAAGCTAAAGAGTATCTTCCCATCAACAAAGGTCGCTGCTGCCAATTATCCCTTTATATAATACCGATTCTGTTTGATGAGGTCGTATTTTTCGCTCGTCCTGAGCTTGTCGAAGGATGGTTCGACAGGCTCACCATGAGCGGGATCTCGACAGGATTCTCTCGCTCATTTGCGGTCTGTTTAAAGCGAATCGGTATAAGATACCAAATAATCATAAATAATAAACTTCCGACCATGGTAGCTTGCCTTGTTTCATAAGACGACTCTGCCAAAAGGAACAGGCGCCTATGGCGTCGCCTGGGCGAAAGGCTCTTCGAGTAAGGTAAGGATGAGACCTTCTAATCCGAGCTTTGCACCCATGCCCTAGCGATCTCTCCCATAAGCTCTGCAACCTCAAAGGGTACCCAGTGGCAGCGCGTTGGAGTGCCACAATCACAAGTGGAGGGCCATTCATCCAGAAGCCAGTCAGGCGCACTCAGCAGATAGACCCAGCGTCGTCGCTTCTCCCCTTCCCATTCCTCGTCTCTAACGCCAGCCAGCGCGATAATCTGGCCGGGCACACCGGCCTCCTCTAGAAGCTCACGGACGACAGCCAGTTCCGGCGCCTCATTCGGCTCTATAGTGCCGGCAGGAAGCTGTACCGATATACCGCCATCCTCAAGGGGATGATCGAAGACCAATAATTCAGTCCCGTCAATGCCCTCACGGATAACTATTGCAGCTACTTTACCAACGAATTCTTCTGTCAACAGCCTAGACCTTACCGTTAACTTCCTCTAAAAGCTTAATGAACTCCTCTTCGGTAAACACCTTAGTGCCTAAAGAGGTTGCTTTATCAAATTTGGACCCAGGGTCTTCTCCTGCCACAAGATAATCGGTCTTACGAGTGACGTTGCTGCTGGCCTTGCCCCCCAGCTCTTTGACAATGGTCTCAGCCCTACTGCGGGTAAGAGTTTCAAGGCGGCCGGTGAACACAAACTCCTTGTCCTCGAAAGGCGTAGCCCTAAGGGTTGCGTTTTCTGCCTCCAGCCTAACCCCGGCTTTTCGCAGTTTTTCTATGACCGTCCTGTTGCTTTCCTGGGCAAAAAACCTGGTAATGCTCTGAGCAATCTTGGTCCCGATGGAGGAAACTTTCACAAGCTCTTCCTCGGTGGCATTGGCCAGAGCACTAATATCTCTAAAGTGTCCTGCTAACAGCTCAGCCGTCTCCAGCCCTACGTGGCGGATGCCAAGGGCAAATAGAATGTTCACAAAGGGCCGGTCCTTGCTTTGTTGAATAGAAGCGATAACATTTGAAGCGCTCTTCTCGGCCATCCTATCAAGGGCAAGCACATCCTCCTTATTCAGAAAGTAGAGGTCGCCTGGGTCCTTCGCCAGCCCCTTATCCAACAACGTCCTGACTAAGGACTCCCCAACCCCATCGATGTCCATAGCGCCCTTGGAGACAAAATGCTTCAACGTCTCATAGACCTGCGCGGGACACACCGAGTTGGTGCAAAATGACATCGCCTCACCCTCTGGCCTAACTACCTCGCCGCCACATACTGGACACCGCCCAGGTAACTCAAAGATTTTTTCCTGGCCGGTACGCAGCGATAAGACCGGCCCAATTATTTGAGGTATAACCTCCCCCGCCCTGTGGAGTATAACAGTATCTCCTATTCGAATGTCCTTGCGTCTTATATCGTCATCGTTATGAAGAGTTGCTTGCTTGATTGTCACCCCACCCATGTTGACCGGCTCCAGTATGGCATAGGGATTAAGACTGCCGGTACGCCCCACGTTTATCTCAATAGACTTTAACTTTGTAGTGGCCTGGACCGAAGGGAATTTATAAGCAATAGCCCAGCGAGGCTCTCGCCCAACCACTCCAAGCTGTTCCCACAACCTGCGGGAGTTTACCTTCACCACCACACCATCAGCCTCATAGGAGAGCTTGTGCCTGTCCTCGGTCCACTTACGGCAGAACTCCATTACCTCTTCGATGCTGTATGCCAATCTGTTTTCCTGGTTGACCTTGAAGCCGAGTCCTTTCAACATCTGCATGGTTTCCCAATGACTGTCCGGAACTTCTCCATCTGACCTTCCCAGGCCATAAACAAATATATCGAGGGGTCTTCTGGCTGTAAGTCTGGGGTCCAACTGCCGCACTGATCCGGCAGCGGTGTTCCTGGGATTAGCGTAGAGCTGAAGCCCCTCCGTGGCGCGTTCCTCGTTTAGCCTTATAAAACCTTCCTTGGATATAAATACCTCACCCCTTACCTCAAGCTTGCCGGGCGCATCCTTACCGAGTCTAATCGGAAGACTTCTGATAGTACGCAGGTTTGAGGTAACGTCCTCACCCCGGTAGCCATCGCCTCTGGTGGCCCCCAGGACCATCCTTCCGTCCTCGTAAGTTAGCGACACCGCAAGCCCGTCTATCTTCAGCTCGCACACCATCTCAAAGGGACGGTCATCCAGCAGCCTTGTTGTCCTTCTATACCAGGCAAGCAACTGCTCATCGTTAAAAGCGTTGGCCAGGCTAAGCAGCGGCGTCGTGTGCTCCACAATGCCGAAAGCAGAAACAGGCGCAGCGCCAACTCTTTGGGTAGGAGAGTCAGGGCTAATCAGCTCCGGATTTGCCTCTTCAAGAGCTTTAAGCTCGTGGAAAAGCTGGTCGTACTCAGCATCGCTGATCTCAGGAGAGTCCAGGACATGATACTTATTGTTGTGGTAGTTGATCAGCTCTCTAAGCTCTTCGACTCTTGCCTCAATATTAGGATCAGCCATGACTTACCTCTTCTTAGTATAGGAAGTGCAGGGTTAGTATAGCATAGAGAATTTTTGGTAAGAAGGTAGAAAGAAGGAAGCTTCCTCTCTCGCTTGACACCTTTATTGCATAATGTTACATTATGCCCGCAACCATTGAGGTGTCATTTGATTAGGAGGAGAACGCGTCCATGCATATGATCTGCTTGGTAAAACAAGTACCGGACCCGGAGACTCCCTCTGCAAGCTTCAGAGTGGACCCCGCGGCCAATAGAGTTATACCCGCCCCTGGTATCGCACCTGTTATCAGCCCCTTCGACGAGCAGGCTGTCGAAGTGGCCCTTCGTATTAAGGACAAGCACGGCGGCACAGTCACCGCTGTGTGCATGGCCCCAGCATCAGGAAGAGATGCTATTAAGCACGCTCTTGCCATGGGTGCTGACGATGGCATATTGATAGACGGGCCAGCCTTCGGGTACACCGATAGCTACAGCACGGCTTATATCCTATCTGAGGCTCTCAAGAAGATAGGAGACTACGACCTGATCCTTTGCGGCAGACAGGCCGCTGACTGGGACGGAAGTCAGGTAGGAATACTGGTCTCGGAGATGCTCGGCATCCCGGCGCTAATCAATGGACAGAGCACCGATATTATAGGCGACAACAGGATCAAGTTCGAGCGAGTGCTTCCCGAAGGACTTGATGTTTACGAGTCACCTACGCCAGCGGTGGTTACCTTCAGCCAGGAGGTCGGCCAGCCCAGGTATCCAACGCTGAGGAACATCATGGCCGCCGCTCGCAAAGAGGTCCCGGTATGGGGGCAGGCTGAGCTAGGATTCGACCCTAACGAGGTGTCTACTAGCAAGGCCAAGACCAAGCTCCATAGACTCTTTGTCCCAACATTCGATGCAAAGGTCGAGATCATCGAAGGCGAAAACCCGGCAGATTCCGGCAGGCTTCTGGCCCTGAAGCTGAGAGAGGCCAAGATTATTTAGCAATTGAGCCCGTTCCTTGAGGCTCTCGAAAGGACGGGCGGCGTGCCTTCGAGAACCTCAGGCGACGCCTCTGGCCTTGATTTTTAGACAACTTAATCGAACGGAGGACCAAACGATAATGGCTGACGAAAAAGGTGTAATGATTATAGGAGAATTGGTGAGGGGGACCCCTGCGCCTATATGCTATGAGCTTCTCGGCGCTGGTCGGAAGCTCGCTGATACCCTAGGCGAAGATCTCTCTATTCTTTTAATGTCTAACAATATAACCTCTGATGCTACTAACGACTTAATAGCCTCGGGGGCTGACAAAGTATACGCCGTAACTAGCCCGGTATTGGAGAGATACCATCCTGATTCCTTTGCCGCGGCCGCGGAAAAGGTGGTAAAGGATAAGAACCCCAACATCCTGCTTATGGGCAGGACCGAGCTTGGACAGGACCTGGCCCCTATGCTCTCTTATCGTCTCGACACTGGGCTGCTCATGGACTGCATGGACCTCAGGATAGACCCAGACACCAAGCAGATGATCATGGAGCGTCCGGTCTACGGTGGTAACGCCAAGTCTATTCTAGTATGTGAATCGAAGCCTCAGATGGCTTCGGTAAAGCCCAAGACCCAGGACCCACTGCCAAAAGACACCTCGCGAAAGGGTGAGGTAGAGTCTATATCAGTGGACCTGGACCCATCGGTCATTCGCACCAAGTTTATCGAGCAAATTTCCTGGGTTGCTGAGGGAGTCCAGTTGGAGAGCGCGGAGTTAATTGTAAGCGGAGGCCGCGGCATGGGTTCGGCAGAGGCTTATAAGGACACTATAGAAGTGGCTGCCGCAGTCCTCGGTGCAGCGTCGGGAGCGTCTAAAGCAGCGTGCGATGCCGGGTATGCACCTCCCGGCAATCAGGTGGGCCTCACCGGAAAGAGAGTGAGTCCCACCCTCTATATAGCGGTCGCCATATCAGGAGCTAGCCAGCATCTGGCAGGCATGGGCACCTCAAAGAACATCGTAGCCGTAAATAGAGACCCAGATGCTAATATGTTTAAGGTAGCTCGCTGGGGAGTTGTAGCAGACTATAAGCAGGTTATGCCAGCATTTATTGAAAAGTGCAAAGAGTTGCTCGCTGAGTAGCCCAAACAATCGTTTATTGATAAAGCAGCGTTCACCCTAACCCTAACCCTCCCTTCGAGAGCCTCAGGACAGGCTCCCGTCAAGGGAGAGGGAGTAACCTATCCTCCCTCCCCTGGCGGGAGGGAGTTAGAGGGAGGGGGCTGGGGGGTAGTGAAATAATTTTGTAGTGCCAGATACTGGTGGGATAAGGAGACAAAGACTATGATAGTAATAGGGCTTACTGGAGGTATTGGCACCGGTAAGAGCACGGTATCCCAGACCCTTGCTGAACAAGGAGCAGTAGTTATAGACGCTGATCTGGTCGGACATCAGGCTTATCTTCCCCACCAGAACGTCTGGCAGGATGTCGTAGATGCTTTCGGAAAAGACATTCTCGGGGAGAACGATGAGGTAGACCGCCGTAAGCTTGGCCCGATAGTCTTTAGTGATCCCGCAAATCTACAAAAGCTCAACCATATAGTCCATCCCTGGATGTATCGGACCATGGAGAAGATGCTTCAGGAGGAAAGGGAGAAGGGGACTAAGGCTGTAGTCCTAGAGGCAGCGATCTTGATAGAAGCCAATTGGACGCCATTGGTCGACCAAATATGGGTTACCGATGCCTCAGAGGAAAACGTTGTTCAAAGGATAGTAGCCCGCAATAACTTTACTGCGGAGCAGGTAAAGGCCAGAATAGCTTCTCAGATGTCCGCTGAGGAGAGGAAAAAGCACGCGAACGTCGTAATAGACACCAATCGCACTATTGATGAAGTGAAGACCAAGGTAAGAGAGCTTTGGGCAAAAGCCAAGGTATAAGGGAGTTTTAGAGTGACACAAAGCTACGAGGGTGCAGCCAACGCGCTGGTAATGGAGGAATATGTATCCAAGGAGGAGCCTTACTATCTTCCTATTAACGACGAAGTAGAGATATTCGAGAAAGCCTACTTTGAGAGGATACCAGTCCTCCTAAAGGGACCTACCGGATGCGGCAAGACGCGCTTCATCGAATACATGGCCTACAGAATGGGGACATCCCTAAACGTTGTTAGAGAGGCTAATGGTAATAATGAAAGCGGTGGTCTCCCTCTGATAACAGTAGCCTGCCACGAAGACCTTACAGCCAGCGATCTAGTAGGCAGATACCTATTGGAAGGCGACTCCACTAAATGGATCGATGGCCCTCTTACTAAGGCGGTGAGAGCCGGCGCCATCTGCTATCTTGATGAGATTGTAGAGGCCAGAAAAGACACTACAGTCCTCATTCATCCGCTTACAGACTACAGGCGTATACTGCCTATGGAAAAGCGCGGCCAGATCCTGGAGGCCAATCCTAACTTCCTCCTGGTCATTTCCTACAACCCCGGCTACCAGAGCGCCTTGAAAGACCTGAAGCACAGTACCAGACAGCGGTTTATCAGCATAGAGTTCTGGTATCCTCCCAGAGATGAGGAGACCAGGATCATAGCTCACGAGAGTGGTATATCTGAAGATATTGCTCTGGATCTGGCCAAGCTTGGAGAAAAGGTGCGTAACCTCTCAGAGCACGGTCTTCAGGAGGGTGTAAGCACCCGCCTGCTTATATACGCGGGCAAGCTAATCAAGCAGGGCGTGGCGCCTCGCCGAGCCTGCCAGGTGTCAGTGGTCTGGGCGCTTACAGATGACAAGGACATTCAGAGGAGCGTGGAAGAGGTAGTCTCTACTATCTTCGAGTAAAGTTTCAGCTATCCAATAATGATTGGAAGTAGAGGCAGACTATGTAGTCTGCCTCTACTATATATGGACAGATGCGTATTGGTATAGTCTCCGAAAGTCGGAAGTCTACTAACTTTGATAGGTTTTATCTTGACACACAATCGGCCATACAGAAAAGGTTGACGTATGGCGTGATGACTGGCAATATAGGCTCTAGGTGAATCAAGAGGCCGCAACGGGTCGAAAGAGGGCGTATCTTGACTAACAAGAACAGGAAGCAAGATCAGATAGTACAGATCCGTTATGCTACAGTTACCGAGCGTTTCCGCCTTCTTGCGGAGCAATGGCACAATGAGACCGGAATGCTTTCTTATCCAGCACAAATAGTGAGCCATCCAGCATATTTAGAGATAATCGCAATACGCCCTAAAATGATTACTCCAATTCTCAATGATCTCAGAGATGTTGGAGGTTATTGGTATCCTGCATTACGAGCATTGACGGGGGAAAATCCTGTACCTAAAGAAGCAAGGGGAAGACCTCAACTGATGAAAGAGGCATGGGTTCAGTGGGGTCGAGAGCACGGATACCTCAATAATTAAGCGATGCGATTACCCATCAGCTTCGAGGTGCGATTCAGTGGACTCACCCCAAACAATTACTCTGTCATGAGTCCAGCTACTGATACTTACAACTGTATCGCTTGGGCATGTGGTATAGATAACCGCCTACTATGGCCTAATAACGAAGATTATGATTGGCCAGACGATCTTCCGCAAGAAGAAAGCATTGAAGCCTTCACAGCACTATTCGTTAGTATAGGCTATGAGGTTTGCGATAATCCTGATCATGAAGAAGGATTTGAGAAGGTTGCTATCTATGCGGATGGAGATGAGCCTACCCATGCTGCAAGACAGCTTCCGTCTGGACGCTGGACAAGTAAGATGGGATATGCAGGCGCAGACATTGAGCATGATAGTATTGAAGCGGTAGCAGGTACTCGGTATGGGCAAGCGCGGGTATTCTTAAGGCGACAACATGGATAAGAGAGAGGAGCATACTGAGCCATTGCCACAATTTGTGCCGATGGATGATTTCAATAAGTCGTCGAGAGTATCTTGTCTACTTCAAAAAGTAATCTGATAAGCAACTATCACAACTTCAGAAATCCAATGCTAGACATCTCACCTTAGCCAAGTGTGGGAAGAAATCAAAAACCTAGAACTCTACCAGCCACCTCCAATGTCCATATAAGTAACAGCTACCTGATCATGCCGCAAGTGACGCTTTATTCTCTTCAAGCTTGCTTCCAATAGCAACTTTCTCGTAGTTATAGTAATATCTCACTGTCTGACTTTTATTATCTACAACCCCTCCTAGAGGAGATACAAACTCTGTAATATGCAAAAAGAAAACGACACCTTGGAACAAAGCCTGGATGAGTTGAAACGACATTCACCCGCTGCATTACAGGCATATATGGCGTCAAGCCCTATAATGAGGCAACGGCTATCCTATCAGTACTTTGAAAGATGGGTTACCAGCGGCCTGGATATAGCCAATGGCCCCTTCAGGTCCTGGGAAGCAGCCGTCGAGTATTTCAAGGCCAGCCCCGATGTCTCACATCTCCTGGACTTTCCGCAACTGATGCAATGGAGCGCTCTGGGCCAGGACATTGCTGTAGCGTCTGCTGATTTAGCGGTCTCCTACTTCAAGGCAAGCCCAAGAGTATTACCTAATTTATCCTCATACCAGATTGTCCTTTGGGCTACTCTCGGAAAGAGTATTTATAGAGAAGACTGGCAGTCCGGAGCGCTGGCAAGACATTTCTTTGACTCTAGCCATCTGTTGTTCTTAAACATGTCTTTTGACGAGGTAGAGACCCTTGTCAGTATCATAAACACGCTTGTAGATGAGAATGCGCACGACCTTGCACGAGGCTTCCTGGACAGCGCTCTGGAATCGATACCCAAGCTGGATAAGGGTATACGCAAGCACGTGCTGGAGTTGTTGTCCGTCCTTGTAGTACGCAGCAAAGGAGTTCCTTTCAGTGTCTTGGAGGGCGCTCCAATCGCACTAGCAAGGATAGAACGAAAAGAACAGGTTAAGTTTATATCCCTGGCTATAAAGATGTCCTGGCTGGCTCCGGCTGATGCCGCTGCCTTCTTCCTGGAAGGCTCTTATGCCCTGGATAAGATAGAGTTCTCGATACATCCAAGGATCCTATCCCTAACCGAAGACCTCCTAGAATACTCTCCTGAAGTAGCTACAGCCTTTATAAAAAGCTGTTACAACCTGCTGACGAAAGTAAGACCGGTTGACCTTGATACCTGGGTAAATCATGGGATTCAGGTGTTAAGAGATAGGCCAGATGCCGGACTAAGCTTCTTTAAAGTCCAGTCAATCCAGGCAGAGGACTTTTTAACCGAGCTTTCCAAAGGGGTTGAGCTTCAGCAGATAGCAGAGATAATGCAGCTTTACGTGAAAGCCCTCAGCGGAGTAAACGTACAGGTCCTCCCTCTCGACAACATCAGAAACAAGGGAATTGGCTGGACATCAGAGTCTATGCCTACTACTGAAGGCACCAACATCTTTCTGCCATCCTTTATACAAACGTACCAGGAAAAGAACGAAAACTTTAGCTTATACAAGGTATACGCTACTCACCAGTCAGCCCATCTGGAGTTTGGCAGCTTCTTATTCCAGTTTGAGCGTGAAGGCTCTGCCCTTCCTACCCTGCGCAGGGATATAGAAAATCACCTCCGGCCGGATAGCTCGTCACTAACGGATATGGAGAGGTTCCTTGATCTGTTTCCTATCAGGGCTATGGCAGCGGACCTGTTTACTGTATCGGAAGATACCAGAGTGGATGCTATAACCAAGAGTGAGTATCCGGGCATCAAATGGTGGATCAAAAAGATTCAGAAAGACGAAGTAGGTAAGCGGCCCGATCTTAGCGCGATTCCCATACGGGAGGCCTTTGTTGACGCTCTCTTAAGATGGAGTATGGATGACTCTATAACAATAAGACTGCCCAGAGAGCAACATCTGGCTTTCCAGGTAGCGGTTGCCATACTTAGACAAATGCTTAAAAACGGCGCTCTGGTGGAGGACTCCGCCGAAGCAGCCCTGAGACTATATCTGGTTGTATCGACGCTACCTAGCCGGGCGCGTTCATATATGCCTCAAGAGCAATGGGAACCCGTTGACTTGATCTCCACCCAAAGCATGAGTCCAGAGGAAGGGATGGAAAAGCTGCTGGGATCGTTCTCCGGCAGCGCTTCCAGTCTGGCGGATATGATCGCGGACAGCAAGGAGCCGGAAGATGGGACCATCTACCATAGAATCAGCGACGTGGAGTCACGGGGAGACTTCAAGCCGGAGCTGGTGCAGGCCATAATGCGCCTCAAGGAAGACGGAAAAAATCCCAAGAACGCAATGATATCTCCGCTATCTCAGGAAGAGCTTGAGGCCCTCGCCAAAAAATTGGGCGAGACAGAGATCACCGGCCTTATGCAGGGAGAGGTCAACACCTCTTCCGGTATGTTCGTCACCAACCTTATTAAGGAGGCTGGGATTCAGCCTAAAATAGCTCAAGGCGCTGCTACCCTTAACAAGAGCCAGGAAGAGAGCAACAACGAGATCTTAAGCGCATCCGAGCCAGGCTGGTACCTGTACGACGAGTGGGACTTCAGAGCCAACGATTACCGGCCAGACTGGTGCCTGGTAAAGGAAGAGACTCTAGAAGAGGGCTCAGCAGAGTTCTACGATGATACTCTTAAGAAGCATAAGAAGCTCGCCTCTGAGATCAGAAAACAGTTTGAGCTGCTCCGTCCCGAGATATTCAAGAAGATCAAAAAGCTCACCGATGGTGAGGAGTTCGATCTCGATGATGTTATTGAGGCCGCGATAGACAGAAAGGGCGGGGTAACACCCAGCGACAAGCTGTACTGGCGACGCAACAAAGAGGAGCGCAGCGTCGCAATGGCCTTCCTTCTGGACATGAGCGCATCCACGGATGAAGATATCGTAAAGGAGATAGAGAACGACGTCAACATAGACTGGGATGACCCTATGGCCTTTATGACATATCTGAAACAGCGCAGCAACCAGGGCAATAAGAAACGGCGCCGCATCATCGACGTGGAGAAAGAGAGCGCTGTCCTCCTTATGCACGCGTTAGAGATAGTAGGCGATACCTACGGAGTATACGGCTTCTCCGGATACGGACGCGACGACGTTGAGTTCTTCGTAGTAAAGGATATGAAGGAGAAGCTATCGGAGACCGTAAAGTCCCGGATAGACCGCATTCGACCTGTCAGAGGTACCAGGATGGGCGCAGCCATACGCCACACTATTGCAAAGCTAAACAGCACCGAAGCTAGGATAAAGGTCCTTATACTGGTCAGCGACGGCAGACCTCAGGACCACAACTACGGAAGAGATAGGACTGAGAAGGACTACGCCATAAGGGACACTCACAAGGCCCTCACCGAGGCCAAGAGGAAGCACATCATACCATTCTGCCTCACCGTAGACCAGGACGGTCACGACTATCTGGCCGCCATGTGCGACGACATGGGCTACGAAGTAGTCCACCAGATCGAAAACCTACCGGCCCGGCTGCCAACACTATATCGGATGCTGACATCGTAGAAAACCCGTAGGGGCGTGGCCTTGTGCCCGCCCGTTCCATCTGACATCATAGTAAATAGATTAAAAGCAATATTGGAATGTAACAATGATGAGTCCAGAGAATAATGTTAAGGCTTTTGAGGTAGTCTTTGAACCAGAAGAGGATGGAGGATACCACGTGTATGCTCCATCTCTCAAGGGTTGTCACTCTTATGGAGCTACAAAGGAAGAGGCGAGGCTCAATATAGCTGAAGCCATAGAACTTTGGTTGGAAAGCGCCAAAGAGCTTGGTCTAATTGTCCCTGAAAGAGAGTTGAGGGAGAGAGACTAGGTGAGGATAACACCAATGTCGGAAGAAAACGCCTCTCTACTAAAGGGTCTAGCCTCGTGCCCGGCCACCTCCTTTCACGAGGAAAGGGTGGCCGAATTTATTTTGAATTACCTAAAAGACCTGGGACTTGAAGCCAATAGAGACGCCTTTGGAAACATCATAGCCAAATACCAGAGTGGACAGGCCCTCAACATCATGGCACTGGTAGCCCACATGGACCATCCCGGCCTTGAGATCATAGAGGCCAACGGTAATGCCGTGCGGGCCAACCTCCTTGGAGGGGTTAGACCTGAGTACTTTCAAAAGGATGTGCCGGTAAGAATATACTCCGGAAACAGCATTGTGCCTGGATCGATAAAACATTACACTCCCGCCAAAGGAGACGGACTCCCAACATTAGAGTTGGAGGTTAAAGGCGCGGTAAAGCCCGGCGACTTTGGCGTTTGGGACATCGAAGACTTTGAGGAGAAGGATGGCGTTTACCACCTGCGAGCCGCCGACGACCTTGCCGGCTGCGGTGCGACTCTCGGCGCTCTCAGAGAGCTGATAAGGTCTCGGGCTGCCGCCAGCGTATACGCCGTTTTCACCAGGGCAGAAGAGGTCGGACTCATCGGCGCGACCTTGGTAGCCAAAGAAGGGCCTTTGCCAAAGGACACGATAGTCGTGTCGCTGGAGTCAAGCCGAGAATTGCCCGGCGCCCTCATAGGCGCAGGCCCGGTTATCAGAGTGGGGGACGCCAGGAGCACCTTCCATCCGGAAGCGGAGAGGTTCCTTATAGCTGCCAGGGATAAGCTTATAGCCGAGGACTCATCGATAAAGATCCAGAGGCAGTTGATGAGCGGAGGGACCTGTGAGGCCACCGCCTTCTCGGTCTTTGGATACAGAGCAACTGGAATAGCCTTTCCCCTGGGCAACTACCACAACATGTCAGAGGATAACGAGCTAAAAGCTGAATACATAAGCTCTACAGATTTTGACACCGGCATCTCTCTATTGGTAAAGGCAGTTCAAGAGGCTGCCGCACCCGGCGAAAACACCCTTGTGCAAAGGTTTATAACTTTGTCAGATAGATACAGAGCAAGATTAGGAACCTAATCAGAGCTTCTCACCGGAGGAGTAGAGGGTTCAGAATGATCTTCCGGTTCTGGGTCCCCATTAATCTCCCAGTCCTGTAAATCATATGGAGGCACTGCTGCCTGCCTATCATCGATGATACCTCTTTTGGCATTCTCTATTATCTCGTCGAGCGTAGGCCAGCGTCTTTGTTTACCCACTACTAACCTCCTCCTCGATCGTTCTATACTAATCTACGAGCGACCTGTCTATCTATTCCATCAGAGGGTTAAACGAGAGTCGTAGGGGCGTGGGCTTGTCCCCGCCCGTCACTCCTTGATGTTGTAAACCAGCGAACCACTGAAAGGATATTCTTGCCAATCATTCACCATCTCCTGGCGGACCGGGTTGTTCAGAATGTATTCTACAACGCGATGAACATCTTCGCCTTTACGCAGAAAGTGGTCGTAGAAACTGCGCTGCCAGATCTTTCCCTGATAACCGTATTGCCAGGCCATTCTGGTGCTTCTACCTTTGAGGGCTCTCAGAAAATCGATGAGCGATACCTGCGGTGATGGGCTAAGTAGAAGATGAAGATGGTCAGGCATAAAGCAGTAGGCATGAACGGCAACTCCAGTAGTCTCTGCCTCTAACCTGAGCAAAGAGATACTATCGTGAGTAAAGGCATGGTCAGTGAAAAGTGGCGTGCGGTTTAACAGAGCTATAGTAATAGAGCAGATGGCCGCTTGCTCAGAATAGATCGCTGAGTCCAATCGGATTTTCTTTCGCTGAGGGTATGAGTTCTCCGACATAACTTATCCTTTTAGATGACGGCCGCGGCTGGCGGGGACAAGCCACCGCCCCTACGTTGGCGTTGGGGACATCATACAATCTAACTATCCATCAATGGCTATGGCGTGCCCCAAGCGAGAAGCGCCTTCTTCTCGTTGATTCACCGCCGATACGCAAGTCCAACGCCGAGAATTCGCCGCTCCTTAATTCGTTCATAAGCTCGCTTAACCCCGCTATGTCGCGCTCAAATTTTGTGACGCAGGCGGCAATCTCGGCGCGATGATGAGCGTCGCTGCCGCCGGTGCCGGGTAGGCCGAGCCGTTGCGCTACCTCTAAGGAGAATGCGTTCTGATGGGGACTGCCGGTCCCGTTCAAGACCTCGACAGCTTCAACAAGATTCAGATAGTCATGGTCTTGTGCCGCCCAGGACATGCCACCATTAGGGCTAGGGGTATGACCATGAGAATAGAGTTTATATAGGCTCCGTCGAAAAGGATGAGCGAGGACCATAACTCCGCCCTCCTCTTCTACAATCCGCCTGAGCCGTTCTGCTGTAAACATCTCGTAGCTGAATTTATTCACGCCAAAGACCAGTATATGTCCGTGGTCGGTAGTTACCTCCATACCGGCTATGACCAAAAATCCATTGTCTTTACTAATTCTCTCAACTTCTTTTGAATTCCAAGTATTGTCATGCTCGGTAAGGCATACACCGTCCAGCCCCCTGGTCTTGGCCTGCAAGATTAACTCTTCGACTCTTAGAGAGCTGTCCGAAGATCGTGGAAGGGTATGATTATGAAGATCTATGAGCATTATTCGTCCTCATCCCTACTTATATGAATATGTTACTCTAATGAAACTACCATGCGGGTTGTCGCCCGCACCCGAAGGGATGAAAATAACCGCCGTAGCGAGAGTTCGTTGCGTAGAGACATAACATGTTGTGTCTCTACGGCCTCTGACCAAGCACAATCGCTATATTCTAAGTAATTAGGTGGTCACCCCTGGTTATAGTTATCAACCCGTTGACTACAAAATAGCCACCTATAATCAACAATAACAGGCCGCACCCCGTAAGTATACCTCTGTATACCTTATCCGTTAACACGTGACGGCCGGATGCCACTATAGCTGCGACCAGAGAGTACCACGACAGATCAGACAAAATATGCCCTACGTAAAAACTAAGTAATCCAAGCACACCACCTCCGAGAGCGAGAACGGTATAGCTGGCGCCTATAGTGGCCCACCATACCAGCCATCCAGGATTGGTAACACTGGCCCATATACCAACAAGAACAGGGCCAACGGAAGGCCAGCGCTCCTCTAATTCATCGCTACGTAAGTCCAGCGAACTATGTCTAATGCCCCTTACAATCCCTATGCTCATCCATATCAGATAGGCGCCACCGATAATGCTGACCGCTCCAGCCACTCCTCTAGCCTGAAACAGGGCGCTAGCTCCAAAGGCTAATAGCAGCAGCATCGCAAACTCAGCGATCCCATGTCCAGCTACAAGCAAAGGGCCTGCCCAGAACCCTTTTTTGGCGACTTCAGCGATATTAAGCATAAGAAGAGGTCCGGGCTGTAACGCACCGGACAGACCCACAACAAAGGATGTAACAAAAATAAAGGTCAGAAAAGGTAGATCAGCCATTTTAAAATCAGTTTATTTGACAACGCTACAATGCTGACGTATAAGGATATAATAAACTTTTTTTCAGCCATCGAAATGATTATTGCTCAGGAGGATCGCCTATAACAAAGGTCTTCTGTCGAAATAGCTATCCGCCACATAGTATTATTGTAACTGAACCTTTTACTTGCATGGAAGCAAAAGCTTGTAGTGATCCGCCTGAGAGCTTGTGAAAAAATCCTGTGTAGCCGTTTGTTGAGGCTCTCGAAACGAACGGCGGTGTGTCCCTTCGAGAGCCTCAGGGAACACCTCGAGCAAAAACTCACAGGCTCTGAGGCGGATAGAACTAGTTGAGTTTCGTAGCGCTCTTTACACGAGCTGCTTGAAAAGGAAGGTCCTCCACGGTGGGGTTTGTAGTAGAGATGAGAGGAGATGACTAATGCAGCGTAAATTCGAAAAGAGGTTTTTATATTTCCTTATAGGACTATGTGTCCTGCTAGTTACGGCTTGTGGCCCATCGGCTACACAGACACCGTCTGGGACCGAGGGTGGACAACCACCCAAGGCCGATGGACAGCCCCAAAAGGGCGGCACCTTGAGACTGATGGCCAACGGATACGTATCATACGGCACCACTGACGCCCACAGGTCCGCCGTCGGTTCGGGAACAAGATTCTCAGGGCAGTCAGCTAACCAGGTAGCAAAACGTAACATTTATTCAGGCAACTACGAGATCATTCCCGACCTTGCCGAAAGCTGGCAGACCTCCTCAGATGGCCGGACCTATACCTTCAAGCTCCACAAGGGCGTCAAGTTCCAGAACTTGCCTCCCGTCAACGGCAGAGAGTTTACTTCCGATGACGTCGAGTACATGATAAAGCGCATCAGCGCTGACCCGGCGATAGTGCCTGAAAAGTGGAAGGAGCTTTTCACCAGACGCTCTGACTTCACCAGCGTATCGTCGATTGAAAAACCGGATAAGTACACCGCCGTCGTAAAGCTAAAGGAGCCCGACGCAGCATTCCTGCACAACATATCAACTGCGGGCACCGTCATCATACCTAAGGAGATGATAGATGAGAACCCGGACAAGCTGATACAGGAAAAGATCATAGGCACTGGCCCCTTTATCTGCAAAGAGTACGTGCCGGACGTGCGCCATCTCTGCGACCGCAACCCTGATTATTGGAAGAAAGATGCTCAGGGCACACAACTGCCATATCTGGATAGACTGGAGAAGAGCTTCTATACCGGTGGCGACACTTCTGCGGCCATCGCCGCCTTCCTCTCAGGGCAGATCGACGTGTTATCCGGCAATATCGGCGGGGTCTCTCCGAATGAGACGGATATAGCCACTATTATGAAGCAGATGGGAGATAAGTCCTATCTGGTCTCCAACTCAGGAGCCAGCTTCACTATTCTCAGAATTAACACCAAGCGAGCGCCCTTCAACGATGTGAGGATGCGGAAGGCCATCAGTCTGGCTATAGACCGTCAGCAGATCATAGACTCTACCATACGTGGCGGCGCAGAGATAAGCGGACTTGTTCCACCTTCGCTCGCGGGCGGCGGCGCTCAGACTAGCGACGAGCTGCTGAAGCTGCCCGGCTACAGACAGCCAAAGGACCAGGACATCGCGGAGGCAAAAAGGCTAGTCAAAGAAGCGGGCTTCGAGGGCGTTACGGTAGAAATGAGTACATCGGGATCTACTTCAGACACGGTAGACCGTGCCTCCCTTGTAAAGGAGCATCTATCCAAGGTGGGCATTAATGCAAACATCAAGCTGACATCCAACTATCAGGAACATCTCAATGAGATGCTGGCCGACAAGTTCCAGATCACCTATACCGGCCACGGCGCCGCTCTTGACTTTGATGAATATATCTATAAGCACTACCATTCCAAGGGAGGCAGGAACTATTACAAGTTCTCTGATCCGAAGTGGGATGAGCTAGCTGACAGGCAGAGGTTTGCAATCAACGATGAGGAACGCAAAAAGGCTGTCAGAGAGGTATTGGCATATCATGCCGAGGTAGTACCTAATGTGATTCTTTACGCCAGCCTGAATAATAGCCTCTACCGCAACTACATGCATGGATTCGGCAAGCCGCCGGGACAATACGACGGGGTAACGAACTTCGATGTTTACTGGATGGACCAGAAGCGCTAGTCGTCTATTTACTTTGGTCTTATTAAAGGCGCTGCATAAGTGGCGCCTTTAATTTTTTCATCACGCACTTATTGACAACCTCTAAGGACAATAGTATAACCAAGTAATATGTCTCAGGATATAACATCCAATCACCTTAGATATCGCCTTACATGGACATATGTCTGTCAGCCAGGAGGATGGCCTATGACAAAGTAACCGCTGTGTATCACAGTAGTAACCTATTACTATGTATTGGTATAGTAATTGAAACTGAAACCTCTTGCTTTCATGGGAAAGGCTGAGTTTCTTAGCGCTCGTCACACGGGCTGCTTAAAAAGGAAGGTCCTCCACGGTGGGGTTTATAGTAGAGATGAGAGGAGATGACTAATGCAGCGTAAATTCGAAAAGAGGTTTTTATATTTCCTTATAGGACTATGTGTCCTGCTAGTTACGGCTTGTGGCCCATCGGCTACACAGACACCGTCTGGGACCGAGGGTGGACAACCACCCAAGGCCGAGGGACAACCACAAAAGGGCGGCACCCTAAGACTCATGGGTGGCGGATATGTATCCTACGGCACCACTGACCCACACCGGGCATCCTTTGCTGCCCCCAATGGCTTCACCCAGCAGTCTGTCAATCAGGTCGTCAAGCGCAACTTACATTCGGGCAAGTACGAGATCATCCCTGACCTCGCTGAAAGCTGGCAGGCTTCCTCAGACGGCCTCACCTACACCTTCAAGCTTCGCAAAGGAGTCAAGTTCCAAAACTTGCCTCCGGTCAACGGAAGAGAGTTCACCGCCGATGACGTAGAGTACATGATCAAGCGCATCAGCGCCGACCCGGCGATAGTGCTTGATAAGTGGAAGGAGCTGTTCACCAGGCGCTCTGACTTCACCAGCGTAACCTCGATACAAAAGCCGGATAAGTACACGGTTGTCATCAAGCTAAGCCAGCCTGATGCGGTGTTCATGCACAATATGGCTACACTCGGCACCATCATCATCCCCAAAGAGATGATAGATGAGAACCCAGACAAGCTGATCCAGGACAAGATCATCGGCACCGGTCCTTTTATCTGCAAGGAGTACGTACCGGACGTAAGGCAATACTGCGACCGAAATCCGGACTACTGGAAGAAGGACCAGTACGGCACTCAGCTTCCCTATCTGGACAGGCTGGAGAAGAACTTCTATTCAGGAGGCGACAGCTCCGCGGCCATTGCTGCCTTCCTGTCAGGCCAAACCGACACCCTGGCTTACAGCATTACTGGCCCTTCCCTGAATGAGACAGACATAGCCACTGTCATGAAGCAAATGAAGGACAAAGTATACATGATTTCTAACTCCAGCGGGCAGTTCTCGCATCTCAGGCTAAACGCGAAAAGGCCGCCTTTCAACGACCCGAAAATGAGAAAAGCGGTGCACCTAGCTGTAGACCGCCAGCAGATTATTGACGCCATTGTTCCGGGCGGCGCAGAGATTACCGGCCTTGTACCGCCAGCCCTTGCCGACGCAGGGGCCCAGAGCATAGAAGAACTTATGAAGCTGCCCGGATACAGACAGCCCAAAGACCAGGACCTCGCGGATGCGAAAAAGCTAGTCAAAGAGGCTGGTTTCGAAGGGGTCACTGTAGATATGAGCTTTTCAGGCGCCACGGCCAGCACGGGTGACCTAGCAGCCCTGATGAAGGAACAGTTTGGGAAGATAGGCATCAACGTGAACATCAAGCTGACGGCCAACTACCAGGACCACCTGAACGAGATGCTGGCAGATAAGTTCCAGTTGACCTATACCGGGCATGGCGCCTCGCCCGATTTCGACGAGTATATATACAAGCACTACCATAGCAAAGGCGCCAGGAACTACTACAAGTTCTCCGACCCCAAGTGGGATGAGCTCGCAGATAAGCAGAGGTTTGCTCTTAACGAAGAGGAGCGCAAGAAGGCCGTCAGAGAAGCGCTGGCCTATCACGCCGAGGTAGTGCCTAATGTTCCTCTATACAGTAGCCTGAACCAGAACATCTACCGCACTTACACTCACGGCTTCGGCAAGCCGGTACAGCCCTACGATGGGCTGCACTCCTTTGACGTGTATTGGATGGACAAGCAATAGACCAGTAGATTAGAGAGCAATATAATATCGGTCGCAACTGTACCTCTTACTCAGATAGGCAAAAAGGCTGAGTTTCTTAGCGCTCTTTCACAAGAGCTGCTTGAAAAAATTAGGTCCTCCATGGCGGGGGGTTGTAGTAGAGATGAGAGGAGTGGACTAATGCAGCACCAAGCTGAAAAGAGGTTTTTTTATTTACTCATAGGGCTGTGCAGCCTGCTAATCGCAGCGTGCGGCCCATCAACGGGGCCCTCTGCCAGTCCCGGCGGTGAGCAGACAACGACGAAGGAAGAGCGGCCCGCGGGGGAACGTTTAGGCCTTGAAGAGGCCAGCCAGCGAGGTGGAAAATTTACCATGCCGGGCACAGGCACTTTCGGCAATCCCAATGACCCGCACCTGGTGATCACCGCTACCGGCCGCACCTACGCTATTCCCGCCACCAATGGTATAGTCAAACGAGACCTTTACGACTCCAACAATACCATCATAGCTGACCTGGCCGAGAAATGGGAGGCCTCCAAGGATGGCCTATCCTACACCTTTAAGCTTCGCCAGGGGATAAAGTTTCATAACGTCCCACCAGTCAATGGGCGCGAGCTTACGGCGGAAGACGCCAAGTACAGCCTCCTGCGCATTATCGCAGACCCCTCAACAGTTCCGGAGAAGAACCGGCCCCGCTTTCAACGGAAAACAGACTTTGGTTCAATCAAAAGTATTGAGACCCCGGATAAATATACCCTCGTAGTGAACATCAAGGAGTCCTTCGCTCCCTTCATGGACTCCATGGCCCACGCCGGCACCGTCGTCCTTCCCAAGGAGTTTGTGGACAAATTCGAGGGAGGATTCATAACTGAGGGCATGATAGGCACTGGGCCATATATCACTACAGAATACAAGAACCAGCAGATAGCTTCTTACAAGAGAAACCCAGATTATTGGAAGAAGGACTCTAAGGGCAACCAGTTGCCATACCTGGATGAGCTACATTTTATTTACTTCGCCGATATCCAGGCGCAGGTCGCCTCTTTCCGAGCCCGACAGTTAGATGCCACAGCATCCAGCCTGGATATCAACAATGGCATGATTGACGCAATAAAGAAGGCCGACCCTAACGTAAAGGTGCTTTTTACACCCAAGGTCAACCTTTATAACTTCAGGTTCAACACTAAGTTCAAACCGTTCCAAGATGCAAGGGTAAGACGGGCCATCCATCTGGCCATAGACCGCTACCAGTTCCTGGAGCTCCTTGGCGAGGGCAGAGGGGTGTTATCAGGACCTATCACTCCAATTTACAAGGACCTGGCCAACACAACGGACTGGCTGCTGGCACAGCCAGGCTACCGAAAGGACAAGAAGGAGGATATCCAAGAGGCCAGAAGGCTTATGAAGGAGGCCGGCTATGGCGATGGCCTTACCATGAATGCCATGTTCACCACCGGAACCCTCGCGGCAGACTGGGCCTCTCTACTGGCCGATCAGCTTAAGGCCATAGGCATAACCATCACCCCCGAGCAGGTAGACTACGCTGGGGTGTGGGTCCCACGGTCCGTCAATGGAGAGTTTGAGCTTAGCTACATGCAGCATGTTTACAATTTGGACGCTGATTCCGTAATCACCCCACACGTTGGCACCGGAGGGGGCCGAAACTACGGCAAGTTCAGCGACCCGAAATTGGATGATCTCCTGGGCAAGCAGAGAGTCGCGGTGACAGTGGAAGAGCGGAGGAAGTGGGCCCAGGAGGCGGAGAAATATATACTTGAGGTTGCGCCGATGACTTTCATCTATGCGCCATCCCTGGTTATGCTGGTGCAACCCTGGGCGCATAACGTCGCCGACGGGCCCGTGAGCGGCCAGGAGCTTGACAGTGTAGAGCGAGCTTGGGTAGAGAAACGGTAAGGGAAAAGAAAGTCACTGTATAGCTCAAAAGACCGTCAGAGAGGCGTTGGAATATCACGCGGAGTTAGTGCCCAATGCTCCTATAATGAGCGGCACAAACCTCAACATCTACCGCAACTATATGCATGGCTTCGGCAAGCCGGTCCAGCCCTATGACGGCCTGACCTATTTTGACATGTATTGGATGGATAAACGCTAGCTATATACTTTTAGTCTTACTAGAGGCGTCCCGGCCTGTCGGGACGCCTCTAGCTTTTTAATGTTTAATGCTTATTTATTGACAACCTGCTAGGATCATTGTATAACCGTATAATTTAGTAGAAATAGGGCCTTTAACTCTTATTTATGGCCTGATCATAACCAATAGTTATTTTGATGGGAGGACAGCCTATAACAGAAACTTTATATAAGGAAGCAACGAGTGTGACCAGATGTTGTAACAAGAAGCCGTAGGGGCGGTGGCTTGTCCCCGCACACTCACGCTCGGATGTAGCAGTAGAGTGATTTACTTTGGCGTACTGGATTGTTCTGAATATAATATTAGTCCTTGTGAATAAAGTGGTCATAATACTGCATTGCCAGAGCTTTGCCTGATAAGTGCAAAGTGATTAGACATAGACCGGTACCGTCTTTAGCTGAGACTAGAGCTTATCGGATAACGTCGTCTATTGCTAGAAGGGCGGCGGGCAGGGATGAACCCTGCCCCTACATCGGCGTATCTGCTCTGCCTGTTATTTTTGCAACAACAACTGGTCACACCCGCAGCAACAATATATCATAATCGTAACTAAGACCCTAAAGTATATGAAACAGCCTGTATTCTTAGCGCTCTCCATACGAGCTGCTTTAAAAAGGAAAGTCCTCCGGATGGGGGTTTGTAGAAGAGAAGATGATAGGAGATGACCAATGCAGCGTAAATTTGAAAAGAGGTTGTTCTACCTCTTAATTGGGCTATGCACTCTGCTTATAGCAGCCTGCGGCCCGTCGGCTACACAGACACCATCAGGCAGCCAAGGTGGGCAGCCACCTCAAACCACAGGCCAGCCACAAAAGGGCGGCACGCTAAAGCTCATGGGTGGCGGCTACGTATCTTATGGCACCGTAGACGCTCATAGAGCATCCTTCGGCCCTCCCGCTGGCTTCTCGGGCCAGTCAGTGAACCAGGTTGTCAAGCGCAACCTGAATTCTGGTAAGTACGAGATCATACCTGAGCTGACCGAAAGCTGGCAGGCCTCCCCAGACGGCCTGACATATACCTTTAAGCTCCACAAGGGTGTTAAGTTCCAGAATTTGCCTCCAGTCAATGGTAGGGAGTTCACCGCTGATGATGTCGAGTATATGATCAAGCGCATCAGCGCAGACCCTGCTATCGTTCCTGAAAAGTGGACGCAGCTTTTCACCCGGCGCTCAGACTTCACCAACATAGCCTCCATAGAAAAGCCGGATAAGTACACGGTGGTCATAAAGCTAAAGCAGCCTGACGCTGTATTCATGCACAACATGGCGACTTTAGGCACGATCATCGTCCCTAAAGAGATGATAGATGAGAACCCTGACAAGTTAATACAGGACAAGATAATCGGCACTGGCCCCTTTATATGCAAGGAGTACGTGCCGGATGTAAGGCATTACTGTGACCGCAACCCCGACTACTGGAAGAAGGACGCACAGGGAGTACAACTTCCCTATCTAGATAGGCTGGAGAAGAACTTTTATACCGGTGGTGATACCTCTACGGCGATTGCGGCCTTCCTCTCTAGCCAGACCGACGTCCTTTCAGGCGCTATTGCAAGCCTGAACCTGACCGACACAGACATTAAGACTGTGATGAATCAGATGAAAGACAAAATCTACATGATCTCGAACTCCAGCGGGCAGTTTACACATCTCAGACTCAACGCTAACCGCCCGCCCTTCAACGATGTTAGAATGAGGAAGGCTGTACATCTAGCAATAGACCGCCAGCAGATAATCGACGCCACGATACCCGGAGGCGCGGAGATAACCGGCTTGGTGCCGCCGGCCCTTGCCGATGGCGGCGCCCAGACCGTGGATGAGCTTATGAAGCTGCCAGGCTACAGACAGCCAAAAGACCAGGACATCGCGGAGGCCAGGAAACTGGTGAAAGAGGCTGGCTTTGAAGGCACCACCGTAGAGATGAATACGTCAGGCGCCACCGCAGGCACCGGCGACTTGGCGGCCCTTGTCAAGGAGCAGCTAGGTAAAGTAGGTATCAACGTGAATCTCAAGCTGACAGCTAATTACCAGGACCACTTGAATGAGATGCTGGCCGATAAGTTCCACCTGACCTATACAGGACATGGGGCCTCGCCTGATTTTGACGAATACATCCATAAGCACTTCCACTCCAAGGGCGCCAGAAACTACTATAAGTTCTCTGATCCAAAATGGGACCAGCTGGCAGAAAAGCAAAGAACTTCTATAACCGCTGAGGAGCGAAAGAAGGCAGTGAGGGACGTACTGGCATACCACGCGGAGATAGTGCCGAATGTTCCGTTATACAGTAGCCTGAACCAGAACATCTACCGCAATTACACTCACGGCTTCGGAAAGCCGGTGCAGCCCTACGATGGCCTGCACGCATTCGACGAGTACTGGATGGATAAGCGATAAATCAGGACAAAAAATTGGCCTTAGAGAGTGCTGAGTCCTTTATGGGAAAGACAAGCATCGCTCTAAGGTCAGTAGATTAATCTAAACTATTGACAGAAGCCTGAAAATAAGGGTATAACCTAACCATTATATTGCACCAAACAAACAATACTTCTCCCTTACCTATGGTAAGGGAGAAGTATTAAACTTATAGTGCGTGACGCTGGGAGGCGAGGGAAAGTATTGATAAAGTGAACGTCATCACAGGCTAGCTAGGGCAATGGCTAGACTATGTATTTGTTATGCTCCACAAAAAGGCAGAATTAGAGCAACCTAACTGACAATGCCGATAGATCGAGCATCTTCGATTAACGCTCAAATTCCTACCAGGACTGTGAAAAGAGGAATGGTAGTGGAGAAGAGGAGGAGGACTTTCATAATGTCCCAAAAGAATAGAGCAACATTATTGGGGGCATGTCTCATAGCATGCAGTACCCTGCTAGCGGCATGCGGCCCGTCATCCACGCCGCCACGCCCCGACACTGGGGATGGAATGCCGCCCAAGGTTGAGGGGCAGCCGCAAAAAGGCGGCATTCTGAGGCTCATGGTAGGTGGATACGTCTCCTACGGTACCGTGGATGCGCACCGCGCCAACTTCGGGCCACCGACCGGCTTCTCCGGCCAGTCCGTCAACCAGGTGGTCAAGCGCAACCTTATGTCCGGCAAGTATGAGATTATACCCGAGCTTGCCGAAAGCTGGCAGGTCTCCCCAGACGGACGCACCTTCACTTTCAAGCTCCATAAGGGCGTAAAATTCCACAATGTCCCCCCGGTCAACGGCAGAGAGTTCACCGCCGACGACGTGGAGTATATGATCAAGCGCATCAGCGCCGACCCAGCTATAGTGCCCGAAAAGTGGACACAGCTCTTCACCAGGCGCACCGACTTTGCTAGCGTGGCGAGTATTGAGAAGCCCGATAAGTACACCGTGGTGGTCAAGATGAAGAATCCCGATGCCGTCTTCATGCACAACATGGCTGTCATAGGAAGTATTATCATCCCTAAGGAGATGATAGACGAGAACCCAGACAAGCTTATTCAGGACAAGATAATAGGAACGGGGCCTTTCATCCACAAGGAGTACGTGCCGGATGTGCGGCATATAGTTGAGCGCAACCCGGACTATTGGAAAAAGGACGAGCACGGTATCCAGCTTCCATATCTAGACAAGCTAGAAAAGAACTTCTATACGGGGGATGCCTCAGTCAGTGTCGCCGCATTCCTTTCTGGCCAGACTGATATTCTGGCGAGCATCGGCGGCAACGCCTCCATTACTGAAACAGACATAAAGACGATCAAGCAGCAGATGGGTGATAAGGCATATTTAATCTCCAACTCCGGCAGTCTCTTCACTCACCTGAGGATAAATTCTAAGAGAGCGCCTTTCGACAACGTAAAAATGAGAAAGGCGGTTTATCTGGCAATAGACCGCCAGCAGATAATAGATTCTACCCAGCCCGGTGCCGCAGAACTGACCGGACTCGTTCCACCAGCCTTGACTGCTGCGGGTGCTCAAACTATAGATGAGCTTCTGAACCTGCCAGGTTACAGACAGCCCAAGGACCAAGACATTGCGGAGGCCAGAAAGCTGGTGAGGGAAGTGGGATTCGACGGAGTCACTATCGACATGAATACATCAGGCTCTACAGCCGTTACGGCAGACCAAGCATCCCTTATTAAGGAGCAGCTTGCCAAGATAGGCATTAATGTGAACATAAAGCTGACAGCCAACTACCAGGACCATCTGAACGAGATGCTAGCGGATAAGTTCCAGATCACACTGACCGGCCATGGCGCTACTCCCGACTCAGACGAGTACATATATAAGCATTACCATACTAAGGGAGCCAGAAACTACTACAAGTTCTCTGACCCCAAGTGGGACGAATTGGCTGACAAGCAGCGGCTAGCGGTGGTCCCAGAGGAAAGAAAGAAGCTGGTTCGAGAAGCTCTGGCGTACCACGCTGAGGTGGTGCCCAATATTCCCTTGTACGCTACCTTGAACCAGAACTTCTACCGCAGCTACACCCATGGCTTTGGCAAGCCGGTGCAGGCTTACGACGGCACCATGTACTTTGATGTGTATTGGATGGATAAAAAATAGGATAGGTTGATCTTAACAAGTCATAATAAAGCTGGTAAAAGGTAAGTCGCAAATTATCAACTTTAGGAGAAATTAAAATTATGGAGAGGGGTCAATGACAAGCTTTATCATTCGCAGGCTATTGATGCTGATTCCGGTGCTTTTGGGAGTAAGCATCCTAATATTCACGCTTATGAGGGTCGTGCCTACAGACCTGGCGGCTATGATACTGGGAGAGAATATAACGCAAGAGAGCTTGGCAACCCTGCGCAAAGAGCTGGGGTTAGACAAGCCGCTGCCGCTCCAATATGTAGACTGGCTTGGGAAAGTGCTTACCGGTGATTTTGGACGCTCTATCTGGCTGCCAGACAAGAGTGTGAGCCAGAGAATGCTGGAGCGCCTGCCGGTTACCTTCGAGTTAGCATTGATAGCCACCTCTGTAGGCATAATTTTCGGGGTAAGCTTCGGCGTGCTCGCGGCGGTGCACCAGGATACCTGGATAGACAACCTGGCGCGAGCGGTAGGCATCGTCGGACTGGCAGCTCCTAGCTTCTGGATAGCTACAATGATAATTCTTTTCCCGGCTATCCTGTGGGGTTGGTCTCTCCCGGCAGCCTATGTCAATCTTGGTGAGAACCCAGGCACGCACCTTATGAAGGTGGTGCCGGCCGCGCTGGTGCTGGGGTTCTCACTTACAGCCACCATTATGCGTTACAGCCGCACCACCTTGCTTGAGGTGTTGCGGCAAGACTACGTCAGAACAGCCCGGGCTAAGGGCCTGGAAGAGCGAGTAGTTATTTATCGGCATGCTCTAAAGAATGCCCTCATACCGGTAGTGACCGTAACCGGACAGGCCTTTGCAAGGCAACTGGGCGGTACTGTCATTATAGAAACCGTGTTTAATATTCCAGGTGTCGGCCTACTCATGATAGGCGCTATAACAGCCAGGGACTATAACATGGTCCAGGGCGGCATTCTTGTCTTGGCATTCTTCTTGGCCTTCTCAAACCTTGTGGTAGACGTGCTATACGCAGTATTGGACCCAAGGATTAGATACAGCTAAGGAGACCGCTTTTTAGTCACGGACTGAAGAAGTTTAGAATGGAGTGTCTACTATGAGTGCACAAGGACCTATAGGTAATGTAGCAGAAATCCCAGCGCACATACTGCGGCCCAGACCGCCGGCAATTATTCAGTTCTTAAAGCGCTTAATGAAGAAGCCGCTTGGCTTTATATCCCTCTTGATCATTCTAGGGGTAGTCTTCTGCGCTGTTTTTGCCGATTTCATAACCCCTTACGATCCGGATATGACGGACAGAACTAACACTCTAGCTCAGCCATTTACCCTCGAACATCCCCTGGGGACTGATCCACTGGGCAGAGATATGCTCAGCCGACTCATTTATGGCGCGCGGATATCCATATACATTGGTATTTTAGCCACTGGGACTAACGTCGTCTTAGGGGCGACTATCGGCATGATCGCAGGCTATTATGGAGGGAAGATAGGCCTAGTTATCATGCGATGCATGGATGTTATAATGGCCTTCCCTCTTCTCATCCTGGCTATCGTGTTAGTGGGTATCCTGGGACCATCTACCAACAACGTGATCTTAGCCATCATAGTTGTCGGCACGCCATCTGTAGCGAGAGTCACTGAGGGTATAGTCTTATCCGTAAGTAGAAACGTCTACGTCGATGGCGCCAAGGCTATCGGCGCCAGGGACTTCAGAATCCTTACTCGTTACATTCTACCCAACATACTCCATGTCACCGTGATCCAGTTCTCCATAGGTATGGGCTTCAATATTCTTACTGAGTCCAGCCTGAGCTTCCTTGGACTTGGCTCCCCACCGCCAACCCCCACCTGGGGCCAAATGCTAAGTGGTAGTGGAAGAAGATACTTCGCCCTGAATCCCTGGCTTGCTATATGGCCTGGCCTGGCTATAACCCTGGTGGTCTACTCATACAACATGCTAGGCGATGCCCTGCGCGACCTGCTAGACCCAAGAATGAGAGGCTCATAGCCCACACAGCGTAAGAGCTAACTCTCTCCCTTTGGGAGCTTGTCCTGAGGCTCTCGAAGGGTGAGGGCTGATTATTAACACAAACTTTCATGAGAGTGTCGCAATGGACTTAGCATTAGAAGACGTAAAAGTAATTGATCTGACTTACGGAGTAGCTGGGCCACACTGTACCAAGTTAATGGCCGATTACGGCGCCAACGTAATCAAAGTGGAGTCGCCTAAAGGCGGAGATATAGCCCGCAGAGCGGGCCCATTTCCGGATGACGTACCGCATCAAGAAAAGAGCGGTCTCTTCCTACATCTAAATACCAATAAGAAAAGCATAACTTTAGACCTGGAAACAGCCTCAGGGATCGAAGTCCTGAAGGAACTTGTAGCCTGGGCCGACGTCCTCGTAGAGTGCTACCGGCCCGGTTATCTGGAGGGCCTGGGGACCGGTTACAACAATCTTGAAAAGATAAATCCCAGTCTTGTCATGACCTCTATAACCGACTTCGGCCAGACCGGGCCTTACAAAGACTACAAAGGCTCAGAGATTGTAGCAGAGGCTATGGGGGCCATAATGTACCGGCACGGGCAAGCAGACCGGGAGCCGGTGAAGTACCACGGACACGTCGGCCATTTCTTCGCCGGCAACACGGCTTTGGTGCCAACAATTGGCGCGCTAATCCATAGCCGCTTAACTGGAATCGGGCAACACGTAGACGTATCCATCCAGGAAGCTCTGTTAGGCGCAGTTGACCGCAGCCTGCTGCGCTACCCCTACACCGGCGAGGTAGGCAGCAGGGATAGGTCATCCTCTGGCGCGATGTATCCTAATGGGGCCTTTCCATGCAAGGATGGCTTTATCTCTATCCTTGGCGGCGGCGCCAGGCGCTGGCCCAGGGTATGCAGAGTAATGGATAGAGCAGACCTGATAACGGACGCCAGGTTCAAAACTCCGGAGGACAGGGCCAAGCACGTGGATGAGTTGGCTGAGATCTGGCGCGGCTGGCTCCTAGAGAACACGATGAACGATATATTCGAAAAAGCCATGGCCATAAGGCTGCCCGTGGCCCCGGTATATAGCACAGAAGACCTGGTAAGCAATCCTCACTACAAACTAAGAGGCTTTTGGGTGGATGTTGACCATCCAGTGGCCGGGACATTTACATACCCAGGCGCGCCACACCAGTTTAGCGAGAGTCCCTGGCAGATAAGGACTCCGGCTCCGCTACTGGGAGAGCACAACGAAGAGGTATACTGCGAGCTTCTAGGCAGATCGCGCCAGGACCTGCTAGCTCTAAGGGCACAGGGCGCGATATAGATTGTTCTCTCTCCCTCTGATGCGTGATGCAAATTATCATAATGTAGGGGCAGACCTGCGTGTCTGCCCTGGTTATGACTCGAGTATGCCAGGACTTATAGATACATTTACAGTCTTGGATGGTTAGAAGGCGGTGGTTAAGGCGCACACATAGAGCCTGTCCTGAGGCTCTCGAAGGATGCGCCCCTACCCCATCCCATACCGGTTACATATTTAATGTGCATCACCCGTCTCTGGGAGAGGGTTAGGGTGAGGGGGTTCCCTCATTACAACTACAAAATAGAAGGTGGAAACAGCAATGAAGGGATTGCCATTAGAGGGAATCAGAGTTATAGATGCCGGCGAGGTCCTTGCAGGGGCTCATGGCGCCACTTTGCTGGCCGATATGGGAGCTGAGGTAATCAAAATCGAGGCCATCCAGCGCTATCAAAGCGTTCGAGGCGGAATCGGCGGCATGAATGGCTATGCCGACAACGATCCTGGTGAGCATCCCTGGAACCGCTACGCCGGCCACAACGACATCAACCGCAACAAAATGGGCATTACCCTGAACCTGAACGACCCTAGAGGCATAAAGCTGTACAAGTCCCTGGTGGCTGTAAGCGACATAGTAATAGAGAACTTTAGGACCGGGGTGATGGCAAAGTTCGGCCTGGACTATCCTGACCTGGTCAAGGTAAACCCTCAGATAATATTGGTATCTCTTCCGGGCTTTGGCAGGACAGGACCTTATGCCACCTACGCCAGCATGGGTACCAGCAACGACGGGGCCTCAGGCCATACCGCCCTCAGAGGCTACATCGGAGACGATCCTTCAAAGGCCAGTGGAATAGTGCACGTTGATGGTATAGCGGCTCTAAACGGCGCTACTGCCGCCATAATAGCTCTGTACTATCGCCTGCGTACCGGAAAAGGGACAACACGCAGACGTGGCCCAGGTAGAGGCTATGATGCCGCACCTGGCGGACGCTATCCTGGACTACACCATGAACGGCAGAGTACAGAAGCCTATGGGCAACCGGCATCTGGGGTATGCTCCTCACGGCGCCTATCCCTGCGAAGGCGAGGACCAGTGGGTCGCCATTGCCGTGACCAATGATGAAGAATGGGATAAGCTGGTGCATCTAATGGGCGATCCTCAATGGACTAAAGACCCTAAATTCAGCGACAGCCTGAGCCGATGGAAAAACCAGGACGAGATGGACCGCTACATCGGCCAGTGGACACAGGAATACGAGAAAAACGAGATCACCGAAATTCTTCAGAATGCGGGAATAGCCGCTGGGCCTGTAATGAACCCCAGGGACCTCTTTGAAGACTCACACCTTAACACCAGAGGCTTCTTTGAGATAGTCAACCACAAAGAGGCGGGCACCCATCCCCAGCCCGGTGTTGCCTGGAAGATGTCCAAAACTCCCGGCCACGTGTGGAAGCCAGGCCCTTGCCTGGGCGAGCATAATGAATACGTCCTTGGCGATATCCTGGGACTGACTCCCGACGAGCTTGTTGAGCTTGAGAAAGACCAGGTAATAGGCTACGCACCCCTCCCAGGATCTGAGCTCAGCACAGAGGACAGAGTGGCTATGGCTGCATCGGCGCAATAGAACGATCAGCCACATTCAATAATTCTGCTGCCATGAACGGCGGGCAAGAAGAAGCGTAGGGAGGCCAGCCTTATGATTCTTAACAACCCCATTTGAACAGAGGTTTCCTCTTAGACATAAATTACTTCTTCTAAAATCTCTTCTCTGATGGCGGGCTTGAGGGCATTTTTTGTAACCAGATCCACCTTTTTACCAATAAGTTTACTTAAATACTCTTCTAGTTCGATAAATTTAAACATCCCTACAGGCTCTGAAAATTCCACCAGAATATCTACATCGCTGGATTTTTTGTCTTCTCCCCTGCTGAATGAACCAAATACACCAATGCTGCTTACACTATATTCATTGCGCAAAGGGTTCATGTTTTTTTGTATAATATTTCTAATAATACCTAAATTAGTTCTCATGTCTTAACTTTACCACAAATTTTCCTAAGTGTGGTATAACTAACGGTATGAAACAAAGGTCTTTTATCTATATTCTATCTTCTGAATATCCTCTTCGCACCCTACTCAGCGCTTTACGCGACCTTATGCGATGAAATAAAAAATGAGAGGCTTTTTGAAGCCTCTCATTAAATAATTCCTGGTAGCGCATAGGGGATTCGAACCCCTGATCTCCTCCTTGAGAGGGAGGTGTCCTGGGCCGCTAGACGAATGCGCCATAGATAAGACAAAAGTTATTTTAGCATATCATCAGATTTCTTGCACTATTTCCGATGCCCTCTCCCGTACATACTCAAATTGACTGTGTCAGGGGCCTATGATAGGATTTCGCTAATCTGCCCCTGGGTACCAATATCCTCTTAGGGGCGCGTAAAACGGTCAACGATCAGAAGTGGAGTGAATAAATGACAGTTACGGACTCTTCAACAGGCGCTCTCGAAGGCGTTCGGGTGCTGGACTTAGCGGGGCCTATAGGGGTCTACTGCGGCAAGCTCTGGGCTGACCTGGGCGCTGATGTAATCAAAGTGGAGCCACCCGGTGGCGACCACATGCGCTCGCTTGGCCCCTTCTACCATGATGATCCCCATCCGGAGAAGAGCCTCTTCTTCTTTGCCTTCAACACCAGCAAGCGCAGCATTACTCTCAACCTGGAGACCCTAGATGGAAGGGAGATATTCAAGCGCCTGGTGCAGAGCGCCGATATCCTGCTGGAGACTTTTCGTCCTGGTTACTTGAGTGGGATCGGTTTGGGATATAGCGAGCTAAACGAGTTAAACCCCGGCCTGATAATGACGTCTATAACACCCTTCGGCCAGACCGGACCTTACAAAGACTACAAAGGGTCTGACCTCGTGGTCAACGCTATGGGAGGTCTGACTAACATGATAGGCAATCCAGGAGCACGGCCTGCCTGGACTCTGGCGGAGACCGGCTACCATCAGGTGAGCATCGAAGCCAGCTCGGCGACTCTAATCGCCCTGTACCACAAGGTCTTGGCCGGTGAGGGGCAGTATATAGATGTCTCCATGCAAGAGGCCGTGGCTATGCTGGTGCCCAACTCAGTGCAGGCGTGGGACATGAGGAAAGAGATAGCCACCCGCACCGGCGGAGCATCAATCAGGGCGGGATTCGGCATGTTCCGCTGCAAGGACGGCTACGTGAACATGGTCCTCCGGGCTGGCCCTCCCCTGCAGTTCCTCTGCCAGTGGCTGGACGAGGACGGCGTGGAGCACGATTTCCGGAACGAGCATTGGCAGGACATGACCTTCAGAAGCCAGCCGGAGAACATCGCCCACTTGAACGAGACTCTTGCCCCCTGGTTCCTTAATTATACTCAGAGAGAGATTATAGAAAAGGCCCAGAGCGCGCACCTGAGCATAACTCCCGTATACGACACAAAGCAGGTCAGGGAAGACCCTCATCTTAACGCCAGAGGCTTTTTTATAGATGTAGAGCATCCGGATCTCGATGGCTCGGTGACCTATGCCGGGGCACCCTACCGCCTCTCAGACACTCCCTGGCAGATTCATAGAAGACCTCCTCTTATAGGGGAACATAACGACGAGATATATGTTGGGGAAATGGGCTACACGGTAGAACAGCTTGCCGTGCTTAAAGCGGATGGGGCTATTTAGTCGCAAGGAACAAGTCGCAAGTTACAAGGGCTACGGGGGAGGTTCCTTGCGACTTGCAACTAGACACTTGAAACTAGACTGGAGAAAATTATGCCAAAGCTACCCTTGGAAGGAATAAGGATCGCGGACTTCACCTGGTGGATCGCCGGCACTATGGCCACTCGCCTCATGGCGGCCTATGGCGCCCACGTGATAAAGATCGAGTCCACTATACAGCGGGACCAGATCCGGGAGACCGCCCAGGTCCCGGGTGGAACGGGCAGTCTAAACGCCAGCCCTGGCTTCAACGGTATCAACCCCGGCAAGATGAGCATGACCCTTAATCCCAAGCATCCCAAGGGCCTGGAGGTAGCCAGGCGTATCATCTCTATCAGCGACATTGTGGCAGACAACATGACCTGGGGAGCCATGGCGCGTCTGGGCCTGGGCTATGATGACCTGGTGAAGATCAAGCCCGACATCATCGTCCTGACTATGCCCGTGATGGGCCCTGGCGGCCCCTATACCCACTTTACCGGCAACGGCGAGCAGATAGCTGCGGCGGCGGCAATGCACCACCTCACGGGCTACCCCGAAGAGATTGGGATGGCCCCCGGTCCGGTCTATCCGGACTGGGCCTCCAACCCTTACCATGCCGTTACCGCAGTCATGGCCGCCCTATATCACAAGCACAAGACCGGAAAAGGGCAGCACATCATCCTCTCCCAGTACGAGTCGGTGGTGAACGTCACAGCCCTGCCCATCATGGACTACTCCGTAAACGGCCGCATCCAGACCCGCAAGAGCAACCGCTCGCCCTACGGAGCGCCGCATGGTATCTACCGCTGCCAGGGCGAGGACAGGTGGTGCGCCATCGCGGTGTACACCGACCAGGAGTGGCAGGGAATGCGTCGCGCTATGGGCGATCCTGAGTGGATTCAGAGCGATAAGTATAGCACCGTCCTTGGCCGCAGCGAGAACGTGGACGAGTTGGAAAGGCTGTTGGAGGAGTGGACCTCTGAGAGAAGCGCCGAGGAGGTAATGAAGACCTTGCAGGCGCATGGAGTGGCAGCAGGTGTAGTGCAGAACGGCCGCGACCTGCTGGAGAACGACCCCCAGATGAAGGCCCGTAACCACTACGCGCGCATGGACCACCCGGAGATAGGAAACATGGCCTTCGATGACTATCCCTTTAAGCTCTCGAAAACACAGGGACGTCTGACCCGACATGCTCCTCTCATTGGAGAGCATAACGATTTTGTCATTGGCGAACTCCTGGGCATGTCCGAGGATGAGGTGAACGAGCTTATCATCGAGGGTGTGCTGGAGTAGTTTTATGCATGGAGATTCGCAAAGCTCAGCCACGCCTCCCTTAACTTCTTGGGTTTCCTCCAAAAGTCACATCTGCCCTCAGTCGGCTACTCCACTTGAACCGTGATAGATACTGATCCGGTTGGGCTATGGACGACGTGAGTGGCGATGGTTGTCGTGGTCAACCCGACATCGATTTGGGGGGCAATTAGTCGGGCTGCCGCTCGTGGCACGTAGCCGAGCATCGTGGTGCCATAGAGCACCTCAATCGCATTAGAGTCGTATTGGTTGCCGTAATCGCGTCTAAGCGTTAGAGTTGCTCCTTCAGCGACTAGGGGGAGCAGAGCTCTGCGATTACTGTGAGCGAGCCCGGTCACTTCAGCCTGGTAAGTATTTGAACCGCTCCGTAAGAACTTTGTCATGCTCCGGTCACTCGGAACCAGAGCATTTGAACGTCGCATCATCACCTGCGCTTCGTTCGCCGTCGCTCCAAATCGGAGCACCAGATCCTCCTCTGTCATTGACGAAAACCAATCAACAAAGTTCGAGAAAGAAGCCGTCGGCCCTTGGTCATCGACGAAAGCCCCAGCCAGAATCGCCGAAAGTTCACGAGAAGGGCATCCCAGCGTTATGGCCCAAGTCGCTTTGGGCGTTGGAACTCCATACCGAACCATAGTCGGGAGCCATCTCGGTGCCTCAGCCAGTTGTGTCGAGACGTCGAGCACGTCCTGCGCAATCTGGATGTACGCGCCTATGCCCCACGGCAGTCGGAATCCGAAGAGATCAGCGAGGAACCTATGGAATTTGCGCTCATCGGACCCGGCGGGCAGATATCGGTCCAGAAGATCAGGCATTGGTAGTTGGCTTACCCAGTCTACGGTTAGTTCTTCGAGGTCACCCACGAACTCGTAGTCCGTAAGCATTTGAGGAAGAGTCGCAATGTCCATTAGGATTTCCGAAATTAGGACGGCTGACGAGCTGTCCACACTGGTCAACAACGTTCTAAGACTATCCGCTTTGGACTTGACGATCTCTACGATGGACTGACAACTTCGCACATCGAATCCAGTTCTTGCAAAAGTCGTGCGAAGGCTTCCGTCGGGGACCTCGGCTCGTATTGAAGCCAGGGTTTTGAATGCCTGATTCTTGAGGGGTTCTAACTCTATCACATCGCGCGCCTGGATCCGAACGAAAGAACCTTCAAGAAATTCCTCAAAGCGTTTCTCTGCCTCGGTTCCGACTATCTCTTCGACCATCAGCGAGAGCAGTTCGGAGTCCATTTGGTAGCGGAACGAATCGTCGGACAAACGGTCTGCAGCGAGGTCTTCGAGAAGACGGAAGAGTTGGCCGCGAATTGGGTCCGCCTCCCCCTTAAGGAATTCTGTTATGCGCGCGGCTTCCCAGTCGTTCAGGGCAACCATTACCACGTGGCCCTCCGTTTCAAGTGTCGCCCTCCCAGCTCGACCTGCTATATTCCGAAAATCTCTCAGCGCCATTGGAACGTTTTCTCCGTCATCATCCGGAGTTGAACCTTCAATATGCTGGGTAGTGGCGTGGACGATCACCGTCTTAACCGGGAGATTGACTCCCTGTGCGAGGGTACTCGTCGCCACGAGAACTCCGATGCGACCCGAGCGAAAGTCGTCTTCTATTGCACGTCTTACCGATTCTGGAAAGCCTGCATGGTGTATTCCGATACCCTGACGAAGGAGGCGCGGGATCAAAGAGTCGGCCCCTAGCCACCGTTCGGCCACCTCAACGGACGCCATGTTTCCGGCACTGACTTGGGCATCGGTGAACACGCGAGGTATCGAAGATCCTGGGGTCTGGCGGCGAAGCTGAAGACCGCGATCAATGGTTCGCGCCACTGATTCCGCCCAGGCCCGCTGCGTGGTAAAGACGAGCACGGGTCCCTGATCAACAAAGTTAATCGCGAGTTCAGCGGTAAGGTCGCCCTTTGACTTACTTGGAAATGAAACGGACTTTTCGCGGCGCAACTTAGGCGTGTAGTCAAGATAATCGTGTGGTCGGGCAACTCCTATAACGAATGGAGCAGGAGCCCCGCCTACCGGGCCCTCCTCCGGGTAGGTGATGCGACCTCTTTCGGCGTTGAAGATGCCAACCAGTTGGCGGGCTGGGCGCCATTTCGTGTCGATCACCGCGTTGCGGTCAGCGCACAACCACTCGGCAAAGTCTGCAGCGTTCTCAGTCGATATGACTGCCGAAATGAACAGGAACTGGGCATTGGCTGGCATCCGGGCCCGCAATTGGGTTAACAATATTTCATACCGCGCGCCGCGGTCTTTACTCTCAATGATGTGTCCCTCGTCAAGCACAATCAATCCGACTTGGTCAAAATACTCCGGTCGATTACGCAGGAGCAGGGTCAATTTTTCAGGCGTGGTTATCAAGAGATCTGCAGAGCCAAGCAGTTGGGCTTCCAACTCATCGACCTCGAAGCCCCCAAGTACCGACGAAACTCGGAATCCTAGGTCAGCGAGGATGGGCGCAAGGCTCCCCTCGACTTCATCGGCGAGAGCGCGGAAGGGCGCGACGTACACGGCCTTTCGCCCATCTTGCCCTGATAGCGTCCGGAGAATCGAGAGCTCAGCAATCCGCGTCTTTCCAGCGCTAGTGGGCATTCGGATAGAAAAGCCTCGTGTATCGTCATTTAGAAGTCCCGCTTCTAACGCCAGCCTCTGTGACTCCCATAATTCGACTCGACCCCGGGCATTCAGCATGTTCGAAGCTTGCCCTCGAGCCGAGAGCACAGCGTATCGGCGCCATACCGGATCGGAGGCAACGAATCCCGCGAGCAGATTCCACACACTGTGTTGGAACATCCTTCTCGCCGCACCTTCAAGAGTCTTCATCTGCAGTAGGTCATAGGACCGACCAGTACGAAGCAAGAGGTCGTCGAGTTCCCTGCAGGCGGCGAAGAATCCATCTTGTGATTCTGGTCCGCGGAGATTCGCCAACGCGAACGCACGGAAGCTGGTGACGGCGAGCGCAGCGACAGGCAAGGCAGTAAGGTCATCTGCGTGGAGACCCTCGTCGGTCGCCGTTGCTAGGAGAGCGTGCTCTAGCTCCGGAAGCCGCTGCTGGACGAGATCGGCCTCAATCATAAGTCGCACGAATTGCCGCTGCAGGGCGAACGAAGCCCACCGGTCTATCACCGATGAAATCGCTTGAGGGCGTTCAGGGGAAGGCAGATCAGGCGTCGGTAGTGAACGAGCCAGACAGAGTGAGTTTGCTTCGTAGCCAGCGAGTTGGTAGAGCCCCGCCGCCAAAAGTCGAGTCGTCGCGGAGCGCCCACCCTCGCCGAGGTCGGCGAGATATTCCATCGTTTCCGCTGCTCGGCGGAGAGAGTCACTGAGCGATGTCAGACTCTCGTTGCTCTCGAGAAGTGTCAACACCGACTGAAGAACCGAGGTTGCATTCCGGATCAGTCGAGTGGCCGAGTATGTGTAGTTAATAGAACCGACCTCATCGGGTGCAACGGATGCGAGGAGACGTTTCGATCGAACCTGCGCCCATTGGTTTCCGAAAGTGGGGTCAGCTACCAGCTCGTTGACCCTGCTTTCTACTGAAGAGATGAAGCCTTCCCTAGTCACGGCTCGCCTACTCTGCCAGCAAATTCGTAGGCCGCCTCAATAAGTAACCTTAGCTCTGTCCGGGTTATCACGTAGCTCATGAAATCATCGAGTTCTCCAACGTCCTCTGATACACGGGCCTCCTCAAGCTTATTGAGGATATCGTCCCTCCAAACGTTAGCATCGAACACTAGAACCATTCTCATAGCGTGCGGCACGGGTTCACGTCGTCGCATCGCATCATCAAGCAGTTCGTGCTCGGCATATTTCCCGTCAGCCCACAGATGCTCCAAGGTGAAAAAAAGGATTTCCGGCCTCTCCTCTTCCGACTCCGCTATCATCTTGCGATAGGCCTTCACAGCCAGATCGCCAGGAGGCGAAGTCGTCCCGGCCTTCGCTTCACAGAAGACAAACCCGACGATTTGCCCGGACTCTTCCTTCACACAGAAAACATCCGTTAGTCGCATCGACCAATTATGGTCGTCCTTGTACCGAGCCTTCTCGACCGGGCGCACAAGACCCTCCTCTGCGACGAGCAGTCGCCCAGCTATAACTTCCCCGAAATCCCCCACTCGCGTCGCCATCTTCTCCGCGAACGATCTCTCGGCAAGATAGGAAGCAGCAGCTTGGAACCCGTGCTTACGTATTAGCGCTTCGACGTACTCCACATGGGCGAGGCCGAATTTGAGGAACTCGCCAATCGTGTCTTCAACGCCGGAACGCTCACTCAGCGTACCCCGGGTCATCCTAAAGCTGTATCCCGTATAGGGCTCGGCTGTGTACCACACAGCAACTTCGGTCATCGTGTCACCTTTACCACTGCACGAATATAGACATGTATGTTCAGAAATGATGTATAAACCGGGATTCCATTCAGTTTCAGTATCTTCTTATGTCCGACTGAGGTCTACTCCAACCGCCAAGCATACTGGTCTCCCATCTTTACGACCCAAACCCGGGCGCAACAAATGGGATACCCTTCCCAACGACCGATCCCGCTCCATGCGCTTCACAAGCAGCCGTCGAGTGCTGGCTGTTGAGAGAGCTATCCGCTACATATTGGGTATTACATGAAAGGGCGCACGTCAGGGTAATAAAAAGTCGTCGACACTCTTTCATTTCTCCAGTTTAAAAAATCCCAAAGAAAAAGGAACTCCAGGAATTAGTTTAACGTTCAGTTTTCCTAAATATTTATTAGGTGAAGTTTCGACCAGTTCATCAACTATGAATCTTAACCATATGGGGTTCTCTCCCAAATTATAGTCAATTTTTAAGACTTCAATGTTATCTTGCAATCCCTTCCCGGAATATGTTTTGAAGGGGTATTTTTCATTTATGCCATCAGCATCCTCAAAAAGATTAATTCCAGCGGACTCTGATGAGTTAAATTTCTTGCCCTGCCAGGTGGTTGTTAACCCGCTGACCGAGCCTTTATATAAACCATCTAAATTAGTAGGAAGTTTTCCCTCCACAAATTCTTGCTGTAGCGGACTATTCTGTACTTTCCAAGTCCGCGTTATTCCGGCTAAAACAACTACGGCAGGAATAATAACTAAGAGAGCTGGAAGACCTAAACTTGAGAGTTTCATAATTGTGTCCTTCTCTGTTCTACTAAGCTCTACGCCAACTGCCAGACGTATTGGTCTCCCGCCTTTACGACCCTTCCAAACCCGGGCGCAACAAAATGAGATACCCCTCCCAATGACTGCTCCCGCTCCATGCGCTCCACGAGTTGCCGGCGAGACCGGCCTGCCGTGTCCGGGTCCTGGTCCCAGGTGCTGTTCCATTCCGGATGGCCCACCTGGACCGGGTGAATGATGGCATCACCGACAATGACCGCCCGCTCATCACCGGACTGGATGACTATACAAGAGTGTCCCGGCGTATGACCGGGCGTTGCCCAAACCGTCAACTCAGGACTTATCGAGGCCCCATCATCGACGAGCTGGACTAGTCCTCGCTCTTCCAGCAGCCGGAACTTGTCGTGGACAGTGGGACTATAACCAGGCGACCCCTGCTCGACAAAATATGACCAGTCACCTCTTGGTACATAGTACCGGGCATTGGGAAATGTGGGCTGCGGGTTGTCATCAGGGCCAGAGAGGTTCCAAGCAATATGGTCCCCGTGGAGATGCGTATAAGCAATGGCCTGTACATCCTCAAGCCGAATCCCGGAAGATTCCAACTCACTAATCAGGTCACCGCCTACACCGGTGTCCACCAGTACGGTGAGGTCTGGCGAGCGCAAAAGATAGCAGCCAAAATTCATTGTGAAAAGGTTTTCTCCGCTCGTGCCGGTCTCTTTGAAGGACTGCCAAGCAGCCTGCGGTACGTCGGGAAAGACCCGATGAGCGTCTCTCTCGTTGGAACGGTCCGATAGAGAAAAGACCTCGATCTGACCAACTACTCTACGGTTATCTGCCAATTGGCGCCTCCAATTCCCAGCTTTATGCCGGTTTTTCTATGTACCTTTTGTGGCATTTAAAATATCAAGGCACCTTGCTTGTCAGCATGATACTTACTAATATACTATTCATAGGTTTGTTGGTACAAGAACTCCAGGATCAGTCTATTGCTTTGACCATATGAACTTTCCTAAGACTTTATCAAGGGTAAGTAAGATGATGCGGCAAGATACGGCGGCGATATCGAAGCCCTTAAAAATCTCAGAGGAATACTTCATACCATGGAGCTGTGAGGAACGGCTGCTGGCTCGTATGGAAGTTGAGCAGCCTTGTTCAATCCCTCGGTAATTAGGTCCACGAGCTGAGCAGCCCGCTGGTCCGGAGACCCCTGTCTACTCCCCCGACTCCACTCTACCGCGGCGCCGAAAATAGCCCAGCTCACCGCGGCGATGGTCGTTTCTCCTGGATCATCACCGAGCCATCCAAGGAGGTATTCATGGACTTTTTGCTGCACCTTGAGTTCCATGACAGGACTTACCCCCTTGTCGCGTCCGCAGTGGTCGTGGAACTCCCCAAGGAAATCCATGACCGCCGTTGTCAGAGTGTGCAAATTCTTAGCGCTGAAAGGCGCATTCCGCTGGACATGCGCGTTTAATGCTTGTTGAACGCCCTCCTCTACCAGGGAATCAAGCGCGGCATACTTATCCACAAAGTGCGCGTAAAATGTCGCCCGGTTAACAGTAGCCCGCTCGGCGATGTGCTGCACGGTAATAGCCTGGAAGTTCTTCTCGGAAAGCAGCTGTCCCAGTGCGTCTAGAATCAGGCGGCGAGTCCGCTTGACCCGCGGGTCAGTTTCCTTCATCCTTCCCTCCTTATTCACCCAACAGTTTTTTCTATGAGTCGCTTAGGCAACACATTGGCCTATTTGTCCATTGACCCAGACATTTACCGACACTAGTATTATACCTAACAGACGTTGATTAAACAACGCCTGATTCCGAAAAGAAGGACTTTTCCATGACAATTTTGCTCAGCAATCCTGAATTTACGACCCTCGCCTCCGACGAACAGATCGAGCGGACGGTGGCGGCGCTGGAACGCAACGGCTTTCGAGTGCTCATCGCGGAGGACGGTGCGACCGCCAAGCGCCATGTGCTGGACGCGCTGCCCGCGGGTAGCGAGGTCTTCACCGCGCAGTCGCGAACCCTCGACGACACCGGCATCGCCGCGGCGTTAAACGAGTCCGGCCAGTTCAACGCACTTCGCCCGCGCTTTATGGCGATGGACTGGGCCACGCAGGCGTCAGATATGCGCAAACTCGGCGGAGGCCCCGACCACATTGTCGGGAGCGTTCACGCCATCACCGAGGACGGCCGCGTGCTCGTGGCGTCAGGCAGCGGCAGCCAGCTTGGCGCGTACGCCTTCGGTGCGGGAAAGGTGGTCTGGGTCGTGGGAGCGCAGAAGATCGTTCCTACCGTGGACGACGGCCTGCGACGTCTTCAGGAGCACAGTTTGCCGTTGGAGACCGAGCGTCTCGAGCACCAACCCCGCCCGGAGCAGGTTGTCCCCAAGGTGTTGCTGGTCAATCAAGAGATGCAGGCGGGGCGCATCACGATCATCATCGTCAAAGAACATTTAGGGTTCTAGCTTATGTATATCACATATCATTAAAGGAGATGAAATAATGACGACAGATTTCGCACTGTTGCTGCTGCGCCTGGTGGTCGGCGGCCTCATGGTAGGGCACGGAACCCAGAAGTTATTCGGATGGTTCGGCGGTTACGGGTTCTCAGGTACCGCCGCGTTCTTCGGCTCCATGCTTCGGCTGAGGCCCGCGGGCCTTTGGGTGGCAGCCGCCGGGCTCAGCGAGGCGGGCGGCGGATTGCTCTTGACTCTTGGTTTCCTCGGGCCACTGGGCGCCCTCGGAATTGTGGCGGCGATGACGATGGCGACCGCGTTGGCCCATTGGCCAAAGTTGTGGGTAAGCGAAAACGGTTTTGAGTACCCTCTGGTGGTCGCCGTGGTCGCCACCGCCGTCGGTCTCATCGGTCCGGGGAACCTGTCTCTCGATGCCGTTCTAGGGATCCAGGTGACGGAACCGACCGGCTTTCTGGCCGGACTAGTCCCGGTGATCGCTGGCTCGCTGGTAGCGCTGCTAACGCGGGTTCCAGCGGCGGCCGTCGGAGAACAAGAGACAGCCGGCATCCGGAGGGAAGCCGTGTAAGAGTTAGGTGCGACTGGACAACCGGCCGCACCCCACATTCCAGAAGAATAGACTAGCCATAGCTCGACCAAATGGAGGGAAACATCAGATGACAAACACAACTTTCAAACTACGGGAAGCGTCGCTCGTAAGCGACCGCAAAGTGCGCCCGATGATGGGTCTACCGGTCTGGGAAGCCCTGCCGGCTCGCAACGTGCCTTACCGGCTGTCCGACCCTTTCATCCTTCTGCACGAAGCAACCATGCAGATATCGCAGATAGCCAACATGGACACCGAGCACCCGCACCGAGGGTTCGACAACCTGTGGTACATCCTTATGGGCTCAACCAGTACCGGCCACAGCACGGGCCCGGACGGCGCGATCGAAAGAGCGGATTTGCCCGAAGGCTCGCTCCTGCATCTCCGGACTGGACGGGGGGTACGGCACGCGGAAGGCGTAGGCGCGGACCAACTCCGTGAGGGCCTGGATGATGAAGTTCGCACCGTCCTGTTCTGGGTAAACCTGGCGCGAAAGGACAAGGACAGCGAGCCGCGGGCGATAGTCCTGCAGCGGGAGGACATAGTGACGATCCAGGAAGGCGGCGCGATCGCTCGCGTCCTCGTCGGCACAGGCTCGCCCGTCGAGCTTGGCACCCCGGCGCTCATCTTCGATGTGGAACTGGCAGGCGGTGGTCGCACAATGCATTACGTGCCGGCCGAGTTCCAGGGCTTTGCTTATCTCCTCGACGGCGCAGCCTCGTTCGGCGCGAACCGCGCGCGGGCCGAGGCCGGTCAGCTCGTGCTCATGGGACCAGGCGAAGGCTTCGTCGTTGAAGACTCCGTGCCAGGGACCAGGTACCTACTGATGGCCGGTAAGCCGTATGGGGAGGATCCCCGCTTCAATGGCCCGTACGTCGATTAGCCGACCTGATGGCGGCAGAGCAAACGAGTACAGAGACTGAACTCGTTCAGATAGAAATGAGGCTGTAAGGAGGAAAGGAAAAGGGGTACACTTCTGATTGAGCAACAAAGAAGTGTACCCCTTTATGCAGCAGTTAGGATCAAGAGCATTTTATCAGCAGCAAGACCCTAAGATTAGAATAATATGCTTACCCTAAAGCTCTCAGACATGTACTCACTAATTACCTTTGGCTGTTTAGCGGCTAGCGACAGTGGCCAGAGTCTGTGTCTCATCTGGCACCGCCTGTGCTGTGTAGTGAGATACATTAAGCTCGCGGAGTGATTTGGTTGTGAGGCCGGCCACTATGGCTAGAATCGCACAAGAAGTGCCCATAATCATCAGAGCAAAGGGAACAGAGGCAAGCTGAGCTATGAAGCCAGCCAGTGCGCTTCCAACTGGAGATAGTCCCATATCGAGCATACGGATACCCATAACCCGACCTCGCATGGTTTCAGGAACAATGCGCATTAGACTGGTCTGGGTGAGCGCTTGGAAGAAAGAATTGCAGACCCCGATTAACACGAGCAGCGGGGCAGCAATAAAAACTATAGGAAGACCGCCCAGGGCCAATATGAACACGCCGAAGAAGAAGGTGGAGACCAACATTGCTATACCCTCGCGACGGAAGGTCGCGGAAGCAATAACGATGGCGCCAATCAGGCCGCCGATCCCCGCTAATGAAGTCAGCATCCCAAATCCGGTGGCGCCGACGTTCAGGACCTTGTCAGCAAACACCGGCAGCAAGGTAACATAAGGCATCCCCAAAAGGATCGGCAGAAGTCCCAGCGCTAAAATGGTAACGATAATTCGTGTCTCACCAATGTATTGGAAGCCGTCCTTCAGGTCCCCCCAAGCGCTGCGGGTTCGCTCACCGGCGACGAAGACAGGAAGGCGGAGCATAAAGGTGGAGACGACTACTCCGGTGTAAATAAGTGAAGAAAGCCAGTATACTCCTCCCGTCCCCATTAGAGGGATCATCAGCCCGGCCAAGGTAGGTCCTAAGACCCTGGTGAAGTTCATCGCCATTACGTTCAACCCTATGGCATTTCCCAGCATATCGGGAGGGACCACGCTGGGAATCATAGATTGACGGGTAGGCATATTGAACGACATGGCAGTCCCCATAAGGACAGCGTTCAAGAAGATGTGCCAGACCTGGATATTCCCCGTTGTTATCAGAACGGCCATGTCCAAATAGGTCAGCCAGGTAACCAACTGGCAAATTAAGAGGATCTTCTTCCGGTCAAAACGGTCGGCTGCTACTCCACCCCAAATTCCGAAGAGAAGCATAGGAAGCCCTCGCGCCGCGTTTACCAGTCCCAGGAGTGCAGGCGAGCCAGTAAGCTCCCATATAAGCCAGCTGCGAGCGATCTGGTCCATCCACATTCCGCTGGAATGTCCCAGGGAGCCGAGCCAAAGCAGCCGGTAATTGTAGTTCTTGAGAGCTTTGAAGGTGCGGAGGCCACCCTCGGCTCGAGGCCGTTCACCGGGATAGCCACGTCGGGGTAATCCATTATTCATAAATATATCATCCTAACCTTAAGTACTAAAACACTTACTACGACAAAACCAATAAGGATTTCTTAAATAATAAGTTTTCCTTTAACGTTAAGGTAATAATACGACAACCGGATGCACATGTCAACAACATTGTCTTCCAAAATAGTTTCAGGTGGTGGCGTTGACTCTACCAGGCAGCCTGTGCTAGGATTTCGCCAGTGTCTACCCCGGTATTGATATATATGCCAATTTTCAGCAGTGGAGGAAGTGGATGACTAATACGGATTCTTCAGAGGGAGTCCTGGAAGGTATTCGGGTACTGGACCTGGCCGGGCCTATGGGTGTCTACTGCGGCAAGCTCTGGGCCGACATGGGCGCAGATGTGATAAAGGTTGAGCCACCGGCTGGCGATCCTATGCGCTCCCTTGGCCCTTTCTACAAGGATGAAGTCCATCCCGAAAAGAGCCTCTACTTCTTCCATTACAACACCAGCAAGCGCAGTATCACCCTTAATCTAAATACTGCTGACGGCCGCGAGCTATTTAAGAAGCTGGTCAAAGACACCGATATTCTCCTGGAGACCTTTCCTCCCGGATACATGAATGACCTAGGTCTGGGATACACCCAGCTAAAGGAGATCAACCCCCGCCTGATAATGACCTCAATCACGCCTTTTGGTCAGACCGGGCCTTATCGAGAGTATAAGTCCTCGGACCTCGTGGGCCAGGCCCTGAGCGGGTGGACCAACACGGTGGGCAACGTTGGTGAGCGCCCCACCTGGCCGGCCGTAGAGCTGGGCTATCATCACGTAAGCATTTCCGCCAGCGCAGGCACTCTTATTGCCCTGTACCACAGGGATATGGCCGGTGAGGGCCAGCATGTGGACGTTTCTATGCACGAGGCTGGCGCTATGGTCGCCGCCAGCACCGTCCAGTCCTGGGACGTGAGGCAAGAGATAACCAGCCGCAGGCAAGCTACGCCTAATAGGGGTGGCTGGGGCATCTTCCAGTGCAAGGATGGATATGTGTACAGTGTCACCCGAGATGGCCCTCCTATCAATTTTCTCTTCAAGTGGCTGAACGAAGATGGCATAGAGCATGATTTCTGGGACCCCAGATGGCAGGACCCTGCTGCCGTGGACGACCAAGGCGTGGCCTTCCGCAGCCAGCCGGAGAACATCGAGCATATGAACAGCATACTAAGGCCCTGGTTTATGACGTACACCATGCTGGAGCTGGCGGAGAGAGGCCAGGACCATCACCTCAGCTTCATACCCTACAACAACATTAAGGATGTGGTGGATGATCCCCAACTTGAGGCGAGAAACTTTTTCGTGGACATAGAGCATCCCCTGATGAAGGACACACCCAGAGATGGCGGCGCTCCATTCAACTTCTCGGAGACCCCCTGGCGCATACGCCGCAGGCCGCCTCTCATAGGAGAGCATAATCTGGAGATATATGCCGGCGAGCTGGGCTATACGGTAGAGCAGTTAGCCTTGCTCAAGGCTGCGGGAGCGATTTAGTAGCAAGAATCAAGTCGCAAGTTGCAAGGGCTACGGGGCAGGTTCCTTGCGACTTGCAACTAGAGACTTGCACCTTGTAACTTGTAACTGGAGAATCATTATGAGTAAGCTACCCATGGAAGGTATCAGAATAGCGGACTTCACCTGGTGGCTGGCGGGCACCAACGCCACCAGGATCCTGGCAAATCACGGCGCAGAGGTGATAAAGATCGAGTCCAAGGCACATCCGGACACCACGAGAAATGCAAACCCTGCCCTCCCGGTCAAGCCTGGTACCGGGGTAAGCTCTGGCTTCAACGTGCTGAACCCCAGCAAGCTGGCAATAAACCTTAACCTCAAGCACCCTAAAGGGCTGGAGCTCGTAAAGCGGCTCATTGCTGTGAGCGACATAGTGTCGGACAACATGAGCGGCGGCGCTATGGAACGCGCGGGCTTGGGCTATGAGGAGCTAGTGAAGCTAAAACCGGATATCATCGTTATCAACATGCCGGTGATGGGGCCAGGCGGCCCGCATTCCCACTGGACCGGCCAGGGTGACCAGATCACCGCCGCGGCGGGCCTGTGGCATATGACAGGCTATCCTGACAAACTCGGCGTAGGCCCGGGGTCGGTGCTGACCGACTGGAGTGGCGTACCGTATCACGCCGCTACCGCCATGCTGGCGGCCTTGCATTACAGAAACAAGACCGGGAAGGGACAGCACATCGTCCTCTCTCAGTACGAGACGGCGATTGACTCCCTGGGCACCGCGATACTGGACTACACCACCAACGGGCGCGTCCAAACCAGGACCGGGAACCGCTCCCCTTACGGAGCGCCCCACGGGGTCTACCGCTGCCAGGGCGATGACCGCTGGTGCGCCATCGCGGTGTTCTCCGATCAGGAGTGGCAGGGCCTTTGCCGGGCCATGGGCGACCCGGAGTGGAGCAGGGAACCCAAGTTTAATACAGCCCTGGGACGTATGGATAACGTGGACGAGCTGGAACGGCTAGTGGAAGAGTGGACGTCGGAGCGTAGTGCGGAGGAGGTAATGAGGAGCTTGCAGGAGCAGGGAGTGGCAGCAGCGGTGGTGCAAAACGGTCGCGACTTGCTGGAGAACGATCCCCAGTTGAAAGCCGTGGACCACTTCGTTAGCTTGAGGTATCCTGAGGGCGGCGAAATGTTCGTCGGCGCAGACTCCTTCAAGCTCTCCGCAACCCCCGGCAGGCCCAGAATGCACGCCCCTCTCTGGGGAGAGCACAACGAGTACGTCTTCCGGGAGATACTCCACCTTTCAGAGGAGGAGTACGCCGAATACGAGAGGGATGGAGTGTTTGAATAGGTGAGCTCTCCACTAGTCTAACCAAGCGCTCACCTTAGCACAGATATTGAGGAACCATGGCCGAGTACGACCGCATCGGGACCAGCTATGTACGGACACGGCAGACCGATCCACGAATCGCCGCCCAGATTGCATCGGCGCTCGGGGACGCGTGCTCCGTGGTCAACGTTGGAGCTGGTACCGGTTCCTACGAGCCGCCGACTCGAACGGTCGTCGCCGTCGAACCCTCACGAGTGATGATCGCCCAGCGTCCATCTGAAGTGGCCGCAGTGCAAGCCATCGCGGAGCAGCTACCGTTCTCGGATAGATCCTTCGACGCTGCGATGGCGGTGTTGTCCGTCCACCATTGGCAGGACCCCAGACGGGGACTCAGCGAACTTTGTCGCGTGGCACGGCAGAGGATCGTGGTGCTCACCTGGGATCAAGAGAGAATGGAGTCTTTCTGGCTCATCCGCAGGTACTTCCCTGAGTTTATCGAACTCGATCGGAGCCGAGCGTTGCCCCTCGACGAGATCGTGGCCATTCTGGGAAACGCTGTTGTTAGGCCAGTTCCTATTCCGTGGGACTGCCGGGACGGATTTGCCGGCGCGTTCTGGCGCCGGCCCGAAGCCTACCTTGACCCGACCGTCAGATCGGGCATATCACCGTTTAGATTGCTCCCGGAACAGACGCTGGCACAGGGCCTGCAATGTCTGACGGAGGATCTGAGAAGCGGGGCATGGGTGGAGCAGTTCGGCCACCTGCTGGAACTAGATGAGTTGGACATCGGGTATCGGCTCGTAGTCTGTGACCTCTAATATTAGAGTCGTACTTTCTGAAAGTTCGTAGTACTTTAGTAATATTAACATCTACCGTGTAAACTAGAAGACATCCCAAAAGGAGGAAGGACTATTATGCCCATCTACGAATTCGAGGGAAAAATACCAAAGATAGGGTCTGAATCTTACGTGCATCCCACAGCGGTGATAATTGGTGACGTGATTATCGGAGATAAGTGCTGGATTGGCCCGAACGTCAGCCTCCGAGCCGATTCCAATAATAAGATCCGGGTCGCCGACGGCTCTAACATCCAGGATAACGTCGTTATCCACGGCAACACCACCCTTGGCCCGTTTTCCCATATCGGACATTCGGCAACTCTCCACGGAGCTACTCTAGGAGAGCACGTGCTGGTGGCGATAAACGCGGTTGTGCTCGATGGAGCGAACATCGGCGATTGGTGCACGATAGCAGCGGGCGCCGTAGTAGCCCCGCGTGCAGTTGTTCCACCCCGGAAGATGATCATGGGAGTGCCCGGGGCGATTGTCGGAGACGTGCCACCGCTGCGAGAAGGCCAGTTCGACGAGACCACCGGCTACCTAGCTCTTGTCCAAAGGTACAAGGACGGTCTGCGTGAGATCCCACTGGAACAGGCGCAGTCACAAGGAGAAGCGGCGACGAGATGAACGACCTTAGACCTGACTAAACTTATTGCATAAAGGCAAAACTAATGCGCTTAGCAGTTGGAAGCGATGAAAAATGCAGCTTGACCGATGCCGTGGTAGAGTACCTGCGCAGCCAGGGCCACGAACTGGAGCTTGTTGGACCGCTGGCTGATAAAGCTATGCAGTGGCCTGACGTGGCAGTCGAGGTGGCCGAGCGCGTGTCCAAAGGTGACTGCGAGCAGGGCATCTTGTTCTGCTGGACAGGCACCGGAGTAAGCATCGCGGCTAACAAAGTACCGGGCGTTAGAGCCGCGCTGTGCACCGATGCAGAGACTGCCCGCGGCGCCCGCAAGTGGAATGATGCTAACGTCTTATGTATGGGCTTGCGTCTCACCTCCGAAACGGTGGCTAAAGAGGTCTTGGAAGCATGGTTCAGCGCCCAGCCGGATCCGAGTGAGGCTGAAAATATCGATAAAGTCCGGCGGATGGACATGGAGAAGGTAAAGAAATAAAACGGACATCATTGTCTCTGTCATTGCAAGTTGATCTGCAGCATGGAGCATGAAAACTTATCCTTCGACAGGCTCAGGATGAGCGGTAATTGTAAACCTTAGCTCCGCTCATGGTGAGCTTGTCGAACCATCCCGTCCTCGACAAGCATGTCCTGAGGTTCTCGAAGGGCTCAGGATGAGCGGTAAATTATCCTACCATTTTATATAGTGACGATTTTCAAGATAGGAAAGTTATGTACAGCTTCTGCCCCAAATGTGGAGGACCTCTCGAAAGCAAATACCCGGAGGGAGACGAGCATGAGCGTCTGGTCTGCGGATCGTGCAGCTTCGTCTTCTATCAAAATTCGAAGCCCTGCGCCAGCGCGCTGGTGGAGAAGGATGGAAAAGTAATGCTGGTAAGAAGGGCTGTAGAGCCTTTCAAGGGCCATTGGGATATACCCGGCGGCTTTCTTGAGAACGGAGAGCATCCCGAAGACGGCGTGATACGAGAGCTTTTGGAAGAGACAAACCTAACTGTTCAGCCTACCGAGATGCTGGGCATTTTTATGGACGTCTATGGAGAAGGGGGAGACCACACCCTGAATATATTCTATATAGCCAGGCTTATCAGCGGTGAGCCGAAGCCAGCAAGCGACGTGGATGCTATAGACTGGTTCGGGGTGAATGAGTTACCTGAGGATGTGGCTTTTGACTGCTGCAAGCAGGCCCTTAAGGCATGGGTACAGCGCCGCTCACGGACCTAATCGCCAACTACTTCCACGTCCATAAGCGGGACCCTGTCGGCATCAAGCCTTCTGGCCTCCCCGTCTACAGCTTCCAAACGCACGCCAGTGGCTGCGTCATACATGCCAACAGCGATGCGGTAACGGCCCGAAGGTATGTCATTTGGCACTCGCAAGGTGTGCGTGTCATCTATAATATTACCCTTCATCCAACCGGTTGTAGGATATTCTCCCTGACCCGGCACTGTATCGCCATTGACCCATACCTTTTCCTCGTCATTATAAACGTGTGAAAACACAGTATAGCTTATATCGGTAGTACCTATAACCTCCCATACAAGATACAGCTTGGCTTCCTGTCCGGCCTTAAGAGAAGGGGGGTCCAGATAATATCCCCTCAGTCTAGCTAACTTCCTTATCTCTGCCTTAACGGTGTCTAGCTCTCCAATAGAGGTATCACTCCTTGTAGGAGTATCAAGATTGACCTTTTGCAGAGGAATAACCGGCCTCTCATCTAATACTGACGACCGCACTTCTAGTTGGAGCTTATGTTCACCTTTAGGTAACGTCGGCCCTATAGTAAGCTTATGTAAAGCTTGTATTCTTATCGGCCCACCATCCAATTGGTCAGCATACTCTTTAGCTAGAGAAAGAGCAGACTCTTTAATAGCTTCACCATTCCTATCGTCCACAATGACCGCGCTAACCGTGTAGTCATCTTTCAAGTCCGGCGGCAACTGCCAGTAGGTAAACAAGTACATACTCTCTCCACGCTGCCAGCTAGTCGGAACAGGCTCGAAGCCCAAAAACGTTACGTCTCCTATAGACGTTGCATGACCTTTGAGTCTGCTCGGCAAATACCTAAGGGATAGCCCTGCATTAACCCCCGGCCTCTGGTAAAGAGTAACCTTAATCCTCTCGAAGGCCTTCGTTACCACGGGAACAAAGTCCTGCTCCACCAGCCTAAAAACGACTCCTTCCGGGTCTACGGCAGCAAAGCCAGGAGAACTCACAAGCCATAAGCGTTGAGGGAGTGGTTGCAGTGCCTTAGAAAATCTGAGTTTAGCTAGTTCAGTGTTCATACTCTGCAAAGTGGAAACATGCACCCAATGGTCGATCGAGCGTCCCAGGTAGTAATGATAAATCGGCCAGCTTACATCGGTATTCAAGACAACTGCGTCATCCCGGTCTGCATTGCTTTGGATAAATCGGACTAAAGGCTCAACATACCCTGTAGGACGCCTAGAGGCGTAGTATCCCGTTAGCATGTATCCTGAGACAACAGCTATCCCCAAAAGAGCTGCGACCCCCATTAACGAGTGTCTTCTCAAAAGGCTGCAAACTCCATATGCAAGAATGACCATATACATAGGCAGAAAGACAATTACATAGCGCTCGGATACTTTGGGATGATAGATGCTTTCTTTAGGAAGACTAAATAGAACAAGGGCCACAGGAACGACCAAAACGGCTATGACCAATGCAAGCGCTCCTAGCCTGGCAGCCTTGGGACCTCTAACTACCATAGTAACGCCTCCTCCCACAGCCAAGACCAAAAACAGAAGGGCAAGTGGGATATACCTGTCCAGATCAGTGCTTATGCCAAGGGGCAGAGCAATGATATATAGCTTAACTGCCAGCAACAGGTCAAAGGCTTCGGCTTTTTCAAAGACAAGGGCATTCTTAAGATAGAGATATACCCAAGGTGCAAAACCCATAACCAAAACAACTTGGACAAACAGCCAGGTTAGCGTTAATCGTTTTCTGTCGCTAGAGGTGTATAGAAGAGCCAAGCCGATCACGGCCCATTGGACTGCCAGGAGGAGGACAGCCAGATAGTGGGTGTATAATGCGGCCAGGGTAACTAAAAGGTATAAGACCCAATACCTAAGCCTATTACTATCCATAGCCCTGAGAAAAAGATAGAGTGACAGGACCGCCAAGAGCACCAGCAAGGCGTACATCTTTGTCTCCTGCGACCACCAGATGTGGAAGCGGCTAAAGGCTAGCAGGGCCGCAGCGATAACGCCAACCCCGTAGCCGAAAAAACGCTTGCTGAAAGTGTACACGAGGGCCACGGTCAGGACAGAGGCAAACACAGAGGAGAAGCGCACCGCATACTTGGACTCGCCGGCCAGCGCATTCCAGAAGTGCAACAGCCAGTAATGAAGAGGAGGATGCTCATCGGCGGCGGTACGGAGGGCAATATCCACAAGGCCGTTACGGGCCAGCCACACGCTCCAGCCCTCATCCCACCAGACCTCTTTGCTCTCCAGGCGATACAACCTGAGGGCAAAAGCTGCCAGAATTATTAGCCCGGGCAGAAGGTAGCTGTAACGGTGCAGGAAACCACTTAAATGACGGATTGCGACAGTAATATTAGGCAATTTAAGTATTATTTCGGACAGCTTCTATACCCTCGGCGCACACACCCAGGGGACGCCAGGGACAATTTGGACAGGTAATGGCTAGGTCAGAGGGCCTCATCCTCTCGGCTACCATTGTTTTAATATAGCTCCACTCTACTACCGTCCCGGAGGATACGCCAAGCCATTCCAGGACTCTGCGGTCGTGGCTTTTTACTCTCTCTTCAGAGCCGGCACCACTATGGCCGCACTCATCGCCAGCGCGGCCGGGCGCGGCCAAACATATATCGTCAGGCCCCTCCACAATCTCAACAGCGGGATCATGAGAGTCCCTCAACTGGGCTACCACCTCCGCCATGTTATCTATAAAGCTCTGTGAATAGCCCATGCCCTTAAAACCCAGCACACAAAGAAGATGGTGACCTCTAAGCTTCATTATAAATCCTTACAACTCTCGGTAGACAAACTCACATTTTTCTTTTTTGAAAAACACATTGCAATAGTTTAAACTACAGAATAGAGGCCTTTGAGGTGGGTAAATGGGGGCCCACGCTCGCCTATGGCGAGAGATTCCGGTCCCTTCTCGTCCGGACAAAGGTCTCTTTATTTATCCCCTTTCAAGAAGATACCCTCTACGTATTCTATTGAGCAATTTACGTTTATTTATACGGTGAAATGTCACTAGTATATTTACAAGAGTATTAGGAGACGCACTCTGCACCACTGCTGTGAACCATATATCATCTAGCCTCTTATATAACTCTATGCGTTGTGTATCCTTTGGCGAATCTTTTGGTGAAATACCAGCGTATTCATAGTCATTGATCACTTCACTTAATCGAATCAAAAAGGGTCTATCTAAAGGGTGATATTGGCTAATTTTTCTAAATACATTTGTCGGTAGTGCAACATCGGGAATACTGGTCCCAAGAAGCCTCTGCAATTGTCCTGGTAATTCCTGACGATAATCTATTTCTTCCCACGTCAAACTTTTGTCCTGCTAGATGACTTATTTCTTGACTGGCAGGCAGAAAATGTCACCATCCCGGTACTCCACCTTTACCTTGCCCTCCTCTTCCAGAAGGTCCATGTGCCCTATTACCTCAGCCATTGCCGGCAATAAAGCAAAGGCCCGCAAAGCAGGGAAAACATAAGGCAGGATATCAAAAGGACTGTTTCGGCCCTCTAACACCGCGCTCAAAACCTTTTCTCCCCTGCGCTCGTGATGGTGGACCAGCCTTTCCACCGAACCGGGCAGATCAAGCACCTCTTCCTCATGTGCCGGCAGCACCCTTTTGGTATTTAATGCGGCTATCTTTTTCAGCGAGCGCAGGTACTCAGGCAAGCTGCGCATCCGCCTATTGTAGTCTTCATCGTAAAAGTGTATGCCCGGGTTAGGTGTTATCCTTTTTAAAATATGGTCGCCGGTAAAAATGGCGCCGCTCTCTTCATGATAATAACAGCTATGTCCAGGGGTGTGCCCCGGCGTATGTACGACCTTAAGGGTAACGTCACCCAAAGTTATTCTTTGACCCTCACTAAAGGTGTAGTCCGGCGCCAGGTCTACACCACCTACCGGGACCTCTCCGTGGCTGCCGCTGTGGGTGTGCCCTTTATGTAAATTAGAAGACTCCTCTCCGGGATGAGCAGCCTCGTAATTGGCCCGCTTCAGGCGGGTCAACGCCTCGAGACGTATAGGATAGTCAGGGGCCGGACCAAACAACGCCTCTGCCTGTCTCCAGCTCTTGGGCCAGATATTCCCTCTTCCGACGCCGGAGTAAAACCAGTCCAGGGTAGTATCTGGCGCTCCGCAAGAGATCATGAGATTATACACGTTCTGACGGTTGGCGTTCCTTTGAGCCCGGTCATAGCTTAGATATGGGGCGTCATCCTCGTGAATAGCTATTTCAGCTTTAGAAGCTTCTCTAACTCTTTCTGCAAGCCCGCTGTGGTCTGAGTGGCTGTGAGTAAGCAGGACTAGCTTTACCTCAGCGATATCATGTCCTCTTGCTTTGAGACCATTGCAAAGGATATCCCATAGGGCGTCAGAGTTGCTGCCGGTATCAATCAATATTAGCCCCTGACCCGTATATATAGGATAACAGTTGGTAAATCCGACTTTTACCGGCTCAAGAGCAACCATATCTTGTGCCATAGTCAGTTCTCCAGTATAAGTAATAGACAGCTAACCTTCACTATTAAATATAAATGTCCGGATATATATTTATGCAACGGATGACAGGCTTTATTGTTATTATAAAAGCATAGCATCTAGCACGCTATATGTACCGTACAATACTCTTTAGCCGTACAAAGCACAACAAGGAAGGATGAATAACCAATATCAGATGGACTCCACCCTTAGGTTAAAATACCCTGAGACTATCTCTGAAGACAATACCAACTCGGGGGTCTCGGACCGGGTGCGGCTAGGAATTATCGCAGGCCTAGTAGTGTTATCGTTGGCCCTGCGGCTGTTCGATTTAGGTACAGGAAGCCTGTGGTTCGACACTGCGCACAGCGTTGCCCTTGCAGACAGTAAGAACATAGCAGAGGTATTTTCCGGCGCAGCTAAAGACTTCCAGGCGCCATTTTACTTTATACTTCTTCACTTCTGGATAAAACTGGGATATAGCGACCTGTGGGTTAAGCTATTCTCTGTATTACTGGGCACAGCAGTAGTAGTCATGACCTTTATTACTGCTGAAAGCATGTTCTCTCGCAGGACTGCCATCTTAGGTGCTTTGCTGACCTCTCTTTCCTCCTATCAGGTGTTCTACTCACGCTACCCTAGAGCCTATATGCTGATGGCATTGCTAGCCCTTATCTCAATTTGGGCCCTCTATACAGCTATTAGAGAAGGAAGGGTAAGGAGCTGGGTGATCTACACTATAGTAACTGTTTTGGGTCTTTATACTCACGCCTATTATATATTCGTAGCGATAGCGGAAATCGTCTTCTTTTTGACTTTGGTATCGGTAAGGAGAGGAGAAGACCTTAAACTTCTAAGGCCCTGGGAAGTATCCCAGGCTATAGTCTTATTAACCTTTATTCCGTGGATCAGCGTTACCTGGTCCCAATGGACAGGCATACAGGAAGGAGCTGATAGCTGGATAGCTCCAGTGGGCCTCGAGTCCCTACAGCAGTTATATTTTTGGCTGTGGCACCGTACTAAAGAAGACTACCCCTACCTCGCCTCTATACCTCTTTGGTTAGGGATATATCTCATGACGACCCTGCTTCTATTCAGCCTGTTCTCCCGTCCGGTGTTAAGGAGAATCGAAGGTAACGGGTGGTGGGAGAAGTGGATGCTATGGTGTGTGACAGTCTGTCCGGTTTTTTTGGCTTTCAGTATATCCTTACTAAGCTCGACTATATGGCATCCACGCTATTTAGTGTATATCTCTGCCCCTTTCTATATATTAGTGGCACAAGCCATTATAAATCTAAAAGATCGTATACCTGCCTTAGGCAGGCCGGCCCGCCTCAGGCGGGCGTTTAATATTGCAGCATTGGGGATGATACTGGCTGTGAGCCTACCTCCGCTTGACACTCTCTACAGCAACCCAAGCTACAGGACTCCGGAGCTTAAGGAGAGCTTCACCTGGATCCAAAGTCAATATAGACAGGGTGACATGGTTATGCACATACACTACCAGAGCTACCTACCTTATCTATGGTACGCACAAAGTCTTGGGCCAAAAGAGCAGGTGGCAACTCACACGATTCCATGCGTATGGGAGTCCTTACCGCAACACTGGTGCACCAAAGCAACTTATCGACAGTCACTTCTTAGCCAAGAGACTGGAGGCATATCACACGCGCAGCTAGGCGCCGATAGAGTATGGCTGGTAGGATTATACGAACACCGGCAGGATGGCGCGGAGGGCCAGGCCGAGGAGGCGGTGGACGGGTTGATCAGGGACCTTTACCAGAAATGTTCAACATCGCAGATACTCGATTTATCGGTACACAAATTCTTAGGAGTAAATATCTACGAGTTGAAGCAGGCCTGCGGCTGAGATAAAATTCATTTTCTAAAAACAGCCAGTCGGGATATCTCTCCAGCAGACAAGGCATCCATCTCTGATACCATCATGTTCTCCTCCACCTGAGCTATATTCTTAGCTCCCGGTATAACCACCGATACGGCATCGTTGTCCAACACAAACCTTATGGCTGCTTGGGCCATTGTCCTCTTACCGGGTATCTCAAGAAAAGATAGAGTCTTCACAGTCTCACTTAAAGCGGCTACATACTGCCTGGGCCAGTTATAGCGTATGTCCCCAGGGGGAAAGGTGGAGCTGGGGCTGAACTTACCGGTGAGGAACCCCGAGAAAAGCGGCTCTCTTGCAATGATTCCTATACCTGCCTGCCCGGTCCTTGGGAAAAGCTCTGCCACTGCCGACTGATTGAAGATATTGTAGACCACCTGGACTATCTGAGACCTACCGTTCTTAACGACAGCGAGTCCTTCCTCTAGAGTAGATACTGCAACCCCATAGAACCTAATCTTTCCCTGTTCCCTGAGGCTCTCCATGACCTGAAAGACCTCTCCCTGCTCAATAAGCTCCAGAGGGGGATTATGAAGCTGACAGATATCTATATACTCTCTTCTCAATCTGGTCAGGCTCTGCTCTACGGCAAACTGAAGATATGCCGCCGAGAAGTCCATGGCAGTATGAGGCTGATAAAAATTACTGCCCACCTTGGTGGCAACTATCACCTCCTCGCCGCACTCTGCTAAGACCTCGCCAAGCAGCTCTTCACTGTGACCAAGTCCATAAACATCCGCGGTATCAAAGAAATTGCACCCCAGCTCTATCGCCCTGTGTATGGCAGCCCGGGACTCTATATCATCCGTAGGGCCATAGCTGTTGCCATACTTATTTCCACCCACTGCCCAAGCGCCAAACCCAACCTCTGAGACATTGAGACCCGTAGTCCCTAGAGATCTGTACTTCATTGATTCCTTTCGTTGATGCTAGTTAGACTCACAATGACCGTGGCCTATGAGCTAACTCTAAAACTGTCATTCTGAGGGAGGCACGACCGAAGCATGTTCTGAGCACAGCCGAAGGGAACCTCTCAGCCACGGTCGAGATTCTTCGCTGTCGCACAGAATGACAGCATCCGAACTTTTGACTAAAGACCGTGCCTATGGAATAATTATTAGCCAAACAAGTATAGCATAAAGGTCTATACTCATAGCGTGATAAGCAAATAGACTACCGCAAGTGGGACGATAATAAGGAGGTGCAAATGGCATTTACCAAGATTCACCACGTTGGGATGATGGTACGTGACCTGGAGGAGGCCCGCAAGCTGTTTGTGGATGCCTTCGGACTTGCAGTAGACGAAAATCGCACTCCTCTGCCAGGAGGACGCCACGTCCCCTTTGATAACGTTAACATCCTGGAGATCCCGATTGGGGAGGTGATCATAGAGGTAAACTCCCCCAACGATTCCGATAGCGGCTCGGCACGTTTCCTTCAGAGCCGCGGCGGAGTCGGCGCTTTACATCATATTTGCCTGTACTCTACAGACATAGAGTACGACGTGGCGCAGTTGAGAGATAAGGGACTTCAGCAAGTCCTTCCTCCAGGCGAGACCAAGTGGGATGGTAAAGGGGCAGCCTTCTTCCATCCCAGAAGCTGCTACGGCATCCTGCTCGAAATCTGGCCTAGAGATGACTACTATCCGCATCCAGCTTATCTCGGCGATGGCGCTTTCACCGGCATGGGCCACATAGGACTGGTGGCCCGCAGCGTGGATGAGATGAGGAAGTTCTGGGGCGATATCATAGGGCTGCCCGAAGACGCCTCAAAACAAAGGGCCGCCAGCGACAACGTCAGAATAATCGAGTTCACTATTGGCGGCTCAGTCATTGAGATCAGCGTACCCCAGGACGATATAAGCGGGACCGCGCGCTACCTACAGGATAGAGGAGGAAACGGCGCAACCCTGCATCACATCTGCCCCTACGCTCCAGACGTTGCAAAGGCGGCAGCCAAGCTAAGAGCAGCTGGCCTCCAGCAGATCGGCCAGCCGACGCCAGAAGACGCCGGTATGCCGGTCAGAGTAGCCTGGTTCCACCCTCGTAGCTGCTTGGGTATGCTGGTAGAGATATGGAATAGAGGGCCATAGGGACAAAAATGTCGTTTCAGGGAAAATGGTTTATTATTCCGCTCGTCCTGAGCTTGTCGAAGGATGGAATGGTTCGACAGGCTCACCATGAGCGGTATTTTCTCTTCTATGCCTCTAAACCAACGTATTAATTAGCTAAAGTTGAGATTGCCACGGTCGTCCTTAGACAAACTCAGGGCAGGCTTGAGGCGACCTCGCAATGACTATAGGAGACAAATGCCACTATCAGAAAGCGAAAACATAAGAGTCCAAAGGGATGCCCTCCACAGCTTTGTTGTAGAAGCATTCCGCCGCTATGGCGTGCCCGATGAGGACGCAGTAATAGCTGCCGACGTTCTCCTCGAATCAGACCTGAGAGGCATAGAGTCCCACGGAGTGCCTCGCTTGGAGCAGTTCTATCTGACCAGGCTCAAGGACGGCAGAATAAATCCCACCCCTCAGATAAAGGTCTTGCATGAGTCGCCTTCTACCGCGCTGGTCGACGCCGACGGCGGCCTGGGCATGGTGACCGGCTATAAGTCGATGCGCATAGCTATAGAGAAGGCCAAAAGCAGCAGCACAGGCTTTGTGAGCGTGACACACGGCAGGCACTTTGGTATAGCCGGTTACTACAGCTCTATGGCGCTGGAAGAGAATATGATCGGTATAGCCATGTGCAACACCAGCGCTATAATGGTGCCTACCTTCGGACGAGACGCAAAGATAGGCACTAATGCCTTCAGCGTCGCGGCCCCCAGCGCAGACGGCAAGCATTTCATTCTGGACATGGCTACCTCGACGGTCTCAGCGGGAAAGTTTGAAGTGGCTGCCAGAAAGGGCATGGAAGTGCCCATAGGCTGGGGAGGTGATGCCCAGGGCGTCCCCACCACCGATCCCAGAGCAGCAAGAGACGCCAGGCACTACTCACCCCTCGGCGGCGCGCCGGAGATGAGCAGCCACAAAGGGTATGGCCTGGGCGTAGTAGTAGACATACTCTGCGGCGTCCTGTCCGGCATAGGTCCCTCTGCCGCGCTAACCTCCGGCGGAGACGTCGGCCATTTCTTCGGCGCTATCAAAGTGGATGGCTTCCGCAACCCAGCAGAGTTCAAAGCTATGATGAACGACATGATGAACGACCTCCGCAGCGCCAGGCCAGCCGATGGCTACGAACGAGTATACGTAGCTGGAGACCTGGAGCATGCAGCCAAAGAAGAACGCCTCAAGCTGGGAATTCCTTTATACCCGGATGTGGTAGAGTCTATAAGAAGGGTCAGCATAGAGCTTGGGTTAGAGTCGCCGGTGTAATGGCCTGTCCTAGCTAACCTTGGTGTTGGAAGCCATCGATAGCGCTTCGTCAGTTATCCTATGACTTTTTGCCTAAGCTTCGACTAGTTTGTCCACAATCTTTGACCAAGGAACCGTTCAAGTAACATCTTTAGGTTGGATTAAAGGTCAGGAGGGCCAACATTATGAAAAGCCCGGAACTGCTCAAAAAACTTTTCCCTTCACTAGCAAAAGTGGCTGGGCTAGGGATTGCTAGCGTACTTGTAGCCTTTCCTATAATCGGAGAGCATCTTTCGTCTCAAACTTCTAAAGTATCAGTAGGAGCAGCGCTTATGGCTATTACCGGAGCCTCTATCCTGGCAGATAATCATCAATCTGAAGCATCAAATATTCAACCAGACTCAAGTGACCCAGGTTACACCCCGCTTTTTCCTCAACTTGACAGCAGTCAGTTTGTGACCTCTTCGGGGGGAGGGTTTACAGCTACCAGAATTCATGGGGATGGAGCTCCAACAGACCTATCATACATATTTGTTGGCCAGCATGGTTATAGTGACCAGCAGTTACTGGAGTCAGGCCAAATTTATGTGAGTAACTTGTTGTCAGTTGAACCATTTAAATCCATACCAGATAAACTTTCTGTATCTGTACTCCATACACAAGGTACCCCTGATTTAGGTGTTATCAGAACAGGTGACGTTAGAGGTGTGGTAGGTGATTGGCAAAAGGTACATAAGTTAATTGATGATCTTCACTTAAATCTTGGTTCATTTCAGGAGACCAGGATATTAGATAATGATCTTAACGGGTACGCAGCTGCTGAATATGCAGACCCAAACATACCAACTATTTATTCTTATGGTGCTTTAACAGAAGCAGAACTCCGTGGTCCATTTAATATTAGGGGAGGGCTAGCACATCTGGAGGGTCATGCAACGGGGGGAGCAGGTGAAGGTAATTATAGCGCCAATCATATGCAGCCAGCAAATATGTATATTAACTGTCTGACTGCTGATCAAATCCCTATAAGATGGAAAGGTATCCCTGGGGCTCCTAATGGACCGCTCCCTGAAAATGAAGGCTGTGGGAATGTTAAAATTGGAGCTTTTAATGAGAGTCCAATAAATTGGATGAGCAGTATTAATAATGGAGAGAGATATGGTCCAGTAACTTTATGGCAGCTAAATCATAGGTTAGCTGGTGCTCCTGCTATTTATTACCCTCCCACACTTTTAAATCCTGCTAATGGTATCACTCTTGGGGGGTTAGCTGCTGCTTTAAAATTTGATCCATCTGAAATGACCAAACAATATCAGATACAGATAGTCCCTTTTAATGATGATGGGCCAGGAGTTAACCTGATTATAGGAGATTCACAACAAGTTAAAGCCGCTGAGTTTAATGTGGCTGCTCCACAGATGGGAGAAGGACCCTATGTTATGCTGCCTGACTTAAGCTATACCTGGAAAGTGCGCAGGACCAGCGCTGATAAACCTGTGGGAGAGAATGATCCTGTATGGAGTGATTGGTCAGAAGAGCGTAAATTCCACACTGCTGCTGCCTCTTCTGATGGTATCACTCCTGTTAGAGTAGGAGAGGTCAGAGTTCAACAGGGATCTGATATTAGAGTGAATCAAATCAATCCTGCCATACAGTGGGCTGATGCAAATCCAAATATCTTTTACTATGAAGTTCAACTATCCAAAGATCCTAAATTTGGAGCAGAAGGCCCTCTTGCTTCAGTCTACCATAACTTAGTCCATGGGGGCATCAGAGAGCCTTATAGAAGCTGGTCAGTGCCAAGTAATTATCCTTTAGAAGCTGGGAATGAATATTTTTGGAGAGTCAGACCCAGAATCCAGGGGGATGGTACTCCTGTTGCCTGGAGCAGTACCTGGAATTTTGAAGTAGCCCAAAATGCTACCTTGCGTGCTGAGAATTAGATTATTGATGGTCCAGCTCTGAGCTTGGATTAGAGTCGCCAGTGTAAGCACTCATATCATAGTTGATATAATTACGTCATGAGAAAAAATTTAGAACAAATTAAAGAGAAAGCTCTGCCTATTCTAAAAGAAGCAGGAGTAACTCGTTCCTCTATCTTCGGCTCATATGTACGTGGGGAGGATACTGAAGATAGCGATATCGATATACTTATAGAGTTTCCTCGCGGCAAGAGTTTCTTTGACGTGGTAGAGTTGCAGCTTCAGCTAGAACAAGCGCTGGGCAAAAAAGTAGACATACTGACATATAACTCTATACACCCTCTACTCAAGGATATTATTCTGAACGAGCAAGTGAGGATCCTTTGAAAGAAAAGCAGGATGCCGTAGTGAGAAGACTTGAGGTGATTGGGGAGGCTGTGAGGAATTTACCTGAAGATTTCAAGCAGTCCCCATCCAGAAGTTGCTTGGCACGAACCGATAGCAATGAGGAACGTCCTCATTCACGAATACTTTGGAGTCGATTTAGACATCGTATGGGATACGGCTACCCAAACCCTTCCAGAGTTCAAGAAGCAAATCCAGAATCTACTAGAGCTATCATAGATATAATAAACTCTAGAGAGTATTACGTAGGCATAATACCCTTCAGATAGTCAATCTGCCCCCAGTGCTCGTGCTCGTGGCCGAGGCGCGCCAGTAGGTAGGCGGCGATGGTGGTATCTGGTGTGCCGGGCATAGAGCTTAGAAGCACCTGGTCCGTTGCCGACCGCAGGTACTCCAGCGTGGCATCTCGGACCTGGTTGTAGTAGGTTATGGCCTCCTCCAGAGACGGTACCTTGAAGGACTTCACTTGCTCAGGCGTGAAGCCGAAGCCTGTCGCTTCGGGGTCCAGACCTATTCGTTCGTGCCAGCCCTGGGCCTGCCAGATCTGAGGCACACCCTGAATTCGCTCCTGGAGGTGGTAGTCCTCTCTCCTGGGCATGTGCCAGAACAGGAAGCCTATCGGGTTGCCAGGTTGCTGGCTGGGCAGCCAGGTTAGCTGGTCAAGGGTGAAGTCGCTGATAGTCTCCAGGGTGCGCTTCTGGAGCCGCTCCAGTTCGGCGACTAGCATGTCTCGAACTATTTCAGTCATTACAGCCCTCCATAATTTCCTCGTCTAGAGCGACACACTCATTTGCCTACATTCTGTAGTGTACGCTTGTTTCTTATCTCGTATCAAGCTAATCTGCCTTTGAGCAAGATATAAGGATAGTGAGGTATATTTCAGCCAGTGGGAGAAATATATGGATGGCAGACTGAGTTACAAGAGCGGCGCTTGGCGCAGTTACAAGCTATTTCTGAAGACGAACTTCAGGCATTGATAGCGGAAATGCTTACGGCACCGCGCCTACCCCGACTTGGCCTCCATTTCAGGAAGCATGGAGAAGAGTTTGGAGTGGAGACGATCGAAGAATATGAGAACATATTTCTCCAACATATTAAGAAGCCTGACCTCAGGTTTTTTCACGTTTTTGAGAGGCGAAGATGACGTGCGAATGTGGTATCTTATTGATGAAGCTTATAGTGACGTTGCCATATACAACGAAAGCCGTAAGCGATTCTGGTCATTTTTTCGATCACTAAACATTCGTACCTTCTTAGAGAGAAGGCGCGGGCAATGGGTCGAAGTGATAAAAACACCTTCGGGATGGAGAGTGGAAAGATGGCAGCCTGGGCTATAGCAAAAGTAATTGACTACTACGAACGGCGACTGGAGGCATTAGAAGATAGGGCCTACTCGGATTTTTGGGCCGACGAGGTATTATTAGTCCTCAACGCGCGGGATGAATTGAACGATCGTTGGGCAGAACTCTCTAGTGAGCAACGAGAGCGAGTCTACATTTTAGATGACCGTTTAGTTAAGAAACATAAGCTCATTGCAAAGCACGCTTTGCCCAATTCAAACGTGCAGGACCGCACTCGCTGGTGGTGGTATTTACACGAAGGCCCACAAGTGCGAGAGCAAGCAAGCGCCTATCCAACGAAATGACCACCAGTGATGTTGATCATTAAATAGGTGTACTTCGACCAATGGGAGAAACGCACGTATGGCAGACTGAGTTACAAGACCAGCGCTTAGCGCAACTACAGTCGAGGTCTCAGAGAGAACTAAATGCTTTTGTTCAGCATTTAACAACTGACCGTCGCTTGCCACGCCTCAATATGCACTTTAGGCAACATGGCAAAGATCTTGAAACAACTACTCCAGAAGAATATGAGCTGGCATTTTTATATCATATAGCCCGTGACGATTTGAGATTATTTACGTTTCTCCGTCGCCGTGAATTGGACGCGGTATGGTATCTCCTAGCAGAGGACACTGGCGCAACTGCAATGTATAATGAGACTGCGGGACGCTACTGGAGCTTTTTCCATATTTCTAACCTTCAACGTTTTTTAGAGGAAAGCCGAGGTCGGTTGATAGAACTGATAAAAACAGAGCAGAGATGGGATATTCGTATATGGTAATCAAGACTTTAGATAAATTATTAGATTATTATGACAGGCATCTCGATGGCCTCATTGATGAAGATATGTACGATACTGAAGCAATGCTAGTACTTATAGCTCGTGATGAGCTAGAAGACCGGCAAGCAGAACTGACCGCCATGCAAAGAAAGTATCTAGAAGCATTAGACGAGCGCATGGCTAAGTTACATGAGCAGGTTGCCAGTGTTCTTCCTTCCCAACATTTTCATGACCGAAAACGCTGGTGGTGGCATCTACATGAAGGTCCGCAGGTGCGAGAGCAAGCAGGCGCATACCCACAAACAAAATGACCACCCGCAGCGGTGGTCATTTTTGATATTGCGTTAGTATAGACCGGGTGTTAAGATTTTACCCCCGTGCCTGCATGAACTGGTAGAGCTTGCCCTCTGTCTTGACTGAAGGGGCGATTACCATCTGGGTGTCGTGCATCTCCTGTAGATCGCTGGCCCCGCATATGCCAAGACTCAGTTTTAGAGCCTCCATAAGGTTTTGAGTGCCGTCTGTTACGGAGGTGGGGCCAAACAGTATCTGAGACATAGGTGCGCTTGTTCCTACTTTTATCCTGATCCCTCTAGGAAGCGCGGCATGAGGAGTAGCCATTCCCCACTCGTAACCTCTACCCGGGGCCTCTTGCGTCTGTGCAAAGATGGAGCCGAGCATGACCGCGTCGGCGCCGGACGCGAAGGCCTTCGCGATGTCGCCACCGGTATGCATACCGCCATCAGTGATTATGGCCACGCGGCGCCCCGTGGTCTTGAAATAATTGTCTCCGGCCGCAGCGCAATCTATGGTAGAAGTTACCTGCGGTACTCCTACACCCAGGACCTCTCTAGAGGTGCAGGCGGCTCCAGGGCCAACACCTACCAGGATGCCGTCTATTCCAGCCTCCATCAGCTCAAGAGTGGCATTGTAGGTCACGCAGTTTCCAACAACAACCGGTATCCCTCTAACTGCCTGTATAAGCTCGGAGAATATCAGCCCCCGGTAGCTCTTGGATACATGCCTCGCGGTAGTCACGGTTGACTGGATAACCAGAACGTCCATCCCGGCCTCAGCCGCTAAAGGACTCAAGCGCTTCGCGCTCGGTGGGGTTATTGAGACTGCGCATATAGCGCCTTTGGCCTTTATTTCCTGGATCCGCTTGCCAACAAGCTCATCTTTAATAGGCTCGTTGTACACCTGCTGCATCAACGCAGTGACCTCATCGTCGGGAGCTTGAGCAATACGCTGTAATATTTCGTCGGGTTTGTGGTATCTAGTCTGGACGCCCTCAAGATTCAAAACCGCGAGGCCACCATAAGAATGGAGCTTCGCGGCAAAATCAACGTCTACAACGGCATCCATAGCCGCGGCCAGTACAGGGATATCGAAAGTATATTTACCCAGCTTGAAGGATATATCTACCTGGTCTGGGTTAATCGTTATATCGCCAGGGACCAGAGAGACATCGTCGAATCCATATGCATGCCTCAGTGGCTTGTATTCATGCTCTAGCATTAATACCTCCTGTAATTAAAACGCGGCTAATATCCATGCACAGTCCTTTATTAGAATTGGTGTTAATTTAAATTTTATGATAACAAAGTTGACGCCCTTTAGTCAACACCGACAATAATACATTAGTTTTGTATTAATACAATATAGCGGCTTTTTATAACTCCCAGTCATATATATGGTGGATAGGGCCACTAACTTATCTTTTGCGCCCAGCTACAGCGGACACTATCCAGGCAAAATCGATCTTACCGTCGCCCTCCTCTATCTGGAAGGTGTCATTTATCTCAGGAGGGGCATTAAGGAACATACGATGAAGCTCTTGAACGGTTTCAGTGGGCGTGCCGGAACGCTCCACCCAGTCCCAGAACTCAAGATGGGTGCGATGGGCCGTGGAGGAGTTTATTATATCAAGACCGTGCTTTTTAAAAATGTTCTGCCATTCTTCATTGCTGAGGTTTTTGACGTGTGATGGGTCCCGCATAAGCTCTACTTTATTTTGCCAGTCATCTATATTTGGCACGCCAGGCACGCTGGTGTCAACTACGATCACAAGTCCGCCGCTCTTCGTCACCCTCCGGCTCTCAGACATAAAGCTGTCTATTGACTGAAAGTGGTGCGGTGCGGTGCGACACACCACAATATCGAAGCTGTCGCTTGTGAATGGTAGAGACTCGGCAACACCCTGCACAAACTCTACATTGCTGAGGTCACGCTGACTCCTCAAGTTTTTTGCCTGGCCCAGCATTTCTGCCGTCAGATCATAGGATACTATGTAAGCAAGATGCGGGGCCAAAGCAAAAGCAGTAAAGCCGGTGCCGGTGGCTATATCCAGGGCATTTTGATTTGAACGCGGCTGCGCCCATTCAACAACAAGCTGTAGACTTTCCCCGGTAGCATGGGCCGCGCTACGGGTATAATACTCTGCCTGCCGTGAATATTGGTCTCTGGCCCGGTTTATCTCTGATTCCATTCCTTCATCCTCTTTGCAAAAATAAGAGTATAGGAAAAATATATCATAAATCTAGCTCCTATACTCGCTAACAATTCTATAATGTTAACAGCGCTTTAATAGCTTGTGAACCAAAGGATTTCTGTGCTATAGTAAGGCAATCTTGCGCCCCGTTATATCGATAACAAGGGGCGCGCTGTTAACTATTAAAAGAGCAAAGCTGCTAGAGAGGTATCGCTTACCAGGCAATGTACACCTACGATCTTCATGTCCACACCCTCAAAGGAAGTCCAGACAGTGAACTAACTCCGGCCAAGATAAAGGAGACTGCTGCAAAGATCGGCTTATACGGAGCCGGCATAACAGAACACGATAAGACCTGGGACCACGTTGACCTCCGAATCGAACGGGAACAACATGACTACAACTTTATTCGCGGTATGGAGGTTACAACAGACCTGGGCCACGTTTTGGTCTATGGTCTAAACGCTTATGTAAGCGGGATCCACAAAGCAGAGACCTTACGAGAGAAGGTAGACGCGGCCGGGGGAGTGATGATAATAGCCCATCCCTTCAGACGTGTCTTCCACTTCCCAAAACAGTATGGTAATGGAACCTACGGCTCCGCGATAGAGGAGCTGGCGAGCTGGCCTATTTTTGAGCTTGTTGATGAGATAGAAGTCCTAAATGGCGCTACCGGCGAGCTGGAGAACTTTTTGGCATACGAAGTATGTAAATACTTGGGCAAAAAAGGCACGGCAGGCAGCGATGCCCACTCAATTCACGGACTGGGGCGCTCGGTAACGATCTTCCAAAATCCGGTTCACGATGTTGGAGACTTCATTAACGAGATAAAGTCCGGGAATATATATCCGGCGCAGGTGATTACAGGCCCGGAAATGGACCGAGAGATAATACCTTTAGACGTTACAGTTCGCGAGAAAGACTTAGAAGAGCGTTTAAGAATAGCTATGGGCGTGGATGGTTAGGTACTTCTTTATTTGTGATGACTTAAAGAGCTAGTTTCAACGTGAGAGAATCTCGCGCAAGGGACAATGTGTTAAGCCGCCGGCATAACAGACGTTGGAGGAAGCCATGACAGTTTCGCAAACTACTCGGTGGGTTTATCTTTTTGATGAAGGCGACCCTCTTCGCCGTGACCTGCTAGGTGGCAAAGGCGCTGGAGTCGCCGCGATGAGACAAGCCGGCATCCCTGTCCCCCCAGGTTTTACTATAACTACTCAGGCATGCAACGCCTACAATGATGCGGACCGTCAGTTTCCCCCAGGCATGTGGGAGCAGACGTTGGATGCCCTGGCCGATGTAGAGCAGCGTACCGGAAAAGGATTCGGCAATCCGGAGAACCCGCTTTTGGTGTCGGTGCGTTCCGGCGCCCGGTTTTCTATGCCCGGTATGATGGACACGGTGCTCAACTTAGGCCTCAACCTCAGTACTCTTCAAGGCCTCTCCCGCCTCACGGGGGACTCTCGTTTCGCCTGGGATAGTTACCGCCGTTTCATCCAGATGTTTGGTCGCATTGTCCTCGGATTGGAGAATGCCCAATTCGAGCACGCCTTTGAAGACGCCAAGGCCCGCGCCGGAGCCCATCAGGACACCGATCTGGATGCCCAGGCGCTCAGGGAGGTGGCCGACGAGTTCAAGACCATTGTACAGAAGGCCACGGGGCAGCCATTCCCGGAGGAGCCGCTGGAACAACTGCGGCAGGCCATCGCGGCGGTGTTCGATTCCTGGATGGGAAAGCGCGCGATAGACTACCGCAACTTTGAAAAAATCCCCCATGACTTGGGTACCGCGGTTAACGTCCAGACCATGGTCTTTGGCAACCTGGGCGAGGACTCCGGTACTGGAGTGGCATTTACCCGTAACCCTTCCACCGGTGAAAAGACGCTATTTGGGGAGTTCCTCCTGAATGCGCAAGGGGAGGATGTGGTGGCAGGAGTCCGCACTCCGCTGCCTCTAACAGAGCTAGCCCGGGTAATGCCCACCGCTTACGCCCAGTTCGCAGATATTGCCGACCGTCTGGAGCGCACATACCGGGATGTGCAGGACATGGAATTCACGGTAGAACGCGGTACTCTCTGGATGTTACAGACCCGTTCCGCAAAGCGGACCGCCAGGGCAGCGGTCAACACAGCGGTGGCTATGGCGCGGGAAGGTCTCATCTCTCGAGAGGAGGCGGTACGAAGGGTGGAGCCGGACCAGGTGGTGCAACTGCTGCTGCCTCGTTTCGAGCCCCAAGAATTGGAAGCCGCGCAAAAGGCTGGACGTCTTATAGGACAGGGGATCGCGGCAAGCCCCGGCGCAGCAGTGGGCCGGGTGTATTTCGATGCGGACGTGGCGGAACGGCAGGCGAGAGCGGGGGAGCCAGTGGTCCTGGCGCGCCCCGAGACCAGCCCAGATGACGTCCACGGCTTGATCGCCGCCCAGGGCGTATTGACCAGCCGAGGCGGGGCCACCTCCCATGCCGCGGTGGTGGCCCGCGGCATGGGGAAGCCCGCTGTAGTGGGGGCCGAGGATATTCATATCGACCCGAAGGCGGGTCAATTGCGGGCCAACGGGCAGGTTGTCTCGGCCGGGGACTGGCTATCATTGGACGGGGGCACCGGAACGGTATATCTGGGACAGGTAACAGCAATACCTCCCCGCTTCAGCGAAGAAGCTGACCTTCGGGAGATCCTATCCTGGGCAGATGAGTTCCGTCGTTTGGGAGTGTTGGCAAACGCCGACAACCCTCAAGACGCGCAGCAGGCCCGTGAGTTTGGAGCTGAGGGCATAGGCCTTTGCCGCACTGAACATATGTTTTTCCAGCAGGACCGCCTGCCAGTAGTACGTCAGATGATTTTACACGCCGGCGCCGCGCGAGACGGAGACGCCACAGCCCGCGCCAAATATCAGGGGGCTTTAGACCAGTTACTCTCTATGCAGCGTGCCGACTTTATCGGTGTACTGCGGGCCATGGCAGGCTTGCCGGTTATTATCAGGCTCATCGATCCCCCACTGCATGAGTTCCTGCCCAGTTACGATGAATTACTGGTCACCGTCACAAGAATGGAGGCCCAAGGCGCTTCAGGAGCGGATTTCCAGGAACAGCGGGCGCTGCTACAACGTGTGGCGCAACTCAGGGAGGCAAACCCTATGCTGGGGCTGCGGGGCTGTCGCTTGTCTATCCTCTACCCCGAGATCACAGAGATGCAAGTGCGGGCCATTCTGGAAGCAGCAGTAGCTCTGGCCCAGGAAGGGGTAATTACTTATCCCAAAATCATGATCCCTTTAATTAGCCATGTAAACGAGCTGGCCCGGGTGCGCGCCACTCTAGAGCCTGTTGCACATGCTGTTCTTCAGGAGGCCGGAGTGAATATTACGTATCGCTTCGGGACTATGATAGAAACACCCAGGGCGGCCCTACAGGCAAGCCGTATCGCGGAGCTGGCGGAGTTCTTCTCATTTGGCACCAACGATCTCACCCAGATGACCTTCGGATTTTCTCGGGACGATGCTGAGGGAAAGTTCCTGGATACCTACATATCCGAGGGCATATTACCCGACAATCCCTTTCAGGTATTAGACCAAGATGGTGTAGGACAACTGCTACGACTCGGGACCCAGCAGGGACGGGCGACACGGCCTGACCTAGAGGTGGGAGTATGTGGCGAGCACGGGGGCGAGCCAAACTCCATAGCTTTTTGCCATGAAATTGGCCTGGACTACGTCTCCTGCTCCCCATTTCGGGTGCCGGTTGCGCGCCTGGCCGCGGCCCAGGCGGCCTTGGCCCACACCGCTGAGCGAGACCGTTGAACTCCATCCACTCCCAGTGAATACCACGAAGCTGGTCGAGTGGGGCATAACATCTGTGTCAGTAAGTCCTGACATGATTGACAAGACTCGCGGTATAATCGCAGAGATAGAGAAAGAAGCAGGAGCGCTCAGACAGAAAACAAGCCTCTTCGTTAAGGGTATAAGATTTTACCTTTAGCACAAAATCATTAGCCCAAGCGAATCGACCATCTTAGTTGCGACCTGCACCCACGAAGGATGAAAATACCGCTCATGGTGAGCCAAGTTTACCCTGAGGCTCTCGAAGGGAACCATCCTTCGACAAGCATGTCCTGAGGCTCTCGAAGGGCTCAGGACGAGCGGATTAAGAATACTTGCTTTTCACACAATAAAATGGATAATGAAAGCCGATAAGGCCTGTTAGGCAGGCCTTATCTTTTTAAATACTTTATGCCAGAATACATTTCTATTGACCTCGAGACTACAGGACTCGATCCCAACCTGGAAAGCATTATAGAGGTTGGGATGGTAAAATTTAACCATAGAGGAGAGCTAGACCGCTATTCGACGCTGATAGACCCACACCGCTCGATACCTTACCCTGTTCAGCGGCTCACTGGAATAAAGAATGAAGATGTAGAGGGAGCGCCCAGTTTCGAGGAAGTAGCAGCAGAGATAGCGTCCTTCATAGGCTACTCCTCTGTAATAGGACACAGCGTATCCTTTGACATCGCCTTCCTTTCAAGACAAGGCATAACCCTCCATGCTCCCCATTATGACACCTTAGAATTGTCCAAGATCCTTATCACCAAGGCGCGTTCTAGAGGATTAGGCGCTTTGATCGACCAGTTGGGAATCGACTTTCCAAAAAGACACCGGGCCTTGGCAGATGCCTTGGCCGCTATGGAGCTATTTCTAGCCTTAAGTAAAATGGCTGAAGAGCTGGACCCCTTCCTTATCTCCCTGCTGGCAAGCCTGGATGCTAAGAGTCCTTGGAACACTGCCGGCTTCTTCAAAGAGGCATCTCAAAGGTTGGGGATACCACCAGAGGCCGCGGACCCTAACAGAGGAGCGTGGAATAACTACGTCTCTATACTTGAGAAGGGGCCATCTTTAGATCCTTTGACACCAAAGGACGATAGGTATCCTATTGATCTGAAATCAATAGAGCGCCTCCTAAGTCCGGGAGGCGCTCTATCAAGTACCTTTTCCTCCTTTGAGCATAGGGAAGAGCAGGTAGCAATGGCATTGGAGATAGCCCAGTCTATAAACGGCGGGCGACACCTGATAGTAGAGGCCGGGACCGGCACCGGAAAGTCCTTCGCATACCTGTTGCCGGCAGCGCTGGCAGCCCTTGAATCCAACAGCACAATAGTAATATCTACAAACACCATCAATTTACAGGAGCAACTGGTCAATAAGGATATACCAAGCCTGATCTCAGCTCTTTCCTTACTGGAAGAGAATATACCGGTTGGAGTTGGCATCATGGACGAAGCTGTAAGCCCAGAGAATATATATCCCTCGCCCAAAAACAAGGAGGATGGGACTAGCGTCAGAGGGGCAATGTTACAAGCGGCTCAACTCAAGGGAAGAAGCAATTACCTCTGCTTGCGGCGGCTAGGGGCCTACCTCAACTATCAAAAGTCCCCCGAAGAGGCCAGTTTTATTGCCCGAGTCCTGGTCTGGCTAAACACAACCCAGACCGGCGACCGCGGTGAGCTGTCCCCTAACTCCAGAGAAATGCCCTACTGGGACCTGATGTCAGCCCAGGAGGGGGACTGTCTGGGCAACAATTGCGCCTTTTATCGCAGCGGCCACTGTTTTCTACTTAGGGCCAAGCAAAGATCGGAAGCATCACACCTTCTGGTAGTTAACCACGCCTTGCTGCTATCTGATCTACTACATGAGGGCCGCACCATTCCTGAATATGACTGTCTAATTGTAGACGAGGCGCACCATCTGGAGGACGCAGCCACAGACCAACTGGGCGTGCGCATACGTCACCGCGATATTGGCGACTACCTGGACAGCCTGTACCAGAAGTCGGATACACGGACATCAGGTCTGCTGCCATATATAGAAAGCTTTGTAGCCAGTTCCGGCTCCCCATTGATACCTCACGGCATAATACAACGAGTGAAGGAGTCAATAGCACTGGTTGAGTCCTTAAGAGACAAAAATGATGGTCTCTTTTACCTAGCCAGAGACTTTTTGTACAAATATTCCACCGATAATAGCATGTACGGACAGAGGCTAAGAGTGTCTGAGGCCCTAAAGCGAAGTAAGGAGTGGAGAGATATACAAAAGGCATGGGAGGACCTGAACAAGGGACTGGAAGGCAGCGGCGAAGGGTTGCATAAGATAGCTATAGCCCTGGAGGACCTGGAAATAGGAGATGGAGAGCAATTAGAGGACTTAATCCTGGACATACAGGGCTATGTATCACGAAGCGAAAGACTTCGGGAACAGCTATCTGCTTGCATCTCAGGCAACGATAAAGCGCAGGTCAACTGGTTTGAGGTACAAGCTCGTGGAAACAACATCTCTCTTAACTCAGCGCCCATTCAGGTAGCCTTAGATCTGGGTAAGCTGCTTTTCTCAAAGAAGTCTTCTGTTATACTGACCAGCGCTACCCTTCAGGTAGGGAGCTCCTTTGAGTATATCAAGGAACGCTTGGGTGTGACCAGCGCGGGGGAGCTCTCTTTAATGTCACCCTTTAACTATAAAGACTGCACCTTGATGTATATAACCAAAGATATGCCGGAGCCTGAGAAACGCAATCATTCCGAGGTCATGCAAAGGGCAATCATAGATGCGTGCACAGCAAGCGGCGGTAGGGCGCTGGTGCTGTTCACCTCTTACGCCGCTCTCCAATCGGCCTTGTCCAATATAGCTGCTCCTCTGGAAAGAGAAGGGATTCGCGTACTCGCCCAGGGTACAGACGGCAATGCAGACCAGGTGCTTATGACCTTCAAAGAGGGACCAAATTGCGTGTTATTGGGCACCAACAGCCTTTGGGAGGGTATCGACGTGGTGGGGGATGCCTTAAGCCTGCTTATAATAACCAGGCTTCCCTTCCCCGTACCCACCGATCCTGTGTTTGCCGCCAGAGGAGAGCTTTACCAGGACCCATTCAGACAGTACTCCCTGCCTCAGGCTATATTGAGGTTCCGCCAGGGTTTTGGTAGACTCATACGCAGCAAGAACGATAGAGGCACGGTGCTTGTGCTAGACCCTAGAATAATTACTAAGAGTTACGGAGAGCAGTTCTTGAGATCTTTGCCACAGTGCACAACAATAAGAGGAACTCTAAGAGAAATCCCATCACACATAGCCTCATGGCTAAGGGCAGGGAGATAGCATGATGTTTAAAACTGCACCCTGGGCTCAAGCCCAGGTCATAAGGCTGGATGCCATAGGCTTTAGCCTGTGGTACCGGATGGTGATAGGCTGACATGAGAGCGCTGATTACTGGAGCGGCAGGCTTCATTGGCTCACATCTTGCAGAGCGGCTGTTGGGCCAGGGACATGACGTAGTTGGCATAGACTGCTTTACCGATTACTACCCTCGTCCCATCAAAGAAGCCAATCTGGAGACCGCAAGAGCTCACAACAACTTCAGCTTCATTGAGGGCGACATCCTTGACCTCGACCTAGAGCCTATCATTAGAAACATAGACTGGGTGTTTCACCAGGCGGCACAGGCAGGGGTAAGGGCTAGCTGGGGCAGCAGCTTTGAAGTCTATTCAAAGGATAATGTAGTGGCGACGCAGCGGCTTTTGGAAGCGGCCAAGAGCGCTGACCTACAGAAATTTGTTTATGCCTCCTCATCCTCTATATATGGAGAGGCAGAGAGCCATCCTACAAGTGAGACCGTAACCCCCAGGCCGATCTCACCTTATGGCATTACCAAGCTTGCCGCTGAGCAGCTCTGCTATCTATACTGGCGCTCTTTTGGCGTACCCACCGCAAGCCTTAGGTATTTCACCGTATACGGGCCGCGCCAGCGTCCTGATATGGCCTTCAACAAGTTTATAAAGGCCATAATCTTGGACCAGCAGATAGAGGTATACGGCGACGGAGAGCAGACCAGGGACTTTACTTACATATATGACGCCGTCACGGCAAATATTGCCGCGGCTGAACAGGCCCCAGGCGGATCGATTATGAACATCGGTGGAGGCTCCCGGACCTCTGTCAATGAGAATATAAGAGTGCTGGAGGATATTCTGGGTAAAAAAGCCAGAGTGACCTACCAGGAGGCCCAGCCGGGAGACGCTCGCCATACCGCAGCAGATACCTCACTGGCCCAAAGGCTAATCGGATATAAACCCACCGTTAAGCTCAGAGAGGGCCTTGAGCAGGAGGCCCTCTGGCTGCAAACCCTCATGAAGTAGCTAGCGATCTTTTAGGGGCAACACTGCCTTTCTATTATCAAAGTACCTCCAAATTTGCTCCAAATGTCTCAGCTATGAGATGCTTTAGTGCATGCAATCCAAGATGACTGTTAGCGATAAAACATCTTCTACTCGCGGATTTATAAGAATTTCGAGGCAATAGTTCTTTGATTCCACAGGTCTCAGTTGGACATAGCCCAGGGACGGGGAAAGGTCTCCTTTCCGCCGGGGTCTTCCGCTTTATTAGTACGCCTGCCCTCGTGGCGCTGCTCGCCGCGTCAATCATAGCGCTATGGGTCCGTCTAGTCATAGCTTCATTAGCGCCGTCCTTACTCCTTCAAAAGACTCTACCCGACGATGCCTTCTATTACTTTACCCTGGCAAGAAACTTTGTTCAAGGCTTGGGCATGACCATGGATGGGCAGAACCCAACCGATGGTTTTCACCCCTTGTGGATGGCCCTCTTAGTACCCATCTTCTGGCTCTTTGGAGGGAACGAGTCCCTGCCTATCCATGTCGCCTTGTTTTTAGGCTCCCTTTTCAACGTAATCACCGGACTCTTGCTATACTCATCGATAAAGGCCGCCACCGGCATGGATAGAGCGTCTCTCATCGCAACTGTGGCGTATATCTTTAACCCGGGGGCCATCATGGTTGCAACGAACGGCCTGGAGACGTCTCTGGCGCTAATGATGTTTGCAGCAACGCTTAGGCTGTGCTTTGCCTATTTGAGCAAAGATAGTTTCACTTTCCGCTCGGCTGTTGTACTGGGCGCGGCCGCAGGGCTGACCTTCTTGTCCCGGACAGACTATGTCTTCATGTTCATCACGATAGCGATCTACATAGCCTTGGACAAAAACATCAGGCTAAAAGCCGGCGCGGCATATGGGGCTGCCGCCTTGTTGGTAATTACCCCCTGGATGCTATGGGAATTCGTTGCCTTTCATTCCTTTCTTCAGGTGAGCGGACGGGCGCTGCCCTTTGTCTTGCACCATGAATACATCTTTACAGACCCGGCGCCATGGGAAATAATACTGCACAGCCTGTCCAGAGTAGAAACCGCCGCGCTCACTGTGGTCCCAAACCTTTTCTTCCTCTACCAGGTCCAACACGACGGGCTTCGTGTAGGGGCGATTAGTACGGTCTGCCTCTTCCTTATCACAGCCTCGGTTCTTTGGCTCAATCCTGGTCTTCGACACAAGGTCCTTTCGATGTTATCTCCTAGGGCATCCCTGATATTGATACCCACTTTGGCGGTAGCGGCCATGTTTGTCGCCCACGCGGGAGTCAGGTGGAGCCTTCAAGGATGGTATTTTGCCCCCGTTCTGTACCTGGGGTCCCTTTACATCGGAATGCTGTACGGACTTGGGGAAACATACCTCCGTGAGAAAAGGCTGATCTCCTTGCAGATGCCAGCTCTCGCCCTTACCTTATTTCTGCTTGTTCTGGCAAGCGGCACAAGATCGGCTGAGGTGTGGCGAGCCGGCTACTATCCGTGGCAGATAGAGATGTACCAGGAGGCTCTATGGTTCAGGACACATGCCTCCACCGACTGGAGAGTAGGGGCCTTCAATTCGGGAATCATCTCGTACTTTGGGCAAGTAAAGGTAGTCAACTTGGACGGAGTGGTCAACAATGCAGCTTTTCGAGCTCTATCTAATCGGATGCTGGCGCAGTACATCAAAGACCAGGGCATCACCCACTTAGCAGACTATCAGTTCACCTTGGAGCAGTACAGCCGATACTTTGGTGATGAGCCAGCCCTGGGCCTGTTACCGATCCAAGAAATGGACGACCCCGAACTTTTCTGGCAGAATTCCTCCATTGTAATTAATCAAGTACATGCAGAGTAACACAGCGATGAAACGATTGAGTTTGAGATTAGGGTGTTGAAGATACAGGGACGGCTGCTATGAAGATGTCGCCACCGGAGGAGGATTAGACCTTTGCTAGCTCGCCTTGGCCTTGTAATACTGGCCGCTGACGCCTTGTTTTTGGCGATGCTGTCAGAAGGGCAGATCTGGAGGGATCAGAACAACATACAGCCACTGACGCAATTTATGAGAACAAGTGAGGCCTCTGTAGCGGTCCTATTCAGCGCAATGGCGCTGATAATGATGTTGCTTGCCTGCCTGCCCAAGGTCGGCAAGGGCGGCGAGCGTTTGGCCCTGGTCACAGGCCTCCTCGTTCTATCCCTGGCCTTTTTATCTTCCATAAGCTCTCAAAATACCTACGGCCTAGATAGTGGCGCAGCCCCAAACTATGCTGCAGAGTTGTTGCTTGCAGGCGAAAACCCGTATATCACCTTCAGACTCTCCGACGCTATAGAGAGATATAGCATGCCGCAACAGCTAATTACCAAGTTCAGCGATGGGTCACTGAAGGAGAACTTTATGTACCCCGCGGGCTCCTTTGTGTCCCTTGTACCCGCCATAGTCCTTGGTGTCTCTGATGTCCGGCCTATATACGCGGTTACCTTAATAATTCTGGCTTTACTCTTGCATTACGTTGCCCCGGCCCGTCTCAAGCTACTGGCCCTGGGCCTCTTTGTGACCATCCAGCTAGCCCACTTCTCCTCGGTAGGTTCCGGCGTCACCGAGCCTTGGTGGGTGCTGCCGGTAGTACTGGCGTGGATGTTAAGGGACAGATGGAGGGCCTCGGCGGGAATTCTGGGGTATGCCCTATCTCTAAAGCAATTGACCTGGCTCTTCGCCCCGTTCTACGTGATCATGATATACCATCGCCACGGGAAAAAAAGGGCTGCGCTCGCTGCTGGTATTGCCGCAACAGTCTTCGCTGCCATAAATGCCCCTTTCCTCATCTTATCCCCAGGCTCATGGCTTGCTAGCATTCTATCACCCATGCTAGACCCGGCGTCAGCCCTGGGGGTTGGCCCTACAATGCTAGGAGTGCAACTATTGCCACAAATACCCAGGTCTTTCTATACAGTAGTGAACTTTGGCGTCCTCTCAGCATCACTTGTATGGTTCTTCTTCAAGGGCCATAACTCACCTCTCTTTGTCCTCATAGTTCCCTGGCTTGCCTTTTGGTTCGCGTGGCGGAGCCTCTCGACCTACTTCTTATACCTTCCTACCATGCTGCTTTTAGGGCTTATATTTGAGGCTCGGGACCCAAAAGCTTCTGAAAATGGCGATAGGGAATGTGAAAAACATCATTGACTGGCAACAGGTCTATATGCAGAATTGTGATCTATGAATATATATGTAACCGCTGAGACCACTGGTAGCCAGCCTTCTATCCCTAACCATCCCACTGTCTCCAATAACAAAGCGCTGCTCGCGATGATGCTGGTAACGTTAGGAGGCATGTTCCTGCGTCTCCTGAACTTAGGCAGCGGCAGCATTTGGTATGATGAAGCCTTCAGCATATACATGTCTCGCCAAGACCTCGCCACCATAATATATGGTAATTCCGGAGATACCATGCCTCCCCTACATTTCTTTGCCCTCCACTATTGGATGGCTGTTGGAGGTAGCGAGTTCATAATACGCTTCCTATCAACATTGTTTAGTGTTATGACGATGCCTGTGATCTATGTATTAGGCGCAAGGCTGTTTAGCAGAGAGGCCGGCATTTTTTCGGCTATGGTAGTGGCTATAGCCCCATACCACATCTACTGGGCACAAGAGGCCAGGATGTACAGCATGTTGTCCTTCTTTGGACTTCTCGCCGTGGCTACCTTCATCATGGCCTGGCAGGAGAATACGAGGATCTACTGGACCAGCTTCACTGTGGCTATGGCCCTTGCTTTCTACACGCACAACCTGAGCATCCTGGTATTAGCATCTATAGACCTTTTCATCCTGCTACGGATAAGCCGGGCACTGTTGCTCTGGCGTCCGGTTGTGCTTAGCCATACAGGAGCTTTGTTGCTTTTTTCGCCGTGGCTGACCCTTCTGCCTGGGCAAGTATCCAAAGTAGTAGGCGTTTTCTGGATTGACGAGCCTCACGCCCTGCGGTGGGCCTTAAGCATTCAGGACTTTCTATTCCATACAGAAAGACTTCGATGGATATTGCCCTGGGGATTGGACTACTTTTCCCTGTTCTACACTCTCCTAATTTGTACCTTCGCCTTACACATCCTGGTGCGCAACGGGATAAAAGGGACTGTCTCGAAGGATAGCATCCTATTGGTAGTTGTCCTGATGTTCACTCCTATGGCTGCCTTGTACCTGCTGTCGATCTGGAGGAGCTTTTACGCTGACAGGGCTATGCCTATATCAGCAGCAGGGCTGGCTTTGGCCCTGGGCTATTTATGCTCTCAGGCCCCTTATAGGCCCAAGTTCACTATGATTCTGTTGTTTCCCCTTGTCATCGCACTGGGTATGGCGCTGATATACAAGTACAACTTCTATGGCTCGGACCATTTGCCCTTTAGAGAAGCTGTGGCCACCATAAAAGAGAACTATCAGGATGGTGATGCGGTGATATACACCAACAAGGCAACCTTCTTCCCGGGTCACTTCTACCACCAATTCCCCAACGAGTATATGCTCCACGACAATCCGACGTCGATCTTTAACGATCTATCTCCCAGGAGCGCAGCCGCTATAGGCTTTCGCACTTACACAGTAGAGGAGGCAGTGCCGGGTTACGACAGGGTATGGGTAATGATAATAGCAGGGCCGGATATGGACTATGATGTCGAACGAATTACAGTGCCTCTATCACAGACCCATAGCAGGACGCTGACCGGGCGCTGGAACGAAAGGCTGTTCCTGCTGCTGTTTGAGAGATAGCAAGAAATAAAGAATCACAAATAGTCGGGATACCATCGGTACTGGTAGACTTATTATAGGAGCTACAGGTAGCGAGTCTTTTGCGCTATAGCCCGATAACAAGACAAAATATGTATCCAAACGGTGGTGAAGCAACTAATGGATAAGGTAAAATTTGTGATATAGAGGGAACGTTAGCACTGCTTGGTGTTTGAGGCCAAGGTACTAAGCCTGCTAGAATAGGAACGAGGGTACCGCAAGTTTTTGGCAATGCAGTGCCACATTTTGGTTCTAATCCGAGTGGAGGATGTAATTATGGTACAACAAATAGATGTACAGAAGGCCATTGCATGGCTAAACAACCTCTGGCATGGCAATAAGCAATGTCCTATCTGTAAAAACAACAATTGGACTGTTAATGACGTTGCTCTTGAACTCACACCATATAGCGCAGCTCCATATCCGCCTGTTTCCTATCCTTTATTTTCAATTACCTGTGGTGTCTGTGGCCATACTCTACTGTTTAATGCCATCTTAGCTGGATTGTTATCAGCTGAGAATACCGTGATTATAAGATAGGAGTTTAATGTTCGAGCCGCCTCCATCTGAAGAACCTATCAACTTCACCCTTAATCAAATTATAATGGTGCCTTCGCCGCAGCGAGAAAGGCGTATGGCTATTCGCTATCTCGACTGGTTAAGACTCCGAAGGAATATCGCTCAGGTAAGAGACTCAGATACCTGGCTATCTAAAGCTTACAGCGTATTGTTTGGCATATCTGCAACATCTTTCCTCTCTATATATCCATTAACAGTCTTATCAGACCTTCCACCGTGTGGCTAATCCCAACGTATGTGGCTATTGCAGTTTCTACCCTCGTTCTCGCAATGATACTTTTAATCCTGGAGAGAAAAATAGAAACGGGAAGAAGAACAGACTTGCAAAGAATTCAGGCAGATATGAATGATATTGAACTCATAGACGAACACCCGCGAAGCCAGCAATAGGATGTCTGGTTGATTAGTCTACCTGAGAAGCAATGCTACCCTACCAGACCAGCCAAGAGATTTGAGGGTGATGTTATAATACTTTATTATGAATGATTCTCTAAATATTAGACTTGGACTGCCCGCCATCCACGTTTATAGCGGCACCGGTTATCCAACTTGCCCTTTCGGAAGCCAGGAACACAGCCAGGCTGGCTACCTCTTCCAGAGTGCCAAACCTGCCCCCAGGGATATTATCTTTAACGAAGCGCGCCATGCCCTCAGGGTCCTGTTCCACGCGCCTGGCCCAGCCCCCACCGGGGAAAAGAATAGAGCCGGGACAAATACTATTGACCGTGATCCCGTAAGGGGCCATCTGTGCAGACAATGCCTTGGACAGGCTTATCACCGAGGCCTTTGCCGCGTTATAGGTTATAGCGCCGCCGGACTCTCGTCCCCATATAGAGGCTATGTTTATGATCCTGCCCCAGCCTGCGTTGCGCATCACCGGCAGTACCAGGCGGCAGGTCCGAGCGGTTGCCAGCAAGTTAAGGTCTACGGTATCATACCAGTCTTGGTCGCTGGGGTCCTGCCCGCCTTTACTACCACCGACATTATTCACTAGGATATCGATAGTTCCATAGTATCTCAGGGTTTCCTGTACCACAGCTTCAACATCTTCGGCCACCGTGACATCGGAAGGTAGAGCCAACACCTGAACGTTCAGCCCACGAATATCTGCTGCCGCCTCTTCCAGGGCCTCTGCTCCGCGGGCGCATATCGCTAGATTGCAGCCCTCGTCAGCCAGTCCGGTAGCTATAGCTCTTCCTATGCCTCTACTAGCCCCAGTTATCAATGCAACTTTACCTTTGAGACTTAGCTCCATGCAACTCTCCTATCTCATTTTTGACTTCAATTAAAGCTGGTAAAATAGTATCATAGGGATAGCCAAATTCAACAGCGAGGAAACATTGTGCAAGATAGTGTGCTAGAGATACGCGATCTTCATACCCACTTCAACACAAAAGAAGGCGTCTTAAAGGCCGTAAACGGCGTAAACTTCACTCTCAAGAAGGAAGAGGTCTTAGCAATTGTAGGAGAGAGCGGGTCCGGAAAGAGCGTGACCGCTTTATCTATCCTGCGTCTTGTACCCTACCCGGGAGAGATAATAACCGGCAATATATACCTAAACGGCGTAGACATAATGAAGATGGATGACGACCGCTTGCGGAGAATGCGCGGCCAGGATATCTCTATGATATTCCAGGACCCCATCAGTGGTCTAAACCCCGTCATACCCATTGGCACTCAGGTGGAAGAGCTTCTCCAGGCCCATACAAAGATGTCCAAAAGGGACGCGCATATCAAAGGGCTGGAAATACTAAACAGCGTGGGCCTGCCAGACCCGGAGCGAATAGTTACCCAGTACCCCTTTCAGCTTAGCGGCGGCATGTGCCAGAGGGTGATGATCGGCATTGCTATGGCGCTGAACCCACAAGTGCTTATAGCAGACGAGCCAACCTCAGCCCTGGATGTGACGGTGCAGGCCCAAATACTGCTACAGATCAAGCAGATGACTCAGGAAAAACAGACCTCTGTCCTCCTAATAACCCACGATATGGGAGTGGTGGCACAGATGGCGCATCAGGTGGCGGTTATGTATGCCGGACACGTGGTGGAGTATGGAGATGTAAAGGATATCTTTGCTCGACCTTCACACCCTTATACTTGGGCGCTTATGCAGGCCCTGCCTCGCATAAACGAAGAAAGGGATACCCTTCACAGCATCCCGGGCACTCCTCCTGACCCAATCAATCTGCCCGATGAATGTCCCTTCATCGCACGCTGCATAAAGGCGCTCACGGTATGCCGCACCAGCCCAATGCCGGCTCTAGATCAGATAGGCGAGAACCACTACGTAGCCTGCTACAACCCAGTGCTGCATGAGTGGTAGACCTCTCCCTCTTCTTCAAGCTCGTGGCACAACTCTACTACTAGAGGCAGGTCTAACTGAAGTTGGCGTGCTATATCGGAATAATACAAGGCGCCTCCATCGGCAAACAGTTCTTTTATCTCGTCCTTTGCTTCCTCTCTTGAGATAGTCCTTAACACAACAACTTGCTCGGAAGCCGTTAACTCTTCAACCGCCTGTTCTAAGGCGGTGAGCCTTTTCTCTATCGTGCCCTTAAGTCGTGCATTTTCATTACGTAGTTTAGTGATCTCCAGTTGAAATTGTTTATTTTCTAATGGCTCTTGTACTAATTCCTGCGTTGTCCTTCTGCTCCGCCTTTCTGCCATCTTGATCCTCTTACATATCCTCGGGACTAACTCATGATCACTTTTATAGGATTGGACCTGTTCTTCATTATATCTCTAAGAAGAGGATGTATGCCGTCATACGTCACTAGATCTACCTCTTTACCCAAGGCTTCCTCTAATCTGTATTTTAAGTCTACCAGGTCAAACAAAGTCGTTCCCCTAGGGACGTCTACCAAGATGTCAATATCACTGTCTTCTCTATTTTCACCTGTAGCGTATGAGCCAAAAATAGCAGAACGTAAAACACCTGCCTCTTTAAGAATTGGTAGAGCTTTCTTTTTGATTTCTTCTAAATCTGCTCTCATAACCCGATTATAACCTGAACCTTTATTCGCTCATTCGATCCACTCTAACGTCACCGTCTCAGTTAGGTTGTCAATAGTAAAATACACGGTTCTAGGTGGATCAGTATTGAGTCTCACAGCTCTATAAGACGTTCCTTCGATCTGCTCAAAAGCATATGGGTCTCTTGCAACATCTAGATCAAATGTTTCCTTTATATGTTCCCACGCCCAAAAGTTACCTAATACTATTTCAGCTTGATGAGTAAAATCCGCAGATTCTATAACTTGAAAGGGAGGTCGACTAGCTGGAAGCACGTTTCTCAGCCAATTCTTGACCTATTTTCTTGTCTGTTTCAGTCAGGGGCTCAGCCGATAGCCACGCTGTTCTATATTCTATTACTTCACCTGCTCTGGTTAACCTCCAACCCCATTCCTTATGTGAATGTTTGCTAATTTGGTCTCCACTGAATTCCTTGAATCGACTAAGCATATTTCTCACAATATCAAGTTCTTCTTTACTAAAGAGCGATAGATCAGGCTCCCGTTGTGGCACAATACGACGTTGGAGCAAACCACCATAGTATCGCTCCTCGATAATAGCGTCTCCGGCTTCAATAAGCGCTTCCTGCGCTCCCAACGATTCCATTGGAGCAGGACCTTCATCAAGATGCTGATAACGAGCACATGTGATTGGTTGCTCCAACTTTCGATAGGCCTCAAAGTCGCTATAATATAGCAACTTATTCAACTTAACAGAGCCAAATTGTTCATCTCGCCTACTTAGATCTGCAATAAGAAGTATAAGTTCTTTCAGCTTACGTCCACTTCGTACTATTTCTGCTAGGTTTATTGCCATGTCTCCCTTTCCTGAATCTCTTCCTCTTCTTCAAGCTCGTGGCACAACTCTACTACTAGAGGCAAGTCTAATTGAAGTTGGCGTGCTATTTTCTTAAGTCAGTAAGACTCAGCTCCCTCCACTAAATCTCTTGGTAGTATACGTTTTGCCCCGATTATCTCAATGCCGAGCAAATGACCCTCTTCATCGAAGTCTAAATTAATCATCCCCAGAATCGGTGCTATGCCATAATTCTTCTCAATATCAGAGAGATCACACTCATAAGTCGCTTTTACAGAATGAGAGTGACTCTCCTTAACAAGATATATGTAAGCGGCATCTCCATTTTTTTCATATTTAGCTTTCATATCGCTCCCCTTTTAACTAAGGCTCCGCTACCTAGGCTCGAAGTCCCTACCTTTGTCAATAACCGTTACCACATCACCTGTCTCATCTTCGGTCACTACCCTTATGCCGCGGCCCATCGATGATTCACTTGCTGGAAGGTCGAATACCGTCCTACCTTCTCTGTTCCCAGGGTGTGCAATTCCTTTTTGCTATTGCTTCTTCCACTGATTCCTCAGTAATATGTGTTTCCCCATTCGGTCTCTTGCATGGTCCCAATATCCTCTTGTTTGGAAAACCAAGTTGACAATTCCTCCATACCATCACACATATATTCGCGAGCTTGCCCTTAATTTGCAAATGAAAGGCTATGCAGAAGGAGTAAGAACGTAGTATGCAGCTACCTACGCTGCGGCAACTTAACAATGCTGCACAATTCAGGGACCAGCGTCTCCAAAGCTAGATCAGGTGGTAGCTGACCTCTTTTTATATAGATATCGGTCTCAAGCAAACGCCGGTAGACCTCCTCTACTTGCGATCTGTTATAGATGTTGGCCTGGTCTCGGGTCTTCCTGATAGCAAATTCACTGGTTATACCTACCAGCTTGCCCAGCGCATTCAGCTCTTTGGTCTCTTTTTGTGCCTCTTGCATTTGAATAATGAGACGGTATTGCCTTGTCACCATGAAAAGTACGTACAAGGGGGCAGCGCCGTTATCAAACAACTCCTCAAGAGCATGCACTGCCTGAGTTACTCTTCCTTCTGCTACAGCATCTACCATAGTAAAGATGGTTATCTCTCTGGCCTGGCTTGTTACCAACTGTACATCTTTTTCTTGAATGTTCTCGCCCTGGCAGTACAGCACCAGCTTCTCAGCTTCAGAATTCAAGGCCCATAGGTTATTTCCTACCAGTTGGCACAACAGCCGAAGAGCTCCCTGAGTGATCACTCCACCCTGGGCTGATACTCTGTTCCTAACCCATTTCTCCAGCTCAGCGCCACGAAGGGAAGAGAACCGTTTAATCGTTGTTACAGACCGCAACTGAGACAGCATGGAGTTTCCGGAGGCAAGAGCCCCATCTATTAGAATAAGGATAGTGGTGTCCGGCATAGCTTCCAAGTATTCATGAAAGGATGCCCAAGAGTCTGTAGCCCTTCCGTTTCTAGCCCTGGGATCGGACCTGGATAGCAAGTTATGCACTATAACAAGACGAATAGGGGCCAAGAAGGGCACAGTATCACATACCGCCCTCAGCTCGTCGAAGCTTATGGTCTTGCCGTCCAGCACGGTGGTATTCAGACTAATGATCTCCCTATCACCCAGGGAAGTTTTTATCTCGTCAAGGGACTCTTTTATTGAAAAGTCATCATCGCCGTATAGTAAATAGACCACGCCTTGCCTCTATGTTATCTTTGAGTGGCTCGGAAGATTATATAGCCATGATCTGGATGAAGTTCCTACACCATAGGCTAAAGCCTGTGGCATTGAGTTCTAGTTTCTCTTATGCCCTGGGCTTTGGCCCAGTAATGAATTAGCTCTTCAACCTAAGCCACCAACTGGAGGAAGTCTCGATGAGAGGAGACTCTTACTCTGCTTTTGAACGAAAAATAATTGGTCCTTTTCGCGCCTGGCTCGCAAAGATCACAGGGCCTTTAGTCAGGGCGTTGAACGCGTTGGGCGTACCCCCCAACGCGGTATCATTCTCACAGATACCCGGCGGCCTGGCATTTGTTATGCTGGTAAAGGACCACCCGCGCTGGGCTTTTATAATATTTCTCTCTACACTTCTTATGGACGGTATAGATGGCGCTCTGGCACGGGCATCCGGAAAGGCATCCAGCTTCGGCGCTCTATTCGACCAGCTTTGCGACCATACCAGGGAGACTTTAGCTATAGCCGGCCTGGCAGCGGCGGGAGCGTTAAGCCCTTTCTCAGGTGTGTTATACGCCTTTACCTACGTAGCCTTCAACTTTTCTCTTTATATTGCAAACTACTTCGAAAGACCAGTGCCTCTGGCTATAAAGTCATATCTCATTGTCTATCCAGCGATGTTCCTCTACCTGTGGTTTGGAATCAACTGGCTTGACCTTGCTGTAGACCTATGTATCGCAGTAATGTGGGCTGTTATCATACAGGCACTGTTAAGATTAAGACAGGTTATGAAATAGCCTACATGTATAAGTATTATTGGTCATGGTGTGGTAGATTTAGAGTTAGGATAAAGCTGCTTTATTAGCAGGCAGTTTACCTTAGAGTCTTGGAACATTATGTATCGCATTTAACTTTCCTTTTTTGAGTTCCTGTGTCAGTGGATGACCGGACAGGTCTCGCGGTATTGTACATCCCCCACATAGAACTCTTACCTTCGTCCGCGGGCAGAACGCATAACCCCTAGACGCCGCTACACCGGCCTGCCTTCGAGGATGCTGTACTGGGATGCCGTTGGGAGGACCTGCGTGAGGGCAAAGCCCGCCGCCTGGTACAGGTCCCGATATTCGGCTTCGGTGCGTTCCTGCCCGTGCATCATGACCATCATGCCAACGTCCATGATCTTGGTGGTCGACGGGGTATTGTCGGATGGCACGATCAATTCGACGAGCAGGAGTCTGGCCTGATCGGTCATCGCCCGGCGACAGTTCCGCAGGATCGCCACTGCCTGCTCATCCTTCCAGTCGTGGATAATGGTGGAAAGGAGATAGGCGTCGCCGCCGCTGGGGACCACAACAAACATATCCCCGCCAACGACCTCACAGCGCTCCCGCACGCCTGCCTGCTCCAGGAGCGGCTGTGCTCCTTCCACTACCGCAGGCAGGTCAAACAGCACGCCGCGCACCGAGGGATGGGCGCTCAGGATGGCCGCCAGCAGGCTCCCTTGGCCGCCCGCCACATCCACAATGGTGTGGCATGACGAAAAGTCGTATGCAGCAGCGATGGCAGTGTTCCGCTGCGCGAACACTGTGGTCATCCGCTGGTTGAACACCGCTGCGGTCTCCGGGTGCTGGCCGAGGTAATCCCACCAGCCCATGCCATAGACGTGCTCGAAGCCCGGCTGACCGGTTTGGACGCTGTACAGCAGCCCCTCCCAGGTGCGGTACAGTTCTTCGCCGTGCACGATGGCCCAGCCCCGCAACGACTGCGGCGCCGTGGTCTGGAGGAGGGCGCCCAGCGGGGTGAGTGCAAAGGCACGCCCCTCCGTCTCTGCGAATAAGCCCATGACCGCCAGCGCCCGCAGCACCCGGTACAGCGACTCCGGCTGCGCGCCGACCTCAGCAGCCAGTTGGTCTGCCCCTTTAGGCCCATCGTGCAGGCAGTCAGCGATACCGAGCTTCGCCGCCACGTAGATCAACTGGGAAGTCGTACATCCGCCAATCATTAGTTGGAGCACCGCTTCAAGTTGCAGACGCCCCGCGGGCGGCTGGTTCGTCATGCATTCCCCTCCTCAAGCCACTACATAGACATTAGGAAGACCAGAACGTCTATCCCCTGAGCGATGGCTCTACGGTATTCCTTCTGGGTTATACTCTCAGTTTCGCCCACTGGAACGAAGCCACGGCGACGGGCCACAAGTAGGACGCACAAGTCGCAGCCGTTGATCCGGTCCTCGGACAGAGCTCCTGGTTCCTGAGTGTCGGCAGTCCAGTCCTCCATTGGATCAACAAAGATCCCAGCTCTGCGCAGCTCACGTATGACATACATCCTATGGTCCTTAAGGTCTATGTAGGTCGACGATACGAATGCTCGACGTTGCATGAAGGCTCCTCATCTTCCCTGACTTAGTCCTGAGTCTCCAAACTGTGCTGGCCCTCTTAGTTAGCTTTTTTATAAGTTTTGGTATGCATACTAGCTCGGGCCATCATTTCGCAACCCTTAGACTTGAAACGGTCCTGTGGTGTCGAACTCCACTAATTCTGACTACTTTGTAAGATGTCCAGTACACAATCTTGCCAAGGCCATCGTTAAGTTAGGTCTAGTATATTGACAACGTGTATACTTGTACACCATCCCTCATCCTGCCATCCCTTCGAGAGCCTCAGGACAAGCTACCGTAGGGAGAGGGGATAGAGTTCAGACAGAACCTTTAGAAATGTTGAAGATATATCTAATAAGCATCCGTCTCGACCTTATGGATAGTTAGCGGACCCCATCCCTTTGAAGATATTCCGAGCACACGTAGATCGTATACATCTGCCCTGGTCGTAACGTATTTTTGTACCAAAGCTCCTAATGGCTGCCCGACTATGACCGCTAACATGCCCGCTAGCGCTGCGTTAGGGAGCTTTGCAAGCCTGTTTTTACTGCCTATCACCATAGTCACAGAAAGAGCGGAAAGGATGCCAGATACAGCAAGGTTGGTTCCACAGAATGGCGAGACGGCTAAGTTGGACTCCCCCCGCTGCATTCTTCTCAATGCCTCGTCAACCGCCGCTGTCAGCTCTTCGGTGGACACGTTGCCTATTATGTGAAAGCCGCTTGCCGTTGATCGTCCGGCTATTCTGCGGGTAAATCCCTTCTTCTCCATCAATACGGTCACGGTAGCATGTTCAAGGCCGTGATTCCGCCTGGTAGCATTAATCGCTCCGGTATCAAATAATCTTTTGCTTCTATGATTGATCAATACATCCTCCTTTCTAAACTCCGATCCTGTGCAACTTAAGGAAGTTCGTTGTTCCATGCCCTCCAATCGGCAAGCTGGCTACTAACACTACACTCTTCCCTGGCATTACAAGCCCACGTTGGACCAGGGCTTCCTCAACGTGCCTAATCATACCCTCTACATCTTCCACGTATTCACACAAGATGGGAGTAACACCCCAATAGATAGCCAGCTTGCGGCAAGTAGACTCAAAAGGTGTGAAAGCCAGTATAGGCGCTCGCGGTCTCTCCTTCGAGAGCATGAAGGCTGTATATCCGGACTGAGTAAAGGCGGCTATCGCCACGACCTCTTCAGAGTCATGGGCTATGTTCCAGGCGGCCTGACATATAGCCTGAGCATGGTCTGGGACTTCTAGATGCGTAGACCTAATCATCGGCAGGCAGACCTCATCCAAATGGCTCTCCGCCTCTACTGCAATCTTAACCATCATCTGCACTGACTCGGCAGGAAAGGCCCCTATAGCCGTTTCCGCGCTTAGCATTACCGCATCGCTGCCATCTATGATGGCGTTGGCTACATCGCTTACCTCGGCCCTGGTAGGATTAGGACTTACGACCATAGACTCAAGCATCTGCGTAGCCGTTATGACTGGAACGCGCCTCTTATTGGCCATAGCTATTATCCTTTTCTGCCAGGTGGGCACGTTCTCCTGGGGAAGCTCTACGCCCAGGTCGCCGCGGGCTACCATAACCCCATCTGCTACCGATAGAATAGCGTCCAGTTTAGCCAGGGCTTCAGGCTTCTCAAGCTTTGCAATAACAGGCGTGCGGTGGCCCTTATCCGCTATAAACTCCTTTGCCGCCACAATATCGGCGGGATCTCTTACAAAGCTCAGGCCAATGTAGTCTACACCCAACGCTAACCCTAACTCCAAATCAGCCTTGTCTTTATCCGTTAAGCTCGGTAGGTCTACAGGAACACCGGGTAGGTTCACCCCTTTATGGGCGCCCAGCATACCTCCCTGGACTATCTCACAAAGTATCTCGTCACCCTTGACGTTTAAGACCTTCAGCCTAATTAGCCCATCACTTAATAAAATAACATCACCAGGTCTCACGACCCTGGGAAGACCCAGGTAGTCTACTGACACAGTTGTAGCAGTACTTGGCACATTCCCGGTTGTAAGAGTAATTTCCTCTCCGCTTAAAAGACGCACATAGCCTCCATCTTCAACGGGACCCGTACGGATCTTTGGACCCTGGAGGTCTTGCAGGACAGATATCCAGGTGTCCAACCGTTCTGCTGCCCTGCGTACTACAGCAAAGGTAGATATATGCTCCTTATGAGTGCCGTGAGAGAAGTTCAGACGGGCCACGTTCATTCCTGATTTTATCAACTTCTCCACCATCCTACTGCCACTGGATGCTGGTCCTAAGGTACAGACTATTTTTGTTTTGGGCATAACAGCCTATTCGACCCTCACGGGATTTTAATCCGCCCTTTTCGGCTTTGACGCACTTAACGACAATACCTTATGATTGGTCTTAGTCCGCTCAAGAGCACAGCTTTGAAGATATGTATAGTAGCCTCTTCTTACCCACGATTTCATGGTGACATAGCCGGTGTCTTTGTGCAGTCTCTCGCTGAGGCACTGCTAGACTTGGGGCATGAGCTGCATGTCCTGGCCCCGTATAATCCGCTAGTAGCGCCGCAAAGTGAGGCTAGAATACCGGTTACCCATTTCAAATTCGCTCCTTTAAAGGATCTCCATCGCATGGGCTATGCAGAGGCTATGGTAAACGACCGCAAGCTGCGGCTCAGGAGCTACTTCCTAATACCATTGTACCTGCTTTGTGGCTCCTTGACACTGTTAAGATTGTGCCGGGAGAAGTCCTTTGACCTCGTTAACTCCCACTGGGTAGTCCCAAACAGCCCCTTATGCCTCCTGGCATCCAAGCGGACCGGAGTCCCTATTGTCACTACCCTTCACGGCTCAGATATGTATCTGTCTAAAAAGTCTCTGCTGGCGGCCCTGGCGGCCAGAGCCAGCTTTGTCAGATCGGCCGCGGTCACAGCCTGTAGTGAAGAATTCAAACACGATGCTATTGCATTAGGAGCGGCCCCGGACTCCGTACACGTGATTCCGTGGGGAGTCCATGCCTCGATATTCAAGGATGGCGATGGTGATAGCTGGCGCCGCACCCTAAATATCTCTAATGACGCACCTGTGGTACTTGGAGTAGGCCGAGTGGTAGAGAAGAAAGGCTTCGAATATCTTGTGCGGGCTGCTCCGGATATACTAAAAAGCGTCCCCGATGCTGTGTTCGTTATTGCAGGAGATGGTGAACAGTTACGCTACTTGCGCGAGCTAACCAAGGATTTAGGGATTGAGCCTTCCTTCAGGTTTCCAGGTCTCATACCATGGACTGAGATGCCTAATATTCTCAGCATGTGCGATGTATTTGTGGCGCCCTCTATCCACGATGCCTCCGGGAATGTAGACGGCCTTCCAACCGTGGTGCTAGAGGCCATGGCGGCAGGAAAACCTGTAGTGGCTACTAAAGTCGCAGGACTACCATTGGTGGTAAGAAATGGGCGCAACGGGCTGCTCGTCGAGGAAAGGGATTCACAAGGTTTGTCGGAGGCTATTCTATCTGTACTTCAGGACAGTGGGCTAAGGAAAGCTATGTCTGCTGAGAGTCTCCACATGACAGAGAATGAGTTGACCTGGAGAAACACCGCTCTGCGCTTCCAGGATGTTTTTAGTGAGGCATTGAGGACAAAACATGGTGCGTATACTGCTCTGGGGCGGTGATTCCTGGGTAAACCAGGGGGACAGCGCCATTCTCTCCGCCACCATTTCCTCTTTAAAAGAGACTATACCAGAGGCAGAGCTTCTCGTGGCCTCGGCACGTCCCAAACAAACCTCTAGACTGCATAATGTCCTCTCTATAAAACGCACGCCGGGCGGCATACTTAAAGCCTTAGCCGGCTGCGATCTCCTGGTCTGGGGCGGAGGGCAGCTACTGCAAAACGCCTCAAGCAAGCCCTTCCTCTTTCTGCAATTTTTCCTGCTCCTGACAGCGAAGCTGATGCGGAAAAAGGTCATGTGCTACGCTCAGGGTGTCGGCCCGGTCACAGACCCGGTAAGCAGGTCTCTGGCAAGAATTGTAGTAGGGTCTTTAGATGCTATCACCGTGCGGGACCAGCGCTCCTATGATGAGCTAATAGCCCTCGGTATACAAAACAAGAATATACAAATAACTGCCGACCCAGCCGTAGCTCTTAAGCCATCTTCAGAGGGAAGAGCCGTAGATATTATGCGGCATGAGAGACTTATTCAGCCCTTTGTTGTAATATCTCTAAGGCGCTGGGGCCACTACAAAAGCAACTGGCTGCCGGTAAGCTTCTACGCTAAAGCTAGCCGCTGGCCGGCCGGCCACCCCGAAAGCTACCACCGATTTTTGTCAGACATGGCGCTCCTGGCAGATTGCATCGTATCTCAGCTAAAGATACAGGCGCTTTTCCTGCCCATGTCTTCCGGAGGCGACCAGGGAGATGAGGTTATAGCCAAGAGTGTTATAGATATGATGGTAAGATACGAGTCGGCCAGGGTGCTGGAAGGCAGTTATCATCCTTCAGAGCTAAAGGCTATCCTTGCTAAAGCGGATCTGGTCATTGGCCTGCGGACACATTCGGTTATACTGGCTTGCTCGGCAGGGACGCCAGCCATAGCTATAAGCTATAGTGGCAAGGGAGAGTCTTTCATGGAGGCCGTTGGGCTACCAGAGTACAGCATACCCTTTGAGCGGGCGACCTTTAATAGCTTATGGCCCATGGTAAAAGATGCCTGGATGAAGAGAGAGGGCTTATCACTACATTTGTCCACTGTCATAGCAGCTTTGCAGATGGAAGCAAAGCGAAACGCCTTAATCGCTAAAGACCTATTGAATATAAACACGGACATCTCTACATATAAAAAACTGACGAAGAGTTTCGATAGCGAGGCTGATACCTGGGCGGGCCACTATAATGGCGCTACTAACATAGCTAGACCTTTTATCTCCAGCTCTTTGATCGCAAGAAAAAACGCTGTTTTGTCCTTCGCGGAGGTACAACCGGGCCAGAGGGTATTGGACTTAGGCTGTGGACCGGGAGTATATGGAGAGGAAATCTTGACTAGAGGCGCCTTCTGGTATGGAATGGACATCTCACAAGCCATGCTGAGTTATGCACACACAAGACTATATGAACAGCCCAACAGTAGATTGTTGCAGGGCAGCTCTACTTTTATACCATTGAAGAGCAGCAACCTTGATGTAGCTATCTGCTCTGGTCTTATAGACTACCTCTCGCGGGACCAATTGATCGATACCATCAGAGAGGTCCAGCGAGTTTTGCGACCTGGTGGCGTCCTGTGTATAACTGCAAACCTGGGGGACCGTCTTCGATGGCTGCGCAGCAGAGCGCCGGCCTGGCTGCCTGCTCCACTGCGGGTTATCGGCCCTGCGTACTTTCACTCTGATGGGTTGATAAAAGAGCTAGAGGAGTCCGGCCTATTCATTGAAGAAGAAATAAGAATCAGATCAAAGCCCTTTGGCGGCACGCTGGTGGTTAAAGCCACAAAGGGTGTTCCTTCAACACCATCTATGGAGTACCCCGGTGCGTCTAGGCAGCTACTATAGGGCTTGCGTTATGTCACATCTTGGTATGAGACTGCTGGGAGATGCCATCCTGGAGGTAGGCGCTTTCGACGGCTATTTGATCTCCAAGGGCGAGGCGAGAATAAAAATAGGAATTGACTTAGAGCCAGCATCATACAAAGAGCATCAAGCACCTACAATAGTAGCCAATGGGCGCTACCTTCCTTTCCGAGACTCCAGCTTTGACGCTGTGCTTCTGATGGACGTAGCAGAACACGAAGAGAAGGACCGCGAGTTACTGTGCTCTGTGGTCAAGACACTCAAACCGGGTGGCGTCCTATACATGAGTGTTCCAAGCAAAGGTTTCACGGCCTTCCCGCCCTTTATTACGGGCACACTGCACAAGTCATGGGGGCACGTGCGGCCCGGCTACACACCGGACGAGCTTATTGGGTTGCTTCCTGAGGGAATGCAGGTGACAATACTACAGTGGAACGAGCCGTTCTTCCGGCTTTTTTATCTACCCAACTGGATTCTATGGCGAGTCTTCCCACCAGTGGCCAAGCTGCTCCTGAGTTTAGCGGCCTGGTTGGACAGGCCCTTTTCTAAAGGTTTGAGTGGACACTTATTTCTAAAGGGAAAATACTTGCCGTGATTACTATATACGTCTATCACCAAAAACGATTCTAAGTTCTCAGAGGAGAATAGAACATTGGCCTCAACGCTAGTATTCATCGGTGCATTAGCTCCGCAACAATGTTGTCTTCACTTATATCTTCAGAACGTACAAATTGCTGATAGCATGATCTTAGATATCATTCGAGATAGACTTGCTATTTCGGGGGTGGGAGAATCTAGTTTGTGGTTGACGGCAAGAAGGATTGCCGAATCCATTGTAGCAGCTCACAGTTTCTATCACCCAGATTGGCAAGCGCTAACGATGATCCCTCTTAATTGGGTTGAAGCTCACGACGTGGAAGCCATACATCGGACAAGCGGTTTCTTCGATCCTGCATTGGCTATGTTAGATTTGCACCCTGAACAAAGTGAAAATCATGCAGACAACGAACCCTTCAAGAAAGCTGCCGAACTTATAACAAAGAATATCCAGCCTTTAAACTTAGCAATGCGCGATTGGTATCAAGCCATGGTAGCATATTGGTCAAGAGATGAACAAGATAGGCTTGAAGCACTTTTCCATGCATACAGAGCCATAGAGGTTTTGAAACATCGGTATAAAGATAAGAGCACTACAGGCCCGATGTACAAGAATCTCGGCCTAGATGAGAGAGCCTTTAAATCCTGGGAAGATTCGTACTCTAATAAAGTACGTCATGGTGACTGGAACGACCAAAATCTTAAGAAGCTTACAACCGGTGACGGACGTGAAGACAGAAAGAAAATACGAGAGGTTCTAGAAGACGGACCGCGACAAGTACTGATGGCGTTTCTGAACAAGCGGAACCTACCTCTTCCTGGATAGTAAATCAACTCTAAGGATATGCTAATGGTCCCAAAACGTATCAGTGCCTTCCTGCCCATTTTAGTAGCTGTGGGGTTCTGGGCCATCTTCATGATGCTACCTGGGTTATTTCCTCCAAGAGGCCCTTTGGACCTATCCAGCTATCAGTTTGCCAATGCACCTGGTCCATCTCTACAGCCGGGACCATTAGGCACGTGGGACTCCTACAGCATACACGCTCCCAGTGTGTTAAAGATAAAAGAAGAGTACGTGATGTGGTATGACGGCACGGCCAGCCCCGATCCTTACGCAGGCTGGAGCATAGGACTGGCGCGGTCCGGTGACGGCCGTGACTGGTCAAAGGAGCCTGCCAACCCTGTGTTAACACCTGGCGCACCGGGAGAATGGGACAGTGTAAGCGTCCACGACCCTCGCGTGCTCCACGATAACAAAGAGTACCGGATGTGGTACTCTGGCTTCGATGGCAGTAAGTGGCGCATCGGCCTGGCTGTGTCGCTGGATGGAGTCCACTGGGATAAGAGTGAAAGGAACCCGATCATGGACGCGAGCGGGCCGGGCTCATGGGACGAGGCTGGTGTAGCCTATTCCAGTGTGGCATTCATAAAAGATGTTTTCTACATGTGGTACCAGGGGCTGGACACCAAAGGTGTGTGGCGTATCGGCCGCGCTGTCTCTCGCGACGGTGTGACGTGGATAAAGGATGAGGGAGGTCCTGTGCTATATCCCGAAGAAAAAGGCTGGGATGGAGACAAGGTCCTGGCGCCGAGTGTATTTTTCTCCGGCGGCTCATATCATATGTTCTACACCGGCGCTCCCAAGTGGGCCATCGGCTACGCGGTCTCCGAGGACGGCGTCACCTGGCGAAAGCGAGAAACGCCAGTGGTCTCTCCTCCGGATGCCAGTACCTGGGACAACCAGCAGATACTTACGAGCGTTGCGGCTATCGACGACGGTAAGCCGGTACTCTGGTACGCAGGCAGAGATAAAGGTGGATTCAGTATTGGGATGAGCACCGGGGTGCGGATGCAACAGTAAATGACCTTAGTGCATCTCAGCCGCCTTCTCAGGCTGTGTCTGCTCTTGAGGTGTCCGAACTTTAACCTCCAAAGTGAATCCTTCACCTAGAGCTTTGACATAGCGGCGCAAAGTGTTAAAGGTATACAAATCATACCCTCGCTTTTCAATCCGGGATACCTGGGCCTTAGATGTGCCAATCCTCTCGGCCATCTGCTCCTGGGTCAGTCCGGCCTCTTGTCTGGCATCTACCAGTTCCAGCCATAAGTCGAGTTTGGCGGCTTCTTCTTCGTAAACTAGTCTAAACTCAGGATCAGCCATCTGCTTGGCCCAATACTCCTCATAGCGGCGCTGGCCTTTATTAGTGACTTTAGTTGCTTTCTCAGTCATTTAGAGTTATAGCCTCCTTCTTTCACTCTCGATAAATGCTCGATGGCGACGTCTGGCAATGTCGAGCTCTCTTGGTGGCGTGCGTTGTGTCTTTTTCTGAAAGCCGTGAAGTAATACAATGCGTCGGCCCGTAAAGAAGAAATAGATAATTCGGTAAATATTAGTACTACTTTCCTCTCGCAGTTCCCACAGTTCTCCTTCCAGATGCCGTGCTAGAGGAAAATGAGCAGTAATATTGCGTACCCGTAGTTGTTCTAATGACCTGCGTAATCTGGCGCGTGCCTTCAGGTCCAGGCTGTCCAAAAATTCCTCTACCGGACTAGAGCCGCTCTCCTCCAGATAAAATTCATACGTCCAATCTTCTGATGCTTGCATTATATAGATTTGGGTATATCGTCAAGGCTTACCGAACCAAGCGGCTCAAGCTGTTTCTGCTCTTTAGGCGTCAGGACCTTAACCTCTAACTTGAATCCCTCACCCAGGGCTTTAACATAGCGGCGTAGAGTATTGAGAGTATATGCGTCATTCCATTTCTTCTCAATACGAGCTACCTGTGCTTGAGAGACACCCATACGTTGGGCCATCTCTGCCTGAGTCAGACCGGCATCCATACGCGCCTCCACCAGTTGCAGCCATAAATCTAGCTTAGCGGCTTCTTCGTCATAAACTCGTTCAAACTCTGGGTCAGCCATGAGCTTATCTCGCCATTGATTATAAGCCGCTTGTCCCTCAGCAGAATAATCTCGTTTCGACTCTGAGGTCATGGTTCTTATCCTTCCCGCTGAATAAAATTACGTAATCGTCTCTCTGCTAGCTCAATTTCCCGTCGAGGAGTCCTCTGCGTCTTCTTTTGGAAGCTGTGCAAGAAAAGAATTCGTCGATTGGACATAAAAGCATAAATGATTCGGTAAATGTTAGACCGACTTTCCTCTCTAAGCTCCCAGAGCCCGCCCTCTAAGTGACGAACAAGAGGTTCGCGAGCCGAAATATTGCGCACTAACAACCACTCGATAGACTGCTCAAACCTTCTTTGAGTGGCACGGTCTAGCTCATCTAGAAATTGCTCAACAGGACTGGCGCCGCTTTCCTCAACATAAAATACGATGGACCAATCACTACTAGTCATATACGAATTTTAGTATATCTTTAAATGAGCCGTCAATGTTGACAAGCCACAACTGTTATTGTTCAGCGATTATGTCAGTATAGGAATAAGTACCGGAGTAGGGGTGCAACAGTAACCGATATTAGTGTATCTCAACCGCCTCCTCAGACTCCACCTGCTTCTGAGGCGTCAGAACTCTAACCTCCAAAGTGAAGCCATCGCCTAATGCTTTAACATAGCGGCGCAGGGTGTTGAGAGTGTAAGAGTCATTCCCCTTCTTCTCAATCCTCGACACTTGGGCTTGCGTGACTCCCATTCGCTGGGCCATCTCCACTTGGGTCAAGCCCGCATCCATGCGCGCCTCCACCAGTTGGAGCCATAAATCTAGCTTAACGGCTTCTTCGTCATAGATGGCTCTATACTCAGGATCAGCCATTCTTCTAGCTCTCTCCTCTTCATAAAGCCTGGCGCCATCTTTCTGAGTATATTTTTTGCTAATTGTGCTCATCTTGTTCTCTCTCCTCGAATCTTACCATTCTCCTCGAGGCTATTTCCAACTCTCTCGGGGAAGCCTCTGTGCTTTCTTTGAAAATCCGTGAAGTAAAATTATGCGCTGGCCCGTGAAGAAGAATTACAACAACCGGTATATATTTGTGCCACTTTCTTCGCGCAATTCCCATATTTTACCTTCTATATGACGTACCAGGGGCTCGCGCGCTTGGACGTTACGGACTCGCAACTGCTCGATGGACCATTCAAATCGCCTAAAGGTCTTATTGTCTAGCTCTCGCAAAAACTCGCCGACTGGAGATTGTCCATTATCGTCAACGTAATACTGAATAGACCAGTCACGGTTAGACATATACGGATTTTAGTATATTCACAAAAAAGCTGTCAACATTGACACGTAACAGCCTGTCGATATATATTGTCGTAACACTTAAGCATGATAACACAGGCTATTTTAGATAACTTGGAGGACGGGCTGTAGGACAGCTCTTGGATAAAAGGTTCTAGTCCTTGTATCCAGCGCTGCCGTTTTTATTTGTCTTAGTGCCAAAGTGTAGATTGAGGCCCGGTGATCCCTATCCCCGGCAGCCCCGGCTACGCTAACGGCGGAGTCGGACCGAGGCCATGGGAGCTTAGCGCCAGCGGCAACCACGTAAACCGCGGCAAATTCAGCCTAACCATGGACCTGTCCCGCCCCAAGGGTGTCGCTATCTATAAGAGACTTGTCAGCACAACCGACATAGTGCTGGAGAACTTCTCCGCCGGCACCATGGAGCGCCTGGGGCTTGCCTATGAAGAGCTAATAAAGATAAGGCCCGACCTCATCATGATCTCCATGTCCGGCTTTGGCGCAACCGGCCCTTACCGGGGCTACGCCAGCTACGGCTTCACCGTAGATGGGATGTCAGGCCAGACCGCCTTGCGAGGCTACGCCGACGAAGACCCCTCACAGGCTGGACCCAGCGTCCAGGCCGACACCGTCAACGCCTCCAACTCAGTCTTTGCAATAATGGCCGCCCTTATACACCGGCGGCGCACCGGAAGGGGACAGCACATAGACCTGTCCCAGGCGGAAGGGTTCATCCCGCATCTAGCGGGGACCTTCATGGACTACTCCATGAACAAGCGAAACCCGGTAAAGCGGGGCAATCGCCACGAATTCGCCGCGCCTCACGGGGCCTATCCATGTCTTGGCGATGATAACTGGGTAGCCATTGCCGTCACCTGCGACGAGGAATGGCGTGGCTTCTGCCGGGCTATGGGCGACCTTGAATGGCCCCGCGACCCGCGCTTCGCCGGTGGCCTCGGCAGACTGCAACACCAGGACGAGCTGGATACCCTCATCTCCGAATGGACCAGTAAACGCGACCACTACGAGGTAATGCACATCCTCCAGCGGGAAGGCGTCCCCGCGGCCCCATTCATGAAGGAAGAGGAGCTATACTCAGACCCGCAATTGTTAGCCCGCGAGTTCTTCGAAGAGCACACCCACCCCCAGGCCGGCACCCACCGCTATCCAGGCCCCCTATGGAAGTTCTCCAAGACACCCATTCACATCCAGCGCGTGGCCCCCGGCGTGGGCCAGCACAACGACTACGTGTTAGGAGAGATTCTTGGCCTATCGAAGGAGGAGATGGCAGAACTAGAGGAGGAGCAATATATCGGGACTAATTACCTGCCGGGGCTGGTGTATTAAGCCTATAAGTCGGAGCTAATATCTAAGAAGACCACCTGTGGAAGGCGGCCTCTTAATGTCATGCGGCGACTTGCTTTAAAAAAGCACGGCCATACCACATCCTTTGTTGTATAATACAGCTAGATAACTTGGCAGTACGTTTAGGATAGGCCAGATATTCCATAGGAGACTTCGCGTGGATAGAAAACCTGACGACGCCCCTATAGTGATCGGCAGCGAAACAATCGACCCCTTGCGCCAACCCCCTAGCCAGGACGAGATCAAGCGCCGAAAAAAAGTGTTGAAGCGCACCCTCAAGCTGCGCCGAGAATTGCCGCCTTTAGAGATGTCTACGGCGGAATTAGTAAGGCAGGCTCGACGGGAGGAAGGAAAGGGAATAGATGGCTGAGGTCCCGCTTTTTGCAGTGGATGCTTCAGCCATTCTAAAGGTTTACTTTCAGGAAGAATCGGGTAGCCAAGAAGCGCTGGACTTGATGACTGATTATGTAACCGGCAGAGTGAACTTGATCGGCCCACACCAACTTGCCTATGAAGTGGCAAACGTTATCCGAAATCGCGTGCTGGCAGGACGGCTTACCCAACAAATGGCACAGCGCTTCCTTACCGACTTTCTTGCTTATCGCATACCATTAGATCACCCAGATGGATTAATCGCCACTGCTTATGACTTTTGCTTTAGCTATGGCCTATCATTCTACGACTCGTTGTACATAGCCTTAGCTCGGATTCGTGGCTGTAGTTTGATCACTAGTGACGAAGGGATTATTTCTGCTATAGGCACTCGTTTACCGCTCGCTCTGCGGATAGAGGACTACCAGCGACTCAGCATTTAGAAACACCCATACCTGCTTATACAATTCCGTCATAATATGTCACACATCGTGTTCGACAAAGAGTCAAATGATGTTTTATAGTAGTCTTACTATGACAAACACCATAAATATAAGAGACCTTTTAAGAGGCCACAAACAAGTCCTTGAGCGTGTGAAGCAAACCAAGGAACAGCCAGGGACAGCCCCAGGCAGGACTGGTTAGCTTGGACGACTTAAAAAGGCTAGAGGAGCTAGACGAGCAGCAAAAATACCAGGGTTCTACCATGTCCATGCTTGAGGCAGCCAAAAAGGTGCATCAGATTCTCAAAGAGAACGACGAACACTTACCTGCTGATCTATCTACCAAACACGACTACTACCACTATGCGGAAGGTAAAGACTAAAAATGGAGGTTGATTTGTTTGTGATACGCAGGCGGACGAAATCAAATATGATACATAGTAAGAGGGGTGGTTTTGAAACCACAAGTAAGCATTGGACAAGATAGGAGATCTAACAAATAATACAGATCACCTTGCAATTACTTTGACTTCTACCCAGGATACGTCAGAACCAACTGTAACTAAGCTACAGCAAATTGATATAGATAGATACATATTAGGGTATCGAACTACTGGTGAGGCTCAAGTTATTAGTTTTCGGGAAGAGTGCCCTTGGATTCGAGGTACTGATAGATATACTCATTTGATCCATCGCTACCCAGCTAAGCTTTTAGCCCATATTCCTGTATTTTTCTTCGCTAGCTCTCTCTGTCCTGATAATGCAACTGTGCTTGACCCTTTTGCCGGATCGGGAACAGTATTGCTAGAAGCCATGTTGAGTGGACATCAAGCCTTCGGTGCCGAAATCAATCCAGTAGCTCGGCTTATTGCCAAAGTAAAAACACATATCTATTCAACAAGTGAGCTAGAAGAAGAAGTTCAGCGCCTCCTGGCCTTTATAAAGCTTGACCGGGAACTTGACATATCTCTGTTTCCTAATATAGATTTGTGGTTTACATCTCATGTTCAAGCAGGCTTGACTAAAATCAAGTACTCCATTGACACGGTTCCAGGGCCTCGATATAGAGACTTTTTTTGGTTAGCTTTCTCTTCTCTTGTGCGAAGGGTGGCTCTAGCAGATCCTCGAGTTAGCCCCCCAGTTGTTCTAAAACCGAAGAAGTTCGCTGAAGGGTCGGTCAGAAGAAAACAGGTAGAGGATATGCTGAAGGACAGGCGTAATGCAGATGTTGTAAGCCTATTCACTTCAGTTCTCGAGGAACAGATAAAGCGTTTCCGTAGACTAGAGGATGACGCCAAGGAACGAAAACTGGGAGAGGCGCAAATAATATGGGATGATGCCAGAACCCTATCTAAGGCTCCAATCATTGACAAAGGACAGCTAGATAAGACATACACTGAATCGTTTCCCGATTCCTCAGTCGACTTGGTTATAACTTCGCCTCCATACCTAAATGCCCAGAAATACGCTCGTTCACTCCGGTTAGAATGGTATTGGCTTGATTTAGGTCCTTACGAAGCTATAAGGGCTATGGATGCTAGCATGATGGGTTCTGAGAGAATTCTATATGAGGATTATAATGAGCTTCAGCAAATCGGCCATCCAATCGCCGATCAAATAATACAAGAGACATATCAAATAGACAGACACCGATCTCGCGTATTATCGAAGTATTATCAAGATATGAGAATATGCATAAATCAGATTTATCGAGTATTAAAATCCGGTGGTCACTTGGTTCTTGTAATAGGAAACAATCGTGTTTTTAAGCAACGTGTTCCTAACCAGCATATACTTAAAGATTTCGCTATTGATGAAGGGTTTCGTCTAAATGTAATGTTCGTCGATGAAATTTTCTCTCGAGGCCTGATGACTAAGAGGAATACGACAGCAGACCTTATACCGGATGAGTGGGTTTTAGTGTTTGAAAAGTGAGCTAGACATTTAATGTTCCAAATAGCCACAAACTGGGGACTACTTGCACTTTCAAGCCATGCTGAATCCGGCGATATAGGGATCACTCTACGTGGATATAGTACTGATGAGCCAGTAGCCCTACCAGCTGAGTTTGTATCGATGCCTCCACTATCGGTAGACAAAATAGCCAGTATATTTTGTCCTACAAGACGCGACCTGTTTCTCCAAGTGAAAACAAATAAAAAGGGCCAGATGACATGGGGGCGAATTGCAGGAACATTAATTGAAAAATATTGTGCGGGCATTCTTGACGAATATGAGGGCCTATTCAAGTTAGGGGCACAATCATATGCCACTCTTAAGAGTGAAATTGAGGGCTATACGAAGCGGTTCTTGTCGACTTATTCTAGGAACCTTGCCAGTCTGGAAAAGCATAGTTCTGGCCTAGATGAGTACGAGCATTTCGTTTTGCTTCTGCAATACACAGCTCGCTATGAGCTTGCAATGCTCGGCGCAGATTGGACGCTACGTAGCCTAAGCAGTGGTCCGTCTGTAGTGAACATTGACCGAACCAATGTGAAGCTTCATCCCAACACAAAAATCCTAGGGATTAGTTCTCCATCCACCCCTGACTTTATATTGCCTGACCTCAAGACTGTTGGGGATGTGAAGAGTGGAAAAGAGTTCAGCGAGACCTATCGCCTAACTTGCGCTGGCTATGCCCTAGCATACGAAAGTGCCTACGGAATGGGAAATGAAATAGATTTCGGGGTTATTTATTTCTTTGAGAATCACCACAGGAATTTTACGTCCGCCAGAATCTACGCATTTGTTATTGATGACCCACTTAGGAGAGAGTTCTTAGATCGTAGAAACGAGGCATATATCATAGTTGGCAGAGACATTGCAGATCCGCCAAGTCTCGTTGATAGAGATCGGTATTGTATATATTGTAAATTTTGCGATGAGTGCGACAAGGCACGGCCATGAATGGTCAAAGGTACATTCCAGTCCTTAAGGCATCTCCAAAGAGGCTATTTGATATCCTAGACTGCGTGTATAATCATCCATATGATCGGGATAACTTCAGGGAATGCGTACTCAGGCTATACCCCGGCAGAGATGAGAAAAGCGTTTTTCGAGGCATGGTAATACCGACACTTAGGCGGTTGGGGCTGATAGTAGGATATGAGGGTACTATACGTTCTAGTGCTAATGGAGGACTTCTAGTTGCTGCCACTAACCGCTTACATGATGAGGGCCTTAGAGTTCTACGTGTCCTACTTTTAGAGATTGATCAAGATGGCCCCCACCTCCTTGACTATCTTAATGAGATTAAGTCGGCCACACAGAAAGATATTGAGGTCAAGGTGTTACCGACTCTTGTTAACGTAAGCAATAAACAAGGTCTGGAGCGTGTTCGAGATTGGATCAAATACCTATTGTTCAGCTCACTCATAGAAGTATGCGAGTATAAACTAAGGCTGAACGGCGATACGATTCAAACATCAAAAGTTGATGCCGACGAAAGAGGTAAGGAGGAGGTTTTTTCGTCTATCCTCTTCCAAAGCTATAAGGAGTTAGTCAGCACTCAGCGCGGGATGGTCAGCGTCGACATTACTGAGCTTAGGCACACTGTAGCCCTAACTTACTATAATGAGCACTTAAGTATAGTTACGGAAAAACAATTCGATCGAATGCTAGCTAGGATGCCAAAGACTACCAGTGAGTATACTATCTTCTTCGGGCGCTCCATGGGGACAGCGGAGAAGCTATTTGTGCTTGATGGAGCTTACTACCAAACGCTAGGTATACGATTCTCAGGAAGGTAAATTAATGACAACGCTGAAGTCATTTCTAGAGAGCGAGTACAAGTTAAAAACTAATCCATTCATGAGCCGTGTGGACTTACAGGCCCCGATGGCAGGGAGACTGGACGTCAAAGACAGATGGACGGCTATAATCGAAAGGCGCAAGGGGGCGACAAGCAACTCTCTTAACTTCATCGTAGGAGATTATGGGCTGGGAAAGTCGTTCACATTATATAAAATAGTTGATCAAATCAAAGCTGACCGGAATGTACTACCCTTGTATATGAAGTTCCTTCCTGAAGACCCAATCTCAAGGTTCGGTCTAGACTTTGTCCAGCGTATCTTCGTCAATTTGCCACCTGCTCTATTTCGTAGAAAAATAGCTGAATCGACCATAAACAAATTGAAGAAGTTGGACATCCCTGTAGCTGTAGTGTTAGACAAGTTCTTTCAACAAGACGATTTGGCTCAGGCTTATTTAAAGGGTGAGCGGACACTTACCGCGAACGAATTAAAGGAGTTAGGTGCCCGTCGCAAGTTCGATCGCACCTCTGTTGCAGAGGACTACCTTATTGGGCTTCTTTATATTCTTTATACTCTCAAGATCGTAACCATCATCCTCGCTATTGACGAGGTGGAGTATGTCTTCAGTCAGTTGCAAGGTGCTAGGATAGCTACTGTATTCAATACATTACGTGATTTTTATGACCTTCCCCAATCTCCGAAAGCAATAGGCTTTGAAGAGCGCATTGCGAATATAATATTTTTCTTTGGTATTTCTCAAGCTGGATGGCGCCGGCTAAACGAATTAGAGCGGCGTGAGCAACGGGTAGGTGGTCCTATTCAAGCACTACTAGATCGACGAGCAGACATAATCGAGTTATCCGCTCTGGATGAGGCAGAGACAAAGCAATTAATAGAACTCCGACTTAGTTATAACCGAACTACCAGAACAAATGCGCAGCGACTTCTCATTCCATACACCGATGACTTTGTGTCTTACGTTTTTCAAATGACCCAGGGAAATCCTAGACATATAGTCGAACGTTGCGACCTGGTACTGGAAGACGGCCTACGCGAACAGGTACCATTACTTAATGAAGCATTCGCAAGAAAGGTACTAGCGTCTCACGGTCTTCCTTCCGAATAACTATGGAGTCTTGTGTAAAGCGGCTTCCCTTGACAAACCCCCGATCCATACCCCATAATACCATTCAGAACTGAATATTGAGCCTCTTATCAAGAGTGGTGGAGGGACCGGCCCTTTGAAGCCCGGCAACCATCCCGCCTTACGCGGGAAAGGTGCTAATGCCTGACCAGACTCCGGACAAGTCTGGGAACGATGAGAGAGCCATAATTTGTATTATTTTGGCTTCTCTCGATAGAGAAGCTTTTTTGTTTATATTTTCTGCACGGGTTCAAGGTAGCCCTTCGGGATTATAGTAAAGGGGACACCCCTTTAGAACCCCGCCAGAGGGGATTCCCCTCTGGACTCCCCTTTTCGGAGTAGTATCGGAATAATGAACACAATTGAGTGGATGGGTGACCATGCAAGAATAATTGATCAGACCAGGCTTCCTCATGAGGAGGTCTATGTCGATATTTGGGGCTATGTACACATGGCCATGGCGATTAACAAGATGCAGATACGCGGAGCGCCG